>Ga0315902_10000106_pt1 | contig 138016 bp, 138 predicted proteins | sample LakEriMetagenome_9_FD_203523 | JGI IMG/M metagenome (GOLD analysis project Ga0315902, IMG submission 203523) | Freshwater fungal communities from buoy surface, Lake Erie, Ohio, United States - Buoy 12 MA117 | ecosystem: Environmental > Aquatic > Freshwater > Lake > Lake biofilm | place: USA...
AAAGAAGAGATCTCCAATAACGGGATTACTCGCCATTATCTGGTTGCCTGCGATAGCGACCACAAGATCATTGGCTGGGCAGGTGCGATGTGTGCGGCCGAGGGTACAGATACAGATATTTTGACCGTAGCTGTTGACCCTGACTTTCGTCTTCGCGGAATTGCGCGTCACATGGTGACCTCCCTAATTGATTGGGCATATTCAAAAAAATCTCCAACGATTTTCTTAGAGGTTGAAAAGAACAATCTGGCTGCGCAAGCTCTCTATATCTCGGAAGGCTTCACAGTGATCTCGATGCGTCCTGATTATTACGGAGCGGGCATTGATGCGCTTGTGATGTCCAAGGTGCTCGAATGAGAGGGCCGCTAGTACTTGGTATTGAGACTTCATGTGATGAGACTGCGATCGGAATCGTTGCTGGACGTACCTTGCTTGCCAATGTCATCGCATCCAGTGTTGATGAGCATGCACGCTTTGGTGGAGTTGTGCCAGAGATTGCAAGCCGTGCTCACCTCGAGGCGATTCAACCAGCACTTGCTCAAGCACTTAAAGATGCGGGCTTAACGCTTCGAGATATTGATGCAGTTGCAGTAACTGCAGGTCCTGGACTAATTGGTGCACTCTTAGTTGGAACATCAACTGCTGCTGGTTTGGCACTTGGACTTGGGCGGCCGATTTATGCAGTCAATCATTTAGCAGCACACATCAGCGTTGATTACTTAACTCATAGCAATCCTGTCGAACCAACGATTGCTCTCTTGGTCAGCGGCGGCCATTCATCACTTTTAAAGATTGATGACATCACACATTCGATTACCAAACTTGGCGCAACGATGGATGATGCAGCAGGTGAGGCCTTCGACAAGATTGCGCGAATTATGGATTTAGGTTTTCCAGGTGGTCCTGCCATCGATCGCACCGCGCGCGATGGCAATCCGACTGCGATTGATTTTCCGCGCGGACTCACGACATCTGAAGATTGGAGAACTCGTCCTTACGATTTCTCATTCTCAGGACTTAAGACAGCAGTTGCTAGATACCTGGAAGCGACACCGCAGTATGCAAAAGCAGATGTTGCAGCTTCATTCCAAGAAGCTGTCGTGGATGTTCTCTTGCAGAAAGCAGTACGTGCCTGCCAAGAATCAGGAATCGATCGCCTTGTGATCGCAGGGGGAGTCGCTGCCAACTCGCGCCTTCGCCATCTGGCTACCGAGCGTTGCGAGCGCGCCAAGATCGCACTGGCCATCCCAGAGCCAACCCTCTGTACCGATAACGGGGCGATGGTGGCCTCACTAGGGGCTCTCATGGTCGCTGCCGGCCGTCCTGCCAGCCCGTTCGCCTTCGATGCGACCTCTTCCATGGCGGTGGAGGCTGTGAGCCTGTAACCCTCGATTTGCGAGTGGGAATAGGCGAGCCTAGTCTTAGCGTTAGCACTCTCGACCCCACACTGCTAATAGCAGCCAACAGCTATAAACCAACAGCAACAAAGGAGTAAGACCATGGCCATTGCCATTAAGCCACTTGAAGATCGCATCGTTGTAAAGACCAACGAGGCTGAGACAGTTACAGCATCAGGTTTGGTTATCCCAGATACCGCCAAAGAGAAGCCACAGGAAGGCGTAGTTCTAGCCGTTGGCCCAGGCCGCTTTGATGATGGCGTTCGCGTCCCAATGGATGTCAAGGTTGGCGATGTCGTTCTCTACAGCAAGTACGGCGGAACTGAAATGAAGTTCAACAACGAAGAGTTCCTCGTGCTTTCAGCTCGCGACGTTCTCGCAGTAATTGAGCGATAGACGATGGGAAAAATTCTAGATTTCGACGAGCATGCTCGTCGTGCGATGGAGCGCGGAGTAAATATCCTCGCTGACACCGTCAAAGTAACACTGGGTCCTAAGGGTCGAAACGTAGTGATTGCCAAATCATTTGGCGCACCAGTGATTACAAACGATGGCGTCACCATTGCAAAGGAAATTGAACTTTCAGATCCAGCCGAGAACATGGGCGCACAGCTTGTAAAGGAAGTTGCAACTAAGACAAACGATGTTGCAGGTGACGGAACAACAACTGCGACCGTATTGGCACAAGCAATGGTGAAGGAAGGTCTTCGTAACCTTGCAGCCGGTGCCCAGCCAATGGATCTCAAGCTCGGAATCGAAGCAGCTGTTGAGGCTGTCTCAAAGAAGCTTCATGAGATCGCTATTCCTGTAAAGGATCGCGCACAGATTGCAGATGTTGCAACAATCTCAGCTAAGGATCGCACTATCGGAGATCTCATCGCAGAGGCGATGGATAAGGTCGGTAAAGATGGCGTCATCACAGTTGAAGAAGCATCAACAGCATCTGTTGAACTCGAATTCACAGAAGGAATGCAGTTCGATAAGGGCTACATCTCTCCTTACTTTGTGACCGACCAAGACCGCATGGAATCAGTACTCGAAGATGCCTACATCTTGATCTCTGCAAATAAGATCTCAGCGCTAGCTGAACTTCTTCCAATCTTGGAAAAGGTTTCACAGGCAGGAAAGCCACTCTTGATCATCGCAGAGGATGTTGAAGGAGAAGCACTTTCTACTCTCGTGGTTAACCGTATGCGTGGAGTATTTACTTCAGCAGCAGTTAAAGCTCCAGGCTTTGGCGATCGCCGTAAGTCAATGTTGCAAGACATTGCAATCTTGACCGGCGGACAGGTCGTCTCAAGTGAGATCGGTATGAAGCTTGATCAGGTTGCGCTAACAGATCTTGGACGCGCTCGCCGCATCGTGATCACAAAGGATGCAACAACAATCGTTGATGGGGCAGGGGATAAGGCAGCAGTTGCTGGCCGCGTCACTGAGATCCGCAACGAGATTGCAACTTCAGATTCCGATTGGGATAAAGAGAAGTTGCAAGAGCGTGTTGCAAAGCTTTCTGGTGGCGTCTGCGTCATCAAGGTTGGTGCACACACTGAAGTCGAACTTAAAGAGAAGAAGCTTCGCCTAGAGGACGCCATCTCAGCTACCCGCGCGGCAGTTGAAGAAGGCATCGTTATCGGCGGCGGCGCAGCACTTGTGCATGCAGCAGATACTCTCGAAGGCGATCTCGGATTTACTGGAGATAAGGCAGTTGGAGTACGTCTTGTTCGCAAAGCATGCGATGAGCCTCTTCGTTGGATTGCAGAGAACGCTGGCCTTGAAGGCTATGTCGTAGTTGCAAAGGTGCGCGCACTTAAGGTCAATGAAGGCTTCAACGCAGCAACTGATGTCTATGGCGATCTTGCAAAAGATGGCGTTATCGATCCAGTTAAGGTGACTCGTTCAGCACTTGCTAACGCTGCATCTATCGCTGCAATGTTCATCACCACTGAAGCACTTGTATACGAGCGCCCAGCCGATGAAGAACCATCAGCAGGTGGCCACGGCCACTCACATGGACCTGGTGGACACAGCCACTAAGTTCAAAATGCATTAAAGAGAAAACCCCCGCGAGTTTTTCGCGGGGGTTTTCTCGTTAGAGGAGGATTAAAAAATTAACTTGCGTGTGAGACCGAGTTCTCGGCAACGATCGCTGCAGGAATTGTTAGCGGTGTAACTCCCTGGCGCTCAAGGATCACGGCGCGATCATCTTCTGAAAGGCCTCCCCAAATTCCGTATGGCTCTTGCACAGCTAGAGCATGTGCGCGGCAGGCAGCGATCACGGGGCAGGTGGCACAGACGGCCTTTGCTGCATTCTCGCGATTGCGACGACGTGGACCACGTTCTCCATCAGGATGAAAGAACATCTCAGGATCGAGGTCGCGACAAGCGCCTTTGTACTGCCATTCCCACTCTTCCATTACGGGAATCGGTAAGCGTGAAATCTCAGCCATCTCTTTACTCCTGTTCGGTACTCGGTTAGGGAGACAATACAACCGTTTCATAGGTTGTTCAAGTATCTAACGAGTCAAACCTGCTTCAGAGCCGAAAAATTCCTGATTTGAGCGTGATTTCAAGTGGTGAGATGGGCCACTAGGGGCCACGATTACCCCATGAGCCCAGCAGAGCAGCCGCCATTGGCCACAGGAGAGCTCCTGAGCGTGGCAGCGGTGGCTCGCAGGATTGGGGTTGCCCCAGCCACTCTTCGCACCTGGGCCAGACGCTATGGAATCGGACCTAACGAGCACGAAGCAGGTTCGCATCGAAAGTACTGCCCATCTGATTTAGCAAAGCTCACCGTAATGCGCCGCCTCATTAGTTCAGGCGTTGCCCCGGCAGATGCTGCAGAGCAAGCCAAGGCTCATGAGGGTGAAGTAGTGATTGAAGAGTTCACTTCACTCTGTCGTGAATGTGATGAAACGATTGATGCAATCTTCAATGCTTCAGAAGCACTTGATTCACTCTTTGTTGAAACGATGTTGCGCAATGAAATTTCAGAGAATGGAATTATCAGTGCCTGGCAAGAAGTATTTGTTCCCGTACTTATCCAAGTTGGAGCCGCATGGGAGAAGTCTGGCAAGGGCATTGAAGTCGAACATATGCTCACCGAAATTCTCAAGCGAGTGCTGCGCGAATCAACATCAGAAATAGTGGCGCCAGTAAATACTCGCCCCGTGTTACTTGCCTCCGTTGGTGAAGAGCTTCACTCACTTGCACTTCATGCACTCGCTGCCGCTTTGGCAGAGCGCGGTATTGAGACTCACTTCCTAGGTGCGCGAACACCAGTTGAAGCAATCTCATCAATGGTCTCTCGCTTTGCACCGCCTGCAGTTTTCTTATGGGCCCAACTGCCAGTCAACGGTGATCCAAAATTTGTTACCGGCATCCCTGCAGTCCGCCCAGCACCGCGCGTCATCATCGGCGGCCCAGGGTGGAATCCCGATAAGTGCCAAGATGCCCACTTTGTAGGCTCACTTACCCTCGCAGTAGATGAGATTGCGATGGCAGTCGGAGCCTAAGCCCACCGATAGACTGCGCCCATGAGCGAGCACGACAAGGTCACAATGCTTGGCCTGACCTATGACGATGTCCTGCTGCTGCCAGATGCCTCCGAAGTTGTTCCCAGTGAAGTAAATACATCAACCTGGTTGACGCGCAATATCTCACTAGCTGTGCCACTGGCATCTTCTGCAATGGATACCGTTACTGAATCTGCCATGGGAATTGCGATGGCAAAAGCGGGTGGAATCGGAATCATTCACCGTAATTTTTCAATCGAAGATCAAGTAACTCACGTCAAGTTAGTTAAAAACGTCGGCCTTGCAGGAGCTGCAGTCGGTGTTGGCGATGATGGATATGCACGTGCCCAAGCGTTGATCGAAGCAGGTGTTGATGTTGTCGTCGTTGATACAGCCCACGGTCATCATCGCGCGGTGTTAGAAGCAATCGAGCGCATTAAGAAGTTCTCTCCAACGACCGAAATCATCGGTGGCAATATCGCAACACGTGCTGGTGCGCAGGCGCTGATTAATGCTGGAGCGGATGCGGTAAAGGTTGGTGTTGGTCCGGGATCGATTTGTACAACTCGCGTTGTTGCAGGAGTCGGTGTTCCACAAGTAACGGCGATCATGGAAGCGGCTAAGGCATGTAACAAGGCAGGCATTCCACTTATCGCAGATGGCGGATTGCAATACTCAGGAGATATCGTCAAAGCAATTGTTGCTGGCGCGCACTCTGTAATGCTTGGTTCACTATTGGCCGGTTGTGATGAATCACCAGGTGAGCTCATCGAAATTGATGGCCGCAAATACAAGGCATATCGCGGAATGGGTTCACTCGGTGCGATGCAATCACGTGGTGAGCAGAAGTCGTACTCCAAGGATCGCTACATGCAAGATGATGTTTTAAGTGAAGATAAATTGGTTCCAGAAGGCATTGAAGGAAAAGTTGCTTACCGCGGATCTGTTGCTGAAGTTGTCCACCAACTCGTTGGTGGATTGCGCAGCGGCATGGGATATGCCGGAGCTCCAGATGTTGAAACTCTTCGCCGCGATGGACACTTGATTCAAATTACTTCTGCAGGGTTACAAGAGAGCCATCCACACGATGTGCTTCACGTAGCCGATGCACCTAACTACACACAGGCTAAGTAAGGAGAGCGACCGATGGATATCGAAATCGCACCAGGAAAACGCGCTCGCCAGGCTTACTCTTTCGACGATATCGCTATCGTGCCAAGTCGCCGTACCCGCGACCCAGAAGATGTCTCAACTACATGGCAGATCGATGCCTACAAATTTGATCTACCAATGTTGGCAGCGCCTATGGATTCAGTTGTTTCTCCAGAGACTGCAATTGAAATCGGTCGCCTTGGTGGCCTTGGCGTACTTAACCTCGAAGGTTTGTGGACGCGTTATGACGATCCACGCATTCCGCTGGGCGAGATTGCATCAATGCCAGATAAGCATGCCACCCGTCGTATGCAAGAAATTTATAGCGCACCAATTCGCCCAGAGTTAATTAAAGAGCGTATTCAAATGATTCGCGATGCTGGCGTCACCGTTGCGGCATCACTTTCACCACAACGTACCGCCGAACTTCATAAGGCTGTAATTGCAGCTGGTGTAGATATCTTCGTGATTCGCGGAACAACAGTTTCAGCAGAGCACGTTGCATCAGAGCGCGAAGAACTTAACCTTAAGAAGTTCATCTACGAACTCGATGTTCCAGTCATCGTCGGTGGCGTTGCCACAACAACCGGTGCGCTTCACCTCATGCGCGCAGGTGCTGCCGGTGTATTGGTTGGCTTCGGTGGGGGAGCAGCACACACCACACGTAAAGTTTTGGGAATCGAAGTTCCGATGGCTTCTGCCGTTGCTGAAGTTGCTGCAGCGCGCCGCGAATACTTAGATGAATCTGGTGGACGTTATGTTCACGTAATTGCAGATGGCGCAGTTGGTCGCTCTGGCGATATCGCAAAAGCAATTGCAATGGGAGCAGATGCCGTCATGATGGGATCACCTCTTGCAAAAGCAACAGAGGCGCCTGGTCTTGGTTGGCACTGGGGATCAGAGGCACATCACGGGCAACTTCCTCGCGGAGAGCGCGTGAATGTTGGCACAGTCGGTTCACTTGAAGAGATTTTGCTCGGACCATCACATAGCGCCGACGGTTCAATGAACCTCTTTGGTGCACTTCGTCGCTCAATGGCAACGTGTGGATATTCAGATGTGAAATCTTTCCAGCGCGTAGAGGTGCTTATTAGTCATGGCAAGTAACGTCACTTCCGGTGGCGTTTTAGTCGTCGATTTCGGTGCCCAGTACGCACAACTGATTGCTCGTCGTGTGCGCGAAGCAAATGTCTATTCAGAACTTGTTCCGCACTCAATTACTGCAGCAGAAGTCATAGCAAAAAGGCCTGCAGCAATCATTCTCTCCGGCGGACCATCAAGTGTCTATGCAGAGAATGCACCAACTTTTGATTCATCAATTCTTACCTTAGGAATTCCCGTCTTTGGAATCTGTTATGGATTCCAAGCAATGGCACAAGGCCTCGGCGGAGTAGTGAGCCAGACAGGAAAATCTGAATACGGTCGCACTGATTTAACTGCAACGACAACTGCGAAGATTTTCTCATCGCTGCCAGATTCACAGAAAGTCTGGATGTCACACGGTGATGCGGTCACACAAGCACCTCCAGGATTTACAGTTGTGGCATCCACTTCTGATACAGCCATCGCAGCTTTCGAAAATGAGACTGGCCTACTTGCTGGTGTTCAATTTCATCCAGAAGTTCTTCACTCCGAACATGGCCAAGCAATTCTTAAGAATTGGCTTATCAATATCGCGAAGTGTCCTGCTACATGGACAACGGCAAATATTGCAGCAGATGAAATCGAAAAAGCACGAACAGTAATTGGATCCAAGCGAGTGATCTGTGGCCTTTCAGGCGGCGTTGATTCAGCAGTTGCTGCAGCGATTATTCAAAAGGCTGTAGGTGAACAACTGACCTGCGTCTTTGTCGATCACGGTCTATTGCGCAACGGTGAATCAGAGCAAGTCCAACGCGATTTCGTTGCATCTACTGGCGTACAACTTGTCGTAGTCGATGCCGTTGAACAATTCTTATCCGCGCTCAAAGGCGTTACAGATCCTGAAGAGAAGCGAAAGATTATCGGTCGCGAATTCATTCGCTCATTCGAAAAAGCTGCCCGCGATATCGCAGCAGGTGGAGATGTTGAATTCTTAGTGCAAGGAACTCTCTATCCCGATGTTGTTGAATCAGGTGGTGGCTCAGGAACTGCCAACATTAAATCTCACCACAATGTGGGCGGGTTGCCAGATGATTTGAAGTTCTCTCTCGTTGAACCACTACGCACACTCTTTAAAGATGAAGTGCGTCAGGTCGGTCTTGAACTTGGACTTCCTGAAGAGATTATTTGGCGTCAACCATTTCCTGGTCCAGGACTAGGTATCCGCATCATTGGTGAAGTTACCCAAGAGCGTCTTGATCTCTTACGAAAGGCAGATGTGATTGCACGCGCTGAACTTAAAGCCGCAGGCCTTGATCGTACGATCTGGCAATGCCCAGTTGTGCTTCTCGCAGATGTTCGAAGCGTTGGCGTGCAGGGCGATGGTCGTACCTATGGCCACCCAATTGTGCTCCGCCCAGTATCAAGTGAGGATGCCATGACTGCAGACTGGTCGCGCATTCCATACGATGTTCTTGAAAAGATTTCAACACGCATTACCAATGAAGTTCAAGGAGTAAATCGCGTCGTCCTCGATGTCACATCAAAACCGCCAGCTACAATCGAGTGGGAGTAAAAATGAGAAAAGTTCTAGTTATAGCCATAACTTTCTGCTTATTTGCGGCAACGTCGGTTCCAGCACAGGCCGCAGAGCGTCCAACCTCTGTCGCATCGTGCAAGAAATCAACTGCTAAGCCACGCGTTCCAGCAACACTTAAGCAGCCGATGGTTCCTGCGAAGAAGATTCCTGCAACTCTTACTCTTAATACAAACTGTGGACCAATTCGCGCAACCTTGTTAACAAAGCGTGCACCACAGACAACAACAAACATTTCATTCTTAGCAAATTCCAAGTACTTTGATGGAACTATCTGTCATCGCCTGACTACGCAAGGACTCTTTGTTTTGCAGTGCGGTGATCCAACTGCGCAAGGCGCTGGCAGTCCAGGAAGTTGGGTTGGCTATAAGGAAGAGAACTTGCCAAAGGTCGGTGCTAAGAACTACCCAGCAGGCACACTGGCAATGGCCAATAGCGGTCCTGGTACCAATGGCAGCCAATTCTTCTTGGTTTATGCCGACACACAGTTAGGTCCTGATTACACAATCTTTGGTCGCATTACTTCAGGCTTGGATCTACTTAAGAAGATTGCAGAAGTTGGTGCCTATAAAGTTGAATCAGATGGTCAGGCATATTACGCGCCAGATGGTTTTCCGGTTCAACTTGTTGTGATTGAAAAGGCAACTGCAAAATAGATTTAATTTGTATGTACGATTTTGAAAGCTTCTGCAATTCGTCCATCAGGTAAACCACCAAGGCCGGCATTGCGCTGGCCCCACTCGCGGACCATGTTGTCGAGCTCTTTATTGTGGGCAGTCTGCGAAACATGGCTATGGAGAGCAGCCATCTTTAAATCAAAGGTATCGGTGATATCTACAAAGTGATCAGGTTGAGCAAAACCCATCATCCAGACTTCTTTGACGCGCCACGGAGCAAGACCTTCGTCATCAAGTAAATCGGTAAATGCAAAAGGATTACGTGCATCGGGATAGACCGCTTGTATTGCTGCCTCACCAGCTGCAAGGTGATCTGGATGGCTAGCACCAATGCGCTCCCAGTTTCGTTCAGGTGATTGGCAGACCATGCGATCGGGCTTTGAAATACGGATCTGTCGCACTAAATCTTTTCGAAGTGCCAACGTTGGTTCGAGGTGTCCATCTACATAGTTCAAGAATGTAATGTCAGTGACTCCGATAGCAGCACCTGCTGCACGTTGCTCGCGCTGGCGAACAGCGGGCATCTCTTCCTTTGTATACCCAGATTCTTCGCCACCTTGATCACCATTGGTACAGAAAACATAGGAGACGTGGATTCCAGCCTTGATCCATTTGGCGATTGTTCCGCTTGCCCCAAAATCTGAGTCATCAGGGTGTGCATTAATAACTAATACACGTGAGATTTCGGAATCGTTAAGAGGCTCCATGTTGGCCGATCCTAATAGACTCCCGCGCATGAGCGAAATGGCAACGCCTGCAGATGCCTTGATTGAAGGTCTCAATCCAGCGCAGCAGGCTGCCGTAATTCACACAGGTGGCCCATTACTTGTTGTCGCTGGCGCTGGCTCTGGAAAAACTCGCGTACTCACTCGACGTATCGCTTACTTGATGGCAGCGCGTGGAGTGCGTCCCTACGAAATTTTGGCAATCACCTTCACCAACAAGGCCGCTGGCGAAATGAAAGAGCGAGTAGCAGAACTTGTTGGACCGGTTGCAAAGTCAATGTTGGTATCTACATTTCACTCTGCCTGTGTTCGTCTGCTTCGCCTCGAGGCACATCGTTTAGGTTTCTCAAATTCATTTAGCATCTACGACTCAGCAGATTCTCTTCGTCTAGTCACGATTGTTGCGAAAGAACTCAACTTGGATCCAAAGCGCTATCCACCACGTCAATTTCAATCCATGATTTCAAATGCCAAGAACGAGTTACTTGGACCTCAGGATTATCTCAACGCCACGACCAACCAATTCGAACAAGTTGTAGCAGATGTCTATTCGGTCTATCAGAAGCGATTGCAATCAGCCAATGCGATGGATTTCGACGATTTGATTTTAAATACAGTCAAAGTAATCCAGCGTTTTCCTGAAGCGAAGGCGCGCATGCGATCTCGCTTTAAACATATCTTGGTTGATGAATACCAAGATACAAACCATGCGCAATACATCCTGGTTCGCGAACTGACAGGATCACTCGAAGATGGAACACCTCCTGCCGAGCTCTGCGTGGTGGGCGATGCCGATCAATCAATCTACGGCTTCCGCGGTGCAACGATTAGAAATATTCTGCAATTCGAACTCGACTATCCCAATGCGACAACAGTTTTGCTCGAGCAAAATTATCGCTCTACTCAGAATATTCTTAACGCAGCAAACGCTGTGATCACCCAGAATGCATCCCGGAAAGAGAAGAACCTCTGGACGGATTCAGGTGCGGGAGCCCCTCTTACCGGTTATGTCGCTGAATCAGAACACGATGAAGCAGAGTTTGTAAAAGATGAAATTCGTTCACTGCAAAGAAACGGCACATCAGAGCCGGGGGATACCGCGATTTTCTATCGCACCAACGCTCAATCTCGCGTCTTTGAAGAAGTCTTTATGCGGGCGGCTCTTCCGTACAAAGTGGTGGGCGGTCTTCGATTCTACGAACGTAAAGAGGTAAAGGATCTACTTGCCTATCTGCGCGTGCTGGCAAATCTTGAGGATGAGATCTCACTTCGACGAATCATCAATATTCCAAAACGTGGCATCGGTGATCGCGCCTTAGAAGAAGTCGATCGCTTTGCCGCACTACAGGGCATCACATTTTGGCAAGGACTTAATCGTTGCGCAGAAGCACAGGAGGTTCCGTCGCGAGCGGCGGGTTCCATTTTGCAATTTGTATCAATGATGAGTGCACTCGCCGTATTGGTAGAGGCTAAGACAAAACCTTCAGTCATTATTGAAGCGATCCTTGAACAATCAGGATTATTGGCAGAGCTGGAAGCAAGTTCTGATCCGCAGGATGAAGTACGAGTAGAAAACCTTAAAGAACTCGTAGCAGTTGCGATGGAGTATGAAGAGCGCCCCTTTGATGCGTTGGCTGAGGATGAAGAGATTTCACTCTCAGGTTTTCTTGAGAAGGTTGCACTCGTCGCAGACGCTGATGAGATTCCAGATGGAGAAGATCACGGCGGAGTTGTCACTCTGATGACACTTCACACCGCGAAAGGTCTTGAATTTCCCACAGTATTTCTCACTGGTATGGAAGATGGAATATTTCCGCACTCACGAACATTTGATGACAAAGATGAGATCGAAGAAGAACGCCGACTTGCTTACGTTGGTCTCACCCGTGCCGAAGAGCGTCTCTATATTTCTCGCGCTGAATATCGTTCGTCGTGGGGCGCGCCTAATTACAATCCGCCATCTCGTTTTCTTGATGAGATACCGGAGGATCTCATTCAGTGGCGCAACGAAGGACGTTCTAGCTTCTCTCCATCTACATCCGTGCGAACATCACGTGTGGCATCTGCTCCACCACCTCGTGCAACCGGTAAGAAGAGCAGCGCAATGGTTTTAGCAGTTGGTGAGCGTGTGTCACATGACACATTTGGTCTTGGCACCGTTGTCGCCGTTGCAGGTGAAGGCGATAAATCAGAGGCCACCATTGACTTCGGGGATTACGGCCATAAGCGCCTTCTTCTTCGCTACGCGCCGGTCGAGAAGCTCTAGCGCGGGCTCTAAGATGGGCACAGTGAATTTCGCGCATATACAAGCGCCCATCAATGAAGGAGCGATCTAGTGGATCTCTTTGAATATCAGGCTCGCGATCTCTTTGAAAAACATGGAGTCCCAGTTCTTGCTGGCGCAGTTGCAACAACAGCCGATCAATCTTTCGCCGCGGCATCAAAGATGGGTGGACGCGTTGTTGTTAAGGCTCAGGTAAAAGTTGGCGGACGCGGTAAGGCAGGCGGAGTCAAGGTTGCTGAAAACGCGGAAGAAGCGCGCGATAAGGCTGCTGCAATTCTTGGAATGGATATTAAAGGTCACACAGTTCATCAAGTGATGATTGCGCAAGCCGCACCGATCGAATCTGAATATTACTTAGCAATTTTGCTCGATCGCTCAAACCGCACATTCCTTGTAATGGCATCTGTTGCCGGCGGAATGGATATTGAAGAAGTAGCAAAGACTGCTCCAGAAAAACTGGCAAAGGTTCCAGTCTCAGCAGTTGATGGAATTTCACTTGCAAAGGCGAAAGAAATTGTTGCCCAAGCAGCATTCCCGCTAGATGTCGCTGATCAAGTTGCTGAGGTTTTAGTAAAACTCTGGGAGACATTCTCATCAGAAGATGCAACTTTGGTTGAGGTCAATCCACTTGTAAAGACCAGTGATGGCAAAGTTGTAGCACTCGATGGAAAAGTAACACTCGATGAGAACGCAGAGTTCCGCCAACCAGATCATGAAGCACTCGTTGATCACAGCGCTACAAATCCACTTGAGGCCCTTGCAAAAGAGAAGGGGCTTAACTACGTCAAACTAGAAGGCCAAGTTGGAATCATCGGAAACGGTGCCGGACTCGTGATGAGCACACTCGATGTTGTCGCTTATGCAGGCGAAAAATTCGGTGGAGTGCGCCCTGCTAACTTCCTCGATATCGGAGGAGGTGCTTCGGCTCAAGTTATGGCTGATGGGCTCTCAATTATTCTCGGAGATAAAGATGTAAAGAGCGTCTTCGTTAACGTATTCGGTGGAATCACTGCATGTGATGCCGTTGCTAACGGAATCGTGGCTGCTCTTGAGACTCTCGGTGCAACTGCCACCAAGCCGATAGTTGTGCGCCTAGATGGCAATAACGTCGAAGAAGGACGAGCGATTTTAAATGCTGCAAACCACCCATTGGTAGAGCAGCTCGACACGATGGATGGAGCAGCATCACGCGCTGCAGAATTGGCGGCGAAGTAAATGGCAATCTTTATCAATGATGCAAGCAAGGTAATCGTTCAGGGAATGACCGGTTCTGAAGGAACTAAGCACACTCGTCGCATGCTCGCTTCAGGTACAAAAGTTGTTGGCGGAGTTACTCCCGGCAAAGGCGGACAGAGCGTTGATATAGATGGACATAAACTGCCTGTCTTTAACACTGTGGCAGAAGCGATGGCAGCAACTGGTGCCAATACTTCAGTTGTATTTGTTCCACCTAAGTTTGCAAAGGCAGCTGTCATCGATGCAATTGACGCCAAGATGCCACTTGTTGTTGTGATCACCGAAGGAATTCCAGTTCACGATTCAGCCTTCTTCTACACATATGCAAAAGAAAAAGGCAGCACTCAAATTATCGGCCCAAACTGCCCAGGTCTGATCAGCCCTGGAAAATCAAATGTTGGAATCATTCCGGCAAATATCACTGGCGCAGGTCCAATTGGACTTGTCTCTAAATCCGGAACTCTTACCTATCAGATGATGTACGAGCTACGCGATATTGGATTTAGCACTGCAGTTGGAATCGGTGGAGATCCAGTCATTGGTACAACACATATTGATTGCCTTCGTGCATTCCAAGATGATCCTGAGACCACAGCAATTGTGATGATCGGTGAAATTGGTGGAGATGCAGAAGAGCGCGCAGCAGCATTTATTGCAGAGTATGTAACAAAGCCAGTTGTTGGTTACGTTGCAGGCTTTACCGCTCCTGAAGGAAAGACGATGGGGCATGCAGGTGCAATCGTCTCTGGTTCTTCAGGAACTGCGATTGCAAAGAAAGATGCGCTCGAAGCTGCTGGAGTTAAGGTAGGTCAAACACCAAGTGAAACCGCGCGCTTTATGCGCGCCATACTCGGTCGCTAATCTCCAATGTTGCAACGCGTCCTAGGGGTCACGTTTGCACAGGCAGTACGTAGCGCGGCAATCTTTATTCTGCCGTTGGCATTTATCACTCTCATCGCGTGGGCAACTGCAGGCAGTGCATCAGGAACAACCTCTGATCCAATTCGCGCAGCAATGTGGATCTGGCTTGCAACTCACCATGTTCACTTTGATTTAGCGCTCTCACCTTCAGGCGTTGCTGGGTACCTCTCCTATCTGCCAATTGCTGGATTGTTATTGCCGATCGCAGCCTTGCGCGCAGGATTTAAGCGTGTGGTTGCAAAGCTCGACGGTGACTATTCCAATCTGACAGGTGTGAGACTTTTCTTCTCTCTCTTCTACGCAACACTGACTGCATTGATCGCACTCTTTTCATCTTCCCCTGGCGTAAATCCCCAGTGGTGGATGGCTGCAATCTTTGCATTCTTGATTGCTCTGGGCAGTTCGTTCATCGCCGATCGCAGTATCTCTTTAGCAATGCCAGTTATTTTGGCGCTACGGATTGTCGCTCTCTTGCTTGGTTTTGGTTTTCTCATCTACACGATCGCATTCTTTACAAACTTTGGACAAGCCACCCTCATCACTCAAGTGCTTGCTCCAGGAATATTTGGATCGCTCCTTCTGCTCATTCTCAATCTTCTCTATCTTCCTAACGTTGCGATCGCTGCACTTTCCTATGTAAGTGGTGCAGGATTTGCAGTCGGTGCCGGCACTCACCTTTCACCAATTACGCAAGATATTGGCCAGATCCCAGCACTGCCTCTCCTTGCTGGACTCCCAGTTAATTCAAATAAGTGGTTCTTGCTCTTCTCGATTGTGATCATCGCATTAGGCGCATTGTTGGCGTACTGGACTGTTTCGCTACAAGAGCGCACTTCATGGCAGAGCTTCTTTATTGTGATCGTGATGCTCACACTTCTTGCCTACCTTGCAAGCGGATCGCTGATTACCCAAGCAATGGGCGCAGTTGGTGTATCAATCTGGCAGTTCATTCTCTTTGTGGGTGGCCAGCTTCTGATTGGTCTACTTGGCTTTAAATTCATCCCGCAGATAAAGATCTTCTCTCGATGAGAAAGATTGCGGTTTTAGCCTCTGGAAGTGGAACGCTGGCAGAAGCGATCTTTGAGGCAGTTGATAAAAAAGTACTTCCTTGCACCGTTGCAGCACTTGTCTGCGACAAAGAGGATGCACTGGTTATTGAACGAGCACGAAAGCGCCAGATTCCGGTTTACCTACATCCGATGTCGCAAGATCGCCAACAATGGAATCTCGAACTTCTTCACTATTTGCAATCTCTCAACCTTGACCTGGTTGTCAGTGCTGGCTTTATGCGAATTCTCGATCACTCGGTTACTTCCTCACTTCCGATTATCAATAGCCACCCGGCTCTCCTGCCTCTATTCCCGGGCGCCCATGCTGTTCGTGATGCACTTGCTGCTGGTGCAAAGAAGACGGGCACCACAATTCACTGGGTAGATGCAGGCGTAGATACGGGTGAGATTATTGCTCAGGCAGAGCTCGACATTGCACCTGAAGATAATGAGGAAACGCTCCACGAGCGCATTAAGATTCTCGAAAGATCTCTCATTGTTGCGACGATCGAGCAGCTGCTATCAGCGATGGAGAACGGCAAATCATGACGAAGAAGAAGATCACGCGCGCACTGGTCAGCGTCTATGACAAAACGGGCTTAGTCGAACTTGGAAAGAGTTTAGATTCTGCCGGCGTTGAAATTCTCTCAACCGGATCAACTGCTTCAACTCTGCGCGATGCTGGCGTAAAAGTCACAGATGTCAGTAGCTACACAGGTTTCCCTGAAATTATGGGAGGGCGAGTCAAGACTCTGCACCCGCGTATTCACTCTGGAATATTGGCGGATCAGAATAACCCTGAGCACCTGAAAGCAATTGCAGATTTGGATATTGCACCCTTTGATTTAGTAGTCATCAATCTCTATCCATTTGCGCAGACAATTGCATCAGGAGCATCTTTTGCCGAATGTATTGAACAGATTGATATTGGTGGACCGTCGATGTTGCGTGGTGCGGCAAAGAACCACGGAAGCGTCGCCGTTGTTAGTAGCCCTGCTCAATATCCGCTCATTGAGAAAGCGCTGACAAAAGGTGGATTCACCGCAGAGCAACGCCAGCGTTTAGCGTTGGAAGTATTTCGTACTACAGCGGAATACGATCTTGCGATTGCCACATGGCTTGGTGCAAGTAGTGAACTTCCTGAATGGTTTGGTGAGATTTACACCCGCGAGCACTCATTGCGATACGGGGAAAATCCACATCAAGATGCAGCAATTTATAGCGGAACGGGTGTCGGCATTGTTGGCGCCCAACAGCACCACGGTAAAGAGATGTCATTTAATAATTACACCGATGCAGATGCCGCTTGGCGCGCAGCCTTAGATCACTCTCAGCCTTGCGTTGCCATCATCAAGCATGCCAACCCTTGTGGCATTGCAGTTGCTGGCGATATCGCATCCGCTTATCGCGCAGCACATGCCTGTGATCCCGTCTCGGCATTTGGGGGAGTTGTTGCAGCAAACCGCACCATTTCAGTAGAGATGGCTACCGCGCTTTCGGCAGTCTTTACCGAAGTTGTTATTGCTCCAGGATATGAAGCAGGAGCAATTGAAATTCTCAGCACAAAGCCATCAATTCGAATCTTGACCTGCACCTCCACAGACATTGCACCACTCGAACGCAGACCAGTCTCTGGCGGGATGTTGCTTCAGCAGAGTGACCTCATTGATGCGCCTGGTGATCTCAGTGCAGGGTGGAAACAAGTTTCGGGTAGCCCAGTTTCGGCCGATGTAATCGCAGATCTCGAATTTGCTTGGCGCAGTATTCGCGCAGTGAAGAGCAATGCAATTTTGCTTGCAAAAGATGGCGCAGCAATTGGAATTGGGATGGGGCAAGTAAATCGTGTAGATAGCGCCAAACTCGCTGTTGATCGCGCAGGTGATCGCGTGAGAGGCACTGTTGCAGCAAGTGATGCCTTCTTCCCATTTGCAGACGGGCTCGAAATTCTTATCCGCGCAGGTGTGACTGCAGTTGTCCAGCCCGGTGGCAGTGTGCGTGATGAAGAGGTGATTGCCGCAGCCAGTAGTGCAGGTATTGCCATGTTCTTTACCGGCACGCGGCACTTCTCACACGCTTAAGCGGTTAAGATTTCACCATGAGTGCAGTGATTTTAGATGGCAAGGCGCTAGCTGCCTCGATTAAAAAAGATCTCACAGCGCGCACTAGCGCACTCAAAGCATCAGGCAAAGTACCTGGTCTTGGAACTATTCTGGTCGGCGATGATCCTGGTTCACATTCCTATGTTTCCGGCAAACATCGTGATTGTGCAGAAGTAGGAATCACATCTTTTCGAATAGATCTTCCAGCAACTGCTTCGCAAAGTGATGTCCTTGCCGCAGTTAAGGATCTGAATAACCACCCAGAGTGCACCGGATATATCGTGCAACTACCTCTGCCTCAGGCGATTAATACTCAGATGATTTTGGAGTCTATTGATCCTGCAAAAGATGCTGACGGACTTCACCCAATGAATCTTGGGCGACTTGTTGCTGGATACGATGCACCACTTCCATGTACTCCACGTGGAATTGTTGCACTGCTCAACCATTACAAAATTAACCTGAATGGCGCAGAAGTAGTTGTCATCGGTCGCGGACTTACAGTGGGTCGCCCATTGGGCCTCTTACTCACTCGTCGTCAAGAAAATGCAACGGTAACTCTCACACATACTGGAACCAAGGATCTTGCCTTCCATACGCAACGAGCAGATATTGTCGTTGCTGCAATTGGGCAGCCTCATTTCCTAAAAGCTTCTATGGTCAAAAAGGGTGCAACCCTGATTGATGTTGGAATTTCACGGAGTGCAGATGGATTAGATGGCGATATCTGTCCTGGTGCTTATGAAGTTGCGGGATATGTATCTCCAATGCCAGGTGGGGTTGGTCCAATGACTCGCGCCATGCTTTTACAGAATGTTGTTGAGTCGTGCGAAAAGAATTGACCGGTTATCGCGGCCTCGCATATGCGATGTTGGTCGTCGGCATCGTGGCTGGAGTCTTCTCATTTATCCGAGTGGGCTCTCTCATCATTGCCGCGGCGATGGCTGTGATTGTCCTCTCAGGACGCAAGAGCGCGCCTAACCGTGGCGTAATTTCGACCTACCTACCGATTTTGATTGCTATCTCACTTTTTGCGATGGCGATTGCACTTCCGCGCGGGTTGTAGGCTTGGCCTAAATCGGGTGTAACAGCCAACATAACAAGTAAGAGGTCTCATACATGGCAAAGAAAGTCACAGTTGTCGGAAGCGGTTTCTACGGATCAACCACCGCACTTCGTCTAGCTGAATACAACATCTTCGACACAGTCGTCCTTACCGATATTCTCGAAGGTAAGCCTGAAGGTTTAGCGCTCGATATGAATCAATCACGATCAATCGAAGGCTTTGAGACAAAGATTATTGGAGCAACCACAACTGCAGATGGCGCAGGATATGAAGCCACTGCAAATTCAGATGTAGTTGTTATCACCGCGGGACTTCCACGTAAGCCTGGCATGAGCCGTATGGATTTGATTGGCGTCAACGCAGGTATCGTCCGTGGAGTTGCTGAAAATATTGCAAAGCACTCACCAAATGCCGTAATCATTGTTGTATCAAACCCACTTGATGAGATGACAGCGCTGACACAGATTGCAACAAACTTCCCTAAGAACCGCGTCATGGGTCAGGCTGGAATGCTCGATACCGCGCGCTTTACAAACTTTGTCGCTGAAAAACTTGGCGTTGCAGTTTCATCAGTTAAAACTTTGACCCTTGGTTCACATGGAGACACCATGGTTCCGGTTCCAAGTCGTTGCACAGTTGATGGTGTTGCACTCTCTGAGAAGCTTTCAGCTGAAGAAATTGCAGATCTTGTTGATCGCACACGAAATGGTGGAGCAGAAGTAGTCGCACTATTGAAGACCGGCTCTGCCTACTACGCACCATCCGCTGCCGCTGCACGTATGGCTAAGGCAGTTATTGAAGATTCTGGCGCGGTCATGCCAGTGTGTGCATGGGTCGATGGCGAATATGGAATCTCAGGCGTTTATCTCGGAGTTGAAGCAGCAATCGGTCGCGAAGGCGTGAAGAAGGTTGTTGAAACAGCGCTGACAGATTCAGAATTGGCTTCACTTAAGGAAGCAGCAGAGGCAGTTCGTACCAAGCAATCAGATGTTCAAACTCTTTAAGGCACGTTAGAGACCGACATAGAGATAGGTAAAGGAAGATAATGAGCAAGATCAAAGTTACGGGAACCGTTGTAGAGCTAGATGGCGATGAGATGACCCGCATTATGTGGCAGTTCATCAAAGATTCGCTCATCCTCCCTTACCTCGATATCAATCTTGAGTACTACGACCTCGGTATGGAACATCGCGATGCGACAGATGATCAGGTCACCATTGATGCAGCACATGCAATTCAAAAGCATGGCGTAGGAATCAAGTGCGCAACGATTACTCCTGACGAGGCTCGCGTGGAAGAATTTGGCCTCAAGAAGATGTGGAAGTCTCCTAACGGAACAATCCGCAACATTCTTGGTGGCGTGATCTTCCGCGAACCAATCATCATCAGCAATGTTCCTCGTCTGGTCCCACACTGGACTAAGCCAATCGTGATTGGTCGCCATGCATTTGGTGATCAGTACAAGGCGACAGATATCAAGGTTCCTGGTCCAGGAAAGCTCACACTTACATATGTTCCAGAAGGTGGCGGAGAGCCAATGAATCTTGAAGTATTTGATTTCAAATCTTCGGGTGTAGCGATGGCGATGTATAACGTTGATGATTCAATCCGCGACTTTGCTCGTGCATCATTGAATTACGGCCTACTTCGTAAGTTCCCTGTCTATCTCTCAACAAAGAACACGATCTTGAAGGCCTACGACGGTCGCTTTAAAGATATCTTCCAAGAGATCTACGAAGCAGAGTTCAAGAAGGACTTTGATGCAGCAGGAATTTGGTATGAGCACCGCCTAATTGATGACATGGTCGCTATGTCACTTCGCATGGAAGGCGGATATGTCTGGGCTTGTAAGAACTACGACGGAGATGTGCAATCAGATACCGTCGCGCAGGGTTACGGCTCACTCGGACTTATGACATCAGTATTGATGACACCAGATGGAAAGATCTGTGAATCTGAGGCTGCTCACGGAACAGTGACTCGTCACTACCGCGATCACCAGGCTGGCAAGGCAACTTCTACCAACCCAATCGCATCAATCTTTGCGTGGACTCAAGGTCTTGCACATCGTGCAAAGCTTGATAACAACGCTGAACTTGCAAAGTTTGCAAAGACACTCGAGCAGGTATGTATCCAGACTGTTGAGCAAGGCAAGATGACAAAGGATCTCTCCCTTCTCATCTCTAAGGATGCGCCATACCAAACGACGCAAGAGTTCCTTGATTCAATTGATGAGAACCTCAAGAAGGCAATGGCCTAAGAAAAAGAAGTTAAATAAAAAAGCCCGCCGGATATCCGGCGGGCTTTTTTACAATCTGAATTAGATTCGTTCTCCAGTTGTTGCACTGAAGAGGTGAACTGAGCTCTGGTTTGCAGAGACAGTAATTGTCTGACCAGGACGTGGTGGGTTCTTTGGGTCCCAACGCACGATTACCTGAGCGCCCTCATCAGTTGCATTTGCAAACTTCACTGATGAATCAGCAGGCTTTCCGTAGACGAATGCATCTGAGCCGAGCTCTTCAACAACTTCTACAAGAACATCAAAGCCAGAAGATGCAGGAGCAAATCCTTCTGGACGGATACCGACTGTCACTGATGCGCCAGCAGATGCTGGAACAGCGATCTCGAGGTTTCCAAGCTTTGCCTTGCCACCGACAACTGGTGCAACAAGAAGGTTCATCGCAGGTGATCCGATGAAGCCTGCAACGAATGCATTTGCTGGGTTGTCATAGAGATTACGTGGTGTATCAACTTGCTGTAGGAGACCATCCTTAAGAACTGCAACGCGATCACCCATGGTCATAGCTTCAACCTGGTCGTGCGTTACATAAACGGTGGTGATTCCAAGACGACGCTGCAACGCAGCGATCTGTGTACGAGTTGCTACACGCAACTTCGCATCAAGGTTTGAGAGAGGCTCATCCATAAGGAATACCTGAGGTTCGCGAACAATCGCACGACCCATTGCAACGCGCTGACGCTGTCCACCTGAAAGCGCCTTTGGCTTGCGATCAAGGTATGGCTCAAGGTCGAGCAACTTTGCTGCGTCACGGACGCGCTTATCGCGCTCGTCCTTTGCAACGCCTGCGATCTTCAACGCAAATCCCATGTTCTCTGCCACTGTCATGTGTGGGTAGAGCGCATATGACTGGAAGACCATTGCGATGTCGCGATCTTTAGGTGCAACGTTAGTTACATCTTTATCGCCGATGAGAATACGACCAGCATCGATCTCTTCAAGACCAGCCAACATACGAAGTGATGTTGACTTTCCACAACCTGATGGTCCAACAAGAACAAGGAACTCACCATCGTTTACAACGAGGTTGAGCTTGTCTACTGCTGGGGCGGTTGTGCCTGGATAGATACGTGATGCGGCTTCGAATGTTACGGATGCCATGATAAGCAACTCCTTCTCCGGGCAGGTACGTGCCCGACGGTCCGAGGATGAAGGTGTCCACCGGTTGGTGAACGAGTGAAGGCTACGACAGGAGGGCGCGAAATGGAAGGGAACTCGGTAGACTTCTCACATCATGGAGAGCCACTCGATTAGCTCACTTCTTGGCGATATCGGCATTGTTGCCCTTTTAGTCGCCCTCGGAGGCCTCTTTGTGGCTGCCGAAATCGCCCTCATCTCCCTTCGCGAGAGCCAGATCAAACAGATCGCCCTAAAGGGAAAGCGCGGGGCCAAGGTCGCCCATTTAGCATCCAATCCCAACCGCCTACTTGGCGCAGTCCAGATCGGCGTAACGTTCTGCGGATTTTTATCGGCAGCCCTTGGTGCAGAGCGTCTTGGTGAATACGTCATTCCGTGGCTGGAAGATTTAGGTCTTTCAACGAGCGCTGCTCGAGGGCTATCACTTGTCGGGCTCACCATTGTGATCGCTTACTTCTCTCTCGTCTTCGGTGAACTCGTTCCTAAACGACTAGCACTCTCACGCACAGAACCAATTGCGCTCTTATTCGCTGGGCTCATTGATATGACTGCCAAGTTGTTTAGACCGATTATCTGGCTACTTTCACATTCCACGAATTTTGTTGTTCGCATATTCGGTATTGATCCGAATGAACAACGTAGCGCCATGTCCGAAGAAGAGTTACTGGATCTCGTCGCGGGCCATGCAGCACTTACAGATGAAGAGCGTGACATTGTTGAAGAAGTTTTCAATGCCTCTGAACGCCAGATTCACGAAGTTATGGTGCCGCGCACTGAAGTTGATTTCTTTGACGCCTCACTCACAGTGGGCAAAGCGATTAGCCTGGCAATAGATAAGGCCCACTCGCGCTATCCAGTTGTTCGAGGCTCTACAGATGAAGTAATTGGATTTATCCACGTTCGCGATCTGCTAGATACAACTCTTGTGAGTACAGGCGGAAAGATTCAAGAATTGGTGCGTAACGTTATGTTCTTACCTGGCACTAAGGGTGTCCTGCCTGCGCTAACTGAGATGCGTAATCAGCGCCAACATCTGGCAATTGTGCTCGATGAATATGGTGGAACAGATGGCATCGTGACGCTGGAAGATCTTGTCGAATGCCTCATCGGTGATATTCGCGATGAATATGATGGCGATGAGGACGAGATCACCCTTGAAACTCGCACGGGGGATTTTGAGGTCGATGGCTTAGTCTCGATTGAGGATATCCTTGATGACTCTGGAATTGAAATTCCTGAAGGTCCGTATGAGACCGCAAGTGGCTTTGTTATGCACTTCTTAGGGCGAATTCCTGTTGTTGGCGATGTCGTGAAGGTCAATGGAATTCGTATCGCAGTGCTCACAATGGAAGGTAAGCGCGCAGGGCGTCTATTGATCTCGCGGAATTGATATTTCATGCGAGAATTGCGCACATGAGTAAGAAAAGAGTCCTCTCGGGTATTCAACCCACCAGTGACTCTTTCCACCTCGGAAATTACCTCGGCGCAGTCAAGCAGTGGGTAGAGCTACAAGATTCACATGACACTTTTTACTGCATCGTTGATCTCCATGCACTCACCGTTGAGACTGATCCGGCGCTTCTGCGGCAGCGAACACTCGCTTCTGCGGCGCAACTTCTAGCTCTGGGAATTTCTCCAGAGAAATCAACACTCTTCGTTCAATCTCAAGTTCCACAACATAATCAACTTGGTTGGATTATGGAGTGCATGGCCGGCTTTGGTGAAGCAAGCCGCATGACACAATTTAAAGATAAATCAGCAAAGACTGGATCGGATTCTGCGCGAGTAGGACTCTTTACTTATCCAATGTTGCAGGCTGCGGATATTTTGCTCTACCAAGCAGATTTAGTTCCTGTTGGCGAAGATCAGCGCCAACACATCGAGCTCACACGCGATTTAGCAGGACGCTTCAATGCCCGCTATGGCCAGACTTTCCAATTACCAGATGCCTATATTTTAAAGGCTGGCGCAAAGATTAATGATATTCAAGATCCAACTTCAAAGATGAGTAAGTCATCAGGATCTGCTGCTGGAGTTATTGAAATCATGGATACCCCTGAAGCGAATTTGAAGAAGATTAAATCTGCGATAACAGATGCTGGTCGAGAAGTAAGGTTTGATCAGGCAGAAAAGCCAGGAATAAGTAATCTCCTTACTATTCATAGCGCTTTGAGTGGTCAGAGCATTGCCGACCTTGAGAAAGAGTTTGATGGCAAGGGCTATGGAGATTTCAAATCTAGCGTTGCAGAGGTAGTCGTTGAATACTTACGACCAATTCGTCAGCGAGCACTTGATCTTCTATCTGATGAGAAACATCTGATTGATATCTTGCACGCAGGTAGCGCCAAGGCACGCGAAGTCGCCGGAGCAACTCTAGACGCCACCTATAAAGGTCTAGGTGTGGTTAGCTAATGAAGAGATTTGCCGCAGCTTCTCTTATTTGTGCACTGAGTGTTTCTGCCCTAGTTGCACCGAGTGCAGGTGCTGCATCACCAGTAATTTGCTTGGCTTATGACACAGGTGGCCCTGGAGATAGTTCATTTAATGATGCCGCACAAGCAGGACTCAAGGTAGCGGCTAAGAAGTTTCAATTTACCCTTGAAACCACAGTAACTTCAGGAGATGCCAAAGATCGTACTGATCGCCTGACCGCTTTAGTAAAGAAAGAGTGCGCAATCGTCATAGCAGTAGGTACAGGCTATGCATCGACTCTGAAAGAACTCTCACGAGAGTATCCTGAAACACAATTCGCAATTCTCAATGATGCAACCGTTGATGCACTTAACGTGACTTCCATTGCCTTTGCTGATGTGCAAGGCGCATATTTAGCGGGCTATGCCGCTGCACTTGCGAGTAAAAGTGGCAAGGTAGCGATGATGGGGTATGCCTCACAAAAGGATCTCTTTGAACGAGGTTTTACACCGGGCGCAAAGGCGGCAAAGAAATCGATCGCCACTTCTGTCAGATATATCTCTTCATCAGCGAGTAAAGAGACAACATCACTTCTTCGTTCTGGCCATGATGTTATTTATTTGACGACAACAGGCTCTGCTACTGAAGTTTTTGGCGCTATCGTCTCTTCAAATAGCGCAAGCAAAAATAAGTCTGCCGCAGGAATTATCACTGTCGAACCAGATCAATTCCTCTCAGTTACCGCCTCAACTAAGAAATTTGTCCTAGCCACTGTCGTTAAGCGAATTGATCTCGCACTTATTGACCTGCTCACCAAGACCCTCGAAGAGAGCACGCTCTTTGACGAGGTAGATCCTGCACTTGGAATCTACGGAAAGCGTTATGGAATTTCAGATAAGAGCATTGAAATCACACTTCGCTCACCTGGTTTAATCGCGAAGACTTCAGCAATTAACGCTGCAAGTAGCGCTGCCTCTAAATTAAATTAAGCGCCCAAGAATGCTTTAAGTGGTGCACGTAGCGAGTTAAGTTCTTTCTCCGCTGATTGCTGATCGGGTGTAATCACTTCGATGTAGCACTTTAGTTTTGCTTCGGTCCCTGATGGTCTAATAATGATGCGTACTCCACCCGATAGCCACAAGCGAAGGCCATCTGTTGGAGGCAGGCCATCTGTTGGGGCCGCTAAGTCGTCGATGCTTTCAACCGAACGTCCAGCAATCTCTTGTGGGGGATTACTACGCAAGCCCGCCAATAAATTTGTTATTGCGCTCATGTCGGCAACGCGTATTGAGATTTGTTCGGTGGCATGGAAGCCATGGCGCAGCCAGACCTCATCAAGGAGATCATTGAGATCTTTTCCAACTGCCGCTAAATCTGTTGCAATTTGGGCAAGGAAAATTGCGGCAGATATTCCATCCTTATCATTTACAGTCTCGGAGTCGACGGCATATCCAATCGCCTCTTCGTACCCAAAGGCGAGATCTTCAATCTTTGCTAGCCATTTGAATCCGGTGAGCACTTCTTTGAAATTAATCCCGTAATGAGCGCTGATTTTTCGAAGAATTGAGGAGGAGACAATTGAATTTCCAAAGGTTCCTCGCGGTGATGTACGTGCAATCCATTCACCGAAGATGACGCCCAGCTCATCCCCGCGGAGCATTCTCCATTGCCCATCGCGACCCTTTATTGCAGCGGCGCAGCGATCAGCATCTGGATCGTTTGCGATAACAAGATCAGCGTTATGTGCACGTGCTGTGGCTAGCGCCAAATCAATAGCGCCAGGTTCTTCTGGGTTTGGAAATGCGACAGTTGGAAAATCTGGATCAGGCTCTGCTTGTTCTTTAACCAGAATCAGATCAGGAAAACCTGCCAATTTAAATACGTGGGCGAGAGTTTCAGTTCCTACTCCATGCATTGCTGTGTAAACAATTTTGAGAGAGCCAGGGTTCTTTCCCAGCGCTGCTGTGCGTTCTACATATTCATCAATCAGAGTTTCTGCGACAACAGTCCACTTTTTATCACGAGGTTGAGAAGCCAACGTTGTTATCGCAGCTATTTCAGCTGCAATAAATCCATCTGTCGGATTAACAATCTGTGAGGATGCATATGCAATTCCATCAGCATCAGGTCCGATATAAACCTTGTATCCATTGTCCTGCGGCGGATTATGGCTAGCAGTAACCATCACTCCAACATCGGCCTTGAGCGCCGTAGTTGCAAAGGCGAGAACGGGAGTTGGAAGAGGTCTAGGAAGTAGAAATACTTCCATCCCAGCTCCACTAAATATTTCTGCACTTTCAATTGCATAATCAGCTGAGCCGTATCTAGCATCGCGGCCAATTACTACGCGCGTCATTCCGCGAGCCTTCATATAAGCAGCGATTCCAGCAGCGGCGCGTCCGACAACAGCGCGATTCATACATGACGGACCAGGACCATTAGGCCCACGCAGGCCGGCAGTTCCGAATTGTAGAAAACCGCTGAAATAGGTACGCAGCGTCGTTTCATCTTCATTATCTAACAAGGCTTGAAGCTGAGAAGCGGTTACAGGATCTGGATCATCTGCAATCCAAGCCTTTACCTCAGCAACTAATGCGCGCTCCATACCTGTGATCTTATCTAGGTTAGATGATCTGAGGAATAGTTTTTGCTAGGAGTTGACCCATCGAACTTGCTGCAGCTTTTCCTGCTGCAATAACTTCTTCGTGATTGAGTTTCTCTCCGGTCACACCTGCTGCCGCATTAGTGACAAGTGAAATACCAAGAACTTCTGCACCTAGTGCATGTGCTGCAATCGCTTCAGGAACAGTAGACATACCAACGAGATCGGCACCAAGTGTGCGCATCATATGAATCTCTGCTGGAGTCTCGTAGGTTGGCCCACGCCAGTGCACGTAGACACCTTCCTGTAGCGATGAATCAGCGGATTTCATTATGTTTCTAATTCGCTTGCTATAGAGATCTGTAAGGTCAACAAATGTAGCGCCGACGAGAGGAGATTGGGCTGTCAATGAAATGTGATCGCGAATCAAAACAGGCTGTCCAACGTGGAAGGCAGGATTAATTCCACCGCAGGCATTGGTCAGAATAATCACTTTGCAACCTGCCTTTACTGCAGTGCGAACTCCATGGACTACAGGTTCCATGCCTTTACCTTCATAGAGATGTGTGCGACCTAAGAAAACAAGAGCACGAATTGTGCGATCCCCATCTTTAATCTCATACGAACGAACTTTTCCAGAGTGACCTTCAACTGCTGGAGCAAAAAATCCAGTAATTTCTTCGGCATTGCACTCATAACTTGGGGTTCCCAGCGCATCAACGGCACCAACCCATCCCGATCCCATGACTAGCGCGACATCGTGGGCTGCAACTCCTGTGCGAGAAGCAATTTCAGATGCGGCAATCGTTGCCGCCTGAAGTGGGTCTGAGTAAAGAATGTCAGTTGATGTCATGCATCAATAATGTCACAGAGAACAGTGGCGCTGGCAACTGTTTCACCGATAGCGACCTTGAGGTTGGTCACGATGCCGCTCTTGTGGGCGTTGAGAGGTTGCTCCATCTTCATCGCCTCGAGAACAATAATGAGGTCACCTGCCTCAACCTGTGCACCTTCTTCTACTGCAATCTTGACCACAGTTCCCTGCATAGGGCTGGCAAGGCCGGTACCCGTTGCACTACCGCCAGATGATTGTTTTGCGCGGTGGCGCTTAACCACTGGGGCCGGTGTGTGAACTTTGATCTCGAACCGTTTTCCATTTACCTCTGCGATAAGCATTTCGCTAGCGGCCTTGGTTTGCGTATCAGCACCCTGACTGACAAATGCTGGAATCTCATTAATGAATTCATTTTCAATATAACTTGTATAGACAGAGAAGTTTTGTGTGTATGAAGGATCTTCCACAATTGCTCGGTGGAATGGAATTGCTGTTGCCAGACCTCCCACTTCAAACTCCGCCAGAGCTCTACGAGCGCGTTCAATTGCTTGCTGACGAGTTGCTCCGGTAACAATTAATTTTGCTAGCAGTGAGTCGAAGTTACCCCCGATGACATCACCTTGCGTAAAGCCTGCATCCACACGAACTCCAGGTCCTGTCGGAATTTTCCATGAAGTGATGCGACCAGGTGCTGGAAGAAATGATCTACCTGGATCTTCGCCGTTGATTCGAAACTCAAGGCTATGCCCACGAATGATTGGATCATCAAAGCCGAGTGCTTCGCCCATTGCGATCCTGAATTGTTCGCGCACTAGGTCTAGCCCTGTAACTTCTTCAGAGACTGGATGTTCAACCTGTAAACGTGTATTTACCTCAAGGAAAGAGATTGTTCCGTCCCTACCAACTAGAAATTCACAGGTACCAGCGCCGATATAGCCGGCTTCTTTCATGATTGCTTTACTAGAGCGATATAGCTCTTCATTCTGCGCATCTGTAAGAAATGGTGCCGGGGCCTCTTCGACAAGTTTCTGATGGCGGCGCTGCAATGAACAATCACGAGTACTTACCACGACAGCATGTCCATGTGTATCTACGAGAACTTGAGTTTCAACATGGCGAGGCTTATCTAAGTAACGCTCTACAAAACATTCACCACGGCCAAATCCTGCAATTGCTTCACGTACAGCGGATGCGAAAAGTTCTGGAATCTCTTCCAGTGTGTGTGCGACCTTTAGCCCTCGTCCGCCACCACCGAAGGCAGCCTTAATCGCAACTGGAAGTCCATGTTCTTTTGCAAAGGCGATAACTTCTTCATGACCCGAGACCGGATCTTTTGTGCCCGCTACAAGTGGGGCTCCTGCTTTTGCTGCAATACGGCGGGCAGAGACCTTGTCACCTAGGGCGCTAATGGCAGATGGTGGTGGTCCAATCCAGATAAGCCCTGCATCAATTACTGCTTGCGCGAAATCTGCGTTCTCCGAAAGAAATCCATATCCAGGATGTATCGCATCCGCCTCTGATTCTTTGGCGAGAGCAATAATCTTCGGAATATTCAAATATGTATCTTTGGCAACGATTCCATCGAGCGAGTAAGCAAAGTCAGCAGCTCGAACATGAAGGGCGTCACGATCTTCTTCAGCGTAAATTGCGACGCTCTGAAGACCGTGATCCTTACATGCACGGATAACTCGAATCGCAATCTCGCCGCGATTTGCAATAAGAACGCGCTTCATGACATTTCCTTTACTTGTGGCCACGAATAACCAAGTTGCTTCATTGCGCTACGAAGAAATGGCATAGAGATTCCAACAACATTTGTGTAATCTCCTTCAATCACGGGGATAAAAGGGGAGCCATGACCATCGAGGGTGAATCCACCAGCCACCTGAAGTGGTTCACCTGATGCGATGTAATTTTCGATCTCGTCATCACTGAGCTGCGAGAAAGTCACCTTTGTTGTGACTCTATCGGCAATCTCAATACCTTTTTCGGTATCGATAATGCAATGTCCGGTATGTAAGAGACCGCTTCGACCACTTATCGCACGCGCTCTTGTTCGGGCTATCTCGGGAGTTCCTGGTTTGCCGAAAGAGACTCCATCGACATCAAAAGTTGAATCACAACCGATGATTATCGCTGGGTAGTCGATCATCTCTCGTACGGTGTGAGCCTTTGAGATAGCGAGTGCAATCACCATATCTGCAGGAGTCATTGCGTTGAAAAATTCGGTCTCTTCATCGACGTTACTTACGATGATTTCAGGTGATAAACCAGCATCGACGAGCAATCGTTTTCGCGAGGTAGATTGTGATGCAAGTACTATTTTTGGCACTAGTCAAACCTTCTTGCGCCGTAAGTGATTTGATGAGGCAAAGGTTGGCGCAGTTGTGGAAGGCCAAAGACGCTTCGCTTGATCACCGGTTTGAGTTCAACTGGCTTCTGCAATTTGAGAGCTGCCTCAAGTGCCAGTAACTCTTCTGGAGTCGGATTTCCTGAAGTAATTGTAAATTTCATTAGAGTGGAATGTTTCCATGCTTGCGCGCTGGGAGGACATCACGTTTAGTCTTTAGAGTGCGGAAAGCCTTAGTGATGTAAGCGCGTGAATCTTCTGGCTCAATAACGGAGTCAATTGTACCGCGCTCAGCTGCTGCATATGGATTTGAGAGTTTCTCCGTGTAATCAGAGATGAGTTCTTTGCGCAGTGACTCTGGATCGGATGCTTCTGCAATGTCTTTTCGGTAGAGAATATTGACAGCGCCTTGTGCTCCCATAACTGCAATCTCTGCAGACGGCCACGCAAAGTTGATATCACTTCCTAAGTACTTTGAGCCCATCACAATAAATGCTCCGCCATACGCCTTGCGTGTAATCAAGGTTACGAGTGGCACTGATGCCTCAGCATAAGCATAGAGCAACTTTGCTCCACGACGGATGATTCCGTTCCACTCTTGTTCTGTACCTGGCATAAATCCAGGAACATCAACCAAGGTGAGAATTGGAATATTGAAAGCATCACAAAATCGTAGGAATCTGGCAGCCTTTTCACTCGAATTGATATCGAGCGTGCCTGCCAACTGTGAAGGCTGGTTTGCAATAATTCCTACAGATTGTCCTTCTATACGAGCAAAGCCAACCACGATATTTGGCGCGTAAAGCGCGTGGACTTCAAGGAATTCGCCTTCATCGACTAAGGATTCAATAAGCATCTTCATGTCATATGGCTGATTTGGTGAGTCCGGGATTAACGTATTGAGTGCAATATCTTTTGCACTCTTTGCGAGCGTTTCTGTCGCAGGTAGTACCGGAGAACCATCCATGTTATTTGATGGCAGATATGACAAGAGTGCTTTTACATAGTCAATTGCATCTGCTTCAGAGTCGGCCATGTAATGAGAGTTTCCTGATTTGGTGTTATGCGTAAATGCACCACCAAGCTCTTCCATGCCAACATCTTCACCCGTTACAGTTTTAATCACATCAGGGCCAGTGATAAACATATTTGAAGTCTCTTTAACCATAACGGTGAAATCGGTAAGGGCAGGGGAGTAGGCAGAACCTCCCGCACATGGACCCAAAATCAAAGAGATTTGTGGAATCACTCCAGAGGAACGGGTATTTAATCGGAAAATCTTTCCGTAGCCGTTAAGCGAGGCAACTCCCTCTTGAATACGCGCTCCACCGGAATCGTTGATTCCGATAAGTGGGATTCCACTCTTGAGAGCAAACTCTGCGATCTTAACTATCTTCTCAGCATGCACTTCGCCGAGGCTGCCACCGAATACTGTGAAGTCTTGCGAGTAGAGAGCGATAGGTCGCCCATCGACTGTTGCTGTTCCAATAACAACACCATCTCCATATGGGCGAGAGTTTTCCATTCCAAACTGGTTTGAACGATGGCGTGCGAACTCATCAATTTCTGTAAATGAATCTGAATCGACAAGCATCTCAATACGCTCGCGGGCGGTGTGCTTACCCTTGGCATGCTGCTTTTCAACGGCGCGGGCCGATCCAGCATGGATCGCTTCATCGATTTTTTCGCGGAGATCTTCGATTTTTCCCGCAGTAGTGTGCAGATCTGGGCTCATGTCTATACGGTACTAGTCATGGGTATAGATACGCCAAGAGCGCCACTAGATCAGAGCCGAATCACCTCGGCGCTATCGCGGTACTGGCGAGTAAGCGTGGTTGATCTCACGGCTTCAACCCAAGATGATCTTGTTAATAAAGTTAATGCAGGAGATGCCAAGAGTGGTGATGTCATTGTTGCAAATTATCAAAGTGCCGGTCGCGGACGTTTAGATAGAACTTTCCTTGCGCCGCCTTCGACAGCGCTGCTCTTCTCACTTTATCTGCATCCAAAACGATCACGTGATGATTGGGGTTTCATTCCGTTGCTTGCTGGATATTCGATAGCTGATACTTTGCGAAAAGTTAACGCTCACGTTTCCATTAAATGGCCGAACGATCTCCTTATCGATGAGATGAAATTAGGCGGCATCATTGCCACCGCAACAGGTTCTGGCGTGGTCGTTGGTATTGGAATAAATGTTTCGATGACAGTTGATGAACTTCCCGTCGAAACTGCTACCTCCCTAACCGTTGCGGGAGTAAGCAAAGTTGATAGAAATTTCCTTCTCCCACTTCTTCTTAACGCATTTGAGAATGATTTCTTAGCGTGGGATCAAGGTGAAAGTTTCCTTGATAAGTACTCCCAACTATCTGCAACACATGGACGAGAGGTCACAGTGAGTGGACCAGCTGAAAGTACGATCCATTCTCGCGCAGAATCCTTTGACGAGCAGGGGCGACTTCACCTGGAAGATGGTCAGATCGTTACAGTCGGTGACGTGATTCATCTACGATGAGCCAGTGAGAAATCCCTTCCCAGTCGTTGGAATTATCGGTGCTGGCCAATTAGCGCGCATGACGGTAGCTCCGGCTATTGCACTTGGAGTTACTCTCAAACTCTTTGCACAAGATAAGAACGATAGCGCTGCACAAATTTGCGATCATGTAGTTGGAGATTTTCGTAGCCTTGATGAAGTTTTAGCATTTGCACGTGATTGTGATGTCGTCACCTTTGAACACGAACTTGTTCCACTTTCTGTCATCAAGGGTTTAGAGGCAGAAGGCGTACGCGTATATCCACCCTCTTCAGCCTTCGTCTACTCACAAGATAAAGCGCAGATGCGTAAAGTGCTTAACGATCTTCCTTCGCCACAGTGGCAGCTCATTACTGACGAGACGGAAGTTTCGTCATTTCCAGTAATTGCAAAGGCCATATCAGGCGGTTATGACGGTCGAGGCGTGTGGAAGATTTCCAGCACCGACATGCTTGCAGAGATAATCGCGATCAATCCCCAACTCCTTATTGAAGAGCTGGTCGAGTTTGACTCTGAAATTGCTGTAATGGTTGCGCGCTCACCGCATGGTCAGGCAAGCACCTGGACACCTACTCAGACAATTCAAGAGCATGGAATTTGTACCAGGACTGTTACACCTGCGGCACGAGTTTCTACAGAGGTCTGTGAAAAAGCATCCGCACTTGCGCTTACTATTGCTGAGCGGGTCGGTCTAGTTGGAGTGATGGCCGTTGAGATGTTTGTTAAGGGCGATCAACTCTTTATCAACGAGCTTGCAATGCGTCCACATAATTCTGGTCACTGGACGATTGAAGGATCAGTAACAAGCCAATTCGAACAACATCTGCGTGCGATTTTAGATCTTCCATTAGGTGATCCCTCTATGACGGCGTCCTATGCAGTGATGGGAAATATCTTGGGCGGGGATAAGAGCGATATGTACCGGCCATATCTGCACCTGATGGCTCGCAACCCAGAGCTCAAGGTTCATCAATATATGAAGGAAGTGCGCCCTGGTCGAAAGATTGGTCATGTCAATGCAGTGGGCGAAGATCTTCTACACTTAGAGGAGTTAATTGTGCATGCCCGTGGCTACATGAATGGAGAGATCGATGAGTGATGTTGCAATCATCATGGGTTCAGATTCTGATTGGCCGGTAATGAGTGAGGCTGCCACAATTCTTGAATCACTTGGAATTACTTACACAGCAGATGTAATTAGCGCACATCGCATGCCAACTGAAATGGTTTCATTTGCTCAAGGCGCAGTCGCTGCCGGCTTTAAGGTAATTATTGCTGGAGCAGGAGGAGCTGCACATTTGCCTGGAATGGTGGCATCTCTCACGTCGCTGCCTGTCATCGGTGTACCAGTTCCGCTTAAGAACTTAGATGGAATGGATTCGCTTCTTTCAATTGTTCAGATGCCAGCAGGAGTTCCAGTTGCAACTGTTGGAATTGGAAATGCGAAGAATGCAGCGCTTCTTGCTGCCAGAATTTTAGGTGTGGGAGATAGCGCGATTGCCGCAAAGGTCGAGCAAGGGCTACAAGAGATCAACGCTGAGGCAAAGGCGAAAGGCGCAAACCTCACGACAAAGAAGAAGACCGGGTTCTAGATTCTCTTAATCTGAACGGCCGAGTGCGTGTACACGCCAGCCAGCCTTGCGCCACTTGTCGCGATCGAGTGCATTACGTCCATCAATCAGGAATTTAGATTTTACGAGTTGACCGATAACAGATGGATCTAGCTCGCGATATTCCTTCCACTCAGTTAAGTGCAAGATTGCATCTGCATCTTTAACCGCATCGGTCACACGTTCTGCATAATCAAGATTTGGGAAGCGCTTTCGTGCAGGTTCAATTCCCTTTGGATCGTGCACTACTACTGCAGCACCCGCTGCCTGTAATTGAGCAGCGATATCAAGGGCTGGGGAGTCGCGTACATCATCGCTATCGGGCTTAAATGTTGCACCGAGTACGGCGATTTTGTATTGAGTAAGGTCTTCAGATAAATCTGCGCGCACTACATCGATCACACGTTGACGCGCTCTCAAGTTAATTGCATCGATCTCTCGCAAGAATTCCAGGGCTTGGTCTGCGCCAAGTTCTTGAGCGCGCGCCATAAAGGCACGGATATCTTTAGGAAGGCAACCGCCACCAAATCCGATACCAGCCTGCAGAAAACGATTACCAATACGTGGGTCATATCCAATTGCTGTAGCAAGAACGGTGACATCGCCCCCTGCAGCCTCACAGACCTCTGCCATTGCATTAATGAATGAAATCTTTGTAGCAAGGAACGAGTTGGCGGCAACCTTCACTAGTTCAGCAGTAGGAAGATCTGCCCGAATCCACGGTGTACCAAGTGCGATGACGGGTTCGTAGACCTCTTTCAGAATCTCTTCTGCGCGATCATTTGCAACTCCAACAACTAAACGATTTGGAGTCAACGTATCTTCGACTGCAAATCCTTCGCGCAAGAATTCTGGGTTCCACGCCAAGTCAGCATGTGGTGCATCTTTTGCTAATTGGGCACGCAACATCTGCGCAGTTCCTACCGGCACTGTTGATTTTCCGACCACGAGTGATCCATCTTTAAGGAAAGGTGCAATGGCAGCGACCGAAGATTTCACATAAGTCAGATCGGCGGCCAAACCATCTTTACTCTGAGGGGTTCCTACGCAGATAAAGTGGACATCAGCATCGGCTACAGCGGAGAAATCGGTTGTAAATGAGAGGCGCTCAGTCTTCATCTCTGCTGCCAGAAGTGTGTCTAGTCCAGGCTCATAAAATGGAAGTCGCCCACTCTGTAACAAATCAACTTTGGATTGGTCGGTATCAATTCCTACGACTTCAAATCCAAGTGAGGACATGCATGCTGCGTGAGTAGCTCCAAGGTAGCCACATCCAATTACTGAGAGCTTTAACGTCATGGGTGTGAGTCTAAGGCACGAACTATTTAATCTCCCCGCATGGATTTTCATCCGCGGTGCGAGTCTTGAATTTATCGACGATTACTGGCTTTGGTTTTGCAGAAGCACTCGCAGAAGCCGAAGGCGTTGGGGTGACTTCATCAACGAGCGGAAGATCATCGCGGACTCGTGTCCACAAATCAGCACCCAGGACTTCATCCCAAATCACCACTGATAGTCCGTCATATCGACCATTTGCATTTGAAAGTGGAACAGTCAGAGTCCGCACATTTCCAGAAGATAAATTCTTCAACTGTTTTGCCAGTGTCAATAAATCATCGGGTGCTAATCCAGAATCTAACTTAACGCTTGCTAGAGCTGCGTTAATGAAGTTCTTTAACTTAAATGGGTTCAAGAGGGTTCCACTACTTGTGGCCTTTCGCATCACCGCACTCATAAACTGTTGCTGCCTAGCCATACGCCCAATATCGCCACGGCCATCAAAATCTCGTGTTCGCACATACTTGAGCGCTTCAATTCCATTAAGCGTGTGGACTCCTGCACTTAAGACTAAGTGGCTTTTGGGATCATCAATATCTACCTTTGTGCAGACCTCAATGCCGCCGAGTGCATCAACTATTCCTGCGAATCCGGCAAAACTAACTTCAACATAATGATCAATCTTGATTGAGGTGGCAAGTTCGATTGTCTCAATAAGAAGTGGTGCGCCACCGTATGAGAAAGCCGAATTTAATTTTCCAAGTCGGGCAGAGACCATCGTTTTCTTATCACTGCTACTTATATGTTCAGGGATAGTTACCAAACTATCTCGCGGAAGAGAGATGATGTACGCGCGATCTCGCGCCTTACTTAAGTGAACGATGAGCATCGTGTCTGAACGGCCGCCGGCAGCGGTAGCGGTAGAGCCCACGCGAAGTTCACGCATCTGAGCCTTAGTTAAACCTTCTCGGGTATCAGAACCAACAATGAGATAGTTCTCAGCCTTAGATGTCTTCTCTGGTCGATCATCGAGAGAGTTAAAGACATCAATGCGGGCGATGGAGCTGCTTACTCGTCCTAGTCCAAAGGAAGAAACGGAAGAAACGAGCACGATGGCAACGGAGAGTGAGGTAATTATCCGTATGGCTCGTGTTGATTTCACGGCGTAAGACTACTTGGGCGATAGCGTAGAGGTGTTATGACATCGCCGAACGCCTCGTTACCTCCCTCACCGGGCATTAGCGTGATCTTGCCTGTGCTCAATGAAGAGGCACATTTAGAAGATTCAATTCGAGCCATTCTTTCTCAGAATTATCTGGGAACTTTTGAAGTCATATTGGCACTCGGCCCTTCACGAGATTCTACAAATGAGATTGCTCGTTCACTTGCTGCTCAAGATACGCGAGTAATTCTTGTTGAAAATCCTTCAGGTCGAACTGCAGCAGGACTTAACATCGCCCTCAAAGCATCAACACAAGATGTCGTTGTGCGAGTTGATGCACATGCTGAGATCCCGAATAATTATCTCCAATTAGTGATCGAGATTCTTAAGGAATCTGGTGCCGTTAATGTCGGCGGAGTCATGGGTGCGCAAGGAGTTACCTTCTTTGAGACAGCTGTCGCTGCGGCAATGTGTAGCCCATTCGGCGTTGGCGGTTCAAGATTTCATACCGGAGGTAAGGCTGGATATGTAGATACTGTCTACCTCGGAGCTTTTATTCGCCAAGCAGTTATTGATTCGGGTGGATTTGATGAACGATTTGTCCGTGCACAAGATTGGGAACTTAACTACAGACTTCGACAAAACGGTGGGAAAATTTACTTTGATCCCAGACTTCACGTGACGTATCGTCCACGATCGAACTATCGTGCTTTGGCAAAACAATATTTCGAATATGGAAGATGGCGTCGCGTTATTGCTCGTAAATATCCAGAAACAATTAACTATAGATATTTAGCGCCACCACTTGCGCTCATCGGTAGCGCACTCTCACTTGTTGCCGGCAGCATCATTGATCCATCTCTCTATCTCCCGGTTGCTACCTACATCACATTTATTGCACTCACCCCACTGTTTATCTCAAAGAATCTGGCTCACTATCCAGCACTCGTCTTTATACTTCCAACGATGCACTTTTCATGGGGACTTGGCTTCCTTACCTCGCCAAGAAAGCTAGTTCCAGACTCTCTAAGGTAACCTTCACTCATATGAGTACTCCTGTGACTGTATATGAGCCATTTCGCGCTGGGTTGCCCCCGCTGCGTCAATACCTGCGCTCGCTCTGGTCTCGTCGTCACTTTATTGCTGAGTTCTCACGCTCTGAATTACGCGAACAGAATTACGGATCAGTCTTTGGCCAGCTCTGGCTCGTCCTCAACCCCCTTTTGCTTTCAGGCGTCTACTTTCTTCTGATTTACATCATCGGTGGCGATGGTGATGCCAACAGATACGTGCATCTGACATCAAGCCTCTTTTTCTTCTACCTCATAGCAAATAGCTTGACTGGAGGAGTCAAGTCAATTACTTCGGGTCAACGTTTGATTATGAATACTGCCTTCCCTCGCATCATGCTGCCTATTTCGGCATCAGTGATTGCCATCTTTAAATTTATGCCAACGCTCATAGTTTTCTTTGCAATCCGCACCATTATCGGAGCTCCATATTCATGGCAGATGCTCTGGGCAATTCCAATCTTTCTCCTTGGTGTTTTTATGGGACTTGGAATGGCGATTGCAATCTCATGTACCAATGTGTACTTCCGAGATATCGCAAGCCTTCTTCCGTATATCACCCGCAGCTTGATCTATCTTTCACCGATTCTTTATGAAGCATCAGCGCTCTCTGAGAAGATGCGCACTCTCGAGATTGCAAACCCAATTTTCTATCTCCTAGATGCCTGGTCACAAGTAATGGTTTATGCAGAAGCCCCAAGTTCAACATCAATTCTGATTAGCCTGGCATGGGCAACGCTTATTTTTCTCATCGGTACATACTTCTTCTTAACGAGGGAGCGTGATTTCGCTGTCCGTCTCTAGTACTCATCCGCGCAATAGCATTGCCGTTTCCGTTCAGTCGGTTGGACTGACATACACAACATCTGTAGATAAAAAGCCAACGCTGAAAGCACGTGTGAAACGCTTCGGCAGAAGTGGGAAGTTCTCTCGAACTGTCAACGCACTCAATGATGTAAGTATTGATGTTCATTACGGAACAGTTTTGGGAATCATTGGTTCAAACGGTGCTGGTAAATCATCACTTATGCGTGTTATTTCGGGAATCATTCCTCCATCTCAGGGTCGAATTGAAGTCCATGGCTCTGTGAGTACCTTGCTTGCTCTTGGAGTTGGTTTTAATGCATCCCTTACTGGGCGCGAGAATGTCTACCTCGGCGGTCTTGCCGCCGGTATGACGAGAGCAGAGATCGATAGTCAATTTGATGAGATTGCAGAATTTTCAGAGTTGGGTGAGGCTATCGATTCACCGATGCGCACCTATTCATCGGGTATGTATGCCAGGTTGGCGTTTTCAGTTGCGGCAACGGTGAAGCCAGATATTTTGATTATTGATGAAGCGCTCAGCACGGGCGATGCTCGCTTTAAAGAGAAGAGCCTGAATCGAATTAAGGAACTTCGTACCGAAGACCGTGCGCTGATTTTAGTAAGCCATGCTCTGGCCACCATTGAAGATATTTGCAATGAAGTTATCTGGCTAGATAAGGGAAAAATGATGGCTCGCGGAAATCCCGCAGAAGTAATCGCTGCCTATCGCGAGTACATGCATGTACGAAAGAGCGCGTCTTCTGATGAGGATGTCTAAGAATTTTCTAGCTCTGTTAATTGCTGCACTTATAACAAGTGCTGCCCCAGCAGAAGCGATTGAAATCCCACCGAAATTTGATTTCATCGGCAATGGATACGGCCACGGCGTAGGAATGAGCCAGATTGGTGCACGGTCGCGTGCTTTAAGTGGCGAGAGCGCCTCAGCAATTCTTAATTACTACTACAAGGATGTACAGGTCGCGCCTTTTGTTGATACACATACAATTCGCGTCAACATTGCGCATCTTGTAAAGACCATTGCATTTACTACTCACACCCCGGGTGCGCGCCTTGAGGTATTTGAAGGCGATATCGGAAACTCAGTGGAGTTCATGCCCGTTGCATCGTATGCCACCAAAAAGAGGGCAACTTTTACCCTCGCATCTCTGCCGAAGGAGAGAGCACTCACCTTGCGATGGGTTGGAGAAAATCCCATCATCACTATGACTCAAGGATCGATCTCTACAAAATATAAATACGGTTACATCACCATTAAAGCGCTTAAAGGCGCGTTGGTAGTTACAAATACTCTCGCCCTTCGCGATGAGTATTTATGGGGAATAAGTGAAGTTCCATCCAGTTGGCCCGCTGCTGCGCTCGAAGCACAAGCAATAGCCTCACGTAGCTATGCTCTCTCGAAATTGAGCATCATTAGACCAAGTTGTGACTGCCAAGTGTTCTCGCACATCTCAGATCAAAACTTTGTCGGATATTCCAAAGAGAGTGAACCTAGGTTCGGCCATTTTTGGAAGGATGCAGTTACGCGCACAATTATTGATACTTCGACAAGTCTTGTTGTACTCAGCAACGGAAAACCCGCACAAACATATTTCTTCTCATCATCAGGCGGGGCTACACAGACAACTCTCGATGCGTGGGGAGCGGCAACCGCCTTTACCCAATCGGTGCCAGATACTGCCAGCGCGGATGTAAAACTCAATCCCCGATTTGCATCCTGGAAGGCATCATCTACTCAGGAGCTTGTTGCAAAGGCATTTCTCTTGCCGAATGTCGTCTCACTTGAAATTCTCTCGCGCAACCAAGCTGGAGCGGTGACTTATATTGCAGCGACTTCTTCAGAGGGAGTTACTAAGAAGATACGTGGAGATACCTTTAGAAGCAGAGCGAAGTTGCCTTCACCTTGGTTTTCTTTAGTTAGCGTGCAGAATTGAATTAAGTCCGCCCCATGAACCTTCGCGGAGGAGAACTTCTAGGCAACCATCAAGAGAGTTTCTTCTAAAGAGTAGATTTGAAGCACCACTGAGAGTGCCAGCTTTAACAACCTCTCCATCCGGCAAACGCACCTTAGCTGCTGCTGTGATGTAGGTACCGGCTTCGATTACACAATTATCTCCGAGTGAGATTCCAAGTCCTGAATTAGCACCGAGCAGACATTTCTTTCCAATAGAGATAACTTGCTTTCCGCCACCGCTTAAAGTTCCCATAATTGATGCGCCCCCGCCAACATCGCTGCCATCATCAACTACAACACCAGCAGAGATACGACCCTCAACCATTGATGTTCCCAGTGTTCCAGCATTGAAGTTAACAAAACCTTCATGCATCACTGTGGTTCCTGAAGCTAGATGTGCACCAAGGCGCACGCGATCAGCATCTGCAATACGTACACCTGATGGAATAACGTAATCAACCATCCGCGGGAACTTATCTACGCTAAAGATAGTTACGTGTCCATCACGCGCACGTAATGCAGCACGCACTTCTTCAAAGCCTTCGACTGTACATGGACCAGCCGAGGTCCAGACAACATTTGTGAGGAGTCCGAAAATTCCATCAAGTGATTGACCGTGAGGTTTTACCAATCTATGTGAAAGCAGATGAAGGCGGAGATACGCATCGACGGCATCCTGTGGTGGCTGTGTAAGATCAATCTCGCGCGAAACTACTTCGCGTCTTACTTTCCGTACATCATCAGTACCGACTGCATCCAATAGTGATTGCGCAGGTTTTCCCGCAAGTGCTCCTAGGGCTGGTGCTGGAAACCAGACATCGAGAACAGTAGATCCCGAGAGCGTGGCAATTCCATGGCCATGGGCGGTAGTTGATTGAGACGACATGTGCACACAATATCGCCTATCCTTAATTTCATGGCTAGCAATTCAAAGAACACACTCGCAATACGCGTTGATTGTGATGCGCCGATAGAAAAAGTATGGGCACAAATTGCCGATTGGAGTAGCCAGGGTGAATGGATGCTTGCCACCCGCGTCTGGGTGACATCTGAAATCACAGAAGGCGTTGGAACTTCGATCGCGGCATTTACCGGTCCCGCTCATCGGATCTATCCAACTTTTTCATTTCTCGGCCTGTTAGACACGATGACGGTTACGGCGTGGGAGCCACCAGCTCGTTGCGATGTTATCCATACAGGAAAAGTTTTAAAGGGCACCGGAACATTCCAACTTAAATCCAATGGTCCAAACTCAACGACTTTTTATTGGAGCGAGACCATTGATATTCACCGTGCGCTCTTTCTGATTGGAGCACCATTTCTTTGGGTCGGCGTTCGCATCTCTCTCGCACGTTTCGCTCGGCAATTTAAGAGCCGGTAAGAATTGATCACCGATGGATGGCTAGAAGACATCCAGGTGATATTAAGAGCAGGTAACCTCGTCCTATGGCAGCGCCGAAAACCTTGGCCGAAGTGCTCGAAGCACTTCCGGAGGAGGAGCGCATCATTTTGACCCTGTCCTATCTTCGAGGCATGAGCGCCGCTGAGATTGCAACCCTGCTTCACGTGCCTGAAAAGTCAGTGGAAGCGGTAATTACCTCAGGTAAGGCGCGTTTGACTGCACAACTGGGCCTGTAGCCCTCTTCCGATTTCATGTATCGGCCCTGAGTGCGAGATACTTACGCCCTTACTTTCCATGCACTTCGCGGAAAGCCCACGCTTCAAAGGAGTCTCATCATGGCAGCTATGAAACCTCGCACTGGTGATGGACCAATGGAAGTAACCAAGGAAGCCCGCTCGCTTGTAATGCGTATTCCTCTAGAAGGTGGCGGACGTCTTGTTGTTGAACTTAACCCAACAGAGGCAAATAATCTCAGCGCTGCTCTCGAAGCTGCTGTTGCACTTATCAAGAAGTAAATTCCCACGAGGATAGAACTCCGGATACCAATGGTTATAAGCGCGCTCAATCCTGATTTGGATTCTGTCAGCACCGCCGATGTGATCGTAATTAGTTACATCATGCTCGCAGCAGAAGAAAATGGCGTTAGCGAGATCATTTTCAACGCCCACCCCGCACTCGTTAAAAAAATTGAAAAACTCTTCGCCATTGATTTGCGTGATGAACTCTCTTTCTTCAAGCCAAGTGGGAAAGCGGGAGAAGTCAACGAGATCCCAGTGAGCGCTGTAGATAGTCCAGTCGAAAGAATTATTCTCTTAGGCGTTGGCGACCAATCCCTTGCTTCATTCCGTACAGCTGGTGCGGTACTTGGCCGCAAGGTGCGTGGTGCGGGAAAGAATTTCGCAACAATTGCTCCAACCAATCGCGATGAAATCATCGCCTTTGCTAGCTCAGCGGCTTTAGGTGAGTACACATGGAATCTGAAGACTTCCGAAAAGCCTGCCGCATCAGAGATTGAAATTGTTACTGCAGATGCCGCACCCGTTGCCTACGCTGGTGTCATCTCAGGTGCAGTCTGTCGCGCTCGCGATCTAATTCATACACCTGCAAATATCAAAACACCTTTATGGATGGCTAATCAAGCACGAGCGATTGCATCTGAATACGGCCTTGAGATCAACATTCTGAGCGGTACTGCTCTCAAAGAATTTGGCGGCCTTCGGGCAGTAGGAAATTCTTCTCCAAATCCTGGTCCGCGTTTTATTCACCTCACCTACACACCTAAAGGCGGCAAGAAAAACTCACGAATTCCTCACGTAGTTCTTGTAGGCAAGGGAATCACCTTTGATACTGGTGGAATTTCTCTGAAGCGTCCCTATGACACGATGATGGCGATGAAGAGTGATATGGCTGGAGCCGCCGCCGCGCTTGCAACTATCAGTGCACTTCCTCAACTTGGCGTTCAAGTAAAGGTCAGCGTCTTGATGATGTGCGCCGAGAATGCACTTTCTGGAACTTCCCAGCGCCCTAGCGATGTAATTAAGCATTATGGTGGCAAGACTGTCGAAGTCATTAACACAGATGCAGAGGGACGTTTAGTTCTCGCAGATGGATTGGCTTTTGCAGATATGAATCTTGATCCAGATTATGTAGTCGATATTGCAACCCTTACAGGCGCTATAAAACTTGGACTTGGACTTCAATATGCTGCGATGTATACACGCAATACTCAACTCGCACGGACCCTCTCAGAAATTGGCGAACGTACAGGAGATCGCGTTTGGCATATGCCATTAATCGATGATTACACAGATGGATTAGAGAGTGATATCGCCGATCTCAACCACACCGCAGATAAGGGCCACTACGGCGCTGGTTCTGTGACAGCAGCGCTATTTCTTGAACAATTCGTCGGCGATCGCCAGTGGGTGCACCTTGATGTTGCAGGCACTGCTCGAAGTGAGAGTGATTCTGGAGAAAACCCTAAAGGCGGAACCGGATTCGGCGTGCGTTTACTCGTGGAGTGGCTAACATCCCTCTCATGATCAACCAGATTGACCCTCACTCCTACGCCGAGAGCTTCATTGGCGAGAGCGTAGATAAAACGCAAGCTAGGTCTCGCGGAAGCGAAGTTGGCGCAATTGATGTCAGCCCTGGTGTCGGCTCCTATCTACGACATCTGGCACATATTCTGGATGCGCAATCGGTTGTTGAAATTGGAACAGGTTCGGGAGTTGGTGCGCTCTGGGTTCTTGAAGGAATGTTGCCAAGTGGCACTTTGACATCGATTGATGGCGAGCAAGAGCACTCTGCAATCGCAAAGATTGCGCTACAAGATGCGCAGATTGCACAGTCACGCTTTCGACTTATTACAAATCCTGCAATCGAAGTAATGACAAAGCTTGCCGATCGTGCTTACGATCTTGTGATCTTTAGAGATAACGCCGAAGATTTGCATGACGCGATTGTTGAGGCCCACCGTATTCTGCGCAGTGGTGGAGTCTTTGTAATCGATAATTTCTTTGGCGGCGCAAAGGTAAATGATCCCGCCCAGCGCGATCCAAAGACAATTGCCCTGCGTGATGCTGGGAAACTGCTTAAAGGTGAGACAGATAAGTGGGTGACCTCACTCATTCCCCTAGGGGATGGCTTGTTACTTGCTACGAAGTTGTAGAAAGATATCTCCATGACGCAGGAGCAACCGCAACAACCAATGGGCACAGGTCCTTGGTGGGTGCCGTCTTCCGCTCACGGTAAAGCAAAGTTTGTTACGCGTTCTAACGCATTGTTGATGGCTGCGATCGCAGGTTTGGTCGGCGCGGTCTTCGGAGCGAGTTCTTCTGGATCCCTCTTTGGTCACGAAATCAATTTAACGTCGGTGACTTCTTCTATTGAACGTCCACCTGGATCAGTAGCCGATATTGCCCAGCGCGTACTTCCCTCTGTTGTTTCGATTTCAGCACAGAGCAATTCAGGTGCCGGAACAGGTACCGGTTTTGTTATTGATAGCACTGGATTTATTCTGACAAATAACCATGTGATTGCGGATGCTCTGGGCAGCGACGGTTCAATTGAAGTTCAGCTCAATGACGGAACAACTCTTGATGCAACAATTGTTGGTCGCGATTCTTCCTACGATCTTGCTGTGTTAAAGATTAATCGCACAGGACTGACTGCACTCACCTTTGGAGATAGCGATCAGGTTGCAGTAGGCGATTCTGTGATTGCTATTGGCTCACCACTTGGGCTTTCTGGAACGGTAACTCTTGGAATTGTTAGTGCGAAAGATCGCGCTGTAACTGCTGGTGAATCAGCAGGCGATAGCTCATTTATCAACGCGATTCAGACTGATGCAGCAATTAACCCAGGAAATTCTGGGGGACCACTAGTTAATTCAGCCGGTGCTGTCATTGGAGTTAACTCCGCCATCGCAACACTTGGCTCGTCATCACTCTCCTCGCAATCTGGATCTATCGGACTTGGCTTTGCAATCCCAATCAATCAGGCTCGCAAAACTGCTGAGCAATTGATTAAGAATGGAAAAGCGACCTATCCAGTTATTGGTGTTTCTGTTGATATGCAATATGCCGGCGATGGAGCAAGAATTGCAGATACTTCAAATGCAATTCTTCCAGGCGGTCCTGCATCTAAAGCTGGACTTCGCGCAGGAGATTTAATCGTTAAATTTGATGGGCGAACAATTACAGCGCCAGAAGAACTCATTGTGGCGATTCGATCCAAGAATGTGGGAGATAAGGTCGAAATCGAATACATTCGATCTGGAAAGAATCTCACCACATCCCTCACTCTGACAGCAGGTAAATAATGTTTGATTATGGCTTTGGCGAGATGATTGGGCTGGTAATTCTGGCGCTCATCCTTGTTGGTCCAGAACGTATGCCACGAGTGGCAGGTGATCTTGCGAAAATGATCAAGAAGGTACGTTCATTGACCAACTCAGCGACCGCTGAGATTCGCGAAAATCTAGGACCTGGCTTTGAAGATCTGAAGCCAGCGGATCTGAATCCAAAAACTTTTATTAAACGCCACGTCTCCTCAGTTCTTGAAGATGAAGATGAGAAAGAACGCGAGAGAAAACAAGGCGGATCTGCATTCAAACCTCAAATTGATCCAGACCTACTATGACAATTATTGAAGGTATCAACGCTGCTCTTGCAACAGTGAAAGACCCAGAACTTCATCACCCACTTCCAGATCTAGGAATGGTTGAAAGCGTTGCTGAATCAGCTGGCATTGTTGATCTCACAATTTTGCTCACAATTTCGGGCTGTCCGATGAAAGATAGATTGTCTGCCGACATCACATCTGCAGTTGGTGCAGTTCAAGGCGTTAAAGAAGTTCGTATCAATTTTGGCGTAATGACAGAAGAGGGCCGCAATAAGGTCAAACTTCTTGTCAGAGGTGGACGTGAAAAGTTCATTCCCTTTGCACAACCAGATTCGTTAACTCGCGTGATTGGAGTCGCATCAGGAAAAGGTGGGGTGGGTAAATCTTCCCTCACCGCCAATCTGGCCGTTGCAGCTGCCAAGAAAGGGTTGCGCGTTGGAATTCTTGATGCGGATGTTTATGGTCACTCGATCCCACGTTTAATGGGGTTGCTCGGCGTCAGACCGACCGCAATTGATCAGATGTTTATTCCACCTGAGAGCTACGGTGTGAAGACTGTTTCGATGGAGATGTTTAAGCCAGAACGCGCCGATGCTGTTGCCTATCGCGGACCCTTGCTTCATCGAGTTCTCGAACAACTTCTATCGGATGCGTACTGGGGCGATTTAGATCTCTTGCTACTTGATCTTCCACCCGGAACCGGCGATTTAGCTATTTCACTTGGCCAATTGATCCCAACCTCAGAAATTTTAGTTGTTACAACTCCACAAGTTGCGGCAGCAGAAGTGGCAGAGCGAGCCGGGCGCATTGCACATCAAATGCACCAAAGAGTTATCGGTGTTATCGAAAATATGTCTGCATTTATCTGTCCGCAATGCGGTGAGTCAACAGCGCTCTTTGGTGAAGGCGGGGGAGAGGAAACCTCTGCTCGACTTTCAACTCTTGTCGGAGCCGACGTTCCACTTCTTGGAAAGATTCCATTCGCTCCAGAGTTGCGTACCGGTGGAGATAACGGTGCACCGATAGTTCACGCACTTCCTGATAGTCCAACGGCAGTTGCGATTATGGCAATTGCTGACAAATTAGTGATTCGTGATAAATCACTTCTTGGCGTCAGGCTCGGAATCTCTTCGTAACTCTTCGACAATCTCCTGGGCGATATCTTCCAGTTGATCTTTAAGGAAGTCACGTGTTGCAACTTCACCCAGTGCGATACGAAGACTTGCAAGTTCGCGGGTGAGATATTCGGTATCAGCCATGCTGCGATCATTTCGAGCGCGATCTTCTGCCAGTGCGATTCGATCTCTATCCGCTTGACGATTCTGAGCCAAGAGAATCAATGGCGCAGCATAGGATGCCTGAAGAGAGAGAATTAAAGTAAGGAAGATAAAGGGAAATTCATCAAAGCGAAGATCTGCTGGCGCAAGTGTGTTCCAGAGAACCCAAGAGAGCACAAAGACACTCATATAAACCAAGAAGCTCGCGGTTCCTAGAAAGCGTGCAAACTTCTCTGAGAGACGACCAAAAGCCTCGGCATCAATATTCGGACGCAAGGTGCGTCGAGTCTCGCGAGGAGTATCCAATCCATTCTTGCGAGCCATCTCTACACCTGCCCTTTAACTTCTTGAGTAATAGTTTCCAAATCAGTACGAGTGTGATCACGGTGATCAATACGCCAATTATCAGGTAGCAAGTGATCGAGTACGTCATCGACGGTAACCGCACCTAATAAACGCTCGTTGCCATCAACAACTGGGACGCTGAGCAAGTTATAGCTCGCTAGATACGAAGAGACCTCATTGAGCGTCGCATCAGGACTTAGCCCTTGTGTATCAGTATCGACAAGTGATCCTAGAAGTGTCGCTGGTGGCTCACGAAGCAAGCGCTGGTAGTGAACCATTCCGATAAAGCGACCTGTTGGAGTTTCAAGAGGTTGTCTTGTGACAAAAACCTGTGATGCAAGTGCAGGTGAGATCTCACTTCTGCGAACAACGGCCAGTGCATCTGCCACTGTGTAATCAGCGCTCATGATTAACGGTTCGGTCGTCATCATTCCACCGGCTGAATAATCCTCATATGTCATCAGGCGAATGACATCTTCGGCATCTTCAGGCTCCATCAAGTCAATAAGTTCTTGTGCGCGCACTTCGCCAATTTCTCGAAGTAAATCTGCCGCATCATCAGGATCCATTTCACCTAAAACATCGGCAGCACGTTCGCCTTCGAGTTCGCTGAGAAGTGCCACTCGTTCGGCCTCATCCATCTCTTCTAGAACATCGGCCAATCTCTCATCATCAAGTGCGCGGGCGACTTCAACGCGACGTTTCGGTGCTAAATCTTGAATAACAGCAGCTAAATCTGCAGCACGTAAATTACTGAGAGTTGACAGTAAATTTGAAGTTCCCTGTTCACTTTCAGCAGCAGCAAAGCCTTGAACTTCTTCCCAAGCAACAGTTGAGGTTGCACCCTTGCGGCGAATGCCCCGGCCTCTCTTCATAATATGGACGCGAGTCATCAACCAATCACCGGTGCGATTTTGTTCCATTCCGAGATCTTCGACAAGAACCGGCTCATCATTTTCAAGAAGCGTGATGGAACGATCCAACATATCGCCTAAAACTAGAATCTCACCGGCACGTGATTCAAAACGACGCATATTTACAAGGCCGGTAATGACGACAGTGCCTGACTCAATTGAAGTGACGCGAGTAATTGGAACAAAGACTCGTCGACGTAGTGGAACTTCAACAATGAGACCGAGGATTCGGGGAGGCTGGTTATTTGCGCGCAGGGTCGCAACAGCGTCTCTGACCTTACCAACTGGATCTCCATTGGGATCAAAAACTGCTGTTCCAGCTAATCTGGCGAGAAACACTCGGCTGGAGATGTTTGCGCTCATAGACTAATTGTATCCGCCTCTCACACATCAGATACCGTTGTCCTATGTCCTCGATTGAGAACCACACTCAGATACCTGAGCGTCCAGATCTAATTCGACTAGGTCTAGGAATAATCGGTATCGGCACTTCGGGGCCGCTGATCGCGATGAGTGCAATGCCGATAGTCACGCTGATCTTCTGGAGAAATCTCGGTGGCGCTTTATTCACACTTCCCTTTGCGCTACGAGATTTAGTATCCAAAGATAGACATCATCGAAAAGCTATTGCGCTCTCGGCTCTCTCAGGTTTCATTCTGGCTCTTCACTTTATTGGCTTCTTTATTGCTATGCGCTGGACAACAGTTGCAGCCGGTACGGCGCTAGTTGCGTTACAACCAATCTTTGCCGCACTCTTTGTGAGAATGCTTGGCGGAAACATTCCTTCACGAGCTTGGCTAGGAATGGGAGTTTCATTTCTTGGAGTCTTGATGATCTCTGGAGTAGATCTATCAATTTCTTGGCTGGCATTTAAAGGCGATGTCGCGGCGATTATCTCTGCAGCGTTGGCAGCCGTGTACATGCTGCTCGGATCAAGAGCGCAGAAAGAGATCGGAACTCATAGTTACACCACGATCTGTTACTTCGTCTGTGCGGTGACAGCGCTACCTATGGCACTTGTTATGGGTGTAGAGATTATTCACTTCGAAAAGAATGAATGGTTGATTCTTCTAGGTCTCATTGCAGGGGCTCAGATTCTGGGTCACTCAATGTTTAACGCCGCTCTCAAACGCGTTTCACCTGCCATTGTTTCCCTCATTGTCTTTTTTGAAGTTCCAGTCAGCACACTCCTTGCGATTTGGTGGCTTGATCAGACGCCACCGATTGCGCTCATCCCAGGAATTATTGTGATTCTTACAGGGTGCATACTTGTGGTCTTAAGGACACGACCTACTGAGGTGATGATCGACGAATGATTGATTTACATACTCACACGAACAATAGTGATGGCACCGATACGCCACATGCGCTGATCAACAAAGCTCTCGCCGCCGGAATCACTGTACTTGGAATCACCGATCATGACACGACATCTGGTTGGCAGGAAGCGATAACTGCTCGAAGAGCCAACCTCGCTCTAGTTCTCGGTGCTGAAATTTCATGTCTAACCGAAGATGATGTTGCAGTGCACATGCTTGGACTTCTCTTCGATGGTGAGAATGGCGCGATGCAGACCATGCTTGAAGATTCTCGTGATTCACGTCTTCCACGCATGCGCCGAATGACTGAATTACTGACTGCAGATGGAATAGATATCTCGCTCGACGAGGTATTTGCCGCGATGCCCGAAGGTGCAACGTTAGGCCGTCCACACTTGGCAGATGCCCTAGTTGCAAAAGGCCATATCGCTAGCCGTGATGAAGCATTCGCAAATCTTCTGCATAACGGCTCGAAGTATTACGTGACACACATTGCGCCAACACCTGAAGATGCAATCAAAGTAATTCGACAAGCCGGAGGAGTGGCAGTAATCGCTCACCCATTTGCAACACGTCGCGGCCAGACACTTTCTGCGATGAGTTTTCCTTCACTTATCGCCGCCGGACTCAATGGTGTTGAAGTTGATCATCGCGATCACTCTCAGGCAGAGCGCGAAGAGTTGCGAGGATTAGCAGGTGATTTAGGACTCGTTGTAACTGGTGCCAGCGACTATCACGGCACTGGAAAGCTCAACTCAATAGGCGAAAACCATACTGATCCTGCAGAATGGGCTCGCCTTGAATCAATGGCAGATGCTCGAAGGGTCGTTACAGAATGAATCTGGTTGAAGTCAGTGCGCTGACATTTGCAGTGCAATCCTTTGTTACCTTATTGGTGATCATGGATCCGCCAGGTGCTACTCCAATATTTTTGGCACTTGTTTCCGATAAGACTCCAAAAGAACGCGTTCGTTTGGCGTGGCAGGCTGCTGCTGTCTCACTTGTTGTCATCACATCCTTTGCGCTCTTCGGTCAATTTGTTCTTGAATACATGAACGTTTCAATGGAGGCGCTGCAGGCTGCCGGAGGGCTACTTCTTCTCTATGTCTCACTGCAACTTCTGACAGGAAGAATTGAAGAAATTGATGCTTCGACAAATAAGAATGTCGCACTTGTTCCCCTAGGAACTCCACTACTTGCAGGCCCGGGCGCAATCGTTGCAACAATGATCTTCGTTAAGCAAGTTGATTCAACATCACTTGCAATTGGCTTAATTGCTGCCATCGTTGCCGTACATATCATCATCGCACTCGCCCTAATGGCTTCAACCAGAATTCTGGCAGTCATCAAGGATGCAGGCGTGACTCTCGTGGCACGAATTGCCGGTCTCTTGTTGGCAGCGATTGCGGTTCAAATGCTCGTCGATGCAATCAAAGTTCTCTCTGCATAGATCTATGTCATACGATCCACGCGGTATTTATAGCCCCGATAGCATCGTTTGGCGCTTGCACAGCGATCCTTCAATGCTCGTAGGGGGAGTGCGTGCGCTCTTCCAACAGGCACTTCATCCTGTTGCAATGGCAGGCGTTGCAACGCATTCAAATTTTCGTGAAGATGCGTGGGGAAGATTGCAAAGAACTGGTGATTACGTCACCACTCTCACCTTTGGCACCACAGAACAAGCGCTCGAACTCACTTCTCGCGTTCGTAGAGTGCATACAAAGCTTGGCTTGGATAATCCACATGAGCTGCTCTGGGTCCATATGGCGATGGTTGACTCTTTTCTCGATGTCGCATTTCGCTCTGGAATGACCTTGAGCGCCGAAGATAAAGATGCCTATATCTCTAGCATGGTTGAGTTTGCAGAACTTGTAGGAATTCCTCGTAGCGATGTTCCAACAACACTTACTCAACTCAAAGAGTATTTCAAAACAATTGCGCCAGAACTTGCTGCAACTGATGATGCAAAGCGTGTAGCAATTTTTCTTACCTTGCCACCGCTTCCAACAGTAATTCGTTTTGCTACTCCTGCTGCACCTGCTTGGGCGGCCCTGAGTTCACTTGCTGCTGCAAGTCTGCCTCGTTGGGCTCGCGATCTTTATGGTTGGCCAACTCTTCCTGCGCAAGAGTTGGCGACCAACCTCTCACTCCTTGCAACTCGCAAATCTCTCTCGCTCATTCCTCCTCTCTTTATTGCTCCTCCAATATTCCACGAGGGTATGCGACGTTGGAAGAGTGAATCGGTGAGCGCATGAGTCCCAAAGTTGTAGCAGTTGCAAATACAGCAGGAGGAAGTGCAAAGACAACGCTGGCGCATGCTCTTGCTGTGGCAACCGTTGAATATGGCAAGAAGACCTTGCTTATCGATTGTGATCCAAAGGCATCACTTACTTTTAGAGTCGGCCGCGAGGGAACACGAATTACTCTGGCAGATTTTCTCTCAGGAACGACAATCAGAAGTGAAGATTTAGACTCTCATGCAGAACGCTTTGACTTCATCGCTGCCGATTCTCGTGTGGGAAATGGCTTCACTGGCCAGGATCTGAAGAACCTGATCGGGAAATTACCCAAGAGCTATGATGTAGTAATCATCGATACCCCGAGTGATATCAATGCCAGTTTGAAATCTGCCCTGGATGTAGCTGATTTAGTACTCGCTCCATATTCAAATACGGTGCATCATCTTCGTGGAGTCACACAGATTTCTAAACTATCCGGAGCTACTCCGCTCAGACTTCTATCTATCGGCGTTACCTCCAAGCCAATGAAGGAATTCTTGCAGTGGGAATATCTAGATGGATCCTGCAGTATTGCCAAGGAGATTGAAGCAGCAGCGCAGACGACCACAAGTGTGCTCACACATGCAAAGAATTCAACGGTTGCTAGCCAATTAAGAGAGTGCGCTTATAGCGTGCTTGAGGTGCTCGGTTTAGATTAAGAAGAAAACTTCTTAGTGCGTACTCGTTCGCGCTTCTGTCGAGCTGGAGCAGATGTCTCGCTCTTCTCACTCTGTTCACTCTTTTCACGAGAAGGTGCAGCCTTACGAGGTTTATCCATGCGGCCAGTTGAGCCAGCAGGAATTTTCATAATCTCGTAAAGATGTTCAGATGATGAATATGTCTCAACAGGTTCTGGTAACCCGAGTTTGAGCGCCATATCAATCATCTTCCAACGTGCCATATCATCCCAATCAACAAAGGTGAGAGAAATTCCATGTGCACCCGCACGTGCGGTACGACCAATACGGTGAACGTAGGTCTTCTCATCTTCAGGACATTGATAGTTAATAACATGGGTAATGCCATCAATATCAATTCCACGAGCAGCGACATCAGTTGCTATCAGCACATCCGACTTTCCACCCTTGAAATCATTGAGCGCTTTTTCACGCGCAGCCTGCCCCATATCTCCATGCAAAGTCGCAGCACGAAATCCACGTTCGATGAGATCGTCTGAAGTTTTTTGACATGCTCTCTTAGTACGACAGAAAACAATTGTTGGGCCGCGACCTTCTGCCTGCAGAATACGGGCAAGCATTTCGATCTTATCCATGGCGTGTGCGCGAACAACGTGTTGTTCGATGCGTGAAACAACATTTCCTTCATCCTGAGAATCCTGCGTACGAATATGTACAGGTTGATTCATAAACTTACGAGCTAGAGCGATGATGTCCCCAGGCATTGTTGCTGAAAAAAGCATGGTCTGTGTGCGATTAGGAGTGCTCGCAAAGATTTTCTCTACATCCGGAAGAAATCCGAGATCGAGCATCTCATCTGCTTCATCAAGTACAACGCGAGTCACACTCGCTAACCTGACCTGCCCCTGACGATAGAGATCGAGCAAGCGACCTGGTGTTCCCACGATAATTTCAACACCTTTTTGTAGCGCTTCAATCTGTGGTTCAAAGGCGCGTCCACCGTAGACAGCTAGAACTCTAATCTTTCGGCTCTGGGTAATCTCTTCAAGATCCTTGGTTACCTGTACGCAGAGTTCACGAGTCGGTACAACGACAAGAACTTGTGGCGAATCTTGATATTCAAAACTCTTCCACTCTTCATCAGCCGGTGCGATCACACGATCTACGAGCGGAATTCCAAATGCAAGTGTCTTTCCAGTTCCAGTCTTTGCCTGTCCGATCACATCGCCATCTGCGAGTGCGATGGAGAGAACCTGTTCCTGAATAGGAAATGGTGCGGTGTAGCCATGTTCGTTGAGAGCAGCGATCGTCTCTTTACGAAGTGGAAGGTCTGCGAATGTCAGAGTCACTTACAACGCGCCAAAACCGACGCGACGTTCGGTCGGTTGGCCAATCTCGACATAACCAATACGCGCAGCAGGCACGATAATTTCGTGTCCACGTACATCGGTAAGGATCAGGGGCGTGTTATCTGCCAGTGCTTGAGCAACAGCCTTCTTGATATCGGCTGGATTTAACTCGCATTCAAAGGCTAGTTCACTTGAAATATCTGCCACAGCTATTCTGATGAGAGCTGCCTGAGCGCCCTCTGATTTCTTTGTACTCATGGGCTCATCCTAGATGTAAAGGTGACCTACTGCTATTCGGTACGCGGGAAGCCCGATATTCCTCGCCACATCAAGTTTTCTACAAGATCGACCGCTTGTTGACGGGATAATTTGCTATCACGATCAAGCCAATGGCGAGCTGTTACTTGCGCATATCCAATCAAACCAACACCGAGCATCATAGAAACTTCTTTTGGCAATCCGGTGTCATTTGAGATCACACCACTTACTGCTGCGGCACAGTCATATGTCATGCGATTGAGGCGCTCACGAACTTGTGGCTCAACGCTCATATCGCTTTCAAAGAGAAGTCGAAAAGCTTCGCCTTCATTTTCGATAAATTCAAAGTATGCGACAACAGTTGCGCGAACTCTTTGCGCATTATCTGGAGTAGATGAAATTGCTTTTTGAATTTCAAAGACAAGAGAATCAATGTGTAGATCAAGAACTGCAAGATAAAGTTCTAGTTTGGAAGGAAAATGTTGGTAGAGAACAGGTTTGCTAACACCTGCTCGATCTGCGATCTCATCCATTGCAGCGGAGTGATAACCAGCTGCTGTAAAGACCTCAAGCGCAGCGCTGAGCAAGATCGCCCGACGTTCATCACGCGGTAGACGCGCCTTATCGCCAATCGTTTGCTTCTCCGAAGTACTCATTGCCCTAATCGTAGACGCAAAGTGGCACGCTTTCATAGTCTGAGGCAGAATTGCCAATTATGAAGAGACCTCCACTCGTTTCACCTGGCCCAGCACTGACCGTTGATGAGGTGCGCAGATATAGCCGCCACTTGATCATCCCTGACGTTGCGATGGCAGGACAGCAACGGCTAATGAATGCAAAGGTTCTCTGCGTTGGTGCGGGTGGTTTGGGTTCACCGGCTCTGATGTATCTAGCCGCAGCAGGTGTCGGGACTATCGGAATTGTCGAATTTGATACCGTTGATGAATCTAATTTGCAGCGCCAGATTATTCATGGCCAATCTGATATCGGAAAGAGCAAAGCACAGTCGGCAAAAGAGAAAATTTTAGAGATCAATCCTTATGTCAATGTAATCACCCATGAACTCCGACTAGATGTTGATAACGTCATGGATATCTTTGCCCAATACGACATCATCGTTGATGGTACAGATAACTTTGCAACACGTTATCTCGTCAACGATGCCTGCGTACTTCTGAAGAAGCCATATGTGTGGGGTTCCATTTATCGCTTTGATGGTCAGGCAAGTGTTTTCTGGGCCGAATACGGTCCTTGCTACCGATGCTTGTATCCAGAACCACCACCTCCAGGAATGGTTCCATCATGTGCCGAAGGCGGAGTACTCGGAGTTCTCTGCGCAACTATCGGCTCAATCCAAACTACTGAGGCGATCAAGGTAATTACTGGTGTGGGTGAGTCACTTGTAGGTGAACTCATGATCTATGACGCTCTCGAAATGGAATTTAGAAAAGTTAAGATTCGTAAGGATCCTAACTGTCCTTTATGTTCTGACAAGGCTACCCAGAAGGCACTTCTTCCAGATTATGAAGCATTCTGCGGAGTGCTCTCTTCACAGGCGCAAGATGCGGTCACAGATTCAACAATCTCTGTAACAACATTGAAAGAGAAAATTGATCATGGAGATAACTTCTATCTGATTGATGTACGTGAACCAAGTGAGTTCGAAATCGTTCGTATTCCGGGATCACATTTGATTCCAAAGCAGGGATTTATCGATGGAACAGCCCTTGCTGGACTTCCGCAAGATAAACCAATCATTGTGCATTGCAAGAGTGGTGTTCGTTCAGCTGAATGCCTAGCGATCATTAAGAGCGCTGGATTTAAGGATGCCACTCACGTTTCAGGCGGAGTTATCGCTTGGGCTAAGCAGATCGATACAACCCTGCCGGTTTATTGATGCGTAAAGATTTTCAAAGAGCACGCATCCTCTTAGTTCATGCTCATCCAGATGACGAGACGATTAATAATGGCGCGACAATGGCTATGTATGCAGCCCTTGGCGCGAAGGTCACTCTGGTCACATGCACTCGCGGCGAAGAGGGAGAGGTTCTTGTTCCCGAGCTGGCACATATCGCTGCATCAGAAAAGGATGAACTAGGAGCACATCGCGAAGTTGAATTAGCCGAGGCGATGAAAGCTCTTGGAGTAAGTGATTTCCGCTTTTTAGGTGCGCCACAAGTTTCTTATCGCGATAGCGGAATGATGGATACTCCACCAAATAATCGACCTGATGTTTTCTGGCAAGCAGATGTAGCGCAAGCAAGCCAGCATCTTGTAGAGATCATCGATGAGATCCAGCCTCATGTCCTGATTACATATGATGAAATTGGTGGTTACGGACATCCTGACCACATTCAAGCGCACAGGGTTGCGATGGAAGCAGCGAAGAGATCTACCTGGAAGATTCCAAAAATTTATTGGAACACAATGCCAAAATCGGTCATCGCCGATGGAATTGAAAAAATGAAGGCGCTTGGTTCTGATTTCTTTGGCGCAGAATCTGCTGATGATCTTCCATTTGCAAAAGATGATGAGGCTGTCACGACACTTATTGATGGCAACGAATATGTACAAGCAAAGATGGATGCGATGGCCGCGCATAAGACTCAGATCGCACTTGATGGCCCATTCTTCGCACTCTCAAATAACATCGGTTTACAGGTATGGGGAAATGAGTACTACACGCTCGTCCACGGTCAGCCTCATGAACCTTTTGATAAAGATGGACGTGAAACAGATCTTCTCGCCGGAGTCGATTTCTAAGTGAGATATCTCTTTAGTTTTCTTATTGGAGCGCTCACTGCAGTTGCCGGCGTCTTCCTCCATCTCTCATATCCACCGGCCGGATTGATCCTTGCTTTAGCTGGATCTGCTGCAACGTTCTGGTCAATCGGTAGGCATTATGGAAAACGTCGTTTCAAAGTTGCAGCACTTCTTGGTTGGCTCATAGTTATTAATGATGCAACAACCTTCGGTGACGGAGGAGAGTTATTGGTTCAAGGAGATAGAGATGGGATGACGTTTCTAGCAAGTGCTCTTACGATCGTTGTTCTCTCTATATTTCTTCCCGTAAGAGATTAACTCCAGATTTGGCCTTGCGGGCCATCTTGAATCTCTAAACCACTTTCTTCAAGAGCGCTTCTGAGCCGATCACTCTCTGCGAAATCTTTAGCGGCGCGGGCAATCTCTCGTTCCTTTAAAAGTTGGCTCTGTCTCTCGGTCAACTCTCGTTTTTCTGGGACTCGCGAGAGATCTAAGCCAAGAATTTGATCTGCAAAGCGGAATATCCCAGCCTTCTCCGCCGGAGAAAGGGCCACATTCTTTTCAATAACACGCAACCTTTGTAGCGCACGTGGGGTATCAAGATCAGCATAGATTGCTGTCAGAAAATCTTGATCTGCAATCACTTGCGCATCAGGCAGACCTGCTTGCACAAGCATGCGCCAACGACGCAGAGTTACATGAGCTGCTTCAAGAGAGGCCCACGTTAAATCCATCTGCGACCGATATCGGTTTTCGAGAAATGCAAGACGTGCAGCAAGAGGATCAAGTCCGCGATCGATGATGTCTTGCAGTAAGAGAACATTTCCAGCGCTCTTAGACATCTTCCGACCTTCAAATAGCAAGTGCTCTCCATGAATCCAGTGCGTGATCGCCTCACTTCCAGTGAGCGCATTTGATTGAGCGCGTTCATTCTCGTGATGTGGAAAGCGCAGATCTATTCCACCGACATGGAGATCAATCTTTTGCCCCAAATACTCAATAGACATTGCGCTACATTCAATATGCCAACCAGGGTAGCCATCGCCCCAAGGAGTAGGCCAGATCATCTCAGTGCGATCTCGAGCTAATTTCCAGAGCGCCCAATCTGCATGGAATCGCTTTGCGCCATCTTCTGAGTATTCATAGCGATGGCCAGGCTTTAATGAATCGAGGCGATTGCCGCTGATCGCACCGTAGGTTGGAAAAGATTGAGCATCAAAGTAAACGTTGCCATCTGTTGCTACATAGGCGAATCCATCTGCAATGAGTTTTTCGATCGCTGAAATCATCAGTGGAATATTCTCGCTGGCGCGCGGATACAAATTGGCAGGCTGGATATTTAGTCGACTGAGATCTACATGGAATCGATCTTCGTATTTGCGAGCGATTACAAAGGGATCAAGAGATTCACTCTTTGATTGCGCAAGGATTTTATCTTCAAGATCTGTGGCCATGTGACCGACATCAGTGATGTTCTGTATGAGGGTGACCTTTAAACCCGAAATTGTTGCCGCTCTACTGATGAGATCTGAGAGCAAAAATGTGCGCAAATTTCCTACGTGGGCATCGCGATAGACGGTAGGCCCGCAGCAGTAAACCTTGAGGATTCCGTCGCGACCCTCGATCGGTAGAACTTCGCGTGAGCGTGTTTCATAGAGTTTTAACATGCGCAGGTATCTCTATTTTCGCGTTCGATAAAGCTATAAGTGTGATGGACTCGAAACCCCATTTTTTCGTAGAGCGCTAAGGCACCAGGATTTGAGCGATCCACCTGGAGAGATATTTTCGTCGCCCCTAATTCGTGCGCGATTGAGATAGCGGACTTCATAAGCAGTTCAGCTAAACCTTGGCGACGATGAGACTCCGCAACAATGAGCCTTGTGACAATTGCCCAAGATTCTGAAATTGCCAAACGTGCAGTTGCAACAGTAACGCCATCGCGACGCATCGATATGTAACGTGCTGGATACGAGTTCATAATCGATTCAAGAATTTCATCACTATGAAGTGCTAGAAAGTCTGCAGTCGGTGAGCCTTCATTGAGCAGAGTTAAATTCTTATCTTCAAGAATTTTGGCGCCATCAGTTGAGCCCACAATGTCATAGACCATAAAAGCTGCTCCAACTTTTTCTTGCCAACCCTTACCCAGCAAGTACTCCACAAATTCCTGATACATGGGTGTCACGAGATGAAAGACCGGAGGTAAATTTGCATCGTTAAAGATTTTCTCGACTTGCTCAATTGCATTGTCTATCTCAACCCCGGAGTCACCAAATGGCGGGGGACCTGCAACAAAAACTGAATTAGCTCGGTAGGTGACACCATCTGATAACCGAATATGCCATTCACCTAGCTTCTTAATCTGACGAGGTGGCCATGTACGCGTAGAGAGTGATTCGAGTTCGGCGATACGTAGCGACAGGGGAGCACCGCTACCAGCCCTTTGTGGGACTTCCTTAATGGGATGAACAATTGCGATCTGATTCGGATCAAATGAAACAATCTCTCCCGAACGTTTTCTAATTGATGTGGCTGATTCAAGTACTCCGACGAGATCGCGGTAGCCACCTTCGGGATCGTGCAAGCGCAGGGTCAGCCGCTGCCCGATCAGCGTCGGGTCAAGGTCTGCAGATCCTGCTCTCATAGGCTCACATTAACCGTGCAGTTCAGATGGTGCATGGTTAGAATTACCCTCTAACTGCAGGTTGCCCGTTCTTTACCCTTCGGAGGTTGCTCGTGACATATGTGATTGCCCAACCATGTATCGATGTGAAAGATAAATCCTGCATCGAAGAGTGCCCAGTTGATTGCATCTATGAAGGTAATCGAATGCTCTACATCCAACCTGATGAGTGCGTGGATTGCGGTGCATGTGAGCCTGTCTGCCCGGTTGAGGCTATCTACTACGAGGATGATGTCCCAGGCGACTGGAAAGAGTTTCCTAAAATTAATACCGAGTTTTTCGTAGAACTTGGCTCCCCAGGTGGAGCTGCAAAGGTCGGTCTCACAGATCACGACCATGCAGATGTGCTCGCCGTTGAGAAAAAAACTTCCTGATTTTCCCTGGGATGCACTTGCTCCGTACGGAGTAAAAGCGCGTGCGCACCCAGGAGGGATCATTGATCTCTCACAAGGAACACCTGTAGATCCAACGCCTGAATTTATTCAAAAGGTTTTGGCGGAGAGTGCAAACTCTCCAAGTTATCCAACCACTGCGGGTACCCCTGAGTTACAGCAAGCGATTCGTGCATGGGCGATTAGCCATCTCGGAATTAGTGGAGACTTTGATGTTCTTCCAGTAATTGGTTCAAAAGAATTAGTGGCATGGCTACCAACTTTTCTTCAATCCCAGACTGTGCTTTATCCAAAGATTGCATATCCAACTTATCTCGTAGGCGCGATGTTGGCGCAATCTAAGGAGATTGCAGTCGATATCGATGCGTCACAGTGGCCGAAGGCGGATTTAGCATGGGTCAATTCACCAGCAAATCCCACAGGTCGCGTGCACTCAGAAGCTGAACTTCGCGCAATCATTCAATGGTCGCGCAAGAATAATGCAGTAGTTGTTTCAGACGAGTGTTACTTGGAATTTGGCGACGGCGTCACACCGACATCGATTTTTGCTTACAGCGATGGTGATAACAAGAACCTACTTGCTGTTCATTCGCTATCAAAGCGTTCTTCGCTCGCGGGCTATCGAGCTGCCTTCATGGTGGGCGATCCGGCACTGATTGCAGCAATTCGGGAGATTAGAAAACATGCGGGCATGATGGTTGCACTCCCGGTTCAAAAGGCAATGACTGCAGCGCTAGGCGATGATGACCATGTTGCAACAGCACGTGCACGTTATAACTCTCGTCGCGCCACACTTAAGCCAGCTTTAGAGGCGGCAGGATTTCGAATTGATGAAAGTGCCGCCGGTCTCTACATCTGGTGCACACGTAATGAAGATGCATGGAAGTCAGTTGATTGGCTTGCAGAGATTGGAATTCTTGCTACTCCAGGTACTTTTTACGGTTCAGATGGCAGCGACCACATTCGCGTTGCAATGACGGCAACGGATGCTGCTATAGAAGATGCCGCTGCTCGCATTATGGCTGCGATTGGCGCATAAACCATGACGGTTGGAATTTTACTTGTAGGTGGCCGCGGAACTCGCTTAGCCCCCATCACCTCAGAGATTCCAAAACCAATGCTTCCTGTTGCTTGTAAGCCGGTAACTGAGCACCAAATTCTTGCAGCACAACGCGCCGGAATTACTACCTTAGTTCTGGCAACCTCTTACCTCTCAGAAGTTTTCATCCCTTACTTTGGAGACGGTAGTAAGTGGGGGATAGATCTACGTTATGCAGTGGAGAAAGATCCGCTAGGTACTGGAGGAGCTATTGCTAATGCGGCTGCACATTTAGATAAAGGCGCATCCGATGAAGCGGTAGTAATTTTCAATGGTGATGTTCTCAGCCAACACAATCTCGCTGCCCAAATTGAATTCCATAAAAAATCTAGCGCTGATGTCACTTTGCACCTGATCCAGGTTGCCGATGCTCGCGCTTTTGGTTGCGTTCCAACCACAGCAGATGGCCGCGTAGAGGCATTTTTGGAGAAGATGGAAAATCCAGTAACTGATTGGATTAATGCAGGTTGTTATGTCTTTACGCGCGAAGTTATTGACTCAATTCCGCAAGCGACTGTTGTATCTGTCGAACGTGAAACTTTCCCTCAGCTCATTAACGAACAACGACGAGTTTTCGCCTACAAAGAGGCTTCTTACTGGCTCGATATTGGTAATCCAGGAGCGCTCTTTAAGGGATCTCAAGATTTGGTCGGAGCCAGCTCCTTGATTTCACCCACTGCAGAAGTTGACCCCACCGCTGTGTTAACTGGTGGAACCTCAATTGGTGCAGGTGCAGTGATTGGCGCTGGTGCGGTACTCGATAATTGCATTGTCTCGGCCGGCTCGATCGTTAAAGCAGGTGCACATCTCCGCCGATGCTTCCTAGCAGCAGCTGCCGTTGTTGAAGAGAACATCTCTTATGAAGATAGATATATCTCCCAGAATGAGAACCTTCCAATAATTTTTTAGCAGCGATATTTGTCGATTTTTTGGGGAATTTACGCTCAAGATGGCGAAAGAATGACCATTTTCCAACCCTGAAGGTGCACTTCGGGAGTTGACAGGAAGGGATTACAAGCGTGTAATTCACTCCTAGCGACCCGTTATCCACTCTCGGACCGGGCCCTAATGACTTGAGGAGATTAGCAAATGCCAATCCGCCCAGAAGGAACATCGACTGGCAAGCCATCAGCCCCCACTGCTGGACCAACTATTCAATTAGCAAATGGCGAGAATATTGAACTCTCGTGGCAAGAGCGCGCACTCTGCGCCCAGACTGATCCAGAAGCTTTCTTCCCAGAAAAAGGCGGCTCAACTCGCGAAGCAAAGCGCGTCTGTCTTTCATGCGATGTTCGTCAAGAGTGTCTTGAATATGCACTTGCCCATGATGAGCGTTTTGGAATTTGGGGCGGACTCTCCGAACGCGAGCGTCGCCGTTTGAAGCGTCGCCCAGCGTAAGCAATGTCTTTACATCGCGTCAGCGCGATTCTCGTTGTCCATGATGGGGCAACGTGGTTGCCTGAGGTCGTTGCATCGTTAGCATCACAGACACGAGCCTTCGATCACATTGTTGCTGTCGATACTGGTTCAACGGATGCATCGGCAAAATTACTTAAAGGCGCTCGCATACCAATTCTTACAATGCCGCGCGAAACTGGATTCGGTGCAGCGATTGCATCTGCTGTAGAAAAACTGCCACCAACAATTGAGAACGAGTGGCTTTGGATTCTTCACGACGATTGCGCGCCAGCACCAGGTGCACTCGAAGCGCTTCTTGCAGCGATAGATGATCGCCCCAACGTAGTTATGGCTGGGCCAAAATTACTTGGTTGGCACGATCGCACACACCTTCTTGAAATCGGAATTAGCATTGCAACAAACGGTGCGCGCTGGACTGGTTTAGAAGATTCAGAATATGACCAAGGTCAACATGATGGCATTGCAGAAGTACTAGCAGTGAGTACCGCCGGCGCTCTGATTCGTAGAAGTGTTTTTGAAGAGCTCGGTGGATTTGATCAGAATCTCGAACTATTCCGCGATGACGTTGATTTTGGCTGGCGACTCCACGCAGCAGGTCACGGAGCAATTGTTGTTACCGATGCCATTGCTTATCACGCGCAGGCCTCTGCAACAGAGCGACGAGAAATTGATGTCAAGGGTGCATTTCTTCATCGCCCACTTTTATTGGATCGCCAGAACGCTGCCTATGTTCTCTTGGCGAATGCGACATGGTGGTTACTTCCGCTTCTGGCATTGCAACTCCTTGGTTCTGCAGTTCTGCGAGCGGTGGGCTATCTCTTTGCAAAACTTCCGGGGTACGCGGCAGATGAAATTCTTGCAATTGGAAATCTTTTGGTTAAACCAGGGGAGTTACTTAAGGCAAGAAAGGCGCGCAAGTTAACACGTCTTGTATCGCCCGGCGTTGTCTCTAGATTTATTCCTTCAAGAGGGCGCCAACTTCGTTTAGCAATTGATCGTGCTGCTGCCTCGCTCAGAGATTTTATTCTCAAGCCGACTGAGGAATCTCTGCTTGATGAATCGCTTCTAGATCTTCCCACCGAGAAAGAACTAGAAGAAGAAGATTTGCTCACTCCTGTTGTTTCTCGTAAATGGAGTTCGATATTTCGCAAGCCTTTTGTCATCATCTTTATCTTTCTCGTACTTCTCACACTAATTTGGTCGAGAAATCGAATTGGAGCTGTATCTGGAGGATCACTTGCCCCTTCACCATCAGGGGCGAGAGATTTATGGGATTTTTACTTCGCCCCATGGCATGAAGTTGGATTAGGAAGTAAGAGCGCATCGCCACTCTGGATGCCAATCATCGCAATAGCCTCCATTTTCACTTTTGGAAATGCCTCTCTCTTGATCTCACTCTTCTTCATCGTTGCACCACTCTTGCTCTTTATGTCAGGCCACCGTGTGGTCAAGCAAGTCAGCGAAAACCGCTTCATCACCGCCTCGGCAGCGCTTCTTTACGCTATCTCTCCGATAAGTATTTCAGCAGTTAATTCAGGACGCATTGGAATTCTGGTCGTAATGATTCTGGCGCCTTTCCTTGTAGAAGTGGCCATGCAGTGGAGAAAAATTGATGAATTTTCCATCCGAAAGATGTCAGCACTCTCACTCTTACTCGCACTCATTTTCTCCTTTGCACCGCCGTTCTTCATCGCGCTGCTCATACTCACTTTGTTGGCAATTACTTACGATGTAATTGAGTGGCGAAGTCAGCCAAATCAACCCCGTCTCTATTCTCTATTGACCCGCCGTGCCATCCTTTTGCTTTCCCCACTGGCGCTGACAATTCCATGGAGCTTAGAAATCATAAGTTCGCCGAAGAAATTCCTCATTGATATCGGTCTTCTTTCAGCAGGCGGAGGTGCAAACCTCGCTTTCACTGCAAATCCAGGCGGAGCAGGATCACTTCCATGGTGGCTGGTTAGCCCAGTAGTCCTGATTCTCGCAGTCGGACTCTTCTCTATCGAGCGCGCACGAAAAGTTTCACTAATTGGTGCTTCATTTATTTGTATCGCAACCATCTCTTCTACATTCACGATTACTGGAAAAGGAACAACAACTCCCAACTACATCTACGCCGGTGTATTTATCGCACTTGCAACCCTGGCTGCTCTCTACGCTTCAGTTGCAATTCTCGATAAAGTTCGTGAACGATTGATCGCAACACATGTGAATTACCGCCACTTTGCTGTCTCAGCCCTAGTTATCGTTTCTGCTATTTATGCTGTCGGTGCCACTGGGTGGATCGCAACGCAAGGGCCAAAAGCGCCTTTACAATCGGCGCAGGGCGAAGTGCTTCCGCCATATCTTGCAATAGAGACTCAATCGAAGACTCTTGTTCTGCGTGAAAGACTTGTTGGAACAACTCCATCTTTGAATTACTACATTGCGCGTGGAAGTGATGTCTCGCTGGGGGATGCTGATGTTGCACCAACAGAAGTTTCTGAGATAGTTCTAGCTGTTACCGCTCTTGCAGATGGAAGTGGAGTTACTAGCAGTAAGACTTTTGCCAGTTATGGAATAACTTATCTCTTCCTTAAGGCACCATTCCAAGGCACCCTTGTTCAGACCATTGATGGACTCGGTGGTTTTATTAGAGCATCATCAACATCTGCTGGAATTGTATGGAAGGTTTCTGGCGCAACTGGAAATCTGATTCTCACCGATCCAAGTGGCAAGTCTTCGCTTCTTGCTCCAACGTCTGTGCCAGATGAATACATGGTCACAACTGCCGGCGTTGTAACTCTTACCGAAAGTTACAGTCGCTCATGGCACCTTGTGCAAAATGGAGAGCGATTAACGCGTATTAAGAGTGATCTCTCACTTCCACAGTTTGCTGTTGATGAAGCTGGGCCAGTGCTCCTAATTTATGACGGATCGGTTAGACGGGGATGGATCTCACTGCACCTCATCATTCTTCTCACCTTTGCACTCTTTGCCGCACCGAGTGGTCGCCGCAAACGAGAGATATCTGAGAGAGAGCTCGCATGAGATTCAAACGCCCTCTCATCCTCATTGCCGCGGTCACTGCAACCCTTGCCCTCAGCAATCTCACGCCAGTTTCTGTAACGCAGAGTGACATCTCAGAAAACTATCCACCTGTAGTTTGCCCTGCGACACCATCTGGTGAGAGCAGCGCGATTTCTGTTCCATCAACTCAGACTGGATCGAGGGTTTTGGGTAAGAAGACAACAATCTTCAAACCAACCCGAACACTGCGTTTGATGCAAAGTTCTAGCCCAACAATTCTTGATACAAAGAATATGACTTCACCTGTCTGGCAGATCAAGAAGGGGGTATGGGCTGGTGCAACAATTTGTTCAGCGCCATCTACCTCTCAATGGTTTGTAGGAGGGGCTGCCGATGTAACAAGTAAGGGCAAATTAATTCTGATCAATAGTGGTTTGAGTGAGGCAATTATTGATGTAGAAGTCTGGAGTGAATCAGGAATTCGGCCTTCGAAAGTTATTACGTTAAAAGCAAATTCATCAGTTGTGCAGAATCTTGACTCACTAGATCCGGGTGCTAAAAGAATTGCGCTTCACATTTCACCACGTTCTGGTCGAGTTAATGCATTCCTCGTGGACGAGCGTGGTCGTGGACTTAGATCTCTCGGTGGCGACATGGTTAACACGGCACCAGATCCGAGCCGAGTAATTGTGATTCCTGCAATTCCGCATATGAAACGTTCCGGAAAGGCGCTCGGTCACACCTTGCGAATCATCGCACCCGGTGATGTAGATGCGCGCATCTCCGTTGAACTTATCTCAACCAAGGGCTCATTTATTCCTGTGGGATTTGATGATCGAGTTATTAAGGCGGGGATCGTCACAGAGATTGCCCTGAACCCTCAGTTGGTTCCAACTACCTTCGCTCTCAAAATTTCATCTGATCGCCCCGTTGTGGGCTCTGTGTATTCATCAACATATGCGGAGTCAAAGTCTGATTTTGTGTGGAGTACTTCGACAGCGCCGATGAAGGAATACTCATTAGCAGTGAGTGGACTTGCGCCAACACTTGTCTTCTCGGGGGAGAACGTCTCAATCTCAATCTCAGTTCTCTACACAAATAAGAAAGAGAAGAAATTCACAGTCACTGGTGAAGGTATTGCCACCTTTAAGGTGCCGGATAACGCTCGAACAATTAACTTTACGAAAGTCAGCGAAAAGACTTACGGTGGTGTACTAATTTCGACTCAGAGCGGATACGGCTACTTCCCACTTGTCCCTGGAAGTGAACTGACCCGTGTACTACTTCCTAGTGCAAATATCCGTGTCTTAAATCCATAGCCGAACCGGTTCCCACTAATCTTCTATCTATGACTTCGGCGGTACGAACAGGTAGAGGGTGCTCGCGTGCGACATGTCGCGCAATGGCAACAATGACCCTTACCTATATCTATGCAGATTCGACTGCCGTTCTTGGACCACTGGCTACCTTTGCAGAACCGCATGCCTATGATTTATGTGAGTTTCATGCCCGCAAATTAACTGTTCCCAATGGTTGGTCGGTAATCAAGGAAGAAATTTCACAATCTGGTTCTGGACCAACAGAAGATGACCTGATGGCAATTGCAGATGCGGTACGTGAAGCTGCAGCAACAATTCCACAGAGCAATGAAGATTTCTCTGAGCAGGAGCAGAACGCGCCTCATATAGGTGTGCGTCGCGGACATCTTCGCGCAGTTCCAAATTAAGGAATTCTTGAATGTCTATCTTTAAAGCCTATGACGTACGAGGCCTAGTCGACACTGAGATCACTGCCGACTTTTGCTTTGCAACTGGAGTGGCATTTGCTCGATTTCTTCAACAAGAGCGAGAACCAGGCACCGTAGTTATTGGCGAGGATATGCGTCCTTCCTCTCCAGTTTTTGCCGATGCCTTCTCAGCAGGAATTACTTCCCAAGGTTTAGATGTCATTCGAATTGGTTTGGCATCTACAGACATGCTCTATTTTGCAGCCGGCAAGTTGAATATGCCCGGTGCGATGTTTACTGCAAGCCATAATCCAGCTGAATATAACGGCATAAAAATGTGTCTCAGTGGTGCGCGGCCCATTGGAAAAGAATCTGGCTTACTGACAATCGAGAAATTTGTAGAGCAAGGTTCACCCATTGAACTTCGAAGCGTTGGTGTGGAGCGTCCTCAGCCGATGCTTGAAGAATATGTGGAACACCTACTCAGCCTTGTGGACCTTAGTTCAATGCGACCACTCAAAGTAGTTATCGATGCTGGAAATGGAATGGCTGGGTATACCGCGCCTGCGGTCTTCAAGAAGCTCAACGCTGAAGTTATTGAAATGTACTTTGAGTTAGATGGCACTTTTCCTAATCATGAAGCCAACCCGATTGATCCAAAGAATCTGCAAGATCTTTCAAAGGCGGTCAAGAAGCACAAGGCCGATATTGGCTTGGCATTCGATGGGGATGCAGATCGCTGCTTTTTGGTAGACGAAAAAGGCGATTTAGTTAACCCATCAGCGTTGACAGCACTTATCGCAGATCGCGCACTTGCAAGTGATCCTGGTTCGACAATTATTTATAACTTGATCTCATCTCGAAGCGTGAAAGAAGTTGTTGAAGAAAATGGTGGGACTGCTGTTCGCTCTCGAGTGGGCCATTCATATATCAAGAAAATGATGGCTGAGACCGGTGCGATATTCGGTGGTGAGCACTCAGGCCACTTTTACTTCAGAGATTTTTGGCGTGCTGATTCCGGAATGTTGGCAGCACTTCACGCACTTGCCGCGCTCTCTGAATCGAAAGGATCTCTCAGTCAACTTTTGCATTCATATAATCGTTACTCATCGAGTGGAGAAATTAACTCGGTCGTTAGTGATGCACAGTCAGTGATGGACTCGATTGAGTCACATTATTTAGCTATGGATTTAGCTATAGGAGACATCACCACTGATCACTTAGACGGGCTCACAGTCGAAAGTACTGATTGGTGGTTTAACGTCCGCGCCTCAAACACTGAACCTCTACTCAGACTCAACGTTGAGGCTAACTCTGCTGCACTCATGAAGAAAGTTTCTGCGCAGGTCTTGGCCCTCATAGGTGGCAAGTAGCCTCTTTACCCAGTAATCTTGGCCTACAGCAACCTAGCAAGTAGAGCCCTACGCCTTAGGTAAGCAATTAATCACCTACCGTGTAGAGGAGAAGAGTTATGACAACCACAGAAACAACACCAAAGCATGACATCGCGGACGCATCCCTTGCTGCCGAAGGTCGCAAGCGCATTGAGTGGGCTGAGCGCAACATGCCAGTCCTCGCTCAAATCAGAGAGCGTTTTGAAAAGTCACAACCATTTGCCGGAGTAAGAATTTCAGCATGTATGCACGTCACTACTGAAACAGCTAACTTGATGCGCGTTTTGAAGGCAGGCGGAGCAGAGATTGCTCTTTGTGCATCAAATCCTCTGTCAACACAAGATGACACAGCAGCAGCACTTGTCCATGAATATGGAATCTCTGTATTTGCTCGCAACGCAGTTGATCGTGACGGCTATTACTCGCACATCAATGCTGCACTAGATATCGAACCACATCAAGTTTTTGATGATGGATGCGATCTCGTCAACACACTTCACACAACTCGTCGTGAACTTCTTCCAACCATTACTGGTGGATGCGAAGAGACCACAACAGGCGTTATCCGTCTGAACCAGATGGCTAAAGATGGAGCTCTTACTTTCCCAATGATCGCTGTCAATGACACCGATACAAAGCACATGTTCGACAACCGCTATGGAACCGGCCAATCAACACTTGATGCAGTCTTCCGCGCAACAAACTTCTTACTTGCAGGACGTATTGTTGTCGTCGCAGGTTTTGGTTACTGCGGTAAGGGTGTTGCAGAGCGTGCAAAGGGTATGGGCGCAGATGTAATCGTTACTGAAATTGACCCAACAAAGGCTCTCGATGCGATGATGCAAGGCTTCCGAGTCATGCCAATGCTCGATGCTGCAAAAGTTGGCGATGTCTTCATTACTGTTACAGGTAACCGTGACGTACTTCGTGACGAGCACTTTGCTGTCATGAAAGATGGAGCAATCATGGCTAACTCAGGACACTTTGATATCGAAATCGATGTGGCTTGGCTTGAGCAGAATTCAAAGAAGAAGAATTCAAAGATGCGCCACCAAACAGATGAGTATGTTCTGGCAGATGGTCGTCGCCTACTTCTTCTTGCAGAAGGCCGTCTTGTAAATCTTGGCGCAGCAGAAGGACACCCAGCGTCAGTAATGGATATGTCATTCTCTGATCAGGCACTCACAGCGGAATACCTCGTTAAGGAAGCAAAGAACCTTAAGGCTGGCGTTCACATGGTTCCTGAATACATTGACAAGGAAGTTGCTTCACTGAAGTTGATTTCTATGGGTGGTCGCATTGACGTATTAACACCAGCTCAAGATATGTACCTCAACTCTTGGGAGCACGGTAGCTAATGACCTTAGTCATGGTCGTCGATGACGACCAGGATCTTGCGGAGATGCTCGGCATCGTTTTAACAGGTGCCGGCATCGACGTAGATCTAGTCAGTCGTGGAGACGAGGTCATGGAAGTTTTTCGAAACAATCCACCAGATCTCGTTCTCCTCGATGTGATGTTGCCAGGTCTTGATGGAGTAGAAGTTTGTAAATTAATTCGGGCCGAATCTATGGTGCCAATTGTTATGTTAAGCGCCAAGGGCGATACGCAAGATATTGTTGCCGGGCTTGAAGCTGGCGCGGATGATTACATGGTTAAACCCTTTAAACACCCCTCTGAGTTAATTGCACGTATTCGCACACGACTTCGTCGTACAAATGCCGATGTAAAGGGATTCCTAACAATCGGTGATTTAGCAATTGACGTTACAGCTCATGAAGTGCGGCGCGGAGCAAAACTCATTGCGCTCACTCGCCTTGAATTTGATCTTCTTGTGGCACTGGCCAAAGAACCCGGTCGCGTCTTTACTCGAGATTCTCTATTGAGTGAAGTCTGGGGGTATCGCCATTCAACGGATACCCGATTGGTAAATGTCCACGTTCAGCGTCTTCGTTCTAAAGTCGAACACGATCCAGAGCATCCAACAATCGTTATGACTGTACGAGGAGTGGGATATAAAGCTGGAGTTGTAGGCGCATCCTAATGAGGCCACAACGTCAGCCTCTTCGACAATCTCTTGCAGCAAAGGTAATCCTCTCAACGGTGCTCCTTTCTCTTGGAGTTGTATGGCTGACAGGTTCAGCACTGTACTCACAGCTTTCAGATGGAATAAAGAGAGTGAATCTAGAGTCATCTCTAGCCGATGCGCGCTCGGTCTTCTATAACGCCCGTTACCAATTCTTACTTGTAGAAGGTGCTTCTCAGCCTCAGATTCAAGTACAGGTAACTGATGTGATTACATCATCAACCACACTAGGAAACACTGATGGTGCGCGCGAGATAATTCTTCTCAAAGTTTTCGAAAAGGGTGAAACAGCAAAGAACGGCCAGCAGCCTAATTACAGTTTTGCCTCAAACGGTCTACTGGCAACCACGATCCCAGAAGATTTACGAAGCAAGATCTCTAAAATTTCGGATCTATCGTATGAATTCGCACCACTGACGTACCGAACAGGTAAAACTATTGATGCGCTCTACGTTGGACAACGTGTATCGATACCTGATTCCGGGCGCTATGAAATGTACTTAGTCTTTACCCTGGCAAGTCAGGGTGTGACGTTAGATCTTGTTCAAAACTCACTTCTGCTTACCGGCATAGTTCTTCTTCTCTTAATCGCTCTCATCACTTGGCTCGTGGTTCGGCAGGTTGTTAAGCCTGTCCGTGATGCAGCTCGTGTAGCCAGTCTCTTTACTCAGGGGGATTTCACTCAGCGACTACAGATAGAAAGTAATGATGAGATCGCAACTCTTGGAAATGCCTTCAATGAGATGGCAACATCCATCAAAGCCCAGATCAGTCGATTAGAAAATCTTTCGCAAGTCCAGCAACGATTTGTCTCTGATGTTTCGCATGAACTCAGAACGCCACTAACCACTTTGCGTATGGCATCGGATGTCATCTATGCCCAGCGCGAGAGTTTTGATCCCGTCATTGCTCGCAGTGCAGAGCTTTTGCTCGCGCAAATCGACCGCTTTGAAAAACTCCTGCAAGAGTTGTTGGAGGTAAGTCGCTTTGACGCAGAAGTGGCAGTTCTAGAACCTACTGATTTTGAACTTGTGGCACTTGTGCGCCGCTGTGTTTCAGATCTTGGCATCGTTCTTGACTCTCCTGAATCACAGATATCAGTAGTTGCACCAAAAACTCCAGTGCACATTCGCGCAGACTTTAGGCGCGTGGAACGGATCATGCGCAACTTAATCTCAAATGCTCTCGATCACTCTGAAGGAAAGCCGATTGAGATTGAATGTGTGGAAACGCGAACCGAAGTTGCAGTAAGTGTTCGCGATCATGGAGAAGGAATGGAAGAAGCATCGCTGACTCGTGTCTTCGATAGATTCTGGCGCGCCGATCCATCGCGAGCCCGCACACGAGGCGGTACAGGCTTAGGTCTTTCAATTGCCCTAGAAGATGCCAGACTCCACAACGGTGAACTCGATGCGTGGGGTGCGCCAGGAGATGGTGCGAATTTCGTGCTCACACTTCCTCGTATCGCCGGGAATGAAATTTCTGGAAGACCACTTCCCGTTAATCCACATAAGAGAAGTGAAGTTAAGAACAACTTGATTTAACTAGTGATGCTCATCCCCGTGATCTCACTATCAGCGCTCTCTGAATTAATTTTTCCCTCTCGATGTCTTGGGTGTCGCCAACTTGGTATTGGAATCTGTTCAACATGTCGTGCTTCATGGCATCCACACATCTACCGAAGCAGTATCTCCACAGTTAATTACTCTTTTCCTGTTTACTCTGCTGTTGCTTACTCACCGGTTGCGCAGAAAGTCTTACTTGGCGCAAAAGAGGGAGCGCTTCACGATGCTGATCGGTTGATTCTTCAAGCTCTCACTCACAGCTTGGCATATTTCTACAGCGAAGTTGGCATCGCTGATCTTGTTCCAATCCCGTCACGCAAAATGAATACCCGTAAACGTGGTCGTGATTTTATTTTGGAACAAACGTATGAAGTCTCACGAGCGCCAATAGTTCGCGTGAGAGCAATTTTGACTCATTCACGAAAAGTAAAAGATCAAACAACCTTGAATTCTCGTTCACGAGAGATAAATCTCAGTCAATCAATGAGATGCGCGAACCGAGAGGAATCCTCAAATATTCCCGTAATCATCATCGATGACTTAGTTACATCGGGTGCGACCCTACGAGAGGCGGGAAGAGCCCTTCATGGCGCGGGATATTCGGTGATTGGCGCTGTTACTGCTTGCGTTGCCAAACCCCTACGATATACCCAGTGACGAGCGGGGGAACTTAGCCCGTCAGGTTCTCTGGCAAAGAAAGTCTCTGAAAGGTTTGTAGATGTCATCGATTCTTGATCGGATTATGCGTGCAGGTGAAGGAAAGATTCTTCGCCACCTCTCAAAGATTGCTACAGAAGTTAACTCTTTTGAGTCGTCAATTGTTCCGCTATCTGATGAGGCACTTCGCGCAAAAACTCAGGAATTCAGAACTCGTCTAACACAGGGCGAAGATCTTGATGATTTACTTCCAGAGGCATTTGCAGTTGTTCGCGAGGCAGCAAAGCGCACCCTTGGTCAGCGTCATTATGATGTTCAGCTCATGGGTGGCGCAGCAATGCACATGGGAAATATCGCTGAAATGAAAACCGGTGAAGGAAAGACTCTCGTTGCCACACTTCCATCATATTTAAACGCTCTTGCAGGTAAAGGTGTTCACGTTGTAACTACAAATGATTACTTAGCCGAGCGCGATAGCGAATGGATGGGACGTATTCACCGATTCCTCGGTCTGACTGTAGGCGTCATCGTTAACAGCATGTCCCCAGCAGAGCGTCGTGAAGCATATAACTGCGATGTTACCTATGGAACAAATAACGAATTTGGATTTGATTATCTGCGCGACAACATGGCGTGGAGCCTTGAAGATTGCGTACAACGCGATCACTTCTTTGCGGTTGTGGACGAAGTTGACTCAATTCTTATCGATGAAGCACGTACGCCTTTGATCATTAGCGGTCCAGCCGATAAAGCAACTAAGTGGTACGTAGAATTTTCAAATATCGTCAACCAGCTTTCACGTGATGCTCATTATGAGGTTGATGAAAAGAAGAAGACAATCGCAGTGATTGAAGCAGGCGTTACTAAGGTCGAGCAGTTGCTGGGGATCGAAAATCTCTACGAGGCTGCAAATACAACACTTATTGGATATCTCAACAATGCAGTGCGCGCCAAGGAACTTTTTAAGCGCGACAAGGACTATGTGGTGATGAATGGTGAGCTCCTCATCGTTGATGAACACACCGGCCGCATGCTTTCAGGGCGCCGCTATAGCGATGGTCTGCACCAAGCTCTTGAAGCTAAAGAACGTATTGAAATCAAGGATGAAAATCAGACCCTTGCGACAATTACATTACAGAACTATTTCCGTCTCTACGAAAAGATTTCAGGTATGACGGGAACTGCGATGACCGAGGCATCTGAATTTCATCAGATTTATAAACTTGGCGTTGTACCAATTCCTACCAATCGTCCTATGCAACGTATAGATGCGGCAGATTTGGTCTATAAGTCCGAGGCTGGAAAGTTTCTTGCTGTTGCTCAAGATATCGTTGAGCGCCATCGCAAAGGTCAGCCAGTCTTGGTGGGTACCGTTAGCGTTGAAAAGTCAGAGGAACTCTCTTCAGTTTTGAAGAAGAATGGCATTCCGCACGAAGTACTCAACGCAAAGCATCACGAACGTGAAGCGATGATTATTGCTCGTGCTGGTGTTAAAGGCGCAGTAACCGTTGCAACAAATATGGCAGGCCGCGGTACAGATATTATGCTCGGCGGTAACCCTGAATTTATGGCCGACTTTGAATTACAACGTCGCGGAATCTCACCGGTAGATAATGCAGCAGAGTATGAAGCTGCTTGGCCTACAGAGTTAGCAAAGCAGAAGGCTGCCGTTGCATCAGGCCACGAAGAGGTTGTCTCTCTCGGTGGTCTCTACGTTCTAGGTACAGAGCGTCACGAATCACGCCGTATCGATAACCAGCTTCGTGGACGATCTGGTCGCCAAGGTGATCCAGGTGAGTCACGTTTCTACCTTTCCCTACAAGATGATTTGATGCGTCGATTTAACTCAGGAATGGTTGAGCGCTTCCTATCTGCCGCTGGACTTCCAGATGATGCTCCCATCGAATCAAAGATGGTGAGCAACGCGATTAAATCTGCTCAGACTCAGGTCGAAGCGCAGAACTTCGAGATTCGTAAGAATGTTCTCAAGTATGACGATGTAATGAACCGCCAGCGCGGAGTTATCTATGGTGAAAGACGTTTAGTCCTTGAAGGTGAAGACATTTCTACACAGGTAGGGCAATTCTTAGCAGACACAATTCAGGCTTATGTCGATGCGGAGACAGCTGAAGGTTTTGCAGAGGATTGGGATCTGGAGAAGCTCTGGACCGCACTACGTCTTATCTATCCAATTTCAATCACAATTGATGGGCTTATCACTGAGGTAGGTTCACTCGGCGGCCTTGATGCAGATTTCCTAGCATCACGAATTATTGAAGATGCAGAAGCAGCGTACGCAAAGCGTGAAGCCGAACTTGGTTCTGAGGTTATGCGCGAACTTGAGCGCAAGGTTCTCCTTTCAGTTCTTGATCGTAAGTGGCGCGAGCATCTTTACGAGATGGATTATCTGCAAGAAGGAATCGGCCTTCGAGCAATGGCTCAACGTGATCCTCTTGTTGAATACCAGCGTGAGGGTTACGAACTCTTCGCTGCAATGATGGATGCAATCAAGGAAGAACTTGCCAGCCTGGTCTTCAATGTTGAAGTAAACGTTGAAGATGGCAAAAAGGTTTCTGCACCTTCAATCGATGCAAAACCTGCTCAAGTCAGCGCACTTTCTTACACCGCTGCTGATGAATCAGGTGTTGTGACAAAGAATGAAGTCACACGCAATGCTCCTTGCCCATGCGGTTCAGGCAAGAAGTACAAGCGTTGTCATGGTGCTGCTTAACTTTTAAAGCAGATCTAATTCGGTGCATAGCCACCGACCATCAACGCCCTCAAAGCGAATCACAATTGCTCGCATCCGTTCGCCAAAACGGACAGTGATGGTTGATTCGCAGATTCCATCTAGTGGCTCACTTTGATGAATTGTTCTTACTCTGCCAACTTCTTTCTGCGAACCAGTTTTTCTGATCAGCTCGTTATAGATAACTCTATGACAGCGACCCATTAATTGCGCAGGTTGTCTTCTGCCGGCCCATATTTCGAGTAGCGCTACGACAAATGTCATTGTCCATGTATGCAATTCAGGTAGTTCACTAGCTGAAGTTGGCTCTGGGAAATCATCTCCTTCGAAATCTTCTCCGAAGTGTGAGGGAACTAGATAGAGCTTCGCCTTTTGAATTGGTAAAGGGGGAAGCGGTTCAAATCGTGGAGAATCTGGGTAGAGATCGAGTATGGGATGGCTCCATAGCGCCTGTTCTTCGGTCTGCGCAGTTAGTGTGTAATTCGAGTTTGAGTAGGTTGTCATCGCATCAGCATTGCCACCAGGCTTTAGTGATCCATCAGCCTGAGGGTTGGTTCTGCCTCAACCTAAAGGTTGACTGTGCATACAAGGCGACAATTCTGCGAGTAATAGCGTTTGCTCCATCCTTATGTCACATCAGATTAATTCTTCGCTTTCACTGAAATCACCACGAGTCATTGTCGCTGGCGTTCTCTTCCTAGCTGCGTTGTTCTCATCATTTATCTTTGCGGCGCTCTCTGATCGCAGCACTGGATATTGGGTTGTATCACATCCTGTTGCCGCTGGATCTTTGCTCACATCTAGTGATCTAGAGCTTATCGACGCTTCCCTTGTCGCTAATCGAGATCTCTACATGGCTGAAGAACTATCACCAATCGGATCAACAACAACGAGATACATCGCAGCGGGAGAGTTTGTGACAACTCATGCAGTTACCGAAGATCTTCAGGAGTTTGATGCCGAGCAGGTTCCTCTCAACGTCTCTCCTTCAGATATTCCGGCAACAATTGAAATAGGTGAGCCAATCAGTATCTACTGGGTGCCAGAACCTCAAGATTCCCAGAGCCTAAGTACTCCAGAACTCTTATTAACCGGAGTATTTCTTCGCTCGATTGATCGCAAGAGTTCCAACTTTGGAAACGGACTGGCAATCACCGTCTCAGTTGATAACTCGCAAGTTCAAAGACTTCTCGCCGGAACTTCAAATGGAAGACTGGTGATTGTTAAATCAAATGGTTGAACTCAATGTAGTAACTGCAATAAATGATCCAGAGTTTGAGGCGATGGTCGCAGGAACGCTCTTCTCACATGGTTGGAGCGTGGTCTTCCGAGCACTAGATGTGGCATCTCTGCAGAAGTATCTCTCAACCTCAACGCAGGCTAAGCCTCTTCTTATCTATTCCAGTGATATCTCAGATTTAGATTCCAAGATAGTTGAAACTCTTTCACCGTACCTAGATCGAGCGATTGGTTTTCTAGCATCCCATCAGAGTGAGGCAAAGGATGGTTATCTTGCCCGGCCGAGAGATGAGATCGACTTACTCGCGATGATTCGTTCGCCACATAGAGCGCCAATGGTGAGAGCAGCGGTCACACATCAGATCCCAGCAAGTTGCAGAATGATTGCTTTAGCGGGAGTCAATCATGGCGAGGGCGTCACACTAACCGCACTTAATCTTGCTATTGAACTCACCTTAACTGGCAAGAAGGTACTTCTCATCGATGCCAATCACCAGGTGTCAGCGGTTGCAACAATCTTGGGGGAGCGGCATGCGAACAAGGATGCTCTCAGGGAGGTAAGCCCAACGCTACAAATATTTGAGATCACTCGCCAAAATGCTTCCAGTGCAATTGATTTAATTCTTGAGGCGAGTCAGAAAGTTGATTTCATGCTTATTGATCTGGGTCTCATTATTCACTCAGAATTTTCTTCAGCGGATCGTCGCTGGGATACTCTCTTCTCAACGTGGATTTTGGAAGCCGCAGATGATTTATGGATCTTCTCTTCACCTCGCGTTGTAAGCATGCGCGCATTGAGAGAGATTGCGGTAGCGCTTCCGCAAATGGTTATTCGTGGAAGGATCACGCATCTCTTGACACAACGAATTCCTGGTAAAAAAGGAGATCAGCAGGAAGAAATGTTTCTATCCGTTGTATCTCCAACGAGACCTCACGCTTTACGAATTCTTCCCCTTGATCAGAGAGGCATCAGCGCTGCCACCCAAGATCGTTCAATTTTGGTGGAGAGTAATCCCAGAGGAGTATTGAGGCGATCATGTGCTGCGCTAGCACTCGAACTTACTCAATAGCCCCGCACCTTGTACCCTTAGCAATATGCGAGGCTATGTAGGAGTTTCAGTTGAAGAGCTTGATGCTCTCATTGCGAGCACTTCGCTCTCGATTCCAACCCTCTTTGCAGCGACTTCAGAGTTCATCACTACTCACTCAGAACTTGGTGAAGAAGAACATGAATTTATCCTCTCAATGTTGGCAGCCGATGAATCCCTTGAACTACGCGAAGAGGGTCAAGGTTATGTTCTTGCAGTTGAGGTTCCAGATTCACTGATCACGGAGATGGGCGCAGATAGCATCTCGATAGATCAACCGATCGCCCTTGATTGGATCGCCTGCATCTTTCTTGTCTCACCAGATGGTGAAGATCTAACCTGGTTTGCTATCCAAGAAGTTCCTTCCATGTTGCCTAGTTGGAGAAAGTAATGCCAACTATCGAAGAATTTATTCAGGGAAAAAGCCCATTAACTCCACTTCAGATTTACCGGCTACGTGAATTAGTTGCAGATTGGCAGTTACTTTCTGATCTTTCATTTGCTGACCTCATTTTGTGGGTTCCTCTTCGCAAAGATATGAAGAGCTGGCCAACGGGTTATGTTGCCATCGCACATATTCGCCCTATGACCGCAGCAACTGTCTTTGCCCACGATGTTTTGGGTGAAGAAATTCGCTGGGGTCAGCGCCCACATATTGATCAAGCGTTATCAAGTGCGGAAATTATTCGTGACACGGTTCCTGAAAAAGTTGGCGATCTCTTAATCAAGGAAGAGACAACCCCGGTTCTCTATCAGGGCGAAGTGATTGCCGTGATCTCTCGCCACCGAGATTCAGAGCTCATGCGACAACCTTCTCGACTCGAACTTAACTATCGCGAAATTGCTCATCAGCTTTATCGCATGGCAGCAGAAGGAAACTTCCCTTACGAACATGCGAATTCATTCTTTGATCCCGCACCACGAGTTGGTGATGGTTTACTTCGCTTAGATATTAACGGTGTCATTACCTACGCGAGCCCGAATGCACGATCAGCGTTCGGTCGCTTAAGTTGGAATAGCGCCCTGGAAGGTCAATTGTTGGCAGAAGTTGCAGAACAGATTGCAACACCACAAAGCCAAGCGCATGAAGAAGCGCTTCGAGTGCAATTGTCAGGGCGAGTAATTAGACGCGTTGAGATGGAAAATAGTGGTGGAACTATCGAACTACTCGTTCTTCCACTTATTCAAGGTAGCGATCGAATTGGTGCGCTAGTTCTTTTGCAGAATGTGACTGAACTCAGGCGACGAGAACGTGAACTTGTCACCAAGGATGCGACCATCCGCGAGATTCATCACCGGGTTAAAAACAACCTTCAGACTGTATCTGCCTTGCTTCGCTTGCAGTCTCGTCGCATCGATGACCCAGCAGCTAGTGCGGCACTGAACGAAGCTGTGCGTCGTATTGCATCGATTGCCTTAGTGCACGAGACGCTCTCATCGGGTTCCGATGCCTCGGTGGCATTCGATGATGTATTGGATCGATTGGTTTCTCACTCACTTGATTTGAGTTCACGCATGAATGAATTGGTGATTACACGCAGCGGACAATTAGGATCCCTTGACCCTGCCATTGCGACCCCACTATCTCTGGTAGTCACCGAGCTCATCCACAACGCTTTAGAGCATGGTCTGGAGAATGGTGGTAGCTCACTGGAAATCCTTCTAGAACGAAGTGGCGATGCAGCCCACATTTCAATTATCGATAACGGCGTGGGACTTCCGGAAGGATTCGATCTCGCAACTTCTTCAAACTTAGGGTTACAAATTGTGCGGACCCTGACAGAAAATGAACTTAAAGGCGAGTTAGTTTTGGAATCAACAGAACGTGGAACTACCGCTCGACTTACCTTTCCGATCTAGAGCAGATTGATTTGGGAAAATTAATTATTTGGTTCCATTGAGCGGGCACGATTTCTTGCCGCACGACGCTTAAGAGCACGACGTTCATCTTCTGAAAGTCCGCCCCACACGCCTGCATCCTGACCGCTTTCCAGGGCCCAAGAGAGACAGGCCTCACGCACGATGCAACGGTTACAGACCTTCTTCGCCTCTTCGATCTGGGTGATGGCGGGGCCGGTATTTCCAACTGGGAAGAAGAGTTCAGGGTCTTCATCGCGGCATGCTGATTGATGTCGCCAATCCATGATCTCTCCTCTGCGCAGACGTGGCCATATGATGTGAAATCATCTGGCGGAATGCATATTCTCTCGCGTATCACTGTCATAAACAAGAAGATACGGAGAAAGATTTCGCATTTGGGAGTGATATAGATCGCGCGTGCCCCCGACAGGAATCGAACCTGTGCACCCGCCTCCGGAGGGCGGTGCTCTATCCCCTGAGCTACGGGGGCGCAGGTATGGCTAGTTTACGTGATGAAAGTTCTCATCAATCATGAAAGACTTCAGCCATGAGCGCAAAAGAAGAGATCGCATATTTTGCTACCGGCTGCTTCTGGGGAGCTGAGCGTAGATTCTGGATGCTCGATGGGGTTATAGAGACATCGGTTGGCTATATGGGTGGAAGTACATCATCACCGAGTTATGAACAGGTCTGTACAGGTTTAACTGGTCACGCTGAAATGGTTGCAGTCACCTTTGATCCAGCACTGATTACCTACAACCGCTTACTTGAAGAATTCTGGGTGATGCACGATCCCACATCTTTAAATGCTCAAGGTGGAGATATCGGCACTCAATATCGAAGTGCGATCTACACCGCAGATGATCAACAGATGGCAACAGCTTTGACTTCGCGTGATCGCTATCAAGGTGCACTCACCTCTGCCGGCCTTGATCAGATTGTCACGGAAATCAAGAGCGCTTCCGGGATGGAGTGTTTTCTCGCCGAGGAGTACCACCAGAAATATCTAGCGAAGAACCCGAATGGCTATGACTGCCACTCAAGCACAGGTGTAGCTTTCCCCGCATAGCGCTCGCCCCTTGTTATTTGCAGGATCTGGGGTTACTTTTACAGTTGTTGCAGTTTTTTACAGTGGCAACCAGCTAGGAGCACTTCGTGGCGGGAATCAAAGAGATTGCAGCTCTCTCGGGAGTTTCGATCGCAACCGTCTCGCGCGCACTACGCGGCCTCCATCACGTTAATCCTGAGACGCGCAAGAAGATTATCGATGCCGCAGAATCTTTGGGCTACCCGATCGAATCTGATGCAAATAAGGGCACACCCAATCGCACAAATAGCGTTGGAATTGTCGCACCATATATCTCCCGCTGGTACTTCGCACAGGTAATCAGTGGTGCCGAACAAGCGCTTCGCGAAGCAGGCCTTGATCTACTTCTCTATAACTTTAGTCAGATGAAAGGGCGAGAGCGCCTCTTCCAGCATCAACTTCTTAAAGGTCGCGTAGATGCCTTGATTGTCATCAGCCTTCCGCCAACGGAAGAAGAGTTTGAATCAATGCTCAGTCTCGGTATTCCGGTCGCTTTAGTTGGCATGCATCATAAAGATTGTGCGAGCGTTGCAATTGATGATGTTGCAGCCGCTCGCACTGCAACGCAACACTTAGTAAATCAAGGACATCGCAATATCGCTTTAATGTCGGGTCACCCTGATGATCCATTTAATTTCAGCGTTCCACAAGATCGCCGCAAAGGTTTTCTTCAAGTGCTCGTTGAAAGTGGACTCGAATGGGATCCATCACGTGAAGTTCATGGTGGATTTACAATGCACACAGCAGCCCGTGCAATGGATGATCTTTTAGCACGCCCTAATCGACCTACCGCAATTTTTTGTGAGTCAGATGAGATGGCCTTTGGTGTGATGCAGGCAATTCGTCGTCATGGTCTCAAATGCCCAGATGACATTTCGATTATTGGTTTCGATGGACACGAGATGTCTGAATTCTCTGAGTTAACGACTATCGAACAACCAGTTCAACTCATGGGTGAAATGGCTGCATGGTCAATCATGGAACGCCTTCGCAAACCACAGAAAGAACCAAGTTCCTTAGTTGTGCCCACAACACTTGTGGTTCGAAACTCGACAAAACGTCTAGCCTCTGACCACTCTTAGTGGAATACTCGCCGTATGAGCAACATCGACATCACTGCGCCTTCATTGGCTGAACTCGCTACCCATCACAGTGAGAAATGGCGCGCCTTCGCACCTAACGTGATTCCACTGCCCGTGGCCGAGATGGATTTTCCGGTTGCAGCACCTATTCGAGAATTCCTTCACTCAATGGTTGATCACTCAGATATGGGTTATCTCGGCCCAATTCCTGAACTCGGTAACTCCTTTGCAGCATTTACCGAAGCGCGATGGAACTGGAAGGTCGATCCAGCACGTGTACGCGTAGCAACAGATGTTGGTGTTGGTGTTGTTGAAATTCTTCGGGCCTTCACGGCACCGGGGGATGGCATCTTGATTAGTTCACCTGTCTATCAGAATTTCTATACCTGGATGAACGAGACCAAGGTGAAGTGCATTGATGTCCCATTTATTCATCAGCCATCTAACGATGTTTCGTTGGCATGGAGTCTTGATTGGGAGGGGATTGAGAAGGCGTATAGCAGTGGTATTAAAATTCACCTTCTCTGCTCACCACACAATCCGATCGGTCGCATCTACACAAAGGAAGAGCTCCGTAAATTCGTTGCCCTGGCAGCCAAATATAACGTCACCATCATCAGCGATGAGATTCATTCACCTCTTGAATACCCTGAGCATCCCTTTATTCCGATTCTTACCTTAGGTAAAGAAGCTGAAAATCACTGCGTCGTGGTGACCGCTGCAAGTAAAGGTTGGAATATTGCAGGACTTAAGTGCGCGATAATTATCTCTGCCAGCGAAGCAATGCACGAACGACTCAACGTACTTCCGCCTGCCCTGCACTTCCGTGCTTCACTATTTGGCGCTTTTGCAACGGCTGTTGCCTTCGACAAGTGCGTACCTTGGCTCGATGCTGTGATCAAGCAACTTGATCACAATCGTCATCTCATCTCAACGCTACTCTCCAAACATTTGCCAGAAGTTGAATACAACCCACCACAGCACTCGTACCTCGCGTGGCTAGATCTCTCTGGCCTTAATTTAGGTGATGAACCGACTGCGGTTATTCTCGAAAAAAGTAACGTCGCTTTAAATGCTGGACATATTTATGGCGCGCAGTGGGGACGATTCGCACGCATGAATTTCGCAACAAGCCCTGAAATTATTACCCAAGCAATCACTCAGATGGCAAAGGGAATTCGTGGCTAGTCATTACGATGCAATAGTTGTAGGTGGGGGACATAACGGACTGGTAGCCAGTTCCTACTTAGCTAAAGCGGGGAAAAAAGTAATCCTTCTTGAAGGTGCTGCTGAACTCGGTGGAGCAACTGCCAGTGTGCGAGCATTTCCAGAATTTGATGCTCGCCTTTCTCGCTATTCGTATTTAGTGGCACTTCTTCCTGATCAGATTGTCAAAGATCTTGGAATCAACTTTGAAACCTTGAGTCGTGAAGTCTCTTCCTACACACCATATGAAAAAAACGGTGTGCATGATGGCCTTAGCGTTTCCACTCAGTGGAATAAAGAGACCGCTGATTCATTTGCCAGACTTACCGGATCTGATGCAGAAGGCGCTGCCTGGCAAAAGTTCTATTCAGAGATCGCAGAGTTCGCAGCGCGGTCCGCTCCATCGATGCTCCAGCCATTGATGACACGTTCACAGATGCGTACATCTCTTGGAATGGATTCCGTCTGGGATTACATGATTGAACGTCCTATTGGCGAAGTTATTGAAGATCGATTTACAAACGATTTAGTGCGTGGCGTCGTTCTTACAGATGCACTTATCGGCACTTTTATTGATTCCATGAGTATTCAAGCAAATATCTGTTTCCTCTATCACTTGATTGGTAACGGAGTTGGTCAGTGGAAAGTTCCGCGTGGAGGAATGGGGGCTCTAGTTTCCGAACTTGAGCGAATCGCACGTGGACATGGAGTTGAGATTCAACTGAATTCACAGGTCACAGGTATTGAAAGCAGCCCAGACGGTGTAACTGTTACTACATCTGCAGGCCAGAGCTTTACTGCCGCAGATCTTCTCTTCGCTGCCGCCCCTCAGACTTTGGCAAAGCTACGCGGTAAGACTCCGCCGCAATCATTACAAGGCTCACAGATTAAAATGAATATGCTTCTCACTCGCTTGCCACGTTTAAAATCTGGAATCGATCCACGCATTGCCTTTGCTGGAACATTTCATATTAATGAGAGTTATTCTCATCTCAATCAGACATATGAAATCGCTGCTGGTGGAAAAATGCCAGATCGACTTCCACTTGAAATGTACTGCCACACACTTACGGATCCGAGCATTCTCTCTCCAGAGTTAGCAAGTCAGGGATATCACACACTTACTCTCTTCGGCTTACATACGGATGCTTCACTCTTTGATGCCAATCCAGAAAAATCTCGAGATGACGCCGTAGCTAGCGCACTTGCAAGTCTCAATGAATATCTAGAAGATCCAATCGAGAGCGTTCTTGCAAGAAATTCTGATGGCACTTTTGCACTTGAAGCAAAATCTCCACTCGATCTTGAAGCGGCGATCGGGTTGCCTCGAGGAAACATTTTTCATCGCGATCTTGATTTCCCATTTATCGAAGATGACCAAGCGACAGATAGCCCGCAATGGGGCTGCGAAACCGATGACCCGCACATCTTTATTGCAGGAGCAGGCGCTCGACGCGGGGGAGGCGTCAGCGGTATTGCAGGCCATAACGCTGCGATGTCAGTTCTCTCTCGCCGATAGTCTGCATTAGGCTTGCACCATGAGCCATGACGCATCGAAAGAAAAGTTCTCAACGAGAGCAATTACTGCAGGCCGTCCACCTCGCGCGGGAGATAGCCCGCTTAATGCGCCAGTCTCTCTTAATAGCACTTTCACTGCTGGCGGTCCGATTGGTTATGGTCGCTACGGTAATGAAACATGGAGTGCAACAGAGTCTGCAATTAGCGCACTTGAAGGTGGACGTTCTCTAATTTTCTCTTCTGGAATGGCTGCAATTACCGCCGCTTATTCAATTCTTCCTTGGGGTGCTCGCGTCGTCGCTTCACATGAGGGCTATAGCGGAGTTATGACTCTCCTTAAGCAATATGGTGAAAGTGGTCGCCTTAAAGTTTCATTGGTAGATGTCTCAAATACAGAAGAAGTTCTAGCGGCCTTACCGGGTGCGGACTTGTTGTGGCTTGAATCTCCAACAAATCCATGTCTTGATGTGGCAGAGCTTCCACAATTAATTTCAGCGGCAAAGGCTGCAAAGATTCTTGTTATGGTCGATAACACTTTTGCCACAGCGCTGACACAACGTCCTCTTGAAATGGGAGCAGATGTTGTTATGAATTCGGTGACCAAATTCCTTTCCGGCCATAGCGATCTTCTTATGGGATCACTCTCCACCGAAAACTCTGAACTTTATGCCTCACTCGAGAGCGCTCGTAAATTCAACGGATCGATCGCTGGTCCATTTGAGGCTTGGTTGGCCCTTCGAGGAATTCGTACCTTCGCCCTTCGATTTGCCCAATCATGTAAGAGCGCACAGATACTTGCCCAACGTTTAAGTGATCACCCCAAAGTTTCACGCGTTCGCTATCCAGGACTTGTCACCGATTCACAACATGAACGCGCAAAGAAGTTTATGGATACCTTTGGCGCAGTTCTCTCCTTTGAAACTGTAGGCAGCGGGGCAGATGCCGACCGTGTCTGCGATAGCTCGGCGATAATTACTCATGCAACCAGTCTTGGCGGAGTCGAATCCCTGTGGGAGCGCCGTAGACGTTGGCCGATTGAGAGCCAGTCAGTTCCAGAAACTCTGATTCGGTTATCTGTTGGTTGCGAAGATGTTGAGGACCTTTGGGCCGATATCCAAAAGGCGCTATCTGTCATATAACACCGTGGCGGGCATTTTCTGAAAAAGAGGGGTAAATTTAAGACATGAGAATCATTCGACGAATCCTTGCCGGGCTGGCTGTTATCGCCTTGGCATTTAAAGGCGTCGCTTCATTTCTTAAGTGGGTAGAGCGTCAAGATGATCAACCAGCAGAAGCGTGGCTTGATGAAGACGAGTTGGACGATTCCCAACTCAAAGATGCGTAAATGAGCAGCGAATACATTCCAGGTGCCTGCAATATCGGAGCCGGTGAAGTAAAGCGTCGCCAATTCGTTGCAGCAGTTGGTTTTCTACTTTTTATTACTTCATCAATCTCTCTCTTTGGAGTTGATGCACCACGAAGTGCACGGCTAGCACTCTTCTTTCCGTTAATGGTTGCAAGTATCGGATGGGTTCAATCTCGCAAAAAGTTCTGTCTAGCCTATGGATTTATGGGCACATTCAATTTTGGAAAACTTGGGCAACTATCACGAGTCTCAGATAAAGCGGCCAAGCGAGCAGACCGCATAACTGCAATTTCAATCTTGGTACAAGCGCTCATCTATGCAGCTGCCGGTACCGCTGTGATGTACGTGCTACCAACTTCAATCTGGTAGGCCTTAATTCTTCTTTCCAGGTTTTTGTGAAGGGGATAAAACTTTAAGGCCCTTCATTGGCTTTGCGGGAGGAGTCGGTGCAACGGGCTCAGGACCTAGAAGTGCAACAGCTTCATCTCGCTCAGTTGCAGCAGCAGCCCGAGCAGTGGCAAGTGCAGCCTTACTTGTCGCACTCTTTCCTGCAAGTCGAGCATCTTCAGATGCCTTTCGTAGCGCTTTATTGAACTCGACAAGAATTGTGCGCAGTTGTTGTTCGCGAAGTGCGCGCGCATCTTGAAAGGCTCTCATATCACTTTTAAACTGTTGCATAGCTTCTGCGTATTGTTCAGCAGGAGAAAGTGTGAGAGTTGGTGCTGGCGTAGGTTTTACATCAGCGTGAGCAGGAGTTCCGGAAAATCCAACAGCAATAACGGTCAGCGCAATAAAGATTGCTCTGGATCGCATGACGGCCATTGGTTTACTCCTTTTCTCTATGTCGCAAGGATGCCAGTCGACTTTGTGAAGTCTCTGTGAATATCCAATCGACTCGCTGGCACGTTCAGCGCCACGGTGGAAAAGTCGTCTAAGACCTGTAAGGCTAGGGGTATGAACCCAAGTGATGCTCAGTTGATAAAAATTCTGATCGTCGATGACGAAGCAGGTGTTCGCGAGTTACTCAAGGATGCACTAAAACTCGCAGGCTTTGAAACACAGGTAGCAAATGATGGGATGAGCGCACTCACCGTTCTGCGTAATTACACCCCGGATATCATGATCATTGATATCAATATGCCGCTGATGGATGGTTTTGAACTTGTAGAGCGCTTACGAAAGAACGGAAACAACGTTCCAGTTCTGATGTTAAGCGCACGAGCAGATCGCGTGGATATCACTCGAGGATTAACGCTCGGAGCCGACGATTATGTTGTCAAACCATTTGGTCTTGAGGAACTTGTTCTACGTCTTAAGGCAATCTTGCGACGTTCTCATTTATCTGGAGCACCGAGTACTGCACTCAAGTGCGGACCAATCTCGATCAATGACGCAACACATACTGTGACATTTAATGAAGAAGTTATAGATCTTTCTCCAACCGAGTACCGGCTACTTCAGGTTTTGATCGAAAATAAGAACCGAGTTCTCTCCAAGAGCGTTCTTCTTGACGATGTGTGGGGGATTACCTTTGAGTCCGAAAGTACCGTGGTCGATACCTATATCTCCTACCTACGCAAGAAACTGCACCGTGACGATTTTGACGGAATTAAAACTATTCGTGGCGTCGGTTTTGTTATCCAGGAGCCAAAGAAGCAGTGAGACAGAAAAGCCTTCGCTATTTATTTGCCAGTGCGATTATCACAACCGCACTTTCGCTTCTGATTGGAGGGTTTGCAACTCTCTCAGTCAAGAATTCGCAGATCCAGGTTATTGACTCCCAGCTCAACACCATCGCTGACTCTGTACGCAAAAATCCAAGTGCGCCGGTCAGCGCGGCACTCAACAGTGCAGCCGAACAAGATTTCAACGTCACAATCGCATTGGTTTCTGCTTCGGGTGAGCTCAGCATCATCAATGAGTCACAGCTAAATTTGCAAGTCCCGCCCACAGATTCAATAATCTCGATAGCGCAAAATTCTGCGACAACTGTCAGCGCTGACGAGGATTACCGCCTCATCTCGGTCAGAATCTCTGGTGGGGATCGCCTTCTTCTCGCTGATTCCCTCAAGGCAGCAGATGAGACTTATTCCGATAATTTGATCCGCCTTATCCTCTTTACCTTTGTGGCAGATGTAATTGCCATCTCTCTTTCATATCTGGTTATTCGCAGGAACAATCGCAAATTACAGGCTGATTCGCTAGCTCGTATGCAGCGCTTCTTAGCCGATGCTTCCCATGAACTTCGTACACCCTTAACTGTAATTAAGGGTTATTCGGAAATGCTTGCCAAAGGTCAGATATCAGTAGAGAGTGATCGCGAACGAGCATTTGAGAGAGTGAATTCAGAGATAGTTCGAATGGAAAATCTCATTCATGATCTCTTACTCTTGGCAGAACTTGGTGAAACTTCGGTTCCAATCCGCGAGGAGGTTGACCTATCGGATCTTCTGAATTCGTATACACGCGATTTCAAGACACTGAATCCTCAACGCTCAGTGAGTATCGACATCGAAGATAGCATCACGTGCCTAGGATCGACAGACCATCTGCGTCGCCTAATTCAGAACGTTCTTAACAACATTTCTCGGCATACACCTATAGACGCAGCGGTGAAAATTTCGCTCTCTCGGAGCGGAAAGCGGACCATACTTTTACTTGAGGATGGTGGCCCTGGATTGCCTGAGAATTCTTATCGCGACGGAATCGAATTGCTTAATCGCTTTGATACAGCGCGCTCACGCGAAACTGGTGGCTCTGGCCTTGGCTTATCGATAATCGCAGCGATAGTTCACGAGCATGGTGGAACCTTGGGCCTACGTAAAAGCACACTCGGTGGATTAACGGTAGAAGTTACTTTGTAGGGTTTTTTTCTCGAGTGCTAATGAGGCTAGCAATCGTGGCAAGGCCGAGACAGGAAACAATCACAATTAAACTCTCCGTGATTGTTACTTCTGGCAGGTGCACTCCAGCGATTTCATGAATATCAACTGCATGGAATGCATGGAATAAGAGTTTAAATCCGATAAAGGCCAGAATTGCTGAGAGGCCTTTTCCGATGTAAACCAGGCGAGTCATAAGTCCGCCGATTAAGAAATACAGCTGGCGAAGCCCCATGAGTGCAAAGATATTTGCAGTTATGACTATGTAGACATTTTCCGTCAATCCGAAGATGGCAGGGATTGAATCTAGAGCAAAGAGTAAATCTGTCATTCCAAGTGCCAGCAATGCGATTGTGAATGGCTTCAAGCCCCGGCGCTGGAGGAATTGTACTAATTTACTATCTTCTTCCTCTTCATCACTCTTCGCATGTGAACTCTCCATAAAGAGTGTGACGGCTGTGTAAATAAGAAATGCTCCGAAGATAAAGAATACCCACTCAAATCTTTCAATTGCTGCCTTACCGAGAGTGATTGCAATAATGCGAAGAACCAGGGCAATCAGGATTCCTATAAGGAGAGCCAACTGTTGTTTCTGCTTATCTATCTTCAGGCGAGTGAGAATGAGTACAAAGACGAAGAGATTATCGAAAGAGAGTGAATACTCAGTGAGCCACCCTGCAAAGAATTCCTGCTGCTCGCGCTTAGTGAGCCACTGGCTCAGAAATAGACCGAAGGCGATTGCTAGCGATACATAGAAAACGCTCCAGGCAGTGGCTTCGCGCATTGAAGTGTCTTTCTTGCGGCGTGCAACGGCCCAAGCGAAATCAAGACTAATGATGGTGAGTAGAGCACCAATGGTGATAATCCAATTGGTTGTGGAAATAGTTGCAACCTGTGTCATGGCCAGAGCCTAACACTGGCAGGATCTGCGGTAATTTAGCCACTATGTCACCAGCGGCGCGTGTTTCTCTCGAAGAGGCCTTTTCTCAGGCACTTCAGTGTTTTCAAGAGCCAGAGAAGATTTCTCGAATTGTTCTCTCGGGACGTCGCAAAAACATGGAGACCTCAACAGAGCGAGTAGATATAAGACCCGTAATCATCAAAGAAAAACTTCACTTCCAAGTGAGTACTAGTGATGGACGAGCAGTGACGACTAAGAATTACCTCACCTCTGAGCTTCCAATAAATGAATACCTTCGTGCTGGCTATGCAAATATTTTGATCGAAGGTGTCGATGAGAACTTCTCGCTTCGGATCTCCAAGAAAGATGAACCGTTGATTTCAATTACTCGGGGAGTAGGAGCAGTTGATCTCGCACACGATAAGAAGAAGGAGCGGTTATTGGATGCGGCAGATCCTTTCTTGCGAGAAGTTGGGATTAGCGATGCATCTGGGCAGATGAAACCATCCAAAAGCGATAAGTATCGCCAAGTGGAGGAGTTCCTGCGGTTACTTGCGCCAACACTTACCAACGCAATCGATGCTGGGCATATTCAAAAGCCGACTAGTTCGACCCCGCTGACAATTGTGGATTTGGGTTGTGGTCACGCCTATTTAACTTTTGCAGCACATCAGTATCTGCGCAGCATCGGAATGAATGTGAAGGTCATTGGAATAGATGTTCGTAGCGCCTCACGTGATCGAAATAATGAGATAGCCAAGAAGTTAGGGATTACAGATAGCATCGAATTTAGAGCCGAAGAAATCGCGGAGACCACTTTGGTGCAAGCAGATGTCGCAATTGCTCTTCATGCCTGCGATACGGCAACCGATGATGCGATCGCTTGGGCTGTAAAGGCAGAAGCCAAGTTAATGATGATCGCACCGTGCTGTCACCATGACATTCAATCTCAATTATCTGATTCACCCGAACCATGGTCACTGATCACTCGCTACGGGATTATGCGCGAGAGACTCGGAGATTTATTGACCGATTCCTTGCGAATGCAGATTCTGAAACTTCGCGGATATCGTGTAGAAGCTATCGAATTTATCGGGGGTGAACACACACCTAGAAATCTCATGATTCGAGCAGTGAAGACGAATGCACCTGTTGAGGCGATAGAAGTGACCAGGTATGAGGAGATGATCGCTGCGTGGAAGGTAAAGCCTGCGCTAGCACGACTGCTTAACCATTAGACTAAGCGCTATGTCTAAGGTACTTGCATCTCTTCCAGTCGGAGAAAAGGTCGGAATCGCCTTCTCTGGCGGTCTCGATACTTCGGTGGCCGTTGCATGGATGCGAGATAAAGGTGCTATTCCTTGCACCTATACGGCAGATCTTGGTCAATATGACGAGCCAGATATTGATTCTGTACCAGTGCGCGCTAAAGAATATGGCGCAGAAATTTCACGTCTTGTCGATTGCAAGCAATCGCTAGTTGAAGAAGGTCTTGCAGCAATCGCATGCGGAGCATTTCACATTCGCTCAGGCGGTAAGCAGTACTTCAACACCACTCCACTTGGCCGTGCAGTCACCGGCACACTTCTTGTTCGCGCGATGCTCTCTGACAAAGTTGATATTTGGGGAGATGGATCGACATATAAGGGCAATGACATCGAACGTTTCTATCGGTACGGACTTCTTGCTAATCCGAATCTTCGAATTTACAAGCCTTGGCTTGATGCTGGTTTTGTGCGTGAGCTCGGTGGACGTAAAGAAATGTCGGAGTGGCTAGTTGCGCATAATCTCCCTTATCGCGATAGCACTGAAAAGGCTTATTCAACCGATGCCAATATTCTCGGTGCTACCCATGAGGCAAAGAACTTAGAAAGTCTTGATGCATCGATCGAGATTGTTCAGCCAATTATGGGCGTGCGCTTCTGGGATGCATCCGTTGCTATTCCAAGTGAAGATGTAAAGATTGAGTACCTTCAAGGTCGCCCAGTTGCTCTTAATGGTAAGCACTTCGATGATGTAGTCGAGTTGATGAAGGAAGCAAATGCCATTGGCGGACGTCATGGCCTCGGCATGGCTGACCAAATTGAAAATAGAATTATTGAAGCAAAGAGCCGCGGAATTTATGAAGCACCAGGGATGGCGCTGCTCTTTATTGGTTACGAACGTTTACTTTCTGCCATTCACAATGAAGATACGATCGCTAATTACCATGCAGAAGGTCGCAGACTTGGTCGTCTTCTCTACGAGGGACGTTGGCTTGATCCACAATCACTAATGCTCCGTGAATCGCTACAACGTTGGGTGGCATCCGCTATTACTGGTGAAGTAACACTTCGACTACGTCGTGGCGATGATTACTCAGTAATCAATACTTCTGGCCCACACCTGAGTTATCACCCAGATAAGCTATCGATGGAGCGCACCGAAGATTCCGCTTTTGGTCCAACAGATCGCATCGGTCAACTGACCATGCGAAATCTAGATATTGCAGATACCCGCGAAAAACTAGAGCTCTATCGCTCCCAAGGGCAACTTGGTCAGGGTGAATTCACCCTGATTCACGAAATCGACAACAAGTAATTCAAAAGTAAAGCGCCCCTACGGTTAGGATCTATCCATGAAAAAAGTTGCACTCATACTTTCACTCGTCATTGGCCTCACAGGCTGTTCAGAAATCGGAGATGACATGTCATCAAACACACTCGTCCAAGTCACTGCTAACGCCGGTGAAGCACCAACAATTACCGCACCTTCTGGTGATGCTCCTACAGATCTCGTTGCCGAAGATGTCATTGTTGGAAGCGGAACAGAGGTTGTGGCAACATCAACTCTGACAGTTCATTACACCTTGATGAAGTGGTCTGATGGCAGCATTCTTGAATCTTCATGGACTGGCGGAGCGCCCGCAACATTCCCACTCTCTGGAGTTATCCAGGGATGGCAGCAAGGTCTTCTTGGTGCAAAAGTTGGTGGACGTCGTCTCTTGGTAATTCCACCTGCTCTAGGTTACGGCCCAATGGCTGGACATCCACTTGAGAAGGACACACTCATCTTCGCAGTCGACATCATCGCTGTTTCCTAACTCACGGTAACTTCGCATGACGTTACTCCATGCTCTTGACTTGCTCTCTGTCTTTGTCTTCGCACTCGTTGGAGCACGCGTAGCAGCAGATCGCGGACTGGATTATGGTGGTATCGCACTAGTTGCAATCGTCGCATCGGTATCAGGTGGAACGCTGCGCAATATTTTCTTAGGTCTTAAGCCAATCTTGATCACCGATCCATGGGTTATTGGAAGCATTGTTGCTGCAGTTGCGATCACGTTGAGTGTTCGTCGTGTAACAAAGATAGGTAAAACTCTTTTGATTATGGATACTCTCGGCCTTGCGATCGCAACAGGATCCGGGGTTCAGCTAGCCCATAATTTTAATAGCCCTTGGTATGCAACGATCATCTTGGGAGTGATTACCGCTGTGACAGGTGGCTTACTACGTGATGTTCTATGCCAACTCGAACCAGTACTTCTACATCGGGAGACCATTGCGACATCATCACTCTGCGGCTCAATTGCATTCGTGATCCTCATAGCCCTTAACGTCGATACTTCGGTATCGACGATCATTGGGGGAGTCGTCGTTGCTCTCGTGCGCATGCTTTCGATTCAATTCGATCTCAATCTTCCAAAATTCAGGCAGGCGCAGCAATGATTAGGCCAGCACGAATTGAAGATACCGATGAAATGCTTGCGCTCATCTATGAATTAGCGGTCTACGAGAAAGCCCCTGATGAGGCTAAGGCGACGGCGACACAGATTAAAGAATCGTTCTTCTCAGATGACCCGAAAGTATTCTGTGAGATTGTCGAACACGATGGCCAGATCGCTGGCTTTGCAATTTGGTTTTTGAATTACTCAACCTGGCAGGGACTTCACGGTATCTATCTCGAGGATCTCTTCATCCGTCCGCAGTATCGTAAATTGGGATATGGAAAAGATCTGCTGAAGCATCTTGCAAAGATCTGTAAAGATCGTGGCTACGGCCGCTTCCAATGGTGGGTGCTAGATTGGAATACACCTGCGATTGATTTCTACACTTCCCTTGGCGCTAAAGCGATGGATGACTGGACGGTCTATCGAATTTCAGGTGCCGAACTGAGCGAGTTAGCTCTTGAGGACCGCTAGCGCAATATCGTAATCACGTTCAAAGACCATCAATGAAGGCCCTTGTAGTGTTTTTGTCAGAGTGACTTTTATATTCGAATCTTGCAACTTCAATAACGCCATCTCGGCTTCAATGTAATTTCCAGGTGTTGGAAGTGGCTTAAGCAAGCCGTATTCATCTTTCTTGCCCGCTTTGATTGGTATAACGATCATCTTCTTATTCGATGAAAATGCCCACTTAAGAAAGATGATCAAAATTGCAACGCCCATAAAGCCACCGAACGAGGTTAGAAAGAGCGCATTATCGATTCCACCTAACATCGCATCTCCCTTAAGCGTTGATGGTTCCGGTAGCGAGCAAGACCAAAATTGCTGTACCCAGAGCGATGCGATAGATGATAAATGGCATAAAGCTTCGCGTTGAAATGAACTTCATCAACCAAGCAATGACGGCATATCCCACAAAGAAGGCCACAATCGTTGCACCAAATGTCTCGACAAGTGTGTACGGGGCAGATGAGTCACTCTCGCCGATTGCAGTCTTTAATTCGTAGAAGCCACTACCAAAAACTGCCGGAACAGCTAGCAGAAATGAATAACGCAGCGCACTCTCGCGGGTGTACCCAAGTACTCGACCCATCGCAATCGTGGCACCTGATCGCGAAACACCTGGCACAAGTGCGAGTGCTTGGGCAAAACCATATGCGAAGCCATGTTGTGGAGTGAGAGTAGATAGATCTCGGTCACTCTTTCCATATTTATCTGCGATACCAAGGATGATGCCAAAGACAATCATCACGATTGCAATGAGCCAGAGGGATCTAAATGTATTTCGGATGTTTTCTTGAAAGAGATACCCAAGTACAACAATTGGGAGTGAGCCCAAAATGATCATCCAACCAAGGCGAACATCCTGCGCTGAACTTCCTGAGTTTTCTTTACGCAAAATGACCTTTGATAGCCAGGCAGATGCGATGCGCGCAATGTCTTTTCTAAAGTAGATCAGCACCGCTAATTCGGTACCAATCTGAGTGATCGCAGTAAAGGTCGCACCAGGATCGCTAGCGCTAGGTAGAAACTCCCCCGCAAGACGTAGGTGCGCGCTAGAAGAGATAGGCAGAAACTCGGTCAGTCCCTGCAATAAACCCAGAAAGAGCGCTTCAAACATGGCTGAAGTATCTCATCTCAATCGTTTACTTACTGAGTGAGCACCATTGTCGTCTGTCCTGCCACGCTCACCTTATTTGTAGAGAGTGTCTCAATAGCCTTTGTGCCAGCCACTGATCCCTTAACTAGGACTGACCACTTTCCTTTGTTTGGAAGAGAAACCGAAGTCGCACCCGGATTTGGATTATGGATAACCACAATGAGTTTGGCAGGATCTTTCACTGCTTTGCCATTGAGGGTATAGACAATCACGTCATTAGTTGTTGGGATGAACTTCAAATTTGCCTTTACAGCAGCCGCAGTTGACATACGAAACGCTGGATGTGCCTTTCGTAGCGCGATTAGCCCCTGGAAGTACTTAGTAGTCGCGGCATTACGAGCCTTGGTCGACCACTTAAGCGAATTCACTTCATCACTGGACTTGTAACTATTCTCATCACCATTCTTTGAACGCAAGAATTCCTGACCGGCCTGCATGAATGGAACACCCTGCGCTAAGAAGGCAACTGATGTTGCAAAGTGGCTTAGCTGTGCAATTCCAGCAGGTGTAACACCCTTAACACTGGCGGTGATTTTATCTGCTAACGCTAAGTTGTCGTGAGACTCTACATAATTCACAGATTGGGCAGGGGATTGAGTAATCCACTTCGCAGCCATATCAATGCTGTGCTCGGTGTTTCCGACAATTCCAGCGGTGACATCAGAGCGCGCAGTGAGCTTTCCTGTCGCCCAGCCAGGATCAGCTGCGGTAAAGACAGAACCCTTGAGGCCATCGCGGATCTGATCATTAAAGTGGGCAACATTGTTGAGCTTTGAGATGTTCTTCTGATTAGCGCGAAGCTCTGCAGGAAGAGTACCCATATCCCAGCCCTCACCGATGATGATAATTGTTGGATCTATCTTCTTCAGTTCAGCGCTTACTTCATTAATCGTTTGAATATCCATCAGACCCATGAGATCGAATCTGAATCCGTCGAAGTTGTATTCACTGGCCCAGTACTTCACTGAGTCAACAATAAATTTGCGAACCATTGGACGCTCTGATGCAACGTCATTTCCGCAACCGCTACCGTTTGTGAGATTTCCAGATTCATCGGTTCTAAACCAATACCCTGGAACGATTAACTCTTGGCTGAAATTACTAGCGGTATATACGTGGTTGTAGACAACATCCATATTCACGCGAAGCCCTTGGTTATGCATTGATTGAATCGCAGCCTTGAGTTCAGTGATTCGCGCAGTTGGGTTCTTTGGGTCAGAGCTATAAGAACCTTCTGGAACGTTGTAATTCATTGGGTCATAACCCCAGTTAAAGGTTGGCGAAGATTCATCCACTGATGCGTAATCAAAGATCGGAAGCAGCTCTACGTGAGTTACTCCAAGATCTTTTATCGCCGAGACACCGGTCTTGATTCCGTTAAAAGTGGTGTTGAGTTGAGTGAATGCTGAGTACTTTCCTTTATGTACTGCTGGAATACCACTTGAAGCATCCATGGATAGATCACGAACATGGAGTTCGTAGATGATTGCATCGGTTGGTTTGCCACTAAATGCTGGCTTCTTCGTGCTCCATTCGGTGGGATCAGTCTTATCTAGATCTACGACGACTCCGCGGACTCCATTGATTGTCGTTGCGCGGACGTAGGGATCCACTGCTTCATTAGTTGTGCCACTAACAGTGACTCGATAGTTGTAGATAAGACCATTCTTATCTCCTGCCATCTCTGCAATCCATGTGCCATTGACGCTAGCAGTCATCGCGGTCAACGACCCACTTGCAACAGAGGCATCAGCATTTGCATAGGTAACAAGATCTACCTTGGTAGCAGTTGGTGCCCACACTCTAAACTTTGTTTTATCTTTCGAGTACGTATTTCCGAGATCACTACCGGTATACGTGTACTTAGCTGCAAAATCTGCAGAATCATAAAGCTTGGCTAACTTACTTCCAGCAGCTTCCTGAACCGCTCCAGTTGGTTTCTCGTAATGGATAACAGGATCATTCTGGCGTAGCCAAATCTCTGCTGTTCCATCTTCTTTAAACTTTGTGATGAAACGGTCTGCGCTTACATCTTTGGCAACCCATTCACCCTTTCGCACAATGATTCCGACATTCTCAAACTTATCCATTCCGTCGATATCAACGCGTGCGATCTTTCCGTAGTCATCACTTTCGGTGAAAGCTACCCCTGCCTTATTTACATCAACATCTGTGCCAGTTGTGACGTTCTTCCAGAGCCAGAGATTCCATCCCGTGTATTCGGAATCAGCGCGCTGATAGTGAACGGTCAGCTTTACAACTGCTGGCGTTGCGGCCGATGAAACTGCTGGAAGTCCTGAGGCAAAGAGAATTGCGAGAGCGAAGAGGGCTACGAAACGAGGAGCTAGCTTTTTCATGAGCGTAAAAATAGTGCCTTTGGGTATGTAAAAGTGGCAATTGAGATAACGAAAAGGTTACGCTCGCCCCGTTGTAGAACTTAAGTGTGATCAGGCCAGTTTATTCGGCAACTGAGATGTCATTCCGCCGTCTATGACATATGAAGCGCCCGTAATAAATGATGATTTATCAGAGCACAAGAAGCCAACGAGTTGACCGATTTCATGGATAGTCGCCATTCGACCGATCGGATGAGTTAAGCCCCATTCATGTAAGAAATCTTCCGCACTTCGCTCGCCAGCAAATGATTCAGCGGTCGCACGAATCATCGGCGTATCAACACAACCTGGAAGTACCGCGTTGCAACGAATCTGTTCTGGCGCATAGTCGACAGCAATGGCACGAGTAAGGGCGTTCACTGCGCCTTTAGAGGTGGCGTATGCAAGCACATTTGTTTGATTAGACAGTGCCTGTACAGATGAAATGTTTACAATCGATCCACCCTTAGCTTTGCGCATAAAGGGAATCGCATACTTAGCCGTTAGATACATCGCCTTAACATTGACACCGAGTGTTCTATCCCAGAGTTCTTCTGAAGTGTCTTCTGCAGTTCCGTAGGTCTGAATTCCTGCACTATTAACGAGATAGTTGATGTGGCCATGCTTATTACCAACATCGGTTACGGCCTTCTTGACCTGTGCATCCGAGGCGATATCGACCTTCACTGCAGAAAACTTCTCACCGTAACTTGCGAATTGCGCCTCGGCACTTGCTAGCGCTTTCTCATCGAGATCGAAGATGACGACAGTTGCGCCATCCTCCAATAGGCGTTGCGCGCTACCAATGCCGATGCCTTTAGCGCCTCCAGTGACAATTGCGACTGTATTCATGGGCCAGAGTTTAGACCGCAATTTTTCACCGCGGTAGACCCTAAGCCCTTACTATTGGGCAAGGATTTAGATATTCGCTTCGGTAATAAACCAGGGGAGTGGCCATGACAACTGATCTCAGAGATTTTTCGGGACAAGTAGTTCTCTTAGTTGGCGCAGCCAGTGGAATCGGCCGATCAGCCGCCGAGTTGATTGCATCCCGTGGTGCGACAGTCGTCGTTGCTGACTTAGATCTAGTAGGCTTATCTTCGCTTCAATCCGATCTAGGAATCAACGCTAGCCAAGTAAAGAGCGTAGACATGAGCGATCAGAAGAGCATTCAAGCCCTGGTCGCAAACGTCATTTCAGAACATGGTCAGATAGATGCTGTAGTTAACACCGCGGGAATTGTTGGTCCAACAAATACAAAGCTAGAAGATGTTGATTGGGCGATCTTTGAAAAAACGGTCGCAATCAATTTATTTGGAACAATCTGGCTAACACAGGCTGTTATTCCGCATATGAAATCTAGAAAATATGGACGTATTGCGCACGTTGCTTCGATTGCTGGTAAAGAGGGCAACCCAGGAATGCATGCCTACAACACTTCCAAATCAGGCATGATTGGTTTCATTAAGGGCGTTGGCAAAGAGGTTGCGACTGAAGGAATCACAATCAACGCCTTTGCACCGGCTGTTATCAGAACTCCGTTTAATGCAGGGACAAGCGATGAAACCCTGAAGTACATGCTGGGGCGTATTCCTATGGGTCGCGTTGGTGAACCTGAAGAGGCTGCAGAGATGCTTGCCTTTATGGTCTCTAAGGCCTGCTCGTTTACCACAGGATTTACTTTTGATGCGTCTGGTGGCAGAGCAACATACTGACCAATCAAATCCACCGGTAGTAAAAACTTCCTATTATTATTTTGCTGTGCAGCGAAAGAGGCAACTACTCAGTGGATTATTAATTGGACTTGGTATTGTCCTGATTCCAATTACAGCCGTTTCGGCCCAGAAGGTAACTGCCGGATCCACCTGTAAGGTTTTTAAACAACAAGTTACCTATCAAAATAAAGTTTTTACATGTATAAAAAAAGGTAAGAAACTAGTTTGGGATAATGGCGTAAAAGTAAAGTCAGAAACACAAGCGGCAATGCCAAAAACGTCAAATCCATCACCGACTCCGATATCAAGTTCAACGCCCACACCTGTCAAGGTTCTAAGTATTTCCGAACGTTGGGATGCCATTGATCCGACAGCCTTAAACGTTGCCCGACCTCTTATGCTCGCACCGCGCGCGGCATCACATAGCGTTAATTTCATTTGGAAGGGCAGCGAAAAAGCAGATCCTGCGGCGATTGACGAGATAAAAGCCCGCTACGAAGCAGCCGCTAAGTTCTGGGCTCCCTATGTTTCAATCACGAATCCTTTACTAGTTACAGTTGGTAATTTGAATGAGTATGAATGGTCATGCGAAGAGAAACACAAATGGTTTGGGCCAAATTGGAGTCAACCGGATTGTGTGAAGATTCAAAAAGGCGGCGCCACAGATGGAACTATGGCTGGGCAGTCTCAAATTGCTTCAAAAAATATAGATCAATACTTAGTGGGCTCAAAATCTGGTTTGGATAGCGTCGCGTTCATACCTCGTGTTGAGCATGAATTTACACATAATGTCTTTCATGCCTTAGCTACGAATTATCACGGAGCAATGCCATGTTGGATGATGGAAAGTGGAGCGGAGTATTGGGGTATTTTGAGTGCATCTGGATCTAACTTTGATCAATTCGTTGCATTGCGCAATCTCCAAGTCCAAAAAGTTCAAAGAGGAAATATGGCCATGGACGATGCTTCGAAATCAACTTGGTATGACTATTTGGTAAGAGCTGACCTACACGTGCTGCCAGGTGTAAATAGTCAGGGAGATTCTTGTGAATCTGTACGCACAGAGATTTATTCGCATGCCATACTCGCAAACGAGTACCTAGTTGGCAAAGTGGGGCTCAAGGGCTACTTAGATTTAATCAAGATTACCGGAATAGAAGGTTGGCCTAAGGCGGTAGAGAAAACTTTTAATTTGACGGTCAAGCAACTATACGAAGATATGGCTGAATACATGAAGTTTCATCATGATTTAGTTAAGGCCAACCCATTCGCTCATCGAACTTTGCAAAACGGCTAGCGACCATTCCGCATAAGTGGGTTGTGAGGGACTCGAACCCCCGACCCGGTGATTAAGAGTCACCTGCTCTACCAACTGAGCTAACAACCCGGGGCACCCATCGGCCGAAACTTCTGAATGCAGAGCAGACCCTATCAGTGTGTTTACCCTTGTTTTGCCACCTGCCACGCGTGATCATTGAGATATGAGTCGCTGGGAGATCAGGTTAGCCATAGGGCTAATTGGGTCGTTATTGGCCTCAGGTATGTCAATCACTTCTCAGGCCGCGGCATTTTCTCAAGCTAGCGAAGTCACCGCCACATCAGTTCTAATGATGCTACCGGTCAAGGGGCGTGCTGCAAAGACTGGATACACCCGTGCGCAATTTGGACAGACATGGGCAGATGTTGATCGCAACGGCTGTGACACTCGAAATGACATGTTGAAGCGTGATCTCACTGAGATTGTCTTCAAGGTTAAGACGCGAAATTGCGTTGTGGAAAGTGGCGTTCTACTGGATCGATATTCGGGGGAGACGATCAACTTTGTGCGCGGAAATGTCACGAGTATGGAGGTGCAGATCGATCACGTGGTCGCGCTATCCAATTCTTGGCAGACAGGGGCCTTTAAATTATCGGTCATTCAGCGCACGGCTTTGGCAAATGATCCTTTGAATCTCTTTGCAGTTAAGGGGCGTCTGAATTCGCAGAAGGGCGATGGCGATGCAGCGACGTGGTTGCCACCGCTGAAGAGTTTTAGATGTGCCTATGTTGCCCAACAGATTGCTGTTAAAGCAAAATATTCGTTGTGGGTAACAGCGCCTGAAAAAGATGCGATGGAGCGAATTCTTACCGCTTGCCCAAAGCAGGTACTGCCTAAATAACTAGCGTTAGTGGCTATCTTGGTAACGCTTGTATGAGGCGTTAATTTCTAGCTCTGCGGCATCATGTCCAACCCAGTCGCCACCGTGTACTTCTTTACCTGGCTCGAGAGTTTTATAGACTTCAAAGAAGTGCTTAATTTCATCTAATTCATAAATTGGAACATCGGCAAGATCATTCAGATTTGATTTGCGAATATCTCCTGCTGCGACGCAGAGGAGTTTGTCGTCGCCGCCTTTTTCATCGGTCATGCGGAACATTCCAATAACGCGACAAGAAACAACGCATCCTGGAAATGTTGGCTCATCCAGCATGATTAAAGCATCAAGTGGATCGCCATCGTTAGAAAGTGTGTTCTTTACAAAGCCATAGTCGTGAGGAAAGCGGGTTGCAGTAAAGAGCATGCGATCGAGGCGAACCTCACCGGTGTTGTGATTGATCTCGTACTTATTGCGCGAACCTGCCGGAATTTCAACGACAACATCGAAGATCATATGAATGGCACTTTCTTTAGAGTGGTGCTCGGAGAGAACTTTTTAGGGAAAAACTTGGGGTGAACGACGGGGCTCGAACCCGCGACATCTCGGACCACAACCGAGTGCTCTACCAGCTGAGCTACGCCCACCATGTGCTGTGCGGGCTTAGTCTACCTTTTCCGCCGGGGGATTCTGCCCCTGATTTTGGGCTTCAATGAAGACGTTAGTGCGGTAATACTTGAGTTCTTCGATCGAATCTTGAATATCGCCAAGGGCGCGATGGTTGCCAGTCTTTACTGGGGCAGCGAAGTAGATCTTTGGATACCAACGGCGGGCTAATTCCTTGATGCTCGAGACATCGACGGTGCGATAGTGCAGGTACTCGGTGAGGCGTGGCATATCGCGAGCGATGAAGTTGCGATCGACCGAGACGGAATTGCCAGCGAGTGGTGACTTTCCGGCGACAGTGCCCGCCGATTCGAGGTAGGCCAAGATCGCATCTTCTGCCGCTTCGACAGTGATTCCATTTGGAATCTCGGTGATGAGCCCTGAGGTCGTATGCATCTGGGTGACGAATTCATTCATGCCCGCGAGTTGCTCGGTCGTCGCCGTGATCACAAGATCGATGCCCTCGCCAATTACGTTGAGCTCGGAGTCTGTAACCAGCACAGCGATCTCAACCAAGACATCTTTATCTAGGGAGAGCCCCGTCATTTCGCAATCGATCCAGATTAAATGCGGGAGTTCGGGGGCCATGGTTGGAAGTTTAGGGGGTTAGGTGCTCCGAGCGTGAATTCAGAATGAGTTCACCTTCTGTTCACCTTGTAGCCTCGCTTACTCTTTCGATCACCGACAAGATTCCCGCGTGAGCAACACAATGACCCCCGCCCCGCGCGAGCTCGTTACTAAGCCTCGTCTCTCCGATCAAATCTTCCGCGTCGTTGTTACCGCAGGCGGAATGTCATCACTGATCATTCTCGGGCTCATCTTTGCATTCCTTGCATACCGTGGAATTGGCGTTCTTCGAGTTGAAGGCTTTGGATTTATCACCAATTCGAATTGGGATGTCATTGAAGATGAGAACTCAAACATCGTTTCGCAAGATTATGGTTTGGCTGCGATGCTGGTCGGAACAATCTTGTCAGCAACAGTTGCTGTCATTGTTGGCGTTCCTATCGCAGTCTTTAGCGCGCTCTTCTTGGAGTTTTACTCAGGGCGCAAAGCACGAAGCATTCTTATTGCGCTAATCGATTTGATGGCAGCATTCCCATCCATCCTCTTTGGTTTTTGGGGCTTCTTGGTCTTAATGCCGAGCGCTGAATACTGGGCAAAACTACTTAACAAATATCTGGGATGGATTCCAATCTTTGATGTGCCGGCGCCATTTTTCACGCGCTCGCCATTTATTGCCGGCCTTGTTCTTGCAATTATGATTATTCCGATCACGACATCTATTTCACGCGAAGTCTTCTCACAGACACCACTTGATCGAATTCAGGCGGCGTATGCACTCGGTGCAACTCGATTCTCAATGATTCGCGCAGTGGTACTTCCATTTGGACGAGGTGGAATTGTTGGCGGCGCAATGCTCGGCCTAGGTCGTGCAATGGGTGAAACCGTTGCGGTGTATACAGTTTTGAATATCGTCTACCAGGTTAACTGGCAAGTTCTCTTTGGTTCAGGTGGAAATATCGCATCCCTGATCCTTCTCAAGGTAAATGAAGCAGATAGAGAAGAAGTGAACGCTCTTATGGCAGCCGGTTTAGTTCTCTTCCTGCTCACCCTGATCATCAATGGTGTTGCCAACATACTTGTTAGCCGCCTCGGAAAGACGGGGCGCTAAATGACATCAACAATCAATCCAGCGACTGTCACTCCAAAGCCAGGCAAGCCTTGGGAGCCAACGGTTCGTCAGCGTTCTCAGAAGGTTTTGAATTTCTTTATTGCGCTAGCGCTCTCAGTGGTGCTGCTCTTTACCACTGGTCTTAATGGAAAACTTGGTTTGTTTGTTGCCTTCTTCGCCTCATTTACCGTCGTCTCATTTATCGCTGAATTTCGCCGAGCAGGTGCACCGGCGGCGCAAGATAGTTTGCTTACTAGCGCATCGAGATTTGCAATTACCTTGGCTGTCATTCCGATCATCAGTATTTTAGTAACAGTTGTTGTAAAGGGTTGGCGCGGATTGCATTGGGGTCTATTCACCCAAGATATGGCGCAGGCAACTGTTAATGATCCGATTCAAAACGGCGGAATGCTTGCAGCAATTGTGGGCACTCTCATCATGGTTTCGCTGGCTCTTGTTTTTACACTGCCGATATCAATTCTTACCGCGCTTTATCTGACTGAGATCAAAGGTAAATTCACGAGACCAATTCGTTTTCTAGTTCAGGCGATGTCAGGTGTGCCATCAATTGTTGCTGGCCTCTTTATTTTATCTAGCATTATTTATCCGATTACCGGAGAACGCACTGGTCTGATGGGTGCACTCTCGTTGGCTATTCTCATGATTCCAACGGTGGCAAGAACTGCAGAAGAAGTTTTGCTGCTGATTCCAAATGATCTGCGTGAGGCTGGGCTAGCACTGGGTGCAACACAGTGGCGCACGGTGGCGATGGTTGTTGTCCCTGCCGTTAAGAGTGGTCTTGTTACAGCGATCATCCTTGGCGTGGCTCGAGTAATCGGAGAGACTGCGCCGATTCTTCTGGTCTCAGGCGGTGGCGAAGCAACTAACTTCAACCCAGTTTCGGGTCCAATGGGTTCTATTCCGTACTACGTATGGAAGTCATTCCAGCTCGGTGGCACTGAAGAATCTTCACAACGTACGTGGGCAGGACTCTTGGTACTAATTCTCTGGGTGCTCTTGCTTTTCACAATTGCCCGTTACATTTCGTCACGATCACAGAAGAGGTAGAGAGATGACAAATATCAATGATGCGGAGAAGCCAGAGATGAAGACTTCTACAACACCTCACTCTCTCGCAGATGTTGCATCGACTCGCGCAGTAAAGACGTCAAGCAATGCGCCGTTGGGATCAGGGCTTGAAGCGCGCGGCGTACATGCCTGGTTTGGTGCAAAGCATGTGCTCAAAGATGTCACTCTCGACTTCGCTGCTGGCACAGTTACCGCACTCATTGGTCCATCAGGTTGTGGAAAATCAACTTTCCTTCGCACGCTAAACCGTATGCACGAATTCATTCCAACCGCAGCCCTTGCGGGAGAAGTTTTACTTGGCGGAAAAGATATTTACGCTTCAGGAACCGATGTAACAAAGATTCGTCTGCGCATCGGAATGGTTTTCCAGAAGCCGAATCCGTTCCCATCAATGACAATCGGCCAGAACGTTCTCTCTGGGCTCAAGCTCGCTCAACTCAAAGTTGCCAATACGGATGATCTACTCGAAGAGTGTCTTGTACGCGCAGGCCTTTGGGAAGAAGTGAAGAATCGTCTCGGCGAGCACGCAAGCGCGCTATCGGGTGGACAGCAGCAACGTCTATGTATCGCTCGCTCACTCGCAGTGCGCCCCGAAGTACTCTTAATGGATGAGCCATGTTCTGCCCTCGACCCAGGATCAACCTTCCGTATCGAACAGACAATCTCAGAGCTATCTCAGACCATGACGATTGTCATCGTTACTCACAATATGCAACAGGCAGCACGTGTCTCTGATTACTCAGCATTCATGCTCTCTGACGGCGGACCTGGTGAACTCATCGAAGTTGCACCAACAAATGAGCTCTTCTCTCGCCCACGCGATAAGCGCACAGAGGATTACGTCACCGGTCGATTTGGTTAAAACCTGCCTCAACTATTTGAGATAGGTTCAACTGTTGTTCACCAAGTCGTAGCCATCTAGACCATCGCCTTCAGTACTTTCGAGTCCTCACAACACGTGAGTCCCAACCTCGGGAAGTATCTGAAAGGTAGAGAATGAAACTCTCAAAGAAGTTTGGTGTCGTAGCAGTAGCGGTCGGCCTCATCGCCGGTATCGCTCCAGCGGCACATGCAACAGATCTAACAGGCACTGGTGCATCCTTCCCAGCACTACTCATCGAAGAGTGCAAAGTAGTTTTTAGCAAGACAACTGGTCACTCACTCACCTATGCAGCTGCAGGATCAGGAACAGGTCGTGACGGTTCAGATAAGCAACTAGGCCACGTCTGGTTCTCAGATACAGCACACACAGGTTCAACAGCACGTCCAACATTGGTACATATCCCAGCAGCAGCAGCTCCAATTGCTCTTCTCCACAACTTGCCTGCAAAGAGCCAGCTCTATCTATCACCAGAGACAGCAGCGAAGATTTTCGCTGGTGAAATCACACGCTGGAACGATCCTGCAATTGCAAAAGATAACAACCGTCAAGTAACTCAGGTTGTTTACAAGAAGGATAAGCAGGGCGACCTAATTAAGGATGCCAAGGGCAATGCAGTTGTACTTCGTACAGCAAAGAAGAACATCACATACACCCTTCCAAATCAGCCAATCACAGTTATCTATCGTTCAGATCGTTCAGGAACTTCAGGTAACTTCACTGCATGGCTACGCGGTGTTGCTCCAACAACATGGACTAAGTCACAAAACGATACATTCGTTACAGCCTTCCCAGGAAACATCAATGCGCCAGGAAATATTGGCCGCATCGTTGGCGCGAACTCTTCAACCGGTGTTGCGCAATTGGCTGCAAAGACAAAGTACTCAATTACATATGCTGAAGTTTCTTACGGAACAAAGTACAACTTGAAGTCCACAGCAGTGGGCAATGCCTCCGGTAACTTTGCGCTACCAACAGGTGATGCAACAGCAGCATTCCTTGGTTCAGCAACTGTTGATGCGAAGGGAATCTTCAAGTTTGACTATGCGACAAAGGAAGCTGGCGCATACACAATTGGCGTTATCACCTACATGCTTGGTGATAGTGACTACAAGGACAAGGCAGCCGTACCTGCAATCAAGCAGTGGGCTAACTTGGTCATCTCTCCTGCATGTACAAATTTGGCTCCTGACTTCATTGCGATTACAGGAAACCTAAAGAAGTACGCCGATGCAGCGATTGCAAAACTCGGTTAAATCTTCCTAATCTCGAGGGTAAAAAGGAACGGCCAGGCTAACCAGCCTGGCCGTTCTTCTTTTCTGAACTTGATTTTATGTGCGCCTGGCAGGAATCGAACCTGCGACAACCCGCTTAGAAGGCGGGTGCTCTATCCGACTGAGCTACAGGCGCCTGCAGGTGTCGTGTGATTACTATTCTAACGGCTCAACTATTAAGGTGCGTCTATGGCTGAATTCATTTACACGATGAAAAAGACGCGTAAAGCGCACGGTGACAAGGTCATTCTTGATGACGTCACCTTGATGTTCCTCCCAGGTGCCAAGATCGGCGTTGTAGGCCCTAACGGTGCCGGTAAGTCGACGGTCTTGCAGATCATGGCTGGATTGCAACAGCCATCTAATGGTGAGGCATATCTGAGTCCAGGATTTACAGTCGGCATCTTGTTGCAGGAACCAAAGCTGGATGAGTCACGCAACGTTCTTGAAAATGTGCAAGATGGTGTGCGCGAAACAATGGATATGTTGGCGCGCTTTAATGCGATCTCAGAAGAGATGGCTAGCCCAGATGCTGATTACGACACTTTGCTTGCTGAGATGGGATCGTTGCAAGAGCAACTCGATCATCGCAATGCGTGGGAGATTGATTCACAGCTCGAGCAGGCGATGGATGCGTTGCGTTGTCCACCAGGGGACGCCGATGTCAGCGTTCTCTCTGGTGGTGAAAAGCGTCGTGTTGCACTCTGCAAGTTATTGCTAGAAGCTCCAGATCTACTGCTCCTTGATGAGCCAACGAACCACCTTGATGCTGAATCTGTTCTGTGGCTCGAACAACACCTGCAGAAGTATCCAGGCGCAGTTGTAGCGATCACCCACGATAGATATTTCTTGGATAACGTCGCAGAGTGGATTCTTGAACTCGATCGCGGTCGTGCATATCCATATGAAGGTAATTACTCGACTTATCTTGAGACAAAGGCTGCTCGTCTTAAGGTCGAAGGCCAGAAAGATGCCAAGCGCGCAAAGCGACTTACTGAAGAACTCGAGTGGGTTCGCCAAAATGCAAAGGGTCGCCAGACAAAGTCAAAGGCACGCCTTGCACGCTATGAAGAGATGGCGGCAGAGGCTGACAAGATGCGCAAGCTCGACTTTGAAGAGATTCAAATTCCACCTGGCCCACGCCTTGGAAATGTTGTTGTTGAAGTAGAGAATTTGGTGAAGGGCTTTGGAGATCGCGTACTCATTGATGGCCTCTCATTTACCTTGCCACGTAACGGAATCGTTGGAGTCATTGGACCTAACGGTGCCGGTAAGACAACTCTCTTTAAGACAATTCTTGGTCTAGAGCCAGCAGATTCAGGCAATGTGAAGATCGGCGAAACTGTAAAGATCTCATACGTAGATCAATCACGTGGTGGCATTGATCCAAAGAAGTCTTTGTGGGAAGTTGTTTCTGATGGTCTTGATTTCATGAAGGTCGGACAAGTTGAAATGCCATCTCGCGCATACGTTGCAGCATTTGGATTTAAAGGCCCGGATCAACAGAAGCCTGCTGGAGTGCTATCGGGTGGAGAACGTAACCGTCTTAACTTGGCGATGACTCTCAAGCAAGGTGGAAATTTACTTCTACTCGATGAGCCAACGAACGACCTTGATGTGGAAACACTTGGATCACTTGAGAATGCACTCCTTGAATTTCCGGGCTGCGCCGTTGTGATCTCTCACGATCGCTGGTTCTTGGACCGCATCACAACTCACATCTTGGCTTATGAGGGTGATTCAAAGTGGTTCTGGTTTGAAGGAAACTTCGAATCCTATGAGGCCAACAAGATTGAACGATTGGGACCAGAGGCAGCTCGTCCGCATCGTGCGACATATAGAAAGCTCACACGCTAATGAAATATCACAATCAACAATTCGTTCGCTGGGATGATATCGATGCGCTGGGGCATGTTAATAACGCAAAGTACTTAACTTACGCCCAGGAAGCTCGCTTTCACTGGTCCTGGTATCAATTCTACGAGCGTAATGAGACACCATTTCTCACTGAAATGGTTGTTGCTCGCGCCGAAGTTGATTTCATTCTTCCAATTTACGAAGGTGGCACTTTTGTAGATGTTTACATCTGGGTCGAATCAATTGGAAACTCTTCATTTGTTCTCAACTATGAGATCAGCCTCAAGGGCACGCTGCACGCTCGTGTGAAATCCGTTCAAGTAGCAACAGCAACAGAGACCAAGAAATCTCGGCCACTGACAGATGCAGAGCGAGAGTTTTTAAAAGACTACATGTTATGACCCTGTTACCTCGAGATCAGCGAGCATGGTGGCGCGATGCTGTCACCTACCAGATCTACATCCGCTCATTTGCAGATGGCAATGGTGATGGAATCGGTGATATCGAGGGTATTCGTTCGAAGCTGCCATATTTAAAGTCTTTAGGTGTTGATGCAATCTGGATTACACCGTGGTACCCATCTCCTCAGCATGATCATGGCTACGATGTTGCAAATTACATGGATATTGAACCCATGTATGGCACGTTGGCAGATGCGCAGCGTTTAATTAATGAGACTCATCAGCATGGAATGAAATTAATCGTCGACATCGTCCCCAACCACTCCAGTGATCAGCACGTCTGGTTTCAAGAGGCGTTGCGCTCTCCAATCGGATCTAAGGCTCGTGAGCGTTACATATTCCGTGACGGTAAGGGCGAGAACGGTGAGCTACCACCAAATAATTGGCAATCAGTATTTGGGGGACCGGCATGGCATCGCCTGGTAGATGCTGATGGCAACGGCGAGCAGTGGTACTTACATCTCTTTGCCGTTGAACAACCTGACTTTAATTGGGAGCATCCTGAAGTTCACGCTCACTTTGAAGAGATTTTAAAGTTCTGGCTAGATCGTGGCGTCGATGGTTTCCGTATCGATGTGGCACACGCCCTGATGAAGTATCCGGGCATGCCTGATATTCCTTCGACTGAAGTAATTGCTAGCTACGGCGAGTTTGTTCCAGATGAATTTCGCCCAACATGGGATCAAGAAGGTGTGCACGAGATTTATCGTGCGTGGAGAAAGATTCTTAACTCTTATCCTGGTGATCGCATGGCAGTTGCTGAAGCTTGGGTTAGCCCAGCATCTCGCATCGCGCGTTATCTGCGACCGGACGAGTTAGCCAACTCATTTAACTTTGATTTCCTTACATCGCTCTGGGAGCCAAAGTATTTAACGGGGATGATCAATCGCGCAGTTAATGCGATGGCCGAAGTCGGTGCACCTCCATCATGGGTCTTTAACAACCACGATGTCACGCGTTCAGTAGATCGATTTGATTTAGGTTTGCAGAATCAGCAAGTAAATACTTTTGAGCGACAAGGTGATCCTGCAAAGTTTGATATCGCACGCGGAACTCTTCGTGCCCGCGCAGGTGCGCTCTTAATGCTGGCTCTTCCTGGTGGCGCTTACATCTACCAAGGTGAAGAACTTGCAGTGCCTGAGGTACGCGATATTCCTGAAGATCGCCTAACAGATCCAATCTGGAAGATGAGTGGATTTAAAGATCGTGGTCGTGATGGCTGTCGCGTTCCGATTGCGTGGAAAACTTCACCAGAAGGCGCACACGGATTTTCATCCAACGCTTCACTTACTCCAGATCAAGCCTGGTTGCCACAGAGTCCGTGGTGGGGTTCATACTCAGTTGAATCACAAGTTGGAAAAGATGGATCAACCCATTCGCTCTACACACAAGCACTTGCAATTCGTAAAGCGGAATCTGGACTTGGTGATGGACCGATGAGTTGGATTGATGCTGGCAAAGATGTCATCGCCTTTTCTCGACCAGACAATTTCGCTTGCTACGTCAACTTTGGATTACCGATTGAGATGCCACAAGGTGCAGAAGTTCTTCTTGCATCACAGAAAATTTCAGGAAACATGATCCCAACAGATACAACTGTATGGATGCGTCTGAAGTGACAACTTTCTACGATGAAATCGGGGGAGAAGCTTTCTTTACCGAACTCGTTTCAGGATTCTATGCACGTGTTGCAACAGATCCGATTCTGCGTCCGATGTATCCAGAGAGCGATTTGAAGGGCGCTGCCTGGCGCTTACAGAAATTTCTCGAGCAATATTGGGGCGGACCTTCCACGTACTCAGAGGAGCGCGGTCATCCACGCCTTCGTATGCGCCACGTTGGTTTTTACATTGATTTGGCAGCGCGCGACGCCTGGCTAACCTGCATGATGGCAGCAATTGATGATCTAGAGATGGAAGAGATTCATCGCAATCAATTGATTTCCTATGTCGAGATGGCAGCCCATTCGATGGTCAACCAACCTTCGTAACCTATTTCTTTGAGGCGTTGCCCAAGGTAAGAATTTCACCGTTACGGATATACCAAAGAGTTCCGCTGTCATCTCGCACAGTTGTGATGCGAAGTCCAACACGTTCGACAACTCCGTTAATAGTTAAAATATCTACACGATCGCCGACCCCGTATTGATCTTCGATCAACATAAAGATTCCAGAGAGAATGTCGCGCACAAGTGTCTGCGCGCCAAGACCAACTGCAACGCCAACAATTCCGGCAGAAGCTATAACTGGGCCCAAGTTAAATCCGAATTCACCTAGGACCATTGCCGCTGCAACAATCCAGACCACGGCATTAAGAATTGATGTGAGAACAGAACCGATGGTGCGAGCTCGCTCGGCCTGACGGTTTGCCGTTCCTGGCCCAGGGCGAAGATCGACCGTTGCTAGGCGATTGACTGCCCGCGTGATGGCTCGGTGACCAAGTGATTGGGCGATTACAGCCCCGGCTAGGACTGCGATGATGCGAAGTGGGGCACCGCTTAACCAGTCGAGTGCGCTCTGAATCTGATCATTCATAGACCAAAGGTACTTCACGAGGCAATAAAGGATGCGAGAAATTAACCTTGAAATACAGTGAAGTTGGCCTGAGAAGGTGCAAGATAAGCCAATCGGCGCGAGCCACGCGCCAGACACAACTGGAGCAGTCATGTCGCGAAGCCTTGTGCTGAACGCAACGTATGAACCTCTCGGCGTTGTACCTAACCGCCGTGCGCTGATCCTTGTGCTTAATTCACGGGCAACGATGGTTGAGTCATCTGGCGAGATATTGCATTTCGCATCCGGTCAATTAGAACTCCCATCTGTTGTACGACTCAATAAATTTATTCGAATTCCTTATCGCCATGCAGTTCCACTTTCACGCCGTGCAATCTTTGCTCGCGATGGTGGACGCTGTGTTTACTGCGGGGCAAATGCAACATCTATCGATCATGTGATTCCACGTTCTCGTGGCGGCGGACATAGTTGGGAAAATGTTGTCTCTGCCTGCCATAAGTGCAATCACGTAAAGGCAGATAAGCCGCTTAAGGAATTGGGATGGAGACTCAGATCACTTCCGCGCGAACCAGTTGGTGCCGCATGGCGAATTCTTGGCACAGGTCGCACAGATCCGCAGTGGGTTCCATACCTGGAACCATTCGGTGTGGCTGCAGCGACAGCCTAATTTCAATTACACTTACGCCATGATTCATATGATCGCATCGGCACTGAACATGAACTATGGCGAAGGTGGCGAATTGCCAGGTGAGCCGCTAACGGCAGTGCAAACATTTCTCTACTTTGTAGCAACACCGGTAGGACTGTTTCTACTTATTTCAGTTTTAGTTCTCGCAGGAACACGCGAGAAAAAGAGAACAGAGCCCGGCAAGAAGCCAAGCTCTGTAATCGATTCAATCGACTAACTCTTACTTATCTGCAGCACGCGCCTTAAGTGCGCGAGACATTGCATCTCGTCCTTCAGTGATTGCGCGACGTAGAGCATTTGATGCATCTTTTCCGGTCACGTTAAGCCAGTGCTCTGCCTTTGCCAGCGTCTCCGGAGTGATTACCCACGATGGGAAGAGAAGAATCGCTGATGCTTCGGCGATTTCGTAACTCTTGGTCTCCCAGACCTTTAGCATCGAGTCAAAATATGGATCGACGAAGTCTGCAAGCAGTTCGTGATGGATATTCTCGTTAAATCCAAGGCAGGTATACGAGTGGATTGTGTTCGATAGATCATCGGTTGTAACTGAATGAAATGCCTTCGACTTTGCCTCCTTCGTTGGCATCGATGCATAGGCACGTGCGGTGTATTGCTTACCGTGTGCTGTCTGATCTTTAGCAGACTCTGATTCGATATCTGCAGGTCCAAATACTCCGCGCTTAACTCCGCAGATAAAGATGTACCAGCGGATTTCAGCATCGATAACAAGACCATTGATTGATCCACCGAGAATTGCCTTGATGCGATCTGACTGTGCTGGCGTGAATGCAAAGTTTGCAAAGGCTCGAGCAAATGCCATCTGGTGGTCACTTCCCGGTGCTGATGCATCAAGAAGTGCTTCAACAGACTGGGCGAGATGTGCACGAAGTGAATCGCGCTTTGCAGGATCTGCATATGCCCAGACGGCGGTATCGATCTGCATCAGAGTCGCAGAAACAATTGAGATATCTGATTCACTCTTTAGAGCATTGAGTGCAATCGTGACGTAATCAGTTGCTGAGAGCTCGCCATCGCGGCATGAATCCCAGAGCGAAGCCCAGATTAGGCCGCGAGCAAGTGAGTCATCTAAGCCACCTAGATGGCTCTTCATCGTGGCAATTGAGCGATCATCAAAGCGCAACTTGGCATATGTCTGATCTTTATCGTTGATGAGGACTAGGTCTGCAACTTTTTCGCCAGCAAGTGCTGAGACGGGAGTCAACTCACCAGCAACATCGAGTTCGACGCTAGTGCGTCGAGTCAGTTTGTCGCCAGCGATATCAAAGAGACCAACATGCAAGCGGTGTGGGCGCAATTCTTTTGATCCCACTGGCATTGTTGGTGCCTCTTGTTTGATTGAGATCGACTTGTAATTGGCTCCATCGATCTCGATTACTGGACGCAGCGTGTTTACACCTGCTGTGCGCAACCATGTTGAAACCCATGGTGTGAGATCGCGACCTGATGCTGCTTCGAGTTGGTCGATGAGGTCCTTCAGCGTTGTGTTTCCAAAGGCGTGCTTTGAGAAGTAGAGGCGTAGTCCCTTAATGAAGTTATCGCGTCCTACGTGTGCAACGAGCTGCTGCAATACAGATGCACCCTTGGCATAAGAAATTCCATCGAAGTTGGTGCGTACTGCATCTAGATCTTCCATATCGGTGGCGATCGGATGCGTGGTGGTCATCTGATCTACGCGATATGCCCAGTTCTTGCGCAGTGAGTTGAACTCAGTCCAAGCGTTCTTGTACTTGGTTGATTCAGAAACTGAAACATAAGAAGCCCATTCAGCGAAAGATTCGTTAAGCCATAGGTCATCCCACCACTTCATAGTGACGAGATCGCCGAACCACATATGAGCCATTTCGTGATGGATTGTTGTTGCGCGGCTGACGTAGTTGCGCTCAGTTACCTTTGAACGGAAGATCAAGACATCTTCGTGGAAAGTGACACAGCCGACGTTCTCCATGGCGCCCCAGTTGTACTCGGCAACTGCAATCTGGTCGTACTTACCAAATGGATAAGCCAAACCGAAAGTCTTTTCAAAGTAGGCAAAACCTTGCTTGGTTACTTCGAAAATGTTCTCGGCATCTACATGTTTAAAGAATGATTTGCGAGCATAGATACCCAGCGGGATTGTCTTCTCGCCCTTGTACTCATCATGAACAGATGTGTATGGACCAGCAACAATGGCAGTGACGTAGGTCGAAATAACTTGAGACTGGGCAAATTGCAGGAACTTTCGATCACCATCTAGTTCTTTGGTGGATTCGATACCGTAGTTAGAGATAACTTCCCAGTGCTTCGGGGTAATCGTGCTGATCGTAAATGTTGCCTTCTGATCTGGTTGATCAAAACAGGCATACATGCGGCGAGCGTCGCCAGTTTCAAACTGTGTATAGAGATAGACCTCGTTATCGACTGGATCCACGAAACGGTGGAGGCCTTCACCAGTATTTGAGTAAATGCCATCATGTTCAATCTCAAGGACGTTCTCTGCAGAAATTGCAGGAAGATAAACAGTTTCGCCGTCGAACTTTGGATCGAATTCAACTCCGTTGAGCTTTGCGCTAATGACTTTGCTTCCGACACAGTCGATAAAGGTTGTTGCACCAGGTGTTAGTCCAGCAAAGGCAACCGTTGTCTTGACGCGGAAATTCTCCGCACCAGTCGTCAGATCCAAATCGATTCGGTAGCTCTTGACCTTTACGATCTTTGAACGCTCTGCCGCTTCGACCTGCTTAATGTTTGTGCCTGGCACGGGTAACTCCTTTGTCATATCTATCGTGTGAATTCAGGGGCTTATCCAATCATGCAAGAATGGCTCAATGGAAACCCGCTCAGTGCGCTCATATCGCCTTCGAGGTTCTCGCATCACCCCCTCACAGGCAACCGCCCTTGATCGATTCTGGCCAATTTATGGCGTTGAAATTCCTGAGGGGACGTTAGATCTACCCGCACTCTTTCCCGAATCAAAGGAAATTGTTATGGAGATCGGCTTTGGAATGGGTGAGGCCACCGCTTTAGTAGGACGTGACTTTCCAGATATTGGTTTCCTCGCCATCGAAGTCCACTTTCCGGGCGTCGGAAAGTTAATGGCGCGCATTGAAGAACTTGGTCTTAAGAACATTCGCATCATGGAAACAGATGTTCATATTCTCTTTGAAGAACATCTAGAAGATCAGAGCCTTGATGGGATTCACCTTTTCTTTCCAGATCCTTGGCCAAAGAAGAAGCACAATAAAAGACGCATAGTTAATCCAGAATTTCTCGCTCTGATTGCGCCAAAGATTAAGCCAGGTGGATTTATCCATATCGCCACCGATTGGGTTCCTTACGCCGACGTGATTGGAGAAGTTTTCGCTGCCTCAGATCTATTTTCTGGGGGAGTAGTTCCACGACCAGAATGGCGTCCACTCACACGATTCGAGGGACAAGGAATTACCAAAGATCATCAAGTCACAGACTTGAGATACGTAAGGAATTAGTTTGGTCTTAACCCTTATTTTCGAAGTCTGAAATCTTCTTAATGCGGCGAACATGGCGCTCATCATTTGAGAACGGTTCGCCTATAAATGCATCGATAATCTCTTTCACAAACGAGATCTCATGCATACGTCCACCTACAGCAACAACATTTGCATTGTTATGTTCTTTTGCAAGCTTTGCCGTCTCAATTGACCAAGCTAGCGCTGCGCGAATTCCCTTGACTTTGTTTGCGGCGATCTGTTCACCGTTTCCCGAACCACCTAAAACAATGCCTAAGGATGAAGGATCTTTAGCAACTGCTTGCGCTGCAGGAATGCAGAAATCTGGGTAATCATCGAGTGCGTCATATTCATGTGGGCCGTGGTCTGTTACATCATGTCCCTTGCTGGATAAGTGCTTAACCAATTCAGCTTTGAGTTCAAGACCAGCATGATCGCTACCGATATGAATTCTCATGACTGCATACTCTCACGCAGCCTAGTAATTTCTGCGCAGCCTTCGCGGTAAGGAAAAACCCGCTCCGCAGATTTCTCTGCAAAGCGGGTTCTTGATCAACCTTGAGGAGGAATTACTTACTGGTTATGCACCAGGTGTTGCAGTTGGTGCTGGAAGTGTTGGAGCGTTTGCTCCACCCATTGGACCGCCATGGCCATGTCCACCACGACCACCATGTCCACCTTTGCCACCCTTTGGTCCCTTACCAAAAGGTCCCTTGCCACCGACAGCGTTAACTTCTTCTGTCACGTGAGCAACAAGGTTTGCCTTGAGTGTGGTCGCTTGTGCAGCAGTAAGAGTTCCAGCAGTGACAGCTGCATCAATACGCTTCGTATGATCTGCAACAAGTGCTGCGATGAGTGCATCCTTCTTTGCACCAGCGATTTGAGCTAGTGATTCTCCAGCTTGTAGTCGTGACTTGATTGTTGCTGTATCAACACCAATTGTTGTTGAGACGAGAGCCTCCATTGCTGCACGATCTGCCTTACCTGGTCCGCCCTTAGGACCCATTGGACGGTTTGCATCACGAGCTGCCTTTGCAGCAGCCGCTGCAGCAGTAACTGCATCAGCCTGCGCTTGTGTCAAAGTTCCCTTTGTTACAAGATCCTTAAGAATTGTTGCCAGTGCTTGCTCTGGCCCAACTCCTGCTTGTCCTGCAACTCTGGTTGATGACTTTGTAACACTTACTTTATGTGAAGCTTTTGAAGCAGCGCCCGCTACTCCAATTGATCCTGCAGTAAGTGCAAGTGTTGTCACTACGACTGCGATAACTTTCTTCTTTGTCATGCAACTTCCTTTCGTTTCCGAGAAGTTCAGTATCAATAACTGCTGTTATCGACTACCCGTAATTAACTCTTCTATGCTGGTAAAGGTATTCCGAGAACCTGAAAAAGTCTTGTGAGTTTTCCCCAATTTATGGAGAGCTTTTGGGGTAGACGAGCGTGACAACCCCCCGATTCTGAGAGTTTGCTTAGGGGCAACCCCATTGAGAGCGATTTTCTGCCCCCTCACACTGAGGGTAATCCCTAGGTCAGGAGCACACGATGAATCGCAGCCGTTTATCAATACTGCTAGTTCTAGCCATTGCAACTTCCTTATCTGCACCAAGTTCCTATGCTGCGACAAAACCAAAGGCAGCGGGTCGGTCATCGACTGCAGTGATTAACACGATCTTGAATGGCAAAGGTGCACCGTCAAATACTTTAGGAATTAACGGGGACTTCTACATTGATACTCGTAGTCTCTTGATTTCGGGACCGAAGGTAAATGGAAAGTGGCCCACAGGAAGAAGCCTGCAAGGCGCTAATGGAGTAAATGGAATTGATGGAAAGAACGGAGCCGCTGCAAAGAATGTGACAACTGCTTCAAATGTCGCAGGACCTGCTGGCCCACAAGGTGAGCGCGGAGATAAAGGTATTGATGGTTCTGCCGGCGCAAATGGTTCAGCCGGAATAGATGGACTCCCAGGTGCAACAGGAGCACAAGGTCCATCGGGACCTGCAGGCAGTGGAGCAACAGGCGCACAAGGTCCATCGGGAGCAACAGGACCTGCAGGTAGTGGCGCAACTGGCGCACAAGGATTAGTAGGAGCAACCGGTGCTCGAGGTGAAACGGGAACTGTAGGAACTATTGGCGCTGCTGGTGCACGTGGTGAGACGGGAACAGTTGGACCTTCGGAGGTTACAAATATCTCGATCCCGAGTTGGACATTACAAACAGCAACTCCATTTGGCTTTGCAACTTCAAGTGGATTCGGAATACTCAAGGCCGGTAAGTCATACCAATTTTCGATCCTACTTTGGGGAACAAGTAACTGTGATTGCGCCTTTGGATTGGAGTTGCTAACGAGTTCTGGTGATGCGCCCTCATACTTCTATACAGTCATGCGTTATCAGTATGCAATTGACCCGACGATCTCAAACAAACACGGATTCTCAGTAATAGGAACAATTGCCGTTGGGGTTGCAGATGTTTCGCTCTCGATAAAAATCATAGATGCGAATGGAGAAACGACATCTAAACCGATGGTGTTCACGGGGAAAGCATTAGTTACCCTCGTAGGGGCGGTGCTATAAAGAGGTAAAACGTGGAGCGGGTGACCGGGATCGAACCGGCATGGCCAGCTTGGAAGGCTGGGGCTCTACCATTGAGCTACACCCGCAGGTGGTCGTTCTTGTGGTGCTTAGCGTAGGTTACCGCGTCGGTTCGCGAGAGCAAAAAATTACTCTAGACTCTCCTCTTGCGCCTCGGGGCGTAGCGTAGTGGCTAGCGCGCCTGCTTTGGGAGCAGGAGATCGGGAGTTCGAATCTCCCCGCCCCGACCAGTTTCATCTAGATCAGTTCTATCTATAGATCCTCACATATCGATAATCAGGGAGCACCGTGAAGAGCACAGTCGAGACACTTTCTCCAACTCGAGTAAAGCTAGATGTAGAAGTTACATTCGCTGAGTTAGCTCCACATATTGATGCTGCATATAAGAAGATTGCAAAGTCAGTAAACATTCCTGGTTTCCGTAAGGGACATGTTCCGGCTGCGATGATCGATCAGCGCGTGGGTCGTGGAAGCGTGCTTGATGAGGCAATCAACTCAGCTCTCCCAGAGTTCTATTCACAGGCAGCTCGCGAAAATGATGTTGTTGTCATTGGTCGCCCAGAAGTTGATATCAAGGAATTTGTAGATAACGAGAAACTTGTATTTATTGTTGAAGTTGATGTTCGCCCAGAGGTCAAGCTTCCAGACTTTTCAAAGATTGAAATTTCAGTCGATGACGTCAAGGTTGAAGATAAAGATGTTGATGAGCAACTTGATGGATTACGCGCTCGCTTTGGAACCCTTCACACCGTTGAACGCGCAGCTACAGATGGGGACTTTGTCACTATCGATCTAACTGCACGTATTGATGGTGAAGAAGTTGATGGCGGTAAGGCCAATGAGATTTCATACGAAGTTGGCTCAGATCGCATGATTGATGGCCTTGATGCTGCACTCGTTGGAATGTCAGTAGGGGATACAAAGACTTTTACTACCCAGCTTGTTGGTCAGAAAGATGACGAAAAGGGCGATGTCGAGATTGTTGTAAAGGCTGTTAAAGAGCGCGAGCTTCCAGAGGCTGATGATGCATTTGCGAAGTTGGCATCTGAGTTCGACACAATTGCAGAGCTACGTGCAGATTTCGTTGAGCGCTTGGGCCGCGTAAAGAAGATGGAGCAGGGAACACAGGCGCGCGATCTTCTACTCGAGAAGCTTCTTGCAGATCTTGATATTCCGGTTCCAGATGGCATTGTTGAAGCAGAAGTTAATGACCACCTTGAAGGCGAAGGTCGTCAGGAAGATGCAGAGCACCGCGCAGAAGTTGAGGGACAGGTTCGATCTTCACTGAAGTCAGATTTCTTGCTTGATGCAATTATCAAGAGCGAGCAAGTTGAGATTACTGAAATGGAACTCACTGAGTATCTCGTTCGCACATCACAGCGTTACGGAATGGCTCCTGAGCAATTCGCACAAGAACTTCAAAAGGCAGGCCAGATTGGTCAACTCGTTGCTGAAGTTTCACGTGCAAAGGCGTTGGCAGTTGTGCTCGAGCGCGTAAAGGTTGCCGATAAGTCAGGCAATGTCGTGAACCTTGAAGAACTTCGCCCGAAGGCTCCTGAGGCTGCGGCCGCCGAATAGTTTTCATATGCCCTGAGCGAACATGGGCAGATTCACGCAGGATCTAAGGCAAATGGGGAAGCAATTTCGCTCCGAAATTGTTAAGGTCAATACATATAACAATTCAGGAGGATGAAGTGGATTATCTCAACCCAGTGGCCGCGGAGATTTTGGCTCGCGCGCCTCACTCAGCATCAGGTGGGCTAGACGATCAGGTCTATAACCGTCTTTTGCGCGAACGAATCATCTTCCTTGGCTCAGTCGTTGAAGACTCAATGGCCAATGCAATTGCAGCGCAGATTCTTCTACTTGCCGCTGAAGATCCAAAGAAAGATATTTTCTTATACGTCAACTCACCTGGTGGTTCTGTAACTGCAGGTATGGCGATCTACGACACTATGCAATATGTGCAGAACGATGTTGCAACAGTTGGAATGGGACTTGCTGCATCAATGGGTCAGTTCTTGCTCTGCTCAGGTGCAGCCGGAAAGCGTTACGCACTTCCACACGCTCGCATCATGATGCACCAGCCATCATCTGGAATCGGTGGAACAGCAACTGATATCAAGATTCAGGCAGAACAAATTGGATTTACAAAGCGCAAGATGGCAGAACTTATTGCCCATCACACTGGTCAAACAATTGAGACAATTACTGCAGATTCAGATCGCGATCGTTGGTTTACAGCAGATGAAGCTAAGGATTACGGGTTTGTTGATCACGTAGTTCGCTCTGCTGGTCAAGTTTCAGGTAGCGGAGGAACAGCACAATGATGAACGAATTCGAACGCGCACAAGAGATTACTTCTCGCTACGTCCTGCCAGTCTTTGAAGAGAAGACTGCAAATGGGTACAAGCGTCACGATCCATATACAAAGCTTTTTGAAGAGCGCATCATCTTCTTGGGGCAGCCAATTGATGACACCGTTGCAAACGATGTAATGGCTCAGTTGCTTACCCTTGAATCAATGGATTCAGATCGCGACATCATCTTGTACATCAACTCACCAGGTGGTTCATTTACTGCCCTCACCGCGATCTATGACACCATGCAATTTGTTCGCCCAGATGTCATGACAATCTGTCTCGGACAAGCAGCATCGGCTGCAGCGATCATCCTTGCTGGTGGTGCAAAAGGTAAGCGTTACGCACTTGAGCACTCACGAATTTTGATTCACCAACCATCATCTGAAGGTGGGGGACAGGCATCTGATATCGAGATTCAAGCTCGCGAGATTATGCGCATGCGTGAACTGCTAGAGAACATGCTCTCTAAGCACACCATTCGTACTCCTCAAGAGATTGCTCAAGATATTGAGCGCGACAAGATTCTTACTGCAGCGGAAGCTGTTGAGTACGGACTTATCGATCAGGTTCTAGCTAGCCGAAAGGCAAAGCCAACCTGGTAACTCCCAGGACATTACTTCTACTGTGAAACTATTTGAGGCGGGCTCCCTTTGGTCGTACAAGGGGTTCCGTCTCTTTTGGTTTTCCAACACAATATTTGTTATCGGTTCGGGGGCGTTTCCAGTTGCCCTTGCAGTTGCTGTTTTGGATAGCAATGGCAATGATCCAAAGTCACTCGGTTTTATTCTAGGAGCACGTGTACTAGCAGCAGTACTTTTCTCACCTGTGACGGGTGTGTGGTCTGATCGATTCCCGCGTGTACAAGTAATGATTACCGCTGATGTTTTCCGCGCACTACTTGTCTTCTCACTTGTTTTCTTAGCCCAACCAGGAACTCCTTATTGGATTCTGGCGATGGTTGTGTTCTTAATGGGAATGGGTGATGCGCTCGGTGCACCAGCATCCCAAGCGATCCTTCCAAGTCTTTTGCCTGAAGATAAGTTAAATGCTGGAAATGTTGCACGAAGCATTGTGGTGCGTACAGCTCACATCGTCGGACCAGGAGTTGGCGCAGGAGCGATATTGCTCTTTGGCGCGAGATATACCTTTATCTTCACCGGTGTTTTCTTTATCTTGGGTACATCGCTTATGTTCTTCATTGAAGAAGACTTTAAGCCGATTGCTCAAGAGGATAAGCAGAGCTTTATGGTCGACCTTAAAGAAGGCGTGCGCACTGTCTGGCACATAAAGTGGATTTTTGCCTTAATCGCGACCACATCGTTTCAGCTCATGTTTATCGTTGGTGTTGAGAGCGTTCTATTGCCAGTGATTACTCGCAGAGAATTTGAAACGAATAACGTCTTCGCACTCTCTGCATCTGTTTTTTCTCTCGGTGCCATTGTTGGTGCGCTACTTTCGCTGCGTATGAAGATTAAACATCAAGGGCAGTTCTGCATCCTTGTCTTCGCACTACTGGCCACTACAACTCTGGCGCTGGCATTTCCATTTTCACCATACATCGTGATCGGTGCGTATTTCTTGGCCGGTTTATCTGTTGGTCCTTGGGAAGCATTCTGGGCGGCAGCGGTACAGAAAGAAGTTCCGCAGGAATTGCAAGGTCGTGTATTTAGCGTTGACCACATGGGCTCGACTGCACTTATTCCACTTGGAATGGTCTTGGTTGGTCCCGCCGCTGAATTCTTTGGTGAGAGGCCGATGCTTATCGGAGTTTCGATTATGCATGTGCTCATCAGCCTTTCGGTGCTGAAGGTGACTGGAGTTCGAGATCTGAAGATGCCCGCATCATTCTGGAATTCATCTGAGGGCGAACAGCTCAGACGTTAATTAAGCGCTCATTCTCGCTACTCAAAAACTAAGATTGGCCTACTTCCTCAACACCCTAGGAGCACCATGACACGCATCGGCGAGACTAGCGATCTGCTGAAATGTTCTTTCTGCGGCAAGACTCAAAAGCAGGTTAAGAAGTTAATTGCAGGCCCTGGCGTTTATATCTGCGACGAGTGCATTGAACTCTGTAACGAGATCATTGTTGAAGAACTCTCCGAGGCAAGCTCTCTCGGATTAACAGAGCTTCCCAAGCCACATGAAATTTTTGAATTCCTCGATCAGTACGTCATCGGCCAGAACCGTGCCAAGCGATCACTTTCTGTTGCTGTCTACAACCACTATAAGCGTGTGCAATCAGGTGAACCTAAGGGTGAAGATGCGATCGAACTCGCTAAGTCAAACATTCTTCTCTTGGGACCAACTGGTTGTGGCAAGACGCTTATGGCACAAACTCTTGCTCGCATGCTCAATGTTCCATTTGCAATTGCAGATGCAACAGCACTCACCGAAGCAGGATATGTCGGTGAAGATGTGGAAAACATTCTTCTTAAACTTCTGCAGGCTGCAGATTACGATGTGAAAAAGGCTGAAACCGGAATCATCTATATCGACGAAATCGATAAGGTCGCTCGTAAATCTGAAAACCCTTCAATCACTCGCGATGTCTCTGGTGAAGGCGTTCAACAGGCTCTGCTTAAGATTCTTGAAGGAACAGTTGCTTCAGTCCCACCACAGGGCGGACGCAAGCATCCACATCAGGAATTCATTCAGATTGATACAACGAATGTTCTCTTCATCGTCGGCGGTGCATTTGCAGGTCTTGATAAAATCATCGAAGCTCGCAGCGGATCAGCGAGCGTTGGATTCAATGCAACCCTACAATCACAAGAAGAGAAGAATTCAAAAGACTTCTTTGCAGTTGTAATGCCAGAAGATCTTCTTAAGTTTGGAATGATTCCTGAATTCATCGGACGCCTTCCAGTAATTACAAGCGTTGAAAATCTTGATAAGCCTGCTCTCATGCAGATCCTTACCGAGCCACGCAACGCCCTCGTCAAGCAATATCAGCGACTCTTCGATCTTGATGATGTACAACTAGAGTTCGATGCAGATGCACTCGAGGCGATCGCAGAATTAGCCCTCAAGCGCGGCACCGGAGCACGTGGACTTCGCGCGATTATGGAGTCGGTCCTACTTTCAGTGATGTATGACGTACCAAGCCGAAGCGATGTAGCCAAGGTAGTCATTAACAAAGCCTGCATTACAGATTCGGCTACCCCTGAATTAGTGATGCGCACAGGAGATATTCCAAAGCGTGCCGCTCGTCGTGAAAAAGGCTCGCAAGAGAAGAGTGCATAAATAAACTAGACTCCACCCCATGTCTTCACAAGCCAGCCATGGACGCGAGCTAGCTGCCGCATTTGTTCCGGCAGATATTGAAGCACCGCTCTACCAAAAATGGCTAGACGCGGGATATTTCACAGCGGATGCAACATCTTCTAAAGAGCCATTCACAATCGTTCTCCCGCCTCCAAATGTGACGGGTGTTCTTCATATTGGTCACGCGTTAGATCAAACTTTGCAAGATTGTTTATCGCGCATGAAGCGAATGAAGGGCTTCGAAGTTTTATGGCTTCCTGGAATGGATCACGCAGGAATTGCTACGCAAAATGTTGTTGAAAAACAATTAGGCAGTCAGGGCAAATCTAGACACGATCTTGGCCGTGAGGCATTTGTTGCAAAGGTGTGGGAGTGGAAAGCTGAATCTGGCGGCGCAATTTTAGATCAGATGAAGCGCATGGGTTCAGGTGTTGATTGGACGCGTGAGCGTTTCACGATGGATGAAGGTATGTCTAACGCCGTTGTCTCCATCTTTAAGAAGATGTATGACGCTGATCTGATTTATCGTGCAGAAAGAATCATTAACTGGTGTCCGCGATGCCTTACTGCGCTCTCTGATATTGAAGTTGAACATCAAGATGATGCCGGAGAATTTGTGTCGGTTCGTTATGGAGATGGCGAGCAGAGCATTGTTGTCGCAACCACTCGTGCAGAAACAATGATGGGTGATGGAGCGGTAGCTGTTCACCCTGATGATCCGCGATATAAACACATGATCGGTACAGAAGTATTACTACCTCTCGTAAATCGAATGATTCCAATTATTGCCGACGAACTAGTGGATCCAGATTTTGGTACAGGTGCCGTAAAGGTCACCGCGGCACATGATCCAAATGACTTTGAAATGGCTATGCGCCATAACGTTCCTTTTGTTGTCATCATGAATGAGCACGGAATCATGGCTGGGACTGGGACAGAGTTTGATGGCTTGGATCGCTTTGAGGCACGAGTGGCAGTTGTTGCAAAACTTAGAGAACTCGGACGTATCGTTGCAGAGAAGCGTCCATACATCCACGCTGTTGGACACTGCTCACGTTGCGACACAACTATCGAACCACGCCTTTCTAAGCAATGGTTTGTAAAGGTTGCACCTCTTGCAAAGGCATCAGCGGACGCGGTGCGCAATGGCAGTGTGAAGATTGAACCTGCAGCGCTTGAACCTCGTTACTTTGAGTGGGTAGATAACATGCATGACTGGTGCATTTCTCGCCAGTTGTGGTGGGGACATCGCATTCCTGTTTGGTACGGACCAAAAGGTGAAGTAGTTGTTGTTGGTCCCGGTGAAAGTGCGCCAGCAGGTTGGACGCAAGACCCTGATGTACTTGATACCTGGTTCTCTTCCGGGCAGTGGGCATTTTCAACTATGGGCTGGCCAGAAAAATCTGCAGATCTAGCAAAGTTCTATCCGACCAGCGTTCTCGTTACTGGTTATGACATTCTCTTTTTCTGGGTAGTACGAATGATGATGATGTCGATCTTTGCAATGGATGGCGTCCCACCATTTAAAACGATTATGTTGCACGGTTTGGTGCGCGATCAATTTGGCAAGAAGATGTCTAAATCTCGCGGAAATGTAATTGATCCAATTGAGTTTATGGATAAGTACGGCGCAGATGCCCTTCGCTTCACTTTGGCTCGTGGTGCCAACCCAGGTACCGATCAGGCACTTGCCGAAGATTGGATTGGTGGATCTCGTAACTTTGCCACCAAACTTTGGAACGCCTCACGTTTTGCGATGATGAATGGCGCGCATGTAAATGGAGAGCTGCCAGCTTTTGATTCGCTCAATGCCATCGATCGCTGGATCCTTTCTCGCCTCAATGAAACTATTGCAGAGGCAGATGCACTTCTTGAGAGCTACGAGTTTTCACGTGCCTGCGAATTGATCTACCACTTTGCATGGGACGATCTCTGCGATTGGTACCTCGAGCTATCTAAAGAGACATTTGCTTCAACAAATAGGCAATCCTCACAGCGAGTACTCGGGCACGTTCTTGATCAACTCATGAGGCTGCTTCACCCAGTAATGCCATTTATTACTGAAGAGCTGTGGTGCACACTCACTGGCGGTGAAAGCTTGATGATCGCTTCATGGCCTGTCGCAGATAAGTCTCAGATAGATAAGCAGGCTGAGAAAGTTGTTGCCTCCTTGCAAGAAGTTGTTACAGAGGTTCGTCGCTTTAGAAATGACCAAGGGCTAAAGCCTTCGCAGAAAATTCCTGGACGATTTACTGGAAATAAAGATGTCGTGGCGTACGAGAGTGCGTTGCGATTCCTACTCAAATTAGAGAGTACAGATTTCACTCCTTCTGCAACTCTAGATATTGCAGGTACGACAATCGAACTCGATCTCACTGGGTCAATCGATGTCGTTGCAGAGCGTGCACGTCTTGAGAAAGATTTAGCAACCGCTCAGAGAGATCAGAAAACGGCAGAGGTAAAGCTGGGCAATGAAGGATTTATGGCTAAGGCACCGGCTGATGTAGTTGTTGAAATACGTGAGCGTTTAGCCAAGACAACATCTGAAATTGAACGGATCACTGCAGCGTTGGCTGCATTGAAATAAATGAACGAAATTTCAGCAGAAGACCAAGCAAGAGTTGATGCCATAGAGGCAGCGCTCCTTGCCCGTTGGCCAGAGACTCGTATCGCTCCAACTCTTGAGCGAATCAGCGCACTCGTTGATGCTCTCGGTGAGCCTCAGTTGTCATATCCGACAATTCATATTGGTGGCACTAACGGAAAAACTACAACGTCGCGAATGATCGACTCACTGCTCTTCTCTATGGGTCTACGTACAGGTCGATTCACCAGTCCGCACTTGGAAAGCTATCGCGAAAGAATTGCAATCAATGGGGAGCCGATAGATCCCAAGGCATTGATCTTCGCCTACAACGATATCGCTGCTTACTTTGACTTCATTGATTCAAAATTTGAAAACCCTCTCAGTTTCTTTGAAGCGATCACCGCTCTAGCCTTTGCTGCTTTTGCAGAACATCCAATTGATATTGGTGTGATTGAAGTTGGCATGGGCGGGGAATGGGATGCGACAAATGTGGTCAAGGCTGATGTCAGCGTCATTACTCCGATTGGTTTTGACCATATGGAATATCTTGGAAATACCCTTGTTGAAATCGCACAGACCAAGGCTGGAATCATTAAAGAAGGCGGCTTTGCAGTTCTAGCGCAACAACCACCTGAGGTCGCTGTCGAGTTACTTCGCAAAGCTGCTGAGGTCGGTGCCGATGTAGCGCGCCAAGGTATTGAATACTCAGTTCTTTCTCGCGCCGTTGCTGTTGGTGGTCAACTTGTCACCATCCAGGGAATCAAGGGTGCCTATGACGACATCTTCATTCCGTTGCATGGAAAACATCAGGCAGCAAATGCCGCCGCTGCACTCGTTGCTGTCGAAATTTTCTTTGGCGAGAACGACCTAGATATCGACGCTGTGCGCGAAGGCTTCGCCAACGTACGCTCACCAGGACGATGCGAAGTTATTCATCGCGATCCGACCTTCATCTTGGATGCAGCCCACAATCCACATGGCAGCTTGGCACTGTTGGAGACGATCACAGCTGAATTCACCTTCGATGAGATCATCGGCATCGTAGGAGTTATGGCCGATAAGGATGCGCGAGGCATCCTCGAGAATTTCGAAAAGTTTATGGATTCGATAATTGTCACAAAGAATTCATCACACCGAGCAATGGACGTCACCGATCTCGAATCACTTGCAATTAGCATCTTCGGAGCAGACCGTGTGTACTCTGCAGAAACTCTCGATGCCGCTTTAGAGAAGGCAATCAAAGATGCAGTTCGTCCATTGAGTGATGAGACTCTCGGCGTCGTGGTCACAGGTTCGGTCGTAACTGTTGGTGAGGCGCGCACCTATCTAAACAACAAGTTTAAGAAGAACGTGGGGGAGAACGAGTGAAAGTCCTCGGCAGTGCAGTGCTCACAATGGAAATTTTTGTCATGGGTTTCGCCATGCTTCTTGCAAAAGATATTCATGAACCGGCCACCATTATTTATGGCTTTGCATTTATGTTGGTGACCATCGTTACAGTTCGATTGCTCAAGAAGAGAATCGGCTGGATCATCGGCTCCATTCTCCAGTTTGCACTCATGGCCTATAGCGTCGTAGTCCCGGCCATGGCGATCGTGAATATGATTTTTATGGGCCTCTGGGTGGCCGCCATCATCGTGGGGCGTAAGGGTGAGGCCGCCCGCGCAGCTTTACTGTCGCAAGGGCCTCCAAAACCCTAATAGACTGGCGCAGTGAAAATCGAGCAAACTCTCATCCTTGTAAAGCCTGACGGCGTTGCACGAGGACTTGTTGGCGAAATCATCGCTCGCATTGAATCTAAGGGATATGTAATTGCAGATCTCAAGATGATGCAGGCAGATCGTGCTCTTCTCGAACGTCATTACGCAGAGCATCAAGGGAAGCCATTCTTTGAACCGCTTGTTGAATTTATGCTCTCAGGTCCGATCGTTGCAATCATTGCCGAAGGACAACGCGTTATTGAAGGCTTTAGATCTCTCGCAGGTGCAACAGATCCAACAGTTGCAGCGCCTGGAACTATTCGCGGAGATCTTGCGCGCGATCAAGGTACAAAAGTTCAGCAAAATCTTGTTCACGGATCTGATTCACCAGAGTCAGCGCTACGTGAAATAGCAATCTTCTTCGAAGGGAAGTAAATGAGCGCAAGAACAACTTTCATCGGTCGCGATATGGCGATCGATCTTGGAACAGCAAACACACTCGTCTATGTTCGTGGACGTGGAATTGTGCTCAACGAGCCTTCTGTGGTTGCAGTTAATCAAGATACTGGCGCAGTTCTTGCAATCGGTGCTGAAGCTAAGTTGATGATTGGTCGTACTCCAGGCAATATCGTTGCTATTCGCCCACTTAAAGATGGTGTGATCGCAGACTTTGATACAACAGCTCGCATGCTCAAGCACTTTATCCGCAAGGTTCATGGCCGTCGCGTTCTTGCTAAGCCTCGCCTTGTTATCTGTGTTCCTTCAGGAATTACAGGTGTTGAACAGCGCGCTGTAACTGAAGCTGGTTACGATGCAGGCGCACGTAAGGTTTACATCATTGAAGAGCCTATGGCTGCGGCAATTGGTGCTGGTCTTCCAATCCACGAGCCCACCGGAAACATGGTTGTCGATATCGGTGGCGGAACAACTGAAGTTGCCGTTATTTCACTTGGTGGAATCGTTACTGCGCTTTCAATCCGCGTAGGTGGAGATAAGCTCGATCAAGCCATTATTGACTGGGTAAAGCGCGAGTATTCACTGCTTCTTGGTGAGCGCACAGCAGAGGAAATCAAGATGGCTATTGGTTCTGCATACGTTCTTGCCGATGAGAAGGATGCTGAAATTCGCGGACGCGATCTAGCAACTGGTCTTCCAAAGACAATCATTGTTACTGCTGCTGAAATTCGTAAAGCGCTCGATGAGCCAGTAAAGGCGATCGTTGCTGCAGTAAAGAACACGCTTGATAAGTGTCCACCAGAACTTTCATCAGATTTGATCAACCGCGGAATCGTTCTCACTGGAGGCGGTGCGCTACTTAAAGGTCTTGACGAACGACTTCGTCGTGAAACCGGTATGCCAATTCACGTGGCAGAGCACGCACTAGATGCTGTTGTTGAGGGTTCAGGTAAATGTATTGAAGAGTTCGAGGCACTTGAAAAAGTCTTGATCTCAGAACCACGTCGATAGGCTGCTAGGTCATGGCGCGCGGCGGCGAGAACCGCGGGCGTTTACTGCTCATCATCCTGATTATTACTTCGCTCTTTCTGATCACTCTTGATCTGCGCGGCGTTTCTGTAATCGGTGGAGTAAAGACAGGTACCCAGAGCGCGCTAAGTCCAGTACAGAAAGTTGGCTCGACAATACTTTCACCAGTTCGGAATTTCTTTTCCGACGTTTTCTATCTTGGTCGCACCCAATCAGAGATGGAAGCGCTGCGTGAGGAGAATGGAAAACTTCTTACTCAGCTGCGTGAGCGCCGAAGCATTGATGCGCAACTTGAACAACTACAGGGTGCACTTGATCTTGCCGGTAAAGCTGAATTTAAAGTTGTAAATGCCCGAGTGATCTCACAGGGTGCGACGACTTCCTTTACACAGACAATCACGATTGACGCTGGTTCAGATAATGGAATTAGACCAAATATGACGGTCATTAATTCTTACGGACTTATCGGTGTTGTAAAAACTGTTTATTCAGGTAGTTCATTGATCTCCTTAACGTCTGATCCTTCTTTCCGGATTGGCGTTCGCGTTGCAGGCAGTCAGCAGATCGGAATTCTCGCGGGACAAGGGACTCGAAAAGGCGTACTTCAACTTTTGGATAACCAATCAACAATCAAGGTTGGCGACATTCTGGTCGCGCGCGGCAGTGTAAATAACCGACCATTTGTGCCAGGTGTTCCAGTCGGTGAAGTTACATCTGTCGACAACGCAGCAGGTGCGGTCACGCAGACTGCAGATGTTCGATTCTTTGCAGATTTTTCCGCGCTCTCGATTGTGAGCGTTGTGCTAAAAGGGCCAGAATCGGATCCACGAGACACACTGATTCCTGCTAAGCCGATGCCAACACCAATACCAACAGTGACAGTCTTTGTGACTCCAAGCCAATCACCGTCACCGAATTCTGCTGGCACTGATTAATGTCAACGCGCAAGGTTTCCCTCTCAGCACTTCTTTTTCTTGTTGTGTATGTAATTCAGGAAGCCTTTGTCACACAGTTACATATCGGTGGTGGAGGCTTCTCACTTTTTCTCATCTTTGCTCTTCTCTGGGCAGCGCTCTCGACACCTGACATTGGAGCTCTCACAGGCTTTGTAGCTGGGCTACTTATTGATCTCTCACAGAGCACAAACGGTGCCGTGGGTCAGTGGACCTTCGTTCTCATCTTGGTGGGATTTGGTATCTCATACCTTGGCTTGGGATACGAAAATGTGAGAATGAATCCATTCACAATTACCTTGTTAGTAACAAGTTCTGTTGTTGTGGCGCGAGTTTTGTATCTCCTTCTCTCCCTTTTGCTGGGCGAGAAAGTTGGAAGCTTTACATCGATTCTTACATCGCTCTTAATCGGAGCCCTGTGGTCGGCAGCAATCGTGCTAATTTTGATGCCAGTTGTTGCTCGGGCTTATGACTTCATTGATGATTCAAGGCACCGACTATGAATCTTCGTTCCCGCCTAAGCCTTCTCGTTATCCAAATTTTTATTATCTCTCTCATGGTTGCCTTACTTGGTCGCCTTTTCTATCTTCAGGTAGCAGCGGCTCCGAAATATAAAGATGCCGCACTATCTATTCAGAGCCGAGATGTAGTAACTCCCGCCACCCGTGGTCTGATTGTCGATTCTTCAGGTGTTCCTCTTGCACTTAATAAGGTAGGAGTTGCGATCACGGTTGATCGAACCAAGATCGATAAGCAAGACGATAAGGGTGAGGCAGTTCTGCGATCGCTAGCTGAACTCTTAGGGCTTAAGTATGTAGATGTTTTTCAGCGCACCAGACTCTGTGGTGAACTAGAAAAAGGAAAGCGTGCAGGCTGTTGGACAGGTTCACGTTTTCAACCAATTCCCATTACAAAAGATGCTGATCCAACCCTGGCACTTCAAATAGTTGAACGCTCTGATCGCTTTCCGGGAATAGATGCCCAGCCAATTGCTATTCGCTCATATCCAGAGATTGTTGGAGCAAATGCCGCACACCTTTTGGGCTATATCGGGCCACTCACTGATGGAGATTTAGCAGGGGATAACGGTCGAAGCTACTTCAGATCTGAATCGATTGGTAAGGCCGGACTTGAAATTCAATATGACGAATTTTTGCGCGGTTCACCTGGAATCAAGACTGTAATTGTTGACCGTAAAGAAGCTGTTACGAGCACAGGCAAAGTTACCAATCCAGTTGGTGGCGATCATTTAGTCACAAGTATTGATGTACGACTGCAAGCTGCGAGCGAGAAAGCTCTTGCTGATGCCGTCGCACGTTCTCGCGCAAGTGGTTTTCGCGCAGATGGTGGCGCAGCGGTAGTAATGGATATCGTTACAGGACGCGTGCTCGCACTTGCCTCCTATCCAACATATGATCCAAATGCATATGAACGTGGATTAACTGTTAAACAGGCGCGCGATCTCTACTCTGATGAGGCGGGAGTGCCAGCGTTATCCCGCGCGTTGCAAGGGCTATTTGCTCCAGCATCAACATTTAAAGCTGTTTCTGTCGTGGCTGCTGCAAATGCGGGATATGACCTCAATACAACCTATGACTGCCCAGGTGAATATCAAGTCGGAACCCGCGCCTTCCAAAACTTTGAAAGTAAAGCCCAAGGTCGACTCTCAATGAAGAAGGCGATAGCGATCTCTTGCGACACTATTTGGTACAAAATTGCCTTCGCTGAGTGGCTGAAAGATGGTGGACTAAAGCCAAAGGCAAACCCAAATGATTACTTCTTTAAAGCTGCCGAGGGATTCCAGATAGGCCAGAAGACTGGCATTGATCTTCCATCAGAATCATCAGGGCGTCTGGCCAACCGCGAATGGCGTAATTCTTGGTATGAACAGAATAAAGATTTCTATTGCAACTATAAAGAGCGTGCATCAAAGGCTCAGCAGACCGCTTTTCTTGTTGAATTAGCTCGTGAGAATTGTTTAGATGGCGACAAGATTCGTGCCGGCGATGCAGTTAACTTCTCAATTGGGCAAGGCGATACAGTCATAACCCCACTTAAACTTGCACAGATGTATGCCGCGATCGGTAATGGCGGAACTATCTGGAAACCAACAATTGGTAAGGCAATCGTCACTACCGACGGCAAGGTGATCAAGACGATAGAGCCTGAAAAGGTGGGAACGATTCCGGCAACTAAAGCAACCATTAAGTTTCTTAAAGAATCCTTGCGCGAAGTAGTGACAGCCGGAACTGGTACGGGAGCATTTTCTGGCTTCCCGATTGCAATCAGTGGAAAAACCGGAACAGCTCAAGTCTTTGGTAAGAATGCAAATGGAACTCTCAAGAGTGATACTTCATGGTTTGCTTCCTATGGACCAACAGAGAAGCCACGCTTTGCAGTTGTCATGATGGTCTCTCAAGGTGGATACGGCGCATCTTCATCTGGTGTCGGAGTCCGTAAAATTTACGAAACTCTCTTTGGCGTTAAGGGATCTACAGTTGTACCCGGTGCGGCGATCTATCCTGAAGGCAAACCGCCACTGAAATTACCTAAGATTTCTCCTGCGACGAAGGTGAAGGAGACTCCATGAGCATGATCAACCAACGCCAGGGCTTCCGTCGCACTCGCATGACACATTCATTCTGGGGCTTTGATCCAATTCTTACCGTTGCTGTTGGCCTTCTGCTCTTCATCGGAACCTTGCTGGTCTATGCGGCAACGCGCGATTGGTATGCCTCAATTGGTTTGGATCCACAGTATTACTTGAAGCGCCATGTCATTAACATTGTGATTGGAATATTGCTTGCGTGGGGCACAACGGTTATCGATTACCGCATGCTCCGTGCCTATACGCCCGTTGTTTGGGGTCTTGGAGTCATTGGGCTTACAGCGGTTTTAATTCCAGGTATTGGTACCGAAGTAAATGGTGCCCAGGCATGGATTCCTCTGCCAGGTGGTTTCCAAATACAGCCAGCAGAGCTTGCGAAAATTTCAATCATTGTAGGAATGTCGATGCTCTTAACCGAATATCGTCACGAAAATGATGAGCCTACAAATAAAGATGTCATCCAAGCGTTATTGATTGCAGCGATACCAGTTGGCTTGATTCTGCTTCAGCCAGATATGGGTACCGTCTTTATTATTAGTATTTCCGTCGTTGCGATGATTGGGGCATCTGGTGCGCCAACTCGCTGGGTCGTCGGCTTAATTCTCGTTGCACTCTTAGGCGGATTCGGCGCAACAAAACTAGGCGTTATAAAAGAGTATCAAGTCAAGCGCCTGCAATCTTTCGTTGATCCCAATGCGGATTCACAAGGTGCGGGATATCAACTTCGACAAGCTCGTATCACCGTCGGCTCCGGTGGATTCTTAGGTACTGGGCTATTTGATGGTCCTCAAACAAATGGTCGCTTTGTACCAGCGCAGCAGACTGACTTTATCTTTACAGTTGCGGGAGAGCAGTTAGGTTTTCTGGGGAGTGGATTTATTCTGCTCTTATATCTCACGATATTTATGCGAGCCTTCGCTATTGCGCGAAGATCCACCGACGCTTTTGGTCGACTGGTCTGCATAGGAGTTTTATCGTGGTTTGCATTTCAGACCTTTGAAAATATCGGAATGACTCTGGGGTTGATGCCGATGACTGGTGTGCCACTGCCATTCCTTTCTTATGGCGGATCCAGCATGTTTGCCAACCTGATCGGATTTGGCCTTTTGCAGAATGTTTACGCTCGCCAGCGAGGCTAATTTCTCCTATTTTAGGAATATTGGCCTGTGATCTGCCATAATTGGCCAACAGTTCAGCGCGGCTAGCGATTGAAATCGCGCCAGCGGCGGACTCATTAAATTTAGGAAATTTTAAGTAGGAAGTTATGGGTATCGAACCCACAGTGGGATCGATAGAAGAATTTGCTCAAGGAGACTTGAGCCAGAGCAAGCCAGTACTTAGGTATTGGCGCAGAGGATTTAACAGTGATGGCAATCGAGCCAAAGTCACCGCGCAAGCGTGCGGTTAAAAAAAGCAAGGCAAAATCAGGGAGCGAAACGGCTGAAGTATCTGCCGTTGTACCAGCAGTCGACACGGAAGCGGCTCCAAAGACGCGCAAACGCGCTGCTGCAATTCCGGTCCCAATTTTTCAAGCAGCAGAAGCAACTGATGCGCCAGCTAAAGCGCCACGTCGCGCCAAGGCAAAGAGCGGTGAAGAGAAAGCTGCAGCAGAAGATTCAACTCCAGGAGTAAGTGCAGCAGGTGATGAGAGCGATTCAGATCCACGTAACCGCAATCGTCGCCGTCGCCGTGGAGGACGAGGACGTCGTCGCCCACAAGGTGAAGGTGTTGAAGGTGCCGAAACAGATTCGCAGGATGATTCAGCCGAAGGATCAGAAGATGGTGCTTCGACAGATTCAGCAGATGGCACGACACATCGTCGCCGTCGCCGTCGCCGCGCAGCGGGAGAAGATGTAACTCCAGGAGAAACCATTGATGAAGATGGCGTCGTAACTGTCGTCAAGGTTCGTGAAGTTCGTGAACGTCCAGCTCGCGCAGAGCGGACAGAGCGCGGAACCCGAAATCGTGATCGCAACCGCGATCGTGGTCGCGATCGTGAGCGCGGAGATTCACGTGGTGATTATCGTGAGCCTTACCGCCGCCGTGGAACCGTTATTACAGATGGCGAATTCTTAGCCCGCCGCGAAAATGTTGATCGCGAAATGGTTGTTCGCCAAATTGGCGATCGAATTCAGATTGGTGTTATCGAAGATAAGGTGATGGTTGAGCATTACGTCAACCGAAATGCCAACGTCTCTTACGTCGGAAACGTCTACCTTGGCCGTGTTCAGAACGTTCTTCCTTCAATGGAAGCAGCATTCGTTGATATCGGTAAGGGACGTAACGCTGTTCTCTACGCGGGTGAAGTGAATTGGGATGCAGCAGGAATTTCTGAATCATCACCGCGCAAAATTGAGATGGTCTTAAAGACTGGCCAGCCAGTACTTGTACAGGTAACTAAGGATCCAATTGGACAAAAGGGTGCACGCCTTACCTCTCAAATTTCACTTCCAGGACGTTATGTTGTCTACGTTCCTGGCGGTGGCATGAGTGGAATCTCAAAGCGTCTTCCTGAATCTGAGCGCACACGTTTGAAGGCAATTTTAAAGAACCTCATCCCTGAAGAGGCTGGCGTCATCGTACGTACAGCAGCTGAAGGAGTCTCTGAAGAAGAGCTCACTAATGATGTTGCACGACTTAAGGCGCAGTGGGAAGACATTTACGCCAAGTCAGAGAATCCAAATTTCCACGCACCAGCTGTCTTGCTCTCCGAGCCAGATCTAGCAGTTCGTGTTATCCGCGATATCTTCAATGAGGATTTCCGCACACTAATCATTCAGGGTAACGAAGCCTTTGACGAGATTAATGAATACCTCGGTTCAATCGCACCGGAACTTGTCACAAAGATTGAGAAGTACACAGGAACTGGCGATCTCTTTGCCGACTACCGTGTTGAAGAGCAACTTGCTAAAGCATTTGATCGCAAGGTCTATCTGCCTTCAGGTGGTTCGCTAGTAATTGATCGCACTGAAGCGATGATTGTTATCGATGTGAATACCGGTAAGTTCATCGGTAAGGGTGGAAACCTCGAAGAGACGGTTACTAAAAACAACCTTGAAGCGGCAGAGGAAATTGCACGTCAACTTCGCCTGCGCGACTTAGGTGGAATTATCGTTATCGACTTCATCGATATGGTTCTTGAATCTAACCGTGAAGCAGTATTGCGTCGCTTGATTGAATGCCTTGGTCGCGATCGCACCAAGCATCAAGTGGCAGAAGTGACATCACTTGGACTCGTTCAGATGACACGTAAGCGCGTTGGACAAGGTTTGATTGAAGCGTTCTCAACTACATGTGATGCATGTTCTGGACGCGGAATTCATATTCATATGGATCCAGTGAAGATCAAAGCACCAACTCCTCAGGTGAACTCACAGACTGCCAATCATCCAGATGTTGAGGAAGATTCAGCAACAGAGCATGAATTCCGAGAAGTCCAGAACGATGAGGCTCCAACTGAGAGTGAAAGCGAAGCCGCCACAGCCCCTAAGGGCCGTCGCCGTCGCCGAGCAGCCTCATCGGGGATCATCACGCCTGGAGCATAAAACCTCAATTTGACCCTAGGCATGCGGACTCCGTACCCTAGACCCCTGCCCGAAGCGAGCTTTCAGCTCGATCCAAGGCTTAACTGAACTGGAGTAATAACGTGTACGCAATCGTGAAGGCTGGCGGACGCCAGGAGAAGGTAACTGTTGGCGAGACCATCACAGTCGATCGCATCGACTCTGCTGCGGGATCAACTGTTT
>Ga0315902_10000107_pt1 | contig 137891 bp, 164 predicted proteins | sample LakEriMetagenome_9_FD_203523 | JGI IMG/M metagenome (GOLD analysis project Ga0315902, IMG submission 203523) | Freshwater fungal communities from buoy surface, Lake Erie, Ohio, United States - Buoy 12 MA117 | ecosystem: Environmental > Aquatic > Freshwater > Lake > Lake biofilm | place: USA...
AAAGGTAGCTATTCCACCAACATTTAAGTTATCAGTGGAATCAATTGTAGTAAACTTACCAGACATTGCGCTACTTGCGCCAATTGTAGCTCCATTTATACTTCCACCAGTGATCGTAACATCATTGGCGTTTTGGTAAGACATAGTGCCACTACCACCGCCGCCACCTCCTGAGCTAGAAATAGCATTATCTACATAAGTTTTTGTCGCAAAGGTGCCAGAACCACCAATAGCAAGTGGCGTCCCAGAAGTATTTCCAACGAAAAAATTCTGGTTAGAGAGATCAATAGCAAGCTCCCCTTCTAGTAAAGAAGTTGGAGTGTTTGTTCCTCTTTTAATTTTTACTTTTGGTTTATTAGCCATTTTAGTAGATTTATTATATTATTACTTGTTGCGCGTGTCAGTTATTTTATTTATTAGTATTCACCACAGTCTATTAAAGTACTTCCAGATATTGTACCACCAGTTATGTCTACACTTTCTTTTTGCTGAGACGCCATAGAACCAAAACCGGATGTGGGGAACTCTGAGTGCGTATGTGGAACTGGAGGAAGCTGAATCCACTGTCTAGTGTCTCCATCATTATATAAGAAAAATTGCTGTAAATCTGTTTTTCTTATCCATATCTGATTGTCTGCTACGGACGCAACACTTGGCGCTGTGTTAGCTATAATTACATCATATTGAGCGTTTATTACGGAAGGAGTTAAAAGAACCTCTTTTAATGATCCATCTGATTGCTCCTGTAATACAACTATATCGGTATTAGCCATTACCAGGTTCCCATTCTTATTCTTCTCCAGTTATTTGTATTAATACAAATATACAAAAAGTTATCTTGATAGGCTATCTGTCCAGTTACACCAGTACTAGTTGGAGTCAATGGAGGTGAACTAAACTTCAAATACTGAGACATGTTTAAGGCATTATACAATAAAGACGTATTGCTATTATTGAAGAATAGCGAAGTAAAAGAATCATTTGAGTCTAGTGTATATCTTGTTGTTGCCGTCTCTTGTGCCAATGCTCCTAAACTAAAAATAACTACAAAGGATAAATAAATACTGTATTTGAGCATATCTTTTTAAATGGTTGCCTTTATGATAACAGGATTAAATTATATTTTAGCTGGTAGCTAAAAAAAAGCTATTTTTTATTTATAAACAACTCTAACTGCTTCCTTATGGGGGAGTCGCCAGAGATCTTTGGAATAACGTTTTTGATAATATTGTCCATATCTTTTAGTGTATTAAGAGAACTTATCTTCTCGTTAGCCTGTCTCATAATTTCGTCTACGTCATCCTCTATCTTAACTATGCTTGGTGGAATCATTTTATTGCTCATATTACTATTAGATATATTTATTGTTGTTCAGTCAAGGAAACGTGCCCAGCTGGGATCGAACCAGCAACCTACGCTTTAGAAGAGCGTTGCTCTATCCAATTGAGCTATGGGCACTTATAAAATAATTAGATAGATTATGGCCGTGAGGGTTTAGTCTCACGGCCATAATTTTTCTTGTTTTAAACTTTTTTCGCTATCACATCTTTAAAGCAAACTCCACAATAGTCAAGTATTGTAGAGCAAATCGCTAAACACATGGAGCAACTTTTTACTACCTGTGCACAATCAACCTCAATAGAATCATCGCATATTTGAGATAGAATATCACCAGATATTACGTTTAATAGTGAGGCACACCCCAATAACTGTACTAAATATTTTACCTCATCGTACTCAAAGTCTAGAGATATAGTTTGTGGTATGTCTCCACACTTAACTAGCGACTCTATTTCCAGCACCTCAAAGATTTTGTGAATGTCGTGAATGACCATTGAAACCCCTGAGATTATATCCTCCTGGTTTAATGAGCCTTCATCTATATATTCTCCAATCCAAAATTGGTTAAGGAGAGAGGCCGAATGAGAACTTAGACCAGCAGCAAGCTTAACAAGTCCAATGTCTGCCATGGACATATATGCATTAAGCTGTGGTTTGTGTTTTCTGATTCTTGTTATGTATTTTTGAAATAATGGATCAATAAAGCTGTATTCGTTGTCGCACACCTGAAATTCATCAATTTCTTCTGTGCTTGCAACTTGTTCAGTTTTCGTTGTCATTTTTTGTATTGTCCTCTGCGTTTGCCAGAGCAAGAGCACCTTGTTTTAGTTTCTCGTTATTCAATTCAACATATTGATTTATAGATGTCTCTATAGAAAGAAGCATGTTGTAATTATCCTCTGGAGTATAGACTTCAGAATTACCGTTAAGGTCTGAAGTGCTGTATTTTGCTGGCAACGCCTCAGGAATTCCAGGAACCACGCTACTTTCATTATGATACCTAGTGTAAATTAATGGGGTCATTACCCCCGTTTCTTTGTCAGTGACTTCAATCTCAAAGACATTAAGAAACACTGTCTTTTGTTGATTGTTTTTAATGATTACATCATAATTTAGCTCCTGGACTTCAGATTCGTCTTCCGTCTTTTCTGTATTGGTTTCTTCGCTCATATATATTTTTATTTAATTGTTTGCTTTTTTTTAGCTACCACAGCCGATTTCTTTTTTGCGGCCTCTTTCTTTACTTTAGTTATCTTAGAAGATTGTGTACGAATTTCTGAGTTATCTACTTCCTCGTAGAACTTATTTATCTTTTGTTTTATGGACATCATGTCTCTTGCAGCAGCGTCATAAACATTTGCTCCAATTACAAAGGCTGACGTTACTGAATTAAGTTCACGAAGAATATTATTCTCACGAGTGAGTGAAATTAATTGTTTTTTGAGTTCTATTGTTTCTTTGTTGTTGTTTATGTTTTTATTCATATATTTTTTATTTTGTGGTAATTTTATTCAACCAATCATCTGGCACAGTTTTTAAAGCTCTACCTAGGGCAATCTTGTTTCCAAGTTTTCTGTTCCAGTTATCTGCTTTACTGCACAATGCTACTCCTCTATGTTCTACCCCTTCTGGATCCCTAATCTCTATACATGTTCCAATTTTAGAAAGCTCCAGAGCTTTTTCATTTACGTCGAATGCATGTGGAATCGTATATGGGTCTGTGTGAAGAACCCTTACTTTGAATCCGTTTTGCCGTAGATCCTTAATTGTAATTTTGTCTTTTTGCATTATCTGTTGTCTCCGTCACCGGAAATTGTGTTTCGTTCTGCCCTAGAGTTTAATTTCTCTAGATTTTTTACTGCAATATCATTCATATCTAGACCAAGATCCGTTGCACATGCGGCTAAATACCACAGTACATCACCTAATTCTTTGCAAATACTATCTTTATCATCAATATCTAATTTACCATCTTTGTCTCTGAGTATTTTCTTTACTTTGTTTGCTACCTCTCCTGCTTCTCCTGTTAATCCCAGTACTGGATAGATTAGTTTATTTTTATATATGGCCGTTTTAGATGCCTCTTCTTGGTATGAGTCGAATGTATATTGTATGTTCATTTTTTCTTGCTTGTTATGTAGGCGGCAATTACTACCGCAATTGCTGTACTAAAGAAAGTAACAGCTAAAATAGTCTTAAAAAAATATTCCATTAATTAAGTAGTTGTGGATTTTGATTAATGTTTCCAATGACCTCCATAGAGCTAAATGGTTTTAACTTAAACTCAAGCATAGTTCCATTATCGAATGAAAATGATCCATTGTTAAATATTACCTTTTTAGTTACATCTTCAATGTCATCTGTACCATCGGCGTAATGGTATTTTAAGTTTATAATATCGTTCTCAAATATAGGTACCCCAGATTTATCATCGAATCCGCTGTATTGCTCTATTGTGTATGTTTCGGTTAACAATGGGGACACAAAAATTTTTGCATCTTCAAAATACATAAGGTTAAGCCCGTCATCCGAGAGAAAGACGTTGTTTTTATATGTATTTGTTTCATTGTTCCATGCTCTATATTTTATTTTATTCATAGGGGGATTTAATTATAGGATTAAGAAATAAAATCAATAATTTTTTACCAATCCCCTAATATTTCTAAATCAGGATCTGGGTCGTTTTCTCTCTCTAGCTTTATTATCCTGCGAACGATTTTCTTTTTTTGATATTGTCTTTTTTTTTCATCAATAGAGAGATTATGATATCGAGACATAATTTCTTTATATTTCCCCTCAAGTTTTCCAAAGTCTAATATATCTTCTTCATCCTTAATAGAATTTATATCAAAAAGATAATATCTATCTACAAATTCACTTTTTATTCCATTCTTTTTGTAGCTATGAGTTATCATAAAACTAATTTTTAAACATCATTTCCCACTCTAAGTCTGTTATCCCAGTTTTAATGAATTCTCTCTCACTGGCTGTTAAATTGGGGAATGCATTTTGAATTAGTTCCCCTTGCTGCCATTTTTGGATCTGTTCCTCTGTTATGTCCAGATCCATTGAATTCTCCAATTTACTTATTGGAGATTTTCTTATTATAATCATATGCTTATTTTGCTGTTAAGTTTTGAATTACATATTTCAACCTATCCCAATTTGTACCATTATTAGCGTCAAAATCATGATCCAGTTTGTTCGATACATTTATCCATAATTCATCTGACCAATTAGTCTCAGGATAATCTATATTCTCGTTTTCCAGGTCATGCTTGATTGAAGAATAATCTTCAGGTGTCCAGCATTCTATATAGCACTCTGGATACTTTTCTTTAAAATTTTTTAAGTCTTCATAGAAAGATTTATCTTCTGCTTTTTCTTCGGGCATATCACCCAAAGATATATCAAGGTTAGATTGTATTTTATCTATTTCAACTTCTACAGCCTGAAGTATTTTATTTCTAATATAATCCTCTTGTTCATTAGACTGATCGAGCTGGACCCCTCTAAAAGTAACTGATTCGATATTTCTAATGTTATTTATTTTACCAATAGTTACTAGATATTCTTTTTTATCTTCATCCCTTACAGCAAAGGTAAGTATACTATTTATCTGATTTCTAAGAAGTTTGATTTCCATCTTTTTTGTATAATTTAATTAACTCGTCTATAATTTGAATGGTTTGTCCTAATTTTTCTATAGAATCTTCCATCTTTTTGATTTTAGCTTCAAGTTCTTGATTGGTTATGCCTACAACTTCGCACGCATAACAACAACCTTGAAAACCACTTTTAATTTTCTCTAGGTGCATTCTCTGAATAATCCTACCATATTCAGTGATTGCATCTAGGGTGTACTGGTCTAGTTTTTCTAGGCAACCGTGTGCAGATAAACCGCTTTCATAGAAAGCGTATTCTTCTATGTCTTCATTGCTCATATAATTATGTCTTATCTTTAGAGTCCCAGTATTTTTGTAGCTCTGGGTCAGCAGCAACATAACCATGATGCTTGGCATTTTGCCTACATAATGTTTTAAGCCACCTCCCCTTTTTACATAATGCTCCGCTATCTCCAGTTATTTCGCAGGTGTACCTAGATTCAAGTTGAGCATTATCTATTATATTTTCAATAATTGAGTACTGAAGTTGGTAATCTTCTACTTCACCTTCTACGCTAAAATAAAATTGAAGTGTTCCAAACTTCTCTTTTATTTGATCTGCGACAACCTGTACAGGGCTGTTAACTTTTGCACAAATATCACAGAAATATTGAAGTTTTTCCATGCATTTATCTAATATTGAATACCATCCATTGTCGCACTCAATGCCAAACGCCATACAGGTTACTCTAGGATCTCCCCCCATATCTCTTAATATTTTAGGGTATTTATCCAATAATTGTTTTTCTAGATTAGTATCCATTTATTATCTCCTCTATCCAACTCGGTTTGTTTCTTGTCCATTTATGTAAATGAGTTTTGCCAAAAGCATAATAAGATCTATATGCGTCTACCGCATTATCACTTTTATACTCCTCTGGCATCGCCTGCGCGAACTCGGTTAGCCCACTCTCAGGTGCTATAGAACTGGACAAGTTTTGAGAAGCCCAGTTGATGAAGCTCATTGAGAAATGCGTTTCTACTTTACCAAATCTCCACATTCTCTCTATATCCATTTCCCTTGCGTGCTCCACTAACCACCTCATGTTGTCTCTGGACTGTGGTGCCCATTTACAACATGGATGGTGTGGATATGAATGTTTTCTTGCTTCGCCTTTTTGGTTTCGTGGACAGTCACTCATGGCCATCCTGTCTAACGTAAAACAGTTAGACAAGATTTGAGCCGTTTCAGTAACCATTTTCGATATGTGTTTGTCAACTAAATGCCTAGCTGCTGTGCGAGGGTCTAAATCTATTACAAATATATTCATTTATGTTTCTGTCTTATGTTTAACTGGGGTCATGTTGTGGATTGTGACCTCTAGATACCCCTTAACAGGATTTGGTACTACAGCCTCAAGGCCTCTAATAATCTTCGTCAGATATGAGATAATGTATTCTTGATTTTCACCTCTCACGCGAAGCATTTCCACAATTTCATCTATTTTATTCATTTTTAGATAATAAAAATCTATACAATGACATACAGTTACCCACTAAATCGCAAGCACTCCAATCTCTAGTTTGCATTGCGTCATCGTAGTTGTTTTCTGTTTCATTTAATTTCTGTTCTATGTGTTTTTTAGTTTGATCACATAATTTTTCCCTAATCATTTCTAGAATTGGCTTAATTTCTTTGTCGCTTAAATCCAATTGAATTTTTGCGCCATCAAACTCTGACCCATAACCAAAACTGATTTTTAGTGTACAGTCTGGACCGAAAGCCGCAAATGACTCGCCTGTGAAATCATTTATATATTCATTTTCTTCAGGTTGATATGGCTTTTTAATAATTTTCATAAGCTAATCTTTTGTATTCTCCTATTTTGTTAACTTCGCAGTAGTCTACTTTATACTCACCATCAATAATTTTAATTACTCCAGCGATTGTTGAGCCAAGATCCGTCAAATCATTTATAGGTTCTCCCTTTATTTCAAAATAATATTCGTCAAGGCTATGTCTTTTGAGTTCAGTTATTTTAAAGTCTGTACAGTTTGTACTCCACATTTGATCTGCAACGTATGAATTACTAATTATTTGCTCGTGCAATTCGTTTAAATTTACACTGGAACAGTCTATACATTGAAAATTTAATGCATTAGATATAATTGGGAACTCGCCAATAAATATGTCTTTTATCTTTTGGGCTATGATTCGATGTTCGGCTTGAGTTGCCTCATCCAACCTAAGATCAAGATAATGAATCCATGATCTAACAGTGCCAGACATATACAGAGTAGTAGTTGTGTTTAGTGGTAGAATCATTCTGGCGCACTCTCTTGCAACACCTTCCTCAATTAAATTTTGGTATACGTCAAGGGACAGACGTTGTGATAGGTATATCTTTTCTTTTAGCTGATCAGATAATTCAATCTCTTCGTCACCAACCTGTCTATTGGTTTTACCCTGAGCTCTCCAATTTAATTCTTGGGTACCAGTGACTCCAGCATATCTCTGAGAGAATTCCTGGAAGCTAAAACTTCTGTGTCTAAGTATCTGTGCTGCTATTGCCCTAGATGTCGTTATTTCAACAGTCATCGAGGCCATTTCAAATGGTGACCAATGACCGTGATCTATGCAGTAGTTCAATAGTTTACCAGATGTCTCTTTATTAAATTGATTAGATGGATTTGACACTCTAGCACAATAAACAATTAGTTCCTCTGGGGTCCCAATATTTTTTACTAGTGGTTGAGTTACTGAAACTAATTTGACGTTGGATTGTTGGTCTAGCTCAAGCTGCATAGTGTGGTTGTGTTGTTGTTAGTTGAGGTTTACCTGCGATTTTTTTTGTTAAAAATATGTACACATATTTGTAACAAAAAATGGGGCAATGAGAATTAACTCATTACCCCATATAATAAGTATATTATTTTATAAGTTAGATCTATAGTTACAAAACGGACAAATATATGTCCTACTCCTAGTTCCATTCACTCTTGATAAGCAATATGGACATAGCTGGAGACATCGCATAAAAAATCTCCTGAGGTAATATTTAGTTATGTTTATAAAACTCATAATTGTTTAATTTACTTGAAATATTTCAATTGAATGGAGAATACCATCCAATGAAATTCTTGTGGTTTCAATTTGCCATTCATGAGCATTCTAGATCTAACGCACACCGGTTTATACCAGCGTTTATTTTGGTTTCTTATTAGCGAAACCTTAAATGGTAACTTGTTCTTTATATATGACAGCATTTTTTAGATTAACTCCGGTATGTTTCTCTCTATCTTTTCTTTTGTTAACCAGTCTCTCACTTTTTCTAGAGTGTGGTCACAAGCAGTTTTGGCCACCCTTTCAGGGACATACTCCCCCGACTCATTTTCTTTATACTCTTCAACATGCCACTGTCCAGCAAATTCGCCTCCATCATACTTTAATTTCTGGCGTATTTCGTTTTCGAGGTCGCTGATCAAGATCCTCATTTCAATGCCTTTTACAGCGTATTCATGATCATTGGAATCTTCCGGCAGGTCAAATTCTAATATAGCTTTCATTGATTTTGATATGTTTGGTTTAAGCCTCACAGGATGTACAAGACAATATTGATCTAGCTAACTTCTGTGATGGATTAGAGCTTCTCTGATAGTAGAAAGCTTTTATGCCATTCTTCCATCCATGAATCAACAACTCATTCACATCTTTAGGTTTTGTGTTAGACGGAATCATTAAGTTTAATGACTGTCCTTGATCAATATATTTTTGTCGCTGGATGGCTTGATTAACTATCTCTAGCTGAGATATCTCCTCGAATGTCTTAAATACATCTTTCTCTTCTTGGGGCAAGAATGACAAATGTTGCACAGACCCACCATTGACCAGAATGGACGACCATGTATCGTCCGTGTCTTGTCCAATCGATTTGAGTAACTTTTTCAGGTAAGGATTTTTATAAGTAAATTTACCTTTAGCTAGATCTTTTACAAAATAATTGCTACTGAGTGGTTCAATGCTTGGAGACACTTGACCCAATATAAAACTAGAGCTTGTAGTGGGTGCTACCGCCAATGTTGTAGTATTGCGCCTAGACTCTTTTGAACCATTGTAAATGGGTGCTCTGCCGAAGATCTCGGCTAAATTCTGGGTAGCAGAGTCACACCTTGTCCTAATAATTTTCCATATCTCTGCGTTCTTAAGTTTTGCCTCCATGCTCTCGAATGGAGTCAAATTTAATTGCAGGTATGAATGCCAACCAAGTACTCCTATCCCAAGTGCACGCTGATTAACTGCAAATGCATGTGCATGTTGCATAAATGTGTTGCCGTTGGTTTTTAGGATAAACTCTTGCATCACCGCATCAAGAAATACTACCAGTAATTCAATAGCGTCGGTTTGAACTAATTCATCCCATCTCTCAAGATTTATCGATGAGAGATTACACACGAATGATTCGTTCATTGAGCTAGATAGCATTATCTCTGAACACAAGTTACTAGCATATATTTTATGCCCAGTTTCTGCATAGATATTTGGTGCATTATTATTTGCATTGTCTGAGAAGAAAATATATGGATAACCAGTTTCAAATCTCTTTTGAATTACTTTTCCCCATACCTTTCTTTTCTCTTTGTCTCCGTTTATCATCTGTTCCATCCAGGCGTCACTAACGCAAACACCAAAAGACATTTGCTGAATTTCATGTCCCTCGTCTCTAATTTGAAGGAACTCATTTATGTCTTTGTGGTCAATGGGGAGATAAGCAGCAAATGAACCACGCCGTACATTACCCTGGGAAACAACGTTCATCAGTTTATTGTACAACTCCATAAAATGCACAGAACCCGTAGATTCTCCTCCAGAGGAGATAGAATCACCCCTGCCCCTAAGATCACCAAAGAAAGCAGAGGTACCTCCACCGTACTTGGTCATCATACCTACTTCAGCAAGTTTATACATTATACCTTCCATACTATCCGGGATGAAGCTGCCGAAGCAGCTAATAGGTAATCCCCTCTCCCTACCGAAGTTCGCCCAAATGGGCGAACTTAGTGAGTAAAAACCCCTATATAGATAGTCACTAAATTTTTCCTCAAAATTGTTTAACAAAGTTTTATCTACTTTGTCTTTGATTAATATTTTGTGATTTCTCAAGATCCCCGCAGCAGCCTTACATATATCATTTATGCGTTCCTCAGCGGATTCTCCTTCGATTAAATAACCTCTTTCAAGGAATTTTCTAGAGTCTTTATTTAGCCAATAACAGTCTTTATTCATTTTAATTTTTTGTAGTTAATACAGCATCTTTCTGCAAAGGAAAAGAGCTTTTTGTGTACCTGCTTCGTCGTTTTCGGTTTCACAAAACTCTCCATCCCAAATTAAATAGCACTGTTGTTTATTTTTTCTTATATTTATTTCCCTGATTGATTCAAGCAAATCGTATGTAGCCTCATTTGCTTCAACTACTACAGGCAAATCAGGATCCTCTTTGGATAATTTGCTTATTAGATCTCTGACTGTCATCTCGTGTTTGTTTGTTTAAAATAAATCATCCTCTGAGAATGATTGTGACTTTTTAGAATAGTCAACAGGCCTTGAATGAAAAAAGTCTGTCATGTTGTTTGCTAATAGCTGTTCGTCAAACCAAACAGTTGTAGAAATTTTTTCTTTATCTATTTCGAATACGGATTTTAAACCTATTTGATTCAAGGAATTATTAATCCTATTCTTAATAAATTCTTTTAATATGTCTGCAGACAAACCGTTTTCATTTATTCCATTAACCATCCAATCTATTATTTTTGACTCTGAAACAAAAGCTTCTTGAGCTTCTTCCAATATTTTATCCTCTAAGTCTTTGTCAAAAATTTCTGGATACTCTTTCTTTATAGTATTAATTATTTGTATGCCAACCAACGCATGAATATTTTCTTCATTTCTAGTGTACTTTACTTGCTGGTCTGTATCCTTCAACACATTTTTGAAGGTGGAAAACCAGTTTATTACATAAAACTGAGAGAATAGTGAAACGTTTTCTACAAATAATGTAAATAATATAAGAGCATATAAATATTGTTTTTTACTATCTTTATAGAATCTATGTGTATACTTTTTCAAGTATTTAACTCTTCCCTGGATCCATTCCAGTTTTAGGTTCTCCTCAAATACATCTTCAAGGCCTAACACTGAAATAAGTCTTTCATAGGCATTATTATGTATAACCTCTACATTAGCCATTACATATCCCAAATCAGATAGTGATGGGTGTGGTAAATTTTCACCGAGTTTCGCCCAAAATGTTTTTACAGCGACCTCTATTTGACCTATTGCAGACAGGGTACGTATTACAATCTGTTTTTCTTGCTCGGTTAATTTTACAGCAAAATCTTGAACATCAGATTTAAAATTAAATTCTTTGTCTGTCCAAAACCCATTATGCATGGCTTCTATAAATTTATCTGTCCATGGGTAAAGATTCGGTTTTCTTGAAATTTGTTCATCAAATATCTTTAATTTATTCATATATCTATTGTTTATATTTAATTAAATGTCGTCCAAAAGGACTCCCTTTATTGCTTTTCTTGCCAGTTCATCGCATTGTTCATTTTCTTCGTGTCCATTGTGTCCTTTAACCCATACAAAAGACAATTTATCAAATTGATCAATCAACTCAATAAATTGTCTCCAAAGTTCAGGGTTTTTAACTCCAGACAGTTTACGATTTTTCCAATTTATTATCCAGCCTTGATTCACCGCATCTGTGATATATTTTGAGTCTGAGTACAATACAACTTCACTTTTTTTATGCTCAACTATAGAATTAAGGGCAGCTATTGCTGCCCTCAACTCCATTCGATTGTTTGTTGTGTTTTTGTATCCCTGACTTAATACATTTCTGGTGTTGTCTTCAAATTTTACTATAGCTGAATATCCACCTGGGCCTGGATTACCTGAACACGCTCCATCGGTGTATATGTTAATTTTCAATCAAGTTTTCTTGGATTTCTTTAAATTCTTCTCCTTTTGCGGAGAAATATTCACGTTCCTTAAAGTAACTAGAACCATAAGAAACATATATTTCTTCTCCAGCTTTAATAGGTTTTATACATATTACATCTGCATAGTCTTTGTCCCATTTAAAATTCCATTCAGTATTTGGTTCGTCTTGATGGTTATATATCATTCCATACCCTAATACCATATTCATATGAGACCCATGTATAACGCATTGCTGGCATTCGCATCTATTTGTATATAGATATCTTTTTATTTGTGGGTCATGTTGATACCTGGATCTGTTAGCTAATTGAACGGCGTAGCACCTTTCAATTAATTCTCCAGGCTCAATATCTTTTGTAGCAAAAACACCTATACCCATTTCTTTATTAAAGGAATAACCTAGTTTTATTTTTGTGGGTTGAATAAATTCAACTCTAGGTCTTTCTTGCTGTATAGGAATTTCTATTGTTTGATTTGTTATGTTTTCCTGTTGTTTGTTTTCCATATTATTATGAATTAATTTCGGAGTGGCGAGATTCGAACTCGCGACCTCCTGGTCCCAAACCAGGCGCTCTAGCCAGGCTAAGCTACACTCCGATAAATTTTTTAAGCCTGGATAGCTATTTTACTATCTCTTGCCTCTTCGCTTGAGGAATAATCGGTGCAAAACCAAATAGGAAGCGTCATTCTTATTCCGTTCTCAACTTTTGTTACACCATGCTCACATCTATCATCTGAGTAAAAAAATACAGCTGACCCTGTTCTTGGATCAGATATATAATCATCCCCACGCTCAGTTTTTATAAAAGTTCTACCACCTTCAAAATCATCATTTAAATATGTGATACATGTAAATTTTCTAGACCTAAGAGGACTGTCATTTACGTATCCATTATCTTTATGTCTGTTTTGAGCCTTTCCCGTCCTCCATACAACCAAGTCTGTATAATCTATGAATACTATACTTTTAAATATAACCATCGCTAAGTTTTTAGCTAGATGTCTGTATTCATTTATTTTTGCCTTTAGCTCTAAATTTTTAATATCACGAAAATTACATACATCATTATCGTTCCATGGAACCCTATCGGATTGGCTTAAACTAGTTAGGTGGTCACCCTTTGATTCAATTAAAAGGTCACAGATTTCTTTGCATATATCCGGCCTTAGGACATTGTCATATCTAAAAATTTGATTGCTTCCAGTTTCTACTCTGTACATAAATTGTTTGGTTAGATTATTCAATTAAAGGTCTATGTCAAAACATTTCTAGTGTTATTTTTTGTTTCTTTAAAATGTTGATTTGCAGTAAAAAATAAACGTCAAAGAGGTAAGATAAAAACTTTTATGTTAAAAATCTTCTAACTACTCTAATGTGACATGCATTATCTCCCCATTCATTGTTTTTTTCTTCTGGAATAGATAAACAAGCTGTAAAAACGCACATGTCGTAATAACTAGGATTATTTTTATCTTTCATCCACAGTAGCTGCATCGGCTGCATCAATGGACGAAAATGATAATAACCAAATGTTTGGCCTTTTGATATTGCTTTTTCTTTTCTATATCTTATTAAACTAATTGCGTACCTAATGGCGTCATGCTTTGATTTGTATACTCCATAAACTAATTGCGGGTCAGGATTGCAGTATACTAAATATACGAATTCATCCCCCTTTTTCTTATTTTTTGTTTTCATAGTTAAATAAAAAAGCCCTCATTTAATATGAGGGCTTTCGTAAAGTTTTGTTTTATTCGTTATCTTCTTTTGTTTTGCCAAGGCAATAAACTTGTTTGTCTTAATTGATCGCCCTTACCTAGTCTTCCACTGGCCGCGTTTTGCATTGTGTCTCCGATCCTACCAAAAACATTTGAAACAGTACCTAAAGGACCACCAAGCCTACTATTCTGCACAGTATTCGGTTTTATAACAGATGGTTTCAATACTGGATTAGGAGTTTGAGGCTTAAAATTAACATTCTTTAATGGTGTATTTGCTTTTGGTTTAGATTGAGACTTGACCACTGCTTGTGGTTTTGCGACTGTTTGAGGAACTGTTGCAGGTGCTGCCTGCTGCGGCGTAACAGTCGTAGAGGGGGTATTGCTTATAGTAGGGGTGCTCTCTATTGTGGTCGTGGATGGCTGCACAGGCGCCGGAAGCGGGGACGGCAACGGGCTAGGAACCGGAGATGGGTATTCGTTGCTTACACTCCCAGAAGGTGTAGCAGCAGGAGTAGGAGTAGTAGGTGTAGATCCATTGTTAGTATTTACATTAGTGTTTATTGGCGGCAGAGCAGTAGCCTGGTTGGCATTAGTTATTGCGTTTTGGGTCAAGTCTCCGGCGAATCCGACACCAGCCATATTTGCTAACTGGCCATCTGAAAGTCTTCCTCCATTGTTCGGAGCTACTGGTGGCATGGGATTTTTTCTTAGTGCATTTTGAGCGTCTAATCGTTTATTTCTTTCATCCGACTCAGCTTTATCTCTGTTTAGTTGGCTGTTAGGATTATAAAGTTCGTTTAACCCATAGCCCACTTCCATGAGCTTTCCTGCTGCATTAGTTCCAGCCCCCCATATTGCCCCAGGCAGTAAACCAGCGCCACCTGATGCAATTCCTGCACCGGCAGCGCTAGATGCGGTATCTATCCCAAAACTTCTTAATTGGTTTCCCACTTCCGATAAATAATCCCCGCCCGAAAATTGTGGTATTGCCGCATCAGCGGCTAACCCAATGCCAGCACCAGCAAGTCCACCAGAAACTAAATTTTTGGTTGGCACTCCCTTCATCATTAACCTAGACCAATTAGATGGTGATGCCACACTTCCAGAAACTGGGGGAACCGCAACGCCAGCTCCGTTGGGTTTTATAGACGGGGCAGTAAGGGCGTTTCGTGCAGGCGTCAGGGGGTTTTGTGTTTGCACTGCTGTTGGTGCACCAATCGATGGGTCTCCCATCGCACGCCTCTTAGGTTCCAATACTTCTGGAGAAAACTGTCTTGCAATTTTACTGAATAAGCTATTGAAATATTCTGAAGCGTATTTATTCATAATTGACTTTTATTTATAACCTGCGACATCGTTTAAGTCAGCTTCACTAGGCTTCGCATTAGCAGGGAGCCCTGGAATCTTGGTTATAAGACCATCATTTTTTTTGGGAAGATTTGGCTTTAGTGGTTTTACTGGAGCTTTTTGGCTAGACAAAGACATCATACGCTCATCGATTTGAGTTGAAGTGTCTGGGGCAGCTAATTTACTTAGGCTTTCGATATATGTTTTAAGGTATTTGTTCATAATTATAATTTATTTCATTTTGTGTATTATACAATATTTTAATTTTCACGGCATAGCAGTAGCACCGCTTGCTCCACTTGCCCCAGGAGTAGGTCCAGCGCCACCCTCTGATAAATACCCAATTGAAATTGGATAAATTATCTCTTCATTAAAATCAAACTCATAAAAAGCTGGAATATTGTCCGAGATTGGAACGTTATCTTCTTCTCCATATACAACTGGAACTAGAATAAAGTCTCCAATAACGATACCTATTGTGTTAGGTTTATCGCTCCAACCTAACATTTTAAGTTCTTTGTTTGTCAAGAACCTGGCATCAATAGTCTCGCTTCCTATCAATTCTGCTATGTGCATAATTTATGTATTGGTTGAAACAAGTTTAACTTCATATGCATTCGACCAACTACTTGTTTTTTCAATTGGCCCAACATTATTTCTAGCGGTAGATACTGCATATATATGACAGGGGGCTGACTCCAGCTCGCTCGAACTAACACACGAAAAACCAAATTTATCTCCCTCCTCTGCATCGGCTGGGACCAAGGTATTAAATAAAGAAAAATTTTTGCCATTGTATACATAGACATATACACAACCCTTTGAGTTATCTTTTCCAGGGGCACCAACCGCCAATCTGTGTAAAAATGGTGGACTTCCAGACAGGCAATGCCCAAAACAATCAGTTAAAGTAGTTTTATTAGGATCCTCTAAATTACCGTGAATTTTCAGTTCTTTGTCTATTTTGTTTTTTGTACAAAAGACTACATCGATAGACTGAGACATGGCCAAAACATTAACATTTTCCTTGCCTACAAAAACAAAGGGAGTAGAACCACCAGTTGAATCCATATAAAAAATTCTGTCTGGAAGAGTTTTACCCAATTTTAATATTTTTGTTTTGTAGTTATAAAAAGTAGCAAGTTCGTTTCTTGTGGTTCTCTTTCCGGTAAAAAACCAACTAGAAAAATCTTTACCGGATTTAGTGAATGTATAAACCTTAGACAGATCATTAATTTTTTTATCGCAGACAGATAATATATTTCCATCATCCGATATTGCTACCGACCTACCAAACTCTCTACCAGGCACTGGGTCTATTGGAGTGAGCTTAGCCATTAATGTATGGCTTGATTCCGTGATAGAAAATATATATACAGCTCCAGTTCTGTCTCCTGCCTCTGACCTCTCGCCGGGAGCACCTACTACCAACAACTTGCCATCAGAGGTCATAGTAGTAGATGCTCCAAAGTCTATATTTGTTCCGTCTAGTGGCAATCTATCTTCGTTGCCTGTCAACGGGTATAAAAATTTATAAATCTGTTTCCAGTTCTTATCGATATTGTCATAATTACCGCCTTTATATAAGTAAATTGCACCAATTATATTACCGTCAACGTCTTTGCAGCCAGGAGCACCAATAGCTATTAAAGTCACATCGAGTAAAAATGGTCTAGCAAAGTCAAGAGTGCCTAATTGTCTATCCGCCAACATTAGCTTGTTTTGATACTCTATACCAAATTCTGGGCCATTCTTCTGTATCGATACAAGTTTTTTTGGTGCCATTCGCCTTGCGAATGTAAATGCCTGAGTAATAGATTGAATTAAATTTTTATTCGGCATACTTTTTAATGCTTAATACTTCATCCTCTATGATGCCATAGTGAAATATAGTGTCAAGGTTCCAGCTCTCATGGTCTGTATCTTTTGCAATACTTACTGGTTCTTTAACAGTTGTGTGTCCACATATTTGCTTGCCAACATGACTACAAGGATAAAACTCATTGTGCCAGTCACACCAAGTAAGACCACCAACTGCTTGTCTTCCGCCCCTACATGCACCTACTGAAGACACTAGGTGGTTACAATTATAAGACAAGTTCCTAAAATTTTTCCAAGCATCATTAGCTTTTTCAATTAAATTATCTATGTTAGATCCATACGAAAAATGTTCCATTATTATCCCTGCATGTGAAAATGACCACCCCTGAGACCTATGAGCCAATTTAAAGTTTTTTATAAAAAAATCATCTTTCAATCCTTTATCAAAAAATATTTTTCTAAACTTTTTTATTTTATTACCAGTAACTCCCGAACAATAGTATGGCAAAAGCTTTGGACAAGCTTTCGTAGAGGAATTGTTGTTACAATAAATATAGTTGGTATCATGGTTACCAACCAGAAAAACAAATTTATGTTTATCTTTGTGTTTTGTAATTAGATCCCTAAGGTATACACACGTATCTTCGAAGCTTGCAACAAATGGAGGCTCATAAAACGAGTCAAACCAGTCACCAAGAAAAACTACTTCGTCGTATTCATTTCTTAATGCTATGTCTACATTATTTATTCTTTGGTGTATATCTGGTATAATTAAAGTTTTCATTCATCTTTATCTACCCCTCTTTTGATTATATCTTCGAAAACCTCGTTTACTGATATATCCCTATCACAAGATTCCATGATAAGAAACTGAAGCACCTCATTAGACATTTCTGAAAGATCTATCTCAATGCTTCCATATTTCTGAAGCAGAATACCATCATCAACTACTTTGACTGAAAATTTATCTCCTGGAGTGATATTTAACTCGTTTGATTCTTCTTCGCTAAATCTTACAAATAATTGTTGTTCTGTCTCTATTTTCTTTTTCATAAATAATATAGTTTGTTGTTTTGTATAAATAGCGCGGGTGGGACTCGAACCCACACGGTCATTATAACCAAAGGATTTTAAGTCCTTTGCGTCTGCCATTTCGCCACCGCGCCAAAATTACTTAAGCCTGAGATCCCAATCTCTTGAGTCTCTGTTTTTCTGCATATTTACTTCCACTGGCTAAAGTTTTCTTTAGCTGAACTAACCTTTTTTGTTTTTCTTGCTGTATTTTTTTTCTTTTATCTGAAGCCATTTTTGCTTGTGGTTATTTGTTCTACTTAATCGTTGAGTTTTGTAAAGTAAAAAGAAGCCATTGGAGATCTTACTTCTCTGCCGGATTCATTTACGTATTCGTTGTAATACATTTGAACATCATGAACATATAATTGAATACCTTGTTTATAGGCCATCTTCCAAGTAAATGCACCTATTCCACGAATTAAATCATATAATTGAATTACACTATCTTTCTGTAAATCTCTCAACATATAATTTGAGTCATGAACATTAAAATTATTTAGCCCAAGATTCATTTCTCTATTTATGTTTCTTCCGGCTTCTATTGTATCAAGTCTAATGTTTTTGTCTTTGCTTCCTCTAGCTAGGTAAATAGTCATAAAGAAGCATCCATTTTTCTTTATTTTTCTGGGGCCATTGAATATAGATAGAATAATATTTATAATTGGACTAGCCCAATACCCCATAAAGTCTGCATATATAAAATCAACTGGATAGAACCGTTTACTTGCTAAGCAGTTAAGTTTTATCGATCCCTTTGAATTTATCTCATTCAATAGATTTGACATAGGACCAACATAACATCTCGTTTTAAAGTTATTGTTAAGTCCTTGATTTAATTTGTATGATTTTGTTAAAAATCTTTTTAACAAATCCATATTGCTAGACCCCTCAACTCCTATAAAATCGAACTTAGCTTTCATTTTTTTAAAGTTTTTAGCTAATTCTTGTTCCCAGACCCAACCATCTGAAGGCAGACTTATGCCAATTGTTGTAATCTTGTTTTTCGCATTATACCTAATTAGGGGGTATAGATATCTATAATGAAACTGGTCAATGATTCTTTTCTCTGTTCTATTTTCCTGCCAGGAACTTGGCAAATCGTATGTCAATGAGCTTTTATATATATGATCAATTATTCCCGGCAAATCTTGGTTTTCCTCTCGTAGAATTCTTCCGGCTTTTTTCTGTGGGGATTTTTTCTTAGGGATATAACTGTTCTTGAGTCTATCAAGTAGGTTTTTATTTTTATCGAGTTTTATGGGTTGTTGAACTATTTTTGGCCTTTTCTTAGGAGCATAACTATTTCTAAGTTTATCGAGCAATGAGTTCATGACCTAGGCAAGATACAAATTTTACAATTCTTTATTTTAGAATTTATCTCTTCCTCTATCATATTCCAACTTCCCCCATAAATCCCTGATGCCATTTTGTATGGAAAATACACAAAAAAATCTTTAAATTTTTTAGCAGCTATTTGGCTGAGTTTATCAATACAAATAGATACCGCCATTGAATTTGTATAATTTTTGTTATCTGCGTTTTCCATGCAAAATAAATGAGCAATAAATACATTACTATTGGTTGGAGTTGGGTCCACGACTACACTGCCAAGCGCATTCCTAAGTAATACAGACTTATTCTCTTTTTGAGCGTTTTTGTAGTTTTTGCATGTGGCTTCGTACCCGCTAAAAGCTTCGTTACCGAATCTCTTTCGTAGCGTAGATGAATATCCACCGATATATTTACCTTCAGTATTCAAAGAAACCGGATGTGCTATAACTCCCTGTTTAATTTGTGTGATATCTGCGACAATTCTATTTCCTTTTGTTTTTGTCATAGTTCCGAAAACATTAAGTTTTGTATTCTTTTAACTATAGTGTTTTTGCCGTAAAACATAACCCTACAGTTGTTGTATTTTTGATTTATCCCGAGTGAAACACTTGAGGATATTTTGCCCATTGGGCAAGCTACAATTAAATTACAGTTCTCATTTATAAATGGATCTAAAAACGCCTTAATTTTATTTGCTGTTTGTTTTGTAAACGGTCTACATAGAGGGTGAAATGGGTCATCACACTCGAAGCACTCCAGACATAAAAGCTGCTCTTTATTCAGTGAAAAAATATTGCTCATGCTGACAGGAGAGAATATTGAGCCACCAGCTTCCTCTGGAGAATAGAAAAACACCACCCACGGTTTTACATGAGTGGTGTTAATAACATTCTTAACCGTATTACTCAAACTTGCATAACAAGTTGAGTATATATTCATTTTACAGTCTTTTCTTTGTTATTGGATCATTAAACAGAATAATTCCTGTAGAATTGTGGTCCTTAGGCCATTTGACTACATAGCAAATTTTGTTTATCGGGCTATTACATGTCTCTGTCTTTTGAGTAGAAAATACATAAGCAATTAGACCTGAATCGGTATGTGTCATGACATCTTCCATGTCTACATACCCAGAAACAAACCTAATTGATTCATTATATTTTTGGCATGAATTTTGACTACTATAACTGCATTCATTACTTATGCAACAATCGTCGTCATCTTCCTCGCATTCTTCTTCAACATTATTTTTACAATTAGTGTCGTGTTTGTATGACGAAATATCTTCTTCTTCGTCATTATACTCATCAGATTCTCCAACATATGGATAGTCGTACCCAATAGAATCAAACAACTCGGAGAGTATTTGATCTCTATCGATACATGAATCTCCCTGTATCTCATTTACCCAATAATCACTTATAGCATCAGCCAAAGCTTTCTTTGGATCTTCGAAATGCTCGTTTAGCAATTTTTGCCAGGCTGGAAGCATTGACTCGTGTAAGTCGTTTGCTGCGCTACTACATCCTAAAATTACAGCGTGTGGATATTTGTTAGCAAGACTTGCGATATCTGCTTCAAAGTCACCCGTATAAATAGGATGTGCTGAACTGACGTTTTGAGGTGTTGGTCCACAACTAATAACATCAATAGAGCTAGAAGAATCAATGTTGAATGATCTATACTCTGCTGGTGGAACATACATATCATCAGGAGAATACATTCCAATATTAAACACGCTATTTAATATTGTGTCCTCCCAAAGCAAATCTTGATTGATCAAGATTTGCTTGCGTGCCAAGTCGTTTACAATGCGTTTCATGTCATTGTCGTCAAGGAGGTAAAAAATATCCTTAAACTTCTTATTACATATAGACTCCATAGACAAAATAACTTTGTCATACTTTGTTTCTGTTACAGAATCTAAGATTTGATCAATGATCCAGTGTTTTATGTTTGTTTTCATTATAGTGTTTGTAATATGTGTGATATTTGACTGTTTTTCGCTGCTTTTGCCATTCTCTCTTGTACCCAGTCTTGTATTTCTAATCCAAGAGAATATCCGTATAAGTTATATACGGATAAAATATTTATATCTATGTCGTTAAATAAATTTATATAATTGTCTGACATAATTTGTTCTGATTTATTTAACAATATCTCAGATAATTCAAGTTGAGACACTTTATGCAGTAAACAAATTTTGTTTACCGACCTTTCAAGGTCTTCTCTGTCACCAACCTTGTAAGTCGAAGAGCTTGGTATATAGTCTTGAATCTTCGATCTGTTGTTTTTTTTTGAACCTTTTTTGTAGTTCTTGGTTGATGAATCAAACATCATCAACTGTTTAGAGTGAAAATTAGAGTAGTCATAATTGTCAGCATCTTTAAGAAAATCGACTCTAGTGCTGATTACTTTCTCCTCCTCAATTCTATTTTTCATCCATTTATTTACAAGATCTTGATCGACCAGTTCCTCGGAGTTTTCAGATACAACAAAATTGAATATAATTTTTCTCAATTCTATTGATTTTGTTGATCCATACATATCCTCTGGAATCTCAATGAAGTCATGCATATCAACTGGCATAAAAAACTTTTTTGCTTTTGATACCACCACTTCATTTCCTTGCTCATCAGTTGAGATGACACCTGGAACAATAACTGTAAACCTTTGGCTAATGTCAATGTTTGCTTGGTCAAGTTTGCCTATAGTTATGTGAACTCCAGGGCAGCCAGCTTCGTCATTTTTATCTACGCCAGACTGAAAGGCGGATGCATAAACATGGCTATGAATGGTACCATATTGATAGTATTTCCCATTTTCAACCATTTCGTTCATCTGCTCCTGAAAGCTTGCATGTTCGCACAACTCTTTTGTTGTCATGCCGGTTTTAGCTTTTTGAGGAAAAGCATGAGCCTTCCATTGATTGTCTACGTCAGAATAAAATAAACGAAGCTGTGCTTCGGAATTTTCTTTTTTAGCTACTGTCTTGAAAAAGAAGTTTATCGTTCTCCACAGAGAAAGACTAATCTTATTCACGTTAACCTTAGCTTTTGGTTCGTCCTTTAATTCAGTGAACTCTACGGGGAAAAACCCAGTTACTTTGTCACTTACCTGCTTTTCTATCAAGGGTGCCCCCTTGTGTATATATAATTTGTTCATATTTCTAATACTTTTATTTCACTTACTTGTGCTTCTACTTCTTCTTCATTATTTAATGTCTTTGCATTAACTACTTTGACTGACTGTTTTTCTTTTTCTATCTCTTTAGCCCAATCATTATTTTCGTTTTTGCTTCTAAACTTAATATACCTAGATATAGCTTTTTCCCCGAGGTTTTTAACCTCGATTGGAATATCGTAAGTTGTGTTCAACTCAACGTTATATCTACATATTTCTGTTTTAGTTACACTTAAATTTACGCTTACATTAACGGTAGTATTATTAATTTTTACCTGCTTAGGGTTAATCTTCAAATAAGAATACATGTTCTGAGCTACCCATATGTCATCGTTATCTCTCCTGAGTAGATTGCTTTGAATGCTTCGAGCAACCCTATTAGAACGACTAATAGATGGCGATGAATAACCAAGCTCAGCAAGACAGACCCTCTCTTCTGAGAGGTTAAAATAATCTAGATTGAGATCATAGAAAGTACTGCTCTCGCTACCGAGCCCTGACTTGTGTATTGCATTTTGTATATAGTCTACTTTTTTGCCAATCTCCCAGAAGATCGGTGTATTATTCTTGCATGCTTTAAATGCCTCTTTTCTTGCAAGCAGCATACTGTCTTTAGAGTATTGCATTGCATTAAGATGTACCCTTCTTTTTTTGGTGACTGTATCAACTAAATCATTAAACGTTTTTAAGGGTTTTATGTTAGTGTTTTGAAGAATTTTTACCTTTAGCTGATTAAAAATTGCTGAATCGAAATTTTTGATAAGCATTGCCATAGTTGACGAGCTTATCTGGTGATTTGATACGGCATTTTCATACTTAATTGATTTTATATTACTTACCGCAATTCTTATTACATCCTCTTTGATCATTTTGGCGATAGTTTTATGTAGATATTGCTCCCTTTGAGAGCAGCAAAAAATTACTTCATCTTTTGCTATTCCGTCCTCATCAATCTCCCTAAAATTGATTTTGACGTTACCCTTCGGGAATGATTTAGGTATCTCATATTCGCAAATACATGGTGTCCATGTATTATTATTGCGCTTAAGCCAAAATATGGATCCACTGGGCAATATAAACAATCCAATATTGTTTGAAACTATGTAAGAAGATATAAAAATATCATTTAAGTCGAAATGATTAAAAACAAAATTGTTGTTATTTGAGTAAGAAATTTGACGACAATTTTTTGTTTCAACTGCACAATGATTGTGACCACTTCTATTATCCTCTGTGCTATTTACGCTAATATATTGCCCTTTTTTAATTCTACAAGATTTAAAATTTATCTGCCTGGTCTCAGATAATACAGTATATCTAATAAAAGAAAAATTGCGTATTAATGACCACAAAGATTCTATTGCAATCTTATGGTAAAACCCGCAAGGCTTTAGTGTATCATAAAAATTATAATGAATCTGGTGGTCAAATGGATCTCCGAAAAAATCTGGCATAAGCCATGTCTTCGAGGACGTAAGTTCTCTTGGATTAGACTGCAAACCTATTCCTCCGTATACCATTGGAGTAATTAAGTTTTTTGTAAGTCTTGTGCTATAATCCATATAACCAGATATAGATGATCTATCTGTTGTTTTGTGTTTGTATACCTGATGTGTCGTGCAATTATATAATTGATTTCTCCACATCTGACCCCCTGCATAGGGTCCACACGCTAACCACTCACTTGAGACATTTTCTGTTATGTTCATTTTATTTTAGATTCTCTACCGCAATTGTTGTATATCTGCATGAATTATTCATAAACTCAATTGGCCAAACCTCATAAGTTTCCTCTTTTGACATTTTTTTACTTTCTGTTGCCCAAAAATTCCACATAAACAAAGCATGAGTAGCCGCCATTTGGTTAGCTATAGCTGTTTGAGGGACATCATTGAGTTTAGCTTCTGTGTCACATCCAGCAGCCCTAATAGGGCTACCAGTATCTATGGTCAATATTTCTGGAAACCTGGTTCTAGGGTCCATGCTCCCACCACTCATTTTGCTGTTGTAATAATAAGCATGACTGCTTATTGAAGAGTTTGCGGCAAAAATAGCCTCACAAGAATATATATCTACTACAGATAAAATATCTTTTCTGGCTGGGTGGTTATCTACAAAGCAAAAAATAAAAGATTTTTCCTCAACAGGAAATGAATCAGTAATATAATCTGTTTTTGCTTCAATATTTAAGCCTGGATATTGGTTCACGTAGTGCATTGCTAGAACCTCCGATTTATAAGCATTTATGATAGAGCCGCCTTGATTTGTATAAAAGTTCTGCCTTAACAGATTTTTTTGCTCCACAGTGTCTCCATCTATTAGCGTTACGGCGCTACCGGAAAAACGCTTGTCGTGATTTATTGTTTTAAAAAATGCGGGCAAAAAGTAAGTGCATACTCCGCCGCATCCAATTATATAGAAGTTTTTCATCTTATAGAAAAAGGGGGACTAATAAATAGTCCCCCTATTTTGTTTGTTGTTTGTTTATTTTATTTTTTTGAACAAAGAGTTTAATTGCTCATCTGTTGTATCAGATATATCAACTTTCTTGTTCTGATTATAAAACTCAAGAGACTCACTTTTTAGTTGTCCAGATAAAATCCGGCTAAAAAATAACTCCCTTGTTGCTTCCTCTGGGATTGTCTTTCTTTTTGTATCGTCCTCGTCCTCTTCAGTGTCTCCATGGTACTGAACAGGGAACCAGCAATACACCTTTCTGTAAATAGAAAGACTGTCGTTTAGTGAATGAACCCTTGACTCCATGTCTCCATGTATTGCTTTTTGAGCAACTTTAAGCGTGGGGGCTCTCAACAATTGTTGATATAAGTTCATATTTATGAATTAAATATAGAAAATTTTGCAAGATGTGTTTTCATCGCAAACATTTTTATCATCAAGGGGGAGACCATCTATATAATAGTTTCCAACTCTAGAGTTAACTATTGTTTGCACCGGCCTAGCAGACGGTAAGCACGCCTTGTGTTCGTCCCACCTAAACAGAGAATTTGCTATTGTCTGTCTATCAATAGTATCTTGCGCAAGATCTCCATTCATCCTGGTCTCAAAAAACCACGTAATTTCTTTTTGCACAATATTGTGTAAGTTTAGATCTTCTTCCGCAAATGATGGGTTATGTCTTTGGCCCATACAGACACGACAGTCCTTGTATATATTAGTAATTGGAGGCAAGAAGTTTCCCAGTGTAACCTTGTTCTTGCGGTCATAAATATTAAAAACAAGAAACATAATAGATTGCTTACTTACGTGATCTATATTTATTGCGAGTAATGGTCGCAACTCAAAATCATTGTTAAGGCAATTTGTGCTATCTGTGTCCCACCACAATTTATCGGTTACTACGTCACTTGCTGGTTCCCCGTAGTATCTTTCATAACATGGGATAAAACCCAGTTTTCCAGGAAAAACCTCAGAGATCTTAAAAAATGAATCAAATGGAAGCCCCGGTAAAAAGCTCCAGAAAACGCATGAATTTTTAGAAGTAATAGAAAGATTAAATGCTACCTTTTTATATTGATCCAATTTATAACTTGAAGAACTTACCGGCATTGAAAAACTATCATACCTAAAAATAGTTCTAAAATCCCTGTTGTTCATTTTAGCCAGAACCTCGTCTGGATTGATGATTACATGAGGTTCATACCTCACTATCATTCCTTCTTCTGTAACACCAAAAAATGGTTTCATATTTTTTTGTTTTTAAGTTTTAACAAGAAAAGCACTAGCCCCCAATAAAGAGGGCTAGTGCTTAACAACTAACGATCAAAGCGTTATGGGAGAAAAATAAATAAAATAAAAATAAATATATTAAGCGGCTTTTTCGTGAGCCTTATGTTGGATCGAAATCCAATCCCCATCATTGAGAACAGTAGTGTCACTGACGTTTACTCCATTGACGATGAAGCTGATTGAGCCGCCCTCGTCCCAACCCATGCGAGCAGCCAACACCTTGTTGTTCTTGATACAGGCAAGATTCGACCCAGTTGGGAGTTCTGCCATATTATCTCTTCCACCGAAGCTAACTTTGACTTTCATGTTATTTTATTTTTTTTGTTTGTTTGTCGAAACAAACTAATCGAGGCATTTTACTTTGGTACACCTAAACCAATCGTATCATTAGTGAAAACGAAAAACGCCCCAACTTTTGGGGCGCATTTCGTTCTACTAACTCTAACATAAGGGGGCAGTTTCCTGCCCCCTACTTGTTAACCAAATTTTATATTTTGAGAAAACTTCGCTAATATTTTATTTTTTGTGTAATGTTTAATTTCTTCATCTTTCAATTCGGTCCTATGCGTAGCAAAAAAACCTATCATTTTTCTTTGCTTTTTCGGGTAACTAAGTATCAGTGATTCTGTTCCGTGAATACCTACAACTATGCCTACTGGCAAATAGGTAACGGATTTCCCCCCAATATGTCTTTGATAAACTAGGTAATAAAGTTTATCCCTGACCATTATCTTGATGTGAAATGGCAAAATTGCTCGTTTTAAGCAAAATCGCCGGTTCCTTAGTCAATATTCTAAGGGGATTCTGATCAAGGTGACTAGTTTTCAATCTCTCAAAACAATCAGTAAATCTATATATCTTACTTTTTTTGCGTTTTTTCTCTGTGTTATATAAAACGGCTGTTTTTCTCAGCTCATTAATTGTTTCATTATGGTTTTCTGTTTCTGCAACCAAAACCGTATATGCATACAATTGATCAGAATTTACTTGATCTAACACTTCTTGAGAACCCACCAATATGGTAACTGGATATTTCTGTGGCTTTGGAGGAGTCTCCTCGGTTCCCTGATTCTGCTGCTCTCTAACATACTCATTTATATTCTGCATGATAGAGTTTTTGGTGTTATCGTCTACCGGAGAGGTAGAGATAATTCTAGTTATTTGCTGTAGAGACAATTTCATTTTATTGTTTGTATATTATTTCTTCTGATTTATTTATGGCCTTTAAAGCCATTATCCTGCAAGACTCTCTGTCATTATTGTAAGTGCCATCTGGGCGCATTGGACAAGATATTATTCTTAATGTATCCATGCATATGTGAATCCCTTCAGTCAAGTTTTTAACTTCTTGAATTAGTTCTTCCCTGGATTTTTCCATTTTATTTAAAACGTGGGGTCGCCTTCTTCATTGGTAAAATTATCATTAGACCAAATTGGTATTCCTGTATTTGAGAGGGCAGGAAAATGTTTTAGGCAACTAGACGCTTCTTTCTTAAGTTTTTCTAGTTTCTTTGATTTTGTTTGCATGAGAGAAACATCAATCAAAAATTTTTTTGTTCTGCTCAGACTTGAATATTGCTCATACCTTAGGCTCATAGCTTGGCGTCAATGCGTGTTTCCAAGACGTCTCGAATCTCGTATAGAACGGCACCAAGTGCCGTAGAATTAAAATCCATTGTCTGGGAGCGTACGCACTCCGCAACAAGCTCGGGATGTTTCTCAGCGTAACCCTCTCCTAGTTGTTTATCGATCTCAGTAATAGCCTGTGATAGATATGTTCCGATTGTTGTTCCAGCTTGGAACACTGCATTTGTGTTGTTTATTGTTGGTCTTTCCATAAAATATTTAACTACTTAGTGATAATACTCCCATTCAGAGAAGTAAGATTCCAGTTCATATAGCTCTTGATCGCATTTAACAAGTGGCTTGTCTAACTTAAATAACTTGTCTGGATCATTTGTTTTGTCCATAAATTTTGCAACTTTTTTAGATAATTTTTTGTATCTTTGTCTAAAGTCTTTGGTTTCTAGTTTTACTTTTTTAAAATATAAATTTAAATCTTTCTGTAGTTTGTTTAATTCCTTTATTGTTTCATTCATAGTAGGTCGTCTCCTTCAAATTCTTCTATGTAAAACGTGCTATTTATTTTGGGGATAGTTTTTCCAACTGTTGACTTATCATAAACAGTTATCTTCCATGTCCCGCCGCGATAACAAAGGTCCCATGCTTTATCAAAAGCATCTTTACCGACAAAGGCATTGACAAGTTTCTCTGCTACCAATTCCAGTTCTGAGTCAAATCCTTTAACTAATATTCTACTTGACCCTGCGCAAGAATTTCTACCTATCCAAACCCTAGGACTATTAGGCAGCCTATTTTTACCTAACCTGATAATTCCTATCCTAGATCGCAATTCATTGTTTATACACCTAATTGCTTTTCTCCACTTATACATCAGGTATTCCTGCCCCTGTTCTGTATTAAAAAATTCGCCGACAAATCTTTCTGCTTCTTTTTCTGTAAAGAAATCTGTATTGTTTTCGTCACTTATCTGGTCTTTGTATAGAAGACTGTACAAATCATCTTTAGACAACCATAACCTTAATTCTTCAAGAGTAAGATATTCTTCTTCAATTAAATCATTGAATTTTATCTGTGAGGGAATCCAAGACACTATATTTTCAAAACGGCGAATATTTATAATAGGTTCTTCCGTCATGATAGGGGAAACCAATGAAACACTTTGTTCAGGAACTTTACCCTTATTAATTTCTGTTTCAGAAACCATTACCTCCTCACAATTTAAATCGTCTATGGCTTCTTTGCCGTGTACATTTACATCAACATACTGATCTACTGATACAAATAACTCTAATTGCTCAAACTTTGGTAAAGTTTTTCCAATTTTAGAGGCATGCTTCTTTCTTTTTTTACCTTTTAATAATTTCTGTTCACGTTCAACAGAGCATAAATGTGATTCACAAATAACGCTACTAAGTTGATCCATGTATTTTTTTCTTAAAAGAGCAATTTCTTTTTTTGTTTTCATGTTTGTTTTAATTGTTGTTCCAAACTTTCCAGTATTATAAGCCCGAAACGCTGTTGCCTACCGATTTTGACTCAAGCTTGCGCTTGTCCGTTGATCTCCGCTACGCGGATCTAAACGGAGCGTAAAAATAGGAGGCATACGCGTTTCGGGAAAAGAACAAGTTCGGATGATACACAAAAAAATTTTTTAAGTCAATACTATTTTTAAAAATTATTTTTTTGACTGAATATCATACTCAACAACAAACACCTACGGGAACAAATTTTTGTACCGATTCAGTAATTTTGTTGCACACGGCTGTATGTTTTACAGACGATGTCAAGTGAGGTGGAACCAGACCAGTCTTATATTTGATGATCACTTCAACCCCTTTATCAAAAGGTTCAAACAGCACAAAAGTAATTTTGTCTCCTTTGGTTACAAAGATAGGTAGAATAACTATATTTACTGTAGAACTGTCTACCACCTTATTTACGATTTCTTGGAGTGAATTTATTTGCTTTATTTGTTTTTCGAAGTCTGTCTGAGCCACAGCTTCATTGTATTTTACCAGCCAATTAGAATATTCATCTATTTGTTTACTAGACGGTTTTTGGTTTATGAAAAGTTTTGCTTCAAATTCGTTTTCATATTTGATAATAGGTTTTTTGGGTTCCAGTTTTTTGATTGGTTTCTCCACCTCTTTATTTAATTTTGGTGGTCTTCCCCTTCTCTTTGCTGGAATATCCTTTTTTACTAGCTTTGCTTTGGGGGGTCTTCCTCTCCTCTTTTTAGTCTCTACTATTTTTGTAGCTACTTTATTTTTTGGCGGTCTTCCCCTTTTCTTCGGTGCTTCGGTTTTAGTTTTCGCTATTTTATTTTTTTTGATTTTTGCGTTCCGCATATGCGTCAAATTCTCCCGTAGAAACAAGAGATAACTCTATCGTCTCTTTAAGTAGGTCTGCTGTAATTGACACCATTTCTTCTGTTATCTTTGGGTCATTGTTGTTTTTCTGCCTTATCAGATCAAAGAACATGTCAAACATCAAAGAAAAATTATTTATAGATTCATTTAAAAACTGTCCTTGAATATCTATGTGGCATAGATTTTTCTTTTTCTTTGACTCAAGTATATCAAATTCTTTTAACGTGTCTGACAACATCATTGGCACAAAAAAAGTCCCAACTACAAATCCAGTATCGTCATCTATTAGTTTATCTATTTGCCCTGTTTCAATAGGGTATTCTTTTTTTATTTCATCTGATGAGTTTTCTATTTTTTTATTTGGTGATTTGTTTTTTATAGATTTTATTACGGTCTTTACCTGGTCTAGCAAATGCTGAACTACGAATGGTCGAGGTTCATCACTTTCATACACTTTATCAAACCTTTTTATTATTTCGCCTACCATGTAGGCATGAAGAAGGTCATATTTGTCCAGCCCCTTGATAGGAGAGACAGTTGTTTCAAAAGAAAAGACGGCGCTAAAAAAACTATTTTTATAGTCAGTAGCTAAAATAAAGTTGTCTTTTTTCATAATGTTTTGTTTTAACCTTTGTAATTAAATTATTTGTCAAAATAAATAATTAATCACAAAGGTATATATATCTTACACATTTTTTTAATTTTTCAAAAAAAATAGCATTTTGCTGTTTTTATTGAGTTATCTTAACGCCCCATACGTATATACTATAAGGACAAACCTTATAGTATATACGCATAAATATGGCGGTTATTGAGACTCTGCTGTCTTAATGACAACTGGCGTCTTCATCAGTTTAACTGATGAAGCTTCGTCAGTTTCGCAAAGATCGATTTGACATCAGCGACATTGAATTTCGATTCTTTTACAGTGTCCTCAGAAATAGTTTCACTGATCACAGTGTCTGTTCCTGAAGCCGTAAACGATTTCAATTCCTCCAGCTCCCGATTGCGCCGTTTTTCTTCGAATAGCTCACTGAGTTTGCTGGCTTTATTTTTAACTTTCTCTGCTATGCAGATTCCTGCGCCAACGGCCCACAAGGTGGTAGCCACCCCGATTGCCGTTTTAGCTGTGGACACCCCTACTTGTAAGGCATACTTACCTACAATTGGAGCATTTTTAACCGCGAATTTTGTTGCTGTATTCGTTACCTGACTAAGCATAATATTTATTGTTTATGTGTTTTAGTTGTTTTCGGTATTTTAAAAGGTATCCGATTCACCTTTTTGACTCACCTCAAACGGGGACTTTGTCCACGTCGAAGGGAAGCAAAAGTTTTCGCCGACATTATCTGCTTTACTGACTGACATAGGGAAGTTAATTTCCACAACACTGATCAGTGGAATTTGTTCCCTTGTGTTTTTAACCTTATAAAGGTCAATTTGTGACTGGTCATCCAGGCCCGCAAGCTCGGGCAGGAATGACACAATCTTTAGTAGTTTATCTCTCTGTCTACCGAAGTTAAAGTTTTTCGATCTAACCAACGAAGTCGAAGAACTTACTCCTTTCTCTACGTGTTGCTCTACACAGTTGTAGAGCTTTAGTAGATTCATTTTCATTGTCTGGTTATCCATGACCCTCAATGAGTTCATGATGTTTTTAAACAACATCGCCGTTTCTGGGGATGGACCGTATAGAGTCGTCAGAAACCGAGTGAATATACAAGCCTTCAGCTTGCCTAGTCTCAAGGTTACTTTTTCGCACCCATCGGTTTTTTCCTGAGCTGAGCTATCAAGACCAAACAAGTTTAGTCTATCTTCTCCGGGTTGTCTAAACAGCTCTTGCGTTAATGTCACAAGACTTTTTATTGGGACGGTTGCTTTGCTCACGACACCTTTTGGAGTCTGAACGCAACTACCTCCATTGGGAGCCACATAATTTCCATGCGGCAATGGCAAGGCAGCAGTAGCCCAGTTTACACTGGCCTGCTCTGTCTTGTTCACAATAAAAGGAGGTGTGCCGCAAGACGCTCCCATGAGTCTTGCAACACCATTTCTTACTTTGTAAGAAGCCACCTTTACTGTGTTCCCTTGTTTTAGAGCAAATCCTATTTGGGTTTGCTCCTCAGGCAAAATGGTTACCTGATTTTTGTTGTATGTATTTACATTAATTAATGACCCAGTTTTTCCGTGGGTCACGGATCTTGTAAGTGTTTGTTGCACTTTATTTTTTTATTTATTGTTGTATGTTGGTTGTTAACAGATTCATTAACAACCAGCAATGTTGGTTGTTAACAAATGTAAGTAAATTACTTACATATTATTATGGCTCATTATAGCCAATAATTTGATACCCATCTAAAAGCAAAAGGGGCACTCAACGTGCCCCTTTTAAAATAACCTTTATAGTATCTAAACTATTACAGGTGGCCAGATGGATTAAAGAACTGTCTCTTTGAGTCAGGCACTCCAGCATCCTTCAAGATTTTTACCAATTTTGTGTGAACCTGAGCAGGAACATTGGTTAAAAATTCTGCCTCCCATATTTGACCGTTTTGATTTCTGCTTCTTGGCACCACACGACAGAAACAATAAACTCCACCAGCTTGTTTAATCAAAAGGGATTCCGACCCCCTATTTAAGCTAAAGAAACTGGTAGCAAATGTTGGATCAGTTTTTGTAACAAATTTAGCGATAGACTCAAGAGTAGAGAAATCAGATTCCACTGTTTTGTTTTCAGTAGACGCCTCTTTAATTTTTGGGACATCCTCTTGAACCTTAACTTCTTCTTTTGTTTCTTCTGGTTGTAACGATGGCTCTTGCTGTGCCTCAACTACAACAGGGGTTTCTGAGCTTTCCTGTACAGTGTCAGTTGCGCTTGTATCTTCTGTAGAGGTAGACTCTACCGAGTCTACTTCTAATTCATCTTGTGGTTTGTTTTTCTTTTTAGCCATATTTTTATATATTAATCTTCTTGCTCTTGTTGTGCAATATAATAATCGATGGATCTTCCTATTAAATCTTTTACGGATTTTAAAGATCTTTCCCTCCCCATTGGCTTTAGCCCAAGTTCAGTAATTTTAAAAACTTCTACGTCAAAAACAAATGAGTCTTTAGATTGTTGATTTTTGTATTTATCGATTACTTCTAATCCACCGTAATCATCATCGTCTTCTTCATCGTCTTCTTCGTCAGTGGCTATTCCATTTATTCTAACTAGACAGGGATAAGCCCCAGAATGCAAAACATACTCTGTGTCATTCTCGTCTATGCACATTAAAAAATTGGGAATTTTTTCTGATTCCGAAAAGTTATTTAATAAGTTTACATCTTTCATAAATTAAAAATTTTTTCTTCTCATGTATTCAGCTATTAAAAGTGAGTCTGCATCATTTTTGAATTTTTCGGATAGGTGGGGGAAAAGTCTCTTACCTACAGCCAAAGAAGCAGTTTTTGTTTCTGGTCCTTTAATATTTTCTGGTAACATAACTTTCTGCCATTCTTTAGAGTCTATAAATCTATATGGCAAGCATAAATCCTCCATTAGACACTCCTGTGCTTCAAGAACTCTTAATCCTGATGCGGTGGCCTTAAATCTGCCAGGATTTACCATCGGCCTTTCTATACAAATAACAGGCATATATCCATCTATCCAGGATAAGATTAATTCCTTGGACTTATTTCTATCGAGCCTATTTATGTATGAAACTTTTTTGGTGTAATTTAAGCACTTTTTTACAGGAGTTATTCTATAGTCTGCAAGTTTGTCCTCCCAGACAGCGCTTATATTTCCAATGCCGTTATCCCAACCTATCCATATTTTATTCATGAGTTAAAATTATCTAAAAAGTTCTTAAATGGAAATATTATCAATCCATCTCTACCTCCGTTAATACTGCTTGGAATTTTAATATGTGGCACAAACACGTTTTCGCTAAATTCATCGCTTACGCATATGTATAAAGAGTCGTGTGTAGAGTTCATATGTACAAGGGCAATTTGAGATACACTAGAGATATGACTTACATATTTTTCTAACACCTCTTCGCTTCTATGTAAAAACAAATCTCTAAAAGAAGGATGATCAGGTGTCGATTTGCAGCTTTTATAAAAGATATCTGATATTTTATTTATTTCAAATGATCTTTCGTCAGAGCAGTCAAATATGAATTTAAATCTTCCGTATAGTGTCTGATAATTTTCTATTACATACTCATTAGAGAATAGCATCGAGTTTAACTCAAGGAAGGCATCTTCACTGCTCGACAAGAGCTTCGATGGGATCCCCAGCTTCATCTTGGATGAAATCATTGTCGCTGCCTTTTTCCTCAATTTCATCATTTTGTTGCTTCCCGTCATCTGATCCGATTGGTGAAGATACTGATGATGGGGAGAGTTCAGTGCTAAGTCTTGATTCATTTGTTGCCTTTTTAAATGCTTTGTGTTTATTTTGCAGTGCAGCCTCATAGTTAAAAGTGGCTACCGTGTCTTCGGTTGGCACCCCTAGCTCTTCTTGGCATCTCTTATAGTATTCTTCGCTATGAGCTAGTTCGTAAATATCTTCAGCTTTCATTGCCTCAGTTTTATCTATATTTAGCTCTTCGCTGAAAAATGTGCCACCTTTAGCAGCCTGCAATCCAAGTATTCCGCCTTTCTTGACTGGTTCGTTTGGGTCGGCTCCTTCAGGAAGAGCAGGCACTGCAGCAGCCAAAAGATTTGTAGTGGATTCAATAAAATCAAAAGATTCTCCCCATTTTACATTAAAGTAAAAAATTCTACCTGGCTGTGCTAATTTATTCTTCTTGAAAACACCTTTAACTTTAAAACCGGAGGTGGCTCCGTCTTCTTTTGTTGCGGCGTTTCTTTTTAAAATAAGCCAATATGTTGCCGCGAAGGGAATAGCTTTTCCTCCTGAACCGATCATCTTATCAATGTCGGGGATTAATCCACCCCCAAAGGCTGTTTGAATTAACTCTCTGCCCTGATTTAAAACTATCCATAAAGTATTTGTTTCTTTTAATTTACATTTAATTAAATTTGTGGCGTCTTTAATTATCTTTGCCGAACCACCTACCCTTGCTTGAATAAAGTTGTCTTCATCATTTTGCGTTCTTGCTTCTGAGGAACCAGCAATACTATCAAAAATTAAAACTTTAGGTATTACTCCTTGTGGATCTATGCGAAGAAATAGATTCAATTGGTCAATAGTCATCTTAAGGCCATCTTCAATAGTGTCTGCGTGGAAAATCCTGAATCTCGCTGGATCACTAAGATAGTTTTTCATGTGCCTTGTGGAAGAAGCCATTTCGGTCTCGATCATGGCAGCTATCCCCCCAGACTTCATGCAAATATTGGCAACCCATAATGCAAAACTAGTTTTACTAGATCCCTCAGATCCCATTACTTGCATGACCCTGCCCAAAGCAAATCCCTTTCTTCCAAGGCTCCATTGTAGTCCTAGATCTGGAACCTCTAAATACTTTAGGTTTGCGTCCTCCTCTAAGGCAGAGCTAACCCTGTCTAGGCCGTATTTCTCTTCAATTGAACTAGCAGATTCCATAAAATATTGATCAATGGGGTTGATTAATGCTAATTCGTCTGTTTTTATTTTCTTTGGTCTTGGCATATTTAAATTATTGATTGTGTTATTATTATGTAAAAGTTAAAGAAAATACGCCATAGTGGGGGCTATGGCGTATTTTGATTATAAATTAATCCATTAGATCTCTAATGCTTACTTTTTTGGACTCTGAAGCCGAAGAAGTTTTGGATACCTTTCTTGTGGGCACTGATATTTCTTTGTCTTCTGACATATCTATATCTTCATCTTCGTCTTCGTCAACTACTATATTTTTTGATTTTTTGGAAGGAGCTGGAAGATCATCCTCTTCTGGGGCGAAACTTCTTGTATTCTCGTTTCCAATTTCCTCTTCATCTTCGATAGATTTTGATGATGATTTTGACTCAACTTTATTGTTCTTTTTACTAGAAGCAACAAAAGACTCTTCAATTGTGTCATTATCCTCGTCTTGATCCTCTACTGTTACTCTGACCGCTTTTGCGCTAGTAATAAGTCTATCAATGTTTGGAACCCTAGATGCATAAGCTCTCTTTAGAAGCTTGGGCACATCAGAGAAATAATAAACCATTCTGTCTATCATTTCTGATTCAGTGATTTCATATAAAACATTGTCTAGGTCATACCTACTTTCAAGGGTAGTCCTTGAGATTTTGACTGGATCTTCATCGTCAATAGGCACCATATTGTATATGGCTATACCCCCAGCGGGGTTCGGTGTCAGTTTAAGACTACATGGAATCAGAGCTTTGGGGTCTGTTATATCCCCCCAATAATAACTATCAGCAGACCCAGAATCTGCTTTTCTATTTTTTCTGTTTAGCTCCGATAATAGTCCCCATTGCTGACCTCCATCTTTTGCTGAGCCAGAGCGCCTAAATGCTGTGTTTGGTATTTGCAATAGAATCGATTTTTCAGAATCTTGATCACGATCATAAAGAATGATTGAATTTACAATATATCCAGACCATTTAGTGCTAAGCCTAACATCTGGGTTTTTATACGCATTCGGCATTCTTTTTCCGTCAGCGCCAAATCCAGCGAGCTCACAATATTCTGGATCTGCTTTTGCAACTCTAATGAACTCATCAATTGGGTCGTAAGCGGTATGATCGAACGATGTAGGACTGATGATATTTTGATCTCTGTTCACAAATGGATGAAACTTTAATCCAACCGCCCATTTTGTAAACATTTGAGGATCATCTTCCTGCCTGTATGAAAGATAACTAGCTTTGTCATTTATATCTGCAATTGCAGGTAAAATACATGCAGTTATATTTTTATCTTTTTTGGTGTATTGAACTCTTACTCCCTCTCTGTAGACTAAGTGTTTTGATGTTTTTGTTTCGCCTTGTATTGTTTCGTTTATTCCTAGTGCCATATTTTTGTTGTGTTTGTTGTTTGTTTTTATCTAATTATTCCTCTACACAGCCGAGATATTTCTGTAGATCATCGCGAAGATCAATAAGTTCATCGTCTGATATATCAAGTTGTTCAGCTATGTAGTCGAATATATCTGCATCGGCTAACGCTAATCGCGCAGCCTCTAAATATATAATGATATTTTCTTCTATATTTTGGGGCAATTTCATTAATTTATTTATTTTTTGTCTTAGTTTATTTCGTCTATGTTGTATACTCTTACTGAATCGGCTATAATTGATTTTCTGTCGTTATATACATTAATTTTACCTGTTACCAATATTACTTTGTCGATATTGATATTGTCTTTTACCTGTTCATACATCTCGGGAAAGCATGTAATGCTAACCTGAAACTCTTTGTTCCCAATGTCAATGAAACACATGTCCTGACCTTTTTTAGTCTTTATTTTTTTGACTGCCAGGATTATTCCAGCTGTTTTTACTGTATATCCTTCGTGTGTTAGCATTACCTCTGGTATGTCTATGCATGAGTTCATTCCTTTGCTAATGAAATAATCAACAACGTCGGGACTCCCTATGCATAAGCTCTTGCTCTCTAAAATATCAATTTCGCCTTTAGATAGCACCTTACTAGTTTTCTCTCCCCTGAGAATGTTATACTCATGGATTAAGTTATTTCTTGTCTCAACCTTATCTTTCGATTTTACAGTGGCCAATTTATCTAAAGCACCAGCAAAGATCAATGCGTTAACAACTCTCTTATTTACTACTTTTTTGTCAACTCTGTCAAAAAAGTCTTTGAGGCTAGAATACGGGGCTTTCTCAAAAACTTCTTGGGAGGCATTTTTTACCCCCTTCACCATAGTCAATGGATACACTATTTTTTTATCTGAATCATCTATGATGTAGAAATCTACCTGGCTGATGTTTACATCGGGTAACTTTACTATTTCAGAAAAGTATTTAGCGTTTTGAGCTAGGTCTTCGTGATTTGAGTTTTGAAGAATAGCCGTCCACCACTCTAGCGGGTAATGAGACTTTAGCCACATACAAACATATGCCATATACGAATAAGCAACGCTATGGCTTAAGTTGAACGCGTAATTACTACTAGACCTACATAAACTGACAAAAGCGGATATTTGCGTGGCATCCCACCCTCTATCTTGGAGCCTCTTCCTAATGTCTGGAAGAATCTCGTTCATTTTATCGAGTTTTTTCTTTCCTATTATCTCTCTAATCTCGTCGGCTTGCTCTGGGGAGTACTGACAAGATTTTTGAAACATCGCAGATATTTGCTCTTGGAACAAAACAATGCCATGTGTATTAGAAAGTATATCTTTTAGGTCTTCGTGTAGATAAGAGACTTCTTTTTTACCCTGCCTTCTCTTTACCCATAGATCTATAAGTGTTGTTGTTTCGTCTTCTTGTTCGTCATACATCAACGCATACATTGTGCCTGGTCTGCAAGCAGCCGTAATTGCGGCTAAATCAATTATACTGCTAGGCTTTATCTGTCTGCACACCTTGGTTGGTACGGGACCATTAAATTGGAATACCGTTTCTGTTTTACCTTTGCAGAATTCTTTAAACACAATTGGTTCTTCTGGAACGTTGTATATATCGATTTCTCTGTTGTGTCTTTCTTTAATCAGTCGTATGCAGTTACCGATGTCTTTAAGTGTATTTAATCCAAGTAGATCAAATTTAATCAACCCCATCGATTCCACAGCCTCCATTGTAAACTGCGTGCATTCTTCCTCTCCAATTCTACATACTGGTACAATTTCATTAATCGGTACGTCAGATAGGCAATAAGCACTAGCGTGACGACCAAGTGATTTTGGAATACCAATAATCTGTTCCACCAAGGATTGAACGGAGGGATGCTCATCAAAGAAGTTATATAGAGATTTATTTATTTCTAATTCTCCAGCGTGGTGACCTTCTTCGTCATCCCATCCATGCAGCCATTTTAAGAGATCGCTAAATCCTTGTGGAACATTGTTTATGGTCTTGCAAACCTTGTCCACCATCAATTTATTGGCCTCATTAAATTTGGTGTCTAGTATCACCCTGCTTACGTCTCTAATTGCGCTCTTTACTTTATTTGTACCGGTAGTGCAAATTCTTACAAATTTATCTCCATACTTGGATTTTAGTGCCTCAGCTATTTTATCTGGTTCACTAAAGTCTATGTCTATGTCGGGAAGCTTTCCTCTGTTTATTCGACCAGAAGACAAGAATCTCTCAAACGATAAGTTATATTTAACTGGGTCGATGTGAGTAATTTTAAGTAAGTAAGCCAAAAGGCATCCACCAGCGCTGCCTCTTCCAGCACCAATCCATATTCCTAGTTGTCTAGCCTGTTCACAGATTTCATAGAGAGATAGAAAATACGGAAGTAGATTTATCTTTCCATTATTAGAAATAACTTGGATCTCTTTGTCCAATCTATTTCTATATTCTTCCGTATTTTTCATTCTTCCATTGCTATCTATCAAGCAATAAATTAAATTTTTTAATTTATCTTCATAGGAGGTAGAAATTTCTATCACCTCTCTTGGGAAAGAAACTTCTGGTAAGTGATATTTCTTCTCTAGGGATATTTGTTCGCACAAACCAGCAAGATTGTGGTTGCTTTCTACTCCTTCCTGGAAGTGGCTTGAAAAGCTTGTTCCATGAAGTGATAGCCACTTTTCCCATGCCTGGTTTGAACTCATTTGATAGTACTTAGTGCTAAACCTAAGTCCACTATCTTCATCTCTGCCATTTTGCAATAAAAGATCTTGCACCATTTTTTGATCTTTGTTCACAAAGTGTGCGTCAAGAGTTAACAATATTGGAATATTGTGAGCTCTTGCTATTTTCATAATTAATTCATTGCCTGATTTCTGGAAGTCGCCAGTCGGTGCAGTCTCTGTGCATTCTTTTCTCAGAAATATCGGAGAACTTGTGTTTCTCCACGTAGATTGTTTTACTCTCATATTTATATAAATTCTATATCAATGCTTAATCTATTACTATTTTTCTTGGCATTATCTTTTGACAGCCTTGATCATCTTCTGAGTCAATAGATTCATCTTCGATAGTTATTATCCTATCTGAAAGCGGCATATCTTGAGGTCTGTTTGTAATTGCTGAATAGATTTGAGACACTTTTTTTTCAAACGCCTCTTTTACAGTTATGGAACCAATCTCAGTTTCGATTATATCTGATCCAGAGAATGTATAGGTTATGCCATTTTCGTTGTCAACTTGGTAAATGTTTTTAGTTGTCCAATCTCTATCTACAGAGTGCGGCATAACTTCTGCAAACAATTTATCTCCAAATATGTCCATCAGTCTACACGCATTATAAGTGGCCATATCTTTTTCCATTCTTAGGAATGGTTTAACTATTGGCCCCTCGATGCATCCAGTTCCACATATAATACCATCTCTATATGACTCAAGGTCTTCCCATATTGCCCTTGGCTTTGGTTGACCAAATTTTTTTACAACTCTTCCGTGCCCCCATGAGCAATTAGAAATTGATAATAAATTATCATATCCAGTTTTATTTGCTGCCCACAGGGTCAAATGAAAATAATCAAATTTCTTTAAGTTTTGGTTATATATATATTCTGAATGTGGAGCTAGATAAATCTCAATTCCTGGAATACCCTTAATTCCAGATTCTTTAGTTTTTGTTATTAGATCGTATAGACCTAGTACATATCCATGGTCAGTGCAACTACATGCATCAATATTGTTTTGTTTGCAGTATTTTATGTACTGATCTATGTCAGACACCCCATCCATAAGACTGTATGTCGTATGTGTATGGAGTGGCAGTATATTTAATTTCGTTGGATTATTCATTTTAAAAATTTCTGCGTAGAAAGGAGCGAATTGCCGGTTGCGCACTGCGGGCGCTCCGGCTCCACGGGCGTGCGGTCTGAGGTGACCGTAGGTCACCTCAGTTAGCAACCCGTGGATAGCCGGATGGGGCCCGATGGTGTGGAACCGGCGAGAGATCCGCTTACGGCCTGTACTTACAGGCGTCCAAGACCTGATCGCAGCCGCTCCAGACGGGGACCTTCAGACCTACCGGGGGTAGGTCTGAAGACCCGCTGTGAGGGGCGTAGATCGTGATTTTCTATGACGCCACAGTGCAGGCCTTACATTGACTAAACTGCAATGATGAAAGTTGCACAACCGTGCAACAAAAGCCAGAAATTTTCTTATATTTTATTCAAGTTCTGCGTAAAACTCGTAAGAGTTTGTAACTGGTGGCCGTACACCGTGCCATACTGTGAGGGCCCTGGAGCAGAAGCTCCCCGGTGAACGCCGTGACCCAGACACGTAGAGAACCGGGGCGCGAGGCTCCAGGGCCCTACAGTGTTGGCACGGTTGGAAGGCCGCGCACGCACGAGTAGGGCGTGCCCAAAGGAAGGTCGTCTGGGGAGGCTCCTCCACCTCGGCAGGGCCTAATGGGCCTGCCGGGTGGAGAGAGCTCCCCTGACGAATTCCGTGGGCACGATCCAGCTCGTGTCGTGGCGGACCAGTTACTCTGGTGCCTCAGGACACCACTTATATGTACGTGACATAATAAAATGACAGAAACCTTCTGTCTAATAGCCAGAACTTTTTATAGTAATAAATTTTTGCGAATGAGTCCTGAACTGGCCCGGTTGGGCTGCCTGGTGCAACCAGGCTGCCCACCGGGTGGTTCAGGACGGTTTCCTCCCCTCGCGGCGGAGTACAATTCTTCAGTAATGCGCCGCTGCCTGCAAATTCCGGGTTAAGGCTGCACTTGTGCAGCCGGTACCCGGTAATTTGCAGGTCTGCAAGCGTTTACTGAAGAATTACATGACGCCTGCTATCTGCGAGCGTCGAGTTGCTATAAGCATTTTAAAAAGATGGCAATCTGCCATCAAAAGCCAAAAATTTATTTATTCTTTAAATGGGGAACTCAGGATCAAACTTAATACCTTTATATAAGTTTTCATTTATCTTCTCTGCCATACCTTCTTTACACATTCTCTGTATAAATTGATAAACTGCTTCAGGTTTAATATCTATTTTTCTTGTCTGTATAATGACTTGAAAAATATCTGAAATACTTATGCCATTTGAGTCCTCCGGGACACTTGCAAGTATTTCATAAATAATATTTTCTATGTCATCAGGATATTTTTGCACTGTAGTCATTTTTTGTCTTTTGTTTAATTTGTTTCCATATTTCTTCTCTTGGAGCAGAACCAGGGTCTTCAAAATCGGACAACTTCATCCATAAAAAATATACCCCTTCGAATGAGTTTTCAAGCTCCTTAAACCATGGCTCATTAGTATCTACCTCTTCATCTAATATCATCAATACTTTAGACCAATTAGATTTTAATATACGTATTTGATCTTTTGTTATCTTTTTGCCGAACGTTGCAACAGACCTTTCCCCAACCTTTATACAGTCTATCGGTCCCTCAACTACAACAACCATGTCACTGTCTTTTATAGCATAATCAAAGTTTAATAAAGACCTTGATCTATGCATTCCAGGGCATGTGTAATACTTAGGGACTTCGTAATCACTATACGTTATTTTACCGTCAGATAGTTTAACCTTCTTGGGTTTCCACCATCCAACTTCCTCTCCATGCCAAACTTCTCTCTCTGGGTTGTTTCTGTCTACTTGTCTTGCCTGCCACCCAACAAGCTTGTTTGACATATATATTGGAAAAATAATCCTTCCAGAAGTAGTACCTAATCTTGAGCAAAAGTAATAGTAACCATGAGTACAATATTGTATATCATATGCATGGCAATCACTATCTGTGACACCTCTTTCTCTTAGGTAATTTACAGCTGGATGTTTGGGGTCCAGGCAAGATATTGATTTTAGTTTTCCTGGAGAAGGTATACCATCTCTCCATTCCACGTGGTTATACGACCTAAAAGAGCTGGTCGATTCAGGTACATCATATCTGCGATGTATTTTCATACTCGCAAAAAATTGAGAACCTTCGTCAAAGAACTCTTGAAGAGCATTTCCCTTCCAGCCGCAGTCATTACACATGAATGCGCCTGTTTCTGAGTTTATAGATAGTTTATATTTTCCACCCTTTTTGTGGAACTTTCTGCAGTGTACAACATATTCTATGTGTCCACTAGCATTTGAGATTTTAGCTTCTGGAAACTGCTTAATGACCTGTTCTTTATCTATTAGCATTTGCGCCTCTTTCATTTATTGGAGTAAAATTGGCAGCTTCTGGTGGTGCAAAATCTAAGTCTGGTGGTACATCCTCAAAGGTTTGTTTATCGAGCCTGGCCTGTATTTGTGTCTCAAATATTCGACCATCCCTCATCTTTCCGGCTTTAACTGTAAGCCTTCCAGTTTCTCGGTCAGCGTCAGTAGCTCCTATACCTAAGAACACTGAACACCTGTGAGATTTGCCAAATCCCTCGGAGGCGTTAGTCATTCTAATGTTTCTGTTGTTGTCTCCACTGGCATTAGATTGTGTCGTAGCCCAAAAAGCTACATTATATTCCTTGGCCAATTCAGAGCATTTATTTGAATACTCTCTCAATTCATGTCGTAATTCTCTTTTTACTGTTCCCTTTATTCTATCCTCTGGGTCTGTTTCTAAGGCGTCTAGCCAATCTAAAAATACAACATCTGGCAAATCGTTTTGTGCTCTCATCTTAGAGAGCCTTTTTCCGATTTCTTTGATAGAGCAAGAATCCTTAGAAAAATCCAGTATCCTGAAGTTTTGTCTTATACGATCTGGGACCTGGCTGACTATACCCCATACCTCTCTATTTACATTTTCCATGTCGCCATTGTCACCAGAACGAATCCTAGAATAATCTATTTGAGTTATTCTTGAATACAAACGTTCTGATATTTTTTTGGCTGGAATCTCCAGTGTAATCAATAGAGCTTTGTATGTGGCAGATGCAGCCCCCCAACAAAAATTAACGGCTAGGGTTGTCTTTCCTAAACCTGTCATACCGCAAATTATACCAAGCTCCCCCTTACCAAGTCCACCAGTCATTCTGGAGTCTATGGAGCTTATTCCACTTGGCACAGTTATTACTGGAGTGTGAGACAGCAAGGGTGTTATTAATGGGGACACCTCAACATCTTCTTCTTCCTTACCTATCGACATTGTATCATCGATTGTAAGTTCAAGCCTTCTTGCAAGGTCTACAGCTTCTCCTGGCTTATATCCTTTTATTAATCGTTTTATTCTTACTTCAGACAAATAACTTGGAAGTATAGAAAGAAAATACTCTGGATGAATGCTCATGGAGTACATTCTATCTACCTCGCTTATTAAGCCAGGCTTTTCCTCTTCCATTATTACACCAATTTTTATCATGGAATTAAGCTGCAAAGCTAAAAGCTCCATGTGTATGCAGTTAACAACTTCTTGGTTCTGATGTTTTAGTATTTCAATACATGCTTGTATTACAGCTCTATGTATTGGAAGGTCTACGTCTAATTGGGACATCCTCCCGTCTCTGAGAACCTGAAGAAGGCTCGGGGATCTCATTATATTCGCTATTAATGCTCTTTGAAATTCTTTGTGGAAATAATCTGATATATCTTGAGACATAGTTTTCTTTTATGTATTTATTTGTTGAGGGGTTTGACTTTAATTCTGCAATTGCAGTGCCTGTATATTTTTTTAGTTTATCGAAGATGTTATCAGAACAAAGCAATACTCTTGTGTATGATTTTATTGGTAAAAAATCTAACAATAAAACATCGTCCAATTCTTTTTCCTTATTATTTGGGTTATTTAAATAATTATTTAGTATTCTTATTTCATTCTCGAACTCCATTTGACCAACTGTTTCACCTTTTTCTAGGTATTGACTGAAGATTGTCATAGAGCGCTCGCCACATAGCTGAGATGGAAATGGAATACCTCCCCATTTCTCGAACAAACTCTCCAAATAGAGAACGGGGCATATGTTTTTTTGTTTAAGTGTGTTTGCTAGTTTTATCCAGCAATCATCAAATTTTGTTCCAGATTTATATCCTGGTGTCGATCTTCTTCTAAAAATTTCGTATATTTTTTTTATGTTCCATGGTGTTATGTTTTCTTGCTGGCTTTCGTTTGTTGCCATTTTAGCTCCTTTCAAAGCAAATGAAGGCTGGGGTGTTTTTTCCTACATAAGCTCCTTCGACATTAAACTGAAAGTATTCCTCGGCTTCATCGTGAGACATGTCTTTCATAAGGGTCTCTACGCACTTGGCACGATCATAAACAGCAAATGTCCTATCAAATTGAGTAGCAATACCCACAAAGGCATCTTCATACCCATCGGCTAATTGAATTTCTTGATCCTCGCACAGGCAGGAATCAATAGTGTTTTGAATTTTTGTATTACTCATTTTACAAACTCTATTTTAGAGGGAGATGACGATTCAAATATTTTATAACCTTTTGTTGAATAATGTTTTAATCTATTTTTTGATTTCCTGGTCATGCGTTCATCCCAACAATCATTAAAGTCTATCACAACCCCAAACTCCTTACCATCGGTTAATCTTCTATTTCTCCCAGCTTTTTGTAGAACAGATATATCCGATTGCATCCAATTTGCGTTTATGATCACATAAAGATTTTTGGGGTCCACACCCTCAGCCAAACAATCAGTGGAAACCATTCTTTTTATTTCTCCACTATTGAATCCGTCTAATAACTTTTTCTTTTCCTTGGCTGGAAGTTTTCCGTGAAAAACCTTAAATGAATCGTCCAGGTACCTATACATCAATTCCTCTAAATGAGTATAAGTTCTTACATATATAACTAATTGTTGGTCTGGTGGGCATATATCCACGCATTCTTTTATCAGCTTATTTCTCTGTCGATTGAACCATACTCCGTTTCTCTCCATCGTCAATGATTGTGTTCCACTAGAGAATGCTGGCCCTGTGGTTATATCCATGACATGTACATGGAGCGGTGTAGCTCTATTCATTGCTTCAAGTTGTTGGTCTGTAAGACTAAATACTATTGGACCAAATATTGACTCCAGATATTTATCTATTCCTTTGAACCCGCCTCCAAGAGTCGCAGACAAACCATACCTAACTGCACCCTTGAAGTTTAATAAATTCTGTGAACGAACTTCACTACCCGCTCCATGCGCTTCGTCATAAATTATATAATCTATTGACTCTGGATTAAATTTATCTAAAGAAGAAGATGTGATTACCATTGTGTCTCCACTCTTTTTAGCCGTAGATAAATAAACTCCAGGATTAGACTCTGGCGACAATTCTATTAAATCTTTGTAAAGTTTTATTGCAACTGACTGTCTATTAGTAACAACTATTCCTTTTTTGCCTTTATATGCTCTACAGATAGAGGCAATAATTCTAGTTTTACCAGTATTTGTAGCCGCTTCGATCATACATCCACCGTCCTGCGACAGCATAAGCTCAACTGCACATTTTTGATCTGGATACAACCCTTCATACACTCTATCGGTAATTACGGGTTTTGCAAAGCCGTCTCCAATGTTCTCCACCTCGTATTCATGTGAATTAAGATCTAGGTAGTTCTTAACTCTAGGTAAAAGCCCATCGTGTGTAATGATACCTGTTTGATCCTTTGTGAAGGAATACAGATTCTTCTTTATCACCTTCAATGGACCATCAACTAATATTTCTCTTATTTTTCCTATTCTTTTGTCAAAAAAACTTTTTTTTATCTTTGCTCTATATTTATAGAAAAAACTAAGCTCTTCGAGTATTTCGGTGTTGAATGGCTGTATTTTTATAAGTCCATTAGATCTAATTATATTAAATTTCATTTAAAGTTTCAGTTAAGCGGGTTTCAGGATTTTGATCCACTCAGATACATACCATTTTTTTCCCTGTGCATCTGGTCTTTCAAATTCCTTGTAGTTACATATTTCTACATGAAACCATTTTCTATTTTTCTCTGTCAGGTGTGGAGCATTCGGCGTCATGCACGAATGCCAACCACTCCTAAGCCTAAAACCATCGGTTGGCAAGCTTTTTGCTTTTATCCATTCACCAATTGGTATGCTGTTCTTTTTGTCAATAAAAAGTGGGTAAACCTTATCGTCAACTTTTTTTATCGACAGCAATTTGTATGCCTTCTTAGTTTTTGATATTGATATACCAAGATCTTTTTTTTTGTTTACCATATAATTAAAATTCAATGGTTTGTTTAAAATAAGGCATTAATGATCTCTCGTGAGTAACAATCAATGTTTGTAAATTGTTAGTGTCAGAAAGCTCAGAAATACTTTCTATTATATTTTTGAAGTTCAATATAGTTTCTCTGTCTAACCATGTAGTCGGTTCATCAAGAACTATTAAATTTACTCCAGTTGTGAATATCTCTCTTGCAGCAAACCTAAATGCTAGAGATAGTACGACTTTTTGACCGCAAGACAAATCACTTGATGGTCTAACTTTGTTTCCAAAATCGCATATAAATTCATTGTCTTGACCAAGCTTTACATTATAAGCAGCACCAAATCTATTAAGGTATTCATTAATTGATTGAGACATCTTATTCATTTGATGATTTATATAAACTCCACTCAAGCCGTCATGCCTGAATATATCTCTTATTCTGGAGATTCTTGAGTGATGCGTCTTTGTACCAGAGTATAAAAGCTTACTATTATTGGCTTTTTTAAGGTCTAATACGTGTGCATGTAGCTGTGTCTCTAATTTTTTATTTGTAGATTGAATTAAATATATTTCAGACTCAAGTTTTTGGATACTTGAGGTAACATTATTATAAAAGTTTATACCGTCTTGATATTTATCTGGAGAATGAGATGGAAACGATTTGCTATCAAATTCTTTTTTTTTGCTATCAAGTAGCTCATTACTATTAGAAATAGTTTTAAGTAGTTGCTTTTTTTCTACTTCATAAGTAGATACAATACGATCAAGTTGCCTTAATTCTTTTTTGTATTCATTTGATTTAAAAATATTTTTGTCTATGTCTTGTCTGAGCTTTCTCTCTCTCTCCCTAAAATCATCTAGGTTCTCTGATCCTACGGTAGAGTTGCACAAAGGGCATTCTGTAATTGACCCACCATCGTGCTTTAAGAATACTTGTAATATTTCTAGTTCGTTTTTTTGAGCGCCAATCAGTAGATCTATGCCTTCTGAAGACTCTTTTATTCTTTGAATTTTATCTATATCAATTGTAGGTTTAACTAGCAAGCTGAGTTCTTTCTCTGAATCTGCCAATTGATTTATTATTCTGGATATTTCTTCAGATAATCTGTCTTTCTTCAGTGAATCAGAGTAATTCTTAGTTATTTTATTGAAATCTATTCCATCTATAGATTCCTTTAGTTCTATTATCTCGGACATCTTTGATTGTACAGAATTATTATTCTCATCAATCATTGACCTTATGCTTGATATAGCGTTTTTTGCTTGGTCTTCATCTATAAGGGCTGGGTACGATATATTTCTGTGCCATGACGTCAATGCATCGTCCAAACCCTCTAACCTTTGTAGACCAAAAAACTTCCTAAGTGTTTTATTTCTCTCTGCAACACTTCCAAACAAAACCCCTAGAATATCTGTCTGGCTAACAAAAACCATATTTGATAAAAAAGATTTTTCGCATCCAAGTAATTCTAGAACCCTTTCATTTACTGAATCAGCTCCCTCAATTTCTTCATTATTATATTTTAATGTGCACTGGTTACCGTGAAGAGATCTACTTATGGAAAAATTGTTTCCATTTATATCTCCCTCAACGAATATATCGCCAGTCTTTTCTCCAAACGTTATAAGATCCTTCTTCTTCTTTTTGCCGAACTCGCCAGTCATAGCGATTGAAATGGCGTTTGCAAAATTACTTTTGCCTGAACCATTTTTGCCAACTATTCCTATTATATTTTCTTCAAATGAATGCTCCACTCTCTTGTGTTGAGCAAAGTTATTCAGAATCACTTTTGATACTTTCATCTAGTTCCTTTTTTAAATCACTCATTAATATTTGTTTTACAAATTCTGGTGTAGAATTTGTCCATATATCTTCAACTATTTTGAAGTCCCTCAAATCTAGTGTTTTTTCTTTTTTCGCAAGATTTAGAAACTGTGCGTCATTATTGAAACAACTTGTTTCGTTAATGTCCGTCTCACCTGACTCTGCCTTTTCTTTCTTGAATACGTTTTTATGGAAGTAGTAAACGCTGTCAGCGAGCAATTCATTTGATTTTATTTTATCTATAACCGTCATTACGTCTGACGACTTATCTGGGTCATATCTAAATATGTTAAAATCACTTGAACCCATTATTTTTTCTATACAATCTGTACTCGACTCAAAGTTAAAAATGTTTGTACTCTGATGCGGTGTATAAGGAACAGATGTAATAGACTCAATTGATGATTTTTCGGAGTCATATATAAGTGATATGTATCTAAAATTATTATACATATCACATAACCTCAAGAAATCCACATTTCCTGGATAGCATACCGTACATTCACCAATCTGCATTTTTTTATGAATATGTAAATCACCAAGAGCTAAATATTTACATTTTTTAGACAATAATGACATATCATCCTCATCTAGTTCTGGCCTCATGATAGATGCCAAAAAATGACCAGCTGATTGATGCATCATTATTATATCCAGTCCATCTGGAATCTTGTCTATCTTTGTTTTTAGCTCAGACTTTTTTGTATGGCTAAGCCATACAATTTTAAGTGGAGACAGTTTTTCGTTTATAATGTATTTGGAGCCGGACTCATCTAGTTCTGATTCAGAGCTAAAACCCTCTTCATTTCCTAGATCAACCCACTGATGTTGACCTACCACCTTGTCATGATTTCCCGAGCAAGCAATAACCTTGCAATTACTGTCCCACCAGATTTTACACATATCTATCCAGCATTTTACGTCATCTGGAGAGGGTTCGACAGAGTCGAACACGTCTCCAGCGACAATAACAAGATTATGTTTTAATGAAATTTCTTTTGCTATTTTTAAATTATTTTTGTAAGTATTTAATTTTCTTTTTGTTATTCCGTATTGGTAACTTCCTATGTGTAGATCCGCTAAGTGTGCGATTTTAATTTTCACTATATTTTAGGTTATTGTATTTTATTTATGACTTATAATTATGGTATTCCAGGCGGCCCTATCGGACCAGGATCCCCAGTTACTCCTATGTAGCCTTCATTATTTAATTCTTCTGATGAAAAAATATTGGGAAGATCATTTTGTTCATTTATTACCTTAGTTATTAATGGTGCAGACACGGCATCAACCCTGAATACTTGATCAGACTCATAGTCGGTGTCAATCACTCTAACATTTATTGGTTCTATCTCGCCATCCGTCCTGTATATTGCGGAAATACAACCATTTGAGACGTCAATTGTCAAAAAGGTTTTTTCTCCGTTTAACATAGATGAATGTGCCGATACTATTTTGGATTTAGGCAATTCTAATATTTTTCCAGGAACAAAATCTTTGTTTGAGTAATCCATTGAAACTATCTCAATTACTTGTCCAATGAATTTGTCGGGTGATTCACATTTTCTGTTTAGCACACGAACAGAGCAGCAAACATTTCTTCCTGGTTGGTTTTTGGGTAATTGCAGCAACACATTGTCGCCAGGATTTATTTGTATTTCATTTTTCTTACTTTTCTTAGACATTAATATTTCTTATTTCTAATCCGCCAATATCTTCCTTCTATTGGAGATTGGAGGATTAATTGTTGACAGCAAGCTAGACAATTTGTCTGCCTTGTGAGGATTTGCAGATGCGATAAAATTTATTTTACCTTTTATCTTTGAACATTCTGACAAAAACCTTAGTTCGTTTTGAATTAATCCATCTTTTATTTTGTCCTTTAGTTTTAATATTTCTGTCCTTACTGCCTCTACATACGCAGGGGCAATGGTTGGCTTACCGCTGTTCATTACGTACCCAAGTATCTCCATTCTACCGCCAGTACCAATTACTTTGCTTTTCTTTTTATTTAGTTCAAAACCATTCATGGATAAAATTTTTCCAACTTTATACATAAAAATATTTATGAATTTTTTACCGTGCCTGGTTGGCCAAGTAAAAGAAAGATCATCAGCATATCTAGAATAAACAGCTCCCTTTTCTTCGGATAATCTAGTTAAGCGATAGTCTAATAACTTAAAAGCTATATTTGTTATAACTGGACTAGCTGGAGATCCTTGAGGCAAAAAATAATCATCAAATTTTATTGATGGTCCTATGTTAAATAGATCCTTTATTATTTTAAGTATTGTATCTTTGTTTACCCATTTCATTTCAAATGCATTGTATACGCATTTTTCAATGAACTCCGACATAAACAGTTTGAATATCTCGCGGTCCTTTTTTATGGCTTCTGTTATATTATATTGATTTAATTGCCCATGAATCGGAAATAAAACGCAAAAGTCCTGAAACGTACTTGGCCTTTCAGCTGCTGAAAGGCCAAGTCTTGGCCTTTCAGCTCCAAACACTTGGTGTTGTCTTTCTGTGCATACATAAGAACTTCTGGGATACAAATATGAATTTATTTCTTTTGATCCAATTGACTTTTCAATCAAAGATACTCTTAAATGATTAAAGTCAACAACAGAGCAGCAAATCAAGCTTATTAACTTCGATATATTTCGTTTATTTAATTTTATGCTGCAAACATCTATTATATTAGATACATCTTCTTCTATTATTTGATGTGCAAGCAATGAACTCTTTATTTGTTTTTCCGTAAAACTTCCGAAAAAGTTTTTCACATCAACATTGATTAATAATTCAGGTTTTTCATTCTTGAATAAATGAAGATTCACTGAATCCAAAGCAGACTTGTTTTTTGCGAATCCAAATGCATTTATATGTGGCTTAAACCTATTTAATTGTTCCGCAATTCCTGATTGAACCTGCTTTAGTTCGTCTTGTGGAGCTAAAATTACCCGGTGGTCTTCTTTTCTGGGTATAATGCACTCCTCTAGAAATGTGATTAACTCTGAAAAATATCTCATATGTTCAGCAGAGTTACTATCATATCCATAGAAAACATCCTTTAGCGTTTTACAGAATTTCTTAGAATAATTAGAAATATTAAACTCACTTAATATTTCTCGTCTAGTATCTTGTGACAAGCAATTAGTGAATTTTGCTAATTTGTGTATAAACTTGTTAGAGTTATTTGAATTAACATCTAAAAAGTTTGCCGCAAATTTCTTTTCAATACATATATTATTTTTTTTATTAAATTTTTTTGTTTTTTTAGGAATCAAAAATACTTTGTATTGTATTGCTTTATTCTGTGTCTTCATTAGAAATGTAAATATTTCTTCTCACTGAGGATACATTAACCTCTTGCTCGTTTTCATCAGTTTCTGACTCCTCAATCGCTTTTCTTATTACTGTCATGCGTTCTGGATTTTCTTGAATTTCTTCGACCTCTTTTTTAAGTGTACCAACTATCCTAGTTAGACTTGCTTCAAGGTCCAGTGCATCCGAATCATTTTTATTCCAATTAGATACACGAGAAACAGCTTCACATGCATTATTGATGGTTTTCTCTACGTCTGGATCGTTAAACAAATTTATCTGTTTAAGCTCGTTAAGCCTTTTTGTAAAATTCGTTATAGAGTGCATCCTTACGTTTTGACCGCGAGTATGTTTTCTACCGCTTTGTATAACAGCTACAACATCTTCAGTTGCCTTTACAATATGCTCTCTTATTTGCATACCAGCCTGATATACAAGTTGCGCAGCTTTCTCTGATAAGTCATTTTTAGCATCTATAGCTATTTCAGTTATTTCTGTTTGTGCCCATGAATAAATAGTCCAAGAATAATTAAATTTTCTAGCTATTTCGTTTTCTGATGGGTAAAACTGATCCATATATCCAGAGTATTCTGGATATTTTTCATTGAATTTATTTATTTGTTTTTCCTTGAGTCCTGGATACTCTTCTCTAAAGATTTCTACTTCCTTATTGAATCTCTGTTTCTCGGAGTTTAAAAAGTTCTTTAAAGTAGGGTAATAATCTTTTGGTACAAACCTAGACCCCTTTAGTCCTGGTACCCTATAGCAAGACCTATCAAGTAAATTATTTAATTTTGTTCTATATACAGAAAACTTAGACATTTTTTTTACTGGGATCAAATACTTGAAACCAGGAGTATAAATTGTATTATCTGTATCTATTCCAAGAACCTGTTGATCGTCTTCTGTTTGAGTTAATTTAGCCTCCCATCTGCTAATTGTAACGTTTATCAAGACACCATGTTTAAAGATGTCAGAAGACAGTTTTTGGGCCCAAGATATTTCGTTGTTAGATTCCTTTATTTGTTCTGCTGTTATTACGCTCATAATAAAAAAGCGGGATAGTATATTTAAATACTATCCCGCAATTAAGTTGTTTTTGTTGTGTTAGCCAGCCATCGAAGGAAGTTTAATGTTTTTCATGAAAGACATTATTTCCCCGATTATTACATTGATTTCATCCTGGTTAATTAACCTAGTTTTGGTTTGATTATTATTTTCGGGATTAATTTTGCACTCATTGTTTTTGCAAGATTTATTAGAAGAATAATACTCAGTATATACTGGAGCATTGTTCTCAATATTATTGTCAACAGAACTCAGTGCTTCATTAAACTTTGATTTTTCTCCTATCACTTTTTTTCTATAGCAAGTGTTAGATCTTTTTATTCCTCTAAGTTTATCATGACTTAGAAGAACATTAGCAAGTTCAGATATTTCTTTGTTTTTTGTAATTCCGTATGAACCCAAATAATCAACTATATTACATAGTAATATATATCTTTGATCTTCATTTAGATTTACTTTTTGTGGTTTTACAATTGTAGAGTTTGATCTTTGAGCTAACTTTGCTTTTTTTTGTTTTTTTGCTTTCATTTCTTTTGATTTTGCTTGGCTGTATTTCTATACCGTTGAACAACATTTTACTTGCTGCCTTTACCTCATCAGCCAAAACTTTATTTCTTAATTTATGCGTTGATATTATTTCCCCTGTAGAAATCAATCTTGCTACCCATTTCTGGGTAGCATTATCGAACTCTACATCAGTTATTCTTTCGACTTTAAGATTGTTTGAATCATTAATGCCAAAAAATTCATCGTAATATATACTTTTTACAGATCCGTCATCCAAGAAGTTTATAGAAATATCATTAACTTTCTTTTCCTTAGATGGCATATTATTGATTTACATTCACAGATTGAGACGCGCAACTAGCTCCTTGATACAGCTCTGGCTTATCTGCATAATCAAGTTTATTTGAATACAAATTTTCAAATATCTTTGTTGCGTCTTTGCATGATCCACCAGTGAATCCTTGTGCGTCTATTTTAGCTTCTCCCTCTGGAGTTATCGTAATTTTAACTATTTTATCGCTCATTACATTCTGACCCTCAGTTCAATATTTCCGTTAGTTGGGTTTATTTTTTCACCAAGCACTTGATAACCTTTCAGCTTGGCAGTCTTTTTATGCTGCTCAATTTGATAAGCTTGACTAAGCTTTCCAGCTTTTGGCCCAACTATTTCTTTGAGTCTAGCGTCAAATAAATCAGCCTGAATCTCATACCCATTCCCCTTTTTGATAACAGCTATTTCATATGTGCTTTTATCGCTAGAAATTACGGCATCACATTTCATGTTTTGTCCTGCGTAATATTTAGCGCTCTTTTTGTTTAGATCTAATTTAAGCCCGAGTCTGTTGCAGGCTTTTTTAAGTACCTCCAAGTCTTTGATTTCGGGCATCGACATAACGACCATGTGTGACATATTATATTATCTCCTCTAGTTCTTTTTTTATTTGTTCTTCTGTTTTGATATAGTATTTACCGTTTGATTTTTCGCCAGCTATACCTTCTGCGACTAGATACTCACAATAATTTTGTATCCAGTTTTCAAGGTCTTCTTGGCTTGTTATTTTATAATGTTCAAGTTCTTCCATTAATTGCTTCTGCTCAGATGTCATCTTCATTTAATTCAATCTTTCTTTGTTCGGTGCTTGCTCCAACTCCAGACATTCTATTGAATGTGTTTTGACCAACTCCTATTATCTTATTAGAAACAGGCTCATCATCTTCTTTATTAGCCATTAAAACTTTATGGCTTTTTGCCCAATCTAAAAGGTTTTTGGATTCTTCTGGATTTAGCTCTGCCATAATCTTTACATCATTTATGGACTCCATAAGAAGGTCTGTTGTAATTGGGTTTTCTTTACCAAATCCAACTCTCTTCACTTTTTTAATTAATCCCTCTATCACAATTTGCTCGATTTCAGATCCAGTTCTATTTGGAGTATTTATAGCTAATTTATCTATATCTATATTGTATTGAGATGGTTCCCATCCTCTTTTTCTTAGATGAATTGAAAATATTTCTTTTCTTTGTTTTAACCCTGGCAGTCCAACATACATAACTTCATCAAATCTGCCCTTTCGTAAAGCTGGAGCTGGGATATTTGTAATACTATTTGTAGTGGCAACAACAAATACATCACTTTTTCTTGATTGAGTCCAAGTCAACCATGTACCATACATGCGCTGAAAAGTACCTCCGTCTAAATTTCCTCCACCCCCTGCTCCGGCGAACAATTTCTCAAACTCGTCCACAAAAAGAATGCAGGGAGCTTGCGCCTCAGCGTCTGTTAAAGCTTTGATTAATCTACTCTCAGACTCGCCCAAAAGACTACCCATACAGGCTCCAATATCGAGCCTAAGTACAGATCTGTCCCACTCAACTCCTAACGCTTGAGCGACCCAGCTCTTGCCAGTACCACCAGGGCCTACGACACATAAACCCTTGGGCAGATCTATTCCATCTTCTCTGGCCTCATGGTTGAAAATCAATGTCCTGTCTTTTGCCCATTGCTTTAGGTTTTCCATTCCTCCAACCTGATCCATGCCCCAATCACTTTCAATGATTTTTAGCACCCCAGATTTAGAGAACAATCTAGATTTCTCCTTCTTTATTACATCCGTTTTAAAGTTGCGATGCTGAGTCTTATTTTGTCTATACTCAATAGAGTTAGCTCTATTTGCAAGAGACAAAACATTTTCAGCTTGCCACTGAGTTAAACCAGTCAAAGATTGAGCAATATTAATTGTTTCATCTTCACTCAGGCTAATAGACGGTATACCGGCAATAGACATAGAGTTCTGACTACTCCTGACCAAGGACTTCATCCTACCAACGTCTGGCAATTTATGCTCAACGTATGTTACGATATTTTCAAGCTCAATTGGTATGTCTTTGTGGTGATTTACTATTACAATACCTTTATTTTGCATCAACAAATTTGGTAATGCATTTTTTATTTTTCTAGTTAGGTATGCATTAGTGTGTTTAGTCTTGTTTGCGTCAGTCATGTAAAAAGCTACGTCAAACATTATCATTAATGATTTTTCAGGAAAAAGTTTTTTCTGGGTAATATCCCAAACATTTGTCCCGTCAATCTCACACGCTTCGTATGGAGCATCTGCAACCGAACTGAATATCTCAATTGCATGAGCTGCTCCTCCATTATCAGATGTATCTATTATTTGAGGATTTGGTTGAATTTGGCTTCTCTCTATATCCCTAATAGTGTCGGAAGCATCATATATATATAATCTATTAATTGTTTTCTTTCCTAGTAACGCGCTAGATTCGTCGCTTAAGAACCTGTCTTCTTCCTGTGTGTATACCCATATCAATGGAATATTAGAGGATACAAAGTCTTTGATAATTGAACTCATTTTTTAGTTTGTTAAATAAAAAAGGGGCACACATTGTGTGCCCCTTGCTTTAAAGTTGTTTATTTTTTTATACACCTGAATCAAAAAAACCTTCTTCAAAAGATCTAAGTGATTTATTTTTAAATACACCAGCAGTTCTAGAAAATTCTATTGCTGCAAGCATATTATTTTTTGCGGTATTGAGTCGATGATCTTGTTTTTCCTGTTCCGTAGCTTCGTCTGATATGACGTGCTGAAATGGAAAGGTGCCGCTATATTTATTATCTACAATTACCGTAAGAGCAGCAAAAGATATTTTACCGCTAAGTATTTCTCTCGCTATAACTGGAGAAATGGACGCCGCAAGCCTTGCGGCTATCTTTGCTTGATCACCAATTTGTTGGTCTACCTCTGCTGACGTCGTTGGCTTGCTTTCAGTGGATTGATCCACGTTATTGTCTTCCTGTGTCGTATTTTTTGTTTTTGTTGTGCTCATATACTTTGGTGAAGATTTTAGAACATTTAGATAGAAAATTAAATTTTATATCCTCTATGTCATCTTCTATATCTAAATTTAATTCTTTCAAGAAATGCCCTACGCCCTCTTTTATAGAAGTATCAAATGGAGTATAAACTACATCTTTATTGACTATACTTTTTTCTACTCTTGAGGATTCATCGAGAGCTGTAAATAGATCTTTTAAAATATTTTTTGTTTCGTCATTAGACTCATGCCCAATGATTTGCGCGCATTCGGTAAGTATAAAGTCTCCAGAGACTGGGCAGCGTATTGTAACTTTTTTAATAGACATGTCATCACTAGAGTAAATATAGGTATCAAACTCTACGTTTGCTCCCTTTTCAATTACGTCGGTAACGTAACTACACTCCATTAATGATTTTATATCCATTACTATTTATTATCTCTATCTTTTAATCCTTTAACTGAGACACCACTTGCGGTTATCCACAGTAAAAAACATAAAGATATATATGATATAATGTTATCGTATGTAAAGCACGTAAATAGAAACAAGCAGGCAAGAAGTAACCCTGCCCAATAAGACAGACAATATGGACAGTTAATTAGATACTCTAATTTCGATCCGCTATATTTTACTTCAATATAACCTCTTACGTAGCTAAATATATCTGACTCCTGTATTAAATAGACTATAGCCAAAATAAAATATTTAGCAAAGTATGCAAAAATTAAAAACAAAAATAAAGTTTCGATAAAATTAATTTTCATAATAACTTATATGAATCTCAAAAACGAAATTGCAGATAGTCCAGAAAGATATATAGCAGCACATGCTGATGTTTTAGCTACATCACTTCCCACTACGAACATATCTGAAAGAAACCTAGATATACCCCATCCAATAAAAAGCCATAAAAAGAAGGCGATTGGTGTAAGTATTTTGCCCATAATAAGCCCACATAGGACAACATATGATACAAAATAAACTCCAATAAATTGTGAATTATTTTTTGATACCTGTACTTTTTTCATCTTCAGTAGTTGAGTAGAATTAATTCGTTTTCTTCTTTTATCTTTTGTATGGCTTTAGTTTTTTCTATTTTTTTGGTCACCAAGCAAATACATAAAGATAAAATAGAGGCTCCAATCAAAAATATAGGCTCTGTCATATTGAAGAGCTTTTATGAAGATGTGGCATTAAATCAATCTCAACATTTTTACCGCTTATGGTTATTTTTAATTTACTCAACAATATACTGCTAAGAATTAAGCAAGTTATTGAGAGAACAAGATTAGTTGTCGTCGTCATTTTTTGTTTTGCGTTGTTGTTTTGTCTTTTCTTCTATGGTTGGTAGTTTAGCAAATATTAAAGATCTAGATGGTTGAAACTTGGAAAGACTAGAGTCTTGTAAATCTTTTTCCATGTATTTTTTAGGATTTCTAGATTTCATTATGTCTCGTCTTCTCCTTCTTCGTCTTCTTCTTTTACTATGGTTACCCCTTCTACCGAGGACACAGAAGTTTCCTCAATCTTTTTATTTTTCTTTTCTTCGATATCGTCTAGATAATTTGTGTCCTCAGGGGGAGCATCGCCAAATCTTTCGTGGGCCCATGCCCTAGTATTATCTATCTTGTCGCAGAAAAAATGAGTACCCTCATCATCCACTACAATAATTTTTCTTGGTTTGTAGGTCAGCTCTGCCCCTCGAAGACTAGTTAGCATATCCTCTGAAACCCCTTCGCTCAATAAATATTCTACTCGGTCAGGAGCAATAATCTCATTCGTTATACAACAATAAAATTTTTTGCTTTTTGAGTATTTTTTAAGTTCTTTTTTATTTAACATTTCTTTCTTTATTGCCCTGACTTAAATCATATTTATTAGAGACCCTAGAAAAATATCTTTCCTTTATACTTATCAGGTCTACTATATAAATCGTAATACGTTGGAGCTCTTAATTCTTGTTTAACCCTTTCGCGATTTATTGCAAGTATTATTTTTTCTCCAATGCTCTCGATTTGTTTGTAGAACATTTTAATTGCTAGATTGTACATATATATTAGTATCCATTTCAATATTTATTATCATTAATGAGCAATACAACAACTTCCATCTCCAAAGAGGAGCTTCAGCAATTGTACGCTAAATTGGCACCAAGACTAGATCTAGTAAACATGGTGCCGTCTTCTATAAGCTTTCAAGGAAAGCCTCTAGACATCCTTCACAGAAGACCGATGTTTTCTCCAATGTTTAGAAAAACACGAAAGGCTTTGAAGGATGTTTACATGTGCGGCAGACAGATCGGCAAAACCGTATCTATAAGCAGCTCTATTTTAATGCACTGTTGGTGGAGAGAGTTTTTTAGACTTCTCTATGTTGCTCCTATGTCTATTTATACACAGAGATTGCATAGTATGTTTATGCAACCAATGATACATGGAAAATTATTACCATGGGCTGTTTCAGACAGCAGCTGCATGAACAATGTGCACGAAAAAAGTTTTATGACTGGCAGTAGATATGTTGGAATCTCCTGCTTTAACAATGCCCAAAACGCACTTGGCTTAAGTGTGGATTGGGTAATGTTTGATGAAACCCAAGATTTAAACTCGGATTTTATACCTCAAATTCGAGAAGTAGTTGGTACATCTGAATATAGATATGAAAGTTATTTTGGAACAGCACGAGGAGTAGATAATACGCTTACAACTTTGTTCGATTCATCTACACAGAATACATGGTTTATGAAGTGTCAGTACTGTAAGCATGAAAATACACCAACACTAGCTGGTAATGTATTAGACATGATACAAATAAATGGCATAAGCTGTGTTAAATGTAAAAAATTACTGGATGTGGAGATGGGGGAATGGAGGCCATTATTTCAATACGATCCGATTAAAAGAGATAAAGAAGGTTACCATATTCCACAAATAATAATAAAAGATAGAATAACTCCACACTCTAGATATATAGATACGGTATACAATAAGTTGCATGGATCGTCCGCTTATTCAGAGGCACGATTCCTTCAGGAAATATTGGGGATACCAACTTCTCAAGGCGGTGTACCAATTACACAACAAGACATTATTGAGGCAAGTACATTGCCAATTGAGAAAGACACTATATGGAACTCACAGCAATATCAAAGAGTTACTGGCGGTGTAGACTGGGGTGGTGCAGAAATAGTTAGTTTTACTGTTGGGACGGCAGTGGGGTACAGAAACGGGGTTTTTGATTGTTTTGCTGCTATTAGGCCCACAGGAATTCCTGACGAGCAACGACACTATATCGTTGGAGAATACCTGACTAGAGCAACTGGAAGCAGGATTGACTTAGTGGGGGCTGATGCAGGCTTTGTAGGAAGTGTGCAAAATCCTAACCTTAGTCAACACATGAATACCCCCGTTGCATCCATCGCTTACGGCACAACAAAAAGATTTTTCATACCGCAAACAAATAACTGCTTTACGGTTGATAGGACAACAATAATATATATTGTATTTTCTTTAATCAAATCTAAGAGAATTAGGTTCCCTAGCGGAAGCTGGTTTGAGCAATACACTAGAGATTTATTAGCTATCTTTACAGAAGATATCTCTAATACACATGGAATAACTGTCAGAAGGTACAGCAGATATAAAGATAGACCAGACGACTTTGTACATGCACTGGGATATGCAATATTTACTGCTGCACTTGGAATAACTGATTTACCTGCTATGGCTGGTATGCCATCAAATATGTCCGTCAATGCACCATACATCAGAGACATAGGAGAAGAGGTTGCACCATTTTATTGAAGAATTGCAGATGTTTTATCAAGAAATCTGATCAATGGATGTAATGCTCTCTTCCCCTTATGAATAGTGTGTATATGGACATTTTTATTCTTGTGTATTAACTGTAGTCCATTTTTACATTTTCTTATCTTGAATCCCATTCTTTGGGAGTCTTGAATTAATCTTACGACTTTATGTTCGTCACTCATAATCAAATTTAGTCCAGTCGAGGCCACCATGCATAGGCCAAACAGTAACCCCCTCTTTTTTTGACCTTTCTATAATTTGTTCAAGTTCGCCACTGCAGTATAGACTTAATCCATAATTTCCTGGATTACATATGTACACAGACCCAGAAAACCCTTTAAATATCCAATTTTCTCCCACTTTTTCAGCGCTCTGTATTCCGCTGTTCATTTGCCAAGAATCGCTGCCTGTGTACCCCCCGTACCAGCAGCCAAAAACCTTATAAGTGGTTTTTATGTTTTCTCCATATATTTTAACTATAACCCATTTATGGGGGGTATACTCATTATTGCTCATTTTATTTTTTTATTAATTTATTGTAATCTTTATTAATTGTTTCTAGATAATGTGAAAAATCTTCAAAATCATGATTCCGGCAAGAATTTATGTATTCTTGAAGTATTTTAATTCCTTGGTGATTCATATTTAAACTTTTATATAATCTTGAAAACTCTAAATTCATTAATTCATTTAATTTTATAAAAAACGACACCACCTCATATATAGCGTCTTCTGGGTGCCTTCCGTCAGTTGTCCGCACCATATCTATACATCTTTTTTTAGTTCCCATATTCAAGTATTCCGTGTTCGCATAATAAATTATTTAATCGTATGTTGGACATTTGCAAATTACTATTATGCAGCTTTAATTCTGACAATTCTGTCTGTAGTTTCATGGATATTTCTCGCGTCTTTGATTGTGCCTTAACCATTTCGTCTGTTGCGATTGTAAAAGCATTTCTGGCATCATCACGCTCGCGTAATGCTATTGAAAGCGGTGTTCCGCAGTCATGACTTGTGGCACCCTCTAAATACCGTATACGATCACATTGATTAACTATTTTAGTTTTAAGTGTTTCAATTTCTTTTTTTAGTGACTCATTTTCTGTTTCCAGCTCAGCGGCAAAACTAGATGGTACTGTGGCGCATGAGTAAAAACCTATATGTGGAGTTGAAACTTTATCTGTCCTTGGATGAGTACTCATCTTTATTTTACTTTGTTTTTCTTTATATATTCCTGAATCTTATCGGAAGTAGATACAAAATGTTTTTTACACTCTTTTTCTGCTTCCTCTATAGTTTTTGCTGGTTTTTTAATTATAGTAACTGGCTCAGCGAACCTAACTAGCTCAACCCATGCAGTATATCCATTTTTTTTAAACCCTTCTTCTATTCCATAAGTCCATCCTAGTTCTTTTATGTGACACTCTAACCAACTAAAAGATCTGTCATCGCCAAATCTTTTCTTCCACTTAAACATGAATTTATTGTTTTTTTGTGTTTGTTTATTTTCCATTTTTATAGTTCTTCTGTTAATTTTTGCGGTCTTCTCATCCAGGTCTTTGGTTGTATATTTTCAAACCAGTCCTGAATACTTGGTATACGTCCCAAGTCTTCTGCTACATGTTGTTCGGCAACCCACCTAGTCGGTATGATCTTTCCGGTAGATAGTGTTATTGTTGTGCCAAATTGTCTTTCACATTGATATATGCCTTCGGAGTGATGCCTTAAAGCTCTGTGCCTGAAATCAGCAAACATTTCTTTGCTTTGGTCAAACCAGTTATGTATTTCTATATAATCGTCTACGCATCCACCCCACTTTTTCACAGAAGACATGCTGTGATGGTATGGGTGACTCATTAAAGCGTGCTTGTTTCGTAGTCTTCTATCATTGTGCAATGACTCCAGTCTATTTTGTTGTCTTCAACAAAAAATTGAAAGTCACCGTTAGATCCTGCGTTGATTTCCCATCCTGGATGACGTGACTCTAATACTTGATACAAATAAGTTTCAACTGCTTCGTATATATCGAGTTCTTTTTCTTTTGACTCTAACTGGAATTGTGTCGACCCCCAAGAATGATTTATTTCAGTTATTGTGATTTTAGGAGTTTTACCGCATATTTTTTTCCAGTCAAATACTTGTTCAAATTTTTTAGTTTTTTTATTTTTTATCCAAAAAGTTATGTCATTGATAGATCCACTATCTCCGGATCCACTATAAGAAGCACTTACTTCCCCCACGTTTAATACCGACAACGCAGAAAAAATAGCTTTCTTGTTTTTAGTTATACCGTCTTGGAGTTGTTCTAATTCGTTCATGTTGTTTTGGTTGTTGTTTTTGTGTTTTTAAGGATCTATGAATTTTTTTATTGATTTAACCCACTTGTCTTTTACTGCTTCCCATGAATGATTTTCAATAGTGTTTTGCATTACTTTTAAGGACTCTCTTTGAAAGTCTTTTGGGTTTTTCTTCCAGTAATTCAAAACATTTACAGCCATTTTGATGTATTCTTCTTCATCAAATGTTTCGGTCATTACTCCCCCTCCATTACTTAGGAATTGTGGAGCGTAACCAGCTGGTGATGATATAATTGGTATTCCACATATACCAGCCTCAAATAATCCAAGTGGGCCAGATTCATAGATTGATGTCATTAAGTATACGTCAATATTTTTATACATTTGGTCCATTACTTGATAGGGAGAATCTGACCTCATATACAAAGGTATTCCTGTCAATTCAGAAACACGCTTTGCGAGATGCCCTCTTTTTGTGTCCATCCCCTGACAATGCAATGAATTGTAGTGAGTAAAATATCCTAGTGTCTTAACTTCTTCCCTGGTGTATTTTGATATCTTAAAATTATTTTGATCAACACCTAGTGGGGTCAATAAAAGCTTTGAAGATATTTCTGGTATCTCTTTTTTAATTGCGTGAATTGTGTTAGGAGATACACATAAAATATTTCTAAATATATCAGTATCTTTATATAAAATATCTCTATTTGTGTATGAATTTAGTCTACTTTTTTTTGACCTAAAGGTGTAGTCAGCAACTTGCTGTGGTCCATGGCAAATAGGCAGCACCTTATTTATTGTTTCTTGATTGAATACTACATCAATGCACTCCTGCGCTGAATTCATGTCTATCAATATTGCATCAAAACTTTTAGACAATTGATTAAAATCAAAATTGCCATCAAAAGTCCATGAAATAAAGTTAAAGTTAAACTCATCCGACAGGTTATTTATTAGATCCCAGTAAACTCTGGCGTGTGACCAAACTCCCATTCCATATATTAATATTTTTGGTTTCATTAATTACTTTCTATAAGCAAACTACTTTTCTAGGTTTTATGGGACAATAATTTATTTTATATGGTTTTGTGTCATCTCTTGATACATCTCATCCAGCAACGTATCTTTACTGTATCCAATTAAATTAAGCATTTCTATTGATAATGACTGCCTCCAGAAAGCGGCTGAAACCACTTCGTGGACACTCTTATCTAGAGTGTATTCATAGCCCCAGTCCTTTATCCAACTAAGGTCAACGAAAACATTATTTTTTTCTGCGTCTAATAAAGTTTTTTCAAAAGACGTTCTAATTCTCCTTATAGCTTCTTCAGATGTTTCAGCTTTAGACTTAACAAATTTAACATCTTTTGAGTAAATGTTTCGCTTGTAAACACCAGCTAAAAAATTGCCAGTATCCATGCATTCATTTACTACATAAGTTAAATTGTCTTGGCCGATCTGTATAACTGCTGCAAGCCTAAGAAGATTAGAAGCGGAAAAATCAATAGATGGCCAATAAAAAGGCTGCCAAATGTTTGACGTATTTAAAATATTAATACTTGGCTTACTTTTATCTGTGTATGCTCCAGTTTTTGTAAACTCTCTTTGAAAAAAGAGGTCTGGCCGTCCATAAACTGAGTGTCTTATAGACACCAGGTAGTCATCAAAATCAGTTTTTTTCTTTTCTATATTTAAGTTGGTCTTCCTCAAAAAAGCTTCATCACTGTTCTGACTACCTAATATTTCCTTGCTATCTTGAGGATCTATCAATCCTGTATACGCTTGTATTGTTCTATTTACGTTTAGGTTCTCTTCATCCATTTTTACAAATAAATGGCAAAGCCTATTTAAAGTAGTTAAAGAATTTAGCTTAAGTAATTTTATAAATCTATCTGAATAATAACTTGTTGAATTAATCTCTTCTCCAAAGTCATCAAATTCACTTAGAAATGCGCGAGCAACTGATATAGTTTTTTCGTTATCTGATCCAGGTAGCCCCTTTTGTTTAGCGATTTCAAATGCTGTCTGCTTTATGCTATTTGGTCCAGTATTTATTAAATTGAAAAAACTCTCACATACAAAAATACTTTTAAGTATAGAACAGTTAGATGCAACATCAGATAGGTCACCAACCCATCCGCAATTGGTTAGGCATATAGCGTGGAATTGGTTCGTCATTACGTCGTCGCTTCCACATTTGGGGCATTTTGGGGGTTTTATTTCATTAATTAATTCATCAAAATATGTCTCGTCTTTATCGTTGTCCATGTGTTGTTTTTGTTGTTTATTTGATCTTGTATTGGATTTGGCAATCCTATCCTGATAAATACTCTTCTATCTTTGGGGTCAATCATAGGATAAGTTACCTTTTTGCGGTTAAGTTTAAGTAATTTTATTATCTCTGACTTTTTGAAGTCATAACCCATTTCCTTTAATTCAGTGAACACTTTTATATATATATTTGTGCCACTATCGTCTGTCTCAATAAATTTAGATAAATTAATGTCTTCTGTTATATACCAAGCAAAAGACTCTAAACACTGTTGAGCGTTGTACATTTTTGCTATAGCGTTTCTTAGGTTATAGACTTGGTCAGCCCTACTTAAAAGTTTTTCTGCGTTTTTTGAGTAATTTGAATTTAAGTTATCCAGGCAAAACTTAAATATAAATAACAGCATAGGTTCTGTTGTATTTAAAATTTGAGGTTTAGTGTCTGTTTTCAGGGTTATAAAATTTTTTGTATATTTTTGGTCACTATCAATCACCGAAATAGTGCAGCAATTTTTATTTAAATTTTTTGTGCTTAGTGTTTTTTCTATTGCTTGTGGCATCTTGCTTTTAACTAAATTATTTACTGTACTTATGCCAAGAACCTCAGATATTGCTCTTACTATATTTTTATTTGATACAATATGTGATACATCATTTTTAATCAAAGAATGTATAAACTGTAAAGACGCCGCAAATACTTCAGCGCCAAAGGCAGACGAACATAGTTCATTAATTTGATTTTTACATAATTTATTGTATTCCTTGATATTATTTAAATTTATTGGCGTCCTTATTTTTAAATTATTCTCTCCTATTATATTGTCGCAAATAATTATACCAGTTCTATCACACTTAAATGTTTCAGCTACAAGAGTTTCATTACTTATTCCATAAGTTTCTTTCTTTACTGTGTTTACTTTTGAAGAATTTAGTCCCCTTATAATATATGGAGTTGCCTGTATAACTAATTTATTTGCGTTCATGTAAGCTTGTTCTAATGAATTTTTTACGCAAATAGAATTAATTACTTTAAATAGTTTTTTGTGCTGGAAGAAGTCACAGTGAGGAATAAAAAACTGAACTTCGTTGTCTCCTATAAACAGCGTGCAATCATATTCTATTTTCCCCTCATCATCGCAAAGAGCTTTGTTTATGTTTACCCAGAAGTTACTAACAGGTTTCATTGTCCAGTCTTGAAGAACTTCATTATAACAATTATTGTGTACCTTAAATTGTTTATTAGCTGCTGAAAAACTGTTTACACTAGTTCCAAAAATTGCTATTGCTTCATTTATCTTTTTTTTGTCTGTATCTGTCTCAAGACAATAAAAATCAATTAATCTATTCCTAAAATGATCCGAGCAATTATGCATTTTAAGTATTTCATTACAAAAACTTTTAATTTCGTTTTTATTAGATAGCTTTAGCTCGTATACTATATCTCGAACAATATCAACTGGAGTTATTCTGTTTATCTCGTCATCAAAGCTTTTTGTAATAGAAAAAAGACCAGACTCAGTTTGAGTGAGTCGGTATATGTATACATCTGTTGATGCATTACTTAAGCAGGCAAATTTATAGCTCTTTTCTTCAAGTCCAAGAACTACATCTGTCTTTGGTGAAATCTTATTGAAGAATGTTGCTGAGCTTTCCGATCCAAGCATAACGCCCACTGGGCAGGATATTAAGCCCTGGGTATCAACCAGTGATTTTGATATATTGGAAGCAAGGAAAGATGAATCAGTTAATATTATTTTGCTGGTCCACTGCACAAAGTCAGTCCATCTCTCAGCTAAGATAGATATTTTACCACTAGGGACTGGAACTTTCACTTCACTTATATAAGAACCCAAAAGAGTGTAAATTAAGCATTTATTTGGTATGCCATTCTCATCCCTAGTCATCAGTACACTATAGTCCACTGATTGATTTAATTTACTTGTAGATCTACTAAAGAATAAGGTATTTAATGCAGCGCCAGAGATCTGTGACCAATCTCCATAACTCTTAATTCTTCTTTCATCTAATTGAACCTTTTCCCTGTAGTCATGCCTGCCCGTCTCAAATTTAGTTAAAAACTCTAAATACTTGACTCCTCTTCTAACTAAGTAATTTGACTCATTAATCGAAAACCCACATTCTATTAATTTATTTATTACTTGAGTATCGGTCATCCCAAGCCTTTTCAGCATATATGATGTAGCACAGTAAGATTCTCCACACTTAAAACACCTAAATATAGGCTCTGGGCCATTTGTTAATATTTCTAGACTTTCTTGATTATCTATTTTATTGTGGCATCTACAGGCTGCAATTGGTACAATTGTACCTGATTGAAGAACCTTGCAAGTTGACAATAATTTGACTAAATTAATAGAGGACATATATGAAAGACTTTTACTACGACTACGGTTATAACTTTATCAAAATTTTTAAAGATAAAGAAGTACCAAACTTTATAAAAGAAGCAAGCTCTTTAGAGCAAGATGAATTAAGCTCTTTGCCAGACTCTGCTTTTGCCTCTGAAAGCACGAGAAGCCTACCAATAACGGATCCAGCGAATGTATTTGTTAGTGCTGCGTATTATTATGGAGCTAACAATCCAAATAACGAGGTCGAACAAAAGATAATCAAAGCAGCAAGCTTTTTTAATATTTCCGAGGACGTTGAAAAGCTTAAGGAACAAATTAAAAGTGAAACAGCTTTAAGCAACAAGATAGCAAGCCATGAAGACACATGGGAAATAACGCTAACAAATAAAAACGGCAAAACAATTAAATATGCCGGTGATCAAACAAACATAGAGAAGTTCTCGAACGAGTTTATATCTAATTTGATTGATAAATGCACTTTTAATGAAAAAGTTGCGTGCGCGGAAAAAATCGCGAACGAGCTTTCTAAATTCAATAAGAATATTCCAGATAGAATACTTCAAGTTTCTGGGAGAAATATCACAAACACACAAAAGTTAGCTGAACAAGTCAAGGCAAGAGCCGTTAGACTTTCTGACGATTCGGATAAAGTGGCTCTCTGCAAGATAGCAGACGCTCTTGAAAGCTCTGAAGAGAAGACGATGGATGGAATGAAAAAGATAGCAGAGATGCTAGAAACCATTGATCAACAAAACAAGCTTCAAAGATTTTACGGCAAATCTATTCAAGATCCGTTTCAAAGTGTATTTAATACTTCCATGGTTGAAGCACAGAAAATGGCAAGCCTAATTGAACTGGGTGAAGAGAAATATTCTTTATTAGACCTCCAGTCAATTGATCAAGAAGTTTTTAAGTCTGCATTAACAAAAGAAGCTTTTGAGGAAATAGGTATTGGAACTGATTCTGAGGATTTGAGCAAGATCGCTGGACTAAGCGAAGAACAGAGAAAAGTTTTAGCTTCATACCTATAAGTAATGTTACCATACAAAACAAAAGACCAGGAAGTAGCTGGAAGAATAATGGCTACCCCTGGTACAATGGCTACTGTGTCTCATGCAATAGCTCTTCATTTTTTTGGTACTGACATTTACGAATGGGAACCAGAGACTCTTGCGATGGAGCTTACTGATACACTGGACGTAAAAATAGATGAAGAGAATCTTGATAGATTACACTCTATAATATCGTCAATTACTAGTAATAGTTTCTATAAAGACTGGGTAGCGTTCACAGCAGTATGCTCTGTGTTAAATAATGAAAATGATCCAGACGAATTAGCAGAAATGACCGTTGCAGAATTTACATGGGGCGTAATAGAGGTTTCTCTAAATGACGATGACGATTCTGAATTATTTTCAACTGATATATCCTCTTTAGTTGGTGTTGTACTAGATCAGGAAGGCTTTACTGCTCCTCCTCCTCAATTGCATTTTGCAAAAATGCCAGAGAAATATCTTGGCAGCACATACGGAGCAGAGATGAATCAAATGGATTCAAAATCAGATTATGCTACCGGACTCTTAAATGAATACATAAGAGACCAGTCCGTTCTTCTGTTTAAGCAAATCAAAATGTTGCCATGGATCTCTGAAGATCAATTGGAGGACATAGTAAACAACCTGTCGTCCGAAATTAACTCAGTAGCTAACAAAAAGCGTAACGATCCGCTATATGGAAATAACCTCTAACCGAGAGTCAATGTCTTTAACCCTATTTTACGGGTTAAAGTTATGACCTCGGTTAGAGGTTTTTTTGCCTGTCGGCGACGAAAATTGCCGGTAGAGCTCTGTATAGGAACACCGGTTTTTCTAGCCACTGCACTGCTCTAATCGAACGATGATCGTTCCCATGCAGTTTCACCTCATTATCGTTCAATGAGGCAACTAGCCGATAGCAAAACGCTGCTATCGGGATATTGCAACCATACTCATATGGTTTGCCGCACTTGGCTTAGATACCTGTTTATACTCGCCAAGTCGAGTTTAGTGTTAATAGATTAAATCAGGCTTTAACTATTACACTAAAAGTATGCACCACAAAAAAGTGGCCCCGGAGGGATTCGAACCCCCAACCAATCGGTTATGAGCCGACTGCTCTGACCATTGAGCTACAAGGCCAATAATAATTATTGTAAAATTGGTTTCACGCCAATCCCCCATCCAAAGAGGATTGGCGTGATTTAACCATCAACTTATGATCAATACTAAACTACAATATGATAAATACAAATATACCCAATAAACCAAAGGCTTACACAATATATTAGATAGATAAAGGATATCTACATTATATTATGGCAAAAAATGTATATTTTTGAGGTACCCCCCCTATTGTTCCGTATCTAATTCCATTAAATACTTTACATGTCTTTCCAGCAATTCTTTTAACCTTATACAGGCCAATTCATAACTAGCCCATTCTTCACTGATGTCATCAAAAATATATCCATTATGTACAATCACATATACCGGTGGTCTTCCGTAGCTCCACTTTGTCTCTATAAAATAATGACAGTCTCGGTCCTTGTGGTGGTCCCGACCAATTAACTCGTATAGTTTGTCGGTTAAGTCGGTAATTTTTTGTATTACAGTTTCATTCATATTTTTACTCTTCCCAGATTTTATTTTCGTAGTCCCAATGCCTTGAGTCATAAAAATTAATATTAATAGAAGCTCCTAGAATATTTAATTCAAAAGATACTCCAGCGTGGTCTCTTCCAGTAATGAAACTAGCGTCTAGCTCTACCTTAAAGGTGTAATCATTAAAGAAGAATAGCTCAAACTCAATATTTTTATTTTTTGAGACCTGCTTAAATATAGAGCAAATATTTTTGTAAGTAGTTTTAGTTTGAAAAAGGTTTTTTAATGATAGCTGAAAATACATATTATAAATTCCAGTATTCGGTATGAACCGAGTCTCCGCACTGCTCACATCTCTCAGACGTTTCCCAATTATCTGGCTGAAAAAGCTCAACAAGAGTATGGGCGTGAATCTCTGATCTATTCATAGCTTCCCGTATCTGTTCTATGACGTAATCTACGAACTCTTTTTGTTTATCTTCTGGAAGATCATAATAATCTTCATTATTAACAATGAAAGCGTCTGCAGTACATCCACGAGACATCTCTATTTTATATTTATTCATTTTTAGTAATTTTCTGGTACCGGAAAATCCCATACTGAGACTTTCTAGGCATAAGTAAAGTTGTTTTAATTTTTTCATTTTCTGGTTAAACAAAAAGAAGCAGGATGGTCGTTACTCCATCTAATTTTGATAGCCGTTTTTTATGAGGTGTTCGTCTTCCTCTTGTTGCGTGTCCACGTTATCTCTTCGGTTTTGCCCACGGCATGTAGCCATGCATCGAACCGTTTGACTCTCCACGCCGCTGCTTCTAATTCAAGTCTCCCATCCTTTGTACTTACCGTATGCTGGGGGAGTCTCTGGATCTAGTTTTGCTCTACGTCTTTCGCTTTTATTTTTTTTCTTTTTAATAAAAGAGTGGTAATCATTTTTTCTTTTTGATTTACCATCTGCTTGTTCACCTAAGCGTCTAATCGTTTTGCCCATATACTAAAATTGTATATCTAATTTATTATGGAATAAGTTCGTTAACTTTTGTACTACCCTCAAGAGATGTATAGTTTCTATCCAAATACTTTAGAAAAAGCTCAGATTCACCGGAATACCAACCATTGCCAGTATATACATTTAATACGTCTTGAAAATATTTTTCATACATCGCTCCAACAGATTCTAAAGAAAAATTCTCTCCCCATTTTCTACAATCCGATGGTTTTATTTTATCTATATTTTTTATTGCAGATATAAAGTCCCCCATTGTTCTGCATCTATATCCAGTTATGCCATGTATATTATTTTCTGCAAAGCAACCCCAATCTGTAGTTATTGTTGGTGTGCCAGACAATAAATTCTCTATTTGAACTCCACCAAAAGGCTCTACATACATGCTTGGGATAAAACTAGCTTTTGCATATTTCATTAATTTTTTGCGTGTATCTATATCTGCATATCCAATATATTCAACTGAGCTAGGTATCTTGAAGTTTTCATCTTTTTGGCCAGCTATAACTAGCTTGACTCCAGCTTTTTCAGCTGCTTGTATTGCTACATGAACTCCTTTACCGTCATATACTCTCCCTAGGTACAAAAAATAATCTTCTTTTTTATCTGAGTACTCGAAATCATTTAAATCAAAATAGTTGGGAATAACTACATCATACCATGATTGATTGCATTGACCGACATTCTGTAATCCGCAATAAGCGTGATAAATAGCATAAGACTCAAATACTTTCCACTTAGCCCAATGTCCACCAGCGTATCCTATTCCTGGTTCCACAACAATCATGTCTTCGTGTGCATCACATATTGCCTTTACCCCATAGCCCCAAAAAGGTAAAAGAAAATCATTTTTTTGTTTTCTCTTTTGTATCTCTGTTATTGCGTTCTTATGGAACGTCTGATATGCATTATCGTTTACGTCAAACTTGAAGAATTTTTTTCTCCAGTCGTGAGATCCATATACATCACTGAAGTCTTTATTTGTAAGGACACTCACATGTTCATCGCAAACAAGCTCAGAATCTTCATGGCCATAATGTATTATTTCATGGCCCCTAGCTTTCATCATCTTCCCAAACTTTAATACTTTTTGTGTGTACGCACAGGCAACAAATTCTTTATTTGTAACCGTGTGAGGCAATCCAAGAATGTGAAATCTCATAAATGAGTATTTCTATACGACACCGACATAAAATCAATAATTATTTTTTTTAATATTCACCAGCATCAATTACTGACGTCTCGGTTAAACATTCCTTAGTGTCGCAGTGTTCGTGACACCCAGGGACGTGAATTTCGTCGCTAGTCCAGCATTCTTCAGGTGGCATATCGTTTTCTAGGAAATGTACAGATGGACTATCAACTAGATTAAATGTTCCCTTATTGTATGAGTTCCATATATCTCTAGATCCATCATCTCTCAACTGAAAAATATCCCAATAAAACATTCCAGTCGGCAGAGCTAAAGTATCTGCACCAGTAACAGTAAACTCTGCTACTCCACCTGAGTTTGGGTCTGGATAAACTATTTGTTTGAATAGTTCACCCCCAGACGCATAAATTCTTCCACTAACAGTAAATAAAAGTCTTTTAGTACCAGCTGGATACTTAACCATAAAAGATAATGTCTGCCCTCTTGTATACACAACTGGGTCATTTCCTGGTAACGGAGCCTGAATAGTGGGAATTGTCATGTAGTCAGGCGCAAATATATTTCCTTCAACTATGTCTTTCATATTCTAAGGTGTCTTTTCCCAGCTTTTTATTAATCCGTTTTCAATAACAATTGTATGAGTTTTTGTTTGTCCGTCAATAAAAGTTACTGTTTTATTTAACTGAGTGCTAAGATCTATTCCATCTACGAGGTCTGCATTTAAGTTATTAACTTTTGCAGTTGAATTTGTGGTAAGTGGAGATACTGACGTGCTGTTAGAGGTTAGCGCTAATGATTGAAGGGTTAATGATCTAGTTAGTTCATACGATCCAGTAGATGTTCCAGCAATAATTTGTCCTTGAGCGGGTACTTGAGTTAACCCAGTTCCACCTCTATTTGGTGTTATCGCTGTAGACTCCCACCTCCCTTGCGCAACATTACCAACAGTAGTTATTGAGGTAGAACCAGTCCAATTATTTGAAGATATTTGAGATAGTATGGTATTGAATTGCTGAACATGTGTTCCAGGTAAAAGCTGTAAAAGTGCTTGCATACTTGTTGCTGAAGTAGCTGTGACTAGGCTTGAGCCCAATATTGATAATCCTAAGTCTGACCTAGCATCTATAGATGACCGTCTATTTACAGTTGGAGTTACACCGCCAGAAAGTACATAAAAATATTTAACTCCGCTATCTGTATTGTTGGATGAGCTAGAGATAGAAGACAAAAGTGTACTGAATGGTTGAATGTTCTGTCCTGGAACTAATCCCAGTATTTGAACTGTTTCATCTTTTGTCTTTTGCGCAAAACCATTTCCGGTAGTACCGACAATAAATGAATTAATCGAGGGGGACATATTAGATATTTGCTGAAGTCTAATATTGAATGGCTGGGTTTGATCTATACCAAGATTAGTCCTTGCTATGGCCTTGCCAGATTCAGTGCTTAGGTCTACCCCTAATCCGCCATATTGAGTTGAAAGAGGTGTTCCTAGGGCTACTTGATTAAAGTTTTGAGTTTGGGGCCAGGAATTTACTGTACCAAGCTTCGCATATCTAGCATCAGCAGTTGATATGTTTAATGCAAATGACTTTTTAATTTGATAGTTTGAATCAATTGCTGATATGTCATTAATTCCTAGATTAAAATTCGAACCAGTAAATTTAAGTGTTTGGTCTGCTCCTAGACTAGAAATTTCTGGAGACGAACTAGATAGTTTAACCTTGATGCCAGTTAATGACTGACCTGGTAGAGGTGATGAAGGTTTTATCTCACTAACCTCAACTATATTTTTTGAACCTAAATTTATGTCACCAGAAAAATTTCCTGTACCTAGTTTAAACTGACCAGAGCTTTTTATTGACCATAAATAATCTGTATTATTTGTGTTTGCTGCCCCAACCTCATTACCGTTTTGGAAATATATTCTTCCGCTAGATGAACCAGCGCTTATAAATAATGGGTTAGATTGATTAGGATCAATAGATATTCCATATTTATCATCTCCTAGCGAACCTATTTTCACTCTATTTATCAAAAGCCCACCATCATAAAAATTAAGAGAATTTGAGATAGATTGAAGTGTCCCATTCGAAGACTTAGTCCAAATTGTACCAGATGGACTTGAGTTAAAATTTGGGAAAATATATTGAGGTGGAACCAATATACTAGAATCAAGTGGAGCGTATCCATTTGCTTGCCCCTTTGCAATTTTTTGCTGATAGTCGCTTAACTGTAGAATAGCGTTAGATAGGTCCAATGGCTTTGACTGTGCAAAAACAGAAACAGATAGAACTACGTAAACAAAAATAAAACAAAATATGTTCATATTTAATCTATCCTCTTCATATTGACCCCGGCCTTGCTAGAGCTATAAACATATATTGGCCCGTCAGTAGCTAGTATCTCTTTTAATTTTTTCTTACTGCTCTCAGATAGCGTTGTCATTACTGCTAATGCTTGATCAGATACATCCGCAAATAATGAATTAACTTCGCAAGAGCTGCAGCCTTTCTTTTTTTGTAGCTCTGAATTTTTAACTTTAAATTGCTCGTACACTGGAATGAACTCCGGTATGTCTTTAGCGATAGACAATGAAGAAGCCAAAGATAAAGCTCTTTTTTTTGTTATTACCATATTATTTAAATGTTATTGTGTGAAGTCCAGGTGGAACTTCATCAGTAGTTGTATATACTTTGTATGGAATTGGTACATCGTATTTATTTGTTATTGTCATATCACTTTTTACAGACAAAGCAAGTGTATTGTCTATATAAAAATTTCTGTCTTTAGTATATATTGGGATGGCTACCGTGAAATAACTATCTCCATCAAATGTGTCTATATGTTTAAGGTCCTGTATTGGAGTTGGTAAGTTAGTTAAACCAGATATTTCCGTGGCCGATGGCGTGCTATTTGTAACTCCATAATATAAACTTATAGCATCTGACGGATAAGACGCGATTAAATCTGGTTCAATATTTATAGATAAATCATTCGATTCAGCTAAGCTAAATACCTCTGATGATATTTTCCTCCAAGAATCCTCTAATTCTTTTTTGCTTTCGAACATTAATTCAATTGTATCAGTTCTAAAAAAACTTGTACCACTGGGATCCGGATGATTCGCTGGTATCCATTCAAGTTCTCCAACTGAAGCTACGGAATAAAATGTGTCTAATTCATTTTGTGAATAAGAAGATGAAACATCTCGTTGCATTACAAATATATTTCTATCTATATTGTGTGCAACATCTACACTTACTTTAAGTAAAAAACCTGCAAGCTGCAATAGCTTACCGCTGTCTATTCTATTACTGTTGCTTGTTTCTCTCTTTATAATCAAAACTGTTTTTTGCATAAATATATTATTAACTGAATTTCGCCTGACAGCAAGAATTAGCATTTGCGCATCCACCGGGACCTCTTGCACCTACAGTACTCCCGTCAGCGGTTGTACCTGGGTGTCCAGCAGGACCAGTTACTCCAGCAGGACCAGTTACTCCAGCAGGTCCAGAAAGACCAGGAGGTCCAGAAAGACCAGGAGGTCCAGAAAGACCAGGAGGTCCAGTTGGGCCAGGTGGCCCAGATGGTCCGGCAACTCCTGGGGGACCAGTAGGTCCAGGTGGTCCAGGAGGCCCAGTTGGTCCATCGTATCCAGCCGAGCCAGATGGTCCAGGTGGTCCAGGAGGACCTGTAGGCCCAGGTGGTCCAGTTAAACCGTCCGTACCGGCAGATCCGCTAGGTCCGGCAGGCCCATTTGATCCAGGCGAGCCAGATGGGCCCGCTGGGCCAGGTGAACCGTCTGAACCAGGTGTACCAGATGCCCCAGTTGCTCCTTGTGCCCCAGATGCTCCAGGGGGACCATATGGCCCAGTTTGTCCATCTACGCCATGCGATCCGGTAGGTCCAGGTGGGCCAGTAGGTCCAGGAGTAGTAGATCCAGTTGGACCTGGAGCTCCAGCAGGCCCATTTGATCCAGGCGGCCCTCCTGATCCAGTTGGTCCAGGTGGACCAGCAGGACCAGTAGCTCCCTGAGAGCCAGGTGAACCAGGCGGTGAAGTAGTCGGCCCAGTATTCCCAGTAGGTCCAGGAATAATAGATCCAGTTGGACCTGGAGCTCCAGCAGGCCCATTTGATCCTGATGCTCCAGGAGGTCCAGTTGGACCAGGAGGACCAGGAGTTCCACCCCCAGGAGGACCTGTAGGCCCAGGAGGTCCAGGAAGACTTGAGCCTGGAGTTCCACTGGGTCCAGGAGGACCAGGAGGTCCACTGATTCCAGGAATAATAGACCCAGCTGGACCTGGAGCTCCAGCAGGTCCATTTGATCCTGATGTTCCAGGAGGTCCAGTTGGACCAGGAGGACCAGCAAGACCGGATGCACCATCTACTGCGTTATTTTGTCCAGGAGGGCCTGTTGGTCCAGGTGGACCAGTAGGACCTGGAGCTCCGTAACCAGCCGGTCCAGGTGGTCCAGGTGGTCCAGACACAGATATTCCTGGAGCGCCAGGAGCTCCAGCAGGCCCATTTGATCCAGGCGGTCCAGATGGTCCAGCAATTCCAGGCGGTCCAGATTGCCCAGCCAATCCTGCAGGCCCAGTAGCTCCTGGATTGCCAGGGGCTCCTTGCGGTCCAGCCGCGCCAGTAGCGCCAGGAGGCCCAGGTGGTCCAGTGACACTAACTCCAGGTGGTCCAGGATTGCCAACCCCTCCGGCTGGCCCTTGGGGTCCAGGTGGACCCTGCGGACCAGGTGTTGTTCCTGGGGGACCAGCAGGACCAGGAGTAGTATTCGGTGTTCCAGGGGTTCCAGATGGACCAGCAAGACCAGGTGAGCCAGACGCACCAGGAGGACCTACTATGGTTCCTTGTGGACCTTGTTGTCCAGTTGCTCCCATCGGTCCAACTGGTCCGTCATATCCTTTTTGTCCAGGCGGACCTACGTTTCCTGTTGCGCCCTGCATACCTGTAGCTCCTCTAAGCCCAGGAACCCCAATAGCCCCAGGTAATCCAGTCGCTCCATTTAATCCTGGCGGTCCATCTTTACCTGGTGGCCCCTGCACACCTGGCAGTCCATCATCTCCATCTGGTCCAGTATCTCCTTGTAAACCATCTGGTCCAGTGGGGCCTCTGGGTCCTACTGGACCCATTGTATTTACCCCTTTTTTTCCTATTGCCCCAAAAGAACCAGTAGCTCCTGCATTTCTGCCTGGATCACCCATGGGGCCAGTTACCCCAGTAGATCCTGTTGCTCCAATTAATCCTGTTGCTCCAGTAATTCCAAAAGCACCAGGAGATCCATTAACTCCTGGTATTCCCTGTTGACCAGATGGACCTGTTGCCCCGAGACACCCGTCTATCGGATCAATTTGAGTATTGATTTCTAAATTGTCTAATATCTCTGGGGTTTTACATAAATTAATAGGATCTATTAATTTAATGTCACAAGGCTCAATTAGCGGTGGCGTAAAATCACAGTCATTCATTCAGTGTAAGTGTATTATATATTAATACCAACTACATGTAACGCAAGAAGTACAGGTATTTCCACCAGGAGGCCCAGGAGGCCCAGGAGTTCCTGGTGGTCCAGTTACTCCAGGCGGTCCAGTTACTCCAGGGGGTCCAGTTACTCCAGCAGGTCCAGAAAGACCAGGAGGTCCAGAAACTCCAGCAGGACCAGATACCCCCGGAGGTCCAGTTACACCAGGTGCACCTACAGCACCACTTGGCCCAGGAGGACCAGCAGGGCCAGTAGGACCTGGCGGACCTGGAACCCCGTTAACAGTGCTAGAAGAACCAGCAGGGCCAGTAGGACCTGGAGGACCAGGAGGTCCAAAGTTACTATTTGGATTTCCGTTAGGTCCTGGCGGCCCTGCTGGTCCAGTTACTCCATCTGGTCCAGGTGGTCCAGGAGGCCCAGTTGGTCCATTGTATCCATTCGAGCCAGATGGTCCAGGTGGTCCAGGAGGACCAGGTGATCCAGCAGGACCTTGTGGTCCAGGAGTAGTATTCGATATTCCAGGAGTTCCAGGAGGGCCAGCAGGACCAGGAGGACCAGTAACACTATATCCAGGAGGACCTGTAGGCCCAGGTGGTCCAGTTAAACCGTCATTCCCAGGTAGCCCAGGTGGTCCTGTTGGACCAGGAGGCCCAGTTACTCCTTGTATTCCGGGGGTGCCATCATTATTAGGTCCAGGTGGTCCAGGTGGACCAGTTATACCGTACCCAGGTGGGCCAGGTGGTCCAGTTGGTCCATTATTACCAGGAGTTCCGCTAGGTCCAGGAGGCCCAGGAGGTCCAGTGCCTCCGCCACTGCCTGAGGGTCCAGGAGGTCCAGGAGGTCCAGGAGGTCCAGGGGTTGCATTAGTTCCTGGATTTCCAGCAGGCCCAACAGGACCTTGAGATCCAGCAGGTCCTACACCTCCAGGAGGTCCAGTTGGGCCAGGTGGTCCAGTTACTCCAGGGTTTCCAGCAGGTCCAGCAGGTCCACTTGATCCAGGCGGCCCAGATACACCTGGATTACCGGAAGTACCACTAGGCCCAGGAGGACCTGTAGGCCCAGTAGGTCCAGGGTTACCAACTCCAGTAGCTCCAGGTGGACCTTGGTTGCCATTTGGTCCATTGCCCCCTGGGGGACCGGTAGGGCCAGGTGGTCCAGTAACTCCATCGGGTCCAGATGGCCCAGGAGGGCCAGAAATACCGTTAGTCCCCGCAACACCAGTAGGTCCAGGTGGTCCTGTTGGACCAGGAGGTCCAGCCACACCAATAGATCCTGAGGCACCAGGAGGACCAACTGGACCAGGATTACCAATACCACCAGCAGGACCAGCAGGACCAGCTGTGCCTGATGCTCCAGGGGGACCGGGAGGACCTACACCACCAGCAGGACCAGCAGGACCAGGAGGACCAACTGGTCCATCACTACCCGTTTGGCCAGGTAAGCCAACAGATCCAGTAGAACCAATCGCTCCTGGTGGCCCCATGGGTCCAGGGTTGCCTGAAGCCCCAACTACCCCAGGAGGTCCTTGATTGCCTGGATTTCCTGTTAATCCCGTCGCTCCCGGACCCCCAGTCAAACCAATTACCCCAGGAGCCCCAGGTAATCCAGTAGCTCCATTAATCCCAGGAAGACCTCGTACACCATCTGATCCATCTAACCCAGGAACCCCAGGCAATCCTGGAGGACCTGGTATACCATCTTTACCTGGGTTTCCTTTGGGACCATCTTCACCTTTCTTGCCTTGATTTCCTATTGGTCCAGTTGGGCCAGGGATAGGATCCCCAGGCGGTCCTGCGGGCCCAGGCAATCCAATGTTACCAGTTGGACCAGCTAACCCAGTTGCTCCTGTTGCTCCTTTAACTCCTACGGCCCCCGTAATACCGGTTGAACCCATCAATCCGGGAGCGCCTGGTGCGCCTGGGCTTCCGTCAAGACCAATTATACCAGGAATTCCAGGAACACCACTACATCCTGGAATTCCAATGGTTAAGTCTTGTGTGTTTAGTACACTATATACAAAAACAGGAGTTTTACATATTAAATCTGGTAGCTTAACCTGTATCTCACAATCAGACAAAACTGGGGGAATAAATTTACAATCTTTATCCATTGATATAAAAAAAATTTAGTAATAATACTAGCAACTTGGACTTCTCATGTAAAAACATATCTGACAGCTACCACTACAATTCGATTGTCCATTTCCGCCAGCTGTTCCAGGTTGTGGTATACTTCCAGGGGGTCCAGTTACCCCAGTGGGTCCAGTTACTCCAGCAGGTCCAGAAAGACCAGGAGGTCCAGAAAGACCAGGAGGTCCAGAAAGACCAGGAGGTCCAGTTGGGCCAGGGGGCCCAGATACACCAGGTGCACCTACAGCACCACTTGGCCCAGGAGGACCAACAGGTCCCATAGGGCCAATAAGCCCATCAACACCATTTGATCCAGCAGGTCCAGGTGGACCAATAGGACCTGGAGCTCCAGCAGGCCCATTTGATCCTGAGGCTCCAGGAGGACCTGGAGGCCCAGGAGTAGTATTTGGGGTCCCGCTTGCCCCAGATGCACCAGTAGGACCAGGATTATTATTTGGTGTTCCGCTCGCTCCAGGAGGACCAGGTTGACCATCAGGCCCAGTTATGCCAGGTGGTCCAGGATTTCCTGATGTACCTGGAGTTCCACTAGGCCCAGGAGGACCTGGAGGCCCAGGCGGTCCAGGTACAGTAGATGGAAGTCCTGGAGGTCCAGGAGGTCCAAAATTAGAATTTGGTGCTCCACTTGGCCCAGGAGGTCCAGGTGGACCAGTTGGGCCAGGAGGCCCAGGCGGTCCAGTTAATCCAGGTATATTTGTTCCGGGGGGTCCAGGAGGACCAGGAAGTCCAGGCACACTTGTTCCAGCAGGACCAGGAGGTCCAAAATTAGAATTTGGTGCACCAGGTGCTCCTGGTGGCCCAGTTGGCCCTGGGTTTCCGTAACTACCAGAAGCCCCAGGTCCAGGGGGACCAGGTGGTCCAGTTGGCCCTGGGGACGGATTTCCGTTTGTACCTGTTGCTCCAGGAGGTCCAGTTGGCCCAGGTGGCCCCATAGTGCCACTTGCCCCAGGAGGACCTGGTAGTCCAAAGTTTAAGTTTGAAGGACCAGGTGGCCCAGCAGGACCAGGTGGCCCAACAGGCCCAACTCCGCCAGGAGTACCAGCAGAACCAGGAGTTCCACTAGGTCCAGGAGGTCCAGGAGGACCAGTAGGACCCGGTAAAGAAGTGCCAGGAGGTCCAGTTGGACCAGGAGAACCAGGAGTTCCACTAGGTCCAGGAGGTCCAGGAGGACCAAAATTTAAGTTAGGTTGACCTGCAGGTCCAGCAGGACCTTGGGGTCCAGCAGATCCAGATGCTCCTTGCGCACCAGACGCCCCAGGTGGTCCAGTAACTCCAGGTGGCCCAGGGTTTCCATTTGAGCCAGCAGGACCTTGTGGTCCAGTTGGGCCTGGCCCTCCTGGTGGTCCAGGTGGCCCAGAAGGGCTTGTACCAGGTGGACCAGTTGGTCCAGGATTTCCTATTGGACCAGGAGGCCCAGCAGGACCAGGTGTACCAGGATTTCCTGGACTGCCAGAAGCACCAGGTTGACCAATAGAACCAGAAGCTCCAGGAACGCCAGGTCCTCCAGCGCCACCTGGTGGCCCTACAGGCCCAGGGGGCCCCACAGGACCAGATACTCCAGGCAATCCCCTGGATCCAGTTGGGCCAACTCTTCCTTGAGGTCCATCTACTCCAGGAGGCCCAACAGTCCCAGTGCTTCCAGGTAAACCAGGTAATCCCACCTTGCCTGTTTTTCCTGGTTGCCCATCTGGTCCAGCGGGACCAGTGCTGCCGTTTTTTCCAGTATCCCCTTTGGGTCCAATAACTCCTGGTGGGCCAGTAGGCCCTGTTGGACCAGCTGGACCTACTGGTCCAGCGATTCCAGGGGGTCCATCTACTCCAGTTGCTCCAAAACCACCAGGAGGGCCAGGAGGGCCACTTAAACCTATATCACCAGTTATACCAGTAGAACCAGGGAGTCCTTGTTGGCCAGTTTGCCCAGTAGCCCCAATTGCTCCAACTGCTCCAGGTATACCGAAACCACCTGGAGTACCTTGTATGCCAGTGGCCCCAACACACCCAGGTATAGCGTATTCTACGCTAAATATGGTTGGTGTAACCTGTTTTGGAGATGGACACAAAAAAACAAAGTTAGGTATTTTTACTTCACACTCCAAGATATATGGAGGAGTAAACTCACAATCTGTTATTGTATTTTTTACGTCTGGCATTTCGCTATTTTTGTTTTTGGATCAATAGCTACCACTATTTTATATTCTTCCGGAAGATTGAATATCAATACGCCATTGTCACCCTCTATCTTAAAGTTTCCAGATTCATCTGGTGTCACTCCATTTATTGAAAATACTCCATTACAGATATCGTTTTTTTCGTCATTATATCTTTTGCCTGATCCTATATTTGCGGATGAATTAATTGTAAACTTTTTATCAGCTTGATAAATATAGGAATTATATCCAGGAGAAACCTTCACATCACCATTTATATTTTTTTTGTGATATCCATCCTGGTCTACAATATTTAATTCATCGATAACTATATTACCTGAGTAGATTACTTGAGTTGGTTCTATTTTTAACCCTATATCACCTTGGTTGCTAAATAAATTTGATGGAAATAAATAATTATCAGGATTTGATGCAATATCCAATACAGAAGAATTTACCAAAGTCCTTAATTCAAACATTTTAATTCCACTAGAATTCCACACACTGGATACACCTAAATACGGCCATTGAGAATTGTCTAATGGAATATATACACATATCATCCCATTAAATACATGCTCATTTTCTGGTACCTTGTGTACTAAAAAAAATAATGTGCAAAATCCATCTAACAAAAATTGCTTATACTCATTTGGTAAATCTGCTGAATAGTTTGCGACCAAGTATAGGCTGGGGGACTCATGTGTCTTAAACCTTGTCCAGCATTTAAAATCTATGAAACACGAGTTTTTAACCTTACTAGAAACCGTGTTCTCTACGAAAGGAAAAGATCTATTAGAGTTTTCAGAGAAAAAAGATGGATAAGAGCTATTCATTTGGTTAATTCTATTTTTATCCCACCCTCTGACTGATTTATTCTTATAACCTGTCTTTCGTCTAGTGTGTTAGACGGCTGCCCAACGTCTCTTGGCTTTATATATAAATCTAGCTCCTCTGGAGATATACCATTTATTTTTTTTAATATAATTTGATTTGGATCACAGCATTCATCAATTGCATTAGAACTATTTTTGCCTATAGAGTCAAAAACAATTATATTGCTATTTCCATTCATCTCGACCCCTGGTCCTTCATGAAAGTTTATAAAACCATTTATTCTTTGAGGCCCAATTTTTATTGAAGAAACCTGCTTTGATGGGTACGTAAATAAACAAGTAGGATTTAATAGAATTTGTCTGCTGTCAAAATTCTTAGAAAAAGATTTTCTATTGTTAGATAAATTCAAAAAATATGTACCAGTAATTATACTACCTACCGAAATACCCCTACTATCCATTATTGGTATTAATTTGTATGGGGTAATTTGATCGTTTGATGAAAAAGTGTATTTTCTAGAGCTACCGGACTTTAATTCTCCATAGAATGAATCAACCTTCAAAGACAGACTAGATAACCATATATCAGTGTCTTCATAGACTACTAAGGAAGCATCAATAAAAATAGTATTATCTATTTCCGAATTATTGTAAGTAAACGGAAAAGTAGATTCGGAGTTTTGATTTCTCCACTCTTTGTATGTTAATGCTTCCATTTTTATATTATAAACTCTTCGCTAGGTAGTCTTCCATCTGGAAATGGTATAATTTTAGTGTCTTCACATATTTCTTCGCTATTTTTCTGCAAAGATAAAATTATACCATCAGCAGTATTTTCTATCTCTAATCCACTGGAACTGCTTCCAACCTCTAATTCAAATTTTCCGTTTTGTTCATTTAATTTAAAATCACCAACCTCAATATTTATATTACCGTTTTGAGGATTAGGTGATACATTATTAATTTTTTTAATTGGTGTATGTGGACAATCACATACAGTCCTTGGAGGTTGACATATATCCTCTATGACTGATGGGTCGGATAAATAAAATAAAACATTTGATTGATCTATTACTACTTTTTGGGTAACTCCGTTTTGATTTATTTGCCTAATTGTATTATTATTGGAATCTACCATGGTGTTAAGTAAACCAATCGTAGACAAGTCTATGTCTCCAACTACTTTTCCCATGTTGTACTCAATTGATTTTATTGCGGGCTCTCCAGCACATATATAACAGTAGTTTATTAAAGGTATATTTGTATTTGTAAATTTATGCAATCCGCTTAATCTCATGTGATAGAATTTTGTTAAATCACCAAAAGCCACATTCCCAGATACCCCCACATCAGACAACGGAATAATTGGAGATGACACAAATTTATTTAAAAGACTTCCTTGAGCCATAAAAATATCTTGATCAAGGATTGAGTCATAAAAAGTTGCTGTAAAAATATTTCCAGAAAAATGTATTGAAGACAAAGATATTTTAGCATCATTCACATGAACAATTGCCATACAATCAACAATCAATAAATCAGAGAATGTAAAATTCTTGTCTGATAATTCATATTTTTTATACTCAAATGGATAAGACCTTAATGAGTTTAAATTATACCAATCTTCAATATCTCCTATCATATAATTATTGATCTAATTGTATAACTCTATAGGTTTGTCTACTTATCAATTCTCCGCCGCAACTTTTTGACTGCAAAACTGGACCATATTCATATCTAGCTATCCAGACATCTTTCTTGCATCCATAAGTTCCTGTCCATACTTGATCGTCGTTAACTGTCCCACCATATATGCCGTTAGATTCACATTTTATTGTAAGGTTATTGTCTTTTAAATCAAATACAGGAAAATTAGCAACAAAAGTTATATCTGTATAGCTACCTGGCATTATTGGTTTGATATCTCCATATTCAGAGTTTGATCCAATAACAAAACCTCCGAAAAATCCGCTAGGTAAATCAGGTGAATTATTGTAATAGTCTTTTGGCGTAGTAGTCAAAGCAGGAAGCTCCTCGATTGAAGAATATATCAAGGGTGGCTTGTCTGACTCCAGGCTAGGGTCAAATTCTAGTATAGAAAAACTTTGTGGTTCTATGCCAAATCCTCCAACAACACTCAACCTAAAGTCCACATAAATTGGAACTGAGCAGGTGTTCTGCACACTAATTCTAAATTGATCTTCAAATACTCTCAGGTTTCTCACCCTACAAATTGGCCGTCTTTCTTTATTTATTTTATTTACAGCGTCATTGTACAGCTCGGTGTTTGATGTAACCATTTGCACAAGTAGATCGCACACTTCTTTTAATTTTCTAGACCTTCTCTCTATTGCTGCTGTATATGCTCTGTATTTTTCGCACCCGCAACACGGTAAACAATCACTGAGAAGCTGTACAGAATTCAATAACTTTATATCTTGTTGTTCGTCTGGTGAGTCATCAGAAAATCGTGTTTCTGGTCTCTCTATTTTTGTTAAGCATCCTACAGTATTCAACCTAAATCTACCTGTATCATCTGGGCCAACATTATTAATAAACTTAATGTCCGTGTTTAGCGTAGAATCATTACTAGTGGTTGCTACTGGAGTAGCAGAAACAATTATTAGATTGGGGTCTACTAAATCTTTGGAGAAAACTACGTTAGGCCCAGCTTTTATTTTTTGTATAATCTCCCTGCCCCATTCATTTTCTTCTGGAATAGAGGGGGCTACATAAAAATTAGGATTACTGCTTGTTATATAGTCTGGAAGTTTTTGTATGAAAACTCTCCTAAAACCCTTGCTTCCTGGATTTATTACCGATGAATCAAGCAACGATGATTCTTTATCAAGGTTGGATAAATTCTGCAAAGCGTTATCCCAGGAAGAACCAATAGTAAACATGCATACCGCATATTTTGTAGCATATCCAGTTATCTGAGAAAATACAGGATTACTATATTTTAATGTTATTTGATCTCCTTTTCTGTTTACGCTAGTAGTTATTCCATTTTTCTGTACGCTTCTTCTTCGAGAAATTGATCCAGAAATAATTGCTATTTCTTCTGTTTGTGAATATTTAAATTCAAGAACGTATGAATCATTTTGCGAGCTATATATAACGCTAGATAAATATATAGAATTGTTTGAATAGTAGTCTGGAAAAAATTTAAGATCTACGATAAAATCCTTTGGAATTCCATTAGCTGAAATTGTTTTTTCACTGAATGGAAACGCCCTTATTGAATTTTCTTGCTGCCATTCTTGTATATTTTTCACAGATTTGCAATTAAGTTTGCAAGTAACTCACTTTGAGTTCCTTGAGTTGTTAAAACAAGTTCCCTAAGTCTTTCTTCCTGTTGTTTTAACTGTTCTAATCCTGCAGTCAAAAATTCTAGATCAACACAGCCACAGCAAGAACTTGAACATAAATCGTTAACTTTTATAGAGTTGGCATCTTTGTACTCATCAATCCCTATGCATTCCGACTCCTCTATCCAAAAGTTTCCATTTGAGTCTGGCCTAACACCATTAATAGTTTTTATACATGGACTGTAAAAGGCTTTAGCTGTTTCACACCCGTCTGGTTCTTTTATGACGTTCTCATCTACTATTGCATCTATCTTTACGCAACCATATTGGTCGGTCTCGCCAGTATCTATATTTATTAATGGGTCGTACGTTATTCTTACGTTTTGTCCAGCTTTTATCTTTAAAACATCAGTGGCTCTATGAATTAATACATTATTTGAATCATATATATCTATGTATTGCATAGACGGCATAGAAACAAATCTACAATTTATTTCTAGCTTAGTTGAGGAGCTATCAAAATCGAAATTACCTAGACCCCTGTTTATCGTCTCTGCTATATCACCTACCGCAATTGCTCCAAGCACTGATGAGTTTTCATTCTGACCAATAAAAGAATGGTAACTAAATTTAGAAAAATTTTTAGTATCTATTTCTATTGTTGATATATATGTCGGAGAAATTAAAGTATCTTCAGGTTGATACGATATAGATATCTTAATAACTGGGACAGATACAAATAGACCAGATATAAAAAATACTCCATCTGCGTACGCTCTTGAATGATTGACCTGTGCAGAGACAATTAGATCGTTCGATATTGTATACGACCCGCTCTTGTCAATTCTAGAGCAGTTTTCTGCTATTGGGTAATTTCTAACAGAGTTGGAGTTTAGCCACTCAGGGAAAATTATACTTTGTGCCACTAGATAACCTCCGTTCTCCAGTTTATATCTAAAAAGCTTATATCTCCAGGGTAAGTATCTCCGTCTTCTCCAAACGTAGAAACTCTTTCTATCATAACATAAACAACATCACCTGGTCTTATTTTTTGTTGATTTATATTGTTTATCTTTCCGTATAAAACAAATAAATCAGTGTTTCCGTTGTTTGATATTATTGAACCCTGTTTAGGGAATTGATTTTTGTCTACCGTATAAGCTAAGTAATTGGTTAGTTGAGTTTTCCAGTATTTTATATCAAAAGATACTTCATCACTTGAGTCATCAATGTAATTAAGGTTAAAGTTATTCCAAGAGGCTCTAGGGGCATTACCAAGTCCTGACGGAAATACATAGTAATTTGCCTTAAATAGTGCATTATATGTATTTGTTTGCGATACAGAGGAGGATCCAAATACATTTGAAGATAAAAATAATTTTACTCCACTGCTCTCTGGCACGGCCTGATATGGTATTTTTATTTTTGCTACCATCTGGCATTTAGCGGATCCAGGAGGCAAGAATGTTACACAGGGCATAACTCCATTATGTAAATATTCTTTTGCGTTTTTTAGCGAAACTATAGATACCTCACCAGATGATTGTATTGTTGTGCTCGATATAATAACCTTACCTGTTTCAGCTGAGTTACCCTGTAAATTCTTGATCTCTATCCCCTGACCCGCAATAACTCTGCTTACGAGGGGGGATGTTACAAACTTTTGAGTATCTGAATCAATTCTAGAGAAGCACTTGTCCGCATCTGGGCCGTCTGTAGTATTTAAGTCGAGTCTTAGATCAATTGCAAGATTACCTGTAGTTGACTCTTCTTTCGTAAAGCAATCAAGTACTTGTATTGCTGGAGTAAAACTTTGAAGTGAAAGCACTAGTGGTCTTGCCGTACTTACGTTTGCCTTTGAGAAAAACAATTGTAGGTACTTGCTTAGTGATTGATTTGGATCTGGGTCGGTATCAATTCTTCTAGCAATATAGTCATGAGGCCATGGAGAATCTGTTTTTTGTTCGTTGTTGCTGAAGGTTCCAGGGACCCAGAATAAGTCTTGTGGAAAACATTTAAAATCTTTCGACTCTATTAAATCTATACCATTATTGCTTATTGTTACAGATTCTGTCGGAGTAGGAGGCCAAACTGCGTTTACCCTTTTATTGAACTCTCTTAAGTATCTATATTTTGTGCCTACTGTATATCTCCCATCAAATGAGTTAACGTTTGTCCATCCATTTGTGTCGAACGGATAATAAATGCAAAATTTATCAGCACCGTCCGTAGACATTGCAGTAGTAAAATCTTGTTGAAGGGTGTTACCCGAATACACGCCATCATGCCTGACGAAAGAAATATCTATACCAGTATTTGGTATTGTGATCCATTTTCCGTAGTCAGGTATGCTAACCTGAGAGACGACTTCAATTGACCCGCTAGATGGATCATCAAAATCAAGTAATGAACCTCTTCCAAATCTAAATCCAATTTTATTGTCAGTAGTTTTTACAATATCAATTCTAAATTGTTCAGCAATAGATGTATATGATCCATTGCCCTTTAAACACATTATAAATGGAGGAACATCTCCTTCTGGCCTGGATGAAGAGTAAAAATAATCAACATACTTTATACCATTTTTTTCTACGTAACCCTTTCTGGATATGTTTTGGCTTGCAGATGGTTTTGCTTCTAGCGTAAATTTATAGTGTATATGTGATTCAAATATATCTTTTTGTAGTGGCTGAACAAAAGCATCTTTCTCCGTAAAAAATCCTAATTGTACTAATGGAGCTCCACCCACTGAAGTCATTTTACCTGGTTTTTTCCTAGATAAATAAAATCTTCCTGGATTAAATTGCTCTGTAGTGTCTTCAAGCATTTGACGCACATTAGCAATTTGAAAGTCTTTAATGTCATTAATCCAGCCACTCATTAATATTGAACCGAGTGTCTGATTTTTATGTACACATAATCCAACTACAAACGTTCTATCAGAGGCTTTGTATTGTTTTGTTTCGTTATCGAAAACACCCTCTGCTATAGCCTTTTCATATTTTTGGCTCTCGTTATTAAAGAAAACCCAGTCCCCGACTTCTACATCGTTTGAAACTCTTACATTCTGTATAACTAGTTTCCCGTTCTGGGAACTAAAATCATTCAGTCTCTCGAACAAGAAATCGGTTCTCTGTTGAAGAGCTCTTATTGGTCTAGCTTCGGTCTCTTGATTTATAGGCTCTCCATCTATTGGAGGCTTAATTAGTGGAACCCATGTATTAGCCATATTTTTGGTTTATGTTTTTATTTAAATGCAATAGACCAAAAACAGTCTATGTAGCTATTCTCTTGAACAGTTATTGGGGAAGATAAAGCGAGTCGACTAAACACAATATCTTTATATTTGTTTAATGGATCTGGTGAACTAGCTAATGCTACTCCTATTATTTTTGATGGACCATTGTCCCCCGCATAAGCGAAATAATTTGATGGGGATGCATTAGATTCCCCTTGTTGAGTTGGATGCGAGGCGCTTGTTGCAACAAACGTAGCCATATTTCCACTATATACATTGTTTTGCTCTTCGCCTGGAGCAAAGTCATAGTAAGTATCTATTTTTGCTGACGTTAAAATAGGTATCCTTATCCAATCCTCTGTTGTGTTGCCGAGAGTTGAGAAAAAATTTATACCATCAGCTCTACTATTAACCTCATATAAAGATGGAACCACTGAAGTATTGATATAATGATAATACATATGGGATATAGAGTATCTGTTATCGCCAGATACTAACCTAGACATTATATCTGCAGCGCCATACATTATTAGATTTTTTTTATGGAAGATTGGGGTAAATGAATTTGTCTTTAAATTCCTATAACCCATAGTTACCGTACCAATACATGATGGTTCGTAAGTTTCTTTTATAGTATTGCGCATTTTGGTATTTGTTTAAGCTCTATATTTTGCACTAAATTAGTTGTAGATGAAAGATCGAATTTTTCAAGTAAAAAACCATTACTAGATAAGTTATTGTCATCAAAATTGTTTTTGTAAAATCTTCCAGATTTTTTGTTTTTACTGACATTTACTTCAATAGATATTGCCTCTATAACTTCTGGAGTATCAACAAAATTATTCCATTTATCTAGTTCTGGGGTATTATACCCCTGATTAGTTTTATCTGGAAATGAACTAGTGTTTAAATTTAATAAATCACTTAAATTGACAGAAGTAGCATAACTTTGCCTATTATCTAAAAGCATTTCGTATTTTTCTATTCCACTTAACTCTAAAAAGAACATCAATATAACATTAACCGGCGTGTTATCTTTTATCGGGTTTATAGTAGAAAAGAACACTTCTATGTCATTTATTTTACTTAAATCAATTTTTATCGGTAAGACATTTCCGTAAAAAAAATCTTCAGAAAAAATTTGAGCAGGATTAACAGAAAACTCTAAATTATTTTCAAAATCTAATTGTGCATCTTGATAATTTGCATATTTTTTAAATATTTCGTACCCATAATAAATTTGACTTTGCTTAGCCTTTTCAAATACGCGTTTCCAAAAATTTTCTATAGTTTTAGTTTCACCAATTAGGTCAAAAAAAACTGAAGTGGATAATGTGTTATTGGGGGATATTTTTTTACCGTATTTGATTTTTATATATTTATTAGGAAATGATATATATGTATCAACATTAGTTGATGATTTTTTAGGCAGCGGAAGTGACGCAAAATTTGCCCACCAATTTTTGTCTTTAGTGTTAACTATATTAACTACATCAACTAGCGGTGTCCCAGATTTTACGCTAATTCCAATCTTTATGTCATTTGATATTATCTGTTTATCCTGCAGTTTGTATACATTAAAGTCGGTTATAACAAGTGTTGTATCATCGTCTGGATTTTTGTGTATATCTTGTATTGTTTCTAGTGGCTCTCTAATCAATGGGCTTCCGGATATAACAGATAAATACGACCTAAGCGCAAATACACTTGGTCCTTTAGATACTAGTTCAAACAATTTTATGGTTATGTCTTTGTATTGTTCAGACGATGTCCTTAAATTAGTGAACGTATACCCAAATTGTTTGTATATTAAAAATTTGTCAATATCTACGTCACATATCCATAGTATTAGCTCTTCGTCTATCTCTACTAGGTCTTTATCTATTATTTTTCTTTTTGGAATTAATGGGTTTAGAAATGGGTCTTCTTTGAATAGTATACCTCCGCGATAAAGAGAAAAATCAACCCCATTTAGGTATGTAACTGATGGCTCAAACAATCTATTAATTGCAACAGCTCCTAAGCTTACAATATCCTTGTTTTTTAGCTCTATGTAAAATTTTTTATTTAATGATGATGCAGTACCATACCTGATAATATCACCAGATGAATACTTTGATTCATTTGGTTGAACACCATAATAAGAGCCATCTCCATATTCTGGATTGTCTATGTTTTTGTAAAAATTATTTTTAGATATGACTACAGGAAATACATTTTGCCTAGAGAATATAGGAACGGTACCAACTGAACACGAATTTATTACATCTACTAAATCTAAATAATTTTGTATTAACGTCTCAGAATATGCACCACCAAGTGCCTGAGAAAAGTCACCAGCATCAAATATAGATGACCAAAAAGACCCAAGAAAGTCTGAAAAATTCTTGTTATATGTTAAATCGTCTTTCAAGTTTTATATTTCTATTAATGTTACAGGAATTCCAGATTTACGAGCAAAGAATCCTATATTGTCCCTTGAGTACCCTAATTGAATGTTTTTTGGTATAACCAACGTAGACTCAGAGTACAACTTTATCGTAGTGAAATTTATGTCTGGTGCAAGTATTTCAGCATTTATCATTATCGGTGTATTAACGGATAAAACATTACTGTCTTGCATTATAGATGAAATAATTTTATCTATTCTGATCTCTTCTTTTCTGGGGTTTACTGAGTTTATATAGTCTATTATATTGTTCTGTATTTTTTCTGGTGTAGTCGAATTAAGCTTAGTTCTTACAGTTATTTCTGATGTACTTATAAAACATGGTATACACGCTCTGACAAGCGTATCAATTAAAGCTGACTGAGCTCCAGGCTGATTAACAAATTGTTGTATTCTTTGTATAGAGGGGATCATTTCCGCGAAAACAGTTACAGACATAGTATCTGAATTGTTACCGACTCCGTCAAATATTATGTCTTGGTATGAATAACTAGAATAAGTTGACTCCTGAGTATTAAATATATAATTATCTACGGTATTAGATACGCTGTATTTATCAAATTTTCTTCTTACGCTAAGTATATTAAAGCTACTTAATGTAGTGAGTTCTAACTCTTTAGAGAAAACCCTAGTTATTCTATAATTACCAGGTAATTCATTTCTAGATAATTTTAGTAAATATTTCCCAAGGTATGGAGCAAGTGAGTTATCTAAGTTAATTATAGATTGCGTTATTTTCTGTGCCACTAAATTTTGTTCAAAAAACTCTTCTACGAAAGAAGATGTTTTTACATAAATATCACAAAAACTACCAGATTTTATCCCAAAAATATTATGTGAATTCCTTGACATCAATTCACTGTTTACTCCATGAATTGATATTTGCTGTATTTCTGGAAAGTTATCTCTGAGTGTTTGTTCAATCGCAAGAGGAGAGGCAAGGTTTCTAGTAGAAAGAGCTGGAATGATTCTATCTATAACTTCTTGATTGGACTCTTTATTCTGCCCTCCAGAAAACTTAGAAAAAGCGTTTGCAGATATTATGCCCGTCCTTGAATTTAATATATTTAAAGTTGTATACTGCTCTATATTATATTCCGAGCCTTCTTTTTCCGCAACGAATGGAACTATTACGAATTTTTGGGTACCTGTAGAGTCCGAATATATTTTAAGTTGATTAGAGGCAGTTGGAGATACTGACCCTGAAAACGCTCCCGAAGATAAAAATATTAAACCATTATTTGTTTTAAACTTAATTGACTCATCTATCGAAAAGGACTCAGAAAAGTTAGTAAGATTTATTTTTACAAAACCAGTTGATATGTATCCCTGCCTTCTTTTGATATTAAAATTAGACAATAATGCATCAACTATCTTATCACTAGATGATTCAGGCAGCGATAACGCACTATAAATAGTATTTGTTTTAGAGAATTCTTCTATTAATTTTTTTAAAATCAAAAATATCTGAGCAAAAGGTCTTATTAACAAATCATTTAAAGATGATAGCTCAGAAAAATCTATATCTTGATAATTATCTGAAATGTATTGCCTTAAAATACTTTGAGCAGATAGTATCTCATCCTCAGAAAAAGAAGAGTCATTTAAGTTTATACCTTCTACTAAATTGAAATTTTCTATTGGATCAGCCATATTAAGTTTTTTGCCATTTAACTGGTAAGTGAATTTCTGCTGTTTCTCCTGCTTGTGTATACAATTTTATATCTAAAATTATCTGTCCACCTGGTTGTACGCCATAATTAATTAGTTCTACTTTTTCTATTCTTTCATCTAGGGGGGTTTGATCATTGTATCTTTCTTTTATCCATTTTAAAACCAAAAGATTTTGAGATGAGAATATTTGATAAATCTGAACAGGAAAACTTATATTAGTTGTCTTAAAGCTAGAATATAAAGTTGAACCAAATAATTTGTTTTCTTTTCTTTCCCCCACGTCACTTAATAAAATTCTTATATAATTTTGCGAAGCCTTTAATTTTCCTGTTATGACTAATGGAATAGGCCTAATGCCAAGATTAACTGGAGATTCACTTGTCTTTTCTGGAAATAAAGACAAGTCTATTAATCTGTTACTATAATTAGTTGTTGTTGGCATATTCAAATATTTTACTCTTTATATTCCCATGTATGTATAGCCGAATGCATTTCTGAAGATATTTTCTTTCTATCAGCTGCCTGCGTAGACTCTGTGGCGTATGCGTTTTTTATATTTGCAAAACCATCTTCGCCATAATTTGCATACCTATATCTCATTGCCTTTTCTAGGTGTAAACTATGGAAACCCTCAAGCTTATATGGGGACCAATCCTTGATTGTTACTTCCCCCTTTTTCTTGGAAACTAGTTTATCTATTACGTCATCTCTATCAACCTTTTCAAAGTAATCATCTATATTATCCCAGAAGGATTCTATTTTAAATCTAGGCATCATTGCCCCCGCCCACGCAGTTTTCCTAGAATCCTCCCATGAAGAAAATTTACTAGAGTATGAGTTTAAAGCCTTCATTGTATTATTTTTTCTCTGGAGTTTACTCCATTCAATATCTTTTCAGCTATTTTTGCCGACCTAATTGAAACCTCTGACGGGGAAATCTTAAGTTTTATGGCAATGTCATCATTTGACATCACTGGATTACCGTTCCTACCTAATTTGTAGTCTAATATTTTTTTGCCAAAACTATCTAAATCGTTGTAGACATAATCTGTCCATAAATTTAATCTATTAGACTCCTCGTCTTCATCTAATTCTACCCCACCAACTAATTGACTCTCTGGAATCTCATATTTTACTGATTGGTTTAATTTATTTAATTTACCCTTACTTATACCAAGATTATCCATTATTTCCGAATCGTCTGGTTCTCTTCCGTTTTCCTGAGAGAATTCATTTATAAAATTTATATATTTACCTGTTTCCTCGCTAAAGTGACGAGACAATGGGGATATTTCTGTCATGTTTTTAGCGTCTCTGTTCAATGGCCTGAGATAATTATATACATGTGTAGATAATCTTGTCCCCTCAGATGGAGAGTATGTTTTTACTGCTTGTGAAACTAAAATCTTTGCTCTACTTCTTAATAACGTAGGATTTATTGATTTTTGTTGTCCGATGCTTGTATTTATTAATCCGTCAAAAGCCTTTACAGTATTTAAAAGATTCTCCGGGGTTGGCTTCTTTTTCCATTCTTGCCAATATTTTTCAGGGTCTTGATCCATAAAATTAATCCCATTTTATCATTTTAGCGTCTGGAAACAAAGGATGATTACTTAACTTTTTAATACCAGATGATTCTTCTACACATGCCTGAAAATGAAAAATAGTTGTCCATGATTCTACATCCAATATGTGTTCAACCTTATAACAATATCCATCAAATTTTTCCTCAAATATATCTATTGGTTGTCCATTGAAATTTTTAACACCTGAAGCAGGAATAAACGTAGCGCATGTGCCTGGGACGGCTGACCTGCAAATTGGTGTTACTATATTGAATGTTCTGGTTTTATGTGCTTCTCTATATAAAATAGCTTTAGATAGACTGTCCATACCTCTTTGAGCTAAATCAGCTCCCTTTTTACTGTCTATATCAGAACACCAGCCTGGAGCAGAAACTAATAATGACCCCCTAGATCCAGGATTTTCGTCCACTGATTGTGCTACAGCACATCTAGTCGGTTCATTTTTTACGGAATACAAACAAACGTTTGACATTATAACGCATTCCTTTGGGGATCTCTTTATTTGACAACTTCTGTCCATTTTTTGTATTATTTCAGATTGGACATCATTTCCAGAAGCTGAGACTCCACAAAAATTAGGTGTCATTATTATTCTTCCGTCAGGCATACAAACAAGTGTTGCGTCAAATGACCCTATTATAATGGATAATACATCCCATATATCACTAGATATATGTGATCTTTCAAGAATATTTGAGCAAAATTTGCAAACCCTATCAATCAGATCAGGAGCAAAAAATTTTCCCATATCAGTTGAATTACTTGCTATCCATGAAAGCATTGATATAGCTTTATCTTTCTCTCCAGCTCTACTTTTGGGTATTTGAGTGGTTTTAACTGAATTTAGCCAATCTATTATCCCTGTGCATATAGCTTCTGGAAATGGCTTATTTATATCGAATTTTTGATATGCACCACTTTGCCCCTCCATTATCTTTTTCTTGTCTCTGTATAAAATTGTTTCCATCTCGGCGTTCCCCGATTTGGATACACCAGGAACGACGCTTGAAGTTTCCTGTAGATCTCTTGCTTTATGTATTATGTCGACGCCAGCACTAATATTACCGCTCATATTAGAGAAATTTACTCCACTTAAATACCCCTTGAATAAAAGGCCAGCCCCTGGTGTGTTTGATATTTTTAATTGAAGTTCTTGGTCTGGAGATGTATATTTAATCGCATCTTCTGGTTTTATCAATACAGTTGCAGTGGGTATTTCGCCCACTTGATTTACAACACGAGCCTGAACCACTCTGTCTCCATTTAGAGTTACTTCAGGTTTTACTATGTTGTCTAGAAAAGCGCAGTATTTTATTGCCATTTTAATGAGATAGCGTAAGCAAGCAGTAAACACAACATTTTTTTGTATGGTCTATCTGTTCTTGAATATATATTAAATACTTCTTCATACGCTTTTTTGTTTATCCATATTAGCTCTTCTACTCCACCAATCTGATTAATATTGTCAATTAAGTTGTTTAAGTTAAAAAAATAAGGATATTTTATTTTTATCTGTAGTAAATCAAATGGTATTTGTGAACAATTTGATAAACCAATTCTTATTCTTGTTTCCGGTATATATGAAAAATTAGATATATTACCCTTAAATGTAAATACTAATTGTTTGTCTGTATTTAAGTTACTATATTTAGACTTAAATGATACCTTCAATATATTGTTAGATATTTTTTTAAGCGATACTGTCTTATTATAAATTCCGTCTTGAGGTGAAGTTTCTGAGTCCAATTTTATCAATACTCTATCGTCGTAAAAGCTTTGCTTAATTGTAGGTAAAAAATTTGTTTCGTTTAAGTTTTTTGATGGTATTCGTCTGTTGTCAAAATTCTTGAAAGCTATTTTTGAGAGATCTCTGTCTCTATATATAGCATCAATTATCGTGTCAGCTCTCCAGACTTGAATTTCCGGCTCAGTCTGGTTATTGCCGATAAGCAAGCAATTTCTAAACTCTGAAAACAGTTTGCTAAGCTTAACGGGAGAATAATTTTTATCGATATAAGTTATATCAGAAAAACTATTATCGTTTAGTAAGTATGTTCTAATTTCTTCTACCATTTTAGGAGGTTGTTTTAATTATTGAGAAATCTAAACTAAATTGACCAAAATTAAATTGAGTCATCTGCAAATCTAGTGTCTCTCTTTCTAGATACCCAATCCATGATGCTCCACCAATAGACAAAGTACATGGACCACCCTTTGTATACACATTATTTTTGTCATAATACTGATCTACGTTAGCTACCCCATCTCCCTTAGGAGATGCACACTCCATCAAAAATATGTAGCCACTAACACGTATTGCTCCAACTCCTTCGCCCCAGGCATATCCGAAAGTTTTGTCGTCAAGAGTTTTTACGTACTGTGTAACCTGGTTTCTGGCTATTGATACGTTAGATACAACAAGAATCTCACCCTCTCCAGATATAGATGGGTTAAGACTAGCAATCACAATCCTTTTGTCTTTGCTTTTTATTATATGTCCTCTTTGCGCAACTAATATATCGCCCATATTTTATGATTTTATTATTTTGGTCTTGGATCAAATGGGTTCCACCATGATCCATTGTTTTCTGTTTTGCTTTCCGCCCCACCAGTAGAACTCTTTGAAGAAGCTTTATTCGTCTCAACCCCAAGCTTACCAGCTATTCCCTCTAATGCTGTTAATATTCTATCTAATGCATTTTTGGGGTCGAAATCATTTTTCTTTTCTTTTTCCGCTTCCTCTCCTTGTAATTTTACTTTTCCGTTTTCAAGTTCTTCGGCTATTTTACTTTTCTTTTCTTCGAATATTTTATTTTCGTATTCTTCAGTGTATTTCTTTTTCGTTTCTTCACTTAATTTTGTACCGCTTTTTTCTATTTTAGCTACTTCCTTTACTGCTTCTTCATGTGCTTCTTGTTTTGCCGTGGAGTGCATCTCGACAAGTTTTCCACCCTTTCCTGTTACTAAATCTAATTGAGCTTCTCCTATTTCCTTTTCTTTGGCTGTCATTTTGTCGTAATCGCCAAGTTGGCCCTTAGCCGACCTCACAACGCTTTCGAAACTAATTTGCCCGTCCTCATTGCCCTCTTTTTTTAAGTCCTTATAGACCTTAGACATCACACCCATTGCCTTTTCTCCTATATTAAAATCCCTGAGTAAGGGACCTCTTGTCTCATTTACATGCTTAACTTCCGCGTCCACTTCCGCTCTTTCCCTGTTTATATTTGCTATCTCTTTCATTGCCTCTTCACTTCCAGCTACCTTAAATTGATCTACAACATTACCCTGGTTAGATGCGGTACCAATTGTCCCTGCAATTTGTTGAATTTGTTCTTGGTTTGCTGTTGGCAATATTTCAGATATTTTTTGTTTTAACTTTTTATCATCTGTAATGTCTTCCTGTGTTATTTTGCCATCTGATATAGCTTCCCTTAATTTTGCGGTGCCCTCTTTCCCGACCCCAGTTTCCTCTATCGTACTGGCGTAAATTGAATCATTTCTTGATCCAAGTATCGTGTCGGCTATGTTCCCGTATACTTGTTTACGGACAAATTCATAATTTTCCCCCGTCAAGTTCTTGAAATAGTCGCCATCCATTCCATATTTTGACTGTATAAGTTTATAGTCATTTTCTGATACACCACCATTTTTTTCATATTCAGCTGACCTTATAGACATCATCAATTCAGTATTTTTGGATATTCTACCGGATGAAATAGCTTGTTCTTTTATTTCTCTGGCTTTTTTGAAGTCTCCTGCGTCCATTGCTTGCTTCATTTCTTGGCCTACTCTACCTTCTTCCCCCTCTGTCCCAAGAGTAGCAAGTGCAGCAGCTAAATCCTGGTTTTCTGATGATCTAGCCACTCTTCCTTGGTATTCAGCTATTTTAACGGCCATTTCTTCGGTAGATTCACCTGTATACATTTCACCCTTGGCCTGAGCTTCTTTCTTTCTTGCATCTGTAACGCCTTTTGCAGCGATTAATGCGTTTTGAGCCATATTTGTGTGATTGCCCCCCTTCACACCCATTCCTTTGTACATCTCATTTGTCACTTCGAAATACCTAGCAATTGCTTCGTTACTCATATCAACAACAACAGCGGTAGCTTGTATTTTTTGCAGTAAGTCTCTTACCTTTCCTGTAGACATTCCTGATGCCCCCTCGACAAGATCTCCTACCCTATCCATTAGTTCACCTAGACCAGTATCTGAACCGAAAACGTTTTGAGCTTCCCTAACCATGCTATTAAGCTCGCTTATATCTTCTACCTGTTTGTCTTGCTCTTTTGCATTCTGTGGAGTTCTTGTCTCGGATAGAGATTGTAGCCCAGAGCTTGGTATATTTTCGGTTATTTTTTTAGCTTCTTTTATGTCTTTCTCTGAACCGAATTTCTCTATTATATTTTTTTCGGTATTTCTTGCCTGCTCTACCTTGTCATTATTTTCTCGTACTATAGTGTCTGATTGCTGTCTAAGCTGTCTCACTTCGTTTTCAGTGCCAAGCTTTAAAGCTATTTTTGAGAATTGATCTAATGTCGCTCTAAGTTTTTCTTCGCCTGTCACAGATACATTGCTTGATTTTTTGTCTGTATCTGTCTTCGTTTTAGTTTCTTCTTGTTTCTTGGCTTTTGTCAAAGCGTCAACGGCCTCAGTATAAGAGGATATTTCTTCTCTTTCTTTATTTCCTATTCTGCCTTCTTTATCTGCTCTTTCAACTATTCCCCTAACTAGCTTAGTTGGATCACTTATGTCTATTTCTTTTTCAGAACTAATTGTTGAGTTGCTTTCTTGTATTCCTAGCTTTTTCTTTACGCTACTTGATTGTTTGGCGAATTCTTTCTTTTCTTGTTCTGTCCCAATAGAATTAACAACCTCTGAAACGTCATCAATCGTTTTAACCAATGATTCATCATTTCTTCTTGTGACTGTTCCAGTTTCATCTAATTGCTTGACTAATTTTTCAGCTTCTTTTGCCTTTTCTTGTTTAGCTTTATCGTCTTTAGGTAATTCAGATTTTCTCTGCATCACCTGTTTAACTAATTTTGCCGTATCGGTTAAATCAACTGTTGTTGATTCAATTATCTTATTTTTTTGCTCCTCAAAAGTTTTTTGTTCTTCTGGTGTCCCGTATTTTTTAATAGCAACTTCATATTCAGATAAGTGGCTATCAAGATCCTGTCCAGGCGCTACGTTCACCCTAGAGTTCCTATCTTTCTCCTTTTGACTTTCCTCCATTGAAGAAAGAGTGTTAATAGCCTCATTTGCGTCAGAGTAATATGAAAGATCTTTCTCGTCTCTCTCAGATATAATATTATTTTTTCTGGCCCTATCTACAGCATTTTTTGCTAGAGCAGTAGGTGCGGTTATATCTATCTGCTTTACCTCTTTTTCTCTAAAAGGATTAAGCTTCGATGAAAATCCTTCGCTTTTCTGCGCTGGAGACTGTCTATCTATCTCCTGCATTTTTTGACTAAATTCTTGCTTTTCTTTTGGTGAATCCAGTTCTCCAATTAAATCCAAGCCACCTGTATCAGAATATTTTTGTTGTGATGTTTTATTTTGTTCATAGTTTTGAATATCTTGGACCCTAGATACAAAATTTTGTTTTTTCTCTTGTGTGTCTAATTTTTCAATTATTTCAGGGAAACTTTCTTTTATTTTGCGTTCTTGTTCCTGTATATTATTTGATCCAAACTCAGTTAAGCCTTGTATTTTTTGACTAAATTGCTGTTTTTGTTCCTCTGGAAGATTATTGATAATATCAGCAAATTCTTTCTCATGATACTTGGATTGATTATATATATCTTCTGAATTGCTGCTTTTTTCTGACGCAGATGATTCAGCGAATTTTTTAAATCTATCTTTGATTTGTTGCTGCTCCTCTTTTGGTGTTTCCAGTATTTGAGGGGTTTCTGAAATTGTTTTGTTTATATTTGAATCCATCTCATTTGTTTTGGATTCACTTATTTTTTTAACACTCTCTATGAACTGCTTTTTCTTTTCTGGCTCCTGTATTTTACCGATGATGTCAGAAAATTCATTTTCTATTCTAGGAGTTTCCGTACTAGATTTTTCTTCTTTTAATTTTCCCTTATCAGAAAAAGCAACTTTTCGTAATTTTTGTCTAAATTCTTCTTTCTTTTCTGGTTGCTCTATCTCGTCTATGATACCCGAAAAATCGGAATCTATTTTTTTGTCTATAGCCTTTAAGTTTGAACCAGTAAGTTCTTGTACTTTTTGCCTAAAATCTTGTTTTTTTTCCTCTGTAGATAATTGTTCTATCTCGGAAGAGAAATTTGAATTTATTTCAGATAATCTATCACTTTCGTTTTTTTGTATTTTTTCTTTTTCAGCTATACTATCGTTTACAAGGATTTTATCTGTTTTACTTATTTTTTGTAGTTCCTGCTTAAATTTAGTTTTCTCGTCGTCTGTGCCAAATTTTTCTACAATATTAGATAGTTGGTCTAAAGTGCTAGTTGCTTTATTTCTTGATTCTGTGCTTACCCTTGGTTGAGTTCCCGGAACCTTACTAATAGCATTGATAATTTTGGGTGACTCTTCTTGTATTTTATTTGCGTCTTGCTCGGTTATTCTTCCCTCTTGGTCCGCTCTTGACAGTACATCTCTAACTAATTTGGATGGTTCTGTTATATCTACAGATCTTTTAGACTGCTTAAGTATGGTCTCCTTTTGGTTATTAAAAGTCTCTATCTCTTGTTTAGTCCCATGCTTTTCAATTATTTTTTGTACCTGATTAATAGTTGTATCTAACTTTGGGGTATCATCTATTTCAACTGGCGTTTCGGGCATTTCTGGGGTGTTTACCCCAACTCTTTCATCTATTTTTTTTATTATTTCTTCTACTTTATCTGTTTTATTTGTAGCGTTTGTGGTATTTGTAGTATTGGTAACGTTCTCAGTATTAGTAATATTTTCTTGATTTTCAGTATTCTTAACGTTCTCAGTATTTTGCTGGTTTAATGTATTTATTGCATTAAGAGCTTCAGAATATTTAGATATTTCCTCTTTATCCTCTACTGTTAGTTTTCCTTCTCTGTCTGCTCTCTCTATAACATCTCTAGCTAGTTTAACTGGTTCTGTTACGTTTACCTTTGGAGTTGGTATATCTAACGTCTGGTTAGATAAAATGTTTTGTGCCCTTGCATGATCTTTTCTTGCCTGATCTATTTCCTGTACTCTCTGTGGGGTTGGACCATAAGGAAGAGATGGCCTTTTTAATACCTCTCCAGCTAATTTAGATAAATTATTATCTTTTGCTTGCTGTGATCGATCAGTTATTTCACCAACATAACCACCAAACTTTTTATTAAATGCAGCCATATTCTGGAATGTTTCTGCTCTATTGAAACCGTGAGATTTAAAATAATCCCACTGTCCATCTTTGTCTGACATTCCATTGCTAACATTCCTAACTATGTTTGCTGCGTGTATGGCATTTGCTTCTGCATTCCTAATACCAGGACCAGCCATATTTTCAGTAAAATTCCCCATCACTACGCCGAATGCATCAGTCATACTTCCGCCTGGTGTATATTGGTCCATGAACTCCTGGAACAATCTATTTTGTCCTATGTCGCCTAATTCAGCTAACATTGGATTTGCTGCAAGTAGTGATGGTTTAGCTAAGTCAAAAACCCTGTATCTTTCCTGCATTGAGGTTTGCTGATAATCCGATACTGTTGGCCTCTTAAATGTACCTAGCATTGGCCTTCCACCATTAAACGATGACATCATTAAATTTATCATCGTATCGAACATCGGATTTCCTGTAGCTATTGACGAAGCTGGTGCAAACCCAGAGTTTGCGGCATTTCTTGCTCTGTCTATAGCTGAGAACGATGGATAACCGTATGGCAAATTAACTCCAGGTGGAATTTCTGGGTTCACTCCACCACCAAAACCTGGGACCCTTTGGTTATCTAATATGCTATATGGATTCACTATATTACTATATCTTTTATTTATTTAACCAGAAAGACAAAATTAATAAACAGTTTATTACTTCATGTCGGGGAACATCTTTTTATATTCTTCTATTAACTCTTCATTTGTTTTCATTTTTTTGGCCTCTGGCTTCGCTAATTTTATGTATGGGTAGCAAGACTCTATGAATTTATTGAAGTTTTCAGTTCTATTTGAATTTGCCTTATTTATGTTTTCTGGTGATATAAAATTCATTCCACCTAAAACATTTATCTTTGTCTTGAGTATCTCCATGTAATTTTCGTGCTCAAAACCTCCACGAGCCATCTCAAGCCGTATCTTTTCATACAGCAACGGCATATCTTCAACAGACTTACTACTACCAGTCAAACCCCGCAAAAAGGCCTGTCTGGTTAGGAACCTTTTGCGGGTTTCGAAAAATTTACATCAAATGCTTCTTTTGCCAAATCGTAAAGTTTTTGGTTAAATTGTGTCATCATCCCCATTAATATATACAAACTTGAAGAGGGAAGAGACCCTACCGGACTTTTATCTATTGCGGTCAATAAATTAAAGTCTTTCATTTCCCATACGCTGGCTGGATATTCTTTGATTTGTTCTACGCCGTTAATTGACGCCAATTGATAATACAAACAGCCTAAGTTAAATAAATTTATATATTCTTGGACTGAATATAGTAGTCCATCGTTATATATTTTATCTACCTGTCTTGAGATGATGTCTGTCTCTTTTTTTGTTTTATCTTTTAGTTCTATATTAATTTTTAACTTAGTGTTTTCAAACTTCTGTCTAAATACGTTTCCAGTAGCTAAACACTCAGCGTAAAGATCTCTATCTTTATCTGTTATTTCTAGTCTTGGTAGCTTTAGAGAAGAGCTAGTTGTTTCATTACCCTCTATAGTAGGAATAGCTGACTCTTTTATCGATTGTAGTGTTTCTTTTTGTTCCATATTTTTATGCGTGATATTTTATATCTTGGTATGTTAATTTTTCAAAACTTCCGCCCTCATCTGTTTGTTCCTTATACATTTTTGGCGTTCCGTCTTCTGATACATTCTTTTCTTTGTATGTTATCCAGCACTGTTTAGATCCATCTAGATATTCTTTTCCTGGCCATGCCATTTCTTTGTACATGTCCTTATCTGATGAATGGTCCCAAGTTTTAAGATTATCTTTATACTGTCTTTGCCAAAAAGATTCAAACCATAAATGCTCTAGAGTGTTATATTCTTTTATTTTTCTATACCTCCATGCTATTTCTGGATAATCCTCAGTTACCCATGGTGCTCTACAATCTTCTATGACCTTTACTTGTGGAACCTCCTCAGATATTTCGCCAAACTTTGCGTATCTTTCATATTCTTCTGGAGGTATCTTAATTGGATCCTTAAGCGGAACAACAAATGGATAATTTCTTTTTGAGCCATGTATTCCATTTGTAAAAATATGGTCTATAGCAATCAAGCTTTTTTCAGCCATGCAATATCCTTTGGTATATGCAGTTTCCTCAAAAACCCCAAATTGACCGCATTGAACACTTCCAGCACCAACCATTACCATACCCTTTCTCTTTGGAGGCGTGCCTGTTTCAGTATACATAAAATGAACTGTATCCGCCCAGTGAAGAGATGCACTAGATCTTACTAAAACAAATGGACCAGTACTGTTTTCTGGTCCCATTATAGCGACAGCTACGTCTGCAACAGAATTGATTATAGGCGCTCTGGACAAAACATTTGTATTAGTTTTTAGCACTATACCTGACGGAATGTATTCATCTCCAGTTTTTCCTATTACATCTACTCCACCGCTATCTAATGCAGTTAATTGTATACTGCCCTTTTTAGAATCTATTAACGTGTGTTTACCGGATCTAATTCTAATGTTTTGTTCAGTTGTGTGTATTTCTGCTGATTTTTTGCCCTTTAATACTAAGTCATTTCCAGCTAGTGCAATTACATTTTTACCTGATATTATTTCTATGTCTTTTACTGAGGTTAAAACAAGCTTTCCTCCTCTTAGCTCTACGCTAGATCCCCATGCGTCTCTCAGTAAAACTGAACCATCCGGCAATACACCACAAAAAGCTTCACCCTCTCTTGATTGCTGGTAATCGGATAGTCCCTCTACTTCTTGCTTAATAACGTTAATCTTCCCAAAAGAGCAGTATTGCCCCCCACCCATTTCATTTTTTTTGCCCTCTTTTGGCTCTGGATCTTTCCAGTCTTTTTCGTATTTCTCGTATCTCTTAAATCTATATCCCCCAGACATTTGCCATGCCGTATAGTCTCTTGCCATACACCCAAAAGCAGCTGGATGTTGATCCTCTGGAGATATTTTGAATCCCTTCCTTTGTGCAGCGTCAAATATTTCTTTATCCCCTTCGTTATTTAAATCGTCTTCTTGTTTTTGCTGTATAGGAAAATATAGACCATTTAATTTTTGCATCCACGCTGAAGAAGTGGTACAGACAGATTGTATGCCTAGTTCGTCAACCCATGTATCTGAATGAGAGGTCCCCTGCTTGACGCTTTTATTTGTTTCTAGACCGATACCAGATGAAAGCCATCCAGAAGTCATCTTGTTTGTGTGATTGCTTCTTTGATCTTTAACGAACGATTTCAGGTCAGGAGAAAACAATATCTCAAGATTGCTTCTTCCATAGTCGCAAAACCCTCTTAACCTAAATGATGAATTATATATTTGAGTATTATGGGCAACTACGTCTAATAGATCATCTATTGAATTTAAAGTTATAGAAACAAGATTTCCAGCTTGAGTTCTATAATAATACTTACCCTGTACTCTACCTACATGAGTTTCAGATATAGAAGAAACCTCTCCAGGAATAACATCGCTAGGGATAGATGTTTGGTCTGCATTTAATTTTAATTCATCACAATCAAATGTAGATGGCTTGCCTATAGAAAAAAATGTTTGCTTGTATTCTTTAAATATTGATGGAGTGATTTTAGAGCCTTTAATAGCCTCTCCAGGCATAAGAACAGATGCAATAATTATACCATATGTCGTATCTTGAGCCTTAGAAACAATAACATGATCACCTATTTGCGGAGAATAAATCTCTGTTACAGCACTTACACTGCCAAATATTGATGCATTATAAACGCATCTAATGTATGCATTAAACCCAACGGACACCAATGCAGTATTATGTTCTGGCCAGCTATCAACTACTCTTCCTATCATCACAGAAAACTGTGCATATTGATTAGGTTCTCTGTCTACATAATCGCTATTAGTTGCATTGATGGGATCAGATGGCGATGGCATACCAGCAGACATCGATCTGTAACTAGGAGATGTTGAATTTCTTTGTGCCATGTAGATTATACTAAATTAAAATAGGCAACGTGCAAAAATCACGTTGCCTATTTATATTGAATTCTTTTAATGTGTAAAGAATTTTTTAACTAGTTTTAAGCAGCAGCAGCAGCAGCGGCGGCGTTTGCAACAGTTTGAGCTCTCGAAGCAGGATTTACCACTTCGTTAGGGTTTTTGCTTGGAGTAGACTCCTGCATAGCGACAAACGTAGCAACCAAGTTTTCTCTAATCAAGAGGTCTTGAGTTGTCATAGATACACCATATTGCGTTATAAAAACGCCAGTAAGTGTCTTACCTCTAAGTGTAGAAGTTCCTTGTCCATAGCAACCAGAGGAAGCCTGGATAATAACTGTTCCACCACCGGCACAAGAGTTGAACAATGCTCTATCAAAGTCAATGTTACTGAGGATTTTGCCCACAGTTAATTGACCCTGTGCACGTCCAAGTTGCATGTAAGCCGAATTTGAACCAAGTTCAAACAATTGAGTAACTTGTTGTTGATAACTGCACTCGACGTTTTGAACTAAAGCTCCAACGCCAGAGGATGTTGTCCCAGACACAGTCATTACTGCCGTATCCGAGGAGTAAACTCCACCAACTGGTACCACTGATCTTCCAAAAAGGTCATTAGCCATATTATTATTTCTTTCTTTATTTTATTTTTGTTTTTATGATTCTTGCATCCCCGTGAACATAGCCACGAGGTTTTCTCTTATGAGAAGGTCTTGAGTTGTCATCGAAACTCCATACTGAGTTACAAATACACCCGTAAGTGTTTTACCTTTTAGTTTTGAGCTGCCTTGCCCCTGACAGCCAGAGGAGGCCTGTATTATACAGGTTGCCCCACCAGCGCAAGAGTTGAACAATGCTTTATCAAAGTTTTGATTGCTAAGAATTTTTCCTATCGTCAAATTACCTTGTGCACGTCCAAGTTGCATGTAGACCTGATTAGATCCTAGCTCAAATATTTGGTTTACTTGTTGTGTATATGTAGCTTCAACATTTTGGACCAAGGCACCAGCTCCTGAGCCAGCTGCCCCGGATACGGTCATTACTGCCGTATCCGAGGAGTAAACTCCACCAACTGGTACTACTGTTCTTCCAAAGATGTCAGCCATGGTGTTTTATTTAGATTTACTAAATTAGATAACAGTAAGTTTAACTTGGATCACGTTGACTGGGTAAGGCAACGTAAGATTAATGTCAACAAGGACCCTAGTTCTGATCAATGGATCAGTTCCAATGTTTGTTATCTCGAAGTTCAACAACTGAGGACCAGCTTTAACTGTAACAGCTCTGCCTTGTAAGAAGGTAAGTCTATCAACAAGTCTTGTCTTTAAGAGCTGCTGGAAGAACGGATGGTTATTCCATTGTCCAATAAATTGTCTCAAATCTTCTCTGATCAACTTGGAAATCGAGTCAAGATTGGTCGTGATCGATACTTCAGCCATATTGTCATCAGTGTAATCTGTCGTCAATTGGTGTCTATTGAATATCTCTCCACCATTTCTGTCTTGGTCGATAATCCATGTTCCACCGCCAGCAACTATGTTGAGGTCGGTCATTGTGAAGTAAGGAGTCGATCTGTCTGCTCTAGTGAAACCATTAATAACAACGTTTGTGACTGGTTGATGAGGAGCAACACCAGATTTTAATCCAGCAATAGCAGCCCCAGCAAAATAACCAGCAACAGATAAATCTCCGTCTCTCAATACATCTGGCCAGACATTAACAACACGTCTATTGCCCAATCTTTCAGAAGACGCAGCTATTTTTTCAGCCTGTTCACGTTTGGTTAAGTTTCTCACGATTTGAATTCTACGAGGAGAGGATTCAGATCCAACTGGAGAAGCAAATGCAGGAGACTCAAGTCTAAGTGTTTGCTCATCGATAACTTCAACAACCTTAAACGATTGATAGACGTCATTACCTAACGCATCAATAGTGAAGTTAGATCTGAAGGTATCCCCAGCTCTAACTCTGTCTGTGAGTAACGATGCACCAGGGATCGTGACTCTGTTGTAGACTGCTGGTTCAGTGCCAGGAGCCATTTCAACATAGCCAGTCCATGCAGTCTGACCGTCGGCTAATTTGTCGTAAATCATTGTAGTTGGCGAGAAAGATTGATTAACGATTGCAATTCTTTCGCGTGCAACCATTTCATCACTCGCACTTACAACGTGAGCCTTAGCAGCTTGGATCACTCTTTCATCGTTCGACATTGGAACAATGTAGTAAGCAGTAACCTCATTAAGCGTAGAATCAAAAGCTCTTGTATACCCGTCAAGATTGTCTTCATCAACAGGAACAAAGTAAACTCTGGTTCCACCAGAGTTTTGAAGAGCCTTTAACACACCGTAAGCAATTGGGTTCTCTGGGACCAACTTACCGCATTGAGCTGGGATAAGCGATGGTTCGGAGATAGAATTGATTCTAAGTGCATTTTGAAGTTGAAGGGCTTTGTATCCAATAAACACTCTAGCGCTCTTGATCTCAAGATTCGATAATGCACCGCTCAACTCAGTAAACTGAGAATCGTTGATATATATATCGCTCTGGAGTGTTAAGTTAGCTTCACCAGTTTCATCATCAACATCAAGAGACCAAGCGTTGTCACCAGGTCTAGGATAACCAGCACGTGGAATGACTATTGAATCAACATTGTGGCAAAACTCAACCGTAACAGACGATAAGGGGTTTACAGAAGATGGAATTTTATCAAGCAACTTGATAGTTCTAGCTTCGCCAGCTGTGGAGGCCACAACAGGGATATAAAATATATCACCAGTTCTTAAGCCTGCATTTGCCATCAGGTTTATCTTGCCGACAAGACCAAGCGAGCCAAGGAAGAATGTCCCATCGGTAGTGTTAAGCTTTTGCGGAGGAAGTGCGTCAACTGCATTATTGGTCGTAACAACAAGTTCGATGCTTTGACTCCATGTTCCACCTCTGATAACCTCAACCTCATATACAGTGTCATACAACCCTGCATAATCTTTGCCTGGGTCGGCGTTATCAATGGATGGGAGACTTTGCTGAAATTGTTTCGCTACCGAGATAACATATGAGTCTCCAATAACGAAATTATTAGTAGAACTAAAGTCTATGGAAAGTCCATTTGTTCCGACAGCAAGCGAAATGCCAGAGATGGAAGAAACGGAAACATTGTCGCCATTCAAGCTTGTAACAGAAAACTTAGCAGCAGATCCACTTCCACCAGCAGTAACTGTAACTGTATAGGTGTCGTCCAATCTACCAGCCCTAAGATCTCCAGAATAATCACTTGAAACACTTTCTGCGATAGATCTACTCCCAGGAGATGCTTCATTAATTGCAACCGAAAAAGCATTGCTGGAGTAGAATTTATTGCTGATATCAGCAGAAATTGTTCCTATTTGAGCGTCAACTCTGTCACGGATAATGTCAAACACTCTTGTTTTAAGTTGTGTGACACCACCCGAAGAAACTACTACAGAGTCACCAACCTTAACGTCTCTGTTCTTGAAAGCAGCATTTCTGCTTGCGGAAATTTCTGGGTATGCGACGAATCCATCAGCCGAATCGGAAATTTTAAGCAAGTTTTGAACGCTTCCAACCGAAATTGTTGGAGAAGAAAGTTGAGCGTACTTAGCGGTAACGTTTTTAAGGTTAAGCAAAACGGAATCTCTTTCGAGAAGATCCGAATCTGTGTATCCTTTAATTTTATATGTTTGATCGGTAACGCTGTTGTATGCGCCATAATCAACGAAAGATTCGTCTTCTGGATCATTAACGTCTCTGACCAATTTTTGGGGTCCTACGATCACTGCAATAAGATCTTGGGTAGCGGCTGCTGGGAGCGCCACAAAATCTTGCTGAACGATCACCTGTGGGAGTAAGTATGTTCTTTTAGCCATAATTTTATTTTTATATTATTTATTAGATTTTCTGTTCTGACAAGATTTTTTTGGCAGAGTCAGAGTAAATTAGGTTTGTAAACACAGATTTAATCCTAAGGTTTTCTGTTTTTACTCCTAATATCTCTTGATATTTTAACTCACATAAAAAATCTGTCACGAAAAACTCTTTATATTCTTCTATTTTTTGTGTTTCGGTCATCTGTGACGCTCTGAATTTCTCAAAGCAAAAAGCTTCAGATATTTGATGTCCAAACGCCGATACAAAATATTTTACTTCTGTAGCCAGTTCTAAACTGGATAGCATATTCTCTGATATACATCTAAATCTTATTACAGATTCAACTATATTCAACATATAAGTTGTGGAATTTTGTAGATCATGTAAAGAATAATCACCTAGTGATTGCTGTGGATATGCTATTTGCTTGATGCCAACAAGTATTGCAGGTCTTTTTCCTATAACAGATCTATTTGCGTTATGCTCTTCGCTTATCCATACATTTGATTCTGCTTGGTCTTCTTTCCATAAATACTTAGAGAAATCAGTTGATATTCTATTTTCTGTACCAAAAAACTGCTTAAGGGTGGCCACAAAAACAGATATTGCATATATAGGACTTTTTATTCTGTGTCCTGTGTGCGGCTTTATTGGATAAAGCCTAACTCCATCTGGGGAGATTAAAGTGTCGTTTGCATCCATTTTTAAATTTTTATTTTGTGAGCAGGATCAGTCATTGGGAGTCTTGATGCTAAGACTTGTTGTTTTATTGTCATTGTCCTAAATTCTATTTCCTCAACCTTTCTCACTTCATATCTAGAATTAGTATATGGTGCAATCCAAATATCTTGTGGCTTTATTATAGGGAACGGCATCGCAAAAAATAAAACATTATCTTGTTCTGTTATTCCTGTCTCCTCAACAGACAATTGTTTCGTTGTAGTCGGTGGAGCATCTGAGTAAGCTACGTACATTTCTATAGCAGGCCAATAGCCACCCTTGAATTTTTTACCCAATCCAGATTCATCCTCTGTTCCAATGGGTGAACCCAATATTGGATGCACATTGTCTGCAACCTCACCAAATGTTTTTAACCTCAACAATAGACCAGGTAACCCAGAAAACTTTTTAAGTTCCATATTCCATCTTCTGAGCATTTCTCTGTACCTTAGAAAATCTTGTTTATTTAAACTATTGTTATAAAAACTTGGTACGCTTATGTCCTGTATTTTACCGTTTTCTTTTGCAACAGCCCTAAACCATATTGGGTCTGTATTAGACAATAATCTATCAGTAAACTTGAGGGTAACGTCTGATACATTAATTACAGTCTTTAATGTTTTCCATGGACCACTTTCATTTGGTCCCCACTCTATGTCAAAACTGAATAATCCGTTCCCTATTCCAAACCATGATATATCATAGCTACCCTGAATAGTAGATGCAGATACGCAAAATTTAGTAAATTTGAACGCCATTTTAGAATGGTCTTAAATAGCTGTATGGCCCAGAAATAAATCCAAAAGCCTGCTCAGCATTTTTGGTCTTCTTTATTTGTGTAACACGTTGATCAAATTCTTGCATCATTACATTCGCAATAGATAGGTATTCTCCAGTCTTCTGTTTATCTTGGATAGTTGTTCCATCCTTAGTTGAAAAATCCAACCTATTTCTAGTGTAGTTTATTGACTTTGACCTAAGCAGCGATGCAGCTGTTCCGAGCATCATTTCATACCTATACGGAAAATTTTCAACTGTATACACGTCAACCATTGGCAGTGTTGAATTGTATTTATCTACTGTCAGCTGCATACCAGAGTGTATTTCCTCATCAGAAAATTCAACTGAATCCAGTAAAAAATTTTCAGAAGCAGTGCGATCCATCATAAAGAATCGCACATCCTGTGGAGTTACTATCTGGACTTCTGGAATCATTATCTTTTTTATTGATTCTCTTGATAATATTTCAGCATTTCTCCGAGTTGCTGAACATTCATTTGCGGCATACCAGTTGAAAGTACTGCGCTTTGTGTTTGCAACTTACCCTTATTAAGGAAATTTTCAATTTTGCCTTTTATCGAGTCCTTCGGAATATTTTTGTCTACACTCTTCATTGCCAAATTTTTCCCACCTTCAAGTGTTGCCTGAAACAAGGACGGGATTGCTGCAGCGCCTAGTCCGCCAACAACACCGCCAGTTGCACCGCCAAGCGCCATGCCCTTTAGGATCTGTTTGACTCTACTTTTTTTATTGCCATCTTTGTCGTACCCTGGATCACCTGCTTGGCTTAATCCGCCGAGGATTGCACCAATACCAGCTCCACCCGCTGCTGCAGCGGGGAGTCCTTTAACGACTGATTCTACTTGATTAAATGGTTTATACTCATTAATGGATTTTGATAATGAGTCCATATATGTATTTGCATATTTATTCATAATTTTTATTTATACTATCCAAATTTCTTTTTAAATGCAGCTAAATTATTTACTGTCTCGGATCTATTAAATCCATGAGATTTTGAGTAATCCCATTGACCGTCTGAATTAGCCATAGTTGAATCTAGATTATTTAAAAAATTCTTAGATAATTCAGAATTTATTTCCATATTTTTAATACCGTATCCGCCCAATGAATTTCCTAGGCTTGATTTATATGCATCAACCCTACTTCCACCTGGAGTTATTGCATCAAATAATGCTTGAAAAATTGTATTCTTTCCTAGTTCACCAAATATTTTTAAATTTGGGTTTGAAGCTAATATAGACGGAATATTTTTACTAGTTATACGACCCCTAGCTTTCATTGATTCATAAGCATAATCAGATATATTAGGTCTTCTCATTAACCCAAGTTCTTGCAACTTGGCTTGTAGTGGAGATATTTGTCCATGATTTGCTGGATTGCCTGCAGATACAAAAGACCTTGAGTGATCCATGTTTAATCCAGATTGAATCAATTTATTTAAATAATTTTCTGAATACTTATTCATTAAATAGTGTTTATTATATGCTTGTATTCAATATTGTAAAAGTCAAAAATTTTTAAAGCTTCTTCGCTCCTTTGGTATACTTCTTTGTATATAACCTTTTTTATGCCGTGTGCAGCTATGTTCAAAGCACAAGCTGGACATGGCATTAAAGTGGAAGCCAATAAAAAACCTTCTCCGTTATTTACAAGCGATAATGCATTTGTCTCTGCATGTATTACCAGCGGCAATCTTTTTTCTCTATCTTCCCAGAAAGCATCTGGAGCTACTTTCCCTGGAGCTAATCCATTGTAGCCAGTTGAAATAACTCTATTATTTTTGTCTAGAATACATACACCAACCCTTTTCCATGGATCCTCGCTTCTTGTTCTAGCTACTCCTGCTATTTGTAGTGCGTACTCTTCCCAGTTTATTCTATTCATTTTTTATGTTAGTTGGCATCTCCAAGGGGATTTGAACCCCTACTATTTCCGTGAAAGGGAAAGGTGCTGACCATTACACTATGGAGACGAGAATGGAGCCGACAGTTGGAATCGAACCAACGACCTGCTGTTTACAAAACAGCAGCTCTACCTCTGAGCTATGTCGGCGTAATGGTAGCGGGAGTGGGAATCGAACCCACCTAAAGAGGCTTATGAGACCCCCCAATTCCCAGAATTGTATCCCGCAGTATATTTATTTTAAACCAAATGTATTTTTAAAGCTTTTGTGACTGTCTTTTAATTTATTTACGGCGTCCTGGAATTTTTTGTCTGCCTGAGTGGCCTGTGGGGCCAAATCTTTCTTTATGTCAGGAGTCATATCTTTAAGCATATTAGTCATGAATCCAGATGGTTTTTCATCTGAGAACTTTTGGCGTGCGCTCTTGGAATATAGGTATGGAAGAGTAGCGCCACCTAACGCTCCAAGTATAGCTCCACTACCTATGCCCATTGGAATACTTACACCCCTCAAATTTGATAACGGATTTTGAATTTCCCTAGCTATTGCAGCTCCTGGAATATCTGGTATTCCGCTAGTCATATCTCTAATGGGTCCAGCTAATCCGTAACCAGCGCCTCCACCGATAGCTGCTCCAGCAGCTGTTCCTGTCACGACGTTTCTTAAAAAAGTTTTAATTTTTTCCTTAAATGATTTAGATTTTTTTTCCTCGCCATTTATAGATTCAGCAATTTTGTTTAAATACAGGCTTGAATATTTACTCATATTAAAAAATAATAACAAATAACCTTAAGTTGTCAAAAAAAAAGAGGCGGCATTTCTGCCGCCTCAGTTTTTATTTACCAGGAGGGAAACTCTTAGAAGAATTTCGCTTTAGCCACGCCGAATGGGTTACCGATAGAGGCACCAATCGAGGAGTAGATAAAGAACTCAACCATGAACGCACGACGATCAACAAACATAGTTGGTTGTTCGAGTTCGTAGAACTTGCCAAGGAATTGTGGGGCAGCAAAGTAATAAACCTCGCCGTCCTTGACGATGTCGTCCTTCATTGTGAAGAGATGCTTGTGGCCGAGAAGTGTAGTGGCCGAAAGACCGCCCTTGAACAACTCAGTCGAGAGATCACCGATATTGACGTGTTGGAACTTGAGGTACTCGCGTCCAGTATTAACGTTCATGACGATGAGGTCAGTGTTAAGACGGATAGGAGTTTGCTCAGCACCAAGTGCAGCACCAGCAGGAGTAAAACCCTTCGAAAGGATTTTTGTAGATTCTACAAGGGCTTCACGCGTCCAGCCAGTCGAAATACCAAGTGGGTTCTTGGCTGTATTTGTGAAGTCATAGTATTGAACCTTACCTGTGACGGCGCTCACATTATTACCATTGTTGCCGACGATAGCGTCAACTGTCTGGAAGAATGGAACGTCTTCAGCTGTCATGTGATCTTTAATCGCATTTTCTTTGAACACGTTACGGATATCGTAATCGTATTGCTCAAGTCTACGAACGTCTTGGAAGTAGCTTGGGCTAAGGATGCGAGCAAAGTCAACACGATATCTGTCACCCTTCATGATACGATTCTTAGGAAGAGTAGCAAAACCAACGCTCATCGAGAGTGGTTGCGAAACTTCTTTGTCAACGATCTTGACTGGCTCATCTGTATCGAGCTGTTTGTCGAGCTCAGCGGCAGTGATTGTCTGAGGTGGGAGGATTTTACGAAGAAGACCCTCTTCACGGAGAGTTAAACGTGTGAAGTCTGTGGCGACCTCAGCAGCTTTATTAAGATCGTTCGAGGCGATCTTCTCCATGAATTTATCATTAATAAGTTTAGCTGGAATGTTAGTATTCATTTTAAATTATTCTCCAATTATTTAGTTCTATTTTCTCTTGGAACAAAAGTAAGATATGTTTTGTTTCCAAGTGTATATGGAGCACGAGTAACTGTTCCAATCACGATTTCACCTGTAGCGGCGAGTTTCAATTGTCCAGCAACCGTTCCGCCCGATCCCGAACCGACAGCCAATTCAGAGCCAACAGAATAAGAATCAGTGGTTTTGTAATTAGTTGTTTCGATTTCGAGGGCATTGGTGAATCCAATACCGTGAATAGCGCCATACGCTAATTGACGATAACTGGATGGAATGTGAGATCCACGATTTGTGGATGGGTCTGTGCTGTCAACCATTATGATAAATGGAAGAGCGCTAAGAGTCATTGTAGTGCCATGAGCTGCTTTAGTCCACTTACCAGTGGAGTCGACAACAGCAATATCACCCTGAAAGAGTGACACGCCAGTGGCCGCAGCAAGGCTTTTCTCAACGACAGAAGGATTTGGCCAACCCTTCACGATATTTACGTTAACTTCGAGAGACATGTTTGTTTCCTTTTTTTTAGTTTTGCTCCTACTTCATACTACTTCTAGTAGCATCGTCTCGTGAGCCTGACGATATCAATTTAAACTCTTGAATAAACTGATTTTTAATATTTTGTTATATTAATTAAAAATAATCAATACTTTTATTATCCTTCCATTACTAATTTCTCAAATGGATCTAATTCCGAGAGAGATTGCAAGTTGCTTGGCTGACCAAAGCTCTCTGCTTTTAGTTCAGAAGCAACTTTATCTAACACGTTGAAGATTTCAGTTGGGTTATCAGCAATTGAAGAAACAAATGCTACTTTATTCGACTCTTCTAAGATACCTCTAGTAACTAAAGTGTCGGCTATTTTATTTAATCCAGATCTAAAGCTTTCTTTTTCGGAAGAAGCAACTTTTTCAAGTTGTTCAGCTTTTTTAACGGCACTTTCATAAAGTGGCTCTATTTCCTTGAGTTTTTCTTGATCCTTAAACGCTGGTATGGCTTGTTCTGCAAGCTTTGCAGCGTTTTCGATTAATTCTTTAAAATTGTTCATATTTATATTTTACTCCTTTTTTTATTAAGCAGCTTGCGGTGGAACTGGAGCTTGAGCCTCGGGTGCAGCTGGTGCAGCAGCGGCTTCTTCTCCTCCGCCAGATAAGCCTAATTCTTGTAATACTTGCATAGCTTCTTCTTCGCTGATCTGACCAGACTGAAGAAGGGCTTCAAGCGCTTGAAGGATTTGTTGAACTTCTGGAGACACATTGGCCATCTTTTGCTTTCTCTCTTCAGCGACTTTATTTAAGATAGCGGCCTGGATACTTTCTTGTTCCATTGCGGACTTAATTAATTTAGCGTCCTCAACGGCAGCTTGATTAAGGTATTCAGTTATTTCAGCGTCATTTTTGCCAGCTTCTTTCAACTCAGCAACTTTATCGCAAACCATTTTATCAATGGCTTTGTTTAATTCATCTTGCTGCTGTGCTGTCTTGAAATATTCCTCGATTTGCTCAGTCGAATAACCAAGCTCAACAAGTGCTGCAAGCTTTCTGTTATTAGCATCAGCGGCTAATTTTTCTGATTTTTTTTCGTTAATAATTTTCGCATCGTTTTCAGCAGCTTGCTTAACGAGTTCAGTTATTTCTTTGTCTGTTTTGCCTTCAGAAACCCATTCAGCTACTTTACTATTAATATTAGTCTCAATTTCTTTTATTTCTTTTTCAGAAAAAAGAGATGCTGTTTTGGGCTCTTCTTCTTCTGGAGCTTCTTCTGTTGCTTCCTCTGGAGCTTCTTCCTGTTCAGGTGCAGCACCTTCTGGAGCAGCGCCACCCTCAGTAGCAGATTGAAGTTGCATTAAAACCTGTTGTGCTTGCTCCTCTGATATTTGTCCTTCTTGAACTAATTCTTGTAATGCTTGCAATATAAGTTCAATCTCAGATCCTTCAGCCGAACCAGCTTCTGGAGCTTCTTGGGGGGCTACAGCTTCTTCAGCCATTTTATCCTCAAGGGTCTTAAACAGGAACTTGCCTAATTCATATCCTACAGAGACATTTCTGTAGTGCATTGCAATTTTTTCCGCTAACGCATCTTCGTCTATTTCATTGGAGCTTGCTTCTTTAACCTCTTCTTTACCCTCTTCTTTACCCTCTTCTGTGTTAACTGTATCTTCTGCAACCTTGGGTTTGTCTTCTTTTCTGAGGGCTTCTAGATCTTTCGACTCTATTTTGCCATTGGAGTTTAAATCAATTTTTTTTTGAGCCTCTGTTAATTTTTTTTCGGCAGCTTCTTTGTCTTCCTTGTCTTCCTTGTCTTCTTCCTTTTCATCAGACGACTCTTCTTTTTCTTCAGCAGAATCCTCTTTTTTTTCTTCCACAACCTTCTTTAATTGCTCTGGCATTTCAGCCTGTTTTTCGAGCTCTTCTGTGGCAAGCTTGATATTACTCAAAAGTTTGTTAACAAGGTCAGCAGCAGAACCATCCTCAGCAATCTTGCTAGATGGCGAACACTCTTTTCTGGAACGCTCTTCTTGAGTTGGCTCTTTTGTTCCTGGAGCTTTTTCTGTGGCTTCGACACCCATGGACAACCCCTTGTCTGAATTAGAACCGGTTGCTTTTCCAGAACCAGGAAGAGCTTGATTTACTTCAGAGTCACTAGTGCCCTTTGAGATGGATGTTTCGTTATTTCCTTGGGACTCTTCAGCTGTTTTAGATTCACCGATGAATCTGCGAAAGTCTTCAAGGACTGTGTTAAATTTGGGAGCTTTTCTTTTACTCATAATATTTATATTTTTTGATTTTATTTTGTATTTAGTTTTGTGTCCACTCTTTTTTTGAATGTCAATTCAACATAAAAGCATTGAATATTACATCATCATTAGCGGATATATCATTTAAAGCAGCAACCTTGTAAGCTAGGTATTGTCTTACCATAGCACGAGACTCTGGCTTTATAGAAGTTTTTTTATCATTTAATTCCTCATTGTAAAGAACTGCTTTTTTTATTTTTTCGTCCTGAACTTCTGAAGATAAGATAAATTTATTTATTTCGTTTTTTGTGTTTTGTGTAATGGATATATTTCCACTACAAGATGAATCAAAGTCATGGATAGATGCAATTTGCTCTAAACTGGAAGCCTCTTTAAGTTCAAGTCTTATGCACTCACTTATTACATCTTCTGTTTCGTCTATTAAATTTTTAAAGTCATTATACCTAGATCCAGAAGCAAGTTTATAAAAAACCCTAAAAGGAAGAATTGATGCATTCTTTGATAAGCAACCAAACATATCTTTTGGATTTTTTTTCTGTAATTCTCTTATTGCCGATTCAGATAGATCTGTTTTGTCTAAAACATTTTTTGGAGCATTAACGCCAACTGCATCTATGTATTTTTGAATTTTAGAAAGTTTTTCAGCTATAGCTAGTTTGGGTGTAGATAAAATCCTATTTTCTATTAGCTCTGCTAGTTCAGCTCCCCCCATTGGCTCACTTGGGTCTAACCCAGCGATTTTAGCTAAATCCATTGCTATCATGTCTGCCCCACGATCAACAAATGATATGTCGTTCCAGTACCCCTCTCTGTTATATACAAAACACTTTCTACCATCTGACAATATCTTATTTCTACCAAATGGATGTGGAGCGGCCTTCTTGACGTGAATGCAATATTCAGACGGGGCTTTACTTACATTTCCGCATATAGAGCAAACATCATTATCGCAATGCCAGCCCATAGAAAATTTAACATCTCCACCTCTTTCAACTCTGCCAAGCCAGTCAGCACATTTGTCTATATTAGCGGCAATAGCTAACTCAACTCTTCCCATTTTTTCATTGTATGCAGATTTAATTACGTCTCCATCTCTCTGCTCATGTGGGACTTTACTATTATGATGCCTGTATAATTTAGCTTTCTTCACGAAAGTTGGATGAGATTTTTTACAAACCTCCTCCTCAAAAGCATCAAAGTTTAAATTGCTTCCGGTCTTTTCGAATGATCCAAGCGCAATTAAGTGAATTATTGCGTGATTTTTTATTGGCTCTATGTCCCCCCAGCTATGTCTAACAGACGAAGCTATTTTATCCCTTCTCTGTGGGTCATCAATTATTTTGACCAGATACTCCGCATCTGGATACTCAAACGAGTCGTTGAAAATTAATTTTCTCATTTATTAAAATGCTGGTTTATCGAAGAATTTGTCCCCAAGATACAATTCATTTAATGCTGGTAGCGCAGCAGCTCCAGCAACCGGTAATAAAATTTTTCTCTTTAAAGCACTCTTTAATGCCCTCATAATCATTGGGTCTTTTCTAACTATAGGAGAACCAAGTCCACCGCCGACCCTTTTTGACATAAATTTCTCTAACTTTTTAAATAAAGCTGTATCAGATCCATATGTGTGGTCTCCTATAGCCTTTTGAAAAGCTTCTCCACCTTCTTCCCTAGCTTTATTCGTTAGTGTTGCTAAATTATTTTTAGTTAAATAATTATTCAAAAATCCGCCACCACCAAGTCCCACTGTGCCCAATATAGTATTGGGATTAAGTACGCTCTTAGCTTTATCCTTAATTGTATCTTTTTGGTCACCATCACCAGCAACAATAGATTTAGCTGTGTTGCCCAAGCCATTTAATATAGATGGTACAGAAGCACCAACAGCACCGCCAGCAACCAACCCACTCAGTGTTGAGTTTCTTTTTCTTCTTTTGAAGTCATCATCTGTTTCGAACTCGCCCTTAGATGAAGAAAGATTTCCAAATAGACCACCTAGCGCTGCCCCACCTATGCCACCAGCGATATTTTTTCCTCCTGGGATGCTATTAATTTTATCACCAGCGGAATTTAACCCACTCAAAATAAAATCTTTTATTGAATTTAAGTCTGGTGATTGCGCTTGTTTAACTCTTTTTGCTCTCAAGCAAGTTAGAGCAAGTTCACCCATCTCAGAGTCACACTTTTGCATTGCTAACCCGATTTCGTCATTAGCTAGTTTTTCATGCACTTTTGTCAAAACATTTTCTAAAATCATATACATCTTGTAAAATTACTTACTAAATATTTGTTACAGATTCACTAGTGTATGAATCTTGTTGGGACCTGAGAACAGACATAGCAGATTGTATTCTAGTAACAATCGTCTCGGCTAGATAATTGGCTCTAGTTTGCGCATCAGTAAAGGACCTTTTATCAAAAAAACATACAAATGGCTGAAAACCTCTTTTGACTTTAATAAATTTATTTGGGAGTATCCAATCAGCTGTTGGGCTTGGGGCTTCCCCAGGCACAGTCTCTTCTCCATACAATCCACCAACATTTATTTCCGGCTCTCCAAATTTTTGTATCAATTTATTGTCTTCATCAGAGAAATCTTCATTTTTTATCTCTACGAAATATTTTTGATCTGAAATATATTTTAGGGTTCTTGTTTTCATCTTTGTTGTGGCTGAACTTGACCAAAGTTTTTAGTTTTTAATAAATTGTTTTCTAGTTCAACTAATGAATTAGCAAAATGTGGGTCTATCACCTGTGCTGTACCCTGTCTGAGTACAGACCTAGCTATATCCTTAATCATACTAGCGTTTGGAGCCAATTGAATAAGTGCATTGTATGAATTTTCTATTTCCGATGGGTCTTGCTGAGATATGATGTCGTCGTTCATCAATTCTCTCAAGATAGCCTCTCTTTTGATGTTTTCTATCTCTTGCTTATCTATCTGTTGTTTTTTAGGGCTTTCAATTCCTCTTACCTTTAATGAATATCCTTTTGCGGCGTCACCAGCCATGCCAGAATCTGAAGAAGTTATCTTAGACTTAAAATTATCTGCAAGCTGGTTCATTACAGCCGCTGTTGGATTAAGCATGTCAGCTACTTTTATTGACTTAATTGTGTTTTTTTTTGAGTCACCAAAAACAATTTGATCAAAGTCAGATATTAAGTCGAATGGAAATTCTGCAAATTTTTGAGTAGAAACTAAATTTCCTCTTCCTGGGCTCCACAAGTAATTCGATGCAGTAGCTTCTTTATTTATACCACTTGCCTCACAGATTAAATTTCTTAATTCAGCTTCTTTGGTTGAGCAATCTCTAACCAATGAATTAAATCCTTTTACGCTGTCAGTATATGCAGACTCAGAATCAACTAGGCCGGAGAAGCATCTCAAAAATTTATTGTCGCTATAATTTATGTCGCCAGATAAGTTTTCAGACAAATCATCTATTGTTATCTTTGCGACTTTAGCTATCAACCCAAGTATTCTTCCAGCTGGTTTATTGTCTTGATACTCGTAAAAAATTTGAGCAGCGTAATCGGCTATTTTCTCTCTTTCTTCAGTAAACTCTAATATTTCTGAAGCTTCTTTCATCCCCTTATAGAAAGCCTCTCTGCTGTCTATTAGGTAATCTCTCTTTTCGCTTAATTCTCTGTTCTGTTCATTTATAGCGAAGAATGCTGTTTTGATCCTTGATTCTAGGGGGATAGACGAGGTGCTTGCAATATTAAACTCTTCTTCCGAAGCAGTCTTAGATACTTCTTCAGTAGCAAGAAAATCATTCAAGTCCTCTTTCATTTCTGAAACAACAGAATTAGCAGGAATTTGAGCTTCGTTGAATACACTATTTATTACTGTTTTTTTATCCGCTATGTCAAAATCAGCTGATTTATCTTTTGCTACTTTAACATAAGCTTTTGTCTTAGCAGTATTGAAAGCTTCGATGACTCTATTAATAGTCTCTGGGTTAAGTTCATGTTCTCTAGCTACTTTTATAATACTATCATTTGCATTTGTTCCAGAGTTATGGAGTTTGATAGCAGAATTAAGTGCTTTTTCAATACGCTCGTAAATCATAAGTGTTTATTATATTAAGATAAATTATAATGGTTGTGGAGAAAAATATGTCAATTCTTTAATTTCTTTTTTGTCTACTCCTCTTGATTCTCTTTCTTTGTCACCGATTATTTTTCTAACTGGATCATCGTAGCTAAGCGTCGATGACACCTCTGTTATGCTTTCCCAAAGTGCTTTTCTAAATAAATCTGAATTTAAATTTTCGTCTCCTTGTTTTGTCTGCTCAGATAGACTTAATGCATTCGTGTAAGATATATGTCTATCGAAGTCACTTGGTCTAGCGTGATTTATCAATCTAACCCCAAGTATATATTCACTTGCCTGAAGCTCCAAGCAATTCTTCATAGAATTTACTAGCTTAGAAGCAATACTATCGTTCACATTAATTCTTCTTTGTAGTATATATTTTGCTGTCTCCCAGCCAAACGCATAGGAAATGCCCATCCATATTGAGCTTGCCACTACGTCTTGTGGAGTCTCTTTCCACCTATCATATGGTGAAATAATTGAATAAACAAAATTTTCACTATCCAGATACCTAGACACATCGAAAAATAATTTTAAGTAACACTCAATATTTTGCTCTTTTGTTTTAAATTCTGAAGAGATTTCCTTAAGTGTCTTTTTGCCAAGAAGCATGGATTGTATTTGTGTGCCAAATCCTCTTGTGTGATTACTTACAAAACAAGAATGTGCGTATTTGACTTCTGGGAATCTGCAGGCCCCATGAACTAAATATGAAAAATAATCTATTATGTATTGATCGTCCTCGTCCTCTGGGATCACAACAAAATCTTCTTCCCCTCTAGTAAGCAATTCCCTGTGGACCCTTCTATATTCGAATGCTTGGTTAGCCCTCCAAGAAGGAGAGTAATCTGGATCGTCACTAAAATCTCTTGAAAATCTTTTTATATTACTCATGAATTTGTCCAGTCGCCTAGAACTCTTTCTGGAATGTCTGTTTTGTTTTTGAGGTGCTGGAATACTCTTAATTTATCCTTTGAGGATAGTCCAGATATTTCTTCTGTTAAGTCTTTTCCTATTATATCACTAAAAACACTACTATTCAGCATTGAATCCATTTGGCCACTTGGGCTATATGAGTACATTAATGAGCCTGCTCCAGATAATCCTAGACCCGCTCCTAAGGTGGGTGCACTATTGACCACACCCTTCATTGTGTTTCCACTTAACCTTAATAAGTTAGATGGTTGTAAAAATTTTTGACCAGCTTGGGGCTTTGTATATTTAAATATATTTTTGTTTCCCGTTAATACTCCCAATACTGGGGTCTTTCCCAGAATTGCTTTTGGTGCCCTTAAAAACTTTGAAGAAACAGCTCCAGCTCTATTAATCTTACTTGCGGCATTAGTCAATTTTAAGGCTTTTGCACCAGCTCCGGTAATTTTACTTAATAGCCTAATTCCCTTTCCTGCCACCCCAAGAGCAGGGACAAATGAAGATCCCGTCAATAAAGCGTTGCCAACTCCAGAAAGAAACTTACCTCCAGCGCCAGCATGATCACCAGAATATGCTAGGTTTGCTGATGACGATAAATCTTTTACAGCGTCTACAGGTGGATCTAATACTATTTCCTTTGTTAATTGACCTAAAAATCCAGGAGTGCTTTGACTTCCTGTAATTGATTGATCGTTGCCACTCTTCTCCCCCAACACTGGAATGAAAGACGCCGCGCTGGCCAAAAAATCTGATTTTTTATTTATCAATTTTATTACCTTCTTCTTTTATTTCTATTTAAGAAATTTTGATAGTCCTGAATATATCTCTTATCTGCATATATTTGATTGGGAGTTACATTCGGATTTTCTTTGTAAATTTGCCTAACTATATCAGCTCTTCTTCTGTCTGCAACAGATTTAGAGTCATAACTTCCCATTACTTTAGCTAGAAAAGCATCATTCGGTCCAGCAGAAGATCCCGCAACTGATGGCTGCACTTTTGGTACTGGTTCAGCCCTTCTTACCTGTACCATTCCATCTGTTGTCTGCAACTTTGGCGATGTATTGCTATCTTTTGGTAAAAATCCAGGAGCATCATTTATTGCGGAATTTATATTTGCCTGGTTCTGAGTATTATATTGCTGTGTAGCTTTTTCTACTACTGAGCTGCCTGAATTTCCACCGAGAAAAGAAACAGAACCAGATGGTATATTTTTCATTAAGCTACCCTTGCTGGCAGAAGATTCTGCAACTGGTAGATCATTTTTTAAATAGTTGGTTCTTTTATTTAACCTAGACTGCTCAAGATCCATGACAGCATTTGCAGCAGATTGTGTGGGGCTTTCTTTTCCTAACATATTATATGCAGTGTCTCTTGCTCTACCCAGCATTGTGTCTGTTCCGGTCAGCTGATTGTAAGCTCCTGCGCCTCCGACTCCAGTTGCGGCAAGACCTCCCATTAATTTAGGGCTGGTTGCAAAACCTTTTACAGAATTAATTGCTGTAGATGCAAAGGGTTTAGCAATGTTCATAGCGGAACTAAAAACATTCGCTTCTTTTGATATAGAGTTTCTATATATATCTGTGTATCTGTTCATAATTAATTCAATATGGGGTTAGTTAAGCTATTTAATTCCTGTAATCTATCCCTAAGTAGTCTGGTATAATCAGACTGAAGAGAACGAGTAAATACAGGATCTTTTTTTATTCCCTGATTTTTTATCATATCTTTCAATACTCCAGCTGTTCCAGTTATTTTTTCTATTGGCTTTCTTAGGTCGATCATTTTTCCCTGAGCTTTTGAGAAAATAGTTTGTGGAGTATTTTTCATAGCTCTAGTTGCCATACCTATAAGTTTGATAGCCATTTCACCTCTTCCAGCAGTTTTATCAAGTTCTATAGCTATCTTATTTAAATATATTTTTGTATACATTTTATCTATATTTAATGCTTCCTCTGTTTATGTCACTCCATAAATCATTTTGAGTTTCGTCTTGATTTTGTGGCTGATCTCCAAATGCCGAATCAATACCTGTATCAATAGCGTTATTGATAGCCAATCCAGGTGTTGCAACACCAAATACGGTTCCAATATCTTTAGCAGATATATTCTTGATTCCTCCCCTTTCCTTCGCTATTGCAGTGGCTGTGTTCCATGGCTGAGTAAATGTATTACTCATTATCGACATTGCCTTATTTTTAATTGGCTGATTTGATTCTAATATGCCCCTATACCCTCTTGCCATTGATCCAATGCCTCCTGTAATTCCGCTACTTAGATTGCCAACGCTTTTTATTGTTTTTTGCGTTAATGGCTTTGCTGCACTAACGCCTTTTTGAATTGCGCTAGAAACTATTGGCTTGGCTGTATTTAATAAATTTTTTACACCAGCGGAAACAATTGGTTTTGCTACAGAAAATGCGGCCCTGGCGGCTGGCACCACAAATGCATTTTTTTGATTTAATTCATTAAAATAGATTTTTGAGTATTTATTCATAATTTATTTTATTTCACTATAAATTAAACTATTAGGTATTCAATTATCTATTCACTACTGAAGCACATCTGTTTGGCTGGCTGAACTTTCTACGGCTCTTTGCTTCAAGAATAAAACAACTTTAGCTGTCGATTTTATCGTAGATAAGATTAAGTCCTCAAAATCTGCCATTTCATCAATTCCATATTCTTCGGCAAAATCAGAATTATGCCAGTAAAATAAAAGAAGCAATCTGCACATTCTGTCTAAGTTATCAACCAGTTCAGGAATATATTCCTGGACAATGGACTGAGACCTAGATGTCCTTACAATAACTCCTATCATTGCTGGATCAAAAACCTGGCGAGAATTACTGTCACTTGCTCTTTCGAGGAACTTCAAATCTTCGTCAGTAATCTGATTCCACAGACCAATATCCATATCTGTAGCTGGTCTAGGTCCAGGACTAGATTCAGTCATTTGAGTCCTTAATTGCTGTTCAGTTTGAACTGGCGTGCCATCCCTGTTGACACCCGCTGCGCCATCTGGAGTAACAAAAGATGGGAAAGCTAATTTTTTATTTGTTCTTGGTAAATACCACCCAGAAACCCTAGCTTTCTTTTGTTCAAATATCTCGTACGCCACTTTTTCTGAGTCTTGCTGATTCAATCCAGCTCTACTCATCAAGTCGACTACTACTTCACTCTTGTCTCTAAAAGATAAAGAAGATCCATCAACAAATACATTAATGTCAAATGCAGCAGATTTTTCGACTAAAATTTCTCCTGCACCTCTGCCAGTTAGTAACGATTGAAGAGTTTTATCGTCGCCAGGTTTAATATCGTTTACGGCGGTAGAGTCGAAATCTGGTGTTTTAACTTCAATTACCTTACAGCACTTAGGAACAAACACTACATTACCCTTGGTGAACTCAGGTAAACCATGTTCTTTGTCGATTGACCTAAGATAACCTTTTGATCCCCAGCAGTGCCCACAACATCCAGAAGACAAACAAGAAGAATTTCCGCCATCAGTCAAGAAATTGCTATTGCTGAATGGAACGTAATCTTGCTCTACAAGTATAGTGGTTTTTTTGTTTTCTGTTATCTTGTTTGTTACATTAAATGGACCATAAACACTTAATTCATGATCAACTAAAAAGTATTTCTTTCCAACAGAACACGAGCTAAGTTCTTTTCCGGTATCTTTGAGTATTTCGTCTTTCTCTTCTTTTGTTAGCTCCTGTGTAGTCCCTGAATTAGATTTATAATAAACGGGTTGTTTTGCCCATTCCATTTTACCGCTGCTTGGGTCAACAACGACCTGCGGGGAATAAGCTTTGCCCATCGAATGCATGGACTGGTCATTTGACCCAGTAGTGATTCCCCTTGCAGAAACAAAAACCATCGCCTTAACAATTTCGCCATTATGATTTAGAATATCATATAGACCAGTTTCAGTAACTTGACCAAATTCTTTTCTATAATCTCCTAAGTATAAATCGCTTTTATCTTTTTCATCCCTGTTGTCGTCAATTCTATATCCATTTTTAATTATTTCAGTTTTTTCTTCTGTGGAAAGATTTGACAGCTTGAGCAGAGCGTCACCAGACTTAATCAACGTTATTGGATCTTTTGTGTCTTCTTGCTTTGCCTCTTTTTTAGACTCAAAAGTTATCTTAAGGTCATCCAGGTCATAAAACTTAGATATATATGAAAATATTTCTGGAGTCTCAAGAGCGTATTTTATGAAATTATCATAATTCTCTTTTCCAGACTTTTGAAGAAAATCGATTAAATCACTATCAGTTTCAGATAGTGCCATTTTTGTATCAATAAAGTCATCAACAGTTATGTCATAAAAATTCTCCAAAGATGCAGCTTTGCTGTTTGCACTAGCTGGTGGTCTTGAAAATATTCTTAATGTGTTACTCGTTTCCCCATCTATTACAGGACTTTGTTTGGCTGGTTCACCAATGTCTTCTGGGTTTTGACCGGATAGATAGTTAACCCATTGTTCGTTGTTTGCTACAAATGTATCAGAATTTTTTAGATACATAACCTCCATTCCCTTTACCTTTCCATTAAGGAAAAATACTGGAATGTAGATTAGTTGTCCGCCTAACTTGAAGCCCATTATACCAGCGGCTCTTGTGCCATCATCATTTTTGTCTATGATGTCAAAACCCAAGTAGTGGTTCAATAAGTTGGGGTTTTTTTCTGATATTTTAGCTACTGCTATTTCGGATAAATTTTGTTCAACCTGTTGTAATGGAGTCGGCATATTTTTAGTTATTCTTACTGATAATCTTCACAAAAGAAAGAAGTTTTTTGTAATTATTAGCTAGTAGCTAAAAAAAAGCGAGAACATTTTGTGTTCTCGCTTTTTTCGTTTAAAACATAGAAGCAATTGGATTTGCTTCTATGTTTCGTTTTCTTATGTTTCGTACCTTATCTTTTATTGTTAAGATACTGTCTGGTTTTATTCCTAAGTTTATACATCTCATCGTTGCTGCCTCCTCTGCAAGAAACCATTGGTCCTCTGAGAGTACTACATTACTAAGCTCATTGATTAGAGTGAACAGGAAGACTAATATCTCCTTGTCTAATGAGCTCAATGATTCTTGACCTTTCTGTATTGAAGAGTGGTTGACAGCATCCAGCTCCAAAAGCTGGATAGATCTCCCAGTCTGGTACACTTTGCTTAATTTTTTGGTAATTTCCGCATTCATATACGGTAACATTTTTTATGTGATGTTTTACTTTGAGATGTTTGCATTTTGTTTTATCATTATTCCATTCGCCGTAAGCGCATGGAATCCGACAACAATGGCCGGATCCCAGGCAACTCATTTTGGTATTTCTCCTGGCATTCTAGCACTATTCATCATTGCGCTATTACAGACTGGACACTTATATATTCCAGGCCATGTATAGCTCTGAACTATTCTATCAATTGGGCAATAATATATGTATATTATTGATGCCATGCAAGCACTTGTTGATAATGCTATTACACTTAATATAAATGTTTTCATATTAATATTAATTTTTGTTGTTATCTTTTTCAGTAATAAATAAAGTAAATCCATAAATTGCTGCAAGCACCAATGCCCAGAATATCAATGGTAAAGCTAAACTTATTACTTTTATTAAAGCCTTTATAGCTATAACTATTATTAAAGCAATAAATGCAATTTTTGAAATTGCCTTTATTACTGTGATCACTTCTTCTTTTTTCATAGGATTTATGATTTATAGAATGGGGTACATCCTACAATATATTATGGCTTTTATTTGTGTTGTTTTAGGTACCCATACATAAACATAAAACACAACCACAATAAACATGGTTGTGTTTTACTTTGGAGGGAAATTTATTTTATTACCTAAAATGATTGCCGCCGACCCATAAAACTAAGCTCTTTCTTGTACCAGAAATTACTGGGGTAACTCTATGTAAAATGTATGAAGGGAATAAAATAACTGAACCCCTGTCTTTGGGCAAGTCTTGAGGATTTGATCCCTTCATAACCTGAAGAGTCCCCCCCTCATACTCAACCGGATCAGACAATTGAACTACTATGCTTAATTTTCTTTTTGAAGTCATTCCTGGGCCAACATCAAGATGCCAACCAAAGTGTCCTCCACCACCTAAATACTTGGTGTACTGTATTGACTCATTAATGCTATTAAGATCAAAATTCCATAAGTCTTTGTTTGCTCTTACTGATAAGTCTATCAATTTATCGTATAGCCAACTAAATTCAGAATTTTCTTGGTGGAGCCAACTTATTTTACTGTCCCTGTGACCAAGGTTTGGTTTATCAGCACCATACGTAACCGCCTCTTTTAATTCTAACTTAGAAGCAGATTCATCAATTTTCTGTATTTCATCAAAATTAAAAGCTGATTTATACCAATACCAATTTGATACGTCTCTTTCCTCTTGCGGAAAAATAATTCTTTTATCCATAATTATAATTGTTGTGCTTTGTCTGTGACCTACTATCTAATTAAATAGATACACTAAAATAAACTTTAATCAAGTATTTTAATAACCAATTGTATTCTTTGGTGGTCTACCAAATTCTTTTCCATATGCTAGTGCTGGAAGTGGATTGGTACCATGAATATTAGATGTTACATCACCTCTAATTACGTTTTTCTTTAAGTTTTTTTGCACATAAGACGTACCAAGTTGAGACATCCAATCTTTGTCATGAGAAGGATTCTCCATTAATCTGACCATATTAGGTTTAAAACTAGGTTCATGGTCGGAAACCAAAACTTGTTTCTCTTCCATCTCATTTAACTCTTTTACAACACTTGGTGTAACTCTTGTACCAATGCTATAATGTAGTACAGGCGACTCTAAAAATTTCCCGATAGCTTTATTTGGCTCTAGATTTAATGAGTCTGGCCTTGGCACATAGCTTTTACTGAAAGAACTGTACTCGACTATATCGTCAGGTAAATAATGGCTAGATTCATCAGCATCAGTTACCGTAACATGATCTACAACGGCTCTGGCAACCAATTCGGCATTTCTCCTGGACACGTCTATTCCGTTGTCTTTAAATGTGTCTTGTATTTGCTTTAATAAGCTCAACCTTCCTGCTCCTATACCCTTTAATCTCACTACATCAGCTGGGTTCATCAAACCACTAGATAGTCTGTCTCCTGATTCTATTTTGTCGCCTCTTTTTACCAATATTTCATGTTCTGGAGATATATAGTGTTCTTTTCCACCTATGACAACACTTGAACCCCCCTGAGGCAATTTATCTATACTGTCAACGACACCATCAGCTTCAGATAAAGAAGCTTTATCTGGAAACGTTTCAGGAACCTGAAACAATGCATTTATTGCTTTAAATCCAGTAACCTTTGCTACGTTTGCTACACCAGCTGAGTGCTTAGTGGAAAGCAAACTCTGGCTAAGGGGTTCTGTTAGAGCGCTTGATGCTGCAAGCCCAACCGCATCTGATAATCCAGGTAGTGTTCCGCGTTCTCTTACCCCACAGCATCTTGAGCATACTCCATTATGTGCTGCGCATGTCATTGGAGACCTAACTAATAATTTACTTTTTCCACGCTTTTGTATATCCCTTATTACTTTTGTATTAAGTAAGGTTCCAGCGGGATACCCAGCAACCCCTTTAGCCAAGACAGATCCAACGTTGTCTTTATCCTCAATTGAAACGGGAATACCTGAAGAGGACTTACAGTCATCTTCAGTTACCAATAAGTCCATTGCGGCTGCATTGATTTGTTTTGCTAGGAATCCAGAGTTTTGTGTAGAAAATTTTGTAGCTATCAATCCAGCCCTGGTTCCATAACTCGCTGCAAAATATTCAGCTGGATTCATTCCCTGTGTATATGAGCTTTTTATTCCTATAGGGACTGGAGTATTTGTTTGGTCCATCACCAAGAAGTCTGCACCTATATTACTATTTAATTGGCTTTTATTTCCTCTGGCTCCTGATGCAACCATTTTTGCTAGATTTGACCCCTTCTTTAGGGATGCATCAAATATCATGTCAGGCATCTTTGAAGAATACCTATTATAAAGTTTTACAAGTTTTTCTTCTTTTTGTTCTTGAGTCAAAGTTTTGTCGGAAAAAATATTATTTTCTTCCGTCGAAACTTGATCCATCAAAGTTTTTTTATCTATTGGGGACTCAAGATCTTTCATAGAAAAAGAGCTGCCTGTTTCGACAGCCCCTTTTGATCCAAGTCTTAGTAGCTTAAAAGATATATCTTTATATTTTTCTGGGTCAGTCTCCGCTATTCTTTGTAATACATCTTTGACTTCTTTGCTCCCTATGGGCCTGTCGTTTGGAATATCATTCCTTACTCCCTCTGGGACAATTGAATTAAAAATTAATCTAGCTACTGTAGTAGTCATTTAAAATAACTATACCCTATGATAATAGATACACTCAAGTCCCTTATTTTTGTCATACAAAAAAGCCTGGGCACATCTATTAGAGGTAACATATCCAGAATTGCTATGCCATGCGTCAGGTGGAGATAGACTAGGTATAACTCTTGCTATTACCCCTCCTTCCTCTATTGAGGACTCTCTGTGCAAATGTCCAAGGTGCCACTCACAATAAACGGTCTTACCCCATAACTCTCTTTGCTCTACTTGTGCTATTCTAGTGAGTTGGTTTAATTTTATTTTATCTCCATGAGTAAAACAAAGTAATGTATTTCCTACTGCGTGGTATTTTCTTGCTGTGGCAGCGTTATCTATGGACACAGTCTTAAACCCCTTAAAAAAGGCTCCAAGGAATTCTCCCAAATAAAAGGTCCTTTCTATGTCATGATTACCAGGAACTATAATAACCTTTACAGGAGCAACTGAATTACATTGATTGATAGCCCACGTGGATAATTCGCAACCCCTCCTAAATGATTTTTGCCATCTACTGTCTTCGTTCTGAGGAGTTCCATTTCCAGTAGTATTTTCTTTATTGTTTACATTAAAAAAATCATTACCTATTGGAAGAATTATCTCTGATATTTTCTCATTCTTAACTTTGTCTAAAAAGTCCAACAAAGCTGATTTGAATCTTACAATGGCTTCACCTGAGTTATAATTACTGTGCCCAGTTTCTTCTTCCCAGGCTAATTTACCTAAGTGTAAATCTGGGATAGAAATCTCAAAAACCTTTCCACCTGAAATATTGTGTTTCTTTGTTGAAGTTATAGAGCTTTTTATACCAGAGATGCAGCTATTAAAAATGTCTGAAATTTTTTCTTGAGTTAGCTGGTTTCTCTTTAGTTGGGCCTTAACTTGATACAAGTTTTTGGTTATAACATCGCCGTCTTTTGATTTCATTCCAACTGGCCATGTGTTTGCAGTCCATCGTTCAATTTGCCACTTTTTAAGATCTATGTTACACGCGCCAATCAAATCTTCTAATGTTTTAATATCTTCAGTGACTGATTCAGCCTCCATCTCATTTTCGTTGCCTACACACCTAGTCTTATTTTGTTTTTTGTCTACAGGCAACACCTCTTTAGCGTACTCAAGTGAATCCGTAAATTTATCAAATAGATTAGATGATGGTCTAAGTGCATGCTCCACCGAGCTAAAGCTGCGCATTAATTTTTTTGCGATCTGGTCGTATGTCAGACCATTGTTTTTATAGTCACAAGCTTTCTGAAATTCGTTTTTTGTCCAAGACGTGTTGTTTTTTTTATTTGTCATTTTATTACTCTGTTATTTTTATTCCCAGATTTTTCGCTACTTGATCAAAGTCTTCTTGATCGTCTCTTGAGATAATCATTACAGGACTAGGTGGCATTAACAAGATTAAGGCAACAAGGGTATTTGTGTTATCCCTTATTTCTATTGTCTTGACACTTTTTGTGTCTAGCAGCGGTTCTTCTAAAGGGTTATTTTTAGCAATAACTCTTAAGGAATAATCTGGCATTTTTTTTATTGTGCTGGTTGGCCCTCAGGAGCAGCTTGAGCCTGTTGATCGGCTGGAGGAGCTTGCGGCTCCTGCTGGGCTGCGGCCTGTTGTTGCTGTGGGTCTGCACCAGTTATTTGTGCCATCATTTGCTCTATTTGGTCAAGTCTTTCTTGAACACTTTTTTTCTTTTCTCCCTTTCCTCCCATTTTCATTGCTTGCAGCTCCATACCGATTTGCTGAACAATCTGCATTGTTTGCTGCTGCATTTGTGCCAACTGCTCTAGTCCACCTTGGACTAATTGTGCAAGCTCTGGGAAACCTATCTGTGGCTGAGCATCAGTTCCTGGGGCTGGTGGAGGCGGTGGAGCAATCGAACCATCCTGCTGAGCTTGCGCTATTGCTTGTTGAGTCTGAGGAGAAGAGACAAAAGCTTTTTTATCTATCTTATTTAATATTTCGTTCAGTAACTCAGTATTGAAATTTAACATATGTTTGTTCCTTATCTAAAAAGTAATCTACAGGTCATAAACTCCCCAGGGGATGTATTAGCTACAGATATCACCTTAAGTCTTATTTGATCCTGTGGGAAAAATTCTTTCTCTTTAGTGAAAATTTCGTAATAAAATAATTTACCATCTTCTATGATGGTTTCATTAATCATTGAATTGGTGCTCTCTTCTTTTAGCTGTATAATAGTGGAGTCACCAACTGGACTCATAAAAAAACTTACCTGCATGCCATAGCAAATCAAAGATTGTGTACCAGGTACATCAAAATAGCCAAACGTCTTTCCAGCAAAAAGCGTTCCTGGAAAATAAAAATCAACAAACCCTGGGGCTGCAGCCGAACCAGACGTAGTGCCTGGCCCAGCACTTAATGTTACCAAAGAGTTAATAGGTCTCCATACCACATTTCCATTTAAGTCTAGTGTTGGAACCCAACCCTCAGTAGCTAAAGAAGATGGTTGGCTTATGAACTCTTTCCAGTTTTTACCACCATCTTTTGTGTACTGGATAGATAAAGAGCCAGAAGAAGCGTCTCTATAAAATCTAGTTTTTTGGCTGTCAACCAGTGGATTTGGAATAAAATGTTGGTCTCCTAAAATTGGATCTGGCATACATTAAATATTAAATAATTTTTTAATCAAACCCTTTGGTTTTTCTTCTTGTTGGCTTGACTCTTCTTTTTCCTCTTCTGGTAGGTCTACTACCCCAACGTTCAAGTCAGTATCTTGATTTGGCCTTTTTCTTAAGCTTGTACTAACCCTAATAGATTTTCCTTCACCGACCCTTTTAGCTGCTCTACTCATATTCAATATCATTGGAATTAATGCAGCTGTACCAACTACTCCTGCACCACCCAAAATTGTTTTCTCTGTGGGAGACAGTTTATCTAAAAATGGCTTTCTTATGTATTCTTGAGTTTTTGCAATTTCGTCTTGGGATTTCTGTAACCCATGCAATGCAGGAATCGCAGCTAGTGCGACGTCTTTTGTCGGAGCAAGTAAAACGGTCCCAAGGCCTTTGGTGACTTCACCTTTGTTCATTAAGTTTCCCCCAAGAGCACCAGTAAGCAAATTAACTAATCCGAGTCCAACTCTACTTGGGGTGACGTCCCCATAATTGTCTTTATTTTGTAGGTAGTCTAATCCACCAGCAGTTATGCCACCAGTAACTAATGGAGCTAACAAGCTTTTAGCTATAGAAGCCTCTTTTCCGAATAATACTGAAGGAACCTCATTCATTTTAATATTATGCACTAATTTCAACTGGTGTGTCGATTGATATTTCTCCTCTTCTGTACGCAGCTATAACATCCGAAGCATCTTTAAATTTTACTGAAGGTTTATTTTTGTCTATATTTGTAGTATTGTAAAGACCTAAAACAAACTCCTGTGAAGGAGTGTAAAATATCTTTTTGTCTTTGATAGATAGTAGATTCTTTGACGGCATCAATTTTTTCTTTGCCTCATCAACGGCGTCATCAGATACTGGCACATGGACATTCATTTGGTCTCCGTCAAAATCCAGGTTAAACCCCTTAACGATTAATGGACTCACCTGAATCGAATCACCAGTCACAAGCCTTGGTGTTGCAGCCATTATATTAAATCTATGCAATGCTGGAGCTCTATTGTAGAGTACTGGTCTTTCTGACATTTCGTCTAGCAAGAATTTTTTAGCGTAATCACTCTTTCTTTCTACGTTCAATGCAGCCTGAGTCGATGGCATACCATTTTTAACCATTCTACGCATAACGAATGGAGCATATAATTTCCATGCCATTTTTGCTGGAACCCCTATACTGTCCATATCTAAATCATCACTAGGTATGGTTACCCCTCTTCCAACAGTATTTACAGTATGTCCAATAACTTTTGACAAAAACATACCAGTCTTTGGTCCACCTGATCCAGCCAGTGACTTTATAAAACCTTTTATTCCCTTTTGCTGTAGTTTAGGATGAAGAGGATCACCAAGGCCCATTACAGCGGTTAACGCATCATATACCGCAAGCCTCTCCTCTCCTGCTTCTGCATCGCCAAATGTGTCTTTTGATTCTCTATGTAAATCCCTAGCGGTCATTAAGTCTTTATATAAATAATTAGAATCAGCACTTAACATCATTTTACCGGCCATTGACACTGGTCTATAGCTAGGAGGTAAAACAGGAACCCTTGTCATAAAGAAATCATCTTTATCCAATCCTTGCTTCCTGATTCCAGATAGAATATTTAATTTTTTTACTGCATCATTTCTAGATGTCTTTGATCCATTTCTTATTGCAGACCTTAGGTCTTCATCCATTCTATTAAAATCAATTGATTGATATGCATCAATTAACGCCTGTGGGCCGGTTTTCCCGTTGATCATCTCCTTACCGGATAGAACATCCCTCATCTTGTTTTCAGTTAATCCCAGGATTTTTCTAAGAGGCTCCTCTAGTATTGGGTTCGGCGTAGGCTCGTCCAATGAAATGAAGCTCCAGTTTCTTCCATCTATACCGTGCAATGACTGATCCATTAATCCACCTTTTACTGGTTCTCCAGTTCTAGGGTCTATTGTATCTGAGTTATTTAATTCCCTGTCTCCGACTAATGAGTCTATATCGCTTCTTCTTAGTGCTTTTATTGTTATATTGGATCCCTTTTTATCTGGATTAATACCAGCTGCTTTTAGGGTGTTTGTAAATTTTTCATAAATAAAAGGAGTCTTTGGTGCAGGAAGTGACATGCCCATTTTTATAGATCTCCACATATCCACGTTTGCACCCGTCCTATAATTCTGAATATCGAATAAATTTTTAACAGCACCATGAGAAAGTAATGCCATTGTATCTAGCATACCTATTCTTTTTGCGCTTTCTGATCCACCTGGTTTGCCTGGTTGTTCGTTTAGATCTGGATTACCCTCATCTATCGCGCTAAGCTTTGCGTCTGCTGTATGCTCTAGTTTTAGAAAATTTTGTATACCAGTAAGAACTTTTGGTATTACTTTATTTGTTTCTGGGTCCAGTAAGTCTTCTGTATCTGAGACCTGATTAAGGTCTAATTCATTTTTTACGAAGTCGTGAAACGAGTCAGAAGAAAAGGATGGAAGTGTATATCTTTTTCCAGTCTTTGTGGCGACTTTTCCTAACAATGCTTCATATACCATTCCTGGGTTAACTCTTCCAATCATGGCAGCTGGATTAATCAATATGTCCACTGTGTTTCCGTCTTTATCTTTAAACATTTTATCATCAGGAATTATTCGACCAATAACTCCCTTAGCAGCAAATCTAGATGATATTTTATCACCAGGCTTTGCTGGAAAATTTGCTGATATGTTTACAGACAAACCTCTTCTTGTTTCTATGGCATCTATAACGTTACCATTTACGTTTTTTTCCCATGTTTGGCTTTTATCTATAAAAGATTTTTTGA
>Ga0315902_10000109_pt1 | contig 135388 bp, 136 predicted proteins | sample LakEriMetagenome_9_FD_203523 | JGI IMG/M metagenome (GOLD analysis project Ga0315902, IMG submission 203523) | Freshwater fungal communities from buoy surface, Lake Erie, Ohio, United States - Buoy 12 MA117 | ecosystem: Environmental > Aquatic > Freshwater > Lake > Lake biofilm | place: USA...
CAAGTATTTCAAATCTTTTATTTTCCTGTAGCAATCTGAAAAGCGATTTGGTATCTGCTTGAACCGATCCAAATATTTCTGACAACACATTCATCTTAACTTCTGAAGTAATGATTGGGCTAGCCAAAAAATCTTTTAAATCAGTACTAGAATTAACCGCATTAATGATTGACTTCATATCATCATTAACTTGGTTCGCTTTTCCTGATGAAAGCGCAGTTTCTAAAATTGCTTTTGCATATCTAATCGCAGCTCTTGACATAACGATTAATTTAATTTAACATCACCCAACATTTTCTCGACCAATTTGGTTTGAGATTCTTTGTTAGATAATTCTTCTTTTAATAATTTTTCGGCTATTTCTAAAGATAATGTTGAAACTTGTATTTTCAATTCATTCATTGCCGCATTTTTTTCGCTTTCAATAGCTGCCTTAGCTTGTTCTATCATTTTTTGACCCGCTACTTGAGCTTCAGCTTTCGCATCACTAATCATTTTTTCTTTGATTTCACGTGCTTCTTTCATCATAGCTTCTCTATCCGATCTAGCTTCAGCTAATAATTTCTCATTATCTGATCTTAAGTTTTGCATGTCTCTTTTTGCAATTTCGGCTGAATGCAAGGCATTTTTGATTCCTTCTTCTCTTTCGTTAATGGTATCCAAAATTGGTTTCCATGCGAACTTTTTCAATAATAAAATCAATCCTACGAAAATGACGAATTGCCAAAAGAACAATCCTAACGAAAAATCACTTATTAACTTATCCATAGTATAATATAATTATAGTCTTTTATTTTAATTTTTTAAACATAAGCCACAACCAACCGTTGTGGCTCATTGTTTTTTTTAGTTTTCAGAAACTGCAAATAATGCAGCAAATCCGATACCTTCAATAAGAGCTGCTGCGATCAACATCGCTGTCTGGATTTTTCCAGAAGCGTCTGGTTGACGAGAGATAGCGTCCATTGCTGAACCACCAATTCTTCCGATACCAATACCTGCTCCGATTACTACTAATCCTGCTCCGATAATTCTAGGAATTGTCATAAAAATATGTATTAAAAATTAAACATTCAATTAACTTTGCCAGCGCACCGTCTGGCACTTCACTTAAAATGACCTGTGGCTATTTTAATGATGTGCTTCTTCATGATGATGCTCTTCTACAGCAGAACCAAAATAAAGCGCTGATAACATTGTAAATATATACGCTTGCAATAATGCAACTAATATTTCAATCATAGAAATTGCAAAAGAAAGTACAAATGATAAGCTACTTCCTAACCAGCTTTTAAAAATAAACATCAATCCTATCAAACTCATTAATACGATATGACCCGCCACAATGTTTGCATAAAGACGAATCATCAAGGCAAATGGCTTAATGAAAACGCCAAGCAATTCGATTGGTGCCAAAATAATTTTCATTGGAATGGGAACGCCTGGCATCCAGAAAATGTGCCCCCAATAATCTTTTTTTGCTGTAAATGTTGTGATTAAAAAAGTAAGCAAAGCCAAACAAGCTGTTACTGCAATATTACCGGTAACATTGATTCCGAATGGCGTTAGACCGAATATGTTTAAAAACCAAACAAAAAAGAATATGGTTAATAAATAACTCATGTATTTTTTATAATGCTTTTCTCCAATATTTGGAATCGCAATTTCGTCTCTTACATATAATACGATTGGCTCAAATATACGTCCAACACCTGAAGCTATATTACCGTTTTTAGCATACGATTTTGCCAAGCTTCTGAATAATAAAAACATCAATAAAGCTACTACAAAAATCATAAACACATTTTTAGTAATAGAAAAATCGAGTGGTTTTGTATTAGTTGGTTCGTGCTTTTCGTTTAAAGTCAAAGCAACTTCATTACTATCAACTTTATAAATTTTACCATGATGCAATTGATAGAAATTACCATTTACTTCTGCTGTTTCTTCACCGTGATGAAATTTAGATGATGAGAAAACTTGTACTCCGTTATCATACAGAATAACAGGCAGAGGAAAACCTACATGCACTTGTTCTCCAGCTTCATTTTTGTAACCAAAAATATTGAAATCGTATGAGTCTTGTAAGTGATGGTCTATAAACTCCTTGATCTCTGTTTTGATATCTTTAGGTTCTGCTTCTTTTTCACCATGTGCTACTCCGGCTTCATGCGCTTGAGTTGAAGCAACAACAGAATCATTCACAGGATTAGCATAATTTATAAAAGACATACACACCATTAAAGTGCATATAAAAAATTGCAGTGGTTTTCTTGAAATCACCATATCGAATAATTAACTTATATTAACGTTTTCAAATTTGGTGCAAAAATACAATTAAAATTAGTATTAAAAAGCAATACGATTAATATTTTTAATGAATTATCGATTCTAAAGCTTTTTACTGCTTATTGTTTAATATTCTGATAGTTAAAATCGTTTCTATTGCTAAAAAGTAAATAAAAATTACAAAAAAGCTAATCTTTTCAGCTGGAGTTTTTGGTAGCTGAGTTTGGATAATTGGTCTCAGTAGCGCATAAGCAATTCCCATTTTTAGAGTAGTTGCCGCTAAAAAGGCGTAGCCAACATAATCTAATGAGGTTTTTTTTACGTTAATCAGCAAGAAGACAATTATGAAAGAGAGGAATCCAAAAATACCATAAAGTAAAAGGATTGAATAAACAAAACTGTCTTCAAATCCTTTTGGAATTAAAAAGTAGGATGTGATTTTGTGAATAATAAAACCAAAAATTGCTGCTAGTAATAGGATTAAAAAAGAGAGGTTTTTTATTAAATTCATTTTTCTTCTTCTGATTTGTTTATTTCTTTTAATTGTCGAGCTATATTATAAAAAGCCAAAACAACTCCAACTATAGTAAATAGTTTTGTGTAAATGTTATGTTTATTAATGAATTTTAGGTCGAGCCATTGCCCTAATTTGGAAAATAAAAAAACAATAACTCCCATTTGTATGGGAATATTAATTAGCGCCAACCATTTATTACGCTGTTTTTTCTTCTGAGGTCTTTCCATCGGTAATCATGTTTTTTACATGTGGTTTCATTATACATGATGCGCTAAATTCTGCTCCTGGTTCTACCGATAGTTTTCCGCAAATAACTTCTCCTAGAATATGGGCTTTGAATTTTATATTAAGGATTTCTTGCACCTGAATCTTACCTTCAAATTTACCTTCTATATCTGCATTTTTACAAATAATATCCCCTTTTACGCTTCCTGCTGGACCTATAACAATTTTCCCTTTAGATTGAAAATTACCAACCAAATGTCCATCCAAACGAAAATCAGCGGGTGAAATTATATCACCGTGAATAGTTGTTCCTTCCACAATACGGTTGGTTTTTCCTAAAAGATCGGTATATGATTTTGGACTTTTTTCAAACATGATTTCTATTCTTTTTTGCCTGATCTTTCTCCGCCAGGTGATGGCGGTGGTCCAAATCCTTGGTCACCTCCTTTTTGATCACTAGCTTTTTGTTCTTTCCCTTTGATATTCTCGTTAGGGCTGTCTTCTGAAGTCTGTTCTTGTTGTTTATTATTAACTACTGGTTTTGGTTGTTCTGCAATTGGCGCATGCTCAATTGTTCCGTCCCAATTAGGTTGTGTTGCTGTTTCCGGTAGATTTCCTGCTAAAAATTCTTCCAAATTCTTTTTGATTTGAACTATGGTATAATTTTCTGCCGAAATAATTATAGGCAATTGTTGCACTTTATAATCTTTATAATCTTTTAAAATAGCCGTAATACCAAGGGCTAAATCTTCTGAATTTATGCCATGTAACACTACAAAATTGTCTGTCATTGTATAAATATCTAAAGAAACTGATAGCTTATTTAAACTTCTGTCAGCAATAAATTTTTTGATTTTTTCTCGAAGCCCTTTTGTAGCTGCATCTTCAAAATCCTTAGTTTGGTAAAGAATTTTCCAATTTTTTGACGGAGCTTTAGACAATTGTAACGCTTCTAATTTTGGCAAATCAACAGTTAATAATTTTTCTGCTTTTTTTCCTTCTTCACTATTTGGATAATTTAACGCTACATAATTTAATGCTGTGCTAAATTCTCCTAAACCGCCAAGTTTTCCGAGTAAATTGGCTTTTAACAATTCTAATTTAGGAACAATTTCATCTCCAGCAAATCGGTTTATTGCTTGTTCTGTGGCGGTTAATACTGTTTTTAATTCCCCGTTTTGATATTGTTTATAAATGTTTGCATAAACTACGTTTGGAGAATCGCTTGATTCTTCCATTTTGCTTGAGGGATTTAGTAAAATTTGAGCATAACGAGAATTTGGATATTGTTCTACAATGTTTTCTTTCATTGCCTCTGCTTTTTGTTTGTCTAAAATTTCATAAATCTTATACAAATGATACATAGATGGCAACACTAATCTTTCCTCAGGTTTGTCTTTTAATAATTTTTCAAATCTGTTTGCCGCTAATTGATATTCTTTGAATTTCTCTTTATAAATAATACCAAGTTGATAGTTAGCAAAGTTTCTTTCTTTACTTAAACTATCAATAGTTGCTTGTGATTCTGGAATTTGTTTAATGTAGAAATTTGGCTTAAATCTCTCTTCCGCAGACGTTTCATCTTTAGCATCATTTTCAGATTCCTTATCTACAGCATTTAAATCATCCGATTTTTGGTTTTCTTTTGAAGATATCGATGAAACACGCCAATTGTTTTGCAAGGTTCTTTTGCCCCATTTTTTTGCAAATTCCACCTTACCATAAGCAATAGTTGAAGGGTTATAAAAATAAAAATCATTTTCGCTTGATGATGCTGAAGTGCTAATTGGTTTTGGTGTTATTGCCTTAGCTTTTTTATTTTTCCCAACATCGTCAGAATCTATTTTACCTTCGTTCCTATCCTGATTCTCTTTAATGCGAGCTTGTTTCTCTGCTTCCTTTATTTGAGCTTCTTCTTCTTTTTTGAGTTTTATAATATAGTTTTCAAAATAAGCTGTTTTTTCAGAATCTGACATTTTATAGAGAGAAATAATACTGTCATTTGTTTGAGAAATTGCCTCATATTTGATAACATCTTCAAGGTTTTCTCTTTTCTTTTTAATCAAATTAAATTCTCTTGTTCTAGGTTTTAATTGAACTAACGTACTATCATAGTAATTTCCGGCTTTGACAAACTTAGATTCTATAAAAAATAAATCGGCTAAATTTCTATAATTGGAAGCTATAAGATAAGTGTCTTGTGTTTTCTTCTTTAATGAAAGATTGTATTCTTTGATGGCAAGTTTTTTATTATTTCTTTTCTCATAAAACAAACCTAATTGATGGTGCAAAACATCTAAAAAAGGTCTGTCTTCTCTATCTTTCATTAAATCATTGTATTTTTTTAAAAAAGCAACTGTGTCTCCTTTTTCATAATCAAATTGGCTTGCTTGTCTAGCATGAGCATGAATCACATATGATTTTGCGGCTTTTCTATGCATGTCAATTACTGATTGATAACTAGCATAAGCACTATCTTTGTAACCAAGCTCTTCATAGATCTGACCTAAAATATAATTATATCTTGAAATTTCTTCTTTAGATTTAGTAAATTCTTTGGCGATTTTGAGTTTGGCTACAGCACTGTCTTTCTCCTTTAAATTTAAAAATGCCTGAGCCAAAGTAGCGTTAGCATCGGCAAAAATCTGGTCTTTAAATTTGATTTCTTTAAGTAGTTTTCGAAGGTTATTTACAGCTAAAGCGTCATTATCCAAACGCATATTGGTTTTTTCTCTCCATATTTTTACTTCATAAATTTTATCGCTATTTGGAGATTTATTTAAAACATAGTTAAAGGCATCTAAAGCAGGTACAAATCTTTGGTCATAATATCTTGCTTTTCCTAACATCATGTATGCTTCGTCCATTTGTGGGTTTTTCTCAGAACCATTAATGTTCATTGAATGTTTCTGAATGGCTTTTGTAGCTTTGGTTTCTGCTTTTTCAAAATTTGCGTTTTTAGTATTGCCTGGAGCAAGATTGTCTTCTGAGACCTGCATTCTTTCTACGGAAAGCATTTCCCAAAAATTGTCTTTATTTTGAAGTTTTACTTCTGCTATTCCTTTATTCAAGGCAATTCCTCCATTGTATAAAATATTGTCTTTGGTACTTAATGCATGTGAATTTCTAGAAAGCCAAGTGTTTCTCTTGGTAGAGCAAGCGATTAAAAAAAGCAATAATCCCGAGAAAATGAAGTATTTAGTTGTATTGGTTTTCAAAGCAAAACGTTTAATGTTATAACGCAAAAAAGTGATAAATAGTATAACTAACTGGTAAAAATACGTTTCTTTTTGATATAGCAAAAAAATAAGCGGTAAGTTTTTACCATTGTTGGTAAATCCCATACCGCTATTGTATTTAAAGCTGTTTTTTAAACTGCAAAAAACGCTTCTAGTTCCTTTAATGTTTCTGGCGATGTTTGAATGTCTTTTACTATTTCGCCTAAACTAAGCACGACAATTCTGTTGCAAACCTCAACTGTGTGAACCAAATCGTGTGAAGAAACCAAAACCGTAACATTAGGATTTTCGGCTAATTCTTTGATGATTATTTTTAATCTGTTAACTGTTGTAGGGTCCAAGTTAGCAAAAGGTTCGTCTAAAATAATCACATCTGGATTTCCAATTAAAGTAGCGATAATGCCTACTTTTTTCATATTCCCTTTAGATAAATCTCTTAAATATTTTTTGCTATTTAATATTTCACCATTAAAAAAATCTTCGTGTTTTTTTAGTAAACCATCAACGTCGGCTTTATTTTGTCCACGCAAATCGCCTATGAAATAAAAATACTCTTCTGCGGTTAAATAACCTATCAAAAAACTTTCGTCAATAAATGCTGAAGTAAAAGGTTTCCAAGATTCACTAGCATCAACTTGGACTCCATTGTTGATAATATGACCCGAGCTAGGCTGAATTAAATCCAATAATAAACTAAAAAAAGTAGTTTTCCCAGCGCCATTGTTCCCTACTAATCCAAAACTTTGTCCTTTTGGTATTTCAAGATTTTGAATGTTTAAAACAGTTCTTTCTAGATTATATCTTTTGGTTAAATTACTTACTTGTATCATGATTATTAAGTTTTTAATTTATTAATTTTTTTCTTTATAGGCCGCAATTGTTGCGTATTTTTCAGTTTTGTAAATTTTTTCAATTTTATTGAAAACGAAATTTCTAAAAGCAAACCCTAAAATTCCAGCTAAGGCAACAAATAGTAAACCAGCATTTGGAGAAAACAGATAATATCCTAGAGCATACAATAGCATTGGCACCGCTAATTTTGGTATTGAAATAAGCATGGTTTTTACATTAAATGCTTGTTTGTCTCCAAAAGCTTTATTCGCCATCGTTAAATCAATCGGGGTTTTAACAAAAGCACCACCAAGCATTACCAAATGGGAGTTTACACCAATATTATATATTGCTCCAACTATAATTAGCATGTAAATGTGCCAACCAAAATACAAATAGAATGATGCTATAATGGTTGAAATTAATGTTCCGATAACCATCAACCACCATTTTGAACTGATATATTCACGGTATTGGATATTTTGACTCATCATCAATTGATAATAAGCACTATCCCAACTTGGTACAAATTGTCCAAACGTGAATAAAAATCCTCCCGACACAAAAATTCCGGCGAAGACCTGCATGGCTGGATTTTGATAGGCTTCAATTGAATTGGTGAAAAATAACAATCCATAAAAAACAAACAAAAAACTCATGATAACAGTAGTTCGGGAACGTTTGTTTCTTTTTAAAAGTTTGATGTCGTTTTTAAGAAACGTTCCAAGTGTTCCGAATTGGTTCAGCCATGTATAGTTTTCTGTTTTAGCTTCGTCGCTTTTTTTCGCCAAACCGGTATCCAGATTTAAGTTCTTTTTAAAATAATCAAACGAAAAGTAGTAGGTCACAATTGCTAAAAGTATCGGAATCAAAAACAAATAATTTGTTAAATACATTCCATGAAAAAAGGGCTGAGTATAATTGGTTATATCAAAAAGTTGATAATATTGGGCCAATCCTAAACAAACCACTATAACTAATAAAGAGTAGAAAACATTGTTTTTATTGTTGATTAAAACATTGATAAAATTATTAGAATAAATCAATGCCATAACTCCCAAATGCCATAAAATAGCTTGGAAACCATAGCCGTTCATCAGAAGAACAACAGTAAACGGAATAAAGAAAAAAGCGTGCAAAATGTTGAAAAAAGAAATGATAGTTTTCCCTAAAGAAAAATGGACAATCACATCTCTTTTTATTGGTAAATTCAGCAACAGTTTGATATTAGTAACCGGCATTTTCTGAAAGAAATATCGAATAATTAAATCGCCAACAAAATAATAAATCAAGTATTTATTAACTGTTGCTAATGGCTCTAAATGAAATTCTTCTTTTAACAAATAATAAACTGCAGCGCCAGCACCTGTAAAAATTGCTATGAAATACAAAGCTGCTATTGCCATAAAGATTTTTAGAACCAAATTTGTAGCAAAAGAAGCCGAACGAAAAAAAGATTTCCATTCTAATTTAATGAAGAGTTTAAACATGATTACTAAAGTTTAAGTTGTGAAATTAGTTCTAAAATGTAAAAAAATGTTACACACTTTCAAAGTTACTTTTCTAATCGTTGCTATTTCTTACCTTTGCAAAAATTATTTTTCATGTCTTCATTTTATAAATTACAAGTCAAAGAAGTAAAACACGAAACCCCAAACGCGATTTCTGTTGCTTTTAATATTCCTGCCGAATTAAAATCGGCTTACCAATTTACTGCTGGTCAATACGTAAACCTAAAATTAACTTTAGACGGACAAGAAATTCGTCGTGCTTATTCAATTTGTTCGTCACCCAACAATAATGAATTGCGCATTGCTATCAAATCTGTAAAAAATGGTCATTTTTCAAAATTTGCGAATGATAATTTAAAAGTTGGAGACATTCTAGAGGTTGGTCAACCTGAAGGAAAATTTACTTTTGAATCATCATTTTCAAATCAAAAAAACTATGCGGGTTTTGTTGCCGGAAGTGGAATTACACCAGTTATGTCTATTCTAAAATCGGTTTTAGAAAGCGAGCCAAAAAGCACTTTTGTTTTGGTTTATGGAAATAAATCGCCAGAAGAAACCATTTTTCACAACGAATTACATGAATTGCAATTGAAATACGTTGGACGATTTTTTGTACACTATGTTTTCAGTCAAGCTAAAGCTGAAGGTGAACTTTTTGGACGAATTGATAAATCGGCCGTTAATTTTGTGTTGAATAATAAACACAAAGAAAAGACCTTTGACAAATTCTATTTATGTGGTCCGGAAGAAATGATTAATCTGGTTTCAAATGTATTGAAAGAGAATAGTGTCCTCGAAAAAAACATCAAATTCGAATTATTCTCAACTTCATCTGCTAAAGAAAATGCGGCTATTGAAGGTAAAACTGGCCATACCAAAATTACGGTAATGGTTGACGATGAAGAAACCACTTTTGAAATGTCACAAAAACAAACAGTTCTCGAAGCCGCTTTGAAACAAGGCATTGATGCGCCTTACTCTTGTCAAGGTGGAATTTGCAGTTCTTGCTTGGCGCGAATTACAAATGGTACTGCCGAAATGAAAAAGAATTCTATTTTAACTGATGGCGAAATTGCCGAAGGATTAATTTTAACCTGTCAGGCGCATCCAACTTCTGCTGAACTTTATGTGGATTATGATGATGTTTAGTTAGAACAAAGAGAAAAGAATATAGATTCTTTTTCTTTCAGCGAAGCGGTCTTTTTTCTTTCAGCTAAGCGGTCTTTTTTCTTATTTTTTCAACTACCGTTTCTGGAGAAATCGTTCGCATAGCATCTTCATAGCCAGTAACTTTTTTGTTTCCGTAAACCGAAGTTGGTAACATTGGGAACTTTTCTCTGTCAGAAACCAAACAGTTTTCTGGCGGTTGATTGAATGGTGCAAATCCGGCAAACGGATGTGTTGCACCCCACAGTGTAATGACTTTTGTTCCCAACATTGCTGCAATATGAGCATTTCCGGAATCCATTGATAGCATTACATCCAAATTTGAAATTAAATCTAATTCTTGCTGAAGCTTTAGTTTCCCAGCAATGTTGATGACATTTTCATTTACGTTGGCAAACGAATTCAAGGTTTCAATTTCCTTTTTTCCGCCACCAAAAAGGAAGATTTTATTAGTTGAATTAGTTGCCAATTCATCTATCACTTGTTGCATCAAATCCTGCGGATACACTTTACTTTCGTATTGTGCAAAAGGTGCGATTCCAATCCATTTTTGAGTTGCTTTTTCTTCTGATATTGCTAAAATTTCTGAAGACAAATTCGCTTTATGTGGAAATTTTGGCTGAGATAAATCAATTGAAAAACCTAACTTTTTAAAAGTGTCAACATGTCTTTCGACCATGGTTTTGACTGGTTTGAAGATTTTGTTTTCAGAACGAGTTAATGCTTTTTTATCTGCTCTTCCTTTATCTGTAGCAGCTACCTTTTTTCCGCTCAAGGCGAATAATGTTCGAATGATTTGGGAACGTAACACATTATGTAAATCGGCAACAGCATCAATGTTTAATTTCTTTAAATCGGAATGCAATTTCAACAAGCCCAAAAAACCTTTGTGTCTTCCTTTGACATCAACAGCAAAGAAATTTACATTTGTAATTCCGGCAAAAAAAGGCTTGAAAAAAGGTCGGGAAACGACAGTGATTTTTACTTCTGGGTTTTGAGAAACTAAAGCTCTAATAACAGGAACTGTCATAGCAACATCGCCCATGGCAGACATTCGGATTATGGCTATATGTTGGATTGGGTTTGACATATCTTAAACTTGTCATTTCGACCAAAGGGAGAAATCACATAATCTTAATCATATGATAAGATTCCTCCTTTTTTGGAATGACAAAAGTGGGATGTTATTTCTTATTTTGATACAACACCGGATTCAAATCATCATCGTTGTACATTTTCATTTGCTTGTACACTTTCATGAATTTATCGCCGTTTTCAATATCGGTTAACAAGTCATTGATAGAAATAAACATATCGCTTTTTTGGTCTAACAAAACGTTTAGTTTCTCTTGACATTTAGCTCTGTGTTCTGCAGTTGCTTCAGCACGATTTGCCTCTTCACTCATATGATAAATTTTCAAAGCCAAAATTGACAAACGATCGATTGCCCATGCTGGACTTTCGGTGTTAATTTTTGCGTTTGGTTTTATGGTAACATCTTTGTGTTTTTGCAGAAAATAACTATCGATATATTCGACCATATCAGTACGAACTTGGTTTGATGCATCTATTTTTCGTTTTAAAACTAATGCGGCAACCGGATCAATATTTGGATCACGAATAATGTCTTCATAATGCCATTGTACGGTATCAACCCAGTTTTTAGCATACAACAAATATTCAATAGTGCCTTTTGTATAAGGATTTATAGTAGTTTGATATACATCATCTATTACATGATAATCTTTAATACTTTGCTCGAAAATAGGAAATGCAAATTGTGAAAACATAAGGTTAATTTTTATTTTATTTAAATTCGTTCCGTTCACCGCTTTGTGCTCGGTTGCTTAAAATTTGACTAAAGGTCTCGAGTGCAAAGATAGTTTTTATACTTTTACACAAACATACAAATTCTAACATTCATGCATCTTCACAATATTTCTGAAAACAATAGTATTCTCAATCATTTTTTGGCACAAATTCGTGACGTCAACATACAAAAAGACAGTATGCGTTTCCGAAAAAACATTGAAAGAATAGGTGAAATTATGGCATATGAACTGAGTAAAACTTTAGAATATAAAGCTATTGATGTTCAAACTCCGCTAGGCATCAAACACACCACAACCATTGCTGATCATGTGGTTTTATGTTCGATACTTCGTGCCGGATTAGCATTGCATACAGGCTTTATGAATATTTTTGATAATGCTGAAAATGGCTTTGTTTCTGCCTATCGTCATCACTATGATAACGATGATAAGTTTGATATTTTAGTTGAATATCAAGCTGCTCCATCTTTCGAAAATAAGAATTTAATTTTGATAGATCCAATGTTAGCTACAGGACAATCAATTGTGGCAGTTTTACACAAATTGCATTTGGAACAAAAACCCAAAGAAATTCATATTGCAGTTGTCATTGCGGCACCAGAAGGTATTGCCTATCTTCAAAAAAATCTTCCCGACAACTGTCATCTTTGGATAGCTGCGATTGATGAGAAACTTAACGAGAAAAACTATATTGTTCCCGGTCTTGGTGATGCCGGTGATTTGGCTTATGGAAGTAAATTATAGTTGGGAAAAATAGCTAAACAAGCATCCTGCTATAAGTAACAGCAACACGATTTCCTGATACATTTTGCTTTGCGAATATTCAATATTTGTAGTGCATATTACAGATAATGGCATAAATGTGAAGACCAACATTTCGTTGTTTTTATCAGGTGAAATCAAAAAAATCGTTACTCCAATTAAAAATCCAAAAATCATTTTCTTATAAGATGCTTGTAATATCAATGGCTTATTTGTTAAAGAAAAAACAAGTGATAATAGGAAATACAATCCAATAACTACAAAAAAGGAGAGTGCAATATTTTGATAATTATTGGTAAAATAATCTAATTGGAAATTGGTTTGTGCTTGGTTAATAATATGAGTTATCCATGATACATTGAATACCAAAGCAGAAAATAAAAAGATTACTGCTGTTGCAAAAAATGCTACGAATGGTAAAAGCCAGTTTCTAAAATCTCTTGAAACGTGAAAAATTATAGAAGCGTATACCAGAATAATAAAAAGGATACACCAAAAATGAAACAAGCTGGCAATGAAAATCCACATCGAAGCATCAAAAATCTTTTCTTTTGGCGCTTTTAACGTTTGTAGAGAAATCAATCTTCGAACAGCCATAAGCAGAAAAAAATTGGCAAACAATAAATTTGAATTATTAAAAACCGATGGGAAAATGAGCAGAAATAATAAGAAAAATAAAATAGTATAGCTGCTGTTTTTGGTCAAGTTGTTCTTTTTAACCGTAAAATTTACAAGGAAAAAAGAAGCCAATAATAACAAAACAAGTGTGGTTGTTTTTGAAAATCCATTCGTAGAAATTGTTGCCAACAAATCGCTTGACTGATACATAAAAAAGAAAAGCAACAACAAAACTGCCACTAAAGCATTATTAAGTAGAGTAGATTTTTTAAAAACGCTTGTTATCATAAGGATATTTTATACATTTGTGCTGTAAATATAACATTTTATAAAATGAGAGCATTTTTTGAAGGCATTCAATCTTTATTTGTAGATTTTTTATTCAAACCACTTGATTTTTTACGTCATATAGAATTAAGCAGTTGGTGGGGGGCTAATATTATTAGCTGGGCATTGATGATTGTTTGTGGATATTATATCGTTTACTGGTGTAAAGAATTGGCAAAACATAGAGCCAACAACGAAGAAGACCAAGATACAACGGCTCATTCTTTTTTAAAGTAAGTCGAACCCAATATCTTTTCTAAAATACATCTTATCAAAATGTAGTTTGTCTATATTTTGGTAAGATTTTTTTATGGCTTCTTGGAAATCATTTCCAAAAGACGTGATTGCCAAAACTCTTCCTCCATTAGTTACTACTTTCCCGTTTTCGAGTTTTGTTCCAGCGTGGAAAACTAAAGAATCATGAACTTTATCTAATCCGGAAATTTCTTTCCCTTTTTCGTAATCTTCAGGATAACCGCCAGAAACCATCATTACTGTAGTGGCACTTCTTTCATCAATTTCTAACGAAACTTCATTTAGATTCCCATTGGCTACAGCTTGAAATAAAGCTACTAAATCGGATTTAATTCTTGGAATTACAACTTCTGTTTCAGGATCACCCATTCTCACATTATACTCTATTACTATTGGTTCGCCTTTGACTATAATTAATCCAATAAAAATGAACCCTTTGTATTCAATTCCGTCTTTTTGCAAACCTTCAATGGTTGGTTTTACTATTCGGGTTTCAATTTTTTCTAATAATAAAGCATCCGCAAATGGCACTGGTGAGATGGCTCCCATTCCTCCAGTATTTAATCCTATGTCTCCCTCTCCAATTCGCTTATAGTCTTTCGCTGTTGGCAAAATTTTATAGTTTTCCCCGTCTGTTAATACAAAACAACTCAATTCAATTCCGTCAAGAAATTCTTCTATTACAACTTTGGCACTTGCATTTCCAAATTTGGCATGAACCAACATATTTCGTAATTCGGTTTTTGCCTCTTCTAAATCTTGAATAATTAAAACGCCCTTCCCTGCCGCTAAACCATCGGCTTTTAAAACATATGGTGGCTGCAAAGTTTCTAAAAATTTACATCCATTTTCAACAGTTGCTTCAGTAAAACTATCATAGGCTGCTGTCGGAATTTTATGTTTAACCAAAAATTCTTTGGCAAATTCTTTACTCCCTTCTAATTGAGCTCCCTGTTTTGATGGCCCAATAACTGGTATATGGTTTAGTTCTGAATCATATTTGAAAAAATCATAAATGCCCAATACTAATGGGTCTTCTGGACCTACAACAAGCATTTCAACTTTTTCTTGAATTGCAAAAGATTTTATTGCATTAAAATCGTTTGGATTAATTGAAACATTTGTTGCTATTGACGCAGTTCCTGCATTTCCAGGTACAACAAAAAGTGTTGAGCATTTTAAACTTTGAAGCATTTTAGTTGCTAAAGCATGTTCTCTTCCGCCTGAACCAAGTAATAGGATAACCATCTTTTTATTTGTTTTGACTGCAAAAATAATCTTTTATACATTATTTGATTTATAAAAACTTGTGAATGTAGATTCCTTTAAATTATCAGTTACTGATTTAACAGGTAAAGTGTTTATGACCAAATCATTAAACGGAATTGAAAATACTTTGGATATTTCATCTCTTTCAACTGGCACTTATTTATTTGAATTAAATTCAGATAACATAAAAGAGGTAGTTAAAATTCTTAAAAATTAATTCCAAATAAAATAGTATTTTTAGAGGCTGACATTAGTTAGCCCTTTTTTATATTCCTTATGTTCAATTTTTTCAATTTATCGCTTCGATTAAATGGATTTCCAATTAAGGAGGCGTCTTTCGAATTGGAAAAAATTCAAGCGGTTTCGGAAATTGATTACAGCAATTATGTCAATCAAAAGAAAAGAGAAATTGTTGAGTATCATTTAAAACACAACAAAACATATCAAGAGTTTGTCGGAAAAACTTCTTTTTTCAATTGGGATGAACTTCCTGTAATGACTAAAAAAGAATTTCAAAAACCTCTATTTGATAGGCTTTCTGAAGGATATTCTCCATCTACTGTTTATGTAAACAAAACATCAGGGTCAAGTGGTGATCCTTTTATATTTGCCAAAGATAAATTTTGTCATGCACTAACTTGGGCAAATAACATCCGTTGTTTTAGCTGGTTTGGAATTAATTTTAACACCTCTTTACAGGCAAGATTTTATGGAATTCCTTTAGATTTTATCGGTAACAAAAAAGAGCGAATTAAAGACTTTTTGAGTCATCGTTATCGCTTTACTATTTTTGATTTGTCGGATGACGTTTTAGAACAGGTCTTACTCAAATTTCAAAATAAAAAATTCGATTATATCAATGGATATACCTCTTCTATAGTTTTATTTGCAAAATTTTTACAAAAGAAAAATATTGTTTTAACAACGGTTTGCCCAACATTGAAATTTTGTGTTGTAACCTCTGAAATGCTTTTTGATGATGATAAAATTTTACTCGGAAAACAATTTGGTGTTCCTATTGTTAATGAATATGGTGCTTCTGAACTAGATTTAATTGCATTTCAAAATCCCTATGGCGAATGGCAAGTAAATTCTGAAACCTTATTTATAGAAGTTTTGGATGAAAATAATACTGTTTTGCCTAACGGAAAAGAAGGCCGAATTGTGATTACATCCTTATATAATAAAGCACATCCATTTATAAGATATGATGTTGGCGACGTTGGGATTTTGGATGAGAAAAGCACCTCGAAAAAACCTATTCTTAAAAAACTAATTGGTCGTACCAACGATATTGCTGTCTTACCAAGCGGAAAAAAATCTCCCGGATTAACCTTTTATTATGTTACCAAAAGCATCATTGAAGACGATGGAAATGTCAAAGAGTTTGTAATAAAACAAACCAAAATTGATACTTTTGAAATCGAATATGTAAGCGAATTGGAATTATCTGAAGTTCAAATTCAACAAATAGAAAAAGCCATTACGAGTTATTTGGAAAGCGGACTGACTTTTTCATTTAACCGAAAAGAAAAACTAGAACGCAGTAAAAGCGGAAAATTGAAACAATTTGTTTCATTAGTTAAATAGAACTATTACTGTTCCACTTTATGTCTTCTTCGTATAACTTGGTTTAATAACAAATTGTATGAAAATAAAGATCATAATACATCCCAGAGAAGTGAAAAAATTCATTTTATGGAACTTATTATATACATTAAAATTGAACTTTAACAATTCTATTTTAGAAGATGAAATCGAATTTTTCCTAACCCTGTAATACGCAAGAACCTCTCGAACAGGTTGGACTGTTTTTGTCTTTTTTAAAATGGTAAGCCATAACATCCAATCTTGTCTTTTTCTTATTTTATTAATAGGGATTTTTCCAAGTATTCTTGCGTCATAAATTGCCGTAGAATTTCCAATATAGTTACAAAAAAACAACTTTTCATACGTAATTAAACTTGGAGCTTCTTTCCTGATTTTTAGATTAATTCCTTCTTCGTCTATACATTCGTAGAAACTAAAAGTAAATGGCAATTCATTCTCTTTCATGAAAGACAATTGCTTTTCCAATTTATTGGGTTTCCATAAATCATCCGCATCTAGAAATGAAATGAAACTGCCTTTTGAGTTAGCAACTCCAGTATTTCTTGCTACACCTGTACCCTGATTTTCAGTTAAAGTAATTAGCTTGATTCTGGAGTCTGATGTAATTGCATTAGAAACTATTTCAACAGTTTTATCGGTTGAACAATCATCAATAATTATCAATTCCCAATTGGAATGGGTTTGATTTTGAACCGATAGAATTGTAGCGAAAATAAAATCCTCAGAGTTATAAGTTGGTGTTATAATTGATACCAAGTTATCCATCTTAATAAGCTTTATCTTCTCCTTTTAAAGCATTAAATATTGTTTGGAAAATAATTTTTATATCAAGTAGCAACGACCAATTCTCTAAATAAAAAATATCATATTTTACTCTATAGATGATGTCTTTGTCTGTTTCTACTTCGCCTCTAAAACCTTTTGTTTGAGCCAATCCTGTAATGCCTGGTTTAATGAAATGTCTTACCATAAATTTATCTATTTTACGAGCATACATTTCCGTATGGCTAACCATATGCGGTCTTGGCCCAACAACTGACATGTCTCCAATAAACACATTAAAAAATTGAGGTAATTCATCTATGCTTGTTTTCCTAATAAACTTTCCTATTCTTGTTATTCTTGGATCATTTTTAGATACTTGATATAGATCAGCTATTTCATTAATTGACATTGATCTAAATTTAAAACATTTAAATTCGTGATAATTTAAACCATTTCTTTTTTGTTTAAAAAAAATAGGCCCTTTTGATTCTAGTTTAATTAAAATAGCCAAAATTAGTGTTAGCCATGATAAAACAAACAAAATAATTATTAACGAAAAAACAATATCAAATATTCGCTTGATGATTTTATTTGCAGTTTCATCTAAAGGAATGTTTCTTAGCGAAATAATAGGAATATAATCATAATAATCAAAGGTTAAATTTCTTGACAATACTTCTTTATTATCAGGAAGAAATTTTAAAATTTTTAAATTATTATCTGTAAAATCAATAAATTTATTAATGTCGTTATTTGTTAAATCAGAAAGTGAACAATAAATTTCATCTATTCGGTGCTCTTTTACAAACTCAAAACATTCCTCCATTTGCTGTTTTTTATTTACAGACAAATCAAATATTTTTATCAGTTTATATCCATAATCAAGGTTGTCATTAAAAAAAACAGCTAGTTGTTCTACTGATTTTCCGCTTCCGGCAATAACAACTCTTCTAAAATTTCCGCCAAAAACTACTCTATATTTTCTAAGGAAATAGTAAATAAACAACTTCGCAAAAGATATTAGAAGTAAGGATAAAAAAATAAATTTTATGACTAAAGCTGTGTCAGAATATTTAGAAAAATAACCTATATATGCAAAATTAAGTATTAAAAAAAGTACTTTTTGTTTGATTATTTTTCCGAAAATCTCAAATACTTTAGTATATCTATAAACCTCGTAAAAACGAGTACTATAAGCAAGAATAATCCATGCAAAAGAAACAAAAAAATGAAAGGTAAACACATTAAAATTTTCAGGCAACAATACAATTGAAAGCGTATTGATAACTGTTAAATCTAATACATACGAAAATGGCCTAATGTAACCTGAATATCTTCCTGTTTTCTTTCTCATTTAGAAAATATATTTTTCAAAAGTTTTATGTTCTTCTTTCAAAAGTTCTTCTGTTGATAATGACTTGAAATATTCATACGTTAGCTTCATTCCTTCATCACGTTTTACTTTGGCTTCCCAGCCTAATATTTCTTTAGCTTTTGTGGTGTCAGGTTGACGTTGCATAGGATCATTTAATGGTAATGGATGATATACTATCTTTTGACTCGTTCCTGTTAATTTTATGATTTCCTCGGCAAAATCTTTAATCGTGATTTCATCTGAATTACCAATATTTACAGGATAAACATAATCTGAATGTAATAATCTGAAAATCCCCTCTACTTGATCTGTTACATAGCAAAAAGAACGCGTTTGATTTCCATCTCCAAAAATGGTTAAATCTTCGCCTCGCAATGCTTGACCGATGAATGCCGGAATAACTCGACCATCATTAAGTCGCATTCTTGGACCATAGGTGTTGAATATACGAACGATTCTAGTTTCTACTCCATGAAAAGTGTGATATGCCATTGTAATAGATTCCTGAAAACGTTTGGCTTCATCATAAACTCCTCTTGGACCAATGGTATTTACATTTCCATAATAATCTTCGGTTTGTGGATGAACCAATGGATCGCCATAAATTTCAGAGGTAGAAGCAATAAGAATTCTGGACTTTTTAACTCTTGCTAATCCCAAAAGATTGTGAGTTCCTAAAGAACCAACTTTTAACGTTTGAATTGGAATTTTTAAATAATCTATTGGACTTGCCGGTGATGCAAAATGAAGAATATAGTCTAGATTTCCTGGTACATGAACAAACTTGGTTACATCATGATGATAAAATTCGAAATTTTTAAGCTTAAATAAATGCTCGATATTCTTTAAATCGCCCGTAATCAAATTATCCATTCCAATTACAAAATAACCTTCGGCTATAAAACGATCACAAAGATGTGAGCCCAAAAACCCAGCTGCACCAGTAATTAATACTCTTTTCATATAATTTTTATTCTGCTTTAGGACTGTCACGAAGCTTAGTGACCGAATTAAAAAGACAGTACATCATTGTGAAAAACACTACGCCTCTTTGCCTCCATAAAAATGATTCTGTCAAAAATAAACTTATCATTAGAATTGCGAAAGCAAAATGTACAAAATCTTTAGATTTTAATGCGTTTTTTAAGTTTATTATGAGCATGATTGCTAATAATAAAAATCCGAATATTCCCAATTCGGCAAAATTTTGGATGTATTGATTGTGAAAATTTTTGTTTTGGTACCCGTCTTTTCCATCTTTACCCAGGTAAAGATTATAATATCTTGCTTTTTCTTCGATTTTAGGGTACGAGGCATTAAGCCCTAATCCGGTAAAAAAGATATTATTTTCATTCATTAATTCTACGAAAATTCGAAACTGGTATATTCTAAAAGCAGTTCCGTTAAAATAATCATTTGGAGTAAATTTTTCGTTTGTCCAAGCTTCTTTGAGACTAACATTATGAACAGTTGTGGGAATGCCTTCAACTACATTAGCATTTATACTTTTATTTGTGTTAGTTTGAAATTCGATCTCAAATCGTTGCTTAATTCTTCCGAAAGAAAATATAAGTCCGATTAAAATCATAAAAAGAATTAGATTTCGCAATCGCATTTTGTGAGCTGATTTTGAAAAGAAAAAAAGGTAAACAAGTAATAAAATAATAATAATTAAAACCACATTTTTTGAAGACAACAATAATACAAATCCGAATAAAAGAATAGAAATGCCAATATCTGTTTTGCTCTTTATTTCTTTGGTGAAAAAATGAAAAAAAGCTACCGCTACAAAAACAGACACGTGAATTGCATTTAATAATTTTGGTACTAAACCATAATCATCATAATCTTCTCCGTGATAAAAGAAAGCTCTTGTATCATTTGTTACTGCATACCTAACTATTGCTCTAACATAATAATATAATACATAAACCAACATTGAATAACTAAAAACAGCTATTATTTTTTGCTTTTGTTCTATTGAAAAAAAATTGAAAATCAAAAAAGAAATTGGTATTAAAAGTAACGGTAATTCCTTTGACAAAGCTTCCAATGAACCTTTAGTGTCTATTGACCAAAAGCATGAAAATGCCATCAAAAGATAGAGAAATATAGGAATGATTAATTTGGTTTGAAAAGAAAATTTGTTTTTTCTAAAAGAAAACAAAGCAATAAGTGTAAATAATGCTAATGCAATATTATTAATTGCAAAACTCAAAGGAATAGTAACTAATACTAAAATAGTAGGTATAAAAGCATTATTGTTTTTGTTTTCGTTTATTAGATTTTGAAAAACATTCTTCAAAAAGGCGTAAGTATTCACCATTTATTTTTTCCCAATTAAATTCGTTTAAAATGGCTTCAAAATTGTTTTGAACCAATTGCAAGTTATCATTTTTTTTGATAGAATGAAGAATATTTTTCACCTCTGTAGAAGTGGAAAAATAAAAACTATTTTCTTTTAAAATACCGCGATTAAAATCGTTGTTGTGAGCAATAACCAATGCTTTTGACGCCATGGCTTCTAAAAGTGAAGGATTAGTGCCTCCAACAGTGTGTCCATGAAAATAGAGATTTGAAAAAAAGCGTAGGTTATTTAAATGCTCTAAATTATATAAACCTCCTATAAATCGAATATTAGAATTGTTTTTGAATTTGTTTTTTAAATATTCTCCATATTTTGTTTGGTGTTTACCAATAACCAATATAGGTGTATTAACTTCGCTCATGGCAACACCTTCAAGAACCATATCCAAATTATTTTCAGGTTCAAATCGAGCCATGATCATATTGTATTTTTCTTTTTCTACATTATATTCATTTAATAAATCCTCATTTGGAGAGGAAAAAGGATTAGCGCCATAAGCAATATAGATTGATTCTTTATTATACTTTGTCTTCAAGAATTTTTGTATCCCTAAAGAATCTGAGATCAAGAAATCGCTACTTTTTACTGCTAAACTTTCAGCAAATTTTAAAAAAAGTTGGAAAGGTTTTGGATATTTAGTTCTTTTCCATTCCATTCCATCCATATTGGTAATGATAATAGCGTTTTTTGGTAAAAGAAAATGCCAAACAGAGTTACTAGTATAGCCCAACTGAAGTATAATATCAAAATCTCTACTTCGAGCATCGATGATACAATTAAAATCATAGATAAACTGACCAAATGAGCCCAATTTATATTCAGGATCAAACTGATGAATGATATTTACACCATGAAAATGTTTACCCTGAAAAGGATGATCGTGAGAGTTGTAGCAGTATACATCGTGTCCTTTTTCAACCAAATACACTGAGAAAAATTCAGCAAATTGCTCAAACCCGCCGTAATAATTGGGTACTCCTCGTGTTCCTAAAATGGCTATTTTCATTCACTTTTTTTCTGCATGGATTGCAAAAGTAGTTAATTTTAGATTTATTTAGAAAAAGAGTTTTGTATTCTTTAAATAATGTGTGTTGTTATATTCTGATACAAAAAAAACGTTTTATGCATTCTAAAAAAGAATCTGCTTTGTATAATAGTGTTTTATGACATTAATCAGTTTTTAATTGAACATTTATTTCTATTTTTGCTTCTAAATTTTTAAAATTATGATTCAATTTGATTTTTTAGAACAAAATTTAGATAGTTTACGTTCACGCTATTTGACGGCTCAACCTTTTCCTCATTTAATAATTGATGATTTTTGTGATGAAGAAAAGTTAACAAGAGCTTATAATGCTATCCCTGAATTAGAAAACAAAAGTAGAGATTATGCTTTTGCTAACAATAAGTTTGAAAAATCAAATTACAAAGTATTATCTAGTGAACTTGAGGAGTTGTATAACGATTTATCATCAGAACGATTTAATAAAATATTGACTTATATTACGGCAAAGAAAGTATTTGTTGATCCAAAAAATCATGGTGGCGGTTTGCACCAAGGGAAAAAGAATAGCTTTTTAGATATGCATTTGGATTTTAATTACCATCCCATAAATAAAAATTGGTACCGCGAATTGAATTTGCTTTTGTATTTAAATAAAGATTGGAAAAAAGAATACAAAGGCGAGCTAAAAATAAACGATTTAAGAACCAATGAAGAAGTTGCGCTTGATGTTCCTTTTAATAGAATGATAATTCAACAATGTGCACCTTATTCTCTTCATGGTTATGACATGACCAACTTTCCAGAAGGAAAGTACAGAACTTCGATAGCCACTTATGCTTATCAAATACATAATCGTTTATTAGAAACTCCAAGAACAACAGATTGGTTTCCTAATGAAGACGCTTCGTTTTTGAAAAAACAATTAGCAAAGAATTTTAATTTTTTAGTACAAACAAAAAATAAATTTTTTGGAAGCGGAACTGCAAAAAATCAGTAATTATTTTAAGAATTGATCTACAACCTCTTCAATTGAATTAGTTGGAAGGTATTTGATTATTTTTTTTAATTTTTTTGTACTGCCAGAGAGTGATTTGATTTCGTCTTTTCTAAAAAATTTCGGGTTTATTTGAACCTTAAGGTTGTGTCCTGATTTGTTAGTAAAAATTGAAATTATTTCTTGTAAAGAATGTGTTTTTCCTGAAGCAATATTTACGATTTGTGAATTAATATTAGATTTCATTAATTCAAAATATATCTTAACAACATAATCTATAGAATTATATTCTCTGAAAACATTAGTATTTCCTAATTCTAAAGTAGCTTCTTTGTTAATAAACGCTTTTGCTATTTTTGGAATTACAAAATGTTCTCCGTGTCCTGGGGCAGTATAATTAAAAGGTCTGGTAATTAAAATTGGCAATTCATTAAAATAGGTTTTTGCAATTTGCTCCATAGCCAATTTACTTATCCCGTAATGATTAATAGGATTTGGCGCTGTTGTTTCGTCTAAAACTGCTTCTGTTTGATTGCCATAAACGGTTGCGCTACTTGCTAAAATAATTTTTTTTAATTGGTTATCCTTTATTTGTATACAAGCTTCTAATAGATTTTGAGTTCCAATAACATTTACATTATAAATTTCGGCTACATTTTGATGTTGTACAAATGAAATAGCGGCTAAATGAAAAACGTAATTGGGTTGAATTTTGACAATAACTTTTATTACATCCTTTCTATTATTTATATCACATTTGAAATCGTTTTTATTGTTTTTATCTATTGTGTTTGATAAACCAAAAACAACATAACCATTGTTTTCTAAGTACTTTTTTAAGTATTTTCCTGTAAAACCATTACCTCCTGTAATAAGAACTTTATTAGAATGAGAATCCATTTTGATTTCTTTTAATATCGGTTTGAACCATATTTGAACATAACGTTTCTAAGGTTGTTTTTGGTTCCCAATTTAATAATTCTTTGGCTTTAGATGCGTCACCAATAAGTAATTCTACTTCAGCTGGTCTGTAATAAACCGGGTTTACTTCAATTAATAGTTTTCCTGATTTAGAGCAAAAACCTTTTTCATTATCTTCTTTACCTTTCCATTCTATTTGAATATCAATGTTTTTAAATGACAATTCAACAAACTCTCTAACCGACTGTGTTTTATTTGTAGCCAAAACAAAAGTTTCTGGTGTATTGTATTGTAGCATTTTATACATACCTTCTACATATTCTTTAGCATAACCCCAATCTCTCTGTGCATTTAGATTCCCGAGTTCAATCTTTTTTTGCTTACCAAGATATATTTTTGCTACACCATCTGTAATTTTTCTGGTAACAAATTCTCGCCCTCTAAACGGTGATTCATGATTAAATAATATACCACTTACACCAAATATATCATAACTTTCTCTGTAATTTATTGTTGCCCAATGTGCAAAAAGCTTCGAAAAACCATATGGACTTCTAGGATAAAAAGGTGTGTTTTCTGTTTGTGGTACTTCTTGTACTTTTCCAAACATTTCAGATGTAGACGCTTGATAAAACTTTATTTTAGGATTAACAATACGAATGGCTTCTAAAATATGAAGTGTGCCTAAACCTGAAGTTTGTGCCGTATAAATAGGTTGATCAAATGAAACCCCAACAAAACTTTGTGCCGCTAGATTGTAAATTTCGTCGGGTTGAATTTTTTCAATCATTCTAATATTGCTTGATTGATCATTTAAATCGTATTCTATTAGTTGCAAATTTTCATGATTTGAAATACCTAATTCTTCTATTCTCCAAAAATTCATCGAACTAGATCTTCTATATGTTCCATAAACTTTATATCCTTTTTCTAAAAGAAGTTGTGCTAAATAAGCGCCGTCTTGTCCTGTTATTCCAGTAATTATAGCTTTTTTCATTATTGAGATTACACTATTTATTTTATTTTATTGTTTTAATTCAAAATTTCTAAAAATGATTTAGCCGAAGCTAACCAATTGTATTTGTTTGCTACGAAATTAGATAATTCATTTTGTCTTTCACTATCATTTTTAGAAAGCTTACTAAGTAATTTAGTATTTATATCCTCTTGATTTAGAGGATCAATAAAGTCATCTCCAAAAAAAGTAAATTCTGCCATAGATGTTTTATTAGAGCATAATGTTGGGACTTTGGCTGCGACAGACTCTAAAGGCGGCAGACCAAAACCTTCTGCAATTGAAGGATATACAGATAGAGTCGAAGCTCTTAACAAGAGAATCATGCTATTAAAATCGACTTTGTTTAAAAAAACAACTTTGTTTTTAATATCTTCGTTACTGTTTGAAAGTAATTCGTCAAAATTTTTATCATTAAAAGTTACATCTCCAATTAATACTAAATGATAATTAAGATAAAGCTTTAAATCGATAAATGCTTTTAATAATCTATAGTGATTTTTTCTTGGTTCATGTCTAGAGGTATAAATTATATACTTATCAAATTGATATTTCAGATACACTTCCTGCTGTAATTGATCTTTATTATACTTTTCAAAAAAAATCGGTTCAACACCATAAACGGTAACATAAACATTATTAATGTTAAAGTGTTTTTGAATCTTTTCTTTTGAAAATTGAGAGCCCGTTACCACGATATCTGATTTTTTTGCGCTTAAATAATATAACCATTTGTTTTTTAAGGCATTAATCTTAGGGAAATATTCTGGATAATCTAAAAACAATACATCGTGTGTAGAAACAATATATTTACAGTTCTTTATTGGAGGAACAATATATTGAAAATGAGCAAAATCAATTTTATTTTCTTTAATTAACCTTGGGCAATCGAATAGCAATCTATAAAACTTACTTTTAGATTTGAATTTTAGGTAATAGATGTTTTCAGCTTTACCGAATACACTTTCTAAATTAAGTATATTGCTAGCTGCAAAATAAAAATCGATGTCTTTATTTTTTATAAGTTCTAAATATAATCCTTGAATATATGTCCTTGTTCCTTGAAAACCATAATCAAAAACATGGCAATCAACAAATATTTTTATTCTATTCATTCTGCTCTTTTATGCTTAGTAATTGATTTTGTTTAATGTTAAGCTCTTTGTAACATAATAAAAATCCGATAACGATTGATTTATTATCTAGTTTTAAAAACAAACCTAAAAGTACCCAGTTAGCAACTATTAGAAAAAAAGCAGTTCCAATTAAGAGTAAATTAACCTGTTTAACTACTTCGATATCCGATTTGGATTGTTTGAATAAATAATATAAAAAATAAAAAATAAAAAACACTCCAAGTAAACCCGACTTTAAAAAAACGGTCATATAGGCATTGTGAAGAATTGGTTCATATCTAACAAATGTTTCGTCATTAGTATACATTTCTCTTCCTATGTCAATTGATGATCCTAATCCTTTTCCAAACAAAATACCTCTTGTGCCTTCTAATGATACTTGTTTAATTGCTTTAATATTTTCGAAAGATCTATAATTATCATTAAAATCTTCATAATCATCTTTATTAATTTTTGTTTTAAAAGGTTCGATAGGAGCATTTTTAATTTTATAAAGTAATGCTTCTAAACCTTTTCCGTTTCTTCTAGGATTAGTATTGTAAACAAATGTATATCCGATAGCTGTTATAAGAATTGTTATAAGAATAACTTTTGCTGATTTTTTAGTCAAGGTAAAATACCCTTTCATAGCAATAAGTAATATAGCATATTGAATGAAATTTGTTCTTGATAAATATAAAAAACTTGATAAACCAATAATGAATATCAATATCCAAAACTTTTTTTTATTTAATTCAACATTTAATTGTTTGTGGAACTGAACTACAATTAATGCATAAATTTCAAAATCGCTAAAATATCCTGTTAAACGTCTTAATTCATGCATTTGTGTTATTCTATGAAAAACAAGGTTGAATAAAAGTATTCCTAAATGGATTAAGGCAATAACTAAACCCGTATAAATTATAGTTTTATATGGATTACATTTATAGGAGTTGCAAAGTTGGTAACCGACGATAAACCCTATTATAGGTTTTATTAAATAGGTAACGTCCCTAATTGCGGCATAAATTGTATAGTCATAAAATAAATAAGAAACAAAAGCAATTAATAAAATAAAAATAAAAGGTAAAATATACCGTAAAAGAGTATAGGAATATTTTTTTTTTATAGTTAAAGCTATAGCGAATAGCCAAACTGCAAAAGTTAGTTCGTAAATATTTATATAGGTAACTCCTATACAAAGCGCAAAAAGAAATTGATAGGGAAAATCTTTAGTAATCTTGAACTTCATTACACTTTTATAACTTTCGTTTTTACGTTTTTCATCAAAGTAATAGCATACAAAGTTATAACAATAAGCTCAATAATTATAATAGAAATAAAAACTCCTTTTAATCCTAGAATTGTGGTAAATAAAATAAGTAAAATGAAATTTACTATAGTAGTGCTTATAGTAAAAATTATATACATTTTATTTAAATTAAAAGCAAACATCAATTGTCTTAAAGGAAGAGAAATTGCTATCAATAAAGGAATTAATAAAGCAATTCTGAAATATTTTGAAATCAATGGAATATGATTACTATCGATTTCAAAATAATTAACAATAAATGGTGCAAAATAAAAGAAAACAGCAATTATAATGATTAATACTAAAAAGTTGAATCCGTTGTATTGCTTCCAAACTTTTATTCCGTTAGTATAATTTTTATCCAATTCGAAACAAATATTAGCATAAACAAAATAGAAAAACATATTTAAATACGTTTTAAAAATAGAAATTATTTGATCGATTACTCTAAATTGTCCTGCCATTAAATTTCCTCCAAAATAACTGATTAGGATAATTGGAAAAAATTGATACAAGGATAAAAAAAGCTGAGATAAACTAAAACTAAATTCCTCTTTAATAATTATAATTGCGGCTTCTAATTTTACATCTTTAAATGAAAAAGAATATTTTTTCATTAACCAAAACAAACCTAAACTATTGGAGATAATAGCACCTATTCCTAGAAATAAATTGGCCAATATATAATCGTTTTTTTGTTTGATTAAAGAAAAAACTAATGCTAGATAAATTATTTTAGAAAGAACATTTACAATAGAAATCCATTTGAAATTTTCGACGCCTTGAAAAAACCATGCTGGATTAATTAATTGTCCAATGAATATTGTTAAACTAAAAAAAAATAAGGGTTTATCTTTTGATAAATAAGGCACAAAAACTATTGCTGTAACTATAAAAACGGAAATTAAACAAAACAATACTAATTTTGAAAGATAGATTGCGTTGAATTTATTTTCTAATACTGCTAAATTATTTCTATTTATTGAAATATCCTTAACACCATTTATATAAGATCCATAATCGATAATTCCGTTTAAAATTAACGCAATAGACATACCGACACCCACTTTACCAACAGCTTCAATTCCGCATTTATTAATTAGAAAAGGCAAAACTAATAATGGACTCAAGATGTTGATTGCTTGACCCAAACCATAGATAAAAAAATCCTTTATTTTCTTTTTATTAAAGATTGTCATTGAAATAAAGGTTTAAATTTAAAGTTGTTTATATAGAAGTCGAATACTAAATTACTCTTGTTTTACATAAAAACTATTCATGTCGTCGAAAGATTTTGATTTAAGAAAAGGATTAATGAAATAAAACCCAATGTAGAGTAAATGTTTAGCATATTTGAATTTCAAAAATGTGGTCCCTAAAAAACCTATTTTCTTTTTTGTTAAGACATGAACATTCATGGCATTGTGATAATGAAGTCCAAATTTTTCTGCAATAACTTTAAATGATTCTTTCGAATGAAAAGCAATGTGTTGACCATGTTCAGAACCATAGTACCACCAATCTTTATGAGCTGGTGCTTTTTTAGCAATTAAATCAGTTGAAAGAATTATAGTGTCTGTAAATTTAAGCATCTTTTCAACCTCATCTAGTGGATATTCAAAATGTTCGAAGCTTTCAAAAGTAGTAATGAATTCATATTTAGTGTCTAGAGTTCCTTCAAAACCTCGAGCTAATTCGTTTTTAGTATATGGGTCATTCCAATAATAATCAAAACCAATATCTCGCATTTGTCTTGTAAAAACACCTAAACCGCCAGCGTAATCTAAAAAAACTCCTTTAGAGTTAAAAAACAATGTGATTAGAGTTGTTGTAATTTTAGACATTCTCTCACTTCTGAACATTACACCAGTATCTGAAAGGTTCATAGAACTTTCATAAGCTTCATCTAACCAATATGGTTTTTCTGTTTGACCAAAGCTGCATTTGTTACATTGATAATAACTTACATCGTATTTATATAAAACTTTAGCATTAAATATTTTCGTGGTTTCGTTTTGGCAAATTTTACAATTCATTTTTTTTCTAACAATTTTAACCAAATATAAGTATAAAATATTTTTTTGGTTTTAATTAAAATAAAAAAACCATAAAGAGTTAGTTTATGGTTATAGTTTATAAATTAAAATTAAACTTATTTTAATAACAAATCAATTTGTTTTTGTAGACCTTCTGCGGAGCAAAAAATCGGATCATAATTTCCGTCTTTTGAAACAATAGGGGTTATTGTCGCGTTTTCAATATCATTTATTACTAAATCATTTGAATAAAAATAATTAAAGAAATCTTTTCCTTTAGCTTCAAAAGTTTTTCCTAAGTAGTCTATTTTAAAATTATTTATTTTAACCTGCTTCTGTTCTTTATTAGTGCCAAAATCCAATCTTAAAAAGTATGGAACTTCATCTTTTGGAAGTCTAAAAACAATATCTTGTGGCTCTTGACTACCTTTGAATTCAATAAAAAAGGATTTTTTTTCTTCAAATGGTCCTTCATTATCATATTTATAAAATATTTGAAAACTATCATCTTCTTTCACAACTGCATTTAAAGTAACTGTGAAAATGGTTTTATCTAATAATGGTTTTTCAATCGCAAAATTATTATCTGGCTGACTTGAATCTTTTTTGTCTTCATTTTTACAAGAAAATAAAGTTATTGATAACAATAAACTAACTATAATACTATTTAATTTCATATATGTGCTTTTTTTACAGATTTAAACAAATTTTTTTATTTTTATTTTTGAATGGTAATTTTTTGAAGTTTTGATAGAATATAATCTTGAATTTATTTTCAATTCATTTTTTATATTGTGGTTAATATTAATACTCTTTACTCTATTTTTATTAATATTTATACTAAGTTATAAATTTCATACTAAATGTTGAACTACAAATCTTGGGCCACCTGTAACTACTATTTTCATACTGAAAATGTTTTTAAGCTCTCTTCCCAACTATTAATCTCAATTCCAAAAACATTCTTGATCTTCGTTTTATCTAAAACGCTAAATGAAGGTCTTTTAGCTGGAGTGGGAAAAGATGAAGTAGGTATTGGAAATAAATTTATGGTTATTTTGTTGATTTCGAAAATCTTTTTAGCAAAATCATACCAACTGCATTGACCTTCATTGCTGAAATTGTAAACTCCAAAGTTGTCGGTAATCGGTTGAAGCGCTTCGACAAGTTCAGTTTGACAATGCTGAATAATTTTAACTAAAGTATTTGCTAAATCAACTGCATTTGTTGGTGTTCCTATTTGGTCATTCACTACAGAAACCGAATCTCTTTCGGAAGCCAAACGCAACATGGTTTTCATAAAATTATTTCCGAATTGGGAATAAACCCATGAAGTTCTTATTATAAAATGTTTGTCCCAGATATGCTGAATTGCTATTTCGCCTTCTAATTTTGTTTGTCCGTAAACGCCTGTTGGATTTGGGATGTCATCTTCTGAGTAGCCTCTAGACTGCGCACGGGGTGACAATTTGGAGAAATCCCCATCAAAAACAAAGTCGGTAGAAATATGAAGTAAAATAGTATTGTGTGTTTTGCAAACCTCAGCTAAATTTTTAGCACCAACAACATTAATCAGATGGGCTTTTTCAGGTTCGCTTTCTGCTTTATCAACCGCGGTATATGCGGCGGCATTTATGCAATAATTTGGTTTAACCCTGAAAAACTCGTCTCTACAAGTAATTTCATTTGTAATATCCAACTCAGATGAGGAATAAAAAACAAAATGAATGTCAGGATAAATTGGTGCAATAAATTGCAAACTTTGTCCTAATTGTCCATTGGCACCAGTGACTAAAACTACCATGCTTTTTTGGCATTTTCTAAATTGGGTTGCGCTTTATCTTTTTCGGATACAATCAGGTTTTCTGTTGGAAAACCCCAATCAATATTGATGATTTTATCATTATAGCAAATTCCGCCTTCTGATTCTTTGTTATAAAAATTATCACATTTATAAAAGAACGTTGCGGTATCGCTCAAGACTAAAAACCCATGTGCAAATCCTCTTGGGACAAAAAATTGTCTCTGATTTTCTCCTGATAAAACTACAGCTTCATATTGCCCAAATGTTGGTGAATTAGGTCTAATATCAACTGCTACGTCAAGTACTTCTCCTTGCAAAACTCTTACTAATTTGGCCTGAGCGTGTTCGCCAGTTTGATAATGTAACCCGCGTAAGACTCCTTTTGAAGAATAGGACTGGTTGTCCTGAACAAAATGTACATGTTGATTCACTCCGTTTTGAAAAGTTTTTTCATTGAAACTTTCCATAAAATAACCTCTTTCATCGTTGATGATTTTTGGTTCAATAACGAAACATCCTTCTAGTTTGGTAGTAATAAAATTCATGTCTTAAATCAAACTAAGTAAATGGGTACCATAGCCGCTTTTTAAAAGTGGTTGGGCTAATTTTTCTAACTGTTTTGCATCGATGAAACCCATTCTATAGGCAGCTTCTTCTATGGCGCCAATTTTTAATCCTTGCCTTTCTTCTATTACTTGAACAAACTGTCCGGCTTGCATCAAGGATTGAAATGTTCCTGTGTCAAGCCAAGCTGTACCTCTGTCGAGAATGCTTACTTTGAGTTTTTCTCTTTTTAAATATTCCTTATTTACATCTGTAATTTCAAGTTCCCCTCTATGACTTGGTTTAATATTCGCCGCGATTTCAACAACTTCATTATCATAAAAATAAATCCCCGGAACAGCAAAGTTTGATTTAGGATGTTCTGGTTTTTCTTCAATAGAAAGTACTTTACCATTGTTGTCAAAATCGACAACACCATATCTTTCGGGGTCGTGAACATGGTAAGCATAAATGATACCGCCATCCGGATTATTATTAGCTAGTAACAAATCTGAAAGACCTGTTCCGTAAAAAATATTATCCCCAAGTACTAAAGCAACTTTATCGTTACCTATGAATTCTTTTCCAATGATAAACGCTTCTGCCAGACCATTCGGGTTTTCCTGAACGGCATATTCAAATCGACAGCCCAAACTTTTTCCATCACCAAGTAATTGTCTGAACAATGGTAAATCATGAGGGGTTGATATAATTAAAATTTCATTAATCCCTGACCACATCAACGTTGATAAAGGATAATAAATCATCGGTTTGTCATAAATTGGCATCAACTGTTTGCTTACCGCCAAAGTTAATGGGTGTAATCTTGTTCCTGATCCACCAGCTAAAATAATTCCTTTCATAAATTAATTTTTCAATTTTGCCATTTGATGTTTATAGTAAGATTTAAAATACCCAACAGAAATAAATATTACTATAAATAATATTGGTAATATGAATTTCATTTTTCCATTAACAACTTGTGTGTTTTTAATATTTAATGTAATACTGTTGTCTTTAATAATTTTATCAAAATTAACTAATTCTATTCGATGACCTCCTTGTTCGTTAATCAAAGCATCTTTAGTTTTAATAACTTCATTCAACTGAGAGTTTTCATTGTAATATACTAACTTATCGCTTTTTTGAGAACCGTTTGTTGTGTTTGAAAAAGCATTTAAAAGACCATTTATTTGAAAAATAATAGAATCGTTCTCTACCATTTTTACTTTCACATTATTTAAATACACGTTTTGGATTTTTTTAAAGTAATCTGAGTTATTAAGAAAGTTTAATAGCGGCTCTACCGTTTTAGCATTTGAAGTTTGCTTATCAGTTGTATATGAAATCAAATGATATGGATAGTTTTTACTGGTTAGGTTTTCGTTTACAATTTTTTTAATGTCTCCGTCTTCTGCCATTAATTTTACAAATTCAAAATTTTTATCACTGTTGTTAATGAATTTATAAACGTCTGTAATTGGTTTAATATTAATCTTTTTTAGCTTTTTTGGTTCTTTTATTCCGACAACTTCTTTCAGAAAAACAGTATCGTTGTCATTAATTTTTGAACTAATCAAATCTATTTTGGCATACAAATAATCTATTGAACCAAAGTTGGGGCTAACGATGATTTCATTATCAAATACTTTCGTCGTTTTGTCAAGATAAAAACCTAAACCGGCACCGAGAATAAATAGTGTTCCTATCCAAAGAATGTTTCTTTTAAAGAATAATATTCCTTTAAAAATTGATGATGATATACGTTCAAAAAATCCACCAATTTTCTTTGAAATTTGTGACAAATCAATTTCTTGATTATCATTATTTTGAGGTTTTGCGCTCATGAAAAAAATTATTTAATGTTAAAAATTTGTTCTAATATTTTGATAGTAATCAAATAAGTAGGTTTTACTCCTGTTGTTCCCAAACCTCCCGAAGCTAATGTGCTTCCTGTTTCCAAAGGATTATCTGAAGCATAATAAGCATATCTAACTTTTACATTTTCAGGAATGCTTTTTCTAATTTTGGATGCCGATTGAATCGCTTTTTGATAATAAGCACCTTCCATTTCAAGTCCGATAACTTCCCACGTTGACTCGTGGAAAAACTTCAATAAATCTTTGTTCTGAAGCGATGTTCCTAAAACAGTAACCATTGGTCCTGAAAAAACTGATATTCCGTTACCTTCAAACATTTCGGCGTTTAATTCATTTTTAAAAGGATAATTATCAGCTGTTCCTTCGTTGATATGTGCAGATGGAATCATAATATCGCCTTTTCCGCCTTCCAAAATTCCGGCTTTTCCCATTATTGAAACCGATTCTACATTGAGGAAAGTTCTGTTTTTCCCTTCTTTGTAGGGTTTCAACAATTCATCGATAGTTTCAAATGCTTGCTCTCCAAAAGCGTAATCCATCACTATAATCACTGGGCTTTCTTTTCCCACTTTTGTTTTTGGAAAACTAGATTTCGCCCAATCTATTTTGGCTGTGTCAAATATTTGAACATCAATGTTTGTTCCTGATGCATCATCTGGAAGTGAAATCATGCCTTGTTTGAGCGCAACATCTTCTACTTTGTTTCTTAAATCATTTGCGCCAGATTTGCTAAGTTCTTCATAAATAAAGAAATCCGACTTGTCTTTAAACTTTGTTTTCAAAACCGTAGTTGCGAAAATCGAATTCATAACGCTATGCATATTCGCACTTATTATGTGAATTGGACGTTCCAAAAGATTATTAGCTTTCAAGGCTTCTTTGATATTGTTAGCCCATATTTCTCCATGAATATGATGTCCTAGTCTTTCTCTTAAAATGGGGCTGAAAGTAATCGTTCTTTTGTTATTATTAATAACTTCATCTATCGCCAATTTTCCTAACCAATAAATAACATGTAAAAATCTATCTGGTTTTTCTTTAGTTCCAAAATCGTCATAAATAGCTAATACTTCCGAAAAGCTTCTTCCCAAAACATTAGCGGCGTGTGAAATGGCTATTTCCTTTTCTTTAAGCGACATTTTTTTATTTTGCAAAACTGCTTCTTCAAGTTTTTCCCAATCACGGGTAAGTTCGAGCTCCATTTCATCAAGTAAAACTCTGTCTTTTATTTTATGTGATTCAATAAAGATAAAGGTCAGATGTGTTAGAATATCATAAATGTCCGAACGTCCACGTGTGATTTCAACATTCATTTGTTCATCATCAATTCGATAGCAATTTCTTCTTCTTTTTGGTGGAACAATAGCCTGAAAATGGGATTTTGAATATCCTTCATCTGAAGTCAAATTAATAAATCGACATTCTTCAATGCCAACAGGAAGCCTTTCAATCACATAAAGTAAACCGCTAAGTTCCACTTTTTCTTCTGCAATACTTCCGTAAATTTCTGGTCTTAGAGAAAGTAATGCTTCTCTTAAAGTTTCTCCTGAAACACCCATAGGTTTATAGAAACCTCTGTTAAATAAATGCCTCATGGTAATGTACAATCGTTCGATAGCTGCCGACGATTCTTGCGCTCTTGAGCGCGAAATATTTTTAATTTCTTTCATTTTTTATTTTATAACCTGCAAATATAGCCATTTTGTCGTTTAGTTGGTTAAAATTAGGTTTATTGCTGGTTCATATACCGACATTTTTTCTGATGGATTGGCAATATCCGCTTTGGTTTGCTTGTTCCATTTTCCTCCCGAATATATGTAGATAAATTCCCTTTCAACGAAGTTATAAAGCACATAAGGGAAATACATCTTTTGTATAACTGTCTTTTTCGTATTCGAATCGGTGACTTCTTTTTCTAATTTATTCTTTTCGATTATCAACTTTTCAAAGCCAACAAAGATTCCTGTCTTTGGCATTTTCAAACCTAAATCACTGACTTCGAAAAAAGTTTTCTTTACTCCTTTTTTTACAGAAACTATAAAGTCTTTGCTCAACAATTCATCGCCAGGCGAACCATCTGAATTAACCATAAAAAAATGTACTTTGAATGAAGCGCTTTCTAATTGATTATCAGTGAAAAAATTTACTTGTTTGATGTATCGTGTTCGTTTATATTTTGGTATATAGGGGAAATATTTAGCGTCAATTCGTGGCCCGTTTTCAAAGGCTTGATAGGTTTCATTTTTAACTTTCCCGATTTCAATTTCTCTGGTTTCAAAACGTTTGGCAATCACAACTTCTGATAATTGAAATGCATTTACTTTCAAAATTACCTTTTCTGCATCTGCTACTTTAACTGTTTTCTTTTCATAACCTAAAGCTGAAAAAATTAGATTTTTATTTGGCAAGCAGTTAATGCTAAACTCTCCATTTTCTTCAGAAGTAGTGCTGTTGTTTTCATTCTCAACCCAAATATTCACATACGAAATAGGTTTGTTAAATTCATCAACAACAATACCTTTAATTTGAGCTGAAACAGAAAAACCAATCAACAACACTAACCACAACACTTTTTTTTCTTTCATCTTTTCTTTATTCTCTCTTTAGCAGGTCTGCAATTTTTCTATCGTTACTTAATCTCGGGATTTTATTTTGTCCGCCCAATTTTCCAATAGATTTCATATAATCCTGAAAACCGTTTTTTGCAACTTTAGAAATCACTATAGTTCTCAAAACTTTCCCAACAATTAAATCATCGTAATAGGTGTTTTGTTTGCGCATTTCGTCGTCAATTTTCATGGCAAAATCTTCTAAATTTTCGGGTTCGTTTTCAAACTCTATAAACCATTCGTGATATGGTAAACCTTTAGTTGGAGCTATTTGTGGCGCAACCGTAAACTCGTTTACACTAATGTTGGAATTTTCCATCGCTTCTTTCAACGCGCATTCGACTTCTTTGCCTATAACGTGTTCCCCAAAAGCGGAAATAAAATGTTTGATACGGCCCGAAACAATCACACGATATGGTTTTAAACTTGTAAACTGAATCGTGTCGCCAATGTTGTAGGCCCAAAGTCCGGCATTAGTAGAAATAATCAAAACATAATTGACATTCAATTCTACTTCACCAATGGTATAACGTCTTGGGTTATCCGTAAAAAATTCGTCAGATTTTACAAATTCATAGAAAATTCCAGAGTTCAAAAGCAATAACATTCCTTTGTCTTTCTGTGAATCTTGATAAGCAAAAAACCCTTCCGAAGCTGGAAACAATTCGATCGAATCTACTTTTCTTCCTATTAGATTTTCGAATTTAGCGCGATACGGTTCATAATTTACACCGCCATAAATAAACAAATTAAAGTTTTTAAAAATGTTGCCAACGGGCTTATTCCCTTTTTGTTCCAACTTCTCAAAATACATTTGAACCCAGGACGGAATTCCAGAAATCACGGTCATGTTTTCGTTGATGGTTTCTTCTACAATAGCATCCACTTTGGTTTCCCAATCTTCAATACAATTGGTTTCCCAGCTAGGCATTCGGTTTTTCTGCAAATATTTCGGTACAAAATGCGCGACAATTCCGGAAAGTCTTCCAAGTTTAATTCCGTTTTTTTCTTCTAGAATTGGACTTCCTTGAAGGAAAATCATTTTACCATCAACAAAGTCCGTTTTTCCTGTTTCATGAATATAACTTAGAATGGCATTTCGAGCAGCTTCAATATGAAACGGCATTGATTCTTTGGTTAACGGAATATACTTTGCGCCGGATGTAGTGCCCGAAGTTTTGGCAAAATAAATCGGTTTTCCTTTCCAAAGAATGTCTTCTTCGCCTTTTACAACGCGATCAACATACGTTCGCAATTCTTCATAATCTCGAATGGGAACTTGACTGGCAAAGTCTTCAAAAGATTTAATTTTAGAAAAATTATGGTCTTTCCCAAACAGAGTATCATCTGCGGAAGCGATAAGATTTTGAAAAACTTTCTGCTGCGTTTCAATAGGATTTTGAACCCATTTCTGTGTTTTACTGTGGATGATTTTGGCGAATATTTTGGCAACGAATGATTTTACAGACATACTATTCGAATTCAATAAAAATACTCGGATCAATCGGATAACCGTCTTTCCACAATTCAAAATGCAAATGCACGCCAGTAGATTCTTGTCCGGTTGAACCAGCCAAAGCAATAACTTCACCTGTTTTAACGACATCGCCTTGCGATACCGTTACCGAAGCCGCGTGTTTATATATCGAAATAAATCCGTTGTTGTGTCTAATGATTACCACGTTTCCGGTAGTTGGTGTCCAATCGGCAAAGATTACTCTTCCGCTTAAGATTGATTTTATCGGCGTGTTTTTTGGTAAAGCGATATCAACAGCATAATGCTTTTCTTTTGGATTGAATTTTTCGGTTATCATTCCTTTTACAGGCGGAAATAAAACACTACTCACTTTTGGTTTTGCCTTTTCGAAAAGATTGTATTTATCTTCTCTTTCAACTTCTTCTCTAAACTTCAAATCAGCTTTTGATGGTTTCAAATCTTCTTCAGAAACAGGCTCAGAAACAGATGCTAAAATGGAATCTTTATTGAATTTTGCGTACTCTAAATCGCCAGTTAATACCTTTTTAATCGATTCGATATAAGCTTCGTTTTTCTTCAAAGCATTATTTAATGAATCTGATTTCAGCGCTAATTCGGTTGCGTCTTTTTTTAATTGTGTGGAAGCATAGCCAGGAATATATTCGCGTAGCGGTGTAAAAGCAATAATATAAGTGGTGATGAAAATGATTAACAATGCGCCAATTGTGGCTACCACGAAAACATTCATCAGTGTTAACCGAAGCGAAAAAATTTCTTCAAAAGTGTCTTCATTCAAAATAACCAGACGGTTTTTTGTGAACAGTTTTTTCTTGATTATTTTTCGTTTGAGCCGTTTTTCGGACATGTTTTTTTGAATGTGTTACAAATATAGAAAATTAGTTGGCTTTGGCTTTTTACTAGTAACGGAGTTTAACTTATATTTATTACGGTGAAATTCAAAAGAATGTTATTTTCTTTTTACCTTTGGCAAAGTTTTTTAATAATAAAATCTGCGAAAGCATAAAATTATAAATCATGGGAAGAATCGGAATGCCTGAAATATTAATTATTCTAGTTGTTGTTTTATTACTTTTTGGAGGTAGAAAAATCCCAGAATTAATGAAAGGACTTGGCTCAGGAATAAATGAATTCAAGAAAGCATCTAAAGGGGAAGAGCAACCTGCAAATTCTAAAAAAGAAGAAGAAGATAAAAAATAATTTTCTTTACTAAAATATAAATCCCAAACTCAATAAAGAATTTGGGATTTTTTATATAAATTCATTTTTTTTACTTTAATTTTTATGAAAACAACCTTCCTTACCATTGCCTGTTTTTTGTGTTTTTCAAACCTATTTAGCCAAGAAATTATTGGTTCTTGGGCAGGAGAGTTAGCAGTTTCAGGAACGAAGCTTCCTTTGATTTTTAATATCAAACAAAATGGTGCTGATTTGATTACTACAATGGACAGTCCGATGCAGGGCGCAAAGGATTTACCAACAGACAACTCTTCATTTATTGACAACGAATTAATAATTGATGCTAAAAAATTTGGAATCAGTTATAAAGGAAAATTTGAAAACGAAACTATAAACGGAACATTTTCTCAAGGTGGTGCATCAATGCCACTGATACTTAAACGAAAAAAAGATGGCGAATTAACATTAAAAAGACCACAAACACCTCAGCCTCCATTCAACTATAAAATTGAAGAAGTAACGTTTACAAATCCAATTGATAAAAACACATTAGCAGGAACCCTTACCACACCTTCCAATAAAAAGGATTTTCCAATAGTGGTTTTAATTTCAGGCTCGGGACAACAAAACAGGGATTCTGAAATTTTTGGACACAAAGAATTTTGGGTAATTGCAGATGATTTTGCTAAAAAAGGTATTGGAGTTTTACGTGTTGATGACAGAGTAACTGGCGGTTCAAATGGCGCTACTACGTCAATGACAACTGAAAATTTTGCTGGTGATACCAATGCCGCTGTTGAATTTCTAGCGCAAAAAGGATATACAAATATTGGTTTGATTGGACACAGTGAAGGCGGAATCATTGCTCCAATGGTGGCTTCACAAAATTCAAAAGTAAAATTCATTATTTCCATGGCTGGTCCCGGAATTCCAACCGATGAACTGTTACTACTGCAGTCTAATGCAATTGGAAAAGCTTCGGGAGCAACGGATGAAGAATTAAAATCGATCGAAGCTGCCAACCGCAAAATCTATAGTGTTATTAAGAATTATAACGGAGTTGATTTAAACGGTGAAGTCAAAAAAATAATCATCGCACAGATGCAAAAATTACCAAAAGTACAGCAACCTTCGGCGGATGAAATAGAAAAGATAGCGGAACAGGAAAGCAAAAAAATAAGCATTCCTTGGTTTTCCTATTTCATGAAAATCAATCCTGATGTATATTGGAGCAAACTAAAAATACCCGTATTGGCAATTAATGGTGCTAATGATTTACAAGTAATACCAAAAGAAAATCTGGCTGGTATCAAAACTTCGTTGGAAAAAGCAAAAAACAAACATTTTGAAACTGTAGAATTCCCTAATTTAAATCATCTTTTTCAAGAAGCGAAAACGGGTTCTGTAGAGGAATATGCTCAAATTGAACAAACCATTGCTCCTCAAGTTTTAGACAAAATGAGTGCTTGGATTTTAAAAAAATAACGTATTAAAAAATAAATCAAAAATTCAATACTGAGTTTGATCACTTCGACTGCGCTCGGTGTGACAATCTATAGTATCATCGTTAGTTGAATTCGTTTTCGTTCTTCGTCAACCTCAACAACTTTTACCTGAACGTGTTGGTGTAGCTTCACTACTTCATTTACATCGGAAACAAAACCTGCTTTGAGTTGGGAAATGTGCACCAAACCGCTTTCTTTAATTCCGATATCTACAAAGCAGCCAAAGGCTGTAATATTATTGACAATTCCAGGTAAAATCATTCCGGTACGAACATTTTTTATGGTGGTAACTGTTGGATCAAATTCGAATACTTTGGCCGCTTTTCTTGGGTCGAGTCCAGGTTTTTCAAGTTCTTTAATAATGTCTTTTAAACCTAGAATACCGATTTCGGGAGTGATATAATTTTCAAGTTTTATTAATTTGATTTTATCTTTATTAGCTATCAACTCATTGGTTTTTAAACCCAAATCTTTGGCCATTTTTTCTACAATAGTATACGCTTCCGGATGCACTGCTGAATTGTCTAATGGATTTTTCCCGTTTTGGATGCGAACGAAAGCAGCGGCTTGCTGATAGGCTTTGTCGCCTAATCGCGGCACTTTTTTGATTTGTTTTCTATCTTCAAATGGTCCGTTTTCTGAACGATAAGCTACAATATTTTCGGCCATTTTTTCTCCAATTCCCGAAACGTAACTCAACAGCGATTTACTTGCGGTATTGATATTTATTCCAACAGAATTCACACAGCGAACGACAACGGTATCTAATTCTTCTTTTAATTTTGTTTGATCAACATCGTGTTGGTATTGCCCAACTCCGATTGATTTTGGGTCAATCTTTACCAATTCTGCCAACGGATCAGCTAATCTTCTTCCTATTGAAACCGAACCACGAACTGTTACATCATATTTAGGAAATTCATCACGGGCAATTTTGGATGCTGAATATACCGAAGCTCCAGCTTCTGAAACAACAAAAACCTGAACTGGCTTATCAAAAGCAATTTTCTTTATAAAAAATTCTGTTTCGCGACTTGCTGTTCCGTTTCCGATAGAAATAGCTTCTATGTTATAAGCATTAACCATAGAACGGATTTTCTTCATCGCCATCGCGCTATCATTTTGTGGTTGATGCGGATAAATGGTTTCGTTGTATAACAAATCGCCTTTTTCGTCGAGACAAACTACTTTGCAACCCGAACGAAATCCTGGATCAATTGCCAAAATTCGTTTTTCGCCCAAAGGAGGCGCTAATAAAAGTTGACTCAAATTCCCAGCAAAAACATCAATTGCTTTTATATCGGCTTTGGCTTTGGCTTCTTGTAAAGTTTCATTTGAAATTGCCGGTTCTAATAATCGTTTGTAACTGTCTTTAATGGCTAATTCGATGTGTTCGGTAGTATCGTTGTTGGCTTTTATAATTTCGTTTTCGATAAAATCTATGGCTTCTTCTTTTTCGAAATCAATATTTAATTTTACGAAACCTTCGGCTTCTGCACGCAACATTGCCAATAATCTATGTGATGGCGCTTTTGAAATTGGCTCAGCCCAATCGAAATATTGTTTGAATTTCTGCGCATCATCTTCGTTTTCTTTTTTCTTTACAACCTTAGTTTCCACTATCGCTTTTCGTTGAAACAGGCGACGAAGATTTTTTCTGATATAAATATTTTCATTAATCCATTCGGCAATGATGTCTCTTGCGCCTTGCAATGCTTCATCTTCGTTTTTTACTTTATCATTGATATATTGCGTTGAAATAAAATCGACATCTTCATTTCTTTGACTGAAAATAATTTTGGCTAAAGGTTCTAAACCGTTTTCACGTGCAATATCTGCTCTGGTTTTTTTCTTCTTTTTATAAGGTAAATACAAATCTTCTATTTCCTGTAAATCGAAACTTTCCTTGATTTTTTTTGCTAACTCTGGCGAAAGCTGCCCTTGTTCCTCAATGGTTTTTAGTATCGATTCTTTTCGTTTTACGATTTCATCATACTGTTTAGAAAGCTTGGCAATAGTTTCTATTACGACTTCATCCAGATTTCCGGTTTGGTCTTTTCGGTATCTAGAAATAAAAGGGATTGTACAATCTTCTGAAAGTAATTTTAAAGTTGCTTCAATGCTTTTTGGCGAAGCTGTAACTTGGTTTTGAATAAATTGTATGCTGGTCATTGTTGAATTTACTTTTGAATTTTTTTGAATGCTTTTCCAAGGTTTTCAATAACATCTGTAATTAACATGCTTTCTTCGCTTTGTGTTTCTAATGTAATATCTGCTGCCAAACCGTGAAGATAAACTCCCAGAATTGCCGCCTTTAAAGGATCGTAGCCTTGCGCTAAAAAAGCCGTAATGATTCCTGTCAAAGCATCGCCCGAACCGCCTTTTGCCAAACCTGAATTTCCCGTAGTGTTTTCAAAGCTTTCTTCTCCATTAGTGATAAACGTTTTGTGATCTTTCAGAACTATAATCAGCTGTAATTCTTTAGCTTTTGATGTAGCGACTTGTCTTCTTTCCGATTCAGAATTGTGATTTCCAAAAAGTCTGTCAAACTCTTTAACGTGGGGTGTCAAAATAGATTTATTTGGAAGTTTATTATACCATTGTTGGTTTTTGGCTAAAATAGTTAAAGCATCGGCATCAAAAACAATTCGTTGGTTGGTTGTTTCTAAAAGTTGCTTTATGAAATGCTTTGATGTATTATATATTCCAATTCCTGGTCCAATTGCGATTGCATTGAATTTGCTCCAATCGTTTTTTTCTTCCCTAAATTCTAACATCGCTTCGGGAATGGAAGTAAAAATAGCCATCCGTTCTTCCTTTGGAATATTCGCCGTAATTAATCCGGCTCCGGTTCTTACACAGGCTTTCGTAGCAATAATAGCTGCCCCCATTTTATCGTGGTTTCCGACTATAAGCAGTGCATGTCCATGACTTCCTTTATGAGAATCAGACGCTCTTTTTTTATATATTTTTTGGATAATATTGATGTCAAGATTAGTCATAAATTAGTCCTGAACGATAAAATCTTTTGGATCTTCTTTTTTAAATTCTGGCTGAATATTAGTGTGATTGATATGGAATTTTTCGAATAAAACCATTTCTACATCATGTAATAAATCATTGAATTCGCTCATCTTAATATCATCAGAGCAATCAAGATGTGCCTCAAGGTGTAATTCTTCCTCATTTAAATGCCAAACATGAATGTGATGTAATTTATTAACGCCTTTGATTTTATGCACTTCTCGAACAATTTCTTTTATATCGATAAAATCAGGTGTGAAAAGCATCAGCATTTTTGTGGCTGATTTGATTAAATCGTAGCTTACATAAATAAGATACAATGCAATCAATAACGTCATTAAGCTATCGACCCAAAACCAGCCATAAAATTTCATCAACAAGCCGCCAACCAATACAGCAACCGAAGCCATCATATCGGTCAATAAATGCAAATAAGCCGACTTCATATTAAGATTGTGTTCTGAATCTTTTTTGAGTAATAAAACCGAACCTCCGTTGACAATAATTCCTAAAATAGCTAACCAAATAACTAAGCCTGACTTAATTGGTTCAGGATGAAATATTCTTGTTGAAGCTTCATAAATTAAAAATAACGCAACTACAATTAAGGTTATGGCATTTATAAAAGCAGCAATCAATTCGGCTCGTTTATAACCAAAAGTATTGTTTATAGAGGCTTTTCTTCGGGATAATTTGTGTGCCACTAAACTAAAAACCAACGAAAGTACATCTGAAAAATTATGTAGTGCATCCGAAATCAAAGCCAAACTTCCTGAAATAATACCGCCTATAACTTGAGCAATAGTAATCAGTAAATTTAAAAGAATAGAAAGAATTAAGTTATTCCCTTGTACTTCGTGTTTGTGAATGTGAACGTGGTTCTCTCTCATTTTTATTGACATGCTATTTTGTTAACTCTGTCAGCGTGTCTTCCGCCTTCAAAACTGGTATTTAAAAAAGTATCAACCATTTCAACTGCTTCTTGTATCGAAGTAAATCTAGCTGGAATACTAATTATATTAGCATCGTTGTGTTGACGTGCTAAAGCTGCAATTTCTTTTGTCCAACAAAGCGCAGATCGAATACCTTGATGTTTATTCACTGTCATATTAATTCCGTTTCCAGAACCACAAATTACAATACCAAAATTAGCTTTTCCTGTTTCAACATCAATCGCCACAGGATGACCAAAATCGGGATAATCAACACTGTCAAAAGTATCGGTTCCGTGGTTGACTATTTCATGTCCTTTTTGTTTTAAAAAGTCAACTATCGCTTTCTTGTATTCGGGTCCAGCGTGATCGTTTCCAATAGATATTTTCATGGTGTTGTTTATGTAAATTAGCATCACAAATTTACGGAAAGTATTGATTGCATTTTTAGTTTATTCTAAGTGTTTGATTTTTAAAACGTAAAGATTTTACCGTTTTTCATAATTTCTATAACTATTTAAAAATCATTAGAATATATTCTATAAAAATGTTAAAATGTTGTATTGTTAATTATAAAACGCAATTCGTTGATTTTCAGTTAACCTTAAATTAACATCAATTGTTAACAACTTTAGATAGAATTTTAGAAGTTTTTATTGGTTGTGCACTTAAAATTTGTAATCAAAAATCTGTATTAAAAAAACAAATTTAGTTTGTAGAATTTTTAGAAAAGTTATCAATATAAAAACATACTTTTTCAACCAAAAATACCAATCAAAGTTATTTACAAAAGTTATTCTTTTTTAGTTGTGAACAACTGTTAATTAAATTTAAAAAAGACTTTAAAATGAGTAAATTAATTTCTAAAAACTATGTTGATAAATTGGTATAAAAAAGGATAACTACAAAATCTAATTTTTAAAAATAAAGTTATTGTACAAATCAACACGCTATAATAACCATCATAAATTTAAATTTATTTAATTTTTTTTTTGTTGTTTTTAATAAGTGTTGATAACATTTCTTTTTTAAAGTTCAGTAATTATATTTAGTTATAGCTAATAGTGCTGCATAATGTCAAATAGAAATATAATTTGGTTAATAAAATTAACTACTTTACATTTGCAACTTAATATAGTAAATTTTAAACAAATGTCTTCACAAAATTTATCATCCGAAGAAAGCATTTCTATTATCGAAAATTCTTTAAAACATAATTCTAAACAAAAAACAGGAGCAAGTAACTACTATATAATATGGGGCTTTATTTTATTTGCATATTATTTTATTCAATTTATAAACTTGCATTTTAAGACAACAACAACTGCTTTAATTGCAGATAACAGTACGCTTTTATTTCCTTTGGGTGGTTTACTTTCTTTTTTACAATCGAGAAAAGATACTAAAACCGAAAAAGTTGTTCCTTTAACCGAAAAGGTATATCTCTATGGATGGATTGGTGCCAGTATTGGTATTGGTGTTTTAAGCTTTACCTATTTTAAAGATTTTATTACAATACTTTGCTTTGGAGTACTACTCATTTTTGGTTTAGTAAATTTTATTATTGGAGGTGTAATTGGTTTTAAACCATTAATCATTGGTGGAGTTTTATCTATGTTGCTATGTATTTTAATTGCTTATTCTTACTTGGAATATAAATTATTAATAACCGCAATTGGAGTATTTTTTTCATGTGCTATCCCTGGTATCATAATGAAATTCAGTAAAAACAATGTTTGAAAATTTAGATCCGATTCTTCATTCTCAACTAAGATTATCTATTGTTTCACTTTTAATGGGACTTGAAGAGGCAGAATTTGTATACTTGAAAGAAAAAACGAATACTTCGGCGGGAAATTTAAGTTTACAACTAGATAAACTTAAAAAAGCAGGTTATGTTACCATTACAAAAGGATTCAAAGGAAGTTATCCAGTAACAACTTGTAAAATAACTAAAACAGGCATTATTGCCTTTGAAAAATATGTTGAAAATCTCAAAAAATATATTAACGTCAATAAAAATTAAAACAAACTATTTATAATCATGAAACAAAAATTACTTTTTTTATTTGTACTACTAAACACTAGTGTAATATTATCACAAACTTTTAATATTAACGGAATTAATTATCAAGTCATTGATGCAACTAATCTTTATGTTAGGGTTTCAGCTAATCCAGCTTTCAGCGGAGTGGCAACTATTTCTGAAACAGTAAATTATAATTTTCAGAATTATACAGTAAAAGAAATTGGATATGAAGCTTTTCGTAATTGTACAGGATTAACATCTATTACAATTCCTAATTCTATAACGAATATTGAAGGTTACGCTTTTTATAATTGTACTGGTTTAACTTCTATCACGTTTCCTAATTCTGTTACAGTGATTGGAAATGCATCTTTCTATGGTTGTACCGGTTTAACCGCTATATCCATTCCAAGCTCAGTGACGACCATTGATAATTTTGCTTTTTCTGGTTGTACTGGTTTGACTTCATTATCAATTCCTAGTTCAGGAACATTTATCAATTATGCAGCATTTTTTGGTTGTTCAGATTTAACTTCCTTAAATTTAAATTGTCCAATAGGAACCTCAGCTTTTTATCAATGTACAGGTTTAGTATCTGTGACCATTAATACAGCTGGGATTATTGGTACAGAGGCTTTTTATCAATGTACAGCTTTAAACACTCTAACGATTACTTCAGCATATGGAATTGGAGATAATGCTTTTAATGGTTGTACTTCTTTAAATACAGTAAATTGTTATATTACAACACCTTTATTAATAAGTTCTAATGTTTTTTCAGGTGTAAATGTAACTAATTGTACTTTAAACGTACCAGTTGGTTCAGTAGCAGCTTATGAAGCTACTTCAGTTTGGACTGATTTTAATCCTATAAATGGAAACTTATTAGCTACAGATAATTTTATAAAAGATAAACTATCTATATATCCTAATCCAACAAGAAATGAGTTGTTTATAGATGCTAAAAATTTAAATAATATTAAACTTGATGTATTTGATTTAAATGGAAAAATATTAATTAATCAACCATTGAATTCAACTAATATAATTAATACTGGGAATTTAACAAATGGAATTTATCTATTTAAAATAAGTTCGGACGAAGGTTCAGTAATTACTAAAGTAATTAAAAATTAAGAAAAAAATATTAAAAAAATTTAGAAAGGTTTACTTAATAGTGAACCTTTTTTGTTCTTTAAAATGTTAGATTTCTATTAAAACTAGCCACTAATTAGTATTTACTAATTACTATTTTGTAATTTTCAGCATTAATTGAAAAAGATACAATGAGTAAGAAACACAAAAAGTTCGGAAAAAATGAAAAGACTTTTTCCGAAAAGATATTTAAGATACTATCAAAAAACGCAAATAAGCCATTTAACTACAAACAAATAGCTGCAATTTTAGAATTGGATGATACCAAAAGCAGAAACGAAATTATAAAAGATTTAAAAATATTAGCAGCTCAAAAACTGATAATAGAATCCGAACCCGGAAAGTATTTAGTTAAAGCCAGCAGTCAAAAATATTATGAAGGTACTATTGATATGACTTCTAGAAAGACCGCTTATTTTGTCTGTGAGGAATTAGAAAATGATGTCTTCGTTCCATTTGTTAATTTAAATCACGCATTGGATGGCGATACTGTAAAAGCCTATGTTTACGACCGAAGAAGTTCAAGAAAACCCGAAGCAGAAGTATTAGAGATAGTAGAAAGACATAAAACAGAATTTGTTGGAGTTATTGATATTCAGAAGAATTTTGGATTTGTAACTACAGCTAATGCCAAAATGTACACCGATATCTTTATTCCAAAAAATAAATTAGGAGAAGCAGAACATGGTGATGTTGTTTTAGTAAAAATGGAAGATTGGCCAGTAAAAGCAGATTCTCCATTTGGTTCAGTAATAAAAGTGTTAGGTAAACCTGGAGAACATAATACAGAAATTCACGCAATCTTAGCTGAATATGGTTTGCCTTATGATTTTCCAATTGAAGTTGAAGCTTATGCTAATAAATTAGATACTTCTATAACACAAAATGAAATTGATAAACGTCGCGATATGCGAAAAGTATTGACGTTTACTATTGACCCAAAAGATGCTAAAGATTTTGATGATGCGTTGTCTTTCCAAATTTTAGAAAACGGAAACTATGAAATTGGTGTTCATATAGCCGATGTTTCTCATTATTTAAAAGAAGGAACTATTTTAGATGATGAAGCTTATAAACGGGCAACTTCGGTATATTTAGTTGATAGAGTTGTTCCTATGTTACCAGAAGTGTTGTCAAATTATGCTTGTTCACTTCGTCCACATGAAGAAAAGTATACATTTTCTGCTATATTTCAATTGAATGCTAAAGCAGAAGTTTTAGATTCCTGGTTTGGTAGAACTGTTATTTTTTCTGACCAACGTTTTTCATATGAAGAAGCACAAAGTATTATTGAAACAAAATCGGATGTGATTCCTGCAGAAATATCGTTAACCGGAAAAGAATACAAAGTTCCAGCAGAAATTGTAGCAGCAACATTAAAACAAGATGAATTAGCTAAAATTCTTCGAAGAAAAAGAATGGCAGATGGTGCAATATCATTTGATAAAGTGGAAGTAAAATTTAATTTAAATGAAGAATCAGAACCAGTTGGTGTTTTCTTTAAAATCTCTAAAGATGCTAATCATTTGATAGAAGAATTTATGTTGTTAGCTAATAAAAAAGTAGCTGAATTCATTGGGAAACAAAAGAAAACCTTTGTATATAGAATACACGACGAGCCAAATGAAGATAAATTAATCAACTTGCAAACAGTGATTTCTAAGTTTGGTTATGCCATTAATATGAAATCCAAACAGGATATTTCTAAATCATTGAATAAATTATTGAATGATGTCAACGGAAAAAAAGAACAGAATTTAGTAGATACTTTGACAATTCGAAGCATGAGTAAAGCCAAATATTCGACAGAAAATATTGGTCATTACGGATTAGCATTTGATTATTATAGTCATTTTACTTCTCCAATTCGACGTTATCCCGATGTGATGGTACATCGATTATTGCAATTTTATTTAGATGGAGGAAAATCAGTTGATGCTGATGTTTTTGAAGAAAAATGTGCCCATTCAAGTGATATGGAAGGTTTAGCAGCTCAGGCCGAAAGAGATTCTGTAAAGTACATGCAGGTAAAATACATGCAAGATCACAAAGATCAAGAGTTTTTAGGTGTAATTTCAGGTGTTACCGAATGGGGAATTTATGTAGAAATTGTTGAAAACAAATGCGAAGGAATGGTTCGAATACGTGAAATAAAAGAAGATTATTATACGTTTGACGAAAAGCAATATGCTTTGGTTGGTCAGGCAACGCAGAGTATTTTACAACTTGGTGACGAAGTTTTTGTAAAAGTAAAAAATGCCGATTTAGTTAAGAAACAATTGGATTTCCATTTTATTAGAAGAAATGAATAGATATGAAAAAAATAGTTTTTGGTTTATTAGCAATCAGTTCAATTGCTTTTGGACAAGTTAAAAAAAATGTAGGTGATTTTAATAAAGTTACTTCCTTTGATCGTATTGATGTTTTTCTTGTTCAAAGTGATGAAAATAAAGTGCAACTTGAAGGGAAAGGTTCCGATGAAGTGGAATTAGTCAATAAAAATGGTGAATTAAAAATCAGAATGCCATTGACTAAATTATTAGATGGCGATAACATTTCAGTAACGGTTTATTATAAAAAATTAACTGCAGTCGAAGCTAACGAAGGCTCTAGAATTGCTTGTGGAGATAAAATAAAATCTGTCACTTTTGATGTCATTGCTAAAGAAGGCTCAGAAGTAAAATTGATTTTAGATGTCGAAAAATTGAATGTTAGAACCGCAAATGGGTCAAAGGTTTTACTGGAAGGAACCGCTGATATTCAGGATGTTTTGGTTAATTCTGGTGGAATTTTCGAAGCAGAAAAACTAGTGTCACAAATAACTACTGTTTCCTGTAATGCTGGAGGTGAAGCAGCTATTTTTGCAACAAATAGTGTTGATGCTAAAGTAAGAGCTGGTGGCGAGATTACAATTTATGGTAAGCCAAAACAAATCAATAAAAAGATTATAGCAGGTGGAACAATAGAACAGGCTAATTAGATTAATTTTCCATTTAGAATTTTAAATTCTAAATTGCAATGTCAAAATTTTAACAATGATTTTACTTCAAGATATTTTATCCGCCATTCCGCTTGGTTTCTTTCTAAGTTTTATGATAGGACCCGTTTTTTTCGTTTTGTTAGAAACTAGTGTGGTCAAAGGTTTTAGAGCAGCAATATTTTTTGATTTAGGTGTTGTTTTGGCAGATATAGTTTTTATTACCATCGCTTTTTTTAGTAGTTACCGATTAATTCAAAGTATCAAAGATGACCCGGCTCTTTTTATTTTTGGTGGTTTAGTGATGCTTACTTATGGAATCATTTCATTTGTTAATAATAGAAAAGAAGCTAGAAAAATAAAAATTGATGAAGAAGATCCTGTTGAATTAGCAAAAAATAATTATTTTACTTTGTTTGTAAAAGGGTTTTTCTTAAATTTTATCAATATAGGTGTATTGGGTTTTTGGTTAGCCATTTTAATAACAATTGGTCCACAATTGGAATTAAAAACATCTAGAATGTTAACGTTTTTTATAACATTAATCCTAACCTATTTTATCACCGATATTTTTAAAATACTATTAGCTAAACAATTACGTAGTAAACTCAATCAAAAAAATATTCTTCTAATTAAAAAGTTTATTAGTATTGTTTTGATTATATCTGGTGTTTTTCTTTTAACTCAAGGTTGGTTCCCGAAAGAGCAAAAAATAGTAAATAAAGCTTTTGAAAAGCTGGATCATGAAAAGTAAGACTAATAGATTAGTTGATGGCAATTGAGAAAAAAAAAGTAATATTTTTATAAAATAAGATGACAGAAAAAATAAAAACCCTTAAAGTAATTCACATAGCAATTTGCGCAGGAATGATTTTAGCTTATATTTTTGCTGGTAAATTTACAATAGAGCAATTAAAAGGTCAAATAATTAGCACTGACGATTTAGTTTATTTTGCTATACCAGTTGCTGCTTTTTTCTTAAGTAATTTTATGTTTAAATCTCAATTAAAACAAGTCGATTCCAGATTAACTCTAGAAAAAAAATTACCTTTATATCAAACTGCTTCATTAATAAGATGGGCAATATTAGAAGGCGCAGCTTTTTTTATATTGTTCATAAAACCAGACCTTTTAATTTTAGGTATAATTATAATTTTATATCTTGTTTTTTTAAGACCAACAAAAGAAAAAATAGTTAGAGATTTTCAAGCTAATGTTAAATAGAAATTAAACAGCTTCTATAAGCGTACCAGTTTAATTGTTGGTTTTCAATAGTTTATTTTTCTAAAATTCACTCAATAAAAAACCAAAGATTGCTTTGCCATTTCGCTGTGCTCTTTCCATTGAAGGTTTCTAAGGCACCGTCCGGATTTAAATTATCATAAATTAATTTTTTAGATTCTTCCTTCGTCAGACACGAGAACTTAGCTCGAACTGGCGAAGCAATAATAGGCATAAAAAAAGAGTTACTAGAAATAGTAACTCTTTAGAGGCATCTTCCGGATTCGAACCGGAGTAGACGGTTTTGCAGACCGGTGCCTAGCCGCTCGGCCAAGATGCCGTTGGTCGGCAAATATATAAAACAATTGATAATTAACAATTGATAATTGATAATTTTTAGAATTCGTAATTCTTTTTAACTTCGATATTCTTCTATTTCAATAGTAACCGCTTCAACATCACCACCAATTGGAGGATTGAGTTTTGAAACCCCTAAAAGTATTCGGGATACAGAAGGAATTTCACTAAATATTCTAGCAATAATTCTATGACCTACATGTTCTAATAAATTGGAACGAATAGCCATTTCTTCAACTACTATTTTGTTTAAATGCACATAATCAACGGTATCATTAAGTTCATCAGAAACAGAAGACTTTCTTAAATCGGTTTTAATTTCTAGATCAACTCTATAATCGGAGCCAATTAACGCTTCTTCTTTTAAGCATCCGTGAAATGAAAAAGTTCTAATATTTTGAAGTTTTATGGTGCCCATTTATTAAGTGTTCAGTAATTAGTAATCAGTGAGTATAGTTTAAATAATAGAACATCTATTCTCTATTATCTATCATCTAAATTTTTATCTTTGCTAAAATTACAAAAATAATGTCAACAGAAGAGAAGTCGCTTAATTTCATTGAACAAATAATAGAAGAAGATTTGAAAAAAGGTTTGTCAAACGATAAATTGCGTTTTCGATTTCCTCCTGAGCCAAACGGTTATTTGCACGTTGGTCATGCCAGCGCTATTTGTTTAAACTTTGGATTAGGAATCGATTATCAGGCACCGGTAAACTTGCGTTTTGATGATACTAATCCGGCAAAAGAAGAGCAAGAGTATGTTGATGCTATTAAAAGAGATATCGAATGGTTAGGTTTTCAATGGAGCAAAGAGTGTTATGCTTCTGACTATTTTCAACAACTTTATGATTGGGCTGTTGAATTTATTAAAAAAGGCAAAGCTTATGTAGATAGCCAATCTTCTGAAGAAATGGCCATTCAAAAAGGTACGCCAACAACACCTGGAACAAATTCGCCTTACAGAGATCGTTCGATTGAAGAGAATTTAGATTTATTTGCAAGAATGAAAAACGGTGAATTTCCAAACGGAACCCATATTCTTCGTGCCAAAATAAGTATGGGCGCCAACAATATGTTGATGCGTGATCCAATTATGTACAGAATTTTGCATGCACATCATCACAGAACCGGTAACGATTGGTGTATTTATCCAATGTATGACTGGGCTCATGGCGAAAGTGATTATTTAGAACAAATTTCACATTCATTTTGTACACTCGAATTTTTGCCTCACAGAGAATTATACGATTGGTTTTTAGACCAAGTTTATGACGATACTAAAGTGCGACCAAAGCAAAGAGAATTTGCCCGTAGAAATTTGTCACATACGGTTGTTTCAAAAAGAAAGCTTTTGCAATTAGTAGAAGACGGACATGTTACTTCTTGGGATGATCCCAGAATGAGTACGATTTCTGGAATGCGTCGTCGCGGTTATCCACCAATGGCGATTCGGAATTTTGCTAATACAATTGGAATTGCAAAACGTGAGAACCTGATTGATGTTTCACTTTTGGAATTTTGTGTACGAGATATTTTAAATAAAACAGCACCAAGAGTTATGGCTGTTTTAAATCCGGTGAAATTGGTTATTACTAATTATCCGGAAGGAAAAGAAGAGATTTTAGATGCAGAAAACAGTCAGGAAGACGAAAGCTTGGGCTATAGAAAAGTGCCATTTTCAAAAGAATTATATATTGAAAGAGAAGATTTTCAAGAAGAAGCCAATAAGAAATTTTTCCGTTTGACATTAGGAACAGAAGTTCGTTTGAAGAACGCTTATATTATTAAAGGCGAAAGTGTTGTTAAAGATACAACTGGAAACATAACCGAAATTCATTGTACGTATGATGAAGATTCCCGCAGTGGAAGCGGAACAGAAGCTTCACAAAGAAAAGTAAAAGGAACCATTCATTGGGTTTCCATAAATCATGCGATTGAAGCAGAAGTTCGTATTTATGATCGATTGTTTACTCATGAAAATCCGGATGGCGATAAAGAAGTTGATTTCAAAGAATACATTAATCCAAATTCGTTGGAAGTTATTACTGGATATTTAGAACCAAGTTTGAAAACTGCTCAAAACGGAGAGCGATTCCAATTTCAACGTTTAGGATATTATTGTGTTGATAAAGATTCTTCGACAGAAAAATTGGTTTTTAATAAAACGGTTGGCTTAAGAGATACTTGGGCAAAAGTGGAAAGTAAAGAATAATTTACTTCGTCAGTTCGCTGCGCGCGCGTAAAAATAGATTTTATAAATGGAAAGCTCACTTATCAGTGGGCTTTCTTATTATTTATAAAATTTATACTAATTAAAAAACGAATAATTTTCAGCAATTAAAAAAGGCTTTCATAAATTGATTTTATCGCATTTTTAAAAGTTTTGAACCCTACAACACTATTAGATTTGAGAACTTTCATTATTTCGCTTTAAATTAAGTTTTGCTCTTTTTTAACATGATAACGCATAAAATTCACTAACTTTAATCCATTAAATTTTAAAAGTCATGTCAACAAAAAACGGAAATGGGATTTTAGCACTTTTGGCAGGTGCAGCAATTGGAGCAGCAATCGGAATTTTATTTGCTCCTGATAAAGGTTCAAAAACCAGAGAAAAAATAAAAGAAGGTTTAGACGATTTAAAAGATGAAACTAAAGATAAATTTTCAAAAACCAAAGATGAGTTAAAAGATACGGTCGACGATTTACTTTCTCATTCTAGTTATAAAGCTGAAGAAGCAATTACCTTTTTGGAAGAGAAATTAGCTGAGCTTAAAAAACAAAACGCCAAACTTCAGAAATAATGGCATTGGAAGAATTTAAAGAAAATATTGAAGACATTCAGGAAAATGCTAAAGCATATTTAGAAACTAGCATTGCTTACTACAAACTTTGGGGTTTTAAAGTAGCTATGAAGTCAACAACTTTAGCGTTCAAATTTTTCTTGATTGCTTTTTGTCTTCTTGTTGTTTTACTTTTTTTATCCGTTGCAGGAGCTTTAGCTTTGGGCAATTCATTAGACAATTATCCACTTGGGTTTTTAATTGTTGCAGGAATTTATTTAGTGTTGGCATTGCTTCTATTTTTAGTAAAAGATAAAATAGTAGAAGGTCCAATTTTGGAAAAATTCTCAGAAATATTTTTTAATGACTAATTTATGGAAACGAAAAAATATTCTTCTTACGCTCAAATTGAAAGCGATTTAGAAATTCTGAAAATAGAAAAGGAAATTCATTATCAAAGAATACTTTTAAGTGTCGAAAAAACAAAAGAAAGTTTTCTTCCCTCTAAAACAGTTTCGTTAATTAGTGACATCTATCAAAAAGCAACATCAGGAATGTTGGGGACGATTTTAAAGATTGCGATTCCGTTTGCAATCAATTGGTATATAAACAGAAAAAGAGGCGATTAAGCCTCTTTTTTATTATACTCTGTTTAGATTATTTTACTGGTTCTTCCGGATTTGAAGTATCAGAAGGATTATAATCTAAAGAAGAATGATTCCCCGATTTCTTAACTCTTTTAGGCTGATTTTTCATTTGTTCGCCCATAATGCTCGAAGCTGTAAAACTAGTAACCATGTTGTTCAACATGTCACTTGCTGCCTGTGGCGAATTTGGCAATAATATCAAATTAGAATTTGTATCAGCACCAATTGCCTGAAGCGTGTCATAATGTTGTGTAATTACAATTAAAGCTGAAGCTTCTTGTGAATTGATACCCACTTTATTCAAAACATCAACACTTTCAACCAAACCTTTTGCAATTTCTCTTCGTTGGTCGGCAATACCTTGACCTTGTAATTTTTTGCTTTCGGCTTCAGCTTTAGCCTTGGCTACAATTCTGATTCGTTGTGCATCCGATTCGAACATGGCGGCTGTTTTTTCTCTTTCGGCAGCGTTAATTCTGTTCATCGCGTTTTTCACCTGAATATCAGGATCGATATCGGTAACCAGAGTATTGATAATATCATAACCATAAGCCATCATCGCTTCGTTTAATTCACGTTTAACCGCAATAGCGATATCATCTTTTCTAACAAAAACATCATCCAAAATTAACTTCGGAACTTCGGCACGCACTACGTCAAAAACATAAGCTGTTATTTGATCGTGAGGATATTCTAGTTTGTAAAATGCTTCGTATACTTTTTCCTGAACGACTTTAAACTGCACAGAAACCTTCATTTTAATAAACACATTGTCTTTAGTTTGTGTTTCAATCATTACGTCTAATTGTTGAATTCTTAAGTTCACTCGACCAGCAATTCTATCGATAATTGGAACTTTGAGTTGCAAACCTGAGTTTCGAATACTCAAGAATTTTCCAAATCGTTCAACTACAACTGCGGTTTGTTGCTTTACTGTGAAGAACGAAGAAAAAAGAATAATAATACCTACAAATAAAAAAACAAAAAAGAAAATTGGCATAGTTTCTAAATATTTTAAGTTAGTAAAGTTGTTGTACGAAAAAAATGTATGTTTGTTACAAATTAAAAGTTATGAATTCATGATTAAAAAATTCTTAATCCTTATTTTGTTTACTACAACTATAGGATTTGCTCAATACGGCTACCGAGATGGAAACCGAATTGGAATTTCAGCAGGACTTTCTCAAACCACTTTATTTACCAATAATTTTAAAGCAAAACCTGAACTTGGATTTGCAGGTGGACTTTCGGTTCGTGGAAATTATTACAATAATTGGAGCATGATTTATGGCATGCAGTTTTTTGCTAACAACTTTTCATTAGAATCTACCTTTGATCAAAAAATAAAATATAGTATACAAGGCGTTCAGGTTAGAATATTGTTTAGTTATAATGTTGTTGAAAATCATGTTTCATTAGATTTTGGACCAGTACTTCAAATTAATGGGAAACTAGATGTTGCTTCTTCAGATGAAAATAAAATAATTAAAGGAACGTTGCTAGAAGCCAATCAAATAGTAGATGTTTCACCTGTAAGTGGTAACATTTATCTTGGATGTTCAGCAGGAAACAAAACAGTGCGTGCTGTTATTTTTTATGAATATGGGTTTACTAATATATTGAATAAACTCAATAAGGATGAGAACTTAAGAGAGTTTAATAACAATGATAGTTTTAAAGGAAACTTAGGAACGATAAACGCACAAGTTATTTTTAACTTATAAAGTAGCAATCGCTTTTTCTAAACGCTTGATGGTTTCTCCTTTCCCAATCAGTTCCACTATATCAAAAAGATGTGGCCCTTTAAGTGCGCCAACCAAACTCAAACGAAACGGTTGCATTACCTTCCCCATTCCAATTTCGTTTTGTGTCATCCAATCTTTTACGATAGTTTCTATGTTTACTGAAGTGAAATCTGAAATATTTTCTAATACAGATGTCAATTCCTGCATTGTTCTTGGCGTATCTTCTTTCCAGTTTTTAGCAGCTTTTTCATCATAAGATGTTGGTGCAACAAAGAAATAATCAGCTAAATCCCAAAACTCAGAAACAAAGTTCGCACGTTCTTTTATTAATGAAGTAATTTTTGTCATTTCGACAAAGGAGAAATCACATTTACCTAATTTTTGGACAACATCCTTTTCAAATATTTCCGCCAAACTTTCATCGTTTTGCTTTTGCAAATACTGATGATTGAACCATTTGTTTTTATCGGGATCAAATTTGGCTCCGGCTTTGTGAACTCTATTCAAATCAAATTTTTCAACTAATTCTTCTAACGAAAACAACTCTTGGTCGGTTCCGTCATTCCAGCCTAATAAGGCTAAGAAATTAATAACAGCTTCGGGAAAAAATCCGTTTTCTCTATAACCTGAAGAAACACCTTCTTCACTTTTCCATTCTAAAGGAAATACCGGAAATCCTAATTTATCACCATCGCGTTTTGATAATTTTCCGTTTCCGATTGGTTTCAAAATCAATGGCAAATGTGCGAATTCAGGTGCTTCCCAACCAAAGGCTTTGTATAATAAACTATGCAAAGGCATTGAAGGCAGCCATTCTTCACCACGAATAACATGCGAAGTTTCCATTAAATGGTCATCGACAATATTCGCTAAATGATAGGTTGGCATTCCGTCAGATTTGAATAAAACTTTATCGTCTAACAGATTGGTTTCAAAACTAATATCGCCACGAATGATATCATGCAAATGCAAAGTCTCATTAATAGGAGTTTTAAAACGAACAACATAAGCTTCACCAGAAGCGATTCTTTTCGCAGTTTCTTCCGTTGAAATAACTAAAGAAGTATCTAATTTTTCACGATTGTGCCAGTTGTAGATAAAAGTTTTTCCTTGTTCTTCGTGTTGTTTTCTGTGAAAATCTAATACTTCAGCAGTGTCAAAAGCATAATAAGCCCATCCTGAATTAATCAGTTCGTCAGCATATTGTTTGTATAAATGTTTTCTTTCGGATTGACGGTAAGGTCCAAATTTTTCATTTTTCCCAACGGTTTCGCTTGGTGCGATTCCCAACCAATCCAAAGCTTCAAAAATATATTGTTCAGCTCCTTGAACAAAACGATTTTGATCGGTATCTTCAATTCGTAAATAAAAAACACCATTGTTTTTTTTGGCAAATAAGTAATTGAATAAGGCAGTTCTAACACCGCCAATATGTAAAGGTCCGGTAGGACTTGGTGCAAAACGAACTCTAACAGGTTTTGACATTTTTTGTAAATTTTCGACAAAGATACAATTATGACTTCATTTCTAAAGGAATTCTTTTATTCATAACGGCAAACCAAAGAGGAGGAAACAAAGACAAAACCATAGAAGTTGGATATCCAAACGGCATTTGTGGAGAAGCATCATGGTATTCTAAAATCTGATATTTCTTCTGAGATTTATAATGATGATCGCTATGACGCGTTAATTCATATAACATAATTCTTCCTAAAATATGATTTGAATTCCAGGAATGTTTTTCACTTACACGTTCATATCTTCCTGATGACAAAAGATTTCTTTTTAAACCATAATGCTCTATATAATTGATAGTTTCCAATAAAAGAAAACCAACAATTCCAGCTAATAAAGCCACAACAAATCCAATGCTACCATTGAAAAAGTAAATAAAAACAAGATAACTAATTTGAATTAAGGAGAACCAAAGCATGTCATTTTTTAATGAAAAGAAAGAACGTTTTTCCAGTTGATTCAGTTTCTTTTGAATTTGCCAGGCTTTTCGATATGTTCCGAAAACAGTTTGTATCCAAAAAGTATATAAAGATTGATTGTATTTTGCTGTAGACGGATCTTCTGGAGTAGAAACATGTAAATGATGTCCGTGATTGTGTTCAATAAAAAAATGAGTGTAGTGTGATGGAATCAAAAGTAATTTTCCTAAAATACGTTCGTACAATTTTTCCCGATGTCCCAATTCGTGAGCCACATTTATTCCATTTGAACCCAAAACAACGCCTAAGCTTAAAATGGTTCCAATGATTTCTGTTATGGATAATTTTGTTGTTGTAATTTTTTGCAAAACAAAAAACAGCAGACCATATACAATCAAAACATTTAGATATAAAAGGATATCAAAAAAGCGATTTTTTAGTTTGTTTTCAATTTGAGCTTCGGTATAATTTTTTTCATCTGTTGGAATTAGTAATTCTAATATAGGTAATATACCGAAGGCGAAAACTACTCCGGCATAACTCAATAAACCACCATAAAATATACCTAAAAATGCAATTATCGGAATACAATACGCTAATAAATATTTCATAATCAATTAGATTTTGTTATAAAATTAGCAAAGATTTAATAGAATTCAACCTTTTTTTCTTTGGCAAATTTTTAACGCTTTGTTATTCGTTAAAAATTGTACATTTATCGGTTATAAAATGAAATTACAAAAATTGGAGAATTCAAAGATTATATATAAAAAGTTAGAAGGCTTTATTAATAAGTACTATACCAATGAATTGTTAAAGGGAGTTATTTTCTTTATAGGAATTGGTTTATTGTATTTCATATTCACCTTGTTCGTAGAATATTTTCTATGGTTAAAACCAACAGCGAGAACAGTTTTGTTTTATACGTTTGTTCTTGTTGAACTCTTTCTGTTTTTTAGATTTATTTGTTTTCCTTTATTCAAATTATCCAAACTTCAAAAAGGTATTGATTACAAGGAAGCTTCAATCATTATAGGAAATCATTTCGGGGAAATTGAAGACAAGTTGACTAACTTCTTGCAACTTTCTTATGATATGAATAAATCGGAATTGCTTGCGGCATCGATTGATCAAAAAGCAAACACATTGCAACCTATTCCTTTTGGAAATGCCATAAACTTTGGAAATAACAAAAAATATTTGCCATTGGTGATAATTCCGACATTGTTTTTTGCCTTCTTTTACCTTTCAGGAAACAGCAATTTGATTTCACAAAGTTTGAATCGAGTAGTGCATTTTAAAGAGCAGTTTTTGCCTCCGGCACCTTTTGAATTTGAGGTTTTGAATTCAAATTTACAAACCGAGCAAAACAAAGATTTTCTTCTTAAAGTAAGAACAGTTGGTAAAGTAGTTCCTGAAAACGCTATGATTTATATTGGGGATGAAAGTTATTTTATGGAAAGTACGAAAACGGGAGAATTCGAGTTTGTAATTCCGAAACCTTCAGAAAATATAGAATTTCATATTGAAGCCAATGATGTTTCCTCACACGATTATGAATTGAAAGTCTTAACAGTTCCTTTAATATCTAATTTTGAAATGGTGCTTAATTTTCCAAATTATCTAAACAAAAAAACAGAAGTAATCAAAGGAACTGGAAACGCTATTATTCCGGAAGGAACTAAAGTAACTTGGAGGATGAACACTTTATCAACTCAAAGAGTAGATTGGATTAATGAAAATGCACATTACAATTTTGTTAAAAATAACAATATCTTTTTGTTGTCAAAAAGTATACTTCAAAACGTTGACTATCAAATATTAACATCTAATAGTAAAGTTAAGAACTACGAAAAATTGAATTATCAGATTTCGGTAATTAAAGATCAGTTTCCGACAATTAATGTAAATAATGCTCCAGATAGTTTAAAGGTAAATAAGAACTTCGTTTTGGGACAAGTTTCAGACGATTATGGTTTGTCTAAACTGCAAATCGTCTACTATCCTAAAGATACTCCGAATGTTGCTAAAAAAGCCGCTATTTCAGTTAAGAAAGATGTCTATGATCAGTTTGTGTTTTCTTTTCCAAGCAATCTTCCTGTAGAAGAAGGTGTTTCGTATGAATATTATTTTGAGATTTTTGATAATGATGCACTTCATAATTTCAAAAGCACCAAATCTTCGGTGTTTAGTAACAGAATTGCAACCGAAGAAGAAAAGCAAGACGAAATGATGAACCAACAAAATGAAAATATTAACTCTTTGGCGAAATCTCTAAAAGCGCAAGACAAACAACTGTCCGAGTTGGATAAATTGCAAAAAATGGGTAAGGAAAAAGATAATTTAGAATTCAAAGAACAACAAAAAGTAAACGATTTTATTCAACGTCAAAAGCAACAAGACGAAATGATGAAAGAGTTTTCAGAGAAGATGAAAGATAATCTTGATAAATTCAAAACAGAGAAAAATGACGAGAAAAAGGAATTACTTCAGGAAAGATTAGAAAAATCTAATGAAGAAATAGAAAAGAATAAAAAACTGTTAGAAGAACTTCAAAAGCTGAATGACAAAATCAGTAAAGAAGAGTTGTTTGAGAAAATGGAAAAATTCCAACAAGCCAGCAAAAATCAGACTAAGAGTTTAGAGCAATTGGTTGAGTTAACAAAACGTTATTATGTGGAGAAAAAAGGGCAACAAATAGCAGATAAAATTAATAAGCTTGCAGAAAAGCAAGACAAACTAGCTGAAAAAACAGAAGAAAATAATGTTGACAAACAAAATGAAATCAACAAAGAATTTGATAAAATTAAAGAAGAATTAAAAGATTTAGAAAAAGAGAATAAAGAACTTAAGGCTCCAATGGATTTGCCTAAATCGGAAGACAAAGAGAAAAGTATTGATGAAGATTTAAAAGATTCCAAAGATCAATTGCAAAAACAACAAAAAGAGAAAGCTAAGCCAAAACAAAAAAGTGCTTCAAAAAAAATGAAGCAAATGAGTCAGCAAATGCAAGAACAAATGGCTTCTGGAGAAATGGAACAAATGGAAGAAGATGTCGAGTCGCTTCGTCAGATTTTGGATAATTTATTAGCATATTCATTTTCTCAGGAAGATGTAATGAAGCAGTTTAAGAACTTAAAACGCGGTGCGCCTTCTTTTAATAAAAACTTAAAAATCCAACAAGATATCAAACAACAATTTAAACATGTTGATGATAGTTTGTTCGCATTATCTTTAAGAAATCCAAAAATCGCTGAAGAGATTACCAAAGAAATTGGCAATGTTCAATATAATGTTGATAAAGCAATTGAAAATTTGGCAGAAGCTAATGTTCCAAAAGGGAATTCACACCAACAATATGCTGTTTCCTCTTCTAATAAATTGGCAGATATGTTAAGTGATATTTTAAACGGAATGCAAATGCAAATGTCGGGAGCAGGAGCCGGAAAGCCAAAACCAGGACAAGGACAGGGACAAGGAATGCAATTACCGGATATTATTAAAAAGCAGGAAGGCTTAGGGGAAAAAATGAAAAAAGGAATGAAAAAAGGAGACAAACCAGGAGAAGGTCAAGAAGGAGAGAAAGGAGATAAAGAAGGACAAGGCAAAGAAGGCCTAAAACCTGGCGATGGTCAGAAAGGCGGGAAAGGCGGAACTGGAAAAGGAAGTGATGGAAAAGGCGAAAGTGGAAAAGGACAGGGAAAGGGGAATGAAAAAGAAGGAGAGAACGGTCAAGACGGTGAAGGTGACGCTAAAGCAATCATGGAGATTTATAAGGAACAACAGCAATTGCGAGAAGCTTTGGAAAAAGAATTAAAAAAACAAGGAATTGGTGGAAATGGTCAAAATGCCATGGATCAGATGAAGCAAATTGAGAAGCAATTATTGAACAAGGGCTTTAATAATGAAACCCTTCAAAAGATATTAAATGTAAAGTATGAGTTGTTGAAACTAGACAAAGCACTTCAACAGCAAGGTGAAGATAAGAAGCGTCAATCAGAAACAAATAAAAAAGAATTTAACAATCAAGCTACCGCATTACCTAGTAAGCTACAAGAATATTTGAATAGTATTGAAATTTTAAATAGACAAAGTTTACCTTTGCGCTCCAATTTTAACCAAAGGGTTCAAAAATATTTTAAAACCAATGATTAGTTTTAATTACGAGTTAGATTTCAAACTAGATGACGAAAAGTTGTTTTCAGATTGGCTTTCTAAAGTCATTAGCTCTGAAAATAAGCACGAAGGAGAGATTAATTATATCTTCTGTGACGACAACTATTTAGTTGAAATTAACCAACAATACTTAGACCACGACACCTTAACAGACATTATTAGCTTTGATTATTCTATAGGAAATGAGCTACACGGGGATATTTTTATTTCTGTTGAAAGAGTTCGTGAAAATGCAATAGATTTTAATGTGCCATTCGAAGAAGAGTTAAAGAGAGTATTAGTTCATGGTATATTACATTATTGTGCTTACAAAGATAAGAGCGAGGAAGACGAAAAACTTATGCGTCAAAAAGAAGAAGAAAAAATGAAAATGTTCCACGTGAAACACAACTAAAAATGTTTTTAGAAAAGTACGATATTATAGTAGTAGGAGCGGGTCACGCGGGTTGTGAAGCTGCAGCGGCATCAGCCAATTTAGGATGTAGTACTTTGTTGGTTACCATGAGCCTGCAAAACATTGCGCAAATGTCCTGTAATCCCGCAATGGGAGGAATTGCTAAGGGACAAATTGTACGCGAGATTGATGCACTTGGTGGGTATTCAGGAATTATTTCAGATAAAACAGCAGTGCAGTTTAAGATGTTAAACAAATCAAAAGGACCGGCTATGTGGTCGCCAAGAGTTCAGTCGGACAGAATGCGTTTTGCTGAAGAATGGAGATTGCGATTGGAACAAACTCCGAATCTCGATTTCTATCAGGAAATGGTTAAAGGACTTTTAATTAAGAATAATATAATTGAAGGAATTGTAACTTCACTTGGAATTGAAATTAAGGCTAAAACGGTAGTGCTTACAAATGGAACTTTCCTTAATGGATTAATCCATATTGGTGACAAACAATTTGGCGGAGGAAGAGCTGGAGAAAGTGCATCTTTTGGAATAACAGATGACCTTGTTAAAGTAGGTTTCGAAGCAGGAAGAATGAAGACAGGAACACCGCCTAGAGTTGATGGACGATCGTTGGATTATTCTAAAATGAGAGAAGAACCTGGAGACGAAGTTCCTGATAAATTCTCTTATTCAGACGAAACAAAGCCTTTAACTCATCAAATACTTTGTCACATGACCTATACTTCAAATGAAGTACACAATATTCTTCGTGAAGGTTTTGATCGTTCTCCAATGTTTAACGGAAGAATAAAAAGTATAGGTCCAAGATATTGTCCATCAATTGAAGACAAAATCAATCGTTTTGCAGATAAAGAAAGACATCAATTATTTGTAGAACCTGAAGGATGGAACACTGTTGAAGTTTATGTTAATGGATTTTCAACTTCATTGCCAGAAGATATTCAGTTTAAAGCACTTCGATCTGTAGAAGGTTTTGAGAAAGTTAAGTTTTTCCGTCCAGGTTATGCGATAGAATATGATTATTTTCCACCAACGCAATTAAAACATACGCTCGAAACGAAACTTGTTGAAGGATTATATTTTGCTGGACAAATTAATGGAACAACAGGTTATGAAGAAGCTGCATCACAAGGAATGATGGCCGGAATAAATGCGGCCTTGAAAGTAAAAGAAAAAGAACCAATGATTTTGCGTCGCGATGAAGCTTATATTGGAGTACTTATAGATGATTTGATTACTAAAGGAACAGAAGAGCCATACAGAATGTTTACATCTCGAGCTGAATATAGAACATTATTACGTCAAGACAATGCCGATTTTAGATTGACACCAAAATCATTTGAAATAGGTTTAGCATCTGAAAAAAGATTGCGAAGAATGGAGCATAAGTTCAACGAAAGCGAAAAGATGGTAACTTTTTTCAAAGAAACTAGTGTTACACCAGAAGAAGCAAATCCAATTTTGGAAGCAAAAGAAAGTTCAGTAATGCTTCAATCCGATAAAATGTTTAAAGTGTTTTCTAGACCACAAATTGAATTAGATGATTTTATGAAGTTTGAAAAAGTGAAAGATTATGTTTCCGAAAATGATTTAGATAAAGAAATAATCGAGCAAGCAGAAATTCAAGTTAAATATTCAGGTTACATCGAAAAGGAAAGAAATAATGCTGAAAAATTAATCCGTTTAGAAGATATTAAAATACCAGAGAATTTCGATTATAATAAAATCAAATCAATGTCAATAGAAGCCAAACAAAAACTAAGCAAGATCCGTCCGGTAACCATCTCACAAGCATCAAGAATCAGCGGAGTTTCTCCAGCAGACATTTCCGTTTTATTAATTTACATGGGCAGATAATTTTGCGTTCCACGTGAAACTAAGTTTGCTAAGCCATATCAATACAGCCTTTATATGAGTTTTCAAAACAACATTTTTTTTCTAAAAGTTAGAGATTATTCTGTTTCAAAAGAAATTTTTGAATTGCATCACAATCCTGAATATGATTTATTAATCACTTTTCCTAAGCCAAGTTTAGAAAAATTACCAAGCTATTACGAAAGCGAAGATTATATTTCGCATACCGATGGAATGCGTTCTTTGTTTGAAAGAATGTATCATTTCATAAAAAATATTGCGCTTAAAAACAAGGTAAAATTAATTAATGCACAATCTGAGAAAGGAAAACTTTTAGACATTGGAGCAGGTACCGGTGATTTTTTAGTTGTAGCCAAAAAGGATGGTTGGCAAACAACAGGAATAGAACCAAATGCAAAAGCAAAATCAATTGCTATAAATAAAGGAGTGAATTTTGCCGACAATCTTTCCAATTTAGAGAGTCATTCTTTTGATGTAATAACCATGTGGCATGTATTAGAACATGTTCCAAATTTGGATGAATATATTTTAGAATTAAAAAGATTAGTAAAACCAACTGGAACTATTTTGATAGCAGTTCCAAATTTTAAATCATTCGACGCAAATTATTACGGAAGATATTGGGCAGCTTTTGATGTCCCAAGACACATTTGGCATTTTTCAAAAACAGCAATTGATAAATTGTTTGCAGAAAAAGAGATGAAATTGGTAGATGTACTTCCAATGAAATTTGACGGTTTTTATGTAAGCATTTTATCAGAAAAATATAAAACAGGGAAAATGAATTTTATCAAAGCATTTTTTGTCGGATTAAAATCAAATCAAAGTGCTAAACAAACCAAAGAGTATTCGTCACACATATACGTGATAAAAAACATGTAAAAATCAATTTAAAGCACGTCATTTAACAAAAGAAAGCCTTAATAAGCGTTAAGTTATTTAAAATAAGAAATGCTTTTAAATGGCTTTATTTAAAGCCAAATTTAATAGTTAGAAATTATTAGTAATGTTTTTACAATAACTAAAACTTATAACATAAAAAACTACCATAATTCAACTTTAGCTAATTGAATTTTATTTTTATACTTTTGAAACCGAAATTAAAATTATCAAATCATGATTAAAAAAACAGTTATCCTTTTTGCAATTACAATTGCGCTCATCTCTTGCAATAAAACAACAGAAACAAAAGAATTTAAAACAGCATATATTGATACTTCTAAATTAATGGACGAATCTATAGAAGCAAAAGACATTGGTGCTAAATATAAAGACAAATCTAAAGTTATGGGCAACCAGCTAGAAGCTGAAGTGGCTCGTTTTAAATCTGAAGCAGCAAGTTTTAAGCAAAATGCTCAAACAAATGGTCAAGCTTGGGCACAACAAAAAGGTGCTGAATTATCGCAAAGAGAACAACAATTAAACTATGCTCAACAAGCAATGCTTCAACAATTACAAGAAGAAAGCGGTGCTGAAATAGACTCTTTAGTTGTTAATTACAGAAAAATAATTAAAGATTACGGCAAGCAAAAAGGATACGATTATATATATGGTTCTGGTGATACTGCTCCATCAATTTTATATGCAAAAGACAATTATGATATCACTAAAGAAGTAATCAAAATGGTTAATGATAAATATAAAGCTGCTGGAAAAAAAGAAGAAGAGCCAAAAGAAGCAAAGAAATAAGATTACTTATTTTGTAAGATAAAAAACCTGCAATTTTGTAGGTTTTTTTTGTTGTGTGTTGAAATACAATGTTTTATATTTGCTTCTAAATTATACGCCATGGATTCATTATCAGCCGAAGCAAACTATGTATTGCAATTTATCAATCAAACCAATCGCTCAATTTTCCTTACGGGAAAAGCTGGAACAGGAAAAACGACACTTCTAAAAGAGATTATTAAATCAACACACAAAAATTGTGTTGTCGTTGCACCAACAGGAATTGCCGCATTAAATGCTGGCGGAGTTACCATTCATTCGATGTTTCAGTTGCCTTTCGGCGGATTTATTCCTGATAATTCTACTCCTAAATTTTTAGAAAATTCTAAATTCGAAACCAAAGCAACATTACGAAGACATTTCAAAATGAGCGGTTTAAAGAAATCCGTAATTCAAAATATGGAATTGCTGATCATTGACGAAGTCAGTATGCTGCGTTCCGATTTGATGGATGCTATCGATTTTATGTTACAATCTGTTCGAAGAAAAAACCTTCCTTTTGGTGGAGTTCAAGTACTTTTTATTGGTGATTTATTGCAATTACCACCTATTATTCGAGAGGAAGAGTGGCGAACCTTGCGTTCCTATTACAAAGGAAAGTTCTTTTTTCATTCACATGTCATTCAACAAAATCCACCATTGTATATCGAATTGTCTAAGATTTTCCGTCAAACTGACGAGCAGTTTATTTCGGTTTTAAATAATTTAAGAAACAATCAGATTACGCAAAGTGATATTCAAATTCTAAATCAATTTATAAAACCAAATTTTGATTTGAAGGTTAACAAAGGATACATCACTTTAACAACACACAACGTCAAAGCCGACGCCATAAATTCGCAATCATTACTCGATTTAAAGGAAAATTCTAAAGTCTATAAAGCATTAATTGTAGATGATTTCCCTGAAAAAATCTACCCGTTAGAAGAAAAATTGGAACTTAAAGTTGGTGCACAAGTTATGTTTATTAAAAACGATTTGTCTTTCGAAAAAAATTATTTCAATGGAAAAATGGGAGTTATCAAATCGCTATCTGATGAAGAAATCATGGTGCATTTTCCCGAAGAGAAAAAGACTATAGAAGTTGAGCGATATGAATGGCAAAACATCCGCTATTATGTAGATGAAAACACCAAGGAAATCAAAGAAGAAGTTCTCGGAACTTTTTCTCATTATCCTATTAAATTAGCCTGGGCAATTACCGTTCATAAAAGTCAGGGATTAACTTTTGACAAAGCAGCTCTCGATGTTTCACAAGTTTTTCTTCCCGGACAGGCATATGTAGCACTTTCCCGATTGCGATCATTAAATGGCCTAGTTTTGCTTTCTCCTTTACAAATGAATGGTATTTCAAGCGACCAAGATGTGATGGAATATGCCAAAAATAAAGCAACAGAAACACTTTTAGAAAACACATTAAAGTTAGAAACCAAAAATTTTATTCATAACTATTTGAAATCCAGTTTCGACTGGACAAATTTAGCTCAGGAATGGCGTAATCATCAATTTAGTTATAACGAAAATTCAGAACTATCAGCCAAATCAAAACATGCAATTTGGGCAAAAAAACAAACGGAATTTATTGAAAGTTTTTTGGATCCATCCCGAAAATTCATTGCTCAACTGAACACACTTTTCAAAGAAGATGAAGTTGACTTTAAATTTGTATTTGAAAGATTTCAAGCGGCATATTCATATTTTTTGCAACCATTAGATAATTTGGTTTATGAAATCTTATGGAAAATAGAAGAAGTAATTCGGATAAAAAAAGCAAAAGCGTTTTATGATGAACTTATGGTTTTAGAAGCACTGCAAGTTAAATCGGTTTTACAATTAATGAAAGCCAAATTGTTAATAGAAACTGTAATGAAAGGCGAAACAATTTCTAAAGAAAAACTATTTTCAGAAGAAATTAAATATTATAAAATCCGTAAACTAGATGCTATACGTGAAGAATTTAAAAATTTAAATGTGACATTAATTGAAGACGAAGTCGACTTAGAACGCTACGCAAAAAAGAAAAAAACAGATAAAACTCCAAAAAAGTCAACAGTCCAAGAAACTTATGAATTGTGGCTCGAAAAGAATTCGATTAAAGAAATAGCAGCAATTAGAAGACTTACAACCCAAACAATAGCGAGTCATTTAGCCAAACTCATAGAAACAGAAACCATTTCAATTTCGGATGTTTTACCTGAAGAAAAAATTCAGGAATTAGCCAAAGCTTTCAAAGGCTATAAAGAAGAAACGCTCAACGGATTGAAAGAACAATACGGAGATAAATTTACTTGGGATGAACTAAAAATGTTTAAAGCAAGCCTATAATAATCCCGTTTGAGATGATGTGTTGGTAACTAGCTCAACCAAAAAACTGCCAAAACTGCCGGAACAAAATAAATGGCAATGGTTCGAGCACCGTCATAATCTTTAGCTAATCGCTGTCCTAAAAGCAACAAAATCAAAGTAATACTCGAAAAAACAGCGCCATAAAAACCAAAAGTTCTCCCGCCATTAATCAATAATTCCACACAACCAACCAAAGTTAATACTCCGGTAATAAGTTCAAGAATAAGAATAGTTCCTAATGCTAATGGAACATTATTTTTTAATAATGAAGTATTGGCAAAATGCCCTTTAAGCCAATCAATATTTCCTTGCCAGCCAAAGATTTTATCATAGGCAGATTGTACAAAAGTTACCGCAAGAAAAAGCAAAACAAGTATCGAAGCTGTGTTAGTCATGTTGGTTAAGTTTTATGGATTAATCGAGTAAGTTTTATAGATAAATCAGTTAAAATAATTTTGGCATTTCCGTTGCGTTCAATATGATAAATTGCATCTGAAAGTTCATTAAAAATAGCATTAATATTGTTCCCATTTACAAATGGAGCAAATTTATCAAACGTAAAATTTTCCACTTGTGGCTCAACATAAACAAGATTTTTGGTTTCATAATTGTGCATCAAAGCTTGCCGGAACATGACAATACAATAATTCAAAAATTGCTTTTGCCCTTCGCGACCCAAACCTGCAACTTCTTCACTCCATGAAATTAAGTCTTGAATAGCTGAAGCGTTCTTTTTTGCACTGAAAGCTGCCCGAACCCAGGCTACAAACCATTTTTCAAAAGGAAAATCTTCAGCATCATTTTTCACAATATGAAGAGCTTTGTTATAATTTCCTTGTGCTTGATGCGCTACTTTTGAAGCAGAAGAATCATCCAAAAAATAGTGGGTTTTTAAAGCTTTCGAAATTTCGGATTCAGGCAAAGCACCAAAATGCAGTACTTGACAACGTGACCGAATAGTTTGAATGATATCTTCTTCGTTCTCAGAAATCAGAAGGAACAATGTTTTTTCGGGAGGTTCTTCCAACAATTTTAATAATTTGTTCGAAGCGGCAATATTCATTTTGTCAGCCATCCATACAATCATAATTTTATAACCGCCTTCATAGGATTTTAATGCTAAAGATTTTAAAATATCCTGCGCATCTTCTACACGAATTTCACCTTGCTTGTTCTGAACGCCCAAATGTTTGTACCAATCAAATAAACTTCCATATGGATTTTTCGAAACAAACTCACGCCAATCTATTATAAAATCAGCACTTTTTGGTTTTGTTTTCACTTCTTCATTAGTCACATTAGGATATACAAAATGTAAATCAGGATGAGATAGCGATTGAAACTTTAGATTGCAACTTTCGTTTCCGCCACTATTTTCTTGTCCTCGATTATTACACAAAACAAATTGTGCATAAGCAATTGCCATAGCTAAAGTGCCACAACCTTCAGGACCAACAAACAATTGGGCATGCGGAATTCTTCCCGACAACGCGCTTTTAACGAGATGATTTTTTATGAAATCCTGACCAAGAATATCTGAAAATTGCATTAAGCAAATATAGAAGAAATATTTTGCTATTGGTAAATCAAGCCATGATATTCAAAACAAATTCAGTTAGAAATAGTAGGGAAACAAATTGTTATTTATTTGAAAATAAATATTTTAACACTTAAAATTTCGTTAAAAAACATCGATAAAAGTGCGAAAAACACCGATGAAACTAATTTTTACTATATTTGCAATGTTTCAGACCTATTAAAAAACTAAATGAAAACGCTGCAAGATTTTAATTTCAACGCCAAAAAAGCTATTATAAGAGTTGATTTCAACGTGCCTTTAGACGAGAATTTCAACGTAACAGATGCCAACAGAATTGAAGCCGCAAAGCCAACTATAGACAAGATTCTTGCCGATGGCGGAAGTGTAATTTTGATGTCACATTTAGGGCGACCAAAAGGAAAAGAAGATCAATATTCGCTTCAACATATAGTTGCAAAAGTAGCTGAAGTGTTGGCCGTAAATGTTCAATTTGCGTCAGATTGCAGAGGAGAAATAGCGACAAATGCTGCTAAAAATTTAAAACCAGGTGATGTTCTTTTATTAGAAAACCTTCGTTTTTATGCTGAAGAAGAAGCTGGAGATGAAAATTTTGCAAAAGAATTAGCTTCTTTAGGCGATATTTATGTTAACGATGCTTTTGGAACAGCTCATAGAGCTCACGCTTCGACAACTATAATTGCTAAATTTTTTCCAAAGCATAAATGCTTTGGATTGCTTTTAGCTAAAGAAATAGAAAGTTTAAATCGTGTTTTAAATAATTCTGTAAAACCAGTAACAGCAGTTCTTGGAGGTTCAAAAGTATCTTCAAAAATTACAGTTATTGAGAATATTTTAGACAAAGTGGATCACATGATTATTGGTGGCGGAATGACATTTACTTTTATAAAAGCATTGGGCGGAAAAATAGGAGATTCAATTTGTGAAGATGACAAACAAGAATTGGCTTTAGAAATATTGCATTTAGCCAAACAAAAAAACGTTCATATACATATTCCAATTGATGTTGTTGCAGCAGATTCATTTTCGAATGATGCCAACACACAAATTGTTGATGTTAGAGAAATTCCTGATGGATGGCAAGGTTTAGATGCTGGGCCAAAATCATTAGCTAATTTCAGAGAAGTGATTATGAATTCAAAAACAATTCTTTGGAATGGTCCATTAGGTGTATTTGAAATGGAAAATTTTGCCAAAGGAACAATAGAATTAGGAAATTATATAGCAGAATCAACAGCAAACGGAGCATTTTCACTTGTTGGTGGAGGCGATTCTGTTGCGGCTGTGAAACAATTTGGATTGGAAGACAAAATGAGTTACGTTTCAACTGGTGGTGGAGCCATGTTGGAGATGTTAGAAGGAAGAGTATTACCGGGAATTGCTGCCATTTTAAGTTAAAATTATAAAACAGTACAATAAAAAATTATAAAAAGCGTTATTAATTATACTTAATTAATAACACAAAGATTTGAAATATACCACTTTATAAATAAAGTTATGATTATAAAAAAAGTAACCACATTAGTATTACTGATAGTTTCTTCAGCAATTTTTGCACAAGATATTATCGTTGCTACATCAGTAAAAAAAGAACCTCTGACTAGAAGAGAAATGCTAGACTCCATTAAAGCCACCTTTGTTAAAGACAACATAGCATCATGTATTGACAGCTTATGGATGAAAGAATTGGTTAGCTTGGATTTGTATAACGAATTGACTTTTGACATTAAAAACATTAATGTTGATGAAAAGGTTGAATACGAATTACCAACCGAACTTTTGAAAGAAAGATTAAAAAAAATGGACGAGAAATCACCATTCAATATAGAATATAATGTTGGATTGGAGAACGTAATAAAATCATTCTTAAAGAACAGAAAGAGAGCCTTTGAAAGACTAATGGGTGTTTCACAGTTTTATTTCCCAATATTTGAAGAGTCGTTAGCAGCACAAAATATTCCTTTAGAAATAAAATATTTAGCGGTTGTTGAATCGGCATTGAATCCGAGAGCAGTTTCAAGAGTAGGCGCAACAGGATTGTGGCAATTTATGTATCAAACAGGAAAACAATATGGTTTAAAAGTTGATACTTATGAGGATGAAAGAAGCGATCCTTTAAAAGCCAGTACAGCAGCTACTCAATACATGAAAAATATGTATGCTATTTTTGGAGATTGGGATTTAGTTTTAGCATCATACAATACTGGTCCGGGAAACGTTGCAAAAGCCATTCGTCGTTCAGGAGGAAAACAAAATTACTGGAATATAAGACCATACCTTCATAAAGAAACTCAAGGATATTTACCAGCATTTTTGGCTACAATGTACATCTTTGAATATCATAAGGAACATGGAATCAAACCAGATAGAGCTATTGCAAATCATTTTGCAACGGATACTGTAATGATTAAAAACGCAATGACGTTCAAACAAATTTCTGATTTGTTAGATGTTCCGGTGGCAGAATTACAGTTTTTAAACCCATCGTACAAAAGAGAAGAAATTCCACATATTACTGGTGAAAATCACTTTTTGAGATTACCGGTTAACAAAGTTGCGGTATTTACATCAAACGAAGATAAGATTTATGCCTTCGTTAAATATGAATCAAACAAAAGAGAGAGACCATACGAAAGGTTGGCATCTAGAAACTCAAATGATTCAGATAATGACGGAACAGTTTCAAGATTAAAGTATCATAAAGTCAGAAGAGGTGATAGTTTAAGTGAGATATCAGATAGATACGGAATCACAATGTCAGAACTTAAAAAATGGAATCATTTGCGAAGCAACAAAGCGCCAATGGGCCGACGATTAAAAATCTATACACAAGAAGCCGTTGCTTCACGCGATAAAAAAATCACCAAACCCGATACAACAACTGTAAAAGAAACTACAGCTTTAGCATCTAACACAGCTAAAATATTCAAAGAAGAAAAAGTGGTTTCTTATAAAGACGTTGTGAAAATGCACAAAGTAAAAAGAGGTGACAATCTAGGCGAAATCTCAGATAAATATGGAGTTACTGTAGCCGAAGTTAAAAAATGGAATCGCTTAAAAGGTAACAATATAATTCCTGGAAAAAGCTTAAAAATTATTAAAAACGAAAGAGTTGTAACTACAGTTAGAAAAGAAGTTAAAGCTGATAAAAATGCTATTGAAACTTCAGTTGCATCAAATGAGGCAAATGAAAACCCAAGCGATTTTTATGAAGTTCAAAAAGGTGATAATTTATTAAGCATCGCCAAAAAATTCAATGTTAGTTTAGAAGATTTAAAAAAATGGAATAATCTTGACGGTTTAAATGTTGAGCAAGGTTCAAAATTAGCGTTGGTTAATAATGATGCAGAACAGGCAAATGAGACAACTTATAAAAGCGAAGTGAAAATCACTGAACATATGGTTGAAAAAGGCGAAAATTTAGGAAGTATTGCCCGAAAATATGATGTTTCAATTTCAGATATTAAAGACTGGAACAAAATGGAAGATAATAATGTTCAACTTGGAGCAAAGATAATCGTTGGTAAAAGGCATGTGGTTTCATCAGACAACAAAAACATTACAGCGAAAAAGGAAAATATAGCAGTTAACGATAGAGATGAAGTAAAATTATACTACGTTAAAAAAGGTGATTCTCTATTTAGTATTGCCAAAAAATATCCTGGCGTTTCGATTTCAGATTTAAAAAAATGGAATGGAATCAAAAACGAAAGTTTAAAAGCCGGTATGAAATTAAAAATTAACGGTTAATCCGAAAATCTTCTATAAATTTGGGTTTTATTTCAGTTATGAATAAGACCCTTTTTTTATGGCTTATTGTCTCGTTTTTTGTGAGCTCTTGTTCATTTAAAAAAGACAAATTTCCCGATGATTCTTCTGCAGCCATAAATACGATTGCTGTAATTATTGATGACCAGCTTTGGAATGGCGAAGTTGGCGATAGCATTAGGAATAAGTTTGCTTCACCCGTTTTAGGCTTGCCTCAAGAAGAACCGTTATTTACAATTAATCAATATCCCGTAAAACTTTTTGAAGGATTTTCAACAGATAGTCGAAATATCCTTATTGTCAAAAAAGGCAATGAAAATAAGTTTGAATTCAAAGAAAATGAATTTGTTACGCCACAAAACTCCTTTCATGTTTCAGGGAAAACATCTTTAGAAATATTAGAAATCCTCGAAAAACACACTCCCGAGATTATTAAAAAAATGCGAACAATAGAAATTGCTCACAATCAAAAAATAATCAAAGACTCTTTACTCGATACTAAAAAAATCAAAAAAAAATTCAACATTGATTTATTGATTCCTTCGAAATACGAATATGTTATGAGAAGGAGAAATTTTATTTGGTTAAAAAGTGAAATCGTCAGCGGCAATACAAGTTTAATAATCTACCAAATCCCTTGGAAAAGCATAAACCCAAACAATGCCGTGAACAATATTGTAAAAGTTAGGGATTCCATTGGGAGATTATACATTCACGGCTCTGCATACAAAACACAAATGGTAACGGAAGAAGCCTATTCGCCTTATTTTTCAAAAATAACTTTGAATGGTAACAAAACCTATGAAACTAAAGGTACTTGGCAAATGAAAAACGATTTCATGTCAGGACCATTTATTAATTATGCCATTTTTGATAAAGCACATAAACGCATTTTGGTTTTAGAGGGATTTTGTTATGCACCATCAAAAGAAAAACGAGATTTGATGTTTGAATTAGAATCGATTATCAAATCGATACAAATAAAAAAATAAAGCAATGAACTTAGAATGGAAAATAAGACGATTTGAGACGTTAACTACTGTTGAACTATATGAAATACTTCAATTGCGAAGTGAAGTCTTTGTGGTGGAGCAAAATTGCGTCTATCAGGATATTGATTACAAAGATCAAAAAGCGTTACATCTAATCGGTGAAGATAACGGACAAACAGTTGCCTATGCCCGATTGTTTAAACCAAAAGATTATTTTGAGGAAGCTTCCATAGGAAGAGTTGTTGTTAAGCCAACATATCGTGATAAAAAACTCGGTCACATCTTAATGAGAGAAGCAATTTATTTTGTGAAGCACCAAATTGGCGAAACTAAAATTACCATTTCGGCACAATTATATTTGAAGAGTTTCTATGAAAGCCATGGCTTTATCCAAACTAGCGAAATGTATCTCGAAGACGATATTCCACATATCGAAATGAGAAAAAGTTAGATTTTAGTTATAACTAATTCTACTCTTCGGTCATAATCCGCTCCTTTACCTAGAGGAACGGTATTTCCGTATCCTTTAAAAGTCATACGGTTTTTGGCTATTTTTTTAAACAATAAATATTTATAAACAGATTCCGCTCTGTTTATTGATAGATGACGTTTCCTAGTGTCTAAGTCAATTGCTTCTTTTTGATAAGGCGGAGTACAACAAACATGACCTTGTATTTCAAATTGAAGGTTCTTATATTTATGTAATAATCGGGCAATTTTATCTAATTCGTTTTTAGATTTAAATGGCAATTTACTGCTTCCTCTTTCAAATAAAATATTATCAAGATAAATGTGATCACCAATAATGTGATGTTTTTGAATTGTATTGTAAAAACCAGGTATTTCAATTTTTGGTAATGGCTTCAAATGAGCTACCACGTCTACACGGCGGTTTTTAGAACGTTTTTCAGGAAGATTTTCTACGATGTCATCTTCAATCAATATTCGTCCTTTGCCTTCAATAGTTACAATGATTTTACTTTTAATTCCGTTTTCAATGAATTTGTCCTGAATGGCATTCGCCCGTTTTGTTGAAAGCTTAAAATTATAGGCATCTTTCCCAACATCGTCAGTGTAGCCAAATATCTGTATGTTTTCTATACGAGTGGAATCCGTTTTTTTGATAAAATCAATAGCTTCATTTACTTCTTTTTCATTCAAAGAAAATTTGTCAAATTCAAAATATACAGAATGAACAACTTCTTCTTGCGCCTGAAGAAAAAAACAAAACAATACCGGTAAAAACTTTAAAAACTTCATGTTAAATTTTCAAAATCGAATTATACTGTGCTTTATCATTTAGAACTTCAATAGACTTTTTAATCTCAAAATTACTTTTGATATAATATTGATATAAACCTTCTTTGTATTGATATCGTTTAATAATCTCATCCAAAATTAAATTCTTGATTTCTTTTTGATTTTTATCGATTAATGTTTCTTCGCTTTTTTCCAAAGCAATAAGCAATTGTTGGTATTCTGTTGCAATAGCAGAATCGACATTTTCTTTTTTCGCTTTTTCTAAAGTGTTTTTCAAAGCCACTTCGGTTTCGGTATCAAAAGCTATTTTTTCTCTTTTTAAGAAAGCTTTAAAATCAGCTAAATCAGTATCGGTAATCGTTGGAATTTTATCACCAAGTGTTGGGTTTTTGTAATAGTAATACGTTACATAATTAAAAATTCCATCATTTTTTTGCAAGGCTTCTGCTATGGCACTTGTTTTGGTGTTTTCCAGAACGACATCTGGTAAAATGCCACCACCATCATAAACTGTTCTTCCTTTTTTTGTTTTGAAAGCGTTATAGTTTTTTTCGTCGGTTCTGATGGCTTTTCCGTTTTTGTCTTTATGCGAATAATTTAATGCTTGAATACATCTTCCAGATGGTGTGTAATATTTAGAAATGGTTACTTTAACTTGAGTTCCATAAGTCATGTCAATTGGGCGTTGCACCAATCCTTTTCCAAAACTCCTACTTCCAATTACTACAGCCCGGTCTAAATCCTGCAAAGCACCAGAAACAATTTCTGATGCAGATGCACTTTTTCCATCAACAATAACTACTAATGGAATTTCAGTATCTATTGGTTCTTTAGATGTTTTATAGGTGTTGTTGTATTTAGAATTTTTCGCTTTTGTTGTTACAATAATTTCGTTTTTTGGCACAAAAAGATTGCAAATATTAACGGCTTCATTTAATAAACCTCCAGGATTTCCGCGCAAGTCTAAAACAATTTGTGTGGCACCATCAGTTTTAAGTTTTTCTAATGCTTCTTTGGTTTCATAGGAAGCTTTTTGATTAAATTGAGACAATACAATATATCCGGTTTTATCATCAACCATTCCATAAAAAGGAACTGCTTTTACAGCAACTTCATCTAGTATTAATTGAGCTGTCATTGGTTTACCTTGTCGCAAATATTTGATGTTAATCTTAGTTCCTTTTGCACCTTTCATCAATTGTGAAGCATCGTCTTTGAAATCGGCCAAAAGCACATCGCCTATTTGAGTAATTTCATCACCGGCTTTTAATCCGGCTTTATCAGCAGGAAATCCTTTGTAAGGTTCTTTTACGATAAGTTTATCTTCTTTTCGCGTTATCATCGCGCCAATTCCTGTGTATTCACCGGTATTATTTATTTTGAATTTGATAACATCTTGCTCGTTGAAATAATTAGTGTACGGATCTAAATCAGCCAACATGCTTTTGATAGCTTTGTCCATCAATTCGGCAGGATTGGTTTCGTCTACATAATTTTGATTAATTGTCTTAAAAAGCGTAGTAAAAATTTCAATTTGTTTTGAAATTTCGAAGAAATCTTCTTTAAAACTAACACCAACAAAGAGAAAAATACTCAAAATTGCAGGGATAAAATATCTTTTTTTAATTTTCGATAACATCTTTTTTATTTTTTCTTTTAAATCGTTTTCTGATTAGCATGAATAAGACAACTAATGTAATAATTACTGGCCAAATACCTAACAAGCTTATAAAGAAATTTGAAATTCCGTTAAAGCCCGATACAAAGGCATTGCCAATTCTTCCGCTATAAGAAACGGTTGCCTTATTTCCTTGAGCCAAAGGTTTATAAAACTCTATGGTTAATGTACTCATTGCTACCTTGTTTTGAAGGTATTGTAATCGGCCTTCCGTAGCTTCTATTTCTTCTCTGATTTCTGAAAGTTTCTTTTCTATTTCAAGCATTTCAGAAACTTTTGTAGCTTTTTTTAAAAGTTCAAAATAGCGTTCTTCTAAAACCTTTTTCGTTTTTATTCTTGAAGCAACATCAATATATTCCTCGGTAACATCTTCGGATGAAATTTCCTTGCGGTCAAAATAAGTTACGCCTTTTGAAATATCAGAAATAAATGCATCAAAATTTTCATTTGGAATTCGGATGTATATTTTTCTTGACAGCTCATAATCGCCATTAGATTGAGAATCATTTTTAACCTAAGCATTATATTTTTTTACAGCGGCCTGTATTTGATTGTACGTCTTATCTAATTCATCAGTTTGAAAACGTATATCACCCGATTTAATGATTTTGGTTTCAATAATTTCTTCTTTCCTTGGCGGAGGCGATGGATAATCTATCTTTTTGTCATAGGCAACATCACTTTTTTCCTTTGCTGGCAAAGAAATGGCTTGAATATTCATTTCAGCGGCGGCATCGGCTTGTTTACAGGATATAAACAAAAAAACAAAAACGGAATAAATTAAAGCTGTAGTTTTCATAATAAATAAGTTTAGTAATAATAAAACGTAAAAAAGGACTTATTTATTGTGTAATAGTGTTTTAGGATTCGTTATTCTCTTCTTGAATAGTTTTAATGAACTTTTCAAAGAGTTGAATGGTCTTTTGATTTATTTCCTCATAAGTCAACCTTTCATTGGTTTGATAAAAAAACATAAAGCAATATTTTTCATTTACATTTTCAACCAAAAGCTGCTTGTTCAATCTGTAGGATTCTCGTAAAACTCGCTTGAAATAATTACGGTCAACGGCATTTTTAAAATATTTTTTAGATACAGAAACGCCTATTTTTAGTGGGATATCTTCTTCTTCAAAATCATGCTTTAGATAAACCAAACGCAATGGATATTTGCTCACCGATTTGCCTTCGGAGAAAAGTAAATCAATAATTTTTTTGCCTTTAAGTTTTTCGGCTTTTGGATAAGAAAAAGCCATTATTTTGCGTAGATGTTGTAAACAAATTTAACCTCATTGTAAGTGATGTAAAACTGTATCCTATTGTCTTCCTTTTTCTTAGTAATAATTAAAATATTACATTTCGAAAACTTATTATCTACACATTCAAACGGAACAATATTTACTTCATCATTATCTGTAATTTCACCATAAGCTTTTATTTTGAAAGACTGCACCTCAGAAGAATTAATCGTTATCAAATCTTTTTTGGCATCAAGTGTTATCAAGACTTTAGTGTCAACAAAATCAGACCATTCGTTCCATTCGCCGTTATCTTTTTTATCTGTAAAACTTACGCTGCTGGTTTGAAAACGGATTGGTTGTGCCAAAGCATCACTTCCAAAATTTAAAAAAAGGCAAACGATAAGAAGTTGAATAGCTTTCATTTTGTCATAAATTTTTATCGAGGTAAATCTACAAATTCTATTTCATAAAAAAAGCAAACGTTTAGGTTTGCTTTCTCTTTTACTTCACTTCGTAAACATTATTATCTTTCTTTACATCGGCCATTAAACCACTTGGGTCTATGGTAATTTTTTTAATCAAAGTTTTTGATTTTGGAACTTCAAAGAAATAATTTGGGTTTGCCCAAGTCCAATCGGACAAAACAGTTCGTTTTATTTCAGGAGTTGGATTGTCTTTTTCAAAACTCATCATTCGCAACGGAATGTAAAAACTCTCTTTTGTACCATCGGTATATTCAACTAAAATATCTATTGGCATAGGCATTCTGCCAATTCGTTCTAAAGAAATGCCCGTTCTTTGAACACTATCAGTTGCGCCTTCAACATTCTTAATTCCGTAGTCGATAGTGTTTAAGGTTTGTGTCCAATCGGTTAGATACCAATCTAAATTCGCGCCCGAAACTCTTTCGGCAGTTCGTTTAATATCATTCGGTGTTGGATGTTTAAATTTAAAATCGTTATAAAAACGCTTTAAAGTCTTTCTGGTATTTTCTGTCCCGATGATATATTCTAATTGAGAAAGAAATAGTTCACCTTTTACATAGGAAGCTATGCTATAGCTTCTATTTTCATCATATCGGTCACCATGAGTTGACAATGGTTGTTCTTTGCCCGATTCTACTAGTTTGACATAGGTTTTATAAGAACTTTCAAAAGGATTTTCAACTTTTTTAACCGAAATTTCATTCATTGCTAAATCTTCAATATAGCTTGTAAATCCTTCATCCATCCATGGATGTTTAGATTCGTTAAACCCTAAAATATGTTGAAACCAAGAATGGCCTAGTTCGTGAGTTGCAGTGCCAACAAGCCCTTGTAATTTTCCTTCTCCTAACATCAAAGTACACATGGCATACTCCATTCCGCCATCGCCACCTTGAATAAATGAATATTGTTTGTATGGATAATCGCCAACAGTTTTATTGTAAAAATCCATTACAGTAATCATTATCGGCTGAAGACTTTTCCAATTTTCAATAATTTTCGGATTGTTTTTATATAGAAAATGCAAGTCAACATTGTTTGGTCCTTTGACTATATCGTGAAGATAGTTTTTATCGGCTGCCCAGGCAAAATCGTGAACATTTGGAGCCACAAAATGCCAGGTTAAGGTTTTTGTGTTCTTATCTTTTTTTACTTCTTTACCTTTTTCTTCATAACCAAACCCGATATCATTTTTATTTTTCAAATAACCAGTCCCGCCAATAATATAGTCTTTATCGATAGTAATTTTCACATCAAAATCACCCCAAACACCATGAAATTCTCTCCCAATATAAGGATCAGCATGCCAACCTTCAAAATCAAACTCCGCTATTTTTGGATACCATTGTGCCATTGAAAGTTCAACACCTTCTGAATTATTTCTACCAGAACGGCGAATTTGAATAGGTACTTGGCCATCAAAATCTAATGTTAATGTTGTTGTTTTACCAGGAAGAATAGGTTTTGCCAAAGTGACTTCAAGAACTGTTGAAACTTCTTTTGCTCTTGCTGAAATTCCATCTTGTTTGAAGTTGGAAATTTTTAAATACCCAATTTCATTAGGTTGCAATTTAGCAATTCTACTTTCTCTGATTTCTTTTCCATCGGCAGTTTTTACTTTAGCTGACATTCTAGCATCAGGATCAACAATTGATTGAACTCGAACATCCATTTCGCTCCCGGGTTGAAAAGCATTGTTGTACAAATGATAGTAAACACGCTTAAGTGTGTCAGCAGAATTGTTGGTGTAAACTAGTTTTTGCTTTCCTTTGTATTGATAGGTTTTTACGTCCATCGACACTTCCATAGTATAATTTGCTTTTTGCTGCCAATATCCTTTAGATTGCGAATAAGTAGTAGCCATACTTAGTAAAATAAAACAAAATAAAAATTTATTTTTCATGTTTGAAATAAAATAAAAAAAGGAAGGTTTTACGCTTCCTTTCTGATTATAATTTAGGGTTGGTTTTCATTGAGTTCGACATTTCTTCTGCCATTTTCAAAGCGTTGTATGCGTTGACTATTTTACCAGAAACTGATGCCTCTGCAAAAGGGATTTTAATTAGTTTTTCATCTACCAAAACTTCAAGATTCAAAGAAGTTCCCGATTGCATTAAAATTTGTTTTACCTGAGCCGCTTTTAGATTTGGATAATACTCACGTATTAAAGTTGCAACACCTGCAGCATTTGGAGAAGCCATTGAAGTTCCTTGCAAGTATTTGTATTTATTATCAGGTACAGTAGCATAAATTTTCACACCTGGCGCATACACATCAACATTTCTTTTTCCATAGTTTGAGAATTTGGCAATTACTTTTTCACCGTATTCATAATTTAATGCACCAACGGTTAAGACGTTTTCAGCTATTTCTTTACCATCAACATCGTCTGTAGGGAAATTTGGTTCAGTGTCAATATTCTTAGCATCATTTCCTGCTGCATGAACGATTAATACATCTTTACTCCCAGCATATTTTATGGCATCATAAACCCATTGCGCATGTGGTGAAAAGTCTTTTCCAAAACTGGCGTTAATCACTTTAGCACCATTATCAACAGCATAACGAATAGCTAAAGCTATGTCTTTATCGTATTCATCGCCATTTGGTACCGCGCGAACAGGCATTATTTCAACATTATCAGCAACACCATCACCACCAAGTTTGTTATCTCTTCCTTGAGCAATTATACCAGCAACGTGAGTACCGTGAAGTGAATCTTTACGGTTTTTAGAATAGACCACATTATTACCATATTTTTTATTGTTAATGTCTTCGGGATTGTCGCCAACTAATTTTCTGGCATCGAAATCCTTGTTAAGATTATAATCAAGTTGATCATAAACATATTCTTTAGCTGAATTTAAATCATCGTGAAATGAATCGCCTTTTTGATTGGCATAAGACAACATGATTCTTTTACTTTCATACAATTCGAATTTAACAGAAGGCATGTCTTTAAGTTCATTAATGGTATAATTGTCTTTTTTTAGGAATTCGCGAACAGTTTTATCAGCTTTGAGTAAAACATCTACATTCTCTTTAGATTCTAGAATATCTTTTAGCTTTACATTATAGTCGGCTAAAGCCCTTTTGTAGGTTTCCGAACCATCGTCTGCTTTTTTTAAGATACGCACCATTTCAAGATTTTCATTATTAGAATCGCCTAAAAAATTCCAACCATGAATATCATCTATGAAACCGTTTTTATCATCATCTTTTCCATTATTAGGTATTTCGTTTTTATTAGTCCAGATGTAATTTTTTAAGTCTTCTTGATTAATATCAACTCCAGAATCAACTACAGCAACAATTACTTTAGTACTTTTTTTATTTTTTAAAAGTTCAGCATAAACTTTATCAACACTCATTCCTGGAATAGAATCTTTTTCTAAATCAAGATGGCTCCAACGTTTTAGTTCCAGTTCCGTTAAAGGTGATTTTTTGGTAAACGGTTGGCTAGTTTCTTGAGCAAATAGTGTTAAAGAAAACATTGAAACCAACAAAAATTGTAAAACTTTCATAGTTTATTTTGTTATATAATTTTTTGAATAGGTGTAAAAGTAAAAGGTTTTGTTATAGTTAAAGAAGGGATTAACACTATCTTAAGATATCCTCACAGCTAAAAACTTCTTTTAAGCGAATGCCTTTTTCAGTGTTTTCAACAGTGATTATTTGATTATGTGCGTCGTGTTCAAGCCATAAATAATAATTGTTTTTAACAGCAGCATTAAGAAATTTAGATTTTTCGGGCATTGTTAATAGTGGCCGAGTATCATAACCCATAACATAAGGCAAAGGCAAATGACCAGCGGTTGGTATTAAGTCTGCACAAAAAGCAATGGTTTTATCTTGGTATTTAATATTCGGAATCATCATTTTTTCGGTGTGACCATCAACATAAAAAATATCAAACCCTATTTCATTTGAGAATCCAAAATCTTCTTTAGGTCTTTCAATAAAATTTAATTGACCACTTTCTTGCATTGGTAAAATATTTTCAGAAAGAAAGGAAGCCTTTTCGCGAGCATTGGGTTTGGTTGCCCATTCCCAATGGTTTTCATTGGTCCAATATTTAGCATTTTTAAAAGCAACTTCATAATCGGTTTTGTCTTTGTTCCAGTTTACACTTCCTCCACAATGATCAAAATGTAAATGCGTCATAAAAACATCGGTAACATCATCACGATGAAAACCATATTTTGCTAGTGATTTGTCCAAAGAATGATTTCCCCATAAAGAATAATACCCAAAGAATTTCTCCGATTGTTTGTTTCCCATTCCGGTATCAATTAAGATTAAACGGTTGCCATCTTCAATCAACATACATCTTGCCGCTATATCAATAAGATTATTCTCGTCAGCCGGATTTGTTTTATTCCAAATGGTTTTTGGCACCACACCAAACATAGCGCCACCATCAAGTTTAAAATTTCCAGCTTCAATTGGATAAATTTTCATTTTTTAATGTTTTTACAAATTTATAGAATTAAAAATCAATTTTCTTTATTCGTTCATTCGTTATAAAAATGTTATTGTTACTTGAAAAAAAGGATATTTGTAGTAACTTTGCGCATTATTTAGACAAAATTAAAATAAGCTATGATCAAAGTTTCTGATGATGCTAGTAAAAAAATCGTTTCGATGATGCAGGAAGACGGTTTTGACGCTGCTAAACATTATGTTCGTGTAGGCGTAAAAAGTGGCGGTTGTTCAGGCTTGTCGTATGAACTGAAATTCGATAAAGAATTGGGCGAAAACGACAAAGTTTTTGAAGATAATCATGTAAAAATAGCCGTAGAGAAAAAATCGTTTTTGTATTTAGCTGGAACAATTTTAGAATTTTCAGGCGGATTAAACGGAAAAGGATTTGTGTTTAACAATCCAAATGCATCCAGAACTTGTGGTTGCGGAGAATCTTTTTCTCTATAAAATAAACAAACAAAATGCCAAAATACACCGAAGACGATTTAAAAATCGAATTAGAAAATAAAGAATATGAATATGGTTTCTATACGGACTTAGAATCGGAAACGTTTCCTATAGGTTTAAATGAGGACATAGTTCGTGCTATTTCATTGAAAAAAGAAGAGCCACAATGGATGACGGATTGGCGTATTGAAGCTTTTCGTGCTTGGCAAGAAATGATTGAGCCTGATTGGGCAAATGTTCATTACGAAAAACCCGATTTCCAAGCTATTTCATATTATTCGGCACCAAAAAAGGCAGATCCAAATAAAACACTTGACGATGTAGATCCTGAACTTTTAGAAATGTATAAAAAGCTTGGAATCTCATTAGACGAACAGAAAAAGATGAACAATATCGCAATGGATATTGTGGTCGATTCAGTATCTGTGGCGACAACTTTCAAAAAAACACTAAACGAAAAAGGGATTATTTTTTGCGCTATATCTGAAGCAATTAAAGAACATCCGGAGTTAGTTAGAAAACATTTAGGAACCGTTGTGCCTCAAAAAGATAACTTCTACGCAGCTTTGAACTCGGCCGTTTTTTCAGACGGTTCATTCTGTTATATTCCAAAAGGAGTTCGTTGTCCAATGGAACTTTCTACTTATTTCCGAATCAATCAGGCCGGAACAGGACAATTTGAAAGAACGCTTTTAATTGCCGATGAAGGCAGTTATGTTTCCTATCTTGAAGGCTGTACTGCACCAAGTCGTGATGAAAATCAATTGCATGCTGCGGTTGTTGAATTAATTGCTTTGGACGACGCAGAAATTAAATATTCAACGGTTCAAAATTGGTATCCTGGAAATAAAGAAGGAAAAGGTGGTGTTTTTAATTTTGTAACCAAAAGAGGTTTCTGCGAGAAAAACGCAAAAATTTCATGGACACAAGTAGAAACAGGATCAGCAATAACTTGGAAATATCCATCGGTTATATTGAAAGGCGATAACTCGGTAGGTGAATTTTATTCGATTGCCGTAACTAATAATTTTCAACAAGCCGATACTGGAACTAAGATGATTCATTTGGGCAAAAACACCAAATCGACTATAATTTCTAAAGGTATATCTGCAGGAAAATCGCAAAACAGTTACCGTGGTTTGGTGCAAATAAGTGCACGTGCTGATAATGCGCGTAACTTTTCACAATGCGATTCACTTTTGATGGGGAATAATTGTGGAGCACATACTTTTCCATATATAGAAAGCAAAAATTCATCCGCTATAATCGAACACGAAGCAACAACATCCAAAATTGGAGAAGACCAAGTTTTCTATTGCAACCAACGCGGAATTCCAACCGAAAAAGCAATTGCACTTATCGTAAACGGTTTCAGCAAAGATGTTTTGAACAAGCTTCCAATGGAATTTGCTGTTGAAGCTCAAAAATTATTAGAAATATCATTAGAAGGTTCAGTAGGATAATCACAAATCAGAATAAAACACATTCAAAAAATGTTAAGTATAAAAAATTTACACGCAAGTGTCGAAGATAAAGAGATTTTAAAAGGAATAAACTTAACCGTTAATGCTGGCGAAGTTCACGCAATTATGGGACCAAATGGTGCTGGTAAGAGTACGTTAGCTTCCATCATTGCAGGGAATGAAAACTATGAGGTTTCAGAAGGATCAATACTTCTAGAAGGCGAAGACATTTCAGAATTAGCACCAGAAGAAAGAGCACACAAAGGTGTTTTCTTGTCGTTTCAATATCCAGTAGAAATTCCAGGAGTTTCGGTTACGAATTTCATGAAAACTGCTATCAACGAAAGCCGAAAAGCTAACGGAAAAGAAGAAATGCCAGCAAATGAAATGCTAAAGTTAATTCGTGAGAAATCAGAATTATTAGAAATAGACCGTAAGTTTTTGTCACGTTCTTTAAACGAAGGTTTTTCTGGTGGTGAAAAGAAGCGTAACGAAATTTTTCAAATGGCAATGTTGGAACCAAAATTGGCGATACTTGATGAAACCGATTCGGGTTTGGATATTGATGCTTTAAGAATTGTTGCCAATGGTGTAAATAAATTGAAAAGTAAAAACAATGCTGTTGTTGTGATAACGCATTACCAACGATTATTGGATTACATTGTTCCCGACTTTGTTCATGTTTTGATGGATGGAAAAATCGTAAAATCAGGAGGAAAAGAATTGGCTTACGAGTTAGAAGAAAAAGGATATGATTGGATTAAAGCTGAATTAGTTTAAACAAACTTGTCATGCTGACGAAGGAAGCATCTCATTATGAGATTCCTCGTTCCTCGAAATGACAAAAGAATAAGTAAATGGAATTAAAAGATAAATTAATCTCGTCTTTCATGGCTTTTGAAGAGCAAATTGATGTAACTTCTGAGTTACACGACGTGCGCACTTCGGCTATAAAAAACTTTGAAACAAAAGGTTTTCCAACCAAAAAAGAGGAAGCCTGGAAGTATACTTCGTTGAATACCATCTTAAAAAATGATTATTCGGTATTCCCAAAACATGAAAATGCCATTGAATTTAAAGATGTAAAGAAATTTTTTCTACATGAAATAGACACACATAAAGTCATTTTTGTAGACGGAAAATTCAGTTCTTTTTTATCAGCAACAACTCATGATGGTTTGGATGTTTGTTTAATGTCATCGGCATTGAATAAACCAAAATACAAAATGGTGATTGACGAATATTTCAACAACATTGCCAGCAAAGATGAAAGTTTGACCACTTTAAATACAGCTTTCGCCAATGAAGGTGCTTACATAAACATTCCGAAAAGTAAGGTTGTAGAAAAACCAATCGAGATTATTTATTTCTCAACCGGAGTTGAAAGTGCTTTGATGTTACAACCAAGAAACTTAGTAATTGTTGGTGAAAATGCTCATGTTCAAATCATTGAAAGGCACCAATCGTTAAACGAAAACCCAGTATTGACCAATTCTGTTACTGAGATTTTCGCCCAAAAACGTGCCATCGTTGATTATTATAAAGTTCAAAACGATTTGCAATCTGCAAACCTTATTGACAACACTTATATTTCCCAAAAGCAAGAAAGCCACGTTTCGGTTCACACTTTTTCATTTGGTGGAAACATCACTCGGAACAATTTGAACTTCTATCATTTTGGCGAAAGAATTGACAGTACTTTAAAAGGAATTACTATTATTGGTGATAAGCAACATGTAGATCATTACACTTTAGTAAATCATGCCACACCTAATTGTGAAAGCCATCAAAACTATAAAACCATTTTGGCCGGAAGTTCAACTGGAGTTTTCAACGGAAAGATTTTTGTCGAAAAAGAAGCGCAAAAAACAGATGCTTTCCAACAAAACAACAATATCTTATTAGGCGACAAAGCCACGATAAATGCCAAACCACAATTGGAGATTTTTGCAGATGATGTAAAATGTTCTCATGGTTGCACCATAGGGCAATTGGATGAAACCGCTATGTTTTATATGCAACAACGTGGTATTCCAAAAAAAGAAGCCAAAGCTTTATTGATGTATGCGTTTTCTAATGAAGTGATTGAAAGCATCAAAATACCTGAACTCAAAAAACGAATAACTAAAATCATTGCCACTAAACTAGGTGTGAATTTAGGATTTGATTTGTAATAATAAACCGCCGCTTAAGGCGGTTTTTGTTTTCCGTTGCATTTATATTTCTATATTTGATAGTATCAAAAAGGAAAACCATTGGAAAAACAAAACGAAATACTTACTGAGAAACTGGTTTCAAAAGAATTTATTTCTTCTGAACAACATACCGAAATCAAAAAATATTGGCAGCTAGCCATTTTTTCGCTCAACAGTGAATTGCTTTTCTTTCTTTATTTATCGGTGCTTCTTTTTACTTCGGGAGTTGGAATAGTGGTATACAAAAACATTGATTCCATAGGCCATATGGCAATCTTAGCAGTCAACTTCATCCTTATGCTAGTTTGTTTCTACTTTAGTTTTAAAAAAGCAAAAGGATTTTCTAAAAAGGAAGTTATATTTGATAATCCGGTTTATGATTATCTCGTTTTAGCAGGAAGTATTTTAGGTTGTATTTTTATAGGATATGTTCAATATCAATATAGCATTTTTGGAAAAGACTTTGGATTGACTTCCTTATTTTCAGCCGCTTTTTGTTTTGTGATTGCATATTATTTTGACAATAAAAGCGTTCTTTCAATTGCCATTACGGCATTAGCTACGTTTATCGGAATAACCATAACACCAAAAACGGTATTGGCAAACGAAGTCTATTCAAATCCGCAATTGAGTTATTATGGATTGGCTTTGGGCGCCGTTTTAATCCTAATAATGGAATATACAATACGGGAAAAAGCCAAAGATCATTTTCACATTGTCTATGCTACCTTTGCTTTAAACCTTATCGGGATATGTTGTATTGCCGGGCTTTTAGAAAATTATTGGTATGTGTTTATCTTCATAATGGCGCTAGCGATTTATTATTTTTATAAAGTAAGTCATCAAATTGCATCGACATTTATGTTTGTTTTTACGCTACTTTATGCCTATGTCGGAATAAATATCTTTTTAGGAAGACTTATCGGTCTTATGGATACTTCTACCATTATTGAATTGATAATCTATTTATTACCATTTTATTTTATAGGTTCTATTTTCTTATTTATAAAATTGATTCAAAAATTTAATAAAGAAAAACATGCTGGCATACAATAAAGAACTACTAGAAAATGGGCTTTTGCTTACAGAAGCTAAGCGATTGTTTAAGATGAAATTCATTTCAAAAGAGCAATTGAATGCCGTGGTTCAACAATTACCACAATTGCAGTCAAGTACTATTTTTATCCGATTTGGTTTTTTCTTATTGGGCCTTTTTTTGTTTTCATCAATAGCTGGTTTTTTAGCGATGTTTTTAGTTAACCTTATAAGTTCAAATTATCAAGTTCTAATTTATTTATATGCTATAATTGGGTTTGTTGGAAGTGAAGTTTTCGCAAGAAAATCATTTTACGGTCACGGTTTAGATGACGCTTTTGTATTGTCGTGGCAAGTTGTTTTTTGTGCGGCTATTGGCGCCTCATTTGAATCGTCAACACTTGTTTTTGCGGTTTTGTTTGTCATTGCTCTTTTGAGTTGCATACGTTATGTGAATACTATTTCGGCTTTGTTATGTTGTATTGGATTGGTTGGTTTTTTCTTTACACTAATAACCGAACTTAAAGTCCTTAGCAGTATGTATCTTCCTTTTATTGGATTGACATTAGCACTTCTTATTTATGCAGCATACCATAAATGGAACACCAATTCCAACTATTTTATTCATAGAAATGCGTTACAACTAACTAAAATTTTCAGTTTAGTGCTAGGTTATGCATCCGTAAATTATATGGTGGTTCGAGAACTTTCGGAAAGCCTGATGGGAGTTGTAGTAACAAAAGGAAACGATATTCCGTTAGCGTTTTTGTTTTATGGACTAACGTTTACTATTCCATTAGTTTATATTTATTTTGCACTATTAAAAAAAGATAGAACAGTTTTAACGGTTGGTTTATTGGCATTAGGTTACTCCTTTTTTACCATACGTTTTTATTATAGCTTGATGCCTATTGAAACCGCATTAATTTTGGCAGGTGTATTATTGTTTGCCATCTCTTTTTTCTCCATAAAAAAGTTGCAACACAAAACTAGTGGAATTACTTTTCAACCCGATAGAGATGCCAATAGTAATATAATTTTGAATGCACAAGCATTGATTATTAATTCGCAAATTAGTACCAAACCCGTTATGGATGAAAGTAAAATGCCATTTGGCGGCGGCGGTTTTAGTGGTGGCGGAAACGGAGAAAATTTTTAGTTAGTTCTTAATACTCCCAACAACCGCACTCAAAAACTCATTAAAATCAAATTCCTCGCTCAATCCCATTCTTACAACAACCAAATCGTGACTTGGGAAAATGGCAACCATTTGCCCTTGATATCCACTACATCTGTAAAAATCTCTTGGCACATCCGGAAAGTCACCATTGGCATTGAGCCAAAAATGAGCACCATATTTTCCGTTGGAACCATTGGTTGGTGTGGAAACGTATTTTGCCCAACTAGGTTCAAAAATTTGTTCACCATTCCAATTGCCTTTGTGTAAATAGAGCAATCCAAATTTTGCCCAATCTCTTGTTGTGGCCCAACCATAGGAAGAACCCACAAAATTCCCGGCCATATCGGTTTCAATAACCATTGAGTTCATTCCAATTTTGTCTATCAAAGAAGCATACCAAAAATCTAAATATTCTTGATGCGTTTTAAATTGTTTTCGCAAAATGCCACTCAATAAATTAGTCGTTCCTGAAGAGTAATTCCATGAGTTGTTTGGCTTTCCAACAAAAGGTTTATCAATTTGGGATTGCGTCATATCTTCTGCCATAAAAAGCATTTTCGTCACATCGGATATTTTACCATAATTTTCTTCCCATTCTAAACCCGAGTTCATGTGCAACAAATCATTAAGGGTTATTTTTGATCGTTCGTCATTGCGCCACTCTTTTATTGGTGCAGGTTTCATAATGTCAATTTTTCCTTGTTTTTGCAGAATTCCAAAATAGGTTGCCGTTACACTTTTGGTCATCGACCAGCCTAAAATTTTAGAGTTTTTGTTAAAACCATCAACATATTTTTCAGCTATGATTTTGTCTTTGTAGATTACAATTACAGAGCGAGTGCGTTTATTTTTCTGGCCTTTTTTATCAAAAGCATTTTCAATAACTGTATTTAGTTTAGTGTAATCAATGTTCGAAAAAACGGTGTCTTTAGATTCATTTTCTCCATAGGGAAAAGGTAAATTATTATTATGTTTTCTTCTATTTGGAACATTATAAGGTTTTGAAACATCAAAATCATCGTTGATTAAAGTAGCGCCCAATCTTTCGCGGTAAATAGCTTTTCGTGTTTTTAACCCATAAACACTTGACGTTACAAATTTTTGTTTACCATCTATTTTATTTGTTGCCCAATCTATTTTATCAATATCATTGTCACCTTGCTGAATGGTTTCCAAACTTCTACCATCAATAAAATGTCCGGAAGCCACACTTTTAGAAGAAAAGCCTGAAATCAAATCGAGTTGCGGATATATTTCAATACGTAAATAAACCAATACAAGTAGCAAAACAACAGCAATAATTTTGAGAATTTTTTTCATAAAAAGGAAAGTAAAACGTGGTTTCGTAAATGTAAAAAAATAAACGAATTATTAACAGCTGTTTGGTAAAATACCTATTTCAATTTTATTACTTTTGTTTTAGAATTTTTCTAAATAAACTAATGTTAGACATACAAAAAATCAGGGCTGATTTCCCAATACTTTCACAAAAGGTCAACGGTAAACCGTTAGTCTATTTTGATAACGGCGCGACTTCTCAAAAACCTCAAGTCGTTATTGATTCAATTGTAGATTATTATTCACGATACAACGCTAACATTCATCGTGGCGTTCATACGTTGAGCCAACTAGCAACGGATGCTTATGAGCAAGCACGGCTCAAAATTCAAAAGCATTTTAATGCCAAGCATAATTATGAGATCATCTTTACTTCTGGTTCAACCGAGAGTATTAATCTTGTAGCCAATGGATTTGCATCGCTATTAAAAAAGGAAGACGAAATACTAGTTTCCGCATTAGAACATCACAGTAATATTGTGCCTTGGCAAATGTTATGCGAACACACAGGAGCAAAATTAGTAGTCATTCCGATGAATTATGAAGGCGAATTATTGTTGGATGAATACGAAAAATTACTTTCCGATAAAACGAAATTGGTAGTTTGTAATCATATATCAAATGGTTTGGGAACAATAAATCCAATTGAATTTATAATTAATAAAGCACACAAAGTTGGCGCTGCTGTTTTGATAGATGGCGCTCAAGCTTGCCCACATTTAAAACCCGATGTACAGGCATTGAATTGTGATTTTTATGTAACTTCGGCACACAAAATGTTAGGCCCAACTGGCGTTGGAATGTTATACGGAAAAGAAGAATGGCTTCGAAAACTTCCGCCATACAAAGGCGGAGGCGAAATGATTGCAACAGTGACTTTCGAAAAAACAACTTATGCCGATTTACCACATAAGTTTGAAGCAGGAACACCAAATATTTGTGGTGGTATTGCCTTTGGAACCGCTATTGATTATATGAATGAAGTTGGTTTTGATAATATAGCAGCTCATGAAAATAAGTTGTTGGAATATGGAACAAATAGATTACTAGAAATAGAAGGTGTTGAAATTTATGGTCCAAAAGATTTGCATAAAAAAGCATCTGTAATTTCGTTTAATCTCAAAGGAATTCATCCTTATGATGTTGGCACGATTATCGATAAACTGGGGATTGCAGTGCGAACCGGACATCATTGTGCGCAACCCATTATGGATTTTTATAATATTCCAGGTACAGTTAGAGCAAGTTTCGCATTCTATAATACAAAAGAAGAAATTGATTTGATGATAGAAGCGTTAAAAAAAGCAAAAATGATGTTGTCCTAAAAGCATAAAAAATATGAAAGCAATTACAATAATTTTACTGTCGGTTTTCCTTGCGAAAAGTTGCAACAACGTAGCTCAAAATGACATTGCAAATGCAACACTACAGTACACAGCATCGACAAGGGGATTTTTCCAAAAAGTTGTAATTATCAATCAAAAAGCAACTATTTCGTGGGATAGAAATGGGGAAAAATTTCCTGATGAAATTGCCATTTCTGATAAAGACTGGAAAGAAATTATTGGCTATTTTGAAAAGATTGATTTAGAAAAAGTACCTACCTTAAAAGACCCAACTCAAAAAAGATTTTATGATGGTGCCGCGATTGCCAATTTAAAAATACGTTATCAAGATAAAAACTATGAAACAACTGACTTTGATCATGAATTCCCACCTGCAGAAATCGAAAAGTTAGTTAATAAAATAGTTTCATTAGCTAAACAGAAAGAATGATAATACAAGAAATACAAGAAGAAATCGTTGATGAGTTTTCAATGTTTGATGATTGGATGGAACGCTATGAATATATCATCGAACTTGGAAAAGGATTGCCATTAATTGACGATCAATACAAAACAGAAGACAATATCATCAAAGGGTGCCAGTCAAAAGTTTGGGTACATGCAGAGCAAAATGGAGATAAAATAGTTTTTACTGCTGACAGTGATGCCATTCTTACTAAAGGAATTATTGCTATATTGATACGTGCTTTTTCCAATCAAAAAGCAGCCGATATACTTGAAGCTAATACTGATTTTATCGATAAGATTGGATTAAAAGAACACTTATCACCAACTCGAGCTAATGGTTTGGTTTCTATGATAAAAAAAATAAAAATGTATGCTTTAGCATTCAACGCAAAAAAATAACAAATAACATGGAAGAATTTAAAGACGAAATTAACTTGGGAGAAAATGTGGTGAAAACCCTTAAAGGCATTTACGATCCTGAAATTCCTGTTGATATTTATGAATTAGGATTAATCTACGATGTGATGATTAATGAAGATAATGAAGTAAAAGTTTTGATGACATTGACTTCACCAAATTGTCCTGTGGCCGAAACGTTGCCTCGGGAAGTAGAAGAAAAAATTCAAAAAATAGACACCGTTAAATCGTGTGAAGTTGAAATCACTTTTGATCCGCCATGGAGTAAGGATTTAATGAGCGAAGAAGCTAAGTTAGAATTAGGAATGCTTTAGTATGCAAGATGAAATCATAAATAAAGTTGCCAATTCTGCACTAGAAGTATTTGATTTGGAAGATTATTACCAAAATGGAATTCGAACAAAAATTGATATTTCTCAATGGCTATTAGAAGGGTTTCTTTTAAAAGAAAAAGACTTCCGCGAAGCACTAAAAAATCATGATTGGTCTCAATATCAAAACCATTTTGTATCTATAAGTTGCTCAACTGATGCTATAATTCCTGCTTGGGCTACTATTTTGGTTACGGTTTATCTAACACCTTATGCTAAAAAAACAGTTCTGGGAAATCTTACCGATTTAGAAACGGCATTGTATCAAGATATCATTAATTCTCTAGATTTCTCAAAATACCAAGACAAGCCTGTCATATTAAAAGGCTGTTCAAAAAAACCGGTTCCCGAAAGCGCCTACATAATAGCCATTCAAAAACTGCAACCTTTTGCTAAAAGCATTATGTATGGTGAAGCTTGCTCAGCCGTTCCGCTCTATAAAAAATCCAAATAACCCAAATTTTTTTCTTCTCGGTAACTAATTTAGCATTTTTGGAAAACGAAAATGTATTTATAACTTTGACCCGAATTTTAAAAAAATCTATAAAATGAAAAGAATAGTATTTACGATTGCATTGGCATTTGTAATTAATTCGGTTTGTGCTCAAGTAAACGAAAAAGAATTACTTAAAAAGAACGAAGAAGCAGCAGCTAAATTAATAGATGCGAAACCTAACGGATGGGTAAAAAAAGGGACTTTTACGTTTCTTGCTAATCAAGCTACTTTTAACAATTGGTTAGCCGGCGGACAAAGTAACATCTCTGGAAATATTGGTCTTAACTATGACTTCAATTACAAAAGCACTAATTGGAATTGGGACAATAAAATAATAGCAGGTTATGGTTTAACTAAAATTAAAGGACAAGATCTTCAAAAATCGGATGACCGATTTATATTCAATTCATTAGCTGGTAAAAAAGCAAGTGGCGATTGGTACTATTCTTTCTTTTTTAATTTCCAAACACAATTTGATTCAGGTTTTGATTTAGAATCGGGGATTAAAACATCACACTTCTTTTCTCCTGCTTATTTCCAATTTGGACCAGGTATGTTGTGGAAAAAAAGCGATAATTTAAAAGTAAATATTGCTCCAGCTACTTCAAAATTAATTATAGTAAATCCGAATTTTACAGAATTAGGGCCGTCTTTTGGAGTAGAAAAAGGAGATTCTTCCCGATATGAGTTTGGAGCTGCAATTAATGGGTATTATAAATTTACTTTATTTGAAAACGTTACTCTTGAAAACATTTTGAATTTATATTCTAACTATTTAGAAGATCCACAAAATGTTGATTTAGATTACACCCTTAATGTGGTTATGAAAATCAATAAGTATTTAACAACAAATATTGCTTTCCAAACCGTTTATGACGACAATGCTTTTAGAGGCATTCAAACTCGTCAAGTTATTGGTTTAGGAGTGAATTACGGATTTTGATGGAAATCTTTAAAAAAAAGGCCAATTCAAAGTTGAATTGGCCTTTTTTAATTTTCATTAATTTAAAAGCAATATCTAATCGACTTTTAGAATTTAATTTACTTTTTAAAACGTTTGTTATTCTTAGACTGCACAGCATTACTTTTATATACAGTAGAATAACTAGTAGCAGATGTTCTTGGAGAGGTTGTCACTTTACTAATAGGACCAAGTCTTGTCACGGATTCGCTAGAACTAGAATCACTTGGTAGTTTTGGAAAAGAAAAGACATTTGTACTTACCAGCATAAATAAAAAAATATTAAACTTTAAAGCATTTTTTAGGTTAATTGTTTTCATGGGGTCAGATATTTAGTTAAACGTTATAAACTTATATAATTTAAATAAAATAACCGCCAAAATAACATAATTAATCGATGAAATACACATTAATAACAATAAAGTATAAATATTCTTATAAAAATAACCAAGAATTTACTAAAAAAACCAGAGAAAATTTACTTACTCTGGCTTGTATTACAAAATAAATTTACTATCTAAATGCCTGTTCAATATCAGCTAATAAATCATCAATATCTTCAACGCCTGTACTTAATCGAACTAAGTCATCAGTAATTCCTATTTCTTTTCGTTTGTCTTCTGGTATAGAAGCATGCGTCATTAATGCCGGATGATTGGCCAAACTTTCTACTCCACCAAGTGATTCGGCTAAAGTGAATACTTTAAGTTTTTCAAGGAATGCAATTGCATCTTCTTTTTTTCCTGATTTAAAAGTAAAAGAAACCATGCCTCCGAAACCACTCATTTGTTTTTTTGCAATGTCATGAAACGGATGATTAGGTAAACCAGGGTAATATACTTTTTCTACATCGGGATGATTGCTTAAAAAGTTAGCTACTTTTTCACCGTTTTCACAATGTCTTTGCACACGTAAATGCAATGTTTTGATGCCGCGTAAAACTAAGAAACTATCTAATGGACCTAAAGTTCCGCCAGTAGCAAATTGTTTAAAATGTAATTCATCGCCTAAGTCTTTATCTTTAATAATCAAAGCACCAGCAATAACATCAGAATGTCCGCCTAAATATTTGGTAGCAGAATGCATAACGACATCCGCACCTAAATCCAATGGTTTTTGAAGATAAGGAGTGGCAAAAGTATTATCAACAGCAAAAAGGATGTTATGTTTTTTAGTGATTTTAGCAATCTCGGCAATATCAGCCAATTTCATCAAAGGATTTGTTGGGGTTTCTACCCAAACCAACTTCGTGTTTGCATTGATAAGCAATTGGAATTTCGCTATATCATTCATATCTACAAAATGAAATTTAATACCACTGTCTTTATAAATACGAGTAAACATTCGGTAAGTTCCGCCATATAAATCGTCCATAGCAATAACTTCATCACCAGCTTTTAACAATCGCAATAAGCAATCGGTAGCGGCTAAACCAGAAGAAAAGGCTAAACCGCGCGCCCCATTTTCTATAGAAGCCAAAGCATCTTCTAGTGCTTGTCGGGTCGGGTTGGCTGCTCTAGAATATTCATAATCACCCACTGGTTTTCCTGGGGAAACTTGAGCATAGGTTGAGGTTAAAAACACGGGTGGCATTACTGCTCCGGTTATTTCTTCATGGTGTTGATTGCCATGTATTACTTTGGTATTGAATTTCATTTGTTTGAATGTTTTTGGCAAAGATATTTTAAAAATTTAGATGACAATAATCCTTTAACGGAAGATTAAAAGGGATTAAAAGTTTTACTTTTGTAAAAAGAAATTTTATGACCAATAAAATATACTATCTCGCCTCTTGCGACACGTGTAGAAAAATTATAAAATCATTGCCAAATTCTGATAAATTGGAATTTCATGACATTCGCCAAAATCCAATTACTGAAATAGAATTAGATGAAATGTATTCGCTGTCCGGAAGCTATGAAGCTTTGTTCAGCAAAAAAGCACAACTATATAAATCAATGGATTTGAAAAATAAATCGTTGACGGAAGCTGATTTTAGGAAGTATATTTTAGAACACTATACGTTTTTAAGTCGCCCCGTTTTTATCATTGACAACCAAATTTATATTGGTAATAGCCAAAAAAATATTATTGATGTAATCAAAGCTTTATCTTAATGTCAAAAAGAAAATGGGCACTTCTTGCCGCGATAATGGTTTCCCTTATTTATGGCGTTTCATTTACTGTTGCTAAAGATGTAATGCCAACTTACATCAAACCGTTTGGTTTTATTTTGCTTCGTGTTTTTGGTGCCACTATTTTGTTTTGGTTGATTTCCTTTTTTGGATCAAAAGAAAAAATTCAACAGCAAGATTTCCCTAGAATTATAGCTGCAGCTCTTTTTGGCGTAGCGCTCAACATGCTCACTTTTTTCAAAGGATTGAGTTATACTTCGCCTATTTCGGCAGCGGTGATTATGGTAACAACGCCAATTATTGTATTGATTTTGTCTGCCATTATCATGAAAGAGAAAATGATAAAGCGAAAGATTTTTGGAATTTTGTTGGGACTTTTTGGAACCGGTTTTCTTATTTTATATGGCAAATCAATTGAGAATGCAGCTAACGCTCCGTTAGGAAATTTGTTGGTTTTTATCAATGCGGTTTCCTATGCTTTTTATTTGATTATCGTTAAAAAACTAATGGATAAATACAACGCTTTCACCTTTGTAAAATGGATATATACTTTCGGGTTATTAATGGTTTTGCCATTTGGCTGGAATGAATATCAGCAAATTCAATGGACAACAATTCCAACATTTATTCTTTGGGAGATTCTTTTTGTGGTAGTGTTTACTACTTTTTTTACCTATTTATTCAATTTAGTTTCAATGCGAGAATTGAAACCAACAACCGTAGCAGTATTTATTTATTTACAACCGCTTTTCGCTACTGTTTTTGCTATCGGTTTAGGAAAAGATGAATTAACATTGGTTAAAATCGTTTCAGCAGTTTTGATATTTGTCGGGGTTTATCTGGTAACACAGAAGAAAGTGGGCAGTAAACAGTGATTAGTTGGTAGAAAACCTATTTAGAACTGAATACTATTCACTGAACACTGAACACTTTTTCATATATTTGAAGTCTATTAAAATACACCAATGATACAATCAATGACTGGTTTTGGGAAAGCAACTTTGCAATTACCAACCAAAAAAATTACCGTAGAAATCAAATCGCTTAACTCAAAAGGGTTAGATTTAAATACCAGAATGCCTTCTGTTTTCCGTGAAATGGAATTGGGCTTACGTAATCAGATTTCGTCGAGATTGGAGCGTGGAAAAATAGATTTTTCATTGTATGTTGAAATTACCGGTGAAGAAACTTCGTCAAAAATCAACGTGCCGATTGTCAGAGGTTATATTAACCAAATGAAAGCTGTAATCCCAAATGCCGATGAAACCGAATTGATGAAAATGGCAGTCAGAATGCCCGATGCTTTAAAAACAGAGCGTGACGAAATTGATGAAAATGAATGGAAGAAAATACAAACTGTAATTGATGAAGCTCTCGAAAATATTGCACAATTCAGAAAAGACGAAGGCGTTTCATTGGAAAGGGAATTTCTACATCGTATTGCCAATATTATGACGTTGATGAATAACGCTGTTTCCTATGATTCCGAACGTGTTGAAACAGTAAAAACCAGATTGCGAACTGCTTTGGATGAATTAAAAGAAAACGTAGATGAAAACCGTTTCGAACAAGAGTTGATTTTTTATCTTGAAAAATACGACATCACCGAAGAGAAAGTACGTTTGGAAAACCATTTAAATTATTTCATTGAAACCATTGCAGGAACAGAAGCCAATGGAAGAAAGTTAGGTTTTATCACTCAAGAAATGGGAAGAGAAATAAACACCATGGGTTCTAAATCCAATCATACCGAAATGCAGAAATTAGTTGTCATGATGAAAGATGAATTAGAGAAAATTAAGGAGCAGGTATTGAATGTGCTTTAAAGAGCAAAGAAAAAAGAACAAAGAGAAAAGAAAAAATACTCGATGAACAAAGGAAAATTATTAGTGTTTTCAGCTCCATCCGGTTCGGGAAAAACCACCATAGTAAGACATTTATTAGCACAACCTGAGTTGAATTTGGAGTTTTCCATATCAGCTGCAACACGTGAACCAAGAGGTGAAGAAGTAAATGGCAAAGAGTATTACTTTATGTCTATTGCCAATTTCAAAAAACATATCAAAGCTGATGATTTTATAGAATGGGAAGAAGTCTATCGCGATAATTTTTATGGAACATTGAAAAGCGAAGTAGAACGCATTTGGGCCAAAGGCAAAAACGTAATTTTTGATATTGATGTTTCCGGCGGATTGCGAATTAAATCAAAATTTCCACAAGAAACTTTAGCAGTTTTTGTAAAGCCGCCAAGCGTTGACGAACTTAAACGCCGTTTAAAAGAACGTTCTACTGAAAGCGAAGACAAGATAAATATGCGTATTGCAAAAGCACACGTAGAATTAGCAACTGCTCCACAATTCGACACTATAATTAAGAATTATGATTTGGATGTTGCAAAGCAGGAAGCCTACGAACTAGTTAAAGAGTTTATCAAATAAATGAAAATCGGCCTCTATTTTGGAACATTCAACCCAATACACATTGGGCACATGATTATTGCTAATCATATGGCGGAGCATTCCGATTTAGATCAAATTTGGATGGTCGTTACACCACACAATCCACACAAACAAAAGTCTACTTTGCTCGATGATTATCAGCGTTTGCATATGGTAACATTGGCAACCGAAGATTTTATCAAAATCAAACCTTCTGATATTGAATTTAAACTGCCACAACCCAATTATACCGTAAATACGCTAGCACATCTGGAAGAAAAATATCCAAAGCATGAGTTTGCACTAATCATGGGCGAAGACAATCTAAATTCGCTTCACAAATGGAAAAACTATGAAGTGATTCTAGAGAACCATCACATTTATGTTTATCCAAGATTAAACTACGGCGAGATTGATGAGCAGTTTGTAAATCACGCTAAAATTCATCGCGTTGGCGCTCCTGTAATTGAGCTTTCATCTACATTTATTCGCGAAAGCATTAAAAACAAAAAAAATGTTGTGCCTATGTTACCTCAAAAAGTTTGGGATTATATTGACAGTAGTACATTTTATAGAAAGTAATTTCGAATTTTTCCTAAAAACAATTAAGTAAAAATCATTTAAAAATCAGTATTTTTGATTGATTTAAATGTTAATCTTCATGAATGAATCTCCAAAATTTGCAGTAATCGGTGGCGGAAGTTGGGCTACAGCAATTGCAAAAATGTTATGTGTCAATCTTGACGAAATTGCCTGGTACATGCGAAATGAGTCGGCAATTGATCATATAAAAACCCAAAAACACAATCCTAATTATTTAAGTTCTGTTGAGTTTGATGTCAAAAAACTCAGATTAACTTCAGACATAAATGAAGCGGTAGCCTATGCAGATTATATCATTTTTGCGATTCCATCAGCGTTCTTAAATGCCGAATTGGAAAAGTTAACAGTGAGTTTAAAGGACAAAGTTATTTTTTCTGCTATTAAAGGAATTGTTCCCGAAACGTTCTTGATTGTTGGAGAACATTTCAATAAAAAATACAATATTCCTTTTGAAAACATAGGTGTAATTACTGGTCCGTGTCATGCGGAAGAAGTTGCACTAGAACGTCTTTCTTATTTGACGATAGCTTGCGGTGATTCGGCCAAAGCTAAAGTTGTGGCGAATATTCTTTCCGGAAATTATATTAAAACCAAAATCTCAGACGATATCATCGGAACGGAATATGCTGCTATGCTGAAAAACATTTATGCTATTGCCGCCGGAATTGCACATGGATTGGGTTATGGCGATAACTTTCAATCGGTGATAATGAGTAATTCCATTCGAGAGATGAAGAAATTCATTCGTAAAGTGCACAAGATGAAACGAAACATCAATGATTCTGCTTATTTAGGGGATTTATTAGTTACAGGTTATTCGGTATTTTCAAGAAACAGAATGTTCGGAAACATGATCGGAAAAGGCTACACGGTAAAATCAGCCATGATGGAAATGTCAATGGTTGCCGAAGGATATTATGCCGTGAAAAGTGCTTATAAATTAAATCAAGAATACAAAGCCAAAACGCCAATCATTGATGCGGTTTATGAGATTTTGTATGAGGGGAAAGATGCGAAAAAAGTATTTAAGAAATTAACAGAAAAGTTAGATTGATATGAGTGAAAGATGGAGTTATCAAATTAGGAAAGGATTTTTTTTTGCAATATTAATAGTAGTTGCAAATAAATTTTCACAAAATGATGGTACTTCATTTATAGAGGAAATAGCAACACTTTCTTTTTGGTTGATGTTTTCAATATTTTTAATATTTTCTATATTTATTTTTGGGTATTTACTTTGGAAAACCAAACAAAAAGGCAGTGACTATAATTGGTCAGACATTTTTAGAAAAAAAATCAAATAATTATCTTACTATAACACCATTAACAAATAAAATAGGCACTTCTTCCACATTTTTTTCGTTGATTGAATCCTTGATAAAAGTAAATTTTTTGTCGTAAAGTGTGTTCCCTATAAAATACGTTACCATAAACTCGTTGTTGAGTTGAAGTACGCTTTTTTCAATCATTTCGATTTTCACAACAGATACAGCCGGAATTTGAACAAATGCGTGACGCAAGAGCGACGTTTTTTTCATTTCGCCATCAAGAGTGCCAAAAGCTTTAGAAACGACCATTACGCTGTCTATATCGAAGTCAGAATCGTTAACTAAATAAACATTCCAAATGTTTTCCATAAAGTCATCGCTCCATTCCTGAACAGCGGCGATGAATACGTTTTCTACTTCTGGGATGTTAATGTCGGATTTCATTTTTGTGACAATAGATGATAGACTATAAGATAATAGACCAAAAGATAGTATCTCTCATCTATCCGTCTATTATCTATTTTCTTTTTAAATACTCGATTTGAACTGCTCTAAGAAACGAACATCATTTTCATAAAACATTCTGATGTCACCAATTTGATATAACAACATGGCAATACGCTCAATTCCCATTCCAAAGGCAAACCCATTGTATTCATCAGGATTGATACCACAGTTTTTCAAAACATTTGGATCAACCATTCCGCAACCCATGATTTCTAACCAACCGGTTCCTTTGGTGATACGGTAATCGGTTTCGGTTTTTAAACCCCAATAAATATCAACCTCAGCACTTGGTTCCGTAAACGGGAAATAACTTGGTCTTAAACGGATTTTACTCTTACCAAACATTTCTTTGGTGAAATATAAAAGTGTTTGCTTCAAATCGGCAAACGAAACATCTTTGTCAATATACAAACCTTCCACTTGATGGAAAATGCAATGTGAACGTGATGAAACCGCTTCATTTCTAAAAACTCTTCCCGGCGAAATCGTTCTGATTGGCGGTTTGTAGTTTTCCATGTAACGCACTTGCACAGATGAAGTGTGTGTTCTTAATAACACATCTGGATTGGTTTGGATAAAAAACGTGTCTTGCATATCTCTAGCCGGATGGTATTCCGGAAGATTTAATGCAGTAAAATTGTGCCAGTCATCTTCAATTTCCGGACCTTCGGAAACGTTGAATCCTATAGTTGAGAAAATATCAATTATTTGATTTTTAACTAAAGATATAGGATGACGCGAACCAATTACAATTGGTTCAGCAGGACGAGATAAATCGCCATAGAAACCTTTTACTTCTTCTTTGCTTTCTAATTCTTCCTGAATGGCTTTTACTTTTTCTTCAGCAACTGTTTTCAATGTATTGATTACCTGCCCGAAGTCTTTTTTCTGGTCATTTGGAATGTTCTTGAACTCAACAAAAAGTTCTTTTAACAATCCTTTACTACCTAAATATTTGATGCGGAATTGCTCTAAAGCTTCTTTATTTTTGGTGTTGAATGCTTTAGCTTCTTCAATATGTTCTTTAATCTTGTCTATCATCTTTCTTCTTTGAAGGTGCAAATTTAAGATTTTTTTACTGTTTATAAAGTTTATGTGGTTTATAAGTTTATATAATTATATAACCTCATAATCATAATAAACTTTTAACCTATTGAATTACTTCTTTTTCCAGAAAATAATTCACAATAGCTTCTTTCATCAAAACCGATTGTTCTCCGGCTTTTAACGGTGGTAATTCCTCTTTGATTTTATAATGCGGCCAGCCATCTTTATCTACAAAATCAAATTCATAAAAGCCATATGGTTCGAGCAAACGGCAAATGGCGATGTGCATCAGGTTTACCTTTTCATCCTTTTTGAATGGCTGCTTGAATTGCCCTAACTCCTGCACTCCGATTAAGTATATGATGGCGTCTAAATCCAGAATATCTCCTTCAGCAAACTGATTGGAAAGGATTTGGACGACTTTGTCCCAGCGGTTTTTTAATTGTTCGTCTCTTGACATAATTTAGATAAAAGAAAAAAGAAGCAAGAGACCCGAGACGTAGCCGAATTGTATGGAGCGGAGCGCAATAAAAAGACAATTGCTTCTTTAATTTATTTGGCAAAGATAACTATTGAAATCTAATTCTTAATCTCTTTGATGGCGCTATCTTCAATCCAGCCGGTAGTTTCATCGGTTAGCTCTACTTTTTTCCAGTTGGCGATGCTTTCCAGGATGTAAACTTTGGTTCCTTCATGTAGCACAAAAGCATCAGATGCAGTACTTTTAGGTTCGCTTTTTACCGATGCCGTTTCGGCAAAAACAATAGCTGGTCTTTCATTATCCATCCGGCCTTTTTCATAAAAACTGGAAGCTGTACTTAGTCCAATTCCAATGAGCCACAGAAACATTCCAAAAAAGAAAACACGTTTCAAAACGGTTGAATGTGAAAAATAATAACCCACAAAAAAAAGTAAAAATAAGAAAGCAAAAGCCACTGCAATCCATGCCCAAGTGTCGTAGTAATAAGTTGCTGTGAAATCCTGAATCAGTTTACTGAAGCCTACTTTTGGAATGACTTTGATATCGTCAATGGTCATTTTTCGGGCAAATTCTAAGTTGGTTTTTATTTCAGTATCATTTGGATTTAACAATAATGCTTTTTCATAATTGTAAATCGCTGGCGCTACTTTATGTAGTTTGTAATAGCAATTTCCTAAATTGAAATACAATTCGGCTGATTGTTTTCCTGAGTTTACGACGCTTTCATAGCTTGTAATTGCAGCTTCATAATTTTCTTTTCCGTAGTATTTATTTCCTTGGTCAAAAGCTGATTGAGCCAATGAAACCTGAAAAATAAAAAGGGATATGTAGAATATATTTTTCATTATCAATTATCAATTATTCATTGTCAATTATTTTAATTGCTTTTCAAGTTCAGAAATAATCACAACGGCTTTGTCATAATCGTTTTGGATTGCCGATTCTGATGAAAAAGCATAACGTGCCAATTCACAGTTTTCAGTAAGAAGAATAAACTCTGAAACGGTATCAGAATTTGCTTTTCGCGAAAGCAAAAGTTCCGTTATTTTTTCTTTGCTCATTTCCGAAGTTTCAATGTTTAGTTTGGCTTTAAGGAAATTGTGCATTGCTTTTTCAAGTGCGATATAAAACGGTTCTTTGTTTCCCAAATGTTTCTTCGCATCGCCCAAATATTTCTTTGCCAATGCGTTCGATTTTTTGATTTTGTTACCAACAATATCATTGTCCATTGCTTCTTTTTTCCTTCTTCCTATAATCAAAAACGGAATCGCTAAAAACGGTATAAACACCAATGAATAAAACAATCCTGAACCTAGGAAATCATTATTTTTCATTGGTTGCAAAGACGTTTTTTGTTTGATATATGCAAACGTTTTGGCCGCTTCGATTTTGGTTTTGGCAACATCATTTTGATTTGCTTTCTCAGAACTTGCGATACTTGGTCCATCCAAAACATTGATTGTTATTGGTTGTGAAGTAATGGTTTTATAACTATTCGAACCTAAATCAAAATAGGTAAAACGCAGTGGTTTAATTTGGTAATTGCCTTTGTATTGTGGAATTATCGTGTATTTATCCGAAATTCTTCCTGTCATTCCAGTTAATGGTGTCGAAACATTTTCGTCGTGAACCGGATCATACATCTCTAGAGCAGATGGCAAAACCGGTTTTGGCAACGTAAACAATTTTAGGTTTCCGGTTCCAACCACACTTACATCTAAATCCAAAGATTCTCCGTTTTTCAATAGCGTTTTGGATGGTTTTACTTTGAAATCCATTCGCCCAACAGCACCCGTAAAATCTTCAGGTTTTCCTTTTTCTGGCAATGCTTTTACGTTGATTACTTTGCTTCCGGCTGAAACACGTTTGCTGTCTTCGGTCATTAAAGCTTGTCCCCAAAAATTTCTTCTATTTGTTGGCACCTGACAATCGATGTCTAAGGAAAGCGGTTCAATTTCGAGTTTCCCCGATTTTTGAGGATACAATACTGTTTTACGAAGCACTACATAACGATAGCGTTCACCTTTGAACATTCCGTCTTGTGCAACTAATTGTTTAATATCGATATTTTGACTCCAAAAATCATTGTATTTAGGTTTGTTTAGTTCGCGCCAATTCGTAATTCCGATGTTGTAACTGAAATACAATTTATAAACTACCGTAATCGGTTCATTTAAATACGGATTTGTTTTTGAAATATCGGCGACCAAATATAAGTTGTTATCAGCGCTAATAGCTGGCGCTTCGTTTGGATCTTTTGGAATTTCAACTGCATTGGTCACATTGATTTTAACGGGAGAGGTTTTATAAATCTGACCATTGATTTCAACAGCAGCTTGTTTTAGTGTTAGTGAGCCTTTTTGAGTTGGTAATAAAATATAGATATACGATTTATTAAATGAGCTTTTACCGTTAATCCATGATTGACTTACCGATTGACTTGGTCCGCCGACAACTTTAAAACCGGAAGCTTCAAAATTAGGTGGCACAAAATTATCGCCATCAGCATTCATTGTAAAATCAACGCGAAGTCGTTCGTTTAATCCCAAAGAATTCTTGCTCACTTTTGCTTCAAATTGTACTTGAGCAAAAAGTGAATTTGTAATAAATAATAAAATTAAAATCTTTTTCATTTTCAAACTTTCAAATTGATTAATTTTCAAATTTATTTTACCAATCTTTTTCAGCTTTTTTCGGATTGGCTTGTACTTTTTGTTTGTTTACTTTATCCTGAATTTTTTTCTCTTCATTGTTAACAGCGTCCAATAAATTCTCTAAACGTTGTTTTGAAATTCCTCCTGGTTGAGGTTTCGGTTGTCCTTGATTTTGATCTTTATTGTCTTTGTTATCTTTATCTTTATTACCGTCTTTTTTATCTTTGTCTTTATCTTTATCTTTTCCGTCTTTCTTGTCGTCCTTTTTATCTTTGTCTTTGTTTTTATCGTCTTTCTTGTCTTTGTTCTTATCCTTTTTATCCTTGTCTTTTTTGTCGTCTTTCTTAGGCGGATTTTCTTTTAACATCTTTTTGGCCAAAGCATAATTGTAACGCGTCTCTTCATCTGCCGGATTGTTGCGCAATGCATTTTTATAGGCTTCAACAGCGCCACCATAATCCTTATCTTTCATCAGCGTATTTCCAATATTATGAAATGCTTGGTGTTTTTCGGTTCTGGATTTAGCTGTTTTTAGTGCTTTAGCATAATGATATTTGGCTTCGGCAGATTGATTTTGTCTGTAAATAGCATTTCCTAAATTGTAAGAAGCAATAGATTTTTTTGGATTTTTAGATTCTGAAATTCTATATTCTGCTTCGGCATCATCATATTTTTTTTCGGCAAAAGAATCGTTTCCTTTTGGCAAATCCTTATCTTTTTCCTTTTCTTGGGCTTTCGCTAAAAAGGAAAATAAGCATATAAAAATTAATATCAAATATTTGGTTCTGTCTATCATCTATCAGTCTATTATCTAATTATCTTTCTCATTAAATAAATTCATCTTTTTCACCCATTTTGTTCTTTTCTCCAAAAGGAAAACATCCAAAAGCAACAGGAAAAACCCAAATCCTAAAAACCATTGAAACTGCGATTTGAAATCGGCCATTTGTGTGCTTTCAAATTCGGTTTTTTGGATATTATCTAATGCGTTTTTTACATAATCCAAAACGGCTTTGGTCGAATTACCATCAACATAACCGCCACCAGAACTTTTGGCAATTGTTTTCAATACTTCTTCATTTCGTTTGGTAATAACTACTTCTCCATTTTGATCGCGTTGAAAGCTTTCGACAATTCCATTTCTCTTTAACGGAATGGTTCCGCCTTTTTCGGTTCCAACACCGACAGTCATTATTTTTAAGCCAACTTTTTTAGCTTCTTCAGCAGCATCGACGGCAGCATCCGAATGATCTTCTCCATCGGTAATGATGATAAGAAGTTTGTTGGTTTTGTCTTTTTTATCGATATAAGTTGTTGCCAAATTAATTGCCTGATCTATTGATGTTCCTTGTGCTGAAATCATTCCAGGATTCATGGTTTGCAAAAACATTTTTCCAACGCTATAATCCGTAGTAATTGGTAAAACAGGGAAAGCACTTCCTGAATAGGCTATGATTCCGATTCTGTCGCTGCCCAAATTATTGATAATCTGTGAAACCAATTGCTTGCTTTTTTCCAAACGATTTGGCGCTACATCTTCGGCCAACATACTTTTAGAAACATCAATCGCAAAAATGACATCAATTCCTTCGCGTTTTACGGTTTCTAATTTGGTTCCTATTTTTGGGTTAACCAATCCGATTATCAAACAAGTTAATGCCAATAAAATTATTCCCAATTTCAAAGCAGGTTTGAAATCAGATTTTTCAGGGCTTAATTTTTTGATTAAATCCAAATCGCCAAACTCGTGTTGTTTCTTTCTTTTCCAGAATTGAATGTACAGGAAAAGCAGTGTCATCGCCGGAATGACCGCCAAGAAATACAAATACCATTTTTCTTCTAACTCGTACATATTCAATTGTGAATTGTAAATTGTGAATTGTGAATTATTTTTTTCATGCTAATACTCAATTCTTAAATTATATAAAACTTCTATAAACAGTGTTTCTCAAACCAAATTCAATCAAAACTAAAATCCCGGCAATCCAAACAAACAACCTGTATTTTTCATCATAATCATAGAACTTCAGCTCTTGAATTTCGGTCGTTTCCAGTTTGTTTATTTCATTATAAATCGATTCCAGTTTGCTGTTGCTACTTGCTCTGAAATATTTTCCTCCAGTATTTCTAGCGATAGTCTGCAATAAATTTACATCAATTTCAACCGGCATCATTCGGAATAAAAATCCGCCATTTGGCGCATAAGCATATGGGAACATCGCGTTTCCATTCGTTCCGATTCCAATTGTATACACTTTGATTCCATATTCTTTTGCGATCTGCGAAGCTGTTTCCGGCTCAATAAAACCTGCGTTGTTTACACCATCAGTCAAAAGAATAATCACTTTGCTTTTGGCTTTACTGTCTTTCAAACGATTTACGGCTGTAGTCAATCCCATTCCGATTCCGGTTCCGTCTTGCAAAACATTGTCATATTTTATGCTTTGAATTGCTTGTTGAATAATAGCTTTGTCGCTCGTAACCGGCGTTTTTGTATAGGCTTCCGATGCATAAACTACAATTCCGATACGGTCATTTGGTCGTCCTTCAACAAAGTTTTCGGCAACTTTTTTCAAAGCTTCCATTCGGTTTGGCTTTAAATCTTTGGCCAACATACTTCCTGAAACGTCGATTGCCATTACAATATCAATTCCTTTGGTCGATTTGGTTTGGCTGCTGATATCGACTTTTCTTGGTCGAGCCATGGCAATAATCAACGAACTCAATGCCAATAATCGCAATACAAACAAGAAAGGTTTTAGTTTTGCTAACAACGATTTTTCAGCTTTGAAACCTTTTACCGAACTTATCTTCAATGTTGGTGATTGCTGTTTCCTTTTCCAGACTTGCCACAAAACCGCTGCCGGAAGTATTAAAAACAACCAGAAAAACTCAGGATTTAAAAAACTTACCTCTTTCATTCTTGTGCTGTTTGTAATTCGACCGAGTTTAAGATTCTTTCGGCAATTTGCTGACCGTATTTGTCATCTTCACGATGCATTACCAAAATCGTTTGCAAGCCACTATTTTGACTGAAAAGCAATAATTCATAATACATTTTGGTTGATTTGCCTTTTATTTTATTTAAAACTGTCATTGTACCGTAGGCTTTTTTACCTGAAACACCTTTTTGCGTATCAAAATCCTCGGTCTTTACAATGATGTTTTGTGCGCCTTGAGCTTCCATAATTTTCAGGTAACCTTCAGCTGTTTTATCCAAATCCATTTGCGTAGGCTGTTTGTAAGTGACTGTAGAAACTGCGATATAAAAATCTTCCAATAAGCTTCCGTAACCAAAAGTTTGCATTTCCTTGATCAACGCCATAGCATCTTTTGGGAGTGTTTTTGCGGCGTCAACTCGCTTCAATACTTTTGGTGTTTCGACTCTTACGCCAGGATTTCCATATTCACTGTAAACCCATTGCCCTTCGACTAAATCTTTGGTTGGATGACCAAGGAAATTGTCTTTTACATAATCAAATCCTTTGAAATAAATTAAGCCTAAAACAAAAAGCAGCAGCATTCCAAATAGGATTCCGATGGTGGAAATAATTCGAACGCGTTTTTGCTTTTTGAGTTTTTGCAAACGAGCCAATTCTTTTTGTTGTTCGTTCCATAAAGCCAGTTCATCATCATTTTCTACAACTTCCGGAATTGATTTATGAATGATTACGATTGAACTTGAAATACGTTTTTTATCTTCTTCAATTTCATAGTCAAGCGGTTTTACCTTGGCAAATTTTACCAAATCGGCCTGCATTAAAACCTTTTCCAGATTTTCTACGGTTTCGTTTGAGATTTTCAGTTTCTTTTGTTTGGCTGCTTTTCGCAATCCGTCAATCAGTTCCGAAGTTGTGCTTTCCATTGCCGGAATATGTATTTCTTCTTCGATATAATTACGAGCAATATCGGTTAATTCAGAATAATAATGTTTGATTTCGCCTTTTTGCCAAAGCTCTTTGTTTTCCAATTGTTGTAATAAAGTTGTTGCTTTTTCGATAGGCGATTTAAAAACAATCACTTCAGCTTTTGGTTGGTTTTGTCTTTTCTTGATGAATTGATAAATGAAATAACCAGCAATCCCGATAACTAACAAGATTAAAAGGTAAATCCACCAACTTCCTAACGGACTTTCAACCTGAGCGATGTCTTTGATGTCATACATCTTTTGCTTTAGTGTATCAACTTGTATATCGTTAACTTCTACTTTGATACTGTCTGAAAAAACAGGTTTTCCATTAATTAGAATAGGAATTCTTTGAATGGTATATTTTCCGCTGTCGAATTGGGTTAAACCATATTTTTTGATTAATTCATATCGCGCGCCATTTCTAACCGTGTCAATTTTATAGGAATGGATTACTTCTAAAGCACCAAAATTCTTCGCTTCCGGAAATTTTACTTTAGATAATGTGTCAACATCTGTTTTTAAAGTTAATTTAAATTCGGCTCCGATTTTGTTTTTAGTAACGTCAACAGAAGTCGTCACTTTTTGAGCAAAAAGTGAAGTCGATAACAGAAAGAATGCTATATATAATTTGAATTTCATTGTCTTATCTGGATTTAAAATAACCCAATAATTTTTTCACGTAACTTTCGTCTACACGAGTATTAACAGTTCCGGAACCACATTTTGAAAAGATATCTTTAAAGTAACTTACTTTGTCCTGATATTGTTTTTCATAACTCAAACGTGTTTTTTTTGAACCTGTGTTTACAACTAAAACTTCTCCTGTTTCGGCATCTTCCATTTCAACCATTCCAATATTTGGTATTTTTTCTTCGCGGATATCATATACTCTAACTCCAGTAATGTCGTGTTTTTTTCCTGCTATTTTTAAAGTTTTCTCGTAATCGTCATCTACCATAAAATCAGAAATTACAAAGACAATCGCTTTCTTTTTCTGCGTTGATGAAAGGAATTTCAAAGCTTGCGATAAATCTGTTTTTTTGCTTTTGGGCTGGAATTCGATTAATTCACGGATGATTCTCAAAACGTGTGATTTTCCTTTTTTTGGCGGAATGTATAATTCGATTTGGTCCGAAAATAAGATCAGTCCAATCTTGTCATTATTCTGAGTTGCTGAAAATGCCATCGTTGCGGCAATCTCAGTTACGATTTCACTTTTCAGTTGATTTTTGGTTCCAAAACTTTCTGAGCCCGAAATATCAACCATAAGCATCATGGTCAATTCACGTTCTTCCTCAAAAACTTTTACATAAGGTTCGTTGTAACGGGCCGTTACGTTCCAATCGATAGCACGAATATCGTCACCAAATTGGTACTGGCGGACTTCCGAAAACGTCATACCACGACCTTTAAATGACGTGTGGTATTCGCCCGAGAAGATATGATCACTCAGTCTTCGGGTTTTGATTTCGATTTTACGAACTTTTTTGAGTAGGTCTTTGGTTTCCATTTCGCAAACAGCTTTTAGTTTCTACTAAGGAACTTCAATTTCGTTTACGATTTTGTTGATGATGTCAACAGAAGTGATGTTTTCTGCTTCCGCTTCGTAGGTAACGCCAATTCTGTGACGCAATACATCGTGAACCACGGCACGAACGTCTTCCGGAATTACGTAGCCACGACGTTTGATAAAAGCATAACATTTGGCCGCATTCGCCAAGTTGATACTTCCACGAGGTGAAGCTCCGAAACCGATAAGTGGTTTAAGGCTTTCTAATTTATATTTTTCAGGGAAACGTGTAGCGAATACTATATCTAAAATATATTTTTCAATTTTTTCATCCATATAAACCTCACGAACTGCTTCCTGTGCTTTTAGAATTTGGTCAACAGTAACCACAGGATTTACTTTTTCGTAAGAACCTTTTAAATTCTGACGGATAACCATTCTTTCTTCATCCATTTTTGGATAATCGATAACGGTTTTCAGCATGAAACGATCTACTTGTGCTTCAGGTAACGGATAGGTTCCTTCTTGCTCAATTGGATTTTGTGTTGCCAAAACTAAAAATGGTCTGTCTAATTTGAAAGTTGTATCGCCAATAGTCACTTGTTTTTCCTGCATCGCTTCAAGCAAAGCAGATTGAACTTTCGCTGGCGCACGGTTAATCTCATCGGCTAAAACGAAATTGGCGAAAATTGGCCCTTTTTTTATAGAAAATTCGTTGGCTTTAATGTTGTAAATCATTGTTCCAACAACATCGGCAGGCAATAAATCGGGTGTAAACTGAATACGGCTAAAGCTACCATGAACGGCTTGTGACAAAGTATTTATGGCTAAGGTTTTTGCCAACCCTGGAACTCCTTCCAGTAGAATATGACCTTGACCTAAAAGTCCAATTAACAATCGTTCAACCATGTGTTTTTGACCCACGATGACTTTGTTCATTTCCATAGTCAGCAAGTCGATAAAAGCACTTTCTCTTTCAATTTTTTCATTAATTGCTCTAATGTCTAAAGCAGTACCATTTTCTTCCATAGTTACTCTATTTATTCTAATATGTGAGGGTTATAATTTTAACATTTCAAAAGTGAAAATTTAATCCATTACCAGATGTTAACAATGCGTTAAAACTTTACAAAACATCCCGATTTTAAGGATGATTTATGATTTTCTTTTTATAATTTTAAGACCTAATCTGTTTTCGGAAATTTTCGAGAGGCAAAATAATAAATTTTTCGAAATTCAAAAACATATTTCAACACAGCTAAAAGAATTAAAATGAAAACAAAATTATCACCCATTGTTGCAGGAACTATGAATTGGGGAGTTTGGGATAAAAATCTGTCGACTTCAGAAATGGATCATATGATTCATATTTGTTCCGAAAATCAAATCACGAGTTTTGATCATGCGGATATTTATGGTAATTACACTACCGAAGCCGCTTTTGGTAAAGCCTTTGGACAAAGCAAAATTGATCGAAACAAAATTCAATTTATTTCGAAGTGTGGCATTCAGCATGTAAATGGAAGAAATAATACCATTAAACATTACGATTACTCCAAAGATTATATCATTTGGTCGGTTGAAAACTCCTTAAAAAATCTACAAACCGATTATTTAGATGTGTTGTTATTGCATCGCCCAAGTCCGTTGATGGTTGCTGATGAAATTGCGGAAGCGGTTGCCAAATTAAAAAAGGAAGGTAAAATTATTGATTTTGGAGTTTCTAATTTTACAGCTTCTCAAACAGAATTAATTCGACAAAAAACCGAAATCAATTATAATCAAATTCAATTTTCAGCTACACATCATGAAGCAATGTTAGACGGAAGTCTTGATTATATGCAGTTACACAATATTCGTCCGATGTCTTGGAATCCGCTTGGAACTGTTTTTAGAGAAGATTTTGAACAAACGAGACGGTTAAAAAAACTATTGGCTCAATTGGTAGATAAATATCATTTAGGTTCTGACACCATTTTATTAGCATGGGTATTAAAGCATCCGGCAAATGTGATTCCGGTTGCAGGAACTGTTAATATTGCACGAATTCAAGCTTTGATGAAAGCTGTAAAAATGAATTTAGACCAACTAGATTGGTTTGCAATTTGGACAGAAAGCATGGGGAATAAGGTACCTTAAAAGATGATGGTTGATGGTTGACAGTTGATGTATTTTCCATAACCAACAACCAATAACCGACAACCAACAACTCAAAAATGATAAACAAACGCCTTCTCATAAAAAACCTACTTGCTCACAATGATGAGTGCAGTTTTTATGATAAGAAACGCCAACTAAATTTGCATACCAAAGAAGGAAAAGGCAAGTTTTTGAAACATATTTGTGCTTTGTCAAATTCTAATCCTTCAAACAACTCTTATATTGTTGTTGGCGTTGAAGATCAGGATAATGAAATTGTTGGTGATGATTTTTTTGATGACAGTAGGATTCAGAATTTGGTGAATGCTTATTTGGAAAACCCACCTAAAATTCAATATGAAAATGTGCCGTTTCCCAATTTGCCAAAAGACAGAGTGGTTGGTTTAGTAACCATTAAGCCAAAACATAAAGCATCGTTTTTCAAGAAAAACATTCATACGATTTTGGCCAATACTACTTTTGTCAGAGTAGGAAGTAACACTATGCCTACGGAAGAAAAAATCCCGTATTCAAAACAAAATATTGAAACTGTTATTAGCATTGAAAACAGTTCGCGAAACAGCATTGCGTATACATTGGACGGCGTGATTGATTTTATGAATAATCGACACAAAGACATGACGTCAGAGTATAATGTTTTTAAAGAGTTGTTTGTAATTTGTTGGGCCGGAGTTCCGAAAAAAATTAGAGATACAACGTATCTTTCTCGTGTTGATATTGAACTAATAAACGAACAAGTGAAGCTTTTCTATTCGGCGCTGGATGTGGTTTCTATATGTTATGACGAACAAAGTTTTACCATTATTGAGCATGTTGCTCTTGGGCTGAATGACAAAACGAGTTACTATCCTTTGGAACAATTGACTATCCATTTTTTTGATAATGGATATTATAAAATGGAAACCAAATTGCTTTTTGAGCCACCAGCGTATAACAAAAAAATGCTGCATCATATATATAATGCTACAATTTCAGTAATTAATAAATTAGAAAAAGGATTGCAGCTTACAGACCGTGAAGTAAAAGATTTGGAAAATTTATCTTCGACTTTGATGATTTGTTATCTGAACGGTTTTAATGATGCTAAGCAAAAGTTGATTGATATCAAACTTTTTTTAAAGGCTCAAAAAAACCCAACAGTATATTTAAGTTTTAAAGAAGCGATGCGAATATTAAGAAAAATGAAATACGATAAAAACAATGCGTAAAAAATTAGTAATAGGTGACATTCACGGTGGATTAAGAGCATTGCATCAAATTATGGAACGAGCAAAAGTCAGCAAGGATGACACATTGATTTTTCTAGGAGATTATGTAGACGGTTGGAGCGAATCGCCAGAAGTGATAGATTATTTACTTAATTTAAACTCAAAACAAGAGTGTATTTTCATCCGCGGAAATCACGACGACTTATTGCTCAATTGGCTGACAGGCAATACTAAAGATATTGATCAAAGTATGTGGTTTCACCATGGCGGAGAAGCTACCGTTTTGGCTTACGCGAATGTGTCCGATGCAAAAAAGAAACTTCATATTGACTTTCTGAAGTCACTAAAGGATTATTATTTAGACGACCAAAACCGCTTGTTTATTCATGCTGGTTTTACAAATATGAATGGTATTCATTACGAATATTTTCCAAAGATGTTTTATTGGGATAGAACACTTTGGGAAACCGCTTTGTCGTTGGATGAATCTATTCCTAAAGAGAGTTTATATTATCCAAGACGATTTTCATTATATAACGAAATATATATTGGCCACACTCCAGTTACTCGAATAGGAGAAACTATTCCCATACAAAAAGCTTGTGTATGGAATATAGACACTGGTGCTGCATTCAAAGGGCCATTAACTATTTTAGATGTTGACACAAAAGAATTTTGGCAAAGCGAACCATTGAACAATTTGTATTTTAATGAAAAAGGGCGGAATTAAATTAACTATTTTTGTACAAAATAAAACACAAATGAGAAAACTGATTACAGTGGTTGCCATTATTACAGCAAGTTTTGCAAATGCACAAGCTTACAAAGGGAAAGGTGATATTAAAGCGCAAGTAGGAATGAACATTCAGGATCACGGAACAGGAATTAATGTTTCAGCTGATTTTGGAATTGGCGAAAACATGTCCTATGGTTTTGTTGCTTCCTATTTGCTTTCAGTTGATGAAGTTGCTGGAGACAAACCTAATTTTGATGACAGAGCCGACGTAAAAGTACGTTTCAATGCCAACTTAGGAAACGTTTTCAAATTGGATAAAGCAATGGATATTTATCCTGGATTAAATTTGGGAACCAGAAACTTCGGAGCGCATTTGGGTTTCAGGTATTTCTTTACTGAAGGCTTTGGCGTTTATACCGAAGCTGGAATTCCGTTAGCAAAATACGATTCAAACGTTCAAGGATTTGATGAATATAATAATCAATTTGTTTTTCAAATAGGAGCATCTTTTAATTTATAAGACATGAGTGTAATCGACCAAAGATTAAACGAAAGAAGTGGCTCTAAATGTGAATTGTGTGGATCAACCGAAGACTTAAAGATTCATTTAACTAAAGAGGAATCTATATCATTAGACAACTCTGTTTTGGTATGTTCAACTTGTAAAAACCAAATAGAAAACATCACACCAACCGATCCCAATCATTGGAGATGTCTTAGCGATAGTATGTGGAACGAAAATAAACCCGTACAAGTTGTTGCTTGGCGAATGCTTAACCGATTGCGCGCAGAAGGTTGGCCACAGGATTTGTTGGATATGATGTATCTTGATGAAGAAACCTTAGTTTGGGCTGGTGCTACTGGTGAAGGAGAAGATGAAGATGGTAAAATTGTGCATAAAGATGGCAACGGAAACATCCTTAAAGATGGTGATTCAGTTGTTTTAATTAAAGATTTAGATGTGAAAGGTGCCAACTTTACTGCAAAACGTGGAGCAGCGGTTCACAACATCAAATTGGTTTGGGACAATGCCGACCAAATTGAAGGCAGAGTTGAAGGACAGCATATTGTGATTTTGACGCAGTATGTGAAGAAGACGAAGTAGGTTTTCGATATACTTCACGAATAGTTACTACTTCATTATTTCAAGTACTCTAAAATTAGTGTTGCTTTTTCGTTGTAGGGATTGTTTTGATCGTTTGTTATGGTCTCAAATTGTTGTTTTGCAGCGCTGTTTTCGTTCAGGTTCTTTAAGGTGAAACCTAATCTAAAAGCAGCATCATAATAAAAAACGCTTTTTTTATTTTGTGTAATTTTGGTGTAGTCAGTTTTGGCTGTTTTGTAGTTTTTTAATTCGTAACTGATTACTCCGTGAAAATAGATTGCAGTATCGTTTTGAGGCTTTTGAGTTAATATCTGTTGTGAAATATCGAATGCCTCTTTCATTTTACCAGCTCGATATAATTCCATTAAATTGTCCCAATTGGATTGTTGTGTATCCATATAGTTGGGTAATCCTTCTTCTTTGGTATAGAATTGCTCTAAGTTTGCTTTGTTAGTTAAGGATTGATTGACAAAATACCCTAAAATAAAAGCAATAGGAAGTAAAACTGCTGCATATTTGAAATACGTTCTATTGTTTTTTAGTTTTGTTTGAGAAGCAACTAAGTCAACTTTTTCTTCCGTTTTAGCGAATGCTTTTTTAAGCACCGAGTAATCCCAATTGTTTTTTTCTAAAAGAAATTTAGCTCCTAGTAAAGCCTCGTCTGTAGGGTGGCTATTTTTTAGTTGTTCCAAAATACGCATACGCTCCTCTGGGTTGAAATCATCTTCTAATGATTGCAACAGGAGTGTTAATGTCATATTTTGGTTATTGGTGTTCATTCTATATTTAAAACGATTTAGTTGTATTTTATTCCCAAAAGTAATTTATTTTAAAGTATTACTCCATAAACATTTTCCATAAATTCTTTACTTTTTTTCGTGCCATTGAAAGCATGTTGGCGATTGTTTTTTCAGAAAGATTTACTTGTTTTCCAATTTCTGTGTTAGAGAAACCTTCCATGCTTAGGGTTAAAATTTCCTTTTCTTTTTCGGGTAGGCAGTTTAATAATGCTTTAAAGTTATCATCGGTAAGCGTCTGTTTTGCTTCATTAAACACTTCTATGGGTAGGAGTTTTTTAATGCCGTCTACTATTCTGCTTCTTGTGTTTTTGGTCTTAATAACATCAAGGCTTTTGTTTTTTACCATAACGAGCATCAAGGCTTTGATATTGATTTCTTCTTCTATAAATTTTTGACGCCTCTTTTTTATTGGCATGGCAAATACTTTTTCAAAGCAATCGGCAACGACATCTTCGGCTTCTTGTTGCGATTGCACGTATCGATACGCTACTAAATACAATTCGGGTAACCACGCTTTATAAAGAGTACTTAAGGCGCGATTTTCGCCCTTGCAAAATTGCTGGAGTGCTAGTGCAGTGATGGATTGCGTAGGTTTCAAAAAGTATGTTTTGGCTTTTTAGTAGTCGCAAATATATATTTTTTCATTAGTATTTCGGGAAGATTAAGCTGCTTAATCGTATTGATTTTATAAACTTTTTAACAAAAAAACATTGACCGCAAGGAGGTTGCGGTGAGTGGTTGTAAAATTGCGAATGAAATTATGGATATACGAGTTTTCATACGATTGCACGAGTTGATTAATACCAAACAAACAGGAGCTCCTAAAAAATTGGCTCAAAAACTGGAAATATCAGAAAGAAGCGTGCATTATTATATTGCTTTCATGAAAAACGAGATGAAAGCACCTGTAGTTTATGACAATAGGTTAGAAACTTATTTGTATGAAGTGGAGTGTAAACTGTGTTTTATAGGTGAATAAACTGGATCCAGAAACCAGATAAATGGAGCGAAACCGAAAAGCTTTATGAGTAGGACTAATGAAATTAAATATGATAATGAAAAAAACTTTTATTTTTTTAACATTACTAAGCACTTTTTTGACATTTGGTCAAACTAAAAAGAAAGTTCCTCAAAAAGTTCCAGTAACTACTAAAAAAGTAACCAACTATCAATCCGTTCAAATTGGCGATCAAGAATGGATGACTAAGAATCTTGATGTTTCAACTTTTAGAAATGGTGACCCAATTCCTGAAGCAAAAACCGATTTAGAATGGAGAAAGGCTGGTCAACAACATAAACCAGCATGGTGCTATTACAGAATAGGATTTTCTGAATCTAAAAAATATGGGCCTGCCTCAAAATACGGTAAACTTTATAATTATTGGGCGGTTAATGACCCAAGAGGATTAGCTCCAAAAGGATGGAGTATCCCAAAGTATAACGATTTTAAAACATTATCAGATTATTTAACTCATGATCAATTAGTTCAATTAGGTAGAGAAAATAGTGAATGGCCAATTTTAAATGAAGATAACCCTTTACCCAATGCTAAAAGCATAAGTGGCTGGTATACTTTGGATGATTATTCAAATATTAAACCTCAAACTAATACAAATAGCACAGGATTTAATGCTTTGCCGGGAGGTAGTTTAAATTCATATTATTCAAGTGCGGAATTTTCTAGAATAGGTTTAGAAACGAGCTGGTGGATATCTGGAGGTTCGTATGATGATTATGAGTATGTAAGTTTATTTGCATATCAAGAAGCTATGCAAATAAGTAGAAAAGCTTTACGAAGCAAGGAAGAAACTTATAGCCAAGGTATGTATGTAAGATGTATTAAGTTTAAAGAAGATGTAACTCTAAAAGCTAATGAATTTTATAATAAAGGAATTGAAAAATATAATGCAAAAGATTACAATGGAGCGATTCAAGAATTTACATCATACATAAATATTTTTCCTAATAAATATATTGGTTATCTGTCTAGAGCCCATATGTATTCTTGGTTAGGTGATTGGCAAAAAGCCTCTCAGGATTATGCTACCGCTTGGGCTACCGCTGTTAATAATAATGAAGCTGAGAGTGCTGCAAAAGATATATTAATTAATGCTGGTAATGCATTCATAAATATAGGTGACAAATCAAGTGCTTGTAAATATTTTTCTGATGCTGAATATTATAGCGTACCAGGCGGCCAAGATAATCATGATAAATATTGTGTACAATAAAAAATTAACAACTTTAAATATTTAAAAAAATGAAAAAAATCTATTTACTACTTGCATTCATTACTTTTACAATAAACGCTCAAAAATTACCTGAAAAATTCCAAGGATATTGGGTTGACTCATCAATCACATGCGATTCTGCTAAAGGACTTAAAATTTACGCTCAAAGTTCTGATTATTATTCTGAATCTGGTGAATTTAAAAAAGTTATCAAAATCAATGAAAATAGTTTTAAAGTAATTTTTGATACTGTTGACAATGGCGAAATCAGTCTAACTTTAAATTTAAGAGACAACAATTTAGAAATCAAAGAACAACAAGTTGGAGAAGAAGGCACCATAGGTGAACCAATTTCAACGTATTATAAATTATGTAAATAAATCTAATTATTAACAATTGTAGGAATTTAAAAATGAAAATAAATAAAATTTTATTGATTTTAGTGATGGGTATATTGCTAATTTCTTGTGGTGGAAAAACAAAAGGAAATGAAACTTCAGCAGAAGGAGATGCTTTAACTGAAAGCGATTGTCAATGTGCCGATTTAAATTTGGTAACAAAAGATGCCGATGGTAAAGATGTATATAATTTCAAAGACATCAAAAAAAATGGTTCAAATGAGTTATTCATTGGTACTTGTATTGAAAAAGACCAAAATGATTCGATTATAAAAACTGTAGAAATTAAAAATGGCTTTGTAATTAGGCAAATTTTAAGAGAAAAAGTTGGTAAAATCTACGCTACAAATTATGATATGACCTATGAAAATTTAGAAAAGGCAAACGGTTTTAACATTGTTATAAGTGAAGAAGATAATATTGCTGGCAGTAATATTAAATATGTAGGTTTGGTAGAAGAAACGAAGAATGGGAGAGAATTTATTAAATATGATGTAAATCTCCAAAACTCATTTGATGAGATTCGTATTTCCTATAGCCCCGAATATGTAAACGGAAAAAGGTGGAGTAAATATGAAGAAAACGTTCCTCCAAAAAGTATGGTTAATGCCGATTTAGATTATGATGGTTCATATGTGATGCAAGATATATCTCCCGAACAATTTTATAAAACATTGGAAGAGATGAAAAAAGAATTTAAATATTTTAATTATTGGAAGGTTGATTAAACAAAGTGTTAATTATTAAATTATCTGGGCAAAGTATCCTCAAATTGAGCTATCATAAATAAAAATCACTTTAATATTAAGTTAATTTAGTTAGAAGCTCAATCAGTAATGGTTGGGCTTTTTTTAATAATGAAATTCCTTCTTCATCGGAATGACAAACGTAGGATAATGTTAGATAAAAAAGTTGTTTATAGTTGATAATATTATTATACTTGAGATACTTTTTTCATCATTGTTTTAATTTATGAAGTTTATTATTGCTGTCTTTTTGCAGTTCCTTCCTTTTTTTGTCATGGGTCAATCGCTCCAAAAAGCGCAAGATTATTTAGACAGGTCTGATTATTGGCATGCGGTTCCTTTGTATGAACAAATCACAAAGGAAGCTATACAAGTTAATAATTTAGACTTACAAGTTACGGCTCAAAACGGTCTTGCTGATTGTTATATAGATTTAGGCGCTACTTATAAAGCGATGGCTATTCTTAAGCAGAATGTCGTTTTATTAAACAAGGAAACTATCAAAAACTACTTTTTGCTGGCTAAAACCCACCAGTTGCTAGCTATAGGGTATGACAAACTCTATTTGATAGAAGATTATTTAAAGGAAACCAATACTTTTTATCAGTATTACAAAAAAGCAGCGCCAGATAAAGAAATATATAAAGCCCTTTATTATGCTTATGTGGGCAGGTATTACAACATGCGGTTTATGGTAGATAAAGCGTTTTTTTATACTAATGCTGCTTTAAAAATTTATCATAAGAATAAAGAGAAAAAAGAAGTTGACGCTTATATTTTTTACAATGCCCATCTTTTCACAATAAGGAATTATCAACCTAATTTAGCTGTTAAATTTAAATATGTAGACAGTCTTAGTTATTTTATCAATAATCGCTATCCTTATGATAATTTGAAAAAAGCGCGATTGATGGTTTCTCTTGCTGCACCCTGCATAGAGCCTGCATTAGAATTGTATTTAAATAAAGGAAACCAATCCTTGCCACTTTATTATGCCAATAAAGCAATTTCTAGTTATGAAACTGCAATCATAATGAATGATAATCTAGCAGGAATTTACCATGCTAATGCTGCATTTTTATATTCTTTAAAAGGGTTGATGTTTTTTTATAAGAAAGAGTATAAAAAAGCTTTAGAAAATTATGATATAGGAATTAAACGATTAACCCTTTCTCCCTATGTTTTTACCAATAATAATGCAGTGCTATTCGATTTGTTGAAATGGAAAGCTTGGTGTTTGGATGATATGTATAATCAGAATAAAGACTTAAAACTGTTATATAAAATTGAGAAAATAATGCTGTTAGAAGAAAAATACTGGCTGCAATATGTTAAACCTATTTTTAAGAATAAGCAAAATTATAATACTAATGGTTATTTATCTTCTCCTTTTAATGACTTGGCAAAAAATTATTATAAATTATATAAAGCCACTGGAGAACAACGCTATATTGATTTGTATTTTGAATACGATGAAAAATCTAAATACAGTGGTTTATTAGAAAATTTATATAAAGAAAAACAAAGACAATACGTACAGAGTTCGGATATATTTCTTTTTAAAACTCATGAAGCATTTGATAATTTACTGCTAAAAAAAAACAATAAAATTCAAGGGAATGAAGATGCGAAAGCTATTTTTGAGAAGTTTTATAAGACCTATAACCAGCAAGAGCAGACGGATTTATTTAGTAAGAAAAATTCGGTTTCATTAATAAAAGTTCAAAATAAACTTAAAGAAAATGAAGCTGTACTAAGTTATAATGTCTATGATAATCAAGGTCATTTTATTCCTTTTATATTGGTTATTGCCAAAAACACAATTAAAGTTGTTGAGTTAAAAAATGAAATTAATCCTTATGCGCATGAAAAATATTTCGATAGTTTATTAGTAAAACTAAAGCAAAATTCGATTTCAAAATATAAAAAAGATGCTTTCGAATACTACCAAAAATATTTCAAACCTATTGAGCCTTTTTTGTCAAAAAACATTACGCACATTAAAATAATTCCAAATAGTAATTTTGGCAATTTTCCTTTTGAAATGTTGCTTTCCGCACAATCAACATCTAATGATTTTAGTAAGCTGCCTTATTTGGTCAAAAAATATCAATTTAGTTATGGACTGTCTTCGTCTATTGCTAATATTGTAGAGAAAAAGGCTTCAAAATCTACTACGTTTTCTGTTTTTAGTCCTAGTTTTTCGACCAAAAATTTGACTGAATTAAAAGAATCTAATACCAAGTCGCAAGAATTTGCAGATTTATTTGATGGTCATTTAATTCAAGGGAAAGATGCCACAAAAAAAGCCTTTTCAAAACGTCTAGAAAACGATAAGATAGTTGCGTTATTATCGCACGGTAGTGCATCTAATGATGAAATTGAATCTAATAAAGGAATTCATTTTTCCGACGGTTTTTTGAGTATGAATGAAGTATACAATTTAAAAGCCAATTGTGATTTTCTTCTTTTAGGAGCCTGTGAAAGTGGAGTTGGTTATAAATCAAGTGAAGGCAACATCAACTTAGCCCGAGCTTTTACAGCTATTGGGGTAAAAAGCATGATGTTGGCCTCGTGGAAAATTGATGAGAAGAGTTCGTCACAAATCATCAGTTCTTTTTTAAAGTATTTGGATAGTGGTTGTACCAAGTCGGAGGCATTACAAAAAGCAAAGTTGGATTATTTGGCAACAGCTTCGCCAAGAATAGCTAATCCGCTGTATTGGGCTGGGTTGAACATCACAGGTAATAATGAAATGATTGAATTGCACCAACGAAATTACTGGTGGTTGGACTTGGTATTGTTTTTTGTTGGTATTACTGGGGTTTTTATAGCACAGAGGTATATAAAGCGTCACCGCCCTTAAAAATATCAAACTGTTTGGGATAATGCGGATCAAATTGAAGGCAGAGTTGAAGGACAACATATTGTGATTTTAACGCAGTATGTGAAGAAGACGAAGTAACCTTTTTTTTGTTATTCCGACGAAGGAGACTCCTTCGTCGAAATGACAATGGTCAAAATAAAAAAAGTGTCCAAAATTTCGGAACGCTTTTTTTATAATTAATTGGACTGTAAATTCACAGTTAATGATTGTGGAATAACATGACATTCATCTCGTGTTAATACAATTGGCGCTGAGGTATACGTTTGATAGCCTGCTTTAGTGACTGTTACAACATAGGTTCCAGCTCTTTCACCGGCTCCTACAAATGTATATTCTAAACCAGGAACCAATTCTAATATTTCTTGATATGTACCATCGACAGCTTTGACTTCAATATCTTGAAATATAGGATTTCCCGTTGTTGCATCTAGAACAATTATGTTTAATCCATATACAAATTGGTCTGTGCAAAAAATTTGATTATCATCATTATCATCACATGATGAAGTAAAGAACAATGTTGAGAACAGTAAAAATAAGAATAGTTTCTTCATAGTTTTTAAGTTATAATTTTTTGAATAGATATGGAATCGTTTATAAAGTTGCGTAAAAAAAACCGACTTTATTTAGTCGGTTTTAATTCTTTATAAAAATGGAATGAATTATAAATCAAATTTAATCCCCTGTGCCAAAGGCAAACTAGTTGTATAATTGATTGTATTTGTTTGTCTTCTCATATATACTTTCCAAGCATCAGAACCCGATTCGCGTCCGCCGCCGGTTTCTTTTTCTCCACCAAAAGCGCCACCAATTTCAGCTCCGGAAGTTCCGATGTTTACATTAGCAATCCCACAATCAGAACCTGCGACCGATAAAAATGCTTCTGCTTCACGAAGATTATTTGTCATAATTGCAGAGGATAAACCTTGGGCAACGCCATTTTGAATGGCAATAGCATCGTGAACATCGCCTGAATATTTTAATAAATATAAAACCGGCGCAAAGGTTTCGTGTTGTACAATTTCAAATGAATTTTTGGCTTCGGCAATTGCGGGTTTTACGTAGCATCCACTTTCATAACCTGCTCCGGAAAGAACGCCGCCTTCAACTAGAATTTTTCCGCCTTCTTCAACAACTTTTGTTAAGGCGTTGTTATACATTTCAACTGCATGTTTGTCGATAAGTGGTCCAACGTGATTGTTTTGGTCTAATGGATTTCCAATTCGCAATTGGCCGTAAGCACCAACTATTGCGTCTCTTACTTTATCGTAAATACTTTCGTGAATGATTAATCTACGCGTAGAAGTACAACGTTGTCCGGCTGTTCCTACAGCTCCAAAAACAGCTCCTATAACCGTCATTTTGATATCAGCATCTGGAGTTACAATGATTGCGTTGTTTCCGCCTAGTTCTAATAATGATTTTCCTAGACGGGCAGCGCAAGCTTGTGCTACAATTTTCCCCATTCGTGTTGAACCAGTTGCAGACACTAATGGAATTCTTTTATCGTGTGTCATCAATTCACCTACTTTATAATCGCCATTAATTAAACAAGAAATTCCTTCAGGAAGGTTGTTTTCTTTCAATACTTCGGCTATGATATTTTGACAAGCAATTCCACATAAAGGTGTTTTTTCGGATGGTTTCCAAACACAAACATCGCCACAAATCCATGCTAAAGCAGTGTTCCATGCCCAAACGGCAACCGGGAAGTTAAAGGCAGAAATGATTCCAACAATTCCCAATGGATGATATTGTTCGTACATTCTGTGACCTGGGCGTTCCGAGTGCATGGTTAATCCGTGTAATTGACGTGAAAGACCAACAGCAAAATCACAGATGTCAATCATTTCCTGAACTTCTCCGTAACCTTCCTGCAAAGATTTTCCCATTTCATAAGAAACCAATTTTCCTAATGCTTCTTTATTTTGACGTAATTTTTCTCCAAATTGACGCACGATTTCACCACGTTGAGGTGCTGGCATAAGTTTGAAAGTTTTGAAAGCTTCAGTGGCTGATTGCATAACTTTTTCGTAATCGGTAGCGGTTGATGCTTTTACTTTCCCTATTAATTGGCCATCTACTGGTGAATACGATTCGAAAACTTCTCCGTTTGAAAACCAATTGTTTCCTGTTGAAGTTCCTTCGTTTATAGCTTTTACTCCAAGTTTTTCCAGAGCTTCGGTCATACCGAATTGTTGTGCAATTGTTGACATTATATAGTACGTTTATTTGTTTGTAAAATTTATGAATGCAAAAGTAAATCTTTATTTTGAATTTTAGCCCAGATGGGAACGGCATCCTTTTTATTGTTTTGAGAAAATACCCTTCGACAGGCTCAGGGCGACAAAACAATAAAAAGATATAGTGGACAGCTGGAATAGCTCCTGATTATTTTGCTGTAAATCGCGAATCACTTTCCATTACAGTTCCGCATTTATTGCATGTTCTCAGTTCTTTTGAATTATAGAAATGTACGAAATGATGCAGAAAATCTTTTTCGATATCGGTAAGCGGAAAATAGACCTCGTAGAGTTTGTGGTTGCAATTGTCACAAAACCAAAGTAGGCCATCTTTTGCATTTGTGCCTGCTCGTTTGAGCTCGATTACCAAACCAATTGAACCTTCACTTCTGTTGGGAGAATGAGGTGTTTTTGCCGGATGAAGATACATATCGCCAGCGGAAAGTTTCATGGCTTTTTTTTCTCCATTATCTTGAACATAGACAGTAATATCACCTTCAAGTTGGTAGAATAATTCTTCGGTTTCATTGTAGTGATAATCTTTTCGGGCATTTGGACCAGCCACAATCATTACGATATAATCTTCGGAATCAACATAAATGTTTTTGTTGCCAACAGGAGGTTTAAGTAAATGACGATTTTCGTCTATCCATTTATTGAGATTGAATGGTTTTGGTATAGCCATGAGAAAAAAAGTTTAGGTAAAGTTACAAAATAAAAAATCCCGACAAATCGGGACTTTTATTTATTTACTTTCTTTTATTAGATAAATATAAACGGGAAAGTGGTCACTATAGCCAATTTCATTAGCGCCATGCCTTAGAGGATATCCTTTATATTGGCCGACAGTTGTAATCATGTAGGGTTTGTTATAGATACCAGCTTTCCAGTAACGGAAAGTAGAAGTATCTTTTCGAATAAAGGCTTCAGACACCATGATTTGATCAAAAATATCTCCTGCATCGCGGTAGAAAAGCGTTGCGTTTCCTTTATAGAACATTTCTTCAAATGGATTATAAATTCCAAATTGTTTTACTTCTTCTTTTTTGCGTTTGGCACCAATACCTTCTTTTACGCTTTTATTATAAGAACCATCATTTAAATCGCCCATGGTAATTATTTTAGCATTGGGATTGATTTTATAAATAGAGTCCATTATTTTTCGGTTTAATCTACCTGCTGCTTCACGGAAAGGAGAACTTTTTTTCTCGCCGCCCGAACGTGAAGGCCAGTGATTAACTATCACGTTTATTTCTTCCCCATCTAGAAATCCGGTTACTAAAAGTTGATCACGAGTATACACACGATCTAAATCTTTATCAATTTCTGATTTGTCATCAGATGCATCATCTTTATCATTTTTTTCTTTTGCTTTCGAATTCAATTGATTTTTATAAATCAATAAAGGAATGTTTTTAAAACTTGTTGGTTTGAAGTGTTTTTTTTGATATAGCAAAGCCACATCTATTCCTCTTTTATCTGGTGATTCGAAGTGAACTATACCATAATCTTTGTTAATTAATAATGGTTCTTTTACTAGGTCTTCAAGAACTCCACGGTTTTCGATCTCGCAACCAGCAATTAGCGTTGGTGAATTAGTTGGATTTTCTGTGGTTCCAATTTCAGATAATACTCTTGCTAAATTATGTAGTTTTTGTTTGTATTTAGTTGATGTCCAGTTTTGTGCCCCATTTGGCAGCCATTCTTCATCATTATTTGTGCCATTGATGGTATCGAATAGGTTTTCGAAGTTGTAAAAAGCAACGGTATGTACTATATATTTTTTTGCCTGAGCATTTGCCCCATAAATTGCGAATAACACAAAGAAAACGGCTATATTTTTATTAATTCTCATAAAGTTTATATTAATTTATTTTCAAGTTTTTTACAAACTTCGAGCCAAATGTATATAATATTATTAAAAGATGTACATTTGTCCGCTGTTAAGTTTTCATTAACACTTAACCAAAGAAAATTTAATTTATTTTTATTTATGAAAAAATTCGTTCTCAGTACTTTATTTGTATTGCAAACAGTTTTTGTCTTGGCACAATCTGGAACAGGAATTACTGGTGTTGTGTTGGATTCAAAAACCAAAAAACCACTACAAGGTGTACTAGCATCTATTGAAAACACAAATTTCACAAAACTAACAGATGAAAAAGGTGTTTTTATTTTTAATGATCTCAAGCCTGAAGAAGTTTTACTTAGATTAAAATCTACTGGTTTTAAAGATCAAATATTTTCCCTACAGCTTGAATCAGGGAAGATTTTGGACATTGGTATAGTTTCTTTTGAAGAAGATATTACCATCGAGCAACAAATCAATCTAATTACTATTTTAGAAAACGATTTGGGAGATGACAATAGTGGTTCTGAAAATACCGCTGGTTTACTTCAAGCATCTAGAGATGCTTTTCAACAAGTTGCGGCTTTCAACTGGGGGCAAGCTAGATTTAGAATTAGAGGTTTGGATAATGAATATAGTAATACTATGATTAATGGTGTTTCTATGAACAAACTTTTAGACAATAGACCACAATGGGGAAATTGGGGAGGTTTAAATGATGCTACTAGAAATCAAGAGTTTACAATGGGTTCTGCCCCATCAGATTATACTTTTGGGGGGATTTTAGGTACACAAGAAATAAACACAAGAGCTTCAAATTACAGAAAAGGAACAAGAATTTCTTATGCGGGCACAAATACTAATTACAATTGGCGCGCTATGGCTACTCATGCCTCCGGAATGAATAAAGATGGTTGGGCATTCATGATTTCTGCTTCAAGAAGATGGGCTGAGGAAGCTTATTTTGAAGGTACCGATTATTCTGCGAATTCCTTTTTTCTTTCATTAGAAAAGAAATTTAACGAAAATCACAGTTTAAATTTTACGTCTATTTATGCTCAAAACAAGAGAGGTAGAAACTCTTCTAATACTGACGAAATAAATAGTATTGCAGGTACAAACTATAATTCTTTTTGGGGTTTGCAAGATGGTAAAAAAAGAAACTCCAGAGAAAGACAAGTTAATGAACCAATATTTATGTTAACTCATTATTGGAAGATTAACGATAAGACTATGTTGACTTCAAATTTGATGCATCAATTTGGAGAAATAGGAAATTCAAGACTTGATTTCCAAAATGCACCGAATCCTGATCCAACTTATTATAGAAATTTGCCAAGTTATTTTACTTCATTGTATCAAAATGATCCAGCATTTGTTCCGTTAAGTGCATATCAACCAGGCGGACTTGGTGGCGTTCCAACACCTGATTTACTGGGTGCACTATCAGCACCTTTTTTAACAGATAGACAAGTTAATTGGGATTCAATGTATAGAATTAATAGTGATCTAGTTGGTATAGATGCAAACGGAAATGAAATCAGAACTCCCGGAAGAAGTAAGTATGTATTATATGAAGACAGAACTGATGACCAATTATATACAGCAAATTCTATTTTAAGTAGCAAGCTATCAGACAATATCGTAATGAATGCCGGAGCTAGTTACAGTTATTTAAAATCTTCTAATTTTCAGTACTTAACTGATTTACTTGGTGGAGCATTTTATTTAGATATTGATCCTTTTCAAACAGGAAATGCACAACAAACCGATATCAACACTCCAAATAGACAAGTAGGAGTTGGAGATAAGTTTGGGTATAACTATAATTTATTAGCCAATCAAATAGATGCTTTTACACAATTTAAATTTGTATACAAAAAAATTGATTTCTATTTGGCTCAGTCATTTACCAGAAAAGAGTATCAAAGAGAAGGTTTATACCAAAACGGAATTTATCCTACTAGTTCTTTAGGAAAAAGTGACAAAGTTGAGTTTGATAACTTTGGATTTAAAGGCGGTTTGACATATAAAATTACGGGAAAACATTTCTTAACTTTTAATGGGTTATACATGTCAAAAGCACCTTCGATGAGAAATGTATTTTTTAATGCAAGATTAAGTAATGAGCCTATTCGAAACCTAGATAGTGAAACAGTTTCTAATGTAGATGCGAGTTATATTATTAAAACACCAAAATTCAAAGGTAGATTAACTGGGTTTATGTCAAATGTAAAAGATGCTACAGAAACTTCATTTTTCTTTGCTGAAGGAGCATTTGAAGATTTAGATGGCGATGGTGGTGATGCTTTTGTTGCTGAAATAGTTACAGGTTTAGATAAGTTTAATGTAGGTTTAGAACTTGGATTAGAATACCAAATCACATCGACAATTAAAGCAACCGCCGCAGCATCTTATGGTGAATACATATACAGTAGCAATCCAAATGTAGTACTAAATGATGATACAAGGGCAGCAAACGGACTTTCAACTTTAGTTAATCTTGGAGAATCAAAACTAAAAAATTACAGACAACCAGGAATGCCTCAACAAGCATATGCAGTTGGATTAGAATATAGAGATCCTAAATTTTGGTGGGTTGGTGCTAATGTAAATTATTTAGCAGATACATACTTAGATGTTTCTTCGGTATTAAGAACTCAGTCTTTCGTAAGAAATCCAATTTCAGCAACTGGCTCTCCTTTTCCAGAGATAACACAAGATCGATTAGACCAGTTATTAAAACAAGAAAAATTCGATCCTTACACCTTAGTTAACTTAACAGGTGGAAAATCTTGGAGAATATCAGGTAAAAATCCAATCACACTTGGGTTATTTGCAACATTAAATAATATCTTTGATGTGCGTTATAAAACAGGTGGTTTTGAACAAGCTAGAAATGCAAACTTTAGAGAGCTTAATCAAGATCAAGCTAGCGGAACACCATCATTTGCACCAAGATATTTTTATGGTTTCGGAAGAACCTACTTTTTTAACTTTTACATTAATTTCTAAAAAAATCACGATATGAAAACAAATATTTTAAAATCATTTTTTGCCATTGCTTCCTTAGCATTTATTGCTACAAGTTGTGTTGATGACGATTATGCTACTCCAACTTTTGATTGTATTGAAACAACATTAGTTAAAAACAAAGAAGTTGCAGACATTCCAGCTTCTGCTATTGTAACCCGATATGCAGCAGATGATATTATTGAAGCTTATGTGGTTTCAAGTGACAAAGAAGGGAACTTCTTTAAAAGCGTTTCTTTTCAAACTTTAGATGGTTCAAAAGCATTTAGTGTGCCTATGGATATCGAAGCCACTTTTGCCACTTTTGATGTAGGTAGAAAAGTACTTATTAAAATGCAAGGACTTTATACAGATATTTCAAATGGAGGAATGAGAATCGGAGGTTTGTTTGTAACTTCATCAGGAACTGCCTCAGTAGGAAGATTAACAAGAGCACAAGTAAGAGCTTCTTTGTTTAGCTCGTGCACGGTTAAAAACGAATCAGAATTAGTTAAAAATGTGAGTTTAGTGGATTTACAAAATGATATTTACATCAATAGATTAATTGAATTAAATAACGTACAGTTTACGACTGCTGCTTTAGATAAAACCTATTATGACTCAAACAATGATATTGGTGGAGCGACGAATCACTTTTTAAGTGATAATCTTGGAAGTACTATAGTTTTTAGAACTAGTAGTTTTGCAGCTTTCGCAGGAAAACCTGTTCAAACCGGAAGTGGTAAAGTGACGGGAATATTAACTAAGTTTGGCGATACATATCAATTTGTAGCTCGTTATGAAAGTGATATAAAGTTAGAATCACCAAGATTTGATTTATTAACCCCTTCTTTTTCAGAAACTTTTGAAGGAATTGGAACAACAGGGAACAATGCTTTTGTGAATCTTCCAGGTTGGACTAATGTTTCAATGAATAACTCTTTAAGTAACGCTGAACGTTGGGAAGCACGTATTTTCAGTAATAATAAATACGCTCAAATGTCGGCTTTTGGAACAGGTGAAAGTAATTTAGATATTCGTTTAATCACTCCAGCTATAACACTGTCTAACGGATCAGGTAACTTTTTAAAATTTGGAATGAAGACTTCATTTTTTAATGGTGTGGCTTTAACCGTTTGGTATTCTACAGATTATAATGGAGGAGGAACTGTAGCTGCTGTAAATAACGCTACTTGGACCCAGTTAAATACAAATGTGCCTTCAATTACTGACACAAGTTTCGCGTCAAGTTTTTACAGTATGTTTGCGAATTTAACGCCTCTAGCTGGACAAACAGTTTATATCAGTTTTAGATATCAAGGTTCTACAACAGCGCCAATACAAACGACAACTTATCAAGTTGATAACGTTCAAATTTTACAACAATAGTCATGAAAAAAATAATTTTATTATTACTTTTCTTTTCGTTTTTCTTAACTTCATGTGAATCAGAAGAAGACGGAATTACATATACAACTCCTGATTATATTACGGGAAAATGGAATTTTAGTAAAATAGGCTCTATTAATTCTCAGAGTATTGTAATTTATCAAGATTATCCTAATACGCAAACTTGTGAATCAGATAACCTTATATTAAATGCTGACGGGACTTATGAAATTAACGATTTTTCTTTGCAAGGAACGAATTGTGTAAGCACTGCACAAACTGGTAATTTCATTTTATTTAATAAAGATATTACTGTATCATATACTGAAAACAATATTTTAGTAACCAAATCTTACACTGTTATTTCTTTAACCTATCAAGAAATGATTATTGTAACTACTAATGCAAGTGGACAGTCTATTTTTTATAAGTTAATCAGATAATTAAGTAGTTAATATAAAAAGAAACCGTCTCATTACGAGGCGGTTTTTTTTTATCATTAATTTAAAGAATTGTAGAATATTTTTAGACTTAATAGTTGCTGTTTTATAAAAACAGGAACATAAAAAGAAATCCTTATATCAAAACAGCTACCTATGCTACTTTTTTATCATTAAAGAACACGAGATGCTTAATTGTTTAACATAAATCGGAATATAACAAATAATATATACTGAAAATTAACACATCCTTTTCAATACAACACATCAAAATCCGATGTACACTATATTAAAAATACATTTAGAAGATTATAAAGCAACCTTAGTAGGAAGTGTTTAATGAACTAGAAGTAATAATCAACGATTTAGAACTTTTATTTATAAAACAAAAATGCATTAATGGATATAAACAATCTACTTATAATGAATTGAAAAATTAGACTTAGAGTGTTTATTTATGTTATTTTATCACAATCTAAGATACAAAGTTGAGGTATACAGGTAATTTATATCAAATAAAAATCATTTAATGTAATTAAGATAAAACAATAAAAAAACCATCTCAAATTTTGTTAAGAGATGGCTTCTTTAAATGAATAATTTATTTTGATTTACTTCACAATTAAGAACTCTGAACGTCTGTTTAGACCATATTGAGCTTCCGTACAAGGTTTACAAATTTCTTTTGGTTCTAATTCTCCCATTCCTTTACCAGAAATTCTAGTAGCATCTATTCCTTTAGAAATTATGT